>Ga0126373_10000015_pt1 | contig 213837 bp, 182 predicted proteins | sample PanSoiMetPlot_11_FD_92545 | JGI IMG/M metagenome (GOLD analysis project Ga0126373, IMG submission 92545) | Tropical forest soil microbial communities from Panama - MetaG Plot_11 | ecosystem: Environmental > Terrestrial > Soil > Tropical forest > Bulk soil | place: Panama | collected 2016-02-17
CCCGGGGCGCAATTCCCTGTGGAAATCGCTGGCAAAAAACACTGTCAAGTAGGGAAGAAAAAGCGAAACACAAACAACTGGCTTTATATCATCAGGTTATCCCATGCAAAAATTTCCTGGAAAGTGGCCGATCCACTTTTCGACCCTGCTAGACTTGATAATAGACAGGGAAAACTCCACGTCGAATGCCCGCCAGGCGCGGGCATTTCGCTTTTCAGGGGCAAGGCATACGCGGCGCCTGATCTTTTTCACCGTAACTCTGGAGCCCGGCCCCCCCCGAACTCCGCCGCCGCATCGACCGGAAGAGGGGATGAACTTACTACAAATGTGTATGAAACTTACTACGCATGTGTACAAAACCTACTACGTATGTGTGCGCAACTTACTACAAAAGCCGGTCCGGGACAGCTCCGGACCCAGCACAATCAGGCCGAAAACCCGGCATTTTCGACCGGGAAAGGTGCTGCTCCCCTTCCCCTGCGGACGCTGCCAGACGATCCCCGCGCTCCGGGCCTGTTAACCAGAAAATAAATACCCCCCACCCCCCCTCCCGTAACCCCCTTTAGAATGTGAGGGGCAAAAAGGGCGAAAAACGGTTAATCAACTGATAATAAATAACTTGACTCAATTTCCAAATGTGCCCCAAAACGCCACTTTTTTCACCCAAATCGCCACTTTTTTCACCTAGTTTGCGCGGGTTCTTTGCTGGATTTGGAAATCGGGCGCGCATCCGCCGCACGCAGAGCTTCAGCGCCCGCCCGGTTCAATGTGTCAGGCATGCGCCCGGTCTGTACCCTGGAAAATACCCCCACCCCCCCTATAAAATTTCCTCTGAGTTAAACCGCAAGACCGGACCGGGTCTCGTGAGCCGCGCCTCGCTTCCGCCCATAGCTCATACTGCGCCCCAAGGGTGTTAGCTTAGTTCATACGGCTCAGGATGAACCGACGCACGCGCAGAACTCTGGTGGTAGTGGCCGCGGTCGTAGTGCTGCTGGCCGTCGCCGTCTTCCTCCGCTCCAAGGCGCCTCCTGAGGCCGCACGCCTGCTGCCCGAATCCGACGGCATACTCTACATCAACGTCAAGCCCATCCGCGCCTTCGTCCACAAAGACCTCAAGCCGCCCGCGCGCGATCCCGAATACCAGCAGTTCGTCGACGCCACCGGCATCGACTGGGAGCGCGACCTCGATGACGCCGCCGTCGCCCTGCACCGCATGCCCGATCCCAACGGACCCAACGGACCCGTCGCGTACTCATTGGTGCTCGAGGGCAAGCTCACCGGCCCCAAACTCCGCGCCTGGCTCGACTCCCACGCCGCCGGCCGCGAAGTCTACGCCGGCAAGACCATCTACAGCGTTCCTTCGCAGGGCCGAACCGTCCGCGTCTGCCAGATCGGCTACGACATGGTCGCGATCTCGAATACTCCAACCACCGAACAGATCCACTCCATGATCGACAGGCATCGCACCGCCGCCCTGCCCTTTGCCGGCAACTCGCTTCTGTCCGAGCACTTCCGAGAGATTCCGCTCCTCGCCGTTGCGTGGGGAATGGGCCAGATCGGCCTGCCGTTCAACGAGAGCGGAACCATCAGCATCTTCGGCCTCCAGTTGCCGCTCCAGTCCGACTCCACAATCATCGCCAGCGTCGCTCCGGAGCTTTCGCTGCAGGGCGCGCTGCGGGTTCGCGTCGACGAGATTGCGCCCACGGAAGATTCCGCCGCGAGCCAGGCAGAGGCCCTCAACACGCTTGTCACGCTGGCGCGCGGCGTAACCGGCCCCCTCAGCGGCCGGCCCGCCAACCAGGCCCTCAAGGACCTGCTTAAAACCTCGGCGATCACCCGGAAACGCAACCGCGTGCAGGTGAGCGCGACGTTTCCTACGGCATTGTTTGCCCAGATCGCGCGGGACGAAAAGACTTCCGCCTACTGAACAAGCCGCCCTCGACTCTCTCCGATTTGCTGCCTGCTTGCCCGCTGGACTAACGTCGAATCAGGAGGCGGCGGTCTTCCCCCGCAGTTTCGCCTCCCGAGAATTCATGCCGAGAGGTCCAATGCGTCGCCTTTCCTGCTTCCTCCCAGTTGCGCTCCCGATTGCGCTCCCAGTCGCGTTAGTTGCCGCGCTCGTGATCCCTCCCTGCGCCCAGGCCGCCGATAACAACAAGAAGGCCGCGCTCACCGGACAGAACGCCTTCACCGATGCCGCGCATGAGTCGCCGGGCGTCCTGCGCCACCTCACCGCGGCGGACCTGCCGGCTCCCGCGCCCGACGAGTCGGTCGACAATGGCCCAATGGTGGTCCCGCGCCCCAAAGACGCCTGGCCGAAGGCGCCTGGCGGATTCAAGGTCGAGCTCTACGCTACAAACCTCGACAATCCCCGCGAGCTGCGTACGGCCCCCAATGGCGACATCTTCCTGGCCGAGAGCGAGACAGGCAAGATCCGCGTCTTCCGCGGCGTCGATACCCAGGGACATCCAAAAGAAACGTCGGTGTTTGCCACCGGCCTCCACCAGCCCTTTGGCATCGCCTTCTACCCGCTCGGGCCCGACCCGCAGTACATCTACATCGGCGACACCGACCAGATCGTCCGGTTCCCGTACCACAACGGCGACCTCAAGGCGACCGGCCCGATGGCCAACATTGCCGAGCTCCCCGGCGGCGGTCGCCTGCGCGGAGGCGGCCACTGGACACGCGATCTGGTCTTCTCGAAAGACGGCTCGAAGCTGTTCGCGAGCGTAGGTTCGCACTCGAACGTCGACGACCCGGATACGCACCCGGAAGAATTCCATCGTGCCGACGTCCTCGAATTCACGCCCACCGGCAAGTTCACGAAAGTCTACGCATACGGAATCCGCAACTGCGTGGGCGAGGCCATCAACCCCGCGACGGGCCAGTTGTGGTGCTCGACAAACGAGCGCGACGCAATCGGAAACAACCTCGTGCCGGACTACGTGACGCACATCGAAGAGGGCGGCTTCTACGGGTGGCCGTACTACTACATGGGCACCCACGGAGGCGTGTGGGACCCGCGCCACAAGGGCGCACACCCGGAGCTGCAGCCCAAGGTGATCACGCCGGATATCCTTGTGAATCCGCACTTTGCGTCGCTCGAAATGCTGTTCTACGAGGGTTCGCAGTTCCCGGCCGAGTACAAGGGCGACGGGTTCGCCTGCGAGCACGGGTCGTGGAACCGCGCCCAGCGCTCGGGCTACGAGGTGATCAGGCTCCCAATGAAGAACGGGCATGCCACGGGCGAGTACGAAGACTTTCTGACAGGGTTCACGATCGGTAACGGCGACGTGTGGGGTCGGCCAGTTGGGGTGACAGTGGGCAGCGACGGGTCGCTTTTCGTCTCCGACGACGGGTCGAGGTCGATCTGGCACGTGACCTATGTCGGGAAGTGAAAGTCCAATTTCTTCGCTAAACCCGACCAGCGAAGTACCACCCGGGTAGCCTGTGCTAGCTTCGCATCTGTGGCCAACTTCGAAAAAGCGCCGGCTGAAGTCCAGGAGATGCTCTCCAAGCCGATTCAGCAACTCGGCTTAAAGCTCGAGGGCTCCCCGCTCGAACGCTTCGTCCAGCAGCTCTACAAGGAGTTGGAAGCCAAGGGCCTCCACAGATTCCGCCCGAGGTGCTACCTCACCGATGAGTGGGGCTGCCCCAACATGGAGCCCGTCATCGGCATCCCGTTCTACCTCGCCGATCCGAAGCTGCAACGCCTCGAATCGGAGATGAACGACATTGAAGACGCGCGGCAGATCATGATGTACCTGCGCCACGAGGCCGGCCACGCTTTCAACTACGCCTATGCGCCCTATCGAACGGAGGAATGGCGGAACCTCTTCGGCCCATTCCGCCGGCCTTACCGGGATAACTACAAACCGGTCCCGTTCTCGCGCCAGTTCGTGCGCCACATGGAAGGCTGGTACGCGCAGAAGCATCCCGATGAAGACTTCGCGGAAACGTTCGCGGTGTGGTTAACGCCCCGCTCAAACTGGCGGAAGCGCTACAAAGATTGGGGCGCAATGAAGAAGCTCCTCTACATGGATCGCATCGGCCGCAAACTCGGCGATGCCGATCCGGTCGTCGCATACGGCGCTACCGACATCACCGTCGACGAAATGGACGTGACGGTCGCGGAATTCTATCAACGCGCGCTCGATCAGCAACTCACACCGGGCGAGCTTCCGCTCGATACCGATCTGCGCGACATCTTCAACGTCTCGAAGCGCCGCAGAAACAATGTTCGCCCCGCGGTCGATCTTCTCCGCGAGAACCGCAAAGTCCTCGTCGACAAGGTGAATTATTGGACGGGAGTTCAGAGGCCGCTGGTGAAGAAGTTAGTGGAAACCATCGAAGCAAAAGTCAGCGATCTTGGCCTGCGCGCCGACATAAAATGTGAAAGAGACTATTTAACCGAAGTGACTGTGTACGCGACGACGCTTGCAATGAATTACATCACACGAGGCAAGTTCGTTCTTCCCTGATTGCGTGCTTCGAAGTGCCGTTGGGCTCCAATGGGTAGGCATACCGAAAAGGTGGGAAGACTTTATGGCAGAACTGAAGGTCACGATATTGCACGAAGCCTGGGAAGAAGGGCCGCCTGAGCCCGAGCCCGAGCCGGTGAAAGCGCCCCGCGGCAAGGGCGGAAAACGCCGAGCGAAGAAGCATCCGCTCTTTGACCGCGAAGAGATCTTTCAGGCGCTGACGAAACTCGGGCACGAACCCGCGTACCACCTCCTCGACGGCAAGAACCAATCGCTGCTTGCCCTCGCAAAATGCGGCGCGGACCTTGTCTTCAATCTCACGGAGTCATACGCCGGCGATGACACAATGGACAAGAACATCGCGGCCTATCTGGAACTGATTCATGTTCCATACACAGGCAGCGGCCCACAGGCTCACTATCTTGCCCAAGACAAGTCGATCGCCAAAAAGATCTTCGACTTTCACAAGATCAAGACGCCGGACTTTGCAACCTCCTACAAAGGCCGTACCGATCACTCACATGACATTGAGTTTCCGCTCATCGTGAAACCGGTGTCGGAAGACGGGTCCATCGGCATCGATGACGGCGCCGTCGTCGATAGCGTGAAAGAGTTGATGGAACGCATCCACTACATCCACGAAGAATTCGACAGCCCTGCTCTCATCGAAGAGTACATTGAGGGCCGCGAGATCTATGCCGCCGTTCTCGGCAACGAGAATGCCGAGGTGCTCCCGCTCATTGAGCTTGACCTCTCGAAGCTTCCCAAGGGCACGCCGCGGATCGCCACGCAGGATGTGAAGTTCGATCACGAGACCGAAGCCTACAAGCTCACAAAGTCCACGCCGGTGGAGGACCTCGACGAGGAGACCACGAAGACGCTGCAAGACACGGCGCTCGCCGCCTATCGCGCGCTCAAATTGCGTGACTACGGCCGAATCGATATGCGGCTGAACAAGAAAGGCGAGGTCTACGTTATCGAAGCGAATCCAAACCCATGGCTCGCCAGCGCCGCGGAATTCAACATGGCCGCAAAGAGGGCAGGATACTCGTACACGGACATGATCGAAAAGATTGTGGAACTGGCACGCGTCCGCTCGCTCTAGTCCAAGAGAGCCTCTCCAGATGCCTTGCCTCGTGGCCCGTGGATGCTTCAGCTTTCTCCGCTGCCAGCGTCGTCCTCGCCGGCGGAGCTATCAATCAGTTCCAGAGCCTCGTCTACGCGATGCGCGGGGATTAGGATGCGGCGCATCTGCGAGAGCATGGGGCTGAAGCCGAAGCCCGGCGGGGCGTCCTCAAGGGCCGTGTATTCGATGCCGGCCTCGTCGAGCGCGGCCTTGGCGAGGCTGAAGGCGACCGGGTCGGTGCTTTCGAAGATGGTAACGATTTCGAGTTCGGGGTCGGGATCGGGCAACGCAGTTCCTTCCGCTTATACAGGCTCGATTCACGCATTTACTTGCCTTTGAGACCCAATGCTTCGACGACCTTATCGTCTACGCGCGCGGGCTGGCCGCTCTGTTTGTAGACGACGCCAAAGCTGCCGCGGTAGTCCCACATGGTCCAGCCAATGCCGTCGGCCTCGAAGGAGGTGCGGACGTCGCGGATCCAGTTCATGCGCGATTCAGGATCGGAGTGCTCTCGGTATGCGCCGAACTCGTTGCAGATGAGCGGCAGCCCGCCGTTGTCCTTTGCCCATGCTTTCGCGGCGTCGATTTCGGTGCGGATGCGGTGTGCGTCCCAATGGTCAAGCCAGTAGTGCTCGAGTTCGAAGCGGTCGTGCGCGTCGGCCACCTGCGGCAGAATCGCGGCCATGGAGCTTTCGGTGGCCGGGTACGGAATGTTGTGGGTATAAATCCACCACGGAGTGCCCCAGCCGGCTCCCTGGTGAGTGAAAGTATGGGGATCGTAGTAGTGAAAGTTGTAGATGACGTTGCCGTCCGGCAGCGGGTGCTGCGTCAGGAGATCGGTGATGTCGGAGTAGTTGGGGCCGGTAGCGATGATGGTGTTATTCGGCGCGGATTCGCGGATGGCCGCAGCGGCAGCTGCCTGGATACCGGCCCATCGGTAGGGATCGCTGACCTCCGGCTCGTTCATGATCTCGAAGAAGACAAGGTCGGGGTTGCGGTTGGCGTAATGCGCGGCCAGCTTGCGCCACAGCATCGTGAAGCGCTCGGCGCCCTGGCTGGTGGTCTTGACCTGCTGCTTGTAGGGCTCTTCGGGATGAATGTCTACCTGGACGGCGAGGCCGTTGGCGATCATGGTGTCGACGACGTGATCGAGCCGTGCGAGGAAGTCGCCCTGGCCGAAGAAGGACTGCTCCAGCGGGACGGGATCGATGCTGAGGCGGACGTTGTCGAAGCCGAGCTTGGCCATAAGGGCGATGTCGGCGTCGTCGATGTAGGCGTTGGTGCGCGCGGCGGAGTAGTTGTTGGCCGATTGTGCGAACCACTCCGAGGCGTTTATGCCGTGGCGGAGATGACGGGCGCGGGCCATGGCGGTCTGAAGGCCGGAAGCGCGGTCCTGCGCAAACGCAGAGATGGCGAAGACGAAAATGAGCGCGGCAGAGAGTCTGGGCGAGCGAGGCAACACGTTTCCCCTTTCAAAAAAACAAAAGTAAACGATACAGCATGGGTCGGGGATTGAGGAGTGATGCGTAGCGCAGGCGATCAATCGCGGCGTTTCTTGATCTCGCGTTCGAGTTCGCCGATGACGCGTCCGAATTCTTCGACGATGCGGTTGGTGGGGCGGGTCTTGAATACGCGGAGCAGTTCACTGAAGTACCACATCTGCTCTTTGGCGCCCCGCTTGAAGCGTTTCCAGACTTCGGGACCGATTGCGCGGTAGTCGGCAAGGATGGCGCGGGCGTTGTAAAGCTTGTCTGCAGCGGAGATGAGTTGGAGGTCTTCTGGCTCTTCGCTCAGGCGCTTGACATAGGCGCGTTTTCGCTCTTCCCAGTCACCTTTGTTGCTGGGGTCCTCGACAAGGCTGTCGGAGAGGCCTTCGACCATGCGGGCGACTTCGGGGCCGAAGTTGCGCTCAATGTCGTGAAGGCGCGGCTGTCCGCCGTGGTCCTCGACCGCGTCGTGAAGGAGGGCGGCGATAACCATGTCTTCCGTGACCGGGAATGTCACATGGCCGGCTTCGCCCATGACAAGTGATGCGACGCCGAGGAGGTGGGCCATGTAGGGAATCCCGGTACCCTTGCGGCGTTCGATGTGGAGATGCCGGGCGTAGTCGATGGCCTGGGTGAAGCGGGACGTGAGGAAGAGCTGAGGGTGGTCTGATGTCAAGTATGGGCTCCTCCCGCAGCTGGGATTCGGCTATTTTTGATCGTTTGCGGATAGCCGAAAGGTGATGGTTCCCCAGAAGAGGCGGGCGCGCATCTGCACGGGGAGATGGCGGTCGTCGTCGGTATACCAGATCCAGATGTTGCCGCGGTTTTTCACCACGCCTGCGTCGGCGGTAGGCTGCACCCGGATGGTCTTGAAGGTTCCGAGCGGGGTCTTGACCTCTTCGCGGCCTTCGACCTTCATGGTGACAGGAACGGTGTGGAGCGCATCGGCGACGGGGATGACGAAGCTCTGGCCCACGACGAGGTTCTGCGATGAGGCGTAGTACATCCCGCTGAGCAGGTCGGTGAGGAAGCCGGCGATGGGGGTCTCCATGTGGCGGTTCGCGCCGGTGACGAGGTTTTTCTCGTCCCAGAAGGACTTCATGGCCGTGTAGTCGATTTTGAGCGTTGAGTTGACCTGTCGGCGGCCCTCGACGGTCTGCTTGTCGAACTGGTAGGTGCAGGCCTTGGCGCGGTCGATGGTGGACTGGAAATGGTCGCTGACGTGGAAGAGCAGGTTGATGGCACCGCTGGTTTCGGCGCTGGCTGTGATCTTTTCCTTGTTGTCCTCGATGGCTTCAAAGTGGATTACGGCGGTCCCGGCGGGGAACACGCGCCAGTCGACGGTGTAGGTAAGAGTCTGCTTCTGGGGGAATGTGAATCCGGCGCGAGGGGGCGCAAGCGTAGGCGCCTGCTGCCCGAATGCCGCCGCGGCGAGAAAAAGTGCACTGATGACCTGGAGAGCTGTGGTGCGCTTCTTCACCGGCCGATGAGACTCCTTGTGTGAATTGGACGAAGCAACTGCTGAACCCGTTCACTTCTCAGCGGTGAAAGAGCACATTGAGCGCAGGACTTAAAAATATCAAAGCGAGGTAAAGAATGGCCGCCCCTAAAAGAGCATTGTACTCGCGGTGGTTGCGGTAAAGGGCGAAGACGAAGTGGCCGCGAGGGGTGCCGCCGGAGGTTCTCGCCGGGGTAAGGCGGGGGATGAGACGGGGAACCTGGCGGCAGTAGTCGTCGAATGAGGGGAAGGTCGTGCGAAGGAAGCGCTCTTCCGACGCGATGACGGGGACATAGATCGCGACAAACATCACAGCCAGCGCGACGGCCACTGGCCAGCTCCGAAGAGCGACCGCAAACCCAGCGGCGATGAGGATGGAGCCGAGATAGAGAGGGTTGCGGACGAACGCGTAGGGACCGGTGGTGGTAAGTTCTTCGTTCTTTTTCACGTAGCCGGAGGCGTATGCGCGCAGCCAGAGGCCGGGGAGGACGAGGGCGAGGCTCCACGCGATGGCAGCGGGGTGGGGAACGCGGCGGGCGAGTTCAAAAAGATAGAGAGCGGCGACGGCGAATCCGAGCGGCACGCGGATACGGCGAGCGATGCGCTGCCAGCGGGTGATCCAGTCGTTCGGCGAGTTTGTGTTTGCGGGAGTCATGGGGCGGGCTCCGGGGTGAGCACTTCGGGGACGGCGGCGAGAACGGCCTCAGGAGTGATGGTCAACAGGCCCGACTCGGGCTCGTGGCGGCGGCTATGGTCGCGCTGGCTGAGCGGGCTGCGCAGGACTCTGAACCGGGTGCCGAATGGGCCGTTGCGGGCGGGGTCGGTGGGGCCGTAGATGCCGACGACGGGGCGCGAGAGGGCGCAGGCGAGATGAAGCGGGCCGGTGTCGCCGCCGATGGCAAGAGCCACGCGGCGGGTGAGGGCTATGAGCTGCGGAAGCGAGCAGATGACGGGAGCGGCGGTGCCGCCGGAGTGGTTGGCGATCTCCGAGGCAAGAGCAATTTCGCCGGGGCCCGCGTTAATGAGCACGCGGAAACCCTGACGAGCCAGTTCGCGGGCGACCGCACCATAGCGCTCGGGCGGCCATCGTTTGGCTCCCCAGCCCGCGCCGGGATTGAGGAGAGCAGCTGGCTGGCCGGCGAACGGGTTGAAGAGCTCGTCGCACCAGGCTTCGGCCGCAGGGTCGATCGGAAGCAGAGGTTGGGCGAGCGAGAGCGGATCGCCCGCGACGGCCGCACCGAGCTCGACATCCTGCTCGATGACATGGCGGCCGCATGTGGCGACGCGCTCGGAAAATATCCAGCGGGCTGCCCATTCGCGGGGACTTGACTCACCGATCAGACGGGGCGGATCGGCGACACGGCCAATCATGGCGGAGCGGACTGCTCCCTGCAGGTCAAGGACGGCGTCGTATCCGCCATGCTTCAAGTCTTTGCGCAAGGCGCTGATTTCGCCGAAGGTCGACCGGCTCAGCGGGGACCGGGCCCAGGTTTTCACTGGGGCGAGGACGAGGCGATTGACGAGTGGCTGCTCGGAACTGAGCGGCTCAACCGAGTGGCCGTTGGCGGCGGTGAGCAGGTGCCGCCAGGTTGGCTCGATGACCCAGTCAATGGTCCACACGGGGTGCGCTTGACGGAGTGCGGTGACGGCTGGAAGGGCGTGGAGAACATCGCCCATCGCGCCGAGCCGGACGATGAGTAGACGGAAGTTGGACTGCACGTGCAAAGTCCATTTTCTCACGGGGAAGGCGGTGGGTTGGCACCGTTAGCGCCGTCAGCGGCATCCGGTTCAGCCGGGCCGGCCGAGTTGGCGGATGCGGTCGCAGAGCCAGTCAATTGCCGCGGGGGCGTCTTCGATTTCGACTTGCAGGCCGGCGGTGAGAATCGGAATCGGCGACGTGAGATGTGCGAGGCGTACTGCGTCCTTTTCAGTGGTGATGAGGGAGTGCACACCAAGTCGGCGGGCGAGGACCGCGAGCAGGTCCAGGTCACGCTGACTGTAACGAAAGTGGTCGGGGAAGGCTTTGCATGAGGCGACTCGGAGGCCGCCTGCAACGAGTCCGCCGCAAAACTGCTCGGGGTGCGCGATGCCGCAGAAGGCGATGACCTGCCCCGGCGACGTTGGGAGTTCCATGCGGCGATGGAGGCGCCAGATGGGGCCGTCCCAGCCGGTTTTCGACCCCCAGGCGCGAAGGCGTGTTTCGAGCTCTGGCTCGCCCGCTGGAATCGCTACAACGTCGGCTCGCTTGATTGCCTCAAGCGGTTCGCGCAGGTTGCCCGCGGGGAGCAGTTTGCCGTGCCAGTCGTGGCGATTCAGAAGCATGATGTCGATGTCGCGATGAAGCTGGCGATGTTGGAAGCCGTCGTCGAGGAAGTGGATGCACGCTTCTCTGGCATCGGACTCGGCGAGAATGCCGGCGTCATAGCGCCGGGGCGCGACGAAAACGGGCACTTGAGCCCGGCGCGCGATGACCAGGGGCTCGTCACCGAAATCGTCCGGGGAGCCGTTGGGATCAACGCGGGCCGGGGCCTGCGTGCGGCGGCGGTAACCGCGAGATAGCACGTCGACCGCGAGACCCCTGGCGGTAAGAGCCTGCGCCAGGGCGATGGCGAACGGCGTCTTGCCCGCCCCACCAGTTGAGAGATTGCCGATTGAGACGACAGGGAAACGCAGGCGTCGGATTGGTTCGCGGCCTGAGGCCAGGCGGCGCTCGCGGTGGGCGAGGGCCAGCCGATAGAGTGGCGTGAGCGGAACCAGCATGGATCGCGGGGTCACGGTCTGCGCTCTCCAATGCCGGCGTCGGTTTCCGCAAGCTGAGGTGTTGGGTCGAGCAGGTTCGCGATCGCCTGAACCGAGCGTGCGGTTGCGCCAGCCTGTCGTTCAAATACCTGCAACGCACTCTGACCCAGATCGTCGGCGCCTGAGCGATCATGAAGAAGGCCCGAGATGACGTCGCCAAGCTCTTCCGGGGCGACGATGCGGATGGCGTGATGCTCAACGAGATCTTCCACGATGACTCGGAAGTTGTTGTAGTGCGGGCCCATAACGATAGGCACGGCGAACTGCGCCGGCTCGAGCGGGTTGTGTCCGCCCGCGGGGATGAGGCTGCCGCCGATGAATGCCACGGCCGCGAGCGAATAGACGGACGCAAGCTCGCCGATGGTGTCGAGCAGGACGACTTCTCCCCTGCGCAGTTTCGGGAGAGATTCCGGCGGCTGCCCTTTCCAACCGGACCGGCGCAGCCAGGGAACTCCAGAGCGCTCAAGCAGCGCGGCCACGGAGGTGAACCGCTCGGGGTGGCGCGGAGCGAGTACAAGGGCCATACCCGGATCGGCGGTGTTCAGTTTTGGCCAGGCCTCAAGTAGCGCGGCCTCCTCTCCGTCAAGCGTGCTTCCAGCGACGAGGAAACGGCAGCCCTCGGCCATGGACTTGAGCTGGCGAGTGGCCTCGGTCTCCTGCGCGGCGCGGACGTCGAACTTGAGGTTTCCTGCGACGGAGACGCGCTCCGCCACGCAGCCGATGGCTCGAAGGCGATCCGCATCGATCTGGCTCTGGGCGAGGACTAGAGACAGTCGGGACAGGATCGGGGCCCAGAGCGAGCGCAATGCCCGGTAACGTGGCCACGAACGATCGGAGATTCGCGCGTTCACGACCGCTACCGGAATCTGCCGGCGGAAGCAGCCGGTAAGCAGGTTGGGCCAGAACTCGGTCTCGGCGAGGATGAGGACATTCGGCGCGAGAGCATCCAGGTATGCGCGGGTGGCCCAGGGAAGATCGAGCGGGCAGTAAAAGACCCGCTCCGCGCCGAATCGTTGCCGTGCCAGGTCCTGACCAGTGCGGGTGGTAGTGGAGACAAGCAGCCGGTGAGCCGGAAACGCGCGCTGAAGGTCATCGACGAGGCGGGAGACTGCCAGGACTTCGCCTACGGATACGGCGTGCAGCCAGATGACCGGACCGCCCGACTGCGACGTTTTCAACCGGGCCGGGACTCTGCCGAGGCGCTCGACGAGACCTGCGCGGTACTTTCGGGTTGTGGCCATCCGCCAGAGCCACAACGGGGCGGTCAGCACCAGCCCCAGAATCAGCGCCACGTTGTAAAGAAACACAATCATGCGAAACGGATTTCGATGGACGGCGGTCTAATCCTCAAATGATACAGTCGTTCCCTGTGAGAGCTTTGCGACGTATCCCGCTGCCGGCACTCTGGATGGCGCTGACCATCTGGCTGGTTTTGCCCCTCTGGGCGCACGATCACACTGCCCCGCCAGTGGAACCGGCGACAACCTATCCCGACGTCGAGGTCCACGCCAACGAGAAGGTGGCTATCGCGGCGGAGCCCTACGACACGAAACAGAAGGCCGCGATCTTCCGCGTGGACTACCTGGGGCACGGCGTGATGCCAATCCGCCTGGTCGTGACCAACAACAGCGACAAGCCGATCTCGCTGCGCGACGCGCGCATTCTGTTCCAGACAGCGTCAGGGGATCGCATTCAGGCAGCGGAGCCGGAGGACGTCGAGCGGCTGATGACGCGCAAGGAGCGCGAAGGCGGCAAGATTCCCCTCCCCGGGCCGTTGCCCCCGATCAAGACCAGGCCGAAGGCCAGCAATAAAGATATCGAGCAGGACTTTAACGAATATGAATACGGAGCGTTGGTGGTAGAGCCGCACACCACGCGCGCCGGATTCCTGTTCTATGACGTGTCGCAACTCGATCACCCGCTGCCGGGTGCAAAGCTGCACCTGCACAAGGTGCGCGACGCAGATGGAAACGAGCTGTTCTACTTCGAGATCCCGTTCGACAAGTATCTGCAGTCAAAGTCGAGCCAGATGAATTAAGCGACCGGTTTTTCTACGAAGGACGGCCAGCTACTCGTAGTAGGTGGCCGAAGTCGTATCTGTCTCCCAAACAGTGCAATCTTTGACGCGCACCCGGCCGGCGGTCATGCCGGCGAGCTGCTCGTTGGTCTGGTCGAAGAAATAGCGCGCGAGGTTTTCGGCTGAGGGATTAAGCGTAGTGAACGGCTCGAGATCATTGAGCATCTGGTGGTCGATGCGATCGACGACGGGGCGCATGACCTGCTTGAGCAACTTGAAGTCGAGCAGAAGGCCGGCTTCGTCCAGCGTTTCTCCGACGAGCGTGACGCGCACCTTGTAGTTGTGGCCGTGGGGGTTTTCGCAGCGGCCGCGGTAGTTTCGGAGGTAGTGGCCGGAAGAAAAATCGGCCTCTACGTTGACTTCATACATGGGCGTTTCGAGCTCGTGCGCGGGAAGTATCCCTCGTTGTTTATTTTAAGGCTTACGGCCGGCGCTTACGCCTGGCGGCCAGGCGCGCCTCTTCGCTGTGGCGGTCCACCTGCTCGAAGAGGTTGGTCATAACGCCGATGAGGGCCGATGCAAGCCCCGCGAGCAGGAGAATGAGCGCGATGGTTCTCCACATGGACGCGTTGGCGGGCAGTTCGGGCTGAAAGGTCGCGGGCACAAGCGACATGCCCGCAGAGAGCAATGCGAAGAATCCGAGAGTGGCACCGAGGATGTAGAGATTGCGGGACATGGATGAGAATTGGACCGTGATTCCATTGTAGAAGCCGCGCTTCAGGTCAGGTGAAACAGATCGCCTGAGTTAACGCGCGCCACTCCGGTGGAATCGAACTGCTTTTCTATGGCAGCGACAGAGCCGTTCAGATCGATGGCGCGGCATGCGTCCCGGATCACGATGGCTTCGAGTCCAAGGCTGCGAGCGTCGATAGCGGAGTAGCCGACGCAGTAGTCGTACGCCAGGCCGCACAAAAACACGCGCGTGAGGCCGCGCTCCTCGAGATACCCTGCCAGCCCAGTTGAGGTGTGGTGATCGTTTTCGAAGAACGCGGAGTACGAATCGACCTTCGGCCGGAAGCCCTTCCGCAGGATCAGTTCGGCTTGCGGCAGGTCGAGGTTTGGGTGAAACTCCGCGCCCGGTGAGCCCTGGATGCAGTGATCGGGCCACAGCGTCTGCTGGCCGTAGCTAGTGTCGATCTGCTCGAACGGGCGCTTGCCGGGGTGGGCGCTGGCGAAGGAGAGATGATGCGGGGAGTGCCAATCCTGGGTGAGGATGATGTGCGGGAACAGCGGGGCGAGGCGATGGATAACCGGAATGACGGCGTCGCCGTCGCGCACGGCTAGGGCGCCTCCGGGGCAGAAATCGTTCTGGACGTCAGTGACTATAAGAACGTCGTGCTGCGTGGGTTTCATTGGACCGGGGCTCCGTTTTCTTTTCTACCTTAGCGGGAACGCCTTCGTGTCCGGAATCGCACAGTCGTTAGCAATCTCGAACAGTCTGCATTTTCTTTCGCGCGCGTCTGCGCACTGAAAACAAAGAGCGTAAAGCGCAATCGGAACCACACCCCGATGGCAGGCGTATTGCTTGCCAAGTGCGGGTAGGCGAAGTTCCCGCTGTGGAGGACTGACCGATGGCATTGTGGTTTGCACAGCTCAAGCAGGTATCGCGCAGGCTGGGCCGAGCGCCCATGTTTACCGTTATCACCCTGCTCACGCTGGCTATCGGCATCGGCGCCAACACAGTGATCTTCACGGTGATCGAGCGGGTGCTTCTCAAACCGCTCCCCTATCCCGACTCCGGCCGGCTCATTGGAGTTTGGTATACCGCGCCAAACATCAATATCAAAGACCTGAATGTCGGCCCCTCGCATTACTTCATCAACCGCGAGCAGTCGAAGATTCTCGAAGACATCGGAGCTTACGACGGTGACGCATTCAGCGTGACGGGATCAGGAGAGCCCGAGCACGTACTAGGTCTGGACGTGACCGACGGGACTCTGCCGCTGCTGGGGGCCAATCCCGTTCTGGGCAGGCTGTTCACACGCCAGGACGACTTGCCGGCGGCAGCGAAGACCGTAATGCTGTCGTACGGCTACTGGAAGCGGAAGTTCGGCGGCGCAAATTCGGTTATCGGCCAGACGATTACGATGGATGGCGATGCGCGCCAGATCATCGGCGTGCTTCCGCGCGATTTCCAGTTTCTGGACTTCGACCAGGTCGATCTTGTCATTCCGTTCCAGTGGGACCGCAGCAAGACGAAGCTCGGCAACTACAGCTACAGGGCCCTGGCCCGGCTGAAGCCCGGCGCGACGCTGGAGCAGGCCAATGCGGAACTCACGCGCCTGATTCCCATCACATTCCACAGCTTCCCTCCCCCGGACGGCTTCTCCGAGAAACTCTTCGAGGCGGCGGGCATCGCGCCCAGTCTTCGCCCGCTCAAGAAAGACGTGATCGGTGACGTCGGGGACGTGCTTTGGGTCGTGATGGGTGCGCTCGCGCTGGTTCTGCTGGTTGCGTGCGCGAATGTCGCCAATCTCCTGCTGGTGCGCGTGGAAGGGCGCCGGCAGGAGCTGGCGATTCGATCGGCGCTGGGCGCGAGTTGGGGACGCACGGCGGGCGAAATGGTCTTCGAGAGCGTTGTCTTGGCCGCAGCGGGAAGCGCAATCGGACTCGCGCTGGCCTTTGGCGGGTTGCGCGCGCTCGTTTGGGCCGCGCCCGAGGGACTGCCGCGGCTCAATGAGATCGACATCGATCTGAACGTACTGCTTTTTACGGCGGGACTGGCGATCTTTACAAGCCTGCTCATCGTCGTTCTGCCGATCGTGAAGTACGCGGGACTGCGCGCCACCACCGGCCTCCGCGATGGCGGCCGCGCCCTGAGCCAGGGCCGCGACAGACTACGCGCGCGCAAGGCTCTTGTGGTGGTACAGGTGGCGATGGCGCTGGTGCTGCTCATCTGCTCGGGGCTGATGATCCGCACGTTTTTAGCTCTGACTCGCGTCGATCCGGGCTTCGACGCACACGCGGGCATGGAAACATTCCGCATCTACATACCGGAGACGCAGATACCTGACGCAAAGGCGGAGCTGGTGATCCGGCAGTACCAGGAGATGGCGCGGCGACTGGCCGCTCTGCCCGGCGTAACCTCCGTGAGCTTCTCGAACTCTGTACCGCTCTCGGGCAACCGGACCAGCGACGTGCTCTACATTCAGGACCACCCGATGAGCGAGGGCAAGGTGCCGCCTGTCCCGCGATTCAACTTCATCAGCCCCGGCTACTTTGCGAATATCGGCGCGCGGATCATTGCGGGTCGCGAGATCTCGTGGGACGACACATACAACAAGGTCCCCGTGGCCATGGTGTCGGAGAACTTCGCGAAGCAGTATTGGGGCTCGGCGCAGGCGGCCCTGGGCAAGAAGATCCACGTGGCCGCGACCGACGACTGGCGCGAGGTTATCGGCGTCGCTGGAGACATGCACATGGATGGCGTCGACAAGCCAACCCCAATGACCATCTACTGGCCCTCAATCAACTGGAAGTTTGAAGGCGGGCCGATGCAGCTCCGCCGCGGCGTGACGTTTGCGGTGCGTTCGACGCGCGCCGGATCGCAGGCATATTTCCATGAGATCGAACAGCAGATATGGTCGGTGAACGCCAATGTCCCTCTTGCCGACCCCATCACACTCGATGAGATGTACCGGAAATCGATGGCGCGGACGGCGTTTACGCTCGTTCTGCTTTCGGCTGCTGGGGCCATGGCGCTGCTGCTCGGCGTGATCGGAATCTATGGAGTGATCTCATACACTGTGTCGCAGCGTGCGCGCGAGATCGGCATCCGCATGGCGCTGGGTGCACAGCGGAACGAGCTTACGGGCCTGTTTGTGCGCCAGGGGATTGTACTGACGCTGATCGGCGCCGGAGCGGGACTGGCTGTGGCGTTCGGGGCCATGCGGCTTCTTTCGTCGCTGCTGTTCCATGTGAGCGCGTTTGACCCGCTCACTTATGCCGCGATCACCTTGGTGCTGCTGGCGACGGCCAGCGTGGCATGCTACCTGCCTTCGCGGAGGGCTGCGACGGTGAATCCGGTGGATGCCCTGCGGGCCGAGTAGGAATCGGACTGAAGAGAATCGACTACTTCTTCAGGAAGCCCTGGAGTTCCAGCCAGTCCGCAAAGCGATCAATCCAGTGGTCTGTTGGAATGTTCTGCTTCCGCATGCCGAAGCCGTGGCCGCCCTTCGCGTACATGTGCAGCTCGGCGGACTTGTGCGCGTCGGTCCAACGCTTATAGAGCAACATGCTGACCGGCGCGAGGCCGAGGTTATCGTCCGTGGCTGCCGCGATGAACATCGGTGGCGCGTCCTCTGGGACGGTCAGGTTTTTGAAGTCTTCGCCGCCCGCATAAATCGGGGCAACAAAGGCGGGGCGGCTGTCAGCCTTGTATCCGAACGCCACGCCGATGGTGACTCCGCCGCCGGCTGAGAACCCCATGATGCCGACCCGATCCGGCGAAATGCCCCACTCCGCCGCATGCTGGCGGACGTAGGCGACTGCGGCGAGGCCATCGGCAATTGCAAGCGGGAGATCCTGGTTGATCATGGCATCAAGCTTCGCGTGATCGTGCGCCCACAGGTCGCCGAACAACTGCGTCGCATCGGTAGCGGTGGGCGCCAGTCGGTACTTCAGCACAAACGCAGTCATGCCACGCGCCGCAAGATACTTCGCCGCGTCGTTGCCTTCGCTATCGATGGAGAGCGCCATGTATCCGCCGCCCGGACAGATGACGACTGCGCTGCCGCTGTTCTGGCCATTCGTCGGCTTGAAGACGGTGAGCGTAGGCCGCGTAACATTGGTGACGACCTGTGTGCGCCACACCTCGGAGTAGTACTGCTTCTCGGGATAGGTCTGCGCAGGCCCGCCCGGCGGCGTCCCCGGATAGAGAGGAATGGTTTGCTGGGCGATGCAAAATGGGACGAGAAGAATAACTGCGGAGGCAAGTCCGAGAGCGAAACGCTTCATGGAGGCAGAGTAGCAGACGGATCGGCGCATCACGGCGCGAAGGAATCAGGGAACCGCGTCGCCAAAAAACCTCTCCACATCCCCGATCTCGGTCGTCATCCGGTATGGCGGCAGGCTTTGCAGGAACGCCTGCCCATACCGCTGCCGCCGGATGCGCGGATCGAGTAGCACCAGCACGCCGCGGTCTTCGAGCGACCGGATGAGGCGCCCGAATCCCTGCTTCAGCGTCAGTATGGCTTCGGGGACCTGGTAGTCAAAGAAGGGCTTGCCGCCGGCCTCTTCGATGGCGCGCATACGGGCCTGCACGACCGGGTCGTTGGGGACCGCGAACGGCAGGCGATCGATGATGACACAGCTCAGCGCTTCGCCCTGCACATCCACGCCCTGCCAGAAGCTGGACGTACCAAACAGAACGGCGTTCGGCGTGGCGCGGAACTCCTCGAGCAGAGCCTTTCGCGGCGCGGTGCCGTGCAGAAGGATCGGGTAGTCGAGAACCGGCAGCAGGCGCTCGTAGAGATCGCGCATCTGCGCGTAGCTGGTGAAGAGGCAGAACGCGCGGCCTTTGGTAATGTCGAGCACGTTGCGGATGCATTCGGCCGCGGCGGCGGGAAACTCGGCTTCGCGCGGGTCGGGCATCTCCGGCGGCAGATAGAGCAGCGCCTGCTCGCCGTAGCGGAAGTGCGACGGCACGACGAGTTCGCGGGCTTCAGCGAGACCGAGGCGGTGACGAATGTGCTGGAAGCCGCCCTGCACGGTTAGCGTGGCAGACGTCAGCACGACCGTGGGGATGGCTTCAAAGACGAGCTCGTGCAGAAGCTCGGAAACGTCGATCGGCGTAGCCTGTACGAACGTGCTGCGCGATTGCGCGCGGGCAATCCGTGGCGCAGCGCTGCTTCGGTCATTTCCGCCGTGGATTCGGCGCTCGAGCCAGTAGACGATGTTTCCGGCGTTCGATTCCATGAGGAATTCGAGTTCGCTGCGCAACCTCCCGACGCGCTTTCGCAGTCCCGGCGCTTCGTCGACGCCCTTGAGGCCTTCCATCTCACCCTCGATGCGGCGAAGGGTCGCGACGACTCCGGTGTAGAGATCGCCCGATGATTCGAGGAACTCGTCGCGGCCGGTGAAGGGCTGGCGGCCATCCATGGCGATTGGCAGTCCGGCGAAGAAAATCCGCGCGCGGTCGCGCAGCTGCTGTGTAAGCGCTGGCAGGCCTGCAGCGCCTTCCTTGCCGCGGAGCATCGTGTCCGTGTCGCGAGCCAGCTCTTCAAAGCGAATATTGCTGACCGAGAGGCCGAAGTAACTGGAGGCGACTTCTTCGAGTTCGTGCGCCTCATCGAAGACGACCGCCGCGGCGTCGGGCAGGATGCCCGCGTCCGGTGCGCCTGCGGCCTCGCGTTTGACGGCGAGGTCGGCGAAGAATAAGTGGTGGTTGACGATGATGATGTCGGACTCGAGCGCGCGGCGGCGCATCTCGGTGATGAAGCAGCGCTGGTAGCTGGGGCATGTCTGTCCGAGGCAGGCTTCGCTGCGGGCGTCGAGCTTGTTCCACACGGCGCTCGATTCGGGGATTCCCGATAGCTCGGCCCGGTCGCCAGTCTCGGTGAGCTGCTCCCACTCGGCGATCTGGCGGTACTGGTCGATCTCCTCGAGGCCGGAGAGGATGGGCTGATCGCGAAGCGTAACCAGCTTGTGGCGGCACAGGTAGTTGGCGCGGCCCTTCATGTAGCAGACACGCAGTTCGCCGAGGAGCGTCTCGAGGAAGGGCACGTCGCGGAAAAAGAGCTGATCCTGGAGGGCCTTGGTTCCTGTGGAGATGATGACGCGCTGGCCGGTGCGAAGGGCAGGCAGCAGGTAGGCGAGGGTCTTTCCGGTACCGGTTCCGGCTTCGACGATCAGGTGGCGGCGCTCGGTGAGCGCCCGCTCGACGGCTTTGGCCATCTCAAGCTGGCCGGGCCGGTACTCATAGGGCAAAGGCGAGCGGGCGAGGATGCCGCCCGGCGCAAAAAACTCGTGGAGCGTGGGCAGCGTGCGGGTTGACGTTTCAATGGAAGGCATGCGGGCCGGCTAACTCCATCATAGGGTGAAAGCGAAGGCAGGGCGAATCTGCCGCTTGAAGCGATTGACGCGGCTCCGCCAGCCCACGGAAACTGAAAGGTGCATCCGCCGGCCGCCGGCGTTGAGGAGAAAGGCATTGCCGACGTACCGCAGATCCGTGATTCCGGCGCTCGCTGGAGCAGAGACGCTTCCGCTGGTTGCGATCGTGGGGCGGCCTAACGTGGGCAAGTCCACGCTGTTCAACCGGCTGACGAAGAGCCGGCGTTCGATTGTGGGCGACGAGCCGGGGATTACGCGAGACCGCATCTACGGCGAGTACGAGTGGGCGGGGCGGCGGTTTCGGCTGGTGGATACGGGCGGGATTGTGCCGGACGATCCGGAGCTGATTCCGCAGGAGATTTACAACCAGGCGAAGGTGGCTCTGGAGGATGCCGACGCCCTGGTGCTGGTGGTGGACGCGCGGACGGAACTCGCAAGCCCGGACTATGACCTGGTGCGAATGCTGCTGCGCGGTAAGAAGCCCGTGTTTCTGGCGGTGAACAAGGTTGAGGGCGACGCGATGGCGGCCGAGGCAGAGAACTTCCGTCGGCTGGGAATTCGCCAAGTTTACCCGGTGAGCGCGGAGCACGGCCTCGGGATTGGGGATCTGCTCGACGCGGTGGCGGGGGCGATTCCCGAAAGACAGCCAGTAGGCGAGGCAGCGGGTCAGCAATCCAGCGCCGAGATTGACGAAGCGATTGAGGACGAGATCGAAGAGGGCGGTCCGCTCGAGCCCGGCGTCGAGGATGAGCAGCATCGGCAACTGCACAGGACGCACGGTGAGTTTGAACAACATGAGACGTCCATTGCGATTATTGGACGGCCGAATGTGGGCAAGTCGACGCTGCTAAACGCGCTCACAGGAACGTCGCGGGCAATTGTGTCGCCGATTGCCGGAACGACGCGGGATGCGGTGGACGAGGTGGTGGAGTTTGAGGGATCGCAGCTTCGGTTCGTCGACACTGCGGGAATCCGGCGCAAGGGCAAGACGAAGCTGATGGCCGAGAAGCTGAGCGTTGTGATGGCGCGGCGGCACCTCGAAGCCGCGGACGTGGCATTGCTCGTGATCGACGCCACAGAAGGCGTAACTGCAAGCGATGCGACCATTGGTGGCTACGCGCACGAGAGCGGGCGCAGCGTGATCCTGATCGTGAACAAGTGGGACGCTGTGACGGCCGGAAGGACGGATGGCAAGCCGCCCGCGGATCGGGAGATCTTCGAACGGCAACTTAGAAACGTGCTGAAATACCTGAGCTACGCGCCGGTAATCTTTCTCTCGGCAAAAGAGAACAAGGGTATGGGCCGCGTGCTGCGTGAGGTGAAAGCTGTGGCGGCGGAACGTCGCAAGCGCGTAACCACGGGGCAGATGAACCGGTTCCTCGAGCGGATCGATTTTCAGCGGGCGCCGGTGCCGATGGCGAAGCGCATACGCATCTTCTACATGACGCAGGCCGCGGTGGCGCCGCCGACGTTTGTGCTGTTCACAGACCGCGACGTGAAGCTGCACTTCGCGTTCGAACGGTTCCTCGAGAACCAGATTCGCGACGCCTTCGGCTTCAAGGGAACGCCGATATGGTTCAAGGTGAAGGCGCGGAGCGAGAAAGCCGAGTAGGCCGAACGAGCCGCTCTGAAGAGCGTTCGCGAATCACAAGGTTTCATTACTCATTAGCCGCGATGGCCTGCGGATCGGGCGCGGCCTTTCTTCCTGCCAAGAGCCGGCGGACGGGAATACCGCAGAGTACTAACGCGGCTCCCAGCAACGATGGCACGAGGCCGTGCGCCAGAAGCATCCCGGCGAGAAGTGCGCATCCGGCGATGAAGGCCACCGGTGCGAATGGATACCACCATCGGCGTACCGGGGGCGCGGCTCGGAAAAGCGTGGCCGCGGTGAGCGCGAGAAAGACGGCGGCCGGGAAGATGATGAACGCGAGGATGCGGTCGAAGGCGCCGACCGACAGGATCGCGAGCGCCATCGCGGTTTGAAGCAGAACGGCGTTGGCGGGGGTGCCGAAGCGCGGATGCAGCCGGGCGAATGCGGCGAGCGGTCCGGTTGAGGATTCCGAACTTGCGAGGGCGCAGGTGACGCGCGGAACTGCCATGGTGAGGACCATGAGTCCGCCAAGGACGCAGAGGATGACGCAGGCGGAGAGGACGCGGCCGCCCGCAGCGCCGAAGAGCGACGCGCCGAACTGGGCTACGAATGCCGTGTTGCTCTGGATCTGGCGCATGGGAACGACGGCAACGAAGACCAGGCTGACCAGCATGTAGAGCGAGGCGACGATGACGACTCCTGCCGCGAAGGCGATGGGCAGCGTGCGGGCAGGATTGCGCACCTCGCCGGCGATTTTGCCTGCTTCCCACCAGCCGCCGAAGCAGTAGAAGGCGGCGACGGCGGCTCCTGCGATCGCGGCCATAAGCGGGTCGGAACCGGGGCGGCGCAGCGCGAGCGGCTCAAGGTTCGCGAGCGCGGCATGGCCGGAGAGAATGGCCCACCCGCCCAATCCCACGAGCAAGGTGACTTTGAGCCAGTTGAGCGTGGCCATGACGCCGCTGCTCAGACCGGTTCCGAAGTAGTTGAGAGCGCCGAGGCCGAGGAGCATCAGCGCCGGCAGCGATTCAGCCAGCCAGGCAGGTAGACCGACGAGCGATTGCACGTAGGGAACCGAGCCAACGCATAGCGACGCCGCTACGCCCGGATACATGACGAGGGCGGCCATCCAGCCGTAGAGAAACGCCACCTGGCGGCCGAAGCCATGGCGCAGATAGACGTATTCCCCGCCGTCCACGGGGTTGCGGACGGCCAACTCCGTAAAGCAGAGGGCGCCGGCCAGTGTCATGACGGCCATGCCGCACCAGACGGCCATGAGCAGAGCGGGCGAGCCGAGCGAGCGGGCCATGCCGGCGGGCGTAAGGAAGATGCCGAGCGAGATGGCCTCGCCGGTGACAACGGCGGTGGCGGCCCATACGCCCATTTTCCTGTTTGGCGGGGAAAGCGCGTGCATTGTGCGCCATGGTAGGTGCCGCGACTGGAGACATGCAACCAACCATCGGACGAGGGCCTCCGCGGCGATGCCAGGTGTTTTTTCGACGCCACCCGGACGCCGAACTCTGCATCTATGGCGATTGCCGGACTTACGCTGCGGGGAACCATGCGGACACTGTTTCCAACCCCTCTCGAACCCAAGCCTGACCTTGTGGAACGATCGCACGAGTTGGCTTGCAAGAGCCGAGTCATCTGCCGCAACATCCAGAGATCTCTGCGGGAAACCGAGATGCGCATCGCGAAGTCGCACGCCGCGATCCTTGAATCGGATGAATTGCTCGAATGGATCGGGCCGATTGCCGGGGGCACGCCGCGCTTCGAGAGGAGACCTGCGCCGGACGGACGGGAGGCTGGGTTGGTGCATCCCGGTCCGGTGGCATTCACTTCACCCTCTAACCAGGATTGATGCCGCGGCTGGCTGCATAGCTCGATCGCGGGCCGGGCTTCGCGCCTCCGGCTTTGTGCGCCGGTCGGAGGCGGCGAAAGACTGTCGTCGGGGACGCGGACCCGGGACACCCTGCCGTTCATGAAAGAGACCTGCAAAATGGGTGAAAAAGTGGGCGATTTGGGGCAAAAAAGTGGCGTTTTGGGCACATTTGGAAATTGATACAAGTTATTTATTATCAGTCGATTAGCCGTTTTGCGCCCTTTTGTCCCTCACATTCCAAAGGGGTTACAGGGGAGGGGGGTGGGGGGTATTTATTTTCTGGTTAACAAGCCCGGGGCGGGGGCGATCGTTTGGCATAGTCCGCAGGGGGAGGAGGTGGCACTTTTCGCGGTCAAAAATGTCGAGTTTTCGGCTTGATTATGCGGGGTCCGGGGCTGTCCCTGACCAGCTTTTGTGGTAAGTTTTCTACACATTTGTAGTAATTCTCATACACATGCGTAGTAAATTTCGTACACATATGTAGTAAGTTCATCCCGTCTTCCGGCCGAGGCGGCGGCGGAGTCCGGGGATGCAGAGTTACAGCGCAAAAAATCTGGCGCTGCGTATGCCTTGCCCCTGAAAAGCGAAATTCCCGCGCGTGGCGGGCATTTGGGGTGGGGTTTTCTCCCACTATTCTTAAGTCTAGCAGGGTTGAAAAGTGGATCGGCCACTTTCCCGGGTAATTTTCCATGAGATAACCTTGTGATATAAAGCAAGTTGTCTGTGTTTCGCTTTTTCTTCCCTACTTGACAGGTGATTTTCCACAGAGTTTTCCACAGGGAATTGCGAGCCGTGCACTCGCCGGGGCTTGAGGTTGTGCGAATGCGCGCTGACGCATTGGGTGGGCCAGCCCCAAAACCTGGGGCCGGTTTAGTGGGCGGCTTTGGCAGGGCGGGCGAGGAGCAACCACAGATCCCTCGGTCCGCTTACCCCGCCAAAAGCGGGCGGGGCCCCAGGCGTGCGGCCCTTCGGGATGACACGCTCTTGTGGGGGAGCGGGAGTGGAGGGTGGACCTGCCTGTGGGGGGAATGGGCCAGTTCATAGTTCGCAGTTCACAGTTGTCAGTTATTGCTGTTCCTGGGATCAGGGCTGCCTGTCCGAGCTTGAGGTTGTGCGAATGGGGCGCTGACGCATTGAGTGAGCCGGCCCCAAAACCTGGGGCCGGTTGGGTGAACTCATTGGCCGGGCTGGCGAGGAGCAACCACAGATCCCTCGGTCCGCTTACCCCGCCAAAAGCGGGCGGGGCCCCAGGCGTGCGGCCCTTCGGGATGACACGCACTTGTTGGGGAGCGGGAGAGGAGGGTTGACCTGCGTGTGGGGGGAGTGCGGCCCTTCGGGATGACACGCTCTTGTTGAGGAGCGGGAGCCGAGGGTGGACCTGAGCGCGGTGAGGCTGCGCATGGGTGGGGCGTGTGAAGTGATTGAAGGTAATGAAAGGACGCGACTCTGTTATCATGGAGATACGCTCAGTTGTTTGGTTGTGAGTCGTTCTCGCCCTCATCCGCAAGATCGTCCAGCACGTAAATTGCCCAGGCCCCTCGGCGTGATGGTCCTTTGAAGTCAAGGTTTTACCCCTGAAAGTAATTGACCGGACCAGACTGCGGCGCACAAGCGCTTTGCGGTCGAAGACGCAATACGTGCGGCAAATCCCGAACCAGCGTGTTCCAGGCGCTTTTCAGGTTTTCCGACTACAAATAGAAGATTTCCCGTGCCGCCTCGAAGGAGATTCGAGGGAACGCCGGGAATTGAAGCGGCTGCGCACGCCTTAGCGGTTCCATGGATGGTTTTCACGATGGAGCCTCAAGGCCGGGGCGCAGGACAGGATAAAAGATGAAACTCTTCTCTGAACTAAAACTTTCCCCCTCCATGCGGCGCCAGCTGGCGCGCGCGAATTTTGTGTATCCCACGCCGGTGCAGGAGGCAGCGATTCCGCCGGCGCTCGAGGGACGCGACGTGCTGGCGACGGCGCAGACCGGCACCGGCAAGACGCTGAGCTTTCTGATTCCGCTGATCGAGAGAATGGCCGTGGAAGCGAGCGACGCCAAGGCGCTGGTGCTGCTGCCCACGCGCGAGCTGGCGATGCAGGTGCTGGAGGCGTGGCGCGACCTGACGCAGGGCCAGGGCAAGGCAGCGCTGGTGTGCGGCGGCCTGGCAGAGGGGCCTCAACTGGCGGCAATCCGGCAGGGAGCGCGGCTGATTGTCGCGACGCCGGGGCGCCTCGAAGACTACCTGAAGCGGCGGCTGGTGAACCTGCACGCCGTGAAGATGCTGGTGCTGGACGAGGTGGACAGGATGCTGGACATGGGCTTCAAGCCGGCGATCCAGCGGATTGCGGGGGTTTTGCCGTGCGACCGGCAGACGCTGTGCTACTCGGCGACACTGAGCCCGGCGATCCGCGAGGTGGCGAGCCTTTATCTCAAGAACCCGGTGCGCATCGATATCGCCTCGGAACTGAAGCCCGCGCCCAACGTGAAACTGCAGACGTTTGAAGTTCCGGCGGACAAGAAACAGGAGCTGCTGGAGCATCTGCTGGAAACGAGCAAAGGCAGTTTCATGGTCTTTGTGCGGACCAAGCACGGAGCGGACCGGGTGGCGAAGCGGTTATCGCGCGCCGGGTTCGCGGCGGCTCCGATTCATGGAGACCGCTCGCAGTCGCAGCGCAATTCCGCTTTGCGCGGATTTGCGGAGGGGCGTCATCGCGTGCTGGTGGCAACGGACGTGGTGGCACGGGGAATCGACGTGGCCGATGTTGCCCACGTGGTGAACTACGACCTGCCGAGGGAGGCCGAGGATTTTGTGCACCGCGTTGGACGGACCGGCCGAGCCTCGAGCCATGGAGTGGCCTCGACGTTCGCGGCTCCGAACGAGACAAGGTCCCTCAAGAAGATTGAGCGGTCTCTCTCTGTGAGTCCCAAGAGATACCGGGTGCGTCCGAACACCGACCGGCCGATTCAATCGGTCGCATTGAGCGCGTAACCGGGAACGCGGTCCCATGAAAGGGCGAAGGGCGCGCTGCGGTGGCGGCGCGCCCTTCGATTTATCCGGAGCAGAGGTTACTTTTTGCCTGCTTTGTAGGAGGAGCTGACCTTCTGGCCGGCCTGGTCGAGGATGCCCTTGGCGTCGCCGGCGTAGGGGCCGTTGGGGGCGAGCTCGAGGTACTTCTGGTAGGCCTCGGCGCAGCCCGGAGGCAGAACGATGATCTGCTGCTTCGGGTTCTTCGGGTCGGGCGCCATGGTGGCGTTGCCGACCAGTCCCTGGCCCTTGAGGTAGTAGACAACCGCGAGGTTGGGGTCGTTGGGGTTGGGGTTAGCGGCGATGGCCTTGTCCGCGGCTGCGACCTGCGCGGCTGCGTTGCCCGACTGGAAGAAGATGACGGCTTCGTTTTTGAGGTAGAAGCCGGCCTGGGGCGGGTTGGATTTGGCGGCCTCGTCGAAGGCGGCCTGCGCCTCATCCGTTTTGCCGGCGCGGGCGAGCGCTTCACCGATCCCGCTCTGCGCGAGGCCCTGGACTTCTGGCGTAGGCTTCTTCGAGGCCGTGTCGACTTCGAGCGCCTTCTTGAAGGAGGTGACGGCGTCGTCGTACTGCTTGAGGCCGACCTGCGCCTGGCCGAGGCGCGCCCAGAGGATGGCGGCATCGCCCTTGGCGGCCGTGTCCTTCTGCATCAGCTGCTCCGCGTCGGTGTACTTGGCGGTCTTGATCTCGGCGGTCTTGGCTTCGATGGCCTGCTTGTTGGCTCCGGCGCCCAACTGCTGCTCGGCGGCCGCGGCGGCACCGTCGGCGTCATGGATGTCCTGAGCGACCTGCTTCAGGTCGGAGTTGAGATGCTTGATGACTTCGTTGGCCTTGAGGGCCTCGGAGTTGTGCTTGCGCATCTCGTCGAGCTTCGCCTTCTCTTCCGGAGGCAGGTTGTTGACGTAGTCCGCGCGGGACATGTCGATGTTGGCCTCGGTGGTCTGGCCGGCAGTGACGGTGACGTTGTCGATGTGATCGACCTGCTTGTCAGGAGGCGTGTCGGGCTGGCGGAAGACCAGGTTGTAGGATCCCGCCGGGACGTCTCCGGAGAACTCGCCGTTCTGGTCGACGTTGAAGACGCCCGCCTTTTCCGTCTCCGCGTGGAGGCCGGGGCCGGAAGCGGCGCGAGTGACGTGCTCGGCGGTGACGTTGCCGGTGGTTTGCGGCGCGCCGGTGGGATTGGTGACGACTCCATGAAGCTTGCCCGTGGGCACGGGCGCCTGTGAGAACGCAGGCACAAGGGCGAAGGCCGCAAGCCCGAGCCACAGTGAAAGGGTCCGTTTCATAACTTCTTCTCCTTGGGAGCGGCGCGAACGAAGTGCCCGCGGGGCTCGAGAAAATCAATCCTTCAGTCCGATCCGCGCGAGGCGGCGGAACGGGAAATCCAGGGCGCGAAGGCAAATGCATTGATTGCGCCAACGCGTCATCCAGCACTGCCAAAGTTAAACCAATCGGAAACCTTAATACAAGGGCGGCGCGGGCTCGTGCGAGCGCGCTCGCAGTGTTTCGCGAGGGGCAAACTTCAATGGTAATGGCCCGGGGAAGCCGGCAAGTGTGGCGCAGATCACACTGCGCGATCTCTACAATATAAGGATATGGCACTTGCGATCCGCCCCGCTACGCCCGCCGATGTTGGGCGGATTCTCGAGTTTATCCGCGCCCTGGCCCGCTACGAGCGCGAGCCGGATGCGGTGAAGGCGACGGAGGACGACCTGCTGCGGCATGGGTTCGGGGAGCACGCGTACTTCGAGTGCCTGCTGGCGGAGTGGGACGGCGAGGGGGTGGGGTTCGCGCTGTATTTCTATGACTATTCGACGTGGCTGGGGAGGCCGGGGCTTTATCTCGAGGATGTGTTTGTGGATCCGCCGTTTCGCGGGCGGGGAATCGGAAAGGCGCTGCTGCGGCGGCTGGCGGAGATTGCGATTGAAAAAGGCTGCGCGCGGATGAAATGGCAGGTGCTGGACTGGAATACTCCGGCGATTGATTTTTACAAGGGGCTGGGGGCGGAGCTTCAGAAGGAGTGGCTTAGCGTGCGGATTACGGGAGAGGCGCTGGAGAGGCTGGCGGAGTTCGAGGAGCGGGATTGACGAGGATTCGCGTGATTGGCGGGGGGCTTGCGGGGCCGGAGGCGGCGCTGACGGCGGCGCGATACGGCTGCGAGGTGGACCTCTACGAGATGCGCGCTGTGGTGGATGGGAAGCCGCGGCTGACTCCGGCACACCAGACGGTCGAATTTGGAGAACTGGTCTGCTCGAATTCGTTGAAGAGCGAATCGCCGAACACGGCGCCGTGGCTCTTGAAGCATGAGATGCGGCGGGCGGGGTCGGCGCTGCTGAAGATCGCGGATGAGACGGCGGTTCCGGCGGGGCACGCGCTGGCTGTGGACCGCGTGGAGTTTTCGCGGCGGATCCAGGAGGCGATCGAGGCGGAGAAGGCGATACGCGTGATCCGGGAAGAAGTTACATCGCTCGACGACTGCGAGGACGGTACGAATTGCATCACGATTGTGGCGACGGGGCCGCTTACGAGCGATGCGCTGAGCAGGGAGATCCAGCGGATTACGGGGTCGCAGCACCTGGCGTTTTACGATTCGATTTCGCCGATTGTGGATGCGGAGTCGATTGACATGGAGCGCGTGTATTTTGCGGCGCGGTGGGACAAGGGCACGGCGGACTACATCAACTGCCCGATGACGCGCGAGGAGTACGAGAGGTTTCTGGCGGCGCTCGTTGAGGCGGAGGCGGCGGAGGCGAAGGAGTGGGAGAAGCTCGAATACTTCGAGGGCTGTTTACCGATCGAGGTGCTGGCGGGGCGAGGGCCGGACACGCTGCGGTTCGGGCCGATGAAGCCGGTGGGCCTTCGCGATCCGCGGACGGGGAAGACGCCGTGGGCGGTGGTGCAGCTGCGCAAGGAGAACCTGCGCGCGGACAGCTACAACCTTGTGGGCTTTCAGAATCATTTGAAGTTCGGCGAGCAGGCGCGCGTGCTGCGGCTGATTCCGGGACTCGAGAATGCGCGGTTTTTGCGGTATGGGCAGATCCATCGCAACACGTATATATGCGCGCCGGCGCTGATGGATGAGTTGCTGCGGCTGCGGGCGCGGCCGGACCTGATGTTTGCGGGACAGATCTCGGGCGTGGAGGGGTATACGGAGTCGATTGCGACGGGGATGCTGGCGGGGATTTACGCGGCGTCGCTCGCGCGGGGCGAGGAGCCTGCGGCCGTGCCGCGCGGGACTGCGCTGGGATCGCTTGTGCACTACATTACTCATGCGGACGCGAAGCACTTTCAGCCGGCGAATATCACGTTCGACCTGCTGGAACCGCTGGAAGACGAAATGCGTAGGAAGGTGCGGGACAAGAAGGAGCGGAAGCGCATTCAGTGCAAGCGCGCGCTGGAGGCGTTCGACGGCTGGCGGACGAATGGTGGGATTAACTTAAGTCATTCCGAAGCTGCGCCAGACCATAGCTCGCGTTGAATGAGTCGTGGTACGCTGTCCCCTCGAAGGAGCGTCCGATGCAAATTCTCTCCGCTGCGGAAGCGATTTCGCCCGCGCTGAACCGCACGAAGCGCCTGCTGTTCCAGCCGTTCCGGTTTGGAACGTTTCTGAAGCTGTGCGCGGTGGCGGTGGTGACCGAGGGCTTCAGCGGCAACTGGCGGTTCAACGATCATTCGAGCGTGCCGCAGGCGGGCCATTCGAACACGATGTTCGCGTGGAACCCGAACTGGGTGGTGGGCTTCGCCGCGATTGCGATTGCGTCTGTGATACTCGGGTTCGTGTTGCTTTACCTGGTGGTGCGGCTGCGGTTCGCGCTGTTCAATTGCCTGATTCACCAGACGCCGTGGATCAGGCCGGGATGGCGGATGTACGGCGAGCAGGCGCGGCGCTTTTACCTGCTGAGCATCTGGGTGGGGATCGTTTACTTTGCGGCGGCGGTGGCGGCGCTGCTGCCTTTCGCGGACAGATTATTCCGGCTGTTCAAGGAGGGCCGGCTTGTTGAACATACGGATTGGGCGGCCCTGATTCCGATTGCGCTGCAACTGGCGCCGGTGATCCTGGTGCTGATGATTGCGGCGCTGGCGATCGACGTGATCCTGCGCGACTTTATGCTGCCGCACATTGCGCTCGAGAATGCGACGGTGGGCGATGCGTGGTCCGCTGTGGTGGAGCGGATCGCGACGGAGAAGGGATCGTTTGTGCTGTATGCGCTTTTGCGGATCATGCTGCCGATGGTCGCGTATATCGGGCTGTTCATCGTGCTGGTGATTCCGACGTTCCTTGTGTTCATGGTGCCGGGGGCGCTGATTGCCGCTGTTCACGCGGTTACCGTGAACGCGAGCGCGGGCGTGGCGGCGGTGGGCATCTTCTTTGAGGTGGTCCTCGGCGCGGCGCTGGTGGCGCTGGGGATCCTGCTGGCGATCGGATGCGGCGGGCCGCTGTGCGTGGCGATCCGGAATTACGCGCTGGTGTTTTATGGCGGGCGGTATAAGGCGCTTGGGGATGTGCTGTATCCGCCGGCGCCGCTGCAGCCGCCGACGACGGCGTGAGGCGGTGAGCAGCGCAGTCCGCTTTTCGGGAACCTTTCGGGTGGTGGCAGTGTCCAAGAGATAGATATGCGTTCAAGCTCTGCGGAAAGCTGTAGTCTGGACGTTGGAGCTAATTTGTTGATTCGCTGTGTTTCTGTTCTCGTATTTTCGGCCGCGGTGACCGTTGCCGCCGGAGCCCAGCAAAAGCCTGCTGCGAAAGCGCCTGCGAAGCCGCCGGCGGTGACGATTTCCGTTCCCAGGCCGCTCGTGCCCGATGCCTTTGCGGGGTGGGTGGCGGAAAAACCGCTGCAGCAGCTCGCGGACGCGGGGCAGGCCGATGGGGCCAACGCGGCCGCGCTGAAGGAATACGGCTTCCAGAACGGATTGCTTGCGACATACAAGCGCGACGGCGAGACTCTGACGGTGCGTGCGATGAAGTTCGGCGACGTGAGCGGGAGTTACGGCGCGTACACGTTTTATCGCGGCACGGGATGGCCGAAGGAGGACATCGGCTCGGGCGCGGCGTCGAATCGCAACCGGGTGCTGTTCTGGAGCGGCGACGCGGTGATTGACGCGACGTTCTCGCACATCGCGCCGGAGTCGGGATCGGAGCTGCGCGAGCTGGCGAACCAGTTGTCGGTTGCGCAGGGGTCGCAGGCGCTGGCGCCGCCGATTCTTGCGGTGCTGCCGAAGAAGAACATGGAAGCGCAGTCGACGCACTACGCGGAAGGGCCGGCGGGATATGCGGGCGCGGGAGGAGTGCTGCCGCCGGGACTGGTGGGATTCGACCGCGGCGCTGAGACCGCGACGGCGAACTATTCGCTTTCCTCGGGGCCGGCGACGCTGACGCTGATCGACTACCCGACGCCGCAGATGGCGGAGGCGCAGGAGAGGAGCATCCGCGATTACATTCATGCTGGAAGCAAGGCGCAGCCGGGGTTTCCGCAGCCGCTTGCGGAGTCGGACCAGGCATCGCTCGAGGTGCGGCGCAGCGGGCCGGTGGTGGCGGTGGTGAGCGGCGATGCGGTTCCCGAGGAAAGCCACCGGCTGCTCGAGACGGTGCACTACGAGTCGGACTACGTGGGCATTCCTCAGCCGACTGAATCGGAGATTTCAAAGACCAGCAGATTCCTGTTCGGTGTTGCGGCACTGGTGATCATTGGCGCGACCACGGCCATCCTGCTGGGAGTTTTTCTGGGCGGCGGACGGGCTTTGTACCGCATGGCGAGAGGGAAGCCGGTGTCGTCGGTCTTCGAGGCGGAGTTTATCCGGCTGGATTTGCGGGAGTAAGGTGCCTTTCGGGGAACGGGGTTGCGAGTTGTGCACCTTTCGGGTGGACAGGGTCGAAACCTGTGGAAATCTGGACGGAAATCCAAGAAAACACGGCAAAAACTGGCAGAAATACAGAAGTTAAAAGGCGAAGAGGCGACGAAGACGGGGTGCTAAGCGATTTCGGGGCATAGAGGTTAAATTATTGAAAATAATAATTTTAATTTATTCAGAAATGTCCTTGACACCCGGATAGCCGGACCCTAGTATGCAGCCAGAAAGTTCTGATGGCTTTGCCTCCGTTGGAACTATTCTCCCTAGGAAAGAGCTGCCCTGTTGCCGGGCGGCTCTTTCCGCTTTTGGAGCCTGCGCTGCGCTTTTACGCATTTCCGGGCTCGACGAGCGCTTCATCCCACTCGTGCCCGCATGCATCGCAATGCCAGTGATTGACTTCACCGGATGACTCAAGCACCGCGTCGTCGGCTTTGCATCGCGGACACTTCGGCGTAACGAAATCGGGAACCTCGATCTTCGACTCGTCGATGATCTTCTGCGGGATGGGCTGCGCGAGGATTGCATTCGCATCGTCGGCCTGGTTGGCAGCCACTTCGATCACATACATGCCGAACGGATCCAATTGCCCGCGCACGTCGATGCCGGTGTCGGAGAGCATCATGACTCGCTGGCGGGCCTGTTGGCGATCTTCCATGGCGGCGACACGCACCCACCATTCGTTCTGCTCGGGAGCATTCTGCGCGCGAAGATCAGCGGCCTGGAAATTCGGATTCGCCTCGGCCTCGTCAGTTGCGTTATAGCCGTCGTCTGTTTCGGGTACCAGATCATCCATGCCGCGGCGCTGCATCTCCTCGCGGAGGGCCTGCTGCGCCGCGGAAGTGAGGTTGCCGTAATCGTCAGACAGATCGCGCAGATCATCGTCATCGAGAGTTGCGTAATGCTGCGTGATTCGCAGGAGCTCCTGAGGGTTGACCGGCGGTGCGGGTTCAGGCGCGGCGGGCGTGAATGCGCGCGCTTGCGTATCGGGCTGAGTATTGATGGATTGGGCAGGCCGAGGCTGCGTGGGATCGCCGAGTCCGCGCTTTTTCATTTCGTCGCGCAGGACCTGCTTGGCCATCTCGGTGAGGTTCTTGTAGTCGGCGGCGAGTTCCCAGAGTTCTTCGTCGTATTTTTCGGAGTAGAGGTCGGTGAGGCGGCGCCATTCCTGATCGGGGCTTTGCAACATGGGTGGAAGTATAGCGGGGTTGGCGGTCGGCGAATAGTGATGGGGTGAGACGACGGAATGATTGCGCGGGTGCGGTCTGGTGCGGGTGTGGACACCCGCACCACAGCCGGTCTGGAAACCGGCGGTACGAATTGCGTGGACACCGGCGGTATTCGGTGACTAAGAGGCGGAGTCGAAGAAGTTCTGAAGGCCGGCGCGGTGGGCGTGGGCGACCATCGTGTCCTGAATCGCGAGCGCGAGTGCGAGGGCATCGCGGCCCTGGCGGGCGGTGACGCGCGGTTCGCGGCGGGTGCGGACCGAGTCGAGGAAGGATTCGAGTTCGAGGCGCAGGGGCTCGCCGGGAGTGATCTCGGGCTTGACGAAGGAGAGGCCTGGAGCGGGGCCGGATGCTGCGGCTGATTCTGAATTTGCGGCCGATTCGAAGTTTGCAGATGGTTCGGCGATGCTGCGGGCGATCGCTTTCATCTTTTCCGGATCGCCTGGCGCGGCGAAAAGCTGCCCCAGCAAATCAGGCGGGATGTGGCCGGAGCCTAAAAGCTGCTGCAGGACGGATGGAGCGAGCTTTCCGGTGGAGAGGAATTCGGCGGCTGCGGCGGCGAGCTGAGGCGAGACGCTTGTGGGCGGGGACGCAGGCGAGGCGGGCTGCTCGTCGATGCGGATGACGATGGCGTCGCGGCGGGCGAAGTCGATGGAGACGTACTGGCGCGGCTCGAAGAAGCGGAGCTTGCGCACGCGCTCGGTGGAGACGCGCGAGGCAGTGAAGTTGGCTACGCACCCGGATTCGAATTCGACGCGGACGTTGGCGATGTCGACTTTCGGCGAGACGATGGGCAGGCCGACGGCGCGGACTTCTCGGACGGGCGAGGCTGCGAATGTGAGTACGATGTCGAGGTCGTGGATCATGAGGTCGAGGACGACGTCGACGTCGAGGGACCGCGGAGTGAAGACACTGAGGCGGTGCGCCTCAAAGAACATGGGCCGGCGGAGGCGCGGCTGGATGGCGAGGACGGCGGGGTTGAAGCGCTCGAGGTGGCCGACCTGGAGGATGCGGTTTGTGCGGGCGGCGCGGGAGACGAGGTCGTTGGCTTCAGCGAGGGTGGCGGCGATGGGTTTTTCGACGAGGACGTCTAGGCCGGCGTCGAGGAGCGCGGATGCGACGGAGTGATGCTGGACGGTGGGGACGGCTACAGAGGCGGCCTGGACGCTGAGCTTTGATGCGAGAAGATCCTCGATCGAGGCGAAGACCGGGATGCTGAATTGCGATTCGGCTTCAGCGGCGTGCCGGGGATCGGGTTCAACTACGGCGGCGAGCTCGACACCGGCGTTTGCGGACTCAAGCTCGCGATAGACGCGGAGGTGGTTGCGGCCGAAGGCTCCGGCGCCGATAACTGCGACTCGCAGTGGAGTGCGGGGGGAGATCTGCTATGCCCCTTTGCCTTCGACGGCGCGGAGGCAGCGGCCGTAGAGCGCGAGCAGCTCGGTCACGTGCTCCTCGGGCTTGGTGCCGGCGGCGGCGGTGAAGCCGGTGGAGGGCGAAGTGGGGCGGCCGGCGTTGGTGACTCCGGCGACGAACCTGAGCAGATCGAGAGCGATGTCTTCATTGCGGCGGGCGCCGAGGCCCAGCGTGTTCTGCGCATCCATATGAAAAGAGTCTCCGAAGGACGATGCTAGCAGAAAGGGCGAGGCGGCATTCGACAGGGCGCGATGAGGAATCAGAGCAGCGCGATAGGCTGGGGGTATGCAGACGGCGTACATCGGGATGGGGGCAAACATCGCAAGCAAGGCGGGTTCGCCCGAGGAGACGCTGGCGGCGGCGGCGAGAGAGTTGGAGAAACTGGGAAGGATCGGGGGGCGGTCGTCGCTGTATTCGACTGAGCCAGTGGGGTATGCGGACCAGCCGCGGTTTGTGAATGCAGTGGTGGCGTTGGAGACGGGCCTTGCGCCGCGTATGTTGCTGGAGGGATTGCTCGGAATTGAGCGGGCGTTCGGGAGAGATAGATCGGCAGGTGTGCAGAATGGGCCGCGGACGCTGGACCTGGATATTTTGCTTTACGGCGATGTGGTGGTGAGCGAGGCGGGGCTGGAGATTCCGCATCCGAGGCTGGCGGAGCGGGCTTTTGTTCTGGTTCCGCTGAGCGAGATTGCATCCAATGTAGTGGTCCCCGGCCGCGAGGGGAAGGTGCGAGAATTGCTTTCGAGTCTGCGCGGCGGCCCTCCTGAGAAAAATGATGCGGTGGTCAGAATTCAGAGTGATTTGTGGCGGGCTTTGCCTTGCGGCGATGGCGAGCCTGCCGCTGCGCGCACAGATGCGCGTGACTCTGACGGTTGAAGACCGCGCGGGCGCGCCGATCCGCGATGCGCGGGTCGAGAATGCATCGGGGCGGAGGCTGAGCGCAACCGGTGCGGATGGCCGCGCCACATTCGAGTGCGGGACGCCGTGCAACGTGACCGTGAAGGCCGAGGGGTTCGGTGATGTGTCAACGGTCGTTGCCGGGGATCCTCCAGCGAGTGGCGGCGAGCAAATGAAGACAGTGCAACTCAGTCCGGCCGCAGTGGTCGAGCAGGTGACTGTGACTGCGTATCGATCGCCGCTGGGGGATCTTGAGAGTCCGGCGATTACGCGGGAGTTGCCGCAGGCGGAGTTGCAGTCGACGGCCTCGGTGAGCATGGATGACAAACTGCGGCAACTGCCGGGGGCGGAGCTGTTCCGAAGGTCGAGCTCGCTGGTGGCGAATCCTTCGTCGCAGGGGATCAGCTTGCGGGGGCTGGGATCGACTTCTGCGAGCCGCACCCTGGTGAAGGAGGACGAGGTTCCGCTGAACGATCCGGTGGGCGGGTGGATCCACTGGCTTGAGCAGCCGGAGCTGGCGGTGCGCAGCGTGGAGCTGGTGCGCGGCGGTGCGAGCGATCTGTACGGGTCGGGCGCAATTGGCGGCGTGGTGAACATGCGGGTGGCGCAGCCGGAGGCGACGAGCGCGGAGATCCGGTCGAGCTATGGCGGACGAGGGACTTACGCGCAGAGCCTGCTGGGGCAGGGCAAGTGGGGCGCGTGGGGCTTGCTCGGAGCGGGCACGGTGCTGGGGTCGGACGGGTACATCCAGGAGGCGCCGTGGCAGCGCGGCCCGGTGGACATTGCTTCGAATGCGCACGCGCAGAACGGGATGGTGCTTGGCGATCATGAGCGCGGCGCGTGGCGCGAATTTGTGCGGGCGAGCGGATTCCACGAACACCGGTCGAACGGGACTCCTTACCAGGAGAACGGGACGCGGCTGGCGCGGTATGTGGGCGGCGCGGACTGGCGGCGCGCGCAGGGGGCGACGCTGACGCTGCGGCTCTTTGGGTCAGACCAGACGTATCAGCAGACTTTCTCGTCGATCACGAACGCGCCGAAGCCTGGCGAGCCTGCGTGCACGTACCGGTGCGGGGAGACGCCGACGCGGGCGGCGCGGATTCCGGACAACGAACTTGGGGCGTCGGCGGTGTGGTCGCAGCCGGTGACCGCGGGACTGGTGATGCTAGCGGGGGCCGACGTGCGCGACGTGCGCGTGTGGGACGACGAGCAGACGTTCGGCGCGACGGGAGCGATGACGAAGCTGCACGTTCACCAGCGGGACTCCGCGCCGTGGGGTGAGGCGCTGTGGACGCGCGGCGGGTGGACGGTGGCGGCTTCGGCGCGCGTGGACTTCTTCGAAAATTTCGACGGGAAGCAATTGGTTTCTACGGCATCGGGGTTCAAGCCGTCGCCTACGCAGCCGGTGGAGCTGGATGAGCAGATGTTCGATCCGCGGGTGGGGATCTCGCGGAAGATTGGCGAGCACTGGGCGGTTTCGGCATCGGGGTTCAGGGCGTTTCGCGCGCCGACTCCGAGCGAGCTTTACCGCTCGACGCAGGTGGGCAACCAGCTGACGAAGCCGAACGGGTCGCTGAAGAGCGAGCGGGCGACGGGATGGGAGACGGGCGTTGCGTCGCAGCGGAAGTGGGGCGTGGTGCGCGCAAGCTGGTTCGACACGGAGATCAACAGGCCGATTGCGGCGGTGACGATCAATCCGAACTCGTCGCCGATTCTGCTGATGCGCGAGAACCTGGGGCAGATCGAAAGCCGCGGGGTCTCGATTGATGCTGAGCTGGCGCCGGCGAGAGGGATTACGGTTGATGGTGGCTACCAGTATGCGCACGCGACGGTGACGAAGGGCGCGACGGACGTGGGCAATTGGATTCCCGAGGTGGCGCGCAACATGGCCACGCTGAATGTGCGGGCGGCGCGGGCGCGATGGGGCGAGCTGAGCTTGCTGGGACGGATGAGCGGGCGCATGTACGACGACGATGCGAATACCAACCTGCTGGATGGGTATTTTCGGATGGATGCTTACGGGTCGCATGAGTTCGGGCGGTGGATCGAGGTGTTTGCGGCGGGTGAGAACCTGTTCGACCGGACGATTGAAGTGGCGAAGACGCCTACGACTACGCTGGGGATGCCGCGGACGGCGCGGGCGGGAGTGATGATACGGATCGGGCCGGGGGGAAGGTAGACGGCGCTCTCTGAGATCCATGTCGTGTTTCCGAAATAAACAAAAATGTTTATAATGCTGCGGTGAAGAGCAGTGAGTTCAAGCGGTGGCTGGAGAAGCAGGGAGCGATACTTACGCCAGCCAAGGGCTCGCATTTCCGAGTCGAATTGAACGGCAGGATTTCCGTTCTTCCCATGCACTCGAAGGACCTCAAGAAGGGAACAGTGGAAGGGATCAAGAAGCAACTCGGGGTGAGATAGGAGGCAGAATGCGGTATCCAGCAAGGCTAAAGTTGCAGGAGGAAGGAGGCTACGTGGTGACCTTCCCGGACATTCCCGAAGCAATCACGCAGGGCGAAGACGTCGAGGACGCCCTTCTGCATGCAGCCGATGCCCTCGAATCCGCGCTGGAATTCTACTTCGAAGACCGCCGCCTCGTGCCAATGCCCTCCAAGCCAAAGCGGACTCACCATGTTGTGGAATTGCCGTTGAGTGTCGCAGTCAAGGTTCTTCTGCTGAATGAAATGCTGCGGCAGAAGGTTCGGCCGGCAGAGTTGGCGCGCAGGTTGGGTACTACCCCGCAGGAAGTGAATCGGCTGACCAACCTTCGGCATGTTACGAAGATCGAGCGAGTGGATTCAGCGATGCGCGCGCTGGGAAAGCGGCTCGTCGTGAAAGCGGCGTGAAGCCTGGCCCGGCGGCTACCGCACCGTTAACAGGCCTGGCGCCTCGATAGAATCGACGAGTGGGGCTTACGTTTGAACTGCTGAATTCCACGACTGCGGGCGGGCGGCGGGGTCGGATGACTCTGCCGCATCGCGCGGTGGAGACGCCGGTGTTCATGCCGGTGGGGACGGCGGGGTCGGTGAAGGCCGTTCCGCAGGACGTGCTCGAGAGCCTGGGCGCGGAGATCATTCTCGGAAACACATATCATCTCTACCTGCGGCCGGGCCACGAGGCGATCCGGCGGATGGGCGGGCTGCACCGGTTCATCAGCTGGCCGCGGGCGATGCTAACGGATTCGGGCGGGTTCCAGGTGTTCAGCCTGAGCGAGCTGCGCAAGGTGACGGATGAGGGTGTGAAGTTCCGGTCGCACCTGGATGGGTCGAGCCATTTCTTTACGCCGGAACACTCTATGGATGTGCAGATCGCGCTGGGCGCGGATATTGCGATGGCGTTCGACGAGTGCACGGAGTATCCGGCTGATCGTTCGCGCGCTGAGGAGAGTCTGCGGCTGACGATGGCGTGGGCGCGGAGGTCGCTCGAGCATTTTCGCGCGCACCAGGATGAGGTTCCGTGGTCCGAGAATCCCCGGTCTCAAAATCGAGACCGGGGGCACCCGCAGGATGATATGGGCGGGCTCACGCAGAGTTTGTTTGGGATTGTGCAGGGGGGGATGTACCGCGACCTGCGGCGGGAGAGCGCGGAGCGGCTGGTGGAGATGGACTTCGACGGCTATGCGATTGGCGGATTGAGCGTGGGCGAGCCGCGCGATTTGACAATGGAGATGATTGCCGAGGTGCTGCCACTATTGCCGGCGGACAAGCCGCGGTACGTGATGGGAGTTGGCTACCCCGACGAGATCGAGCAGTACGCGCGGATGGGGGTGGACATGATGGACTGCGTGCTGCCCACGCGCGCGGCGCGGCACGGGCTGCTGTTTACGAGCGAGGGGCGGCTGACGATCAAGAACCGGCAGTTTGCTGAGGACCAGTCGCCGCCGGACCCGAATTGCGATTGCATGGTTTGCCGCAGATATACGCGGGCCTATTTGCGGCACCTGATGCAGGCGGGCGAGGTGCTGTCGGGGACGCTGAACACGATCCACAATTTGGCGTATTACCTGGGGATCATGCGCAGGGTGAGGGACTCGCTGGAGAGCGAGAAGACGGTTACGAACTAAGTTTGGGCGTGGCCACTTCCCACCCATCGCGCGAAAAAGCTGCGCGATGGATGGGGCACATAGTATCCGTGTTGTCCCGGGCTACATTCCGCCCCAGAGGCGGGTAGCGGCCATTTCGTAGCCGCGCCTGAAGCCCTCGCGGTACTCGCCGCGCAGTTCGGATGGGACGTTGGGGTTGCGGTACTCGTCGCGGTTGTTGGGATCTGGTCGGCGGTGGTTGCCGAAGTCGCGTTGCGCGCCTTGGATGCCGTCGCGGAATCCTTGGCGCTGCATGTCGGTGAAGCGGTCGGGGGCGTTCCACTGGCTGGGGTCGCCGGGGTTCTGCCACGATCTTTCGCCGGAGAGTTGCGACCACTGCACCTCATAGCCGCGCATGAAGCCTTCACGGTATTCATCGACGAACTGTGCGGCGACGTAGGGGTTGCGGTACTCTTCGTGATCGTCAGGGTCGGGCCGGCGCTGGAACTGGTAGTCCTTGCGGGCCTCCTGCGAGCCTTCGCGATAGCCCTGGCGCTCGGCGTCGCTTCGCAGGCCGCGGGCGCCCCAGTCGTCTCCTCCATCTCCACCATAAGACGACCGGGGAGGAGGGGGCGGGGCCGGAGCGGGAAAGACAGGAGCGGGAACAACTGGCGGCGGAGCCTCGCTCCACAGGTGGGATGCGGCGACGTTGTAGCCGCGGCGAAATGCGTCACGATAGGCTTCGCGCAGCCCCGGCGGAATGCTGTCGGGATGGCGGTACTCGTCGCGGTTGTTCACGTCGGGCCTGCGATTATTGCCGAAGTCGTGACGGGCGCCCTCGACGCCATCGCGGAACCCGCGGCGTTGAATGTCGTTGAACTCCCTCGGTGGAGCGTCCCATCCACCCTGCTGGCCGTATTGACCGTTGGGCTGAGGAGAAAGGGTGAATGCCGCCGCGTGGGCCGGGACGATCGGGGCCATGGCGAAGGCAAGAAGAGACAGTACGAACCGGCAGGGGATCATTGCGTGCGTCCTCCTATGTTTGTGGAGAACGCCATCATACAACGTAAGTTGCGCGCGGTGGCGAAAAAAAGACGATTAACACGTGCGAGGAGTTCCGTGGGGAAACCGCACAGGACGGCTCCTGAGAGCCTTGCCGTCAAGAGCGCCGAAGAAGCGGGCAGTTATTGCTGCGTCCCGTTCCAGAGGCCTGCCGCCGCCATTTCGTAGCCGCGGCGGAAGCCCTCGCGGTATGCGTCCTTGTCTGCGGCGGAGACGCTGGGGCTTCGGTACTCGTCGCGGTTGTTGGGATCGGGGCGGCGGTGATTGCCGAAGTCGCGTTGCGCGCCGGTGATGCCGTCTTTGAATCCGCGCCGCTGAATGTCGGTGAAGGCATCGGGGGCATTCATCTGGTTTGGATCGGTGGTGTTCTGCCACGCGGTCTGGGCGGATGCCTGGCCGCCGGAGTATTGCCCCGAAACCTGAGACCATCCGACTTCATACCCGCGCATGAATCCTTCGCGGTACTCATCGACGTGTTGAGGGTCGACGTAGGGGTTCTGGTACTCCTCGTGGCCCTCGGGATTGGACGGACGATGGAACTGGTAGTCCTTGCGCGCTTCATCCATGCCTTCGCGATAGCCCTGGCGCTGGGCGTCGCTCTGGAGACCGCGCGAGCCCCACTGGTTTCCGTTGGCGCCGTAGGCACCGTTATTGGCCCGGTTGGCCTGGTAACCGCCGTACGGCGCCTGGGCCTGTGGCGGGGGGTAGGAGGACGGATAGGCCGGAGCCTGTGCGGCGGGTGCTGCACCCGTGCCCCAAAGGTGCGGCGCGGCGGTATTGTAGCCCTGGGCAAACGCGGCGCGGTAGGCGTCGCGATCCGCCCCCGAAACGTTGGAGGGACTGCGGTACTCGTCGCGATTGTTGGGGTCGGGAGTGCGGTGATTTCCGTAATCATGACGGGCGCCTTCAACACCGTCGTGGTAGCCGCGGCGTTGAATGTCGTTGAAGTAACTCGGGGGGACGTCCCACCCGCCCTGTTGGCCGTATTGGCCGTAGGACTGAAGAGACGGGACTGGCGCAGCCGCGCGGGCCGGCAGGATAGCGGCCACGGCGAACGCGAGACAAGGCAATGCGAACCGGCAGGAGATCATGGGCATCCTCCTTCGCTTGTCGGGGTGTGATCATACAACTTTGGCGGTGGGGAGTGGCCTGCAAAAACTACTGGTATCCGGGGCAGGCGGCGGGGCGATTGCCGCGGGCGGCGCGGCATGCCGTAAGCTGAAACCTGATGCACAAGCCGGACAACGAGAGATGGAAACCGGCGCAGTTGCGCGCGCATCTGCTGAGCTGGTACGACGAAAACCGGCGCGACCTGCCATGGAGACACAGCCAGGATCCCTATTCGATCTGGGTGTCGGAGATCATGCTGCAGCAGACGCGCGTGGCAGTGGTGGTGGAGCGGTACGAGAGCTTTCTCGCGCGATTCCCTACCCTGATTTCACTTGCTCTCGCACCGGAACAGGATGTGCTGGCGCTGTGGAGCGGGCTGGGCTACTACCGCCGCGCGCGCATGCTGCACAAGGCGGCGCAGTTTGTGGCCGAGAACCAGCACGGCAACCTGCCGCACTGCGCGGAGGATCTGCGCAAGCTCCCCGGAATCGGGGCGTACACGGCGGCGGCGATTGCCAGCATTGCGCACGGCGAGCATGTTGCGGTAGTGGACGGCAATGTGGAACGGGTGCTGTGCCGGCTGGCCGGGTGGGACGCGACGGCCGGGCGGGACGGAGCGGCACAGCGGCGGAAAGTGGAGCAACTGGCGGCCGACTTGCTGGATCGAGCCAGGCCCGGGGATTTCAACCAGGCGATGATGGAGCTGGGCGCAACCGTGTGCGTTCCACGTGGCCCGATGTGCGGCAGCTGCCCGCTGGCGGCAATGTGCGCTACACGCGGGGAGCACAAGAGGGCGCCGCGAGCCAAGATGCTAAGCCGGGAAGTTGGGCACGCGCTGTGCCTGCGCAAAGCGCACGGGCCAGGCGCGCACGGACGGGAGATCCTGCTCGAGCAGCGCGGTAGCACGCAGACGGTCATGCCCGGCATGTGGGAGCTGCCGCAGCTGCGCGAGGCGACCGTGCCGGAGCAGGAACTGCGGATGACGGTGCGCCACGCCATTATGCAAGTGAATTACTACGTGCGCGTCCGGATCGTGTTCGAGGACGACATGCCGAAGCTGACGGTGATGGGGGGCGAGCGCAGGTGGGTTCCGCTGCAGGATCTGGATTCGATGGCGCTGACGGGCCTAGCGCGGAAGGTGCTGACGCGCGCGCGGTTGCTTGTGCCGGCGTCAAGCAGGATAGAGAGACGCGAGCCGAGGCGGGGCGCGGAGCTGAAGCATGCGAACGCGATTGCATGATGTGAAAGTGCATTTTGCGACGGAGGGACCGGAGAGACGATGAGTCGGGCGGGTTGGATGTTTGGGGCAGTGCTGGGGATTGTGACTCCGACGGTGTTGGGTCAGGTTCCTGCAATTGACGGGCTGCCGCCGGCTGCGCGCGCAGCGGCGAATTCTATTGATGCGGAAAAGATCCGCGCGCACGTACGATTTCTTTCGCTCGATCTGCTGGAGGGCCGGGGGCCGGGAACCCGCGGAGGCGAGCTGGCAGCCGAGTACATTGCTACGCAATTTGCGCTCGATGGATTGCAGCCGGCTGGAGATGGCGGGACATATTTCCAGCGGGTGCCGCTGTATGCCGTGCATACGGTGGAGGAGAAGACGAAGTTCGCGTTCTCGCCGGCAAGCGGACAGCCCATCGATCTGAGTTACGGTTCGGAGATCGTGGCGAAGGATCAGACAGGACAGGCGAGCGCCGACATCGACGCGCCGATTGTGTTTGTGGGATATGGCATCGATGCGCCGGAGTACCACTGGAACGACTATGCGGGAGTGGATCTCAAGGGCAAGGTCGCGCTGGTGATCGTGAACGAGCCGCCTTCCGATGACGAGAAGTTCTTCAAGGGCAAGGCGCTCACTTATTACGGGCGGTGGACGTACAAGTATGAAGAGGCGGCGCGGCGGGGTGCAGCCGGCGTGCTGATTGTGCATCGCAGGGACCTGGCGAGCTATGGCTGGGAGGTGGTGCAGAATTCTCAGGCGATCGAAAAGAGCTATCTCGAAGAGGATCCTGCGGCCACATTGCGCGCAGCGGCCTGGATCCAGCACGACGTAGCGCAGAAGCTCTTCACGCTTGCGGGCCTGGGCGATGTGGATGAAGCGATTGTGCGCGCGGGCAAGCCGGGGTTTCATGCGGCGGAGCTGCCGGTGCGGCTGAAGGGGCACATAGAGAGCCGGGTGCGGCGTTACGTGTCGGCGAATGTTGTGGGGCGCGTGGCGGGCGCGGCTTCGGGCGGCAACGCGGTGCTGTACACGGCGCACTACGATCACCTCGGCATCGACCCCGATGCGAAGGGCGACAACATCTACAACGGTGCTGCGGATAACGGAACAGGATGCGGGATACTGCTGGAGATGGCGCGGGCATTCGCGCAATCGAGTGAGAAGCCTCCGCATGATGTTTACTTTGCTTCGGTGACGGCAGAGGAACAGGGGCTGCTCGGCTCGCAGTACCTGGGGATGCATTCGCCAGCGCCGGCAAGCGAGATCACGCTGGATTTGAACTACGACATGCTACTGCCGATTGGCGTACCGCGATCTGTGAACCTGGGCGGGGCCAAGCGGATCGATTTTTATCCCACGGTGGAGCGCGTGGCGAAGGAATTTGATTTGCAGCTGCTGCCCGATCCCAACCCGATGGCGGGGCACTACTATCGCAGCGATCATTTCTCGCTGGCGCGGGTGGGGATTCCTGCGTTCAGTGTCGACCAGGGCGAGTTGTTCGAGGGGCACGACGAAGCCTGGGGACACGCGCAGCAAGAGGATTACACGGCGCACCACTACCACCAGCCTTCGGATGAGTATCGGGCGGATTGGGATTTTCGCGGGAATGCGAAGCTGGCGCGGTTCGGGTTTGTGCTGGGATGGATAGCGGGAGAGCAGCCGCATGCGATCGAGTGGAAGGCGGGGGATGAGTTCGAGGCGGCGCGGAAGAAGAGTGAAGGTGGAGCGCACTAACCCGCGGCGCGGTTGAGCGTTCACTACTATGTGTCTTAATTGGGGAGCATTCGCAGGATGATAGAATTCGCCCCATGCCGGCATATAGTTACTCCGCGGAAAGCGTTGAAGCAATGGTTCGCCGGCACCGCCGTATTCGAATCTGGCTCTTGGCTATGCTGCTTCCGCTTGCAATCGCCGATCTGGTTCTGGATTTCTCTTGGCCCGTCTGGCGGCAGACTTATCATGACTGGTCAATCGGCATATTTGCAGCTTGCGTGGCGTTGCTCGCACCCATGCTGAAACGCCGCGCGCACCGAGTCGAGCAACTCACGAACTCGTATCGCTCATTCCACGTCACGGTAATTCCTGATTCGATAACCATAGCCGCTCCGCCGCGCTGGTCGCGTACTCTCGAGCGAACTGATGTTGTCCGTGCGGAAGAACCCGTGGTAGGGGGAGGGCTGTATATCAGAAGCAACGGCCGCTATCGATGGATGATCATTCCACGTAGCCTGGATGACTATGCTGAGATCCGGGATCTTCTGCCGTCGCTTGGGATACCGGTCGTCCGCACGAAGGTCCCACCGAATACAGAAGAGTTTCTGGGTGTTCTCGTGTTCTGTGCTTCAATCCTATGCGATCTCTTTGCTCACAGCCCCGGAATCAAGATGGGAAACCTCGTAGTGAGTGCGGCAATAGCGGTGGGCGGTCTCATAGTCATCCGACGGGGATGGGAGAACGATCCGCGAAGGTTGAAGGCTCAAATTGGCTGCTTCCTGCCGCTTCTGGGTGCCGCGGTCGCGTTCTTCTGGCGTTGACCGTTCAGTAGTAGTCGGCGCAGCTCAGGTAGTAGCCGCAGCGCGTGCAGACGAGCTTGCAGCGGTGACCGGTGAGCCGGTGGCCACACGTCGGGCAGATCTGGCAGTGGTGATCCACTGGCTCGTCGAGCGTGCAAACGGCGGCGGCTGGTGAAGAATCGATTGCAAACGCCGGATCGAAGGCGGCTGGAAGCTGCGGGAGCATGGGTGAGAGGTTAGCATGGAGAAGAGGGCCGGCGCTGCTCAGCCGAGCGGCAGGTGCCCGAAGCATTAACCCAGGGTTCATCTCCCGGCGCAATGCCCGCTAGCGGCTCTCCAAAACGCGGGCGCGACAAGGACCCCTGCGGCAACCATCCAACTTAGACAACCCCGGCAAGGGACAAACCCACCGAGGGGAAAACCCCATCAAGGAGGATTGAATGGCAAGCAAGGCGAGCGCGGTTTGGACTGGATCATTGAAGGAAGGCAAGGGCACGATTTCAACGGCGACGGGCGTGCTTAACAATGCGAACTATTCGTTTGCAACGCGGTTTGAGGGCGCGAGTTCCGGCACCACGCCTGAAGAGTTGATCGCGGCGGCGCATGCGAGCTGTTACTCAATGGCTCTCGGTGCGACGCTGGGCGGCGAGGGTTTTACCCCGGACAAGATCGAGACGCACGCAGCCGTTACGCTGGCCAAGGTCGAAGGCGGCTTTGCAGTCACCAAAATCGCTCTTACGACGACCGCAAAGATTCCGGGTGTCAGCGAGGAGGCCTTTCAGAAGGCTGCGGCGGGCGCGAAGGCCGGCTGCCCGATCTCGAAGCTGTTCGCCAACAACACCGAGATTACGCTGGACGCCAAGCTCGTCTAGGCGGCTCCCGTCCCTGAAAGCAGTAGCGATTCCCTCCGTGATGCAGGCGCATTCAAGTGCCTGCGCTGGAGGGAATCTGCTTTGGGGAAACCCGCAAAAACGCCCTTGTAAAGAGCGAACAGTTATGGGAAATTGATTTCGCATGCGGGAGTTCGCCGCAACCTTTTCGGAGGCGCGATGAAGGAATACAGATTCCGCGCAACCATTGAAGCCGGCGAGGGCGGCGGCGCAGGCATTACCTTCCCTTACGACGTTGAAGCGGAGTTCGGCACGCGCGCCAACGTTCGCGTGAAAGCGACTTTCGATGGCGTTCCCTACTCAGGCTCGCTGATGAATTGCGGGAACATGGGGCACACGCTGGGGGTGCTCAAGGCCATCCGCGAAAAGATCGGGAAAGGGCCGGGCGACCCGGTGGAAGTGGTGGTGTGGAAGGACGAAGGAGAACGAACCGTCGCGATTCCGGCCGGGTTTGAAAAACTGCTCAAGAAGGAAAAGGCCTGGTCCGCGTTCGAAAAGCTCAGCTATACGCACAAGAAGGAATACGTCCGCTGGATCACGGAGGCGAAGCGCGAAGAGACGCGGGCCAAGCGACTTGCGAGGGCCGTGGAAATGCTGCGAAGCGGCGTAAAAACTCCGGATGGCGCGGGCCGGTGAGAACCGGTACGAGCGCGATTCCAAAGAGTCAGCGTTGTCACTCGACAAGTTGACACCCCTCTGCCGCATTTGCGAAACTTAGAGATGCTGCCGGACCGGCGAGTGATGCTGGTTCTGTGTCCCGTGCCGAAGTGGCGGAATTGGCAGACGCGCATGGTTCAGGTCCATGTACTCGCAAGGGTGTGGGGGTTCGAGTCCCTTCTTCGGCACCAAGTCTGATGTAAAGCTTTTATAATCAAATACTTACGGCGGACCCAAAAGGTCCGCTTCGCTGTTTTTTACTACTTTTTACTATTTGTTGGTTTCTGCTGGCTCCCGCTGGCAGCTGCTGGCAAGTGCTGGCAGCCTCTCATTCCGGCCCATCTTTGCTTCCCTCAAACCACAAAGAAGGAGCATGGGCTTGGCGAACAAGTCAGTAGTTCTTTATGAGTCCATCAAGGCTGGAAAGAAGTGGAAATTTCGTCCCGTGGACGAAGATTCCTCTCGCTTTTCCAATGGGCCGTTCTATGTCAGCTGGTACGACGGCAATAAGAAACAAATGGAGCCCGGGCGGCGAGAAGAATCAAGATAACACCGTCACGCTCACCGAGGATCGCGACGCCGTCGTCTCTGAACGCAGGTTCGAAGCCCTCTGGGATCGACCGAAGAACCACATCATCCATTAAAGCGAGTCGCCCCGCGCTCACGGGGACTCAAGGCAACACGTCCCGGCCACTCGAGGCGCCTGCCCACTTCCTAGCCAGACTCTGTTCCTACCACCCCCGACACGCAAACAGATGCCAGCCGCTCAACTTAATCCTGAGCACCCGTCAACCTAAGGTTGAGCTGCTCTGGCTTCTTCTCGTCATTGCGACATTTTGCTTGCCCAACCATGCACTCTGCTCGAGGCGCAATATGCTTATCACCCGTCCACCCGTCGTCATTATGAACCAGCCAGTGCCGTTCGCCGAGAAAATGCAGGATCACACGGCGATTCTCGATGCCTTTCTCGACACGCATGTAGTGGGTATTCATTCCCACCGTACGTGGCTCTTCGACAAGAGGTATTTCCGCGGCTTCTTTGACGGATACAAGTTCCGTGCGGATCAAGAAGCTACCGGACAGCCGCTATTCATCTGGGACGCCATGCACCCCATCATTGGTCCGACGATCATCAATTCATACTGCACCGGTTTGGCAGAAACGGATCTGAAGCGTCGAACGTGCATAAGCTATCTTAGACGCCTCAACGCGTTGTTCCGCCATGTTGTGGCGAACCCTCACATTCCCACCCGTTCGATTCGCGATCGGGTCCTGATATCAGAGAAGTACAACGCGATCGCAAACCCGATCTCGAAGTATATCTATCCACCCCCCAAAGCGACGGACGACTCAGCCGAGGGCCTGCTCCTTGAGGAAGACCTAAACAATTTTCTCCATTGGATAAGCCGCGACTACTTGCCGACCGCCCCGCTTAGTGCGGGACGTACTTACACAATGATCGTCGTCGTAAGCGAATGCGGATTCCGTTTCTGCGAGCTCGAGGGGCTGGATGCGCTTCAGCCTACGCGAGACATCATTGCGGATCGACGCTCCATTCGAACGCGCTTCGGCAAAGCAGCACACGGCTCGGGCCCAAGGCCCCGCCAAGTCGAGTTGACCCCCATGGCACGGGACACTTTGAAGCACTACGAGCAACATATCCGCCCCAAGTTTCCGAATGCGGCAACAGAGCCAGCTCTCTTCATGAGCGAGGCGGGGAGCCGCATTGGCTATTGGGAGGCGAAATCAGATCTAGAGACCATTGTGCAGCATGCCCGCATAGCTGGCTTGGTCCTTCCTGCAGATATGGGTTGGCACAGCTTTCGGAGATCCTTTGCTACCCAGTTCTTGCAGCGTCATCCGGACCAAATCTGGAAGCTGCTGGATCTGATGGGCCACGAGGACTCCCTTTCGCTCATTCGGTATGTGCGGCTATCTGCACAAGAGGTAAACCGCGGCCTGGGACGGGTTCTCGTGCGGCTCAAGACAAGGAGGATCGCCTGATGTCATTGCGATGGGATCTGCGGCAAATACTGGCTGCAAAGTGCGGAATTTCAACCGCAAGCGCGCTCCAGAGATTACTCGCAGATGCCGGTGTGACCCTAAGCCTGGAATCAACCTCGGCACTGTTGAGGTCGTCCCCCAAGGCTATTCGGTTTCGAACCATACAGGCTCTTTGCACTGCAACGACGTTGAACCTAAGCGACTTCTGCGAGGTGTCTCCCGATCGCGCTGGCCCGCAAGTCGCGCCCGGGCCTCTCTACCATTGCAAGGGCGCCGGCAAAGCGGCGCCCTATTTTCCTTCTCCTCGGAAGTTCTTCGTCCCCCGGAGATCGAAAGGATAAACACAATATGGAGACAAGTACTCTAGATCCCCATAAGATTTTCCTCTACGCCGCCACGACTGGGAAGCGCGATCTGCACTTCGGTTGGACAGGAGCGGAAGGCGAAATTCATCTAAACGAACTTCTACGCAGCAATCCTCGTCTGCGGAAGCAGCTTCCATTTACTTTCCTACGGTCATGGCAAGTGCCAGATAAGACCACGGCCCGGCGCGCCTGCTGGCTATTGCAGAACGCCCGGCCCGAGGCTGTTCGAGGAGCTCTAGACGATCCGACCGTTTCACTCGATGCTATGCTTGCCCAAGTTGTCAGCGCAGATGCCAACACTCACTGTCCACGGTGCGGATCTCTCCGCCGGCTTCTCACCTTCGCCAAAGTATGCGTGAGTTGTTATCGGAAGGAACCAAAGGGCAGGTGCTCAAGGTGCAAGCAGATTAGTCATAACTTAACGGGTGAGGGCGGCATCTGTCCACGCTGCGCACGAATCGAATCCCGGCCGATGCGCTCGTGCGCTCATTGCAAAAAACCGAAGCGCATCACCGATCCAGAGCGCAATTTATGCAAAGAGTGCGTGGCATCCTTGAGGCGTGGCGCCTGGCAGAGGAAGGAAGCCAAAACCATCAAGTGCTCAGTCTGCGGCAAAATGAAGCCTTTTACACGAAAGGGCCGTGACATCTGCCAAATGTGTGCGCGCTTGGAACTAGCCGAGTACAGGGAATGCGCGGGATGCGGGATCTATGGAATGGTCAGAATCAAATCCCGCAGCCTCTGTGCTCAATGCGCAGTGAATCACAGTGGACCTGATCTGCTTCGCAAGTTCGTCCGGAACTTCCAATCGCCGCATCCCGGCAGTCAGGCAGCCTTCGAAACGCTGGTTCAGACGATCGCTCCCGAAAATATAAAGCAGTACGATCACGCCGCACGAATTATTCACTTCGGCAAGTACTTGCAGTCGCACGCTCTGCCTATTCCATTGACTTGGCGGGCGATCGACGAAGCTATCGAAGCCGTACCGAGAGGGTCCCGTGCCGCCAATGGTATCCGCTCCTGCCTGCTCAGTCTCGGTCATCTGCTGGCGAATCAAGGCTGTATTGAAAGTAGGGCCTTATACCAACTCCGCAGATGCCTAGCCGAGCGCATTGCGAACGCACCGGCAGAAGGGAGGGACTGCGTCGGTAAATTCGCGCAATGGAGTCTCGACCGGAAGGCCACTTACCGTCATGTGATCGCTCAGGTAGAATCCGTGAATTCCTTGTGGCGGTGGAGTGAAGAGAAAGAGGTAAATTCAATACTCTCGCTGAACGGAGAGAACATCAATCGTTACTTGCGCGAAACGTTCTTGGATCAGCGCTGCCGCTGTGGTGGGTCAGCACCGCGGGATTCCTCCGATGCAGCAATTTGTAGGACGTGCGGCTCAGAAGGACCGTTTGAACAGGTGCCGAGGCGTAACCCATCCACCATCGGCAAAGCTCGGTCTGGAATTTCTATGTTCTTTGAGTGGGCAGAACTGAACTCGTTGGTAACCACAAATCCTGTAAATGCGTCTTCATCCACGCCGAAAAATCGGATCCAACATTGCTCGAGCGATGTACTCGTGGACATCCTCGACTACGTCATGGCACCTGACAATGATCCGACGGACGCTCTTGTCTTGTACCTCACAACAATTCACCTCTTTGAGGGCTGGGAGCTTCAAATGGCCGAGTTTCCCAAGAATGAAAGCGGTTCGGCAGAAGCCGATCTTGCCCTTTCGTATGGCTTCCTAGCACCCAAGCGCTCACCATCACTAGGGCGCCCGAGCACTGGACGCGATATGAAGCGAATTACGTTTCCAGAGGAAGAGCGGCCTTGGATGGAACCTCTATTGAGCCGCTTCCAGCGCCAACGTGCAGGATTTCTCAACGGTGCCGGAAGCAAGTTCCTCTTTGTCCCTCAGGGAAGGATCCAGAACAACATACCAGTATCACGTCGCTACTGCGCCGACAGGGTAGCGAAAGCCACTCAGCGGATTTTAGGATCGAGGATTGGCCTGAATCTTCTAAAGAAGACGGGCCGTGTCTTCATCGCTGATACCGAGGGACCACAGTTCCTGAAACCACTCGGAATCGGTGAGAAGCAGGCGATGGGCTATCTTACATATCACCGGCAACTGATCGGTTGAGTTCAGCTATTGCGATGGCGTGTGGTAGGATCCACACGCCATTCTTCTACCAGCCAAGGAGTGGTCGCACGCCCAATCTGCGGCTGCGCACGGGTTCGACTACGTCATGGCACGCCGTGGAGTCGTGCCTCACTACCGAATCGCTGGGAGCGTCCGATTTGACCCTCTTGAGATAGCAAAATGGCTTCGCGATCGTAGAGATCGTGGCGGTCGTTGAGCGTACGCACTCTCTGGTAGGTCCAGAACTGTGAACATCACCAAACATAATCACTCTAGTGCCCGAAGGGAAAGAGTAGCAATGGAATCCAAAAACGCGACCCATTTTGCGTGCGAGTCTTCGCCCTGCGATCAAGGCCATTCCGAGGCAAGGCCCATTCCGGGCGACGAGACTCCATGGTGGAGCATTGTCGATTGGGAAGAATGTGTGGATCTGGAGTTCTTCGAACTCAAGGACGAAATGGATGGAATAGAAGAGCCGCATCCAAGCTCTGTCAACCGATGACCGCCTACTAGCTGGCAGATCTCACCTGCTCGGTTTGCTTAGAACCTCTAGCGCTCCGGCAGCCACTTTGGTGTCGGCGTCCCTCTCTCTGAGCTGTTCGTGCCGAGTCGTTCCAGCCACCAATAACCCGAAACGCAGCCTGCTGCCGCGGAAATCCTCTCTTGGAACTGTCGCGGCTATTTCTTGGAGTAAATATGAAGTCAGCAGAACGATTCCTCGCCAACCTGCATCGCGGCATCTCGACGCCGGCAGTTCTCACTCACTGCAACATCCTGCCCCCGGAGATTGAATTCGCCGCCCTCACGGCGCCTGACGTTCGCGCCGGTCCAGGGCCGGGGCCGCGTCGTATCCGCAGCCCGCAGGAGCCTGGGATACCCCACCGCCGGATGCACCATGGGGCGAGCACCTTCAGCGATTTGGGGAGCGCTCTCGCTGTTCAGGAGAACGAATCGACGCGGGGGTGAGGCCCGTAGTCCGAAGGCTCGCACGAGTCCTCTCCAAGAGCCTGGTGTGCGGCCCGAGCATGCGGTGGCCGACTGGCGCCTGCACACCCCGAGATGCTGCGCAGCCGGCAAGACGAAGCAGCCTAACTCAGGACACTGCGTTCACGATCAGGCCAGAGGCTGCACAGTTGTGGAGATTGGCGTAAAGGATACAGATCGGTCCTTTTGCGGAGTCAGGCATCCCCACCTCGAAATTTGAGATGTTGTCTTTCTCAGATCCCCGGCTTACGGTCAATTTAGGGTCAATCGTACCCTGATTCATCACACATGTCGGGAACGAGATCGCCGGCTTGTATCTTGGCTCACCATTCTGCTCCGCTGCGAAGGTAAGCATACCGATGAGGGTGTCGAATGCCATCGAGTTATGCGTTTCCTGCATGTCCACCTCTCGGCAAGTGTGAGAACTCGGGCAGGCTTTATCGGGATCGCAGTGGCCATCCGGACAGACGCGGAATCGGTAATGGGTCATCGAACCGGAATATGTGGGATCTCCGTCGACGCCATCCTTCCGTATCTTCACCGACTTCCATCCTGAATACACAAGCGCGAAGGCGGAGGGCCAACTGTTAATCGCGGTGCTCTGAATCGTGCTCTTATCCGCATAGACCTTCATCCCCGAAACAATCGCGTCCGCTGCTATGGCTGTAGGCATCGGGACCAGAATTGAGCGCAGGTTCTGATAAGACTGCGGCAGATCAATGAAATTAAGCGAGACTGCATCATTGAAGATGAACCCCTGCTGGAGATCGGCCATAGGCTTTACGAGATTCTTCGCCGAGGTTGTGTTAGGCGGGCTATCCACGACAACTTCGTACTTCGCGTTGGCGTCAATGGTTGTAGTGGAAGCGCCTTGCACCGGGTTCTTCACATAGTCATACGTGTGTTTGTCGAAATCCGCCGTGATCATGCGAACCATGTTTCCCTCGAAACTCATGATCCATGCACCGGTGAATATCAAGTAGAGGTCGTTCTTGTCGTGGGGAGCAGCGATCGCAGGGGCTGGCTTAGCCAACCTGCAACCTAATACCGAGTGGCCAAATGCTCCGGCGGCAGAGAGCCACCCGAGGTTCTGAAGCACAGTGCGGCGTGCGATTTTCGGCATGTTCTTCTTCTCCTTGAATCAGGAACACTACGATTCCATTACGGTGAAACCGGACCAATAAAAAGGATGAGCAAAGTCGGCGGTGGCGCTGAGTTGTGCCTCTACTCTCTGTAACGCAATCTCCGGAGAGTTTCCTTTCAAGAGCTGGTCATAAAAATCGAGCATCAGGCGTTTTGTGGCTTCGGAATCGACATCCCAGACGGTGCCGACGATGGTGGGCACGCCCGCCTGGAGAAGGGCCTCGGGGAGTCCGGATTTGATGCTGCCGGATTCGGTCTCGACCGAAAGTGTGCTGCAAGCGGCCAACACGGCCAACCGGCATGTGCGCAGGCGCACGCCGGCGAAAGATTGCGAAGAGAGATTGCCCGAAGCATCATCGCCGAGAAGCAAGCTGGCGGAGCCATCGCGATTTTGCGCATGTCCGGTGAAGTGAACGATCTCGGCCGACTGCAGGGAACGGACGATATCGGGCTCACTGGAGGAGCGCGCTTCGAGGAGTTGGGAACGGGGAAATCGGGATTCAAGTTCCGCGGACTCGTCATATATTTCGGGAATTGCGTCGGTCCCGGGCTCGGAGCTTGCGCCGCGCAGGATGACAAGCCGGGTCGCGGTATTGAAGGAGGCGCTGCCGGACGCTGGATTCTGTTTTGATAGCCAGGGCAGCAGCACAACCGAGGAGTGCGCGCCGAGATAGGTTCCATCCGGCCGCACCAGGGCAGCAAAGGGTGTGTTGCGCAAGCGGCCATCAACCTGGACGGTCAAGCGGGGGCCGAGGAGGTCCGGCTGGGGAAACAAGATCGCATAAAGAGAGCTGCCGGCCATGCGGACGTCAGAGAGGCGGGAGTTGCGATCGGCACAGAGGGTGGAGAATGTCCGCGCGAGTTGATCGATGGCATCGGCGGGCGCGGACAGCTTGAGGACCTTCGACACGTTGCCGCCGTCTTCCACCACAAATACGACGTATGTGTCGATGAGGCGAGCATAGACGAGAGTGCGGCTTCTCCGAGGACTCTGGGGGCTCGTGGATGTGCGCTGGAGCAAAGGGCCGTTATCGGGAACGGCGGGAGATCCGACTCCTCCTCCACTGGAGAAGTATTCCCATGCTTCAAGCGCATCCTGATCTCTACCGGCTTTGAGCAGGGCATCGACCCATGTGATGTATGCAACCTGTGCGCGGGATTGCCAGGCCTTACGGTCGGAGACGTCATTCAGGCCGCCGAGGACTTTGGCGGCGAATCCTGTGGCCACGCGTGCGCTTTCAAGCTGATCAGAGTTGCGGCCTGCTGCGCGGTCGAGAAGGGCGCGGGCGCTCCAGTAGTTCAGTTGAAGAACGGTGCTCTGCGCCGACGCTGCATCGCGCGTGGCGTTATTGATCAGTGTGAGAGCCTGGTCGTCGTGACCTTGCACGGTGAGGAGATGGGCACGATCGGCGGACCAGTCGACGCGGTATGCGCGGGCTGCGGGGACATCGCCGAGTTTGATCAAAATGGAATCGGCTTCAGAGAATGACTTGCTCGCCTCAGCGGGCAAGCCGCACACCAGTTGCCGTTGACCGAGGACCTCAAATGCGTAGGCTTCGATCTGCAGGTTTTCAGCGGACTGGGCAATGCGCGTGTTCGCTTCGGCAAGGACAACTGCGACTTGATTCAGATTGAGCGCGATGGAATCGTCGATGAGGTCGGAAACAAACTGATACCGGCGCATGGGGGTACAGCTGAACGACGCGCAAAACCTCAAACCGATGACGTCATCGTTCCAGCCCTGTTCCGGCATTCCCTGCTGGGTGGAGTAGGCGGCAAGGAATCCCTGTGCGCGCGCATAGAGGCCCGGAAACGCGAACTGAGCAGCATCAGAACGAGCATGCAGTATGGCAAACCGGCTGGGCTGCGGGTCGCCCTGCATTTCGAGGCAGGACGCCTCTTCAAGACGGAGCATCGTGCCGAGGTAGGAATATCGGGTCCTCATCCAGGAGGGAAGACCGTGAATCGCGGAGAGGCAATCGCGGGCTCGACCGCTGCGGTGGAGCGCATATATCTGCTCGAAAGCGGCTCGCGCATCGCCCGCATCGTTATGAGCACCGCGATAAAGAACGTTGGCGCGGCGAGCCAAGTCGAGGGCCTGATCTGCTTCTCCGGTGCGGTTGGCACGGACAGCCTGGCCGAGAAGCGCGTCGGCGTCGGCGAGAGCGGAAGTGCGGCTTGGCGAGAGCCAGTCAACGAGCCATCGGTCCCCATGCCGCTGGCCGGAGTCGGTCAGATTGTTTGCCATTGTTCTGTCGAGCGCGGCGACTGGGGGGGATGCCACCAGGCGCTCAACAAGATCTTCGTAGTGATCGTCGATTGAGGAAGATTTCCAGCCTACGAATACGGCACCGTCGGGGGCCTGGGATTCGGAGACGGGGCTCGGACTCTGATTCAGCGCGTCGATTTGCCTGCGGATTGCTTGTTGCCAGTCGGGGCGGCGCTCATTTTCAAGCGCCTGTTGAAGGCCCTTGAGGGCCTGATCCTTCAGGCCCATGCGGCTCCAGCATAGAGCGAGATTGAACAGCGTCACTGGATCGGGGCGACGAAGAGTCTTGAGATGGCTGGTGAAGGCCTCTGCGGCGAGTGAGTAGTTGGCCGTGTTGCGGGTGGAATCGCCTAACTCGAAAAATGCTGTACCAAGATCGAATTGAATGCCGGGTAGTGAGGAATCGCGCGCATACGCGGCCTGAAACTGAGCGAGCGCTCCCGCCGGATCAGACTGCAATACCAGAGCCTTTCCCATCACCTGATGCCAGTAGGGACTATCCGGATTTTTGGCCAAGCCCTCTTCCGCCGCCAGCTTGACTGAGAGCAACTCCGGCCAGTCATGCGAGGATGCGGAACCTCGGGTGGGAGAGTAGATGGCCACAGCATCAGCACCGGGTATGCGAAGTTCGGTGAGTCTTCGCGCGTCGTAGGCGCGGGCAAGCTGGTCCTCAATGGAGGGATGGAAGTGATACCAGGCACCCACGGCGATGGCGAGCAGGAGCACGGCTGCGAGCGCATACGCGGGCCGCAGCCATCCAGTGGAGGGAAGCAGCCGGAAACGACGGGAGGGCGTGGCGGTCTGTTTCCTGGCCGGGTTTTCCGCGGCAAGACGTGTGCCAAGCTCAGCCTGCCAGGCAGGAGTTGCACTGGAGAGCTGCGATGCCTGCGGGTCGATCGTGTTATCCGTGAGAGACGCCAGGGCATCTTTCAGCAATGCCGAACAGGGTCCGCATTGAGCTGCGTGGCTGAGAAGGCGATTCAGGTCAGATCCCGAGTGCAGTCCGGCGGCCACTTCAAGCCATGCCTCTTCATTCGGGCACTGTGGACCCCGGGCCTTTGAGCTTGAACCGTTAATGATCACCTGGTAGGCCTTCATCAGAGTTGAGCATTCGGCGCAGATCTCGAGGTGGCGGTCGAGCGACTTCCGCCTTTCCGACAGTTCCGGGGGCAGAGACGCAGCGTCTCTACGCAAGAGCTCGAGGCCCTCAATGTCGATGTGGGGCTCGGGCTGACTCATCTTATTTCTCCTACCGTGGAAGAGGGCGAGATTCCTTCGCCGGGGCGTTGCAAAAGCGCCGGATTCATGTGGCTGCGAAGGGTGCGGGTGAGGCGGAGGATGAGGCTCTCCACACCCTTTGCAGTGAGTTCGATGTTGGGAATGCCGGCTATGTCCTTGGCGGTATAGCCGTGGCGGTAATAAAGCCAGAAGACGGTTCGATCGCGTTCGCTCTGCGCGATCCGATCCACGAGCACGGAGATCTCTTGCATTTGAATTGCGTCGTGGATGTCGACGGCAGGCGCCGGCACGGAGGCGATGACATCATCGCTGTTCGCTTGAGATTCGGCGACGCGCTTTTCGGCAGATCGAGCCCGCACGTAATCCAATGCGACGGACCCCGCGACTACCTTGATGAAGCCGAAGATCGCATGTTCATGCCGATGCTCAAATTCGCGCAGGGCGCGGCAGTTATCGCGGCACAGGCGGAGATACGTCTCCTGAACCAGATCGTCAGCGATGGCTGGAGCGATGTCGCCGTTCCTGCGCACGATGCGCAGGATCACCGAGGCGATAAGCGGCTGGAACAGACGCACAAAGAGGGCCCATGCTTCCTGGCCACCTGACTCCAGACAAGCAGTTATGACACTCCTGGCGTCGGCTTCTGTACTCACCCGAGGTACTCCTCCAGCCGGCAACTATGTGAGGGACTACGACCGATGGCTGGCGACATTGGTCGCGGGTCCCCTTCCCGCGGATGCGGACGACGAGCTCTGAGTGATTTATGAAACGGAGATCTGGGAGTTAACGGGTCTACGTTTTTTCATGCCAGGAACGAACCCGCAGACTAGCCGCTCCTGTTATTGGACACTCCAAGCCCTTCCTGACCGTAACAATGGGATCGGCTGGGTGGGAAGTGAGTGCGCTCCCATTGTAGGGCCAAATCGATCAATCTAAAAAACTTTTCGCTGATCCTGTTGCACAGTGCGGTGCTGGCATTCATGCCATCACTCAAAGGCTGACCCAGAGGCCGCCGGGCATCCCACCAGGGTGAAAAAGGATATTTCGATCCCTACGCGTTCATGGGGGTACAGGGCATCCGCAGCTCAGGAGAGCAACGGATGTAACTCCTGGAAGTAATCCCCAAGGAACTTCACCTGAAGGAGTGTAGCCATGCGTCTGACTGTCCCCGTTTTCGTCCTTTCGCTCTGCAGTATGCTCTGCCAAGCCCAAACGATCGCGCCGGTTCCGTCGGACGGTGAGAGTACTGTGACGGTCACGTTCGCCGCCCAGTCTGAAGCAAAAACAGTGGCACTCTACACCGCGCCGGCTGGCGTCGCATGCACGGTGAGTCCTGCAAATGTGGTTGCGCTCAAAGCCGGCGTTCCGACGAGCGCCGCAGCAAACACTACCTCCATCGTGCTTGTCACGGACAATCCGTTGGTGTCTGGAACCCCGCTCTGCGCCTCTCTAAATGGAGGCGTCCCCGGAGCTGCAGTCGAGGTGAAGGCACCTGCGGCTCCTCCCGGTTTCGACTGGGGACATGTTCGGGCCTATTTCACGGCCGGCGCGTTGATGTCACAGGAGCACGACCAGTTCTCCCATCAGGACTTATTCCTGGCTTTTCGTCTGGACAAGAGCTATTGGGTGAAGTCAAAGCCGAAGGGAGATCACACTTACGAACCAGGACTTCGCACGTACTTCGATACCCGACTGACGGCGTTGCCGGTTGCGGTTCAGTCCTGCGCTCCTCCCCAGACCAGCGGCGGATCTGGATCCAGCGGAACGTCGTCGAACTGCTCCTCCTCAACCAGCAGTTCCTCCGGAGGAAGCTCGACGGACCCCACGACGACGACGCAGGCATTCCTCAACTCCCAGAAGACCGCGAAGCTGCAGTTCGGGACGTTTTACCCGATCTACTTTCCGCACTGGGGAGTGGCAGGAAAGACGGGCAAGCAGCCGGTGACGACTAACTATGCCCTGTTTCTAGCGCCGTTGATGGAAGCTGGCTTCGACACGACTCTCAATGGGTTGAATCAGACCCAGCAGCAGTCAGCCACGTCATCCCAGGTTCAGCCGGTAGGAACCTCGAGCCAGTTCTACAAGTTCTATGACTTCGGTTTTCGATTGGGTCACGATCACCTGTTCACCGATCGGAGCGCTGCGCCCGAGGAGATCAGCTATTTGAACGTGGCGTTTGGGCGCTTCAGCAACATGGCGTCGCTCCTCTGCCCGGCTTCGAAGTTTCAGGGCAACAACACCTGCAGCGCTCCGTCGGGCACGCTGCCATGGCAGAGGGATTGGCGCACCCGGGTTGAGGGTCTGCTGCAGGTGCCGGGTACCGGCGGCTTCAGCGTGGGATTCGGCGCGAATGTGAGCCTGCACGGCACCCACCATGCCGATGTCGTCCACATCGAGCCTGCCGATGACCTTCGCTTCCTCTTTGGATACAAGTTCGACATCACCAAGATAGCCAGCAAGCTAGCGCCTCAAAAGTTCTGACCTGAGTTGGCTAGACCTCTTGCGATTGCAGCCAGCTTGCTGCAATCGCACTGCGGTTCGTTGCCACGCAGGCGCCGATGCATCGCGCGCGAGCGGTAGACACCTTTCAGGAGTGACGGAGTACGACGATGGAACCTCTTTTTGAGATTGCAGACCGGATTACCTCTCACGTGTGGTTCTTGCATGAGGTCCTGCCCTTGGAGCGGGACGTCAGCATTGTTTTGAACGCTGCCAGCAGCGAGGATCTCAAGCGCTCGACCGCTGAGGACTATGCAAAGCTCGCGGCGGTTCGCGATCTGGCCGACGTGAGTTGTCCCGATGATGCTGTTCGTGGTAACCCGCTGCCTCACGTCAATTTGCCGGCTGCTGCAAAGACGCCCTTCTGGAATATGATCAAGCGGCTGAGACTCAGAAGGAAGATACAGGACGACGGCCAGGATGAAGATCTCAAGCGTCGCGTGATCGCGGCAGAGGAGGCATTCGTTGTTCTTCAGGCACGCTCCGAATCCCTTCTGACGGCGGGCATTCAAGGCGTTTCGCTCGATGCATCCGCAGAGAACGAGGAGGAACTGGCCTCTCCGCCGGCATCGCTCACCAGCGATGAACTCTCCTCGCAATTGCTCACCAGCGACGAACTCTTCGAGAGAGTTCTGCATTGGCTTTGTTCGCTCGGCATTGAGCAGAAGATCAAACTTGCTCAGGATTTCCTTCCGCTGAATGGAGAGAACCGCAAATGCGGAGGCGGCAATACCGACGAGCAGGGTGATGGCAAGACTCGGTCACGGTTTCCTGGTTTGATCGGCGCGTGGATCAGGGACTTGGCGAAGCAGAAGACTCCGACGCGGTTTCTGCTGGAGGAGAACATCGACGAGCGGGCCGCTGCGATCCGAAGGAACAAAGCATTTCCAATAGGCCAGCGCGAACTCACCGCGGAATGGCTGACCAAAAACGGAGAGGATCGGATCCGTGTTCTTCTGGACCGAGCGGCACTGCACAACCTATGCCACGACCTCGATGTGCCGGTTCCATTTTCGATGGTGCTGAGCGAGGAACTGGATGAAATCGGCAAATCTCGCAGATTGCGCCTGCCCGACTGTGAGCCCGGCACGGGCCTAAGTGACGCCCACTGTTCTCCGGGCAAGAGAGCGTTCCAGTCAAAACTGTTTGGGCTGGCACTTTCGGGCGGTGGAATCCGGAGCGCGACGTTCAACCTAGGCCTGCTGCAGGGGATGGCGGATCGCAACGTTCTGCCTTATATCGATATTCTTTCGTCCGTTTCAGGCGGCGGATACATTGCAAGCTGGCTTATGGGGTGGACAAAGAGGCGGGGTCACATCAAGTCAGTACAGGACTCCCTGAAAGGGTATGCTTCTCCACTCGAATGTACGCCGACTAATGCTGGATCCCCACCCTGCAGCGATACTCCGCGGTTTGGGCTTCTGTCGCGCAATCAGGATCCTCACGCAGACCATCTTCGCCCGGTGCGCCTGCTTCGCGAATACGCGCGCTATCTTGCACCGCAGGCTGGACTCCTTTCTGCAGACACGTGGACCATCCTCACAACGTGGCTGCGAAACACGGTTTTGAACCTCACGATTCTGCTGCTCGTTTTTGGGGTCCTTCTTCTGCTGCCGCGCATGGCGGCCTTTACGCTGTTTCACTTGCAGTGGTTTGTCAAGCCCACGGATAACGACCTGCACTCATGGTTGTGCCTGTTCGCCGCCGGTGCGCCGTTTCTGTTCATCTGCGGCCTGATCGGCCAGGGCAATCTCAAATACCTGGGAACTGAAGCAGAAGATGCCAAGGAACTCGCAAAGGGCTATAGCGATGCGAGGGTTGTGACCAACATTGCCTTGCCGCTTTTGCTCGAAAGCTTTCTCTATGTTGCTGTCTTGTGGAATTTGGACGTGGCGGGAAGACCCCTGTTCGCATCGTCTCCGTTCCTCATCATAACCCTCCTTGGAAGCGCCATCCTTCACCATTCATCGGGCGCACAGGACAAAGGAAACGGAACTCCCCTTTGGCTTCAGGCCGTAATCTCCTCAGTCAGCGCCGGCGTCGCCTTTCTTCTTCTGTGCCTGTTGTGTTCCGCGATCACCAGTCTTCGGATGAACACCCTACGCGGTCTGTGGATTGCGAGCGCTTTCGGCCCCGCTCTCTTCCTGATGGTGGTGGGGACAACGATACTCGTTCTTCAGGGATTGAGCGGTACGCTGCTCTCCGATGCACAGCGCGAATGGTGGAGCAGGCTGGGAGCGTGGCTTTTGATCACGACGGCAGCCTGGGTGATTATTTCAACCATCTGTTTCTTTATGCCGCTTTGGATTGCGATCGCCGGCCTGAAGATCGCCGCGGCGGGGATTGCCTGGGGCTCATTGACCGCAGCCGGAGTGAAGCTGGCATTCAGCGGGAAGCGGGGCGGCAAGGAGGGAGAAGAAAGCCAGCCATGGCTTATTAGTCTCGTTCTGAAGATCGCGCCGGGAATCTTCGTGATCGGGCTGCTCTCGTTAATGTCCTATCTATTGTTCTACCTGGTCAACCTATCCATCGATCTATGGATCGCGCACGGACCGAAGTGGATGTGGGCCTTCCTGGTGGACAACCAGACTGCACACCAGCTCTGCTGCACAAACCTGCCTCTAACCTTTGAGAGAATGTCTGCCTACTACTGGCCGTTGATGAACCCTGGATCGCTGGCTCCTGTTCTGCTTTGCGTGGTTCTCATCCTCGCCTGCTGGCCGCTTGCACGACAAGTGGATATCAATGAGTTTTCGATGCATCACTTCTACCGGAATCGGCTTGTACGAGCGTACCTGGGAGCATCGAGGACCCGCGGCCACCGCTTTCCGAATGCATTTACCGGATTCGACATTGAGGACGATATTCCGCTCAAGCGATTCAGCATTGATGACACTACTGACATTCGCGACATGGTGACCGACTGCAAGAAGGGGTACGCGGGGCCATTTCCCATCATCAACACCGCGCTGAACATCACCAAGGGTCAGGACCTTGGCATGCAGGAGAGGCGGGCGGAAGCGTTCTTCTTCTCGCCGCTCTGGTCGGGCTTTGATTTCGCGCGCAAGCAGACCAAGGTGCGGAAGTCTGCCCAGCTTGAATTTGGATTCAGAAGAACAGACCAGTTCGGTAGCAGAGAGTCACTTCCGCCGGCGGGAAATCAGTCGCAGACACGGCTGACGAGGGAAGGTGTTTCGCTGGGGACTGCAATGGCCATCTCGGGAGCGGCGTTCAGTTCCAATGCCGGGTATCATACGTCGCCGTCGCTGTCATTTCTGCTTACCGTGTTTGGCGTGCGGCTGGGCTGGTGGGCCGGCAATCCACGAGGTCCCCGCTGGGATACCGACTCCCCGCAGGTGGGGCTCCAATGGCTGCTTCGCGAACTGACAGCCAACACAGAGACAGACGGAGATTATGTTCTGCTCACGGATGGCGGCCACTTCGAGAATATGGGCCTGTACGAACTGGTGCGCCGCAGGTGCCGCTATGTGATCGTGAGCGATGCAGAGGAGGATGAGGAATTCAAGCTGGAGGGAATCGGGGGAGCGATTCGCAAGTGCCGGGACGATTTCGGAGTTGTGATCACGCTGAACGTGAACGCGCTGCAGCCCATCGGCGACCCAGCCAGAAGCACTCTGCATTACTCGGTCGGGACCATCCGTTACCCCGGCGAAGAGAAATGCGGAAACTTGGTGTATATCAAGTCGTCGCTTACGAACGACGAGGCGCTCGACCTTGTGGAATTCGGGAAACGGCACAAGGAGTTTCCGCACACTTCGACGAGTAATCAGTTCTTCGATGAGTCGCATTTCGAGAGCTATCGGGAACTGGGACATCACATTGCCTCGGTGGTTTTTCAGCATGACATGAACTGCGATGGAGAGAAGGAGAAGGCGACCATACCAGGCAACCTTGAAGACATGTTCGAGTGCATCGAGCATCGTTGGGGTGAGTCATTGGCGGCCGCCGAAGGGAAGGCGCGCGCCGAAAAGGCCGCCGGGACATCTGCCAGGGGCGCGCAGAGCGGAGGTGGAGCATGATCTATCTGGCGAAAATAACTGCTGCGGTACTCATCATTGTCTGCCTCCTCGGGGTGCTGGATAAGAAGAGGCACGCGGATGTGATGGGCAAATCCGAGTCATGCCTGGGCGGTCAGTATTTCCAGGGCACCGACGCAAAGATTCTGGCATACGGACTGCACGACGCGGGAGGCATCGCTGCCGATCCGACGGGCAGATACATTTACATTGCGGAAAGCAACAGGCCGATCGTGGTCTACGACACTGAGAACAATTCGCTTGATGTTCAGAAGCGCGAAGGAGAATCCTCGTGCCCGGACGGACTCTGCGGAGACCTGGACGCACGGGATGTTGCGCTCAGCCGTAACAACATGTTTGTCGCCGCGCACGGGAATGGCACGGTGCTGCGGCGAGCGGACTGCTGTTACGCGGATGCCTTCAAGCCCGCCGACATGGAGGCACTGAACTCGGTACGTTCGCCGGCTGGAATCACAATCAGCCCAGGTGCGATATACGTTACGGACGACTCGCCAGGGGAAGACATCTGCAAAGCCTGTGCAAAGAAGACGCGCGGCTCGCTCTATATCATTCCAATCTCCCAGGATGACAAGGAGCGACCGGCAGTCGTCGCTCCGCCGACGTCAAAACAGCGAGTTTCGCCGTCTTCGCGGGCAATGCGCAGTGGGACCGGGGGCAGCAAAGGCCAGCCGCCGCCACCAAGTCCGGTGCGCGTCTCCGAAGGCCTCCATCGGCCTTCCGGGATCCTGCCTGACGAAGCCAGTGGGCGTGTTTATGTGGCGGACGTAGACGATGAGGCGAAGGTCCTGCGGTGGGTCATCTTCAAGAAGAAAGAGGAGGGCTGGATACCGTCCGGCTATCTGTCCTCCACCCCGACGAACGGCAGGCCGCTGCCAAAGTTCCTGGGGCTGGCTTCCGCGCAAGGCATGATCTTTGCGGCGGGACCAATGGCTCTGTACGCCTTCACGCCAGACGGCACGAGCATCGGCAAGATGGTATTCGATGAGCCGGTGAGCGGGGTGACCGTTTCAGGAGACACAATCTACCTAATTGTAGGCAACTTGTTGGGGCGTATCCAAATGCCGACGTACCCCAGGGTTGGGGCACGAAGATGACATTTCGGTCTTGTCGGTGAGTTGAGTGGAGGAAGAGGAAACCGAGAAACAGACAGACTCCATCAGACTTGGCGACTGCTCTGGCGGAGATCTTGCAGCGGCGGGCAATCGAGAACCCGATGTTCCGTTACATCTGATCGCGTGCAGGGTAGGCCAATTCAGGAGCGGAATGGAGGCCAAAGCAGACCATGCTCGGGGAGACAAAGGGCGGTGGCACCGGTCTTCGGGATCTTCCAAGCCAAGATGGGGTGCCCTCTGTACCTGGCACTTGAGGACCGGGACACGCGGAATATCGGTCGAAAGATACAGGTTCCAAAACCTAGGTTCCTTGCCGATCTGCAGCCCTTGCAGCTTTGAAGAATCAGGGGCCCAGAGCTATCACCCTTTCGGGGTTACGCCAAAAAAACGCAATCCGCGCCGTTTTGGTCCGGAGGCGCTCGGGTGTTTGCATATCATCATATCCACCAGAAGGGCGGACATGATTGCGAGAGAAGATCTGTATGAACTCGTTTGGTCGATGCCAATGACGAGAGTGGCGCAGAAGTTTTCGGTCTCCGGGAGCTACATGGCCCGCGTTTGTTCGGTCTTGGGTGTTCCGCGTCCAGAAAGGGGATACTGGGCCAAACTCGAAGTCGGCAAAGCACCCCCGCGCCCGGCGTTGCCTGAAGCCTTGCCGGGCGACCAACAGTTCTGGTCGCAAGATGGTGATCCACAAGCAATGCGACTACGTGCCGTTACTGCGACATCTGCACCAGCACAAGCACGACCCCGCCGCTCGGTAACCGGAATCCACGGTCTCATACAAGGCGCGAAGCAGCACTATGAAAGGGGCTATAAGGTTGATGAAGGGCAACTGCTGCGCCCGTACAAACGGCAGTTAGTTGACGTCACGGCATCGGCAGAAGGACTCGACAAAGCTCTCGCGTTCGCAAACGGCCTCTTCAATGCACTGGAATCTGCAGGCCATCGCGTGTGTTTTGCACCGAACGCAACGTTTGACCGCCCATACGTTGATGAACACGAGGCCAATGCCAAGCCGACAAGCCAGGAAAATCCCCATCGCGGCAGCGATTTGTGGCGGCCTTCGAGGCCTACAGTTGTGTACGTTGGGAATGTTCCTTTCGGGCTAGCCGTCATTGAAATGACTGAAGCGGTCCTGATGCGTTATGTAAACGACAGGTATGTTCGCGAATCGGATTACAGGGCCTCAAAAACGTCCCGCCGACACATGGACCATACATGGACGACAACCAAGAGCATCCCTTGCGGCCGTCTTCGGGTCGTCGTCTTCTCCCCGCACCGCGATGTTTCGTGGTCCATTTCGTTTCAGGAAACGGTGGAGCGAACCCTGACCCAGGACATCGCAAAAATCGTGAAATCTATGAGAAGCTCAACGGAGATTGTCCAAAAGGAGATCGATGCGGCCGAGCATAGGGCCCTGCTGAGAGAACAGCAGTGGGAAGCGGACCAAGCGAGGTGGCGCCACCAAGCGGACCAGAGGCAAATTGCAAAATCTATCAATGACAGTCGAGAGCAATTGAATCAGGTCATCGAAGCTTGGGCCAGGGTCGTGAGCATTGAACAGTTCTTCAAGGGAGTTGAGGAGCGGGTAAGCAATCTTTCCGAAGGACAGCGAGCAGCCGTGCAGGAGCGCCTTCGATTGGCGCGAGAATTTATCGGCGTGCAGGATCCACTCGACTTTTTGCTCTCATGGAAGACGCCAGGCGAACGATACGCCCCCTTGACCGCAAGAACAGGCGAAGAGAATCCATAGGTAATTTCGCCACCTCAAACCGATAGCACGAGGGCCTCCTGTGTCCTTCCTTGGGGCGTCTGGGGCACCGAAACCAGAAAGGAGAGTGCCATCAGGCCACGATTGCACAGCAGAGTCAACTGCATGATGTACATCAGCCTCGATAAGTGACTCGACCTGAAATTCGACGATTGACATCTGAGACAATCGAATTGCTGGATGCAGGTCACTCTGATGGCGAAGATGACTAAACTGTAGGGATAAGCTCTGAAGAAAGAGGGAGTGTTCGTTGGACGACCCACTTGCCCAAATACTCGAGAAGTTTAACCGCAAGGAGCGGAACCTTTTGATTCGCGACATCCTCGGCTGCCCAGGTGAAGTACTTCGCTTGTCAGACGATTTTTGCAAACGGCTGGAGAGTGCCGTTGGAATACCCATAGAGTACCTGAAAAGTGCTTGGTGGGCCACGGACTTTCATTTTGATTGGCTCGTCGGAGCGCTGCTGACCTTTGTAATGGGAAGGAACGCTGAGAAGCCAAGGAACTGCTTTGACCTCGTTCAGGGAAACCAAGAAGACCTTGACCTCGTAATCGCCGCGTATGAGCCCACGGCAGATACTAGGCACCACCTGATCTTGATAGAGACCAAGGCCTACAGTTATTTCTCGCCGAAGCAACGTGACAGGAAGGTCAGCCGCTCTGATCGACTCTACGAGTTCTATGAAGAACTGAAAAGCGAATCAAGGCACAAAATATGCTTCTACTATGGCCATTTCTCGGCCGAGCCGCGCGAATATTTTCCAGGCCCTAAAAACATACCCCAATTCCATTTAGAGCTTACACTTCCTGGGGATCGTCTGGCCGTAATGAGATGCGACGAGGATGGTACCCGGGATGCAAATGGTGGGCATTTGCGTATAGAAGCTTATGGCGGTCCACGCGCGTCTTGTTCGCGCAGCAAAAGTGCGAAGGCGGACCCAGCGTAGAACCCGTTGATAGACGCGATGTGCATGCCTGTTTGCATGAACTGCTGACACCTGCACAGGTAAGTGATTTCGCCGACCGCGCTGGGGTTCGTGCAGAGACCGGAGGGCCGCGATGCTCAGATATCGGACTGTACGAATCGCTGGCGCTCATGAATAGCTGCGGGAATCGAGCATGAGGTTGCGCTTCGGGTGTTCCGTCGAGAAGCGCCCAATCGCCACCTCCCACATTGCAGCCAAGGCAGCTGCCGAAACGTGGTTTGGGCTGATGGCAGAAATCGAACTTCGGATCAGCGGTGGCTGAGTGCATGGACGGTTATGTGCAAATGCCGTCGTTCCACGACGGAGGGCAAGTGCCCCGATTGTATCGGCAACACTGGTATCGTGAGAATTGGCTCATCGGTGATCTAGGGGCGATTGCGGGCGCTGGTGCTTAGTGCCAACCGTCGCGCGGTCACGTGTTCTTTGCTCTCGCACGTTCCGTCCAGGAAGCGGCCTCGATGGTTGAAGACTGTTTGTATCATCGAGCGCAATTCTATTGAGTTCTTTGGCCCTCGCCTTACGTCCCTCCAATTCCTCGTTGGATGGAACGGGTTCGGCGAGCCCTTCCTGTACAGCCGACCTCAGCGATGACACCTTCCTTTGGTTTGTTCTCTTCTCAAGCTCTTCTTGGATGGAACCCTGCTCGCCGAGATCTCCGAGTTCTACAAAGGCATACTTGTTACCATTCGAGCGGTCCCCTTTCACAAATACGCGAAGCTTTAGCCTGCTTGGAAGCGACCCGCGAAGAGCGCTTATGCTTTCATCCCAGTAGGTGATTTCCTGATTTGGGCCGGCCAAGAGGGACTCCTCATCCCGGTCGTTAACGAGTATCTGCACGATCATCTGCACTACATCTTTCACCAGCGGTTCCTCGGCGACACATATCACGTGTGACACAGGAATCCTCAGCTTCAGTTTTGTCCAAATCCGTGGCGCCAATGAGGAGTAACACGCACCAAGTACTAGAACGACCGGATGCTGGAACGCCGATGGTACCGCGGCGAGGTGCTCGCCGAGTTGTTCCCATCTCATGGTCTCCAGCCCGTCTTTCCGTCTATCGACGAGGCCAGTACGGCTTCCGTGCGCTCCGATATAAAGTATTCTGGCGCAAGAGGTCTTCAGCCAAGGCGTGAAGGCCTCGTACACTTGTTCTTTGAAATGAGCTCGTACAGTCTGGATCCGATATCGTGACCTCACCGCTTCTCTGATCTCGGCAATCTCGTCCAGTTCTCTTTTGTCGGCGATCCATTGGATCACGAGAACAGGAGCATGCGGCCTTGCTGTGGGCGGCTTCATTGTCTGAATTTAACATGTGCGAAGTTGTCAGTCCTCGCTGGGAGCCGCGGTGTAAGCACTACTGCGGTACGGGGAGCAAGAGTTCTCCATAGGAACGCTTCGAGGAATTTGGTTGATGCTCCAGGTGAAAATGGTTGGTCGCAAGAGTGTATACCTCGTCGACTCGCATCATGAGGTCCTCGAGGCTTGGGCAGAAGTGCGCAAAGTAATGGACACCGCACCAGATCTGATCTCTCTCGATGAGCACACCGACAGTCTTGAGCCGTTCCAAAGCTACGTGGCCAACCTAGAGGAGGGCGATGAATCTACGGAAGCGGAGGAGGCTGCGGAAAGGCAGGCTCTTGTAGACGAGATCGACTTCCGAAACAGCACCACTGTGAAACAAGCGGTCGCGCGTCTGCAGCACGACGAGCACATACAAGCAGCCACGCGCTCGGGCATCATTGATATGGCATTTGTAATGTCGATTGAGGGCACTCAGACATACTCTGAAGAAGAGAAGCAGCAAATCAGTGAGTTTAGACTAGGAAAGAAAGCCTCGCTGATCCCCGCAAGACCGCGTCGTTATCGGCTTCCCGATAGCAGGATCTTGATCGTGCCGTTTGGTTGCCATACTGAGTGCACTAGCACGGCTCATGATGCAGAGTGTCACCGCAAGTTGAGTGATCAGGTCCTCGAAACATGTCTTCTGGAACGGCAGATCGAGATTGCATCAGAGATGTCGATGTCGATCAGAAATGTGCCTTTGCGTGCTAAGCCTTTCATCCTCGATATTGATCTGGATACATTCCACACCTATCAGTCTCTAAGCCCGAAGGATCCATCTCTTTTTTATGAACTGATCTCTGGTGCGTCAGCCGTAACCATTGCAATTGAGGGCGAATGCACGAACGCTCTTTGGCTGGAGCAGTCCGCGGCTCCGATCGACGATATGCTGGGGTCCTTGTATCGGCACATCGAAAAGAGTTGAGATCGGCTCGCTTAGTATCCCTTCGTCAATCTCGCGCAAAATATACGTCGCCCCTGTTGATAGGAGACTATCCGCATATCATCATGGGGCACCTGAGACGACTTATCTGATAAGAATCACGTAATCGGCTGCGGGGCGAGTGTTCACGGCAGCGCAACGGGACCAGCCTCAGCAACTAAGAGCTAGTGTTGGTCTTGTGCCGACCTGCATGGGCAATCACGAAGCGCTGCTTCTCTTTATCAGCATAGAAATGAATTCGAAGGCAAGTCTTGGGCCCGCCCTTCCCCACTGCGAGATGTGGCTCTATAGAGACTTTTCGGCCGTCGTACGTCGCTTCGTACTCCTCTCCCCATTTTCCCCGAGATGTCATTGATTCACGAGACGTATACTCGAAGCCCTTCCTCGCAAAGGTCTGTTCGAAGCTACCCACCGATCTGCCTGTTCTTAGAGAATCACGCCACCCCAAACACACTTCATGCATCGCCAAGAATGCCTGATATCCCTTCCTTGGCTGCTCAAATGGAGAATCTATTGCCGAATCGAGAGCAGAATCTAGGAATGTGAGTGTGTTTGCAAAATGCTCCCTTGCCGCGAGAACGGCATCACCAACTGAACGCGGTTCGAATACAGTCCCTTCCTCAGATGTCTCCAGCGAATCAGTTTCTTCGTTCGGTGCTGCCGCGCCTAGACTCATCGCTCGAAAATTCTCTTGAGCGAGCTCCAAGCTCGCCTTCAGTGACTCGTTTTCCGTTTGAAGCCGCCTGTTCTGCTCAGATAATTGGGCATTCTCCTGGTCAGCTAGGGCCAAGAGTTCGTCGAGATCTCCACGGTCGCGCGCAGCAGTCTTAATCTCCTCCAACTCTGACCGGCGTTCGATGTCCAGCATCTCAAGCGCATCGGTGATTACGGGCCCGGTTGTATACCGAAATGCCGAGATGCCGGCCAGTTGTCTGAAGAGCATATCGCCGAGTTTGCCATTCAACTGGTTGATTTTCTCGGGAAGGTAAATAGGAGAGAATGGAGTTCCCGCCGAGTCGAAATCGGGCCAATATACGCGGAGAGCCCCATTGAAGCAGCGGTAATGCTCTCCGATGGCATTGCTCAACGCAAATGCGGCCCATTTGTCCGCCAAATAGTACGTTTCCGCAATTCCTGCGAGTTGCTCCGCAAGTTGACCAGGATCGATCAGGCATTTTTCAGCCATTGTGGTCCGACTCACCAAGATGATCTGTAGCCTCCTCTGGCGCGATTCAATACGTTGCAGGAATTCAGCCATCCCTGCTGCGGTGACCTCTCGAGGCTCATTCGATAGGCGCGCATCACCGCAAGTACAAACAAACTGGCGCAACATCGCGCCAATTATTCGGGGCCTCTTTAGCGTAAATTCAACCGGCGCAATGACGTACTGCAGCGAATTGAATTGAAGCTGGAATGAAAACTCCGTAAGACCGCGGAATTCCGCCAATTCGATTCGGCTGTTCCAGAGGAGATTCCCGCCGTTGTCATCCGGATATGACCATGAAATCGCGGTGTGGCTGACGTTCTGATTTCTTGTGAGGCTCGCGGTCACGCTCAGATCGTGACCGAAGCTAGGATTCAGCGACGCCGTGACCCTAGGCAGGTCGACTTGCACGTTTTTGCGGCTCAGGTACCATTCCGAGACCCAAGAGGACACGACATTTAACACATCTTCGCGTTTTGCCGCTCCCCCTGAGTGATCAAGTGAAGCCACTTCGAACTGCGCTGCGTAAAGTAATCGCATAGTCGCCCCAAGACAATTTTAGCTGCGCCTCCGAAATGGGAGCGGTATCTTCGGGCGAACAAAGCACAGCGAGGAGAGCGGAGGAGCGATCTGGTCGGAGTTCTCTTGGAGACGAGTGCCAAATCGGTTCGCGCGTGTGGCAGGTTTGGTGGGTGGCAGCGCAAACACGACTGGCGTGCTTTGAGTGCATCGAATTTACGAAGCGCAATTCTCATCTATTCACGTTTCATCACACCGGATCACGAATCCGCTGGCTGGATCGATACGCAAGGTTGCGCGTGCAATGGGCACGCACGTTCTTATTCCTACGTCGCTAGGAGGCAGCATGGGGAGATTCGCTCCATCTTCTTGAAGTTGGCAACCCAAAATGAACACCAAAAACCTGACACAACGTCTGGCATGCTATCTTCACGCTGCCGGCGTCTCACCCGTGCTTGTAAGTGGTAGTTACAGGCGCGCTTACCAAGCGCTCCTTTCCCAGTACAATGCACTTCCACTCTCAACCCGGCGACATGCCCGGCGACGCGGCAGACAAATCATCCGGCAGATAGGCCTCAAGGCAGCAGCAGCCAATCTCCTACCTGAAATGTGTCCAAATCATCTGCGCAAGGTCAAAAGGAGGCACGACCGCGCGCTGAAATTGAGTGCCCTGTTTCGCCTGTCTAGAGGCCACTGTTCGTCATGCAAAACATGGGGCCACGCAAAGCGATCTTGGCCGAGCCGTGAGTTGGCTGAGGAGTTCCGACCCTTGAGCGGAGATCTCTCGCTCAACGTATACGAGTGTCCCGCCCATCCTGGCACGTATCACCTCGGACACATCAAGGCGAACTTGGTCACGGAACGCCGCTCCAGCTGATTCAACATTGGATTCACCTCGCCCTGAGCTTCAAGCCCAAGTCGCGCCGCATGGCCGCGTGAGAACTCAGGTGCTACACGCCTCGGCGCGCCCGGACGCGTTCGGGCAATCGATGCAGAGCGCACCAAAAGGTAAGAGAATGAACACGAGAAGTCGTTATGTGCAGGCTTTGTTGGAGAAATGGACCACTCAGGCTAGAAGCCAGATGCGTGGCCCATCGCACGAAGAACTGAGACATAGAGGGAAACTGTGCGTCAGCTGCGATGCTGAGTTGCCGCCTCCTCACTCGGTGGGTTACAGACAATGCATTGCATGCCAGCCGGGCGATGCACATGCGGTTTACATGGCGTTCCGGTATGTCATCGGAGATCGAATCTGGCGGTGTCGGCTGCTGGACGAGGGAGAACAAGGCAAGTTGCTCAAGGAGCTTACGTTCACACATCCCGATAAGCTGCGCGAGATGGCCAGACGGGGCAAAGCGATGACCTTCAAGACGGCCGAGCGAAGGGTCAATCACGCCATTGCAGCATGCAGCGGGGCAGGCCTATGGCTGCAGCTGACGCCAGACCAGTACCTGAAGCTGCGGCGGTAACCCTGATCTTCCCTGACTGATCAACCTTCGGAACATCAAAGCTGGCACAGCCTTTAGAAGGCCCTTTCTCTGAGCTGTCCGTGTCAAGCCGTTCTGACCACCACCAACCCGATACACAACCCAAGCCGCGGCGATCCTTCCTGGATCCGCCGCGGCTATTTTTTGGAGCAAACATGAAGTCAGCAGAACAGTTCCTCGCCAACCTCCATCGCGGCATCTCGATGCCGGCAGTTCTCACTCACCACAACATCGTGCCCCCGGAGATTGAGTTCGCCGCCTCTCGGGGCCTAAAGCTTGCGCCGGTCCAGGGTCTGAGCCGTTTCGCATCAGCGGCCCGCAGGACCCTGGGATACCCCACCGCCGATGTGGTACAACTGCGCGCTCTCACAGCCGAGATTCCGGCTTCAATGAACTGGATGGTGGCCGCGGATAACTTCATCGTTCTCGAGTACACCCCGGCGCTTGGCTATCACGCCCTGTGCGAGCTCTGCGACGGGGGCTGGGATGGTTGGAGCGAGACCCTGCAGTTCACCGCCGGGTCCGGCTTGAATGCGACGCGTTTTCTCCTTTTCCGGCATGGCAGTCAGAAGCTGCGCGCTCTTGGACCTCGCTCAGCTGGACTCCGCGTGCATTCCTTCGGTGCCATGATTCCCGCTCCGCCTAGTCGCCTACTGAATGGGTCACGGCTAGCATGGTCGAATGCCGCCGCAATTCAGGATATTCCGTGGTTTCTCGTTGCCCCGGATGATTGCGACTTCAACGGTGATTTTCAAACTGAATCACAGCCAGAAAACTTGCCGCGTTTTCGGACCTCTCCGGTTCACACACGGATGTTCTGCAATCGGGGGCTGTAATGAGAATGCAAGCGACTCTCGGCAATCCCATTTTGATCTTCATTTACAGCGTGGCACTTTTGCTCATCGGCTGCGCGATTGGAATCCATTGGCGGACGGTGCCCTGCACAGCGGTCGGGCTCACCCTCATCGGCGGAGTTGCAATGGTTATTCACGATACCGCCACTGCGATTCTCTGGTTTGTCGTGACGGCAAAGTTGACTCTGTCGAGACCGAATCCGCCTAGCGAGCGGAGATGAAACGACAGCATTGGCAGCCGTTCCTAGAGGGCCTGATCCACTGATCCAGACGACCCATTCACCACCCCGAGTTGTTCTAGGTAAAGCCAGCCTTCTCATCTCGCAGCAAAGCGCGTTTTGACGTCGGCGACCGGAGCACCTTTTTACTACTTTTTACTATTTTTGACCGTTTTCGAAGTTGTCTGCGATTGGAAGCCGCTGGCAACGGCTGGAATGAGACGCCAAGGTAAGTTCAACGCGGTGAAGAACATGCGAGCATAAGTCCTTTGAGTCCCTCCTTCGGCACCAAATGCTTTAGGATCAGAGATGGTCTTGAATAGTTTTTTCCGTAAAGTGCATAAATAAACTCCCTGGAACCCAAACAAACTGCCGACCGATCGAACACGACGCAGCAAACGCACGAGGACGCTTCACGGTCACTTTGGCTCGCCGGTAGGCAGGAACACGAATCCGTCCAGAGGATCTCCCGACGCCAGAACGTTACGCAAGCGCTCCGGGTTGGGTCCGCTCCGCTGCGCCGCCGCGATCAGTACGCGCAATGCGGAAGGGGCTGTCGCTCCGGGGGGCATGCGAAAAATCCAGGGAACATTGGTTGCCGTCAGCGACCTGTCGGTGCTCAACGCCAGCACGGGAACGAACGCCTTGAGCGCGAGCTGCTCGGCCAGGTGCGCGGCATCGCGATCGAGCGCCAGAATCGCCAGGGGATGCTCGTCGATCAGTGCATGCACGAGGCCTGTCGAAGCTGCGCCCCAGTTCTGATCGCTGGCGACGGGCACCAGAACCCACGCCGGCGCGGATGCGGCTTTCGTTTCGATCGCGTCGTGTACCTCCGCTGATTGCGCGACGATTGCCGCCTGCGGGCCGAACACCACCACGCGCATTGGACCTGCCGGGACATCGCCCAAATGCGGACCGGCGTAGACTACGCCGTCTTCGCCCACCCGGGCATAGGGCTCAGACCGCGGAGCCGTGTCGCGGAGCGCAGTAGGTGCCGGCGCTCCACTGTGTTCTTCCGATATGCCGGGGTGCGCAGCCGGCCCGGACACGAGTGGCGCGGAAGTCACTGCAGGTTCCGAAGCGGCGACGGGCTCCTTCTCCATCGTTGCTATGCGAAATGTAATGGCCCCGTCGTGCACACTGCCGAAGTACATGGGCGACACGTTCTTCTGGTTGGGGTCGAACAGCATGTGCCCGGTCACACCGTCATACTCCTCGATGGCTGCGAGCGCGTCGTGGATCCGCGCACGGTTCAATCCGGCCTTGCAGATGGAGTCGAGCAGCGCATTCATTGCATCGTAGGCGAGCGACGCGAACTGTTCGGGCTTCTCGTGATAGCGGGCTTCGAACCGGCGATTGAAGTCCACCCAATTCGGGTCGTTGCGCGTGGGGTCGTACGGGAATACTGCCTCAAATCCCTCCGCTGCCGGCCCGGCGCCGGCCAGCATTTCCTGGCCCAGCGTGCGATAGGAGCCAAAAACGCGCTGCTTCATCCCCGCCGCCTGGATCTGCTTGAGGATCAGCGCTGTCTCTTTCTGATCGGCCCACAGCACGATCGCGTCCGCACGCGAGGATTGAATCACCCTGAGCTGCTGGGAAAAATCCGTATCCCCCGGCATGTACTTTTGCTCGATCACGACGGGGTGCCCGAGACGCCGCGCCGCGTCTCGCAATTTCAACACGCCGAAGCGTCCGTAGCGATTGTTGATGCGCAGAATCGCGACCCGCTTTAGACCCAGCCCGGTGAATATGCGCCGTGCCAGGGTGAGGCACTGGACGCGATCGTCCTGCAGGTTGGTGAAGTACCAGGGGATGTAGGTTTCGGGGATGGTGGGATCGGTGGAGGCGGAGTTGACGATGGGGATCTCAGCGCGCAGGGCCACGCGGAGGGCGATATGCGTCGCTTCGGAGCTGATCGAGCCGAAGATCGCCCAGTCCTCATCGTCGTACACCATCTTTACGGCTTCATTCGAAGCCGAACCCCAGATCGCCTCGCCCGTCGGCCGGTCGTCGCCGTACACCGCCTTCGCCTGCCAGTTGTCGTAGTCGTTGTGCAGCATCAGGCGGAAAGGCTTTCCGCCGTATCCGCCATGCGCATTGCGCTCTTCGACGGCCAGCTGCGCGCCGTGCAACATGCGCTGGCCGAATTCAGCGTCGGGAGTGTGCTCGATGGGCCCAAAGAACCCGATGCGCACTTCCGCCAGGTTCTTCGGCTCGGGAATGTCGCGTCCGGCCCCTGAATAGATGTTGGGATGGGTGTAATTCAGGTCGTACGGCGCGGCGAACTTCGCCCATGGCTTCAGATCGGCAGGTTCGCCCGCATAGGGAGCGACCTCGCGATCGCGCGGCGGCCCCGGCGGGTGCGCGCCGCACTCGCACTTGCGCGCGGCCGGACCCCCGTCCTGCGCGGCGACCTGTGTCACGGCAGCCGCGGCCAACACTGCGCCGCCGACCAACAACCATCCCTTAAGCATGACCACTACTCCTTGCCGGAAATGGTGCCGGTGCGGAACATCGCGATGGCCTCAATCTCCACCAGCAGCTCGGGCCGGCACAGCCCAGCCTGAATGCCCGTCGAAGCCGGCAGCGGATCGAGGCCCTGATCCTTGAAGAAGGCGGTGCGCTCTTCGTTGAACGCTTCGTAGTCTCGATCGATGTCGCGCAGGTAGCACGTAGTGCGCACGATGTCGTGCCAGGTGCAACCTTCGCTTTCGAGCAACCCCGTGATGTTGGCCAGAGTGCGCCGCATCTGCGCGCGGAAATCGCCGATGTGCACGCTGCGCCCCTGTTCGTCGATGGAAGCGGTGCCCGAGATCAGCAGGATCACGAGCCCGTTCAGATCAATGCGCATGCCGCGCGAGAATGAACTGGGCTTGGCGTACGCGTATGCTTCGTTGAGTACGCCGAGGTTGGTCATGGCGCGCTTCTTAATCGGCGCGTGCGCGATGGTTTCGAGTATGTCTGCGATTTCAATCATGATGAATTTCTCCGTTATCTAGATGGTTGAAGAATCCCGTGGCTTAACCCACTGGCAGTCGCAACCCAAATGTCGCTGCCCTGAAAGTCGACGCCAAGTATGTAGTTGTGCGCGGGCGCGGTGGTCACCGCGACTTCCGTCACGTTGCCTTGCGCATCGCGCACCGTCATCTCGGGCTTGCCCGTGGTGAGCGAGGGCCGGTACACGGCCCAGTTCGTTCCGTCGTAGTAGGCCAGGCCCTTGTCGGTGCCGAACCATGCGCGGTTGGCGTCCACGCCCTTGATGGTGTTGGTGAAGTTCGAAGGCAGACCGCTGTCCTTGGTCAGGAAGTTGTGCCAGTAGCGCCCGTCGTAGCGGCTGTCGCCGAAGTATGTCGCCGCCCACACGATGTTGCCGGCCTCAATGTAGCTGACCGACGTCACGATTTCGTGGATGAGCCCCTGGTCCTTGAACAGCACCATTTCGTTTTCGCCGTCGGGGTCTTCGTACTTATCCCAGCGGCCGGTCTTCTGGTCGTACTCGAGCAATCCGCTGCCCCACACGGCGAAATAGACCTTGCCTGGCGTGGCCGAGACGCCGTAGGCCCAGATCTCGACCATCGGCGTGTTGCGTTCGTTGTAGAGGGACCACTCGTTGGTGCGCAGATCGAGCCGGCATGCGCCCGCAGCAGTCGCAACCCACACGTTTTCGCCTTCAACCGATACGCCATACACAACGTCGTTGCTCAACCCCGAGTTCAGTTGCGTGAAGGTGTCGATGCGCCCGCCCGAGATGCGGCTCAAGCCCCCCATCGTGCCTGCCCATACGTCGCCTGTACGCTTGTCGAGCGCCAGGGAGAGAACGGCTCGATGGGCGAGCCCGTCCGCGGTCGTGTAGGTCTTCCACGCGTGATTTTCGTAGACCGCGAGGCCGTTCCCGGTTCCCGCCCACACCCGGTCTCCGTCGACCAGAACGGTGAAGACGTGATTGTCGGGCAACCCGTTGGCCGTGGTGAAGTTTTCAAAGCGAAACCTCGGCATCCGCGGCACTGCCGGGTTCTGCGAGGTTGAAGATGCGGCCTTCATGACAGCGGGCTTCACCGCTGAGCGCGGCTGCGCAGCGGCGGGCGCCGAGGCCCATGCGAGCAGGGCCATTGCGAGTGCGATTGCGTTCACCGTTTTCATCGCGTCCTCAAATACACAATCAGGTCGTTCAACTCGTCCTTGGTCAGGTCGTTGGTGCGGCCGTGTTTGTCTTCGGGATTAAAAATTGTCCAGATCTCTTCGAGCGATCGCGCCGATCCGTCGTGCAGATAGGGCGCGGTGAGCGCGACGTTCACCAATTGCGGCGTATCGAGCGGTCCCGGGTTGTCAGTCGGCTTTTTGGTGCCCACGTCAAATGATTTCTGGCTTGTTCCCTTGGGCCCGCTGTGGCAGTACGAACAGCGATTGCCCTCCGGTATCGGCTTTCCGAACTTGTCTGTGGCGCGCTCGAACAGGGCCTTGCCGCGCTCCTGCGCCGGAGCGAGTTCGCCATGAGGTCTCCACCGGTTGGGCCGCGAGGGCAGGCTGCGGATGTACGTCACCAGGTCGGTTAGCGTGAGATCGTCGTAGTTCTCCGAACGCCAGAAGTACTTCTCCGTGCGAGGCCCGCACTCGGTGGGCAGATTGGGATTTCCGCCATTCCACTTATAGGGTTCTGTGTCCTTGACGTCTTCAATGAGCCGGTTATCCACGATGTCGCGCCCAAACCCGTCCGGCTCGAGATCCCATGTAAGCCCGTCGAAGGTTGAGTCGATGTGGCAGTTGGCGCAACCGATCTGCCCCTGGAACGAATAACGCGACGTGTAGAAGGTTTGCTCGCCATGGCGCAGGACCGACAGTTGCTTTGGGCCCGCAAGCTCGATGGCTTTCACGATCTTGTTGGTGCGCGTGTCAATTGCGCTGATCGTATCGTCGAGCCGGTTGGCCACGAGAAGGAGGCGACCATCCCGCGTGAATGTCACGCCGCGCGGATCGTGCCCCACGCCGACGCGCGCTGCGACATAGTGCGCGCTCGCCGACAGATCCTGGACGTAGGGCCCGTTGTGAGTGCGAATGAACCTCAGCGCATGCGCCACGTCGATGACAACGAGCGACTCCGAACCTTCGCACGTGACGTAGATGCGCGACTTGTCCGGCGCAATGGCCACGCCGAATGGGCGCGATGCGTAGCGTTCGAGTTCGTCCAGCGGCAACTCGACGGGCTTGCCCACATCCGCGCCGAACAGCGTGATGGTGTCGGCGAAGGCTCCGCCATGTTCCAGGTGCGCCAGCGGAACCAGGTTCCTGGGGTGAAGGCCGGCTGTCGCGCCCAGTCGCCCATCGGGAGACAACGCAGTGTGGAACGCGTGCGCGATGCGATCGAGAGGCATCCGGTCCACTACCACGGCGCGCGCGGTGTCGATGACTGTAATTTCCGAGTGCGGAGGCACGCGATTGCCCCCGGGCGTGGGCTGCCGGGCCGGATTCGGATACACGTGCGTGACGTAAAGGCGGCTACCATCCGGGCTCGGCGTCATGTAACTCGCGCCGCGGCCGCACGCCAATCGCTTCTCTTCCGCGCCGGTGAGGGCGTTCAGCACCGCCACTTCGTTCGAGATCCGGTTGGCCACAAACAGATGCGTGCCGGTGCGATCCTCGGCCACGCTGGACGGCTCGAATCCAACCGGCCATGTTGCGGCCACGCCCAGGGACGCGGTATCGATCACTGAGAGCGTATCGTCCCAGGAGTTGGCGACAAACAGGCGCGCACCATCGGGCGAGAGCGAGAACCCGCGCGGCACATGGCCCACAGGAATGTTCCTGATGGGGCGATACGTGTTCGCGTCGAGCACGCGAACCTCGTCGCTGCCCTGGCACAAAACGTAGAGCTGCTTTCCGTCCCGCGAGAACAGCAGTTCGACCGGCGAAGCATAGGTTAGAACCTCGGGGGCACGGCCCGTCCCGGTCGCGGCACGCGCAGGCCCGGCCTGCCACTGCATAGCGGAGGCAAGCGCCAGAGCGACCGCGCCCAGCATCGCCGCCGTGCGCGCCCGCGCCGGATTTCGGCCGCGCTGTCTCACTTCGGCTCCTCCATCGTCAGCACGCGGTCCACGAGCTGTTTTTCGAGCGCCTGCTCGCGGCCACTCGGCCAGTGCACAACAATCCTGTCGATTGTGGTTGCCGCGCCAAGCCCGAAATGCAACCGGCCGTCGTCCTGCGAGAGATACCCCGACGCGGCCACGCGCTCGGCTGTCCAGCGCTTGCCGCCGGCGAAGACTTCGACGCGTGCGCCGATGCCGTCTCGGTTCGTCTTCGCGTTCGGGCCAGGGGCGGATCCACGATCGCCCGGCCGCATTGCCCCCACCAACTTGACCGCGGCCCAGTGGCCGGCGCCTTCGGAAATGTTGTGAACCAGCGTGCCCTTAGCTCCAAGGTTGACCAGGAATGCATCAACCTTTCCGTCCCCGTCGTAGTCGGCGAAGCACGCCCCGCGCGCCACGGTGCGCTCGCTCAGAACCGGGCCCGCTTCGCGCGAAACGTCGGCGAATTTTCCGCCGCCCACTCCGCGAAATAGAGTGTGCTCCTGCGGGATCAGGTGGATCAGCCCGCCGTGAAAGATGAGGATGTCTGGATATCCGTCGTTGTCGAAGTCGTAGATCCCCGTTCCCCAGCTCACGTATTGCGCATTGGTCTGCGAGACCCCATTGGACGCGCCCATGTCCTCAAAGCCTGACTTGCCCTCGTTGCGCAGCAGCCGGTTATAGCGGGCGTCGGTGACCCACAGGTCGAGCGCGCCCCGGCCTTCAAGATCGGCAAAAACGGGTCCCATCGATGAGGTCGACTCGCCATTCTGCCCGAACGCGGTGCCCGTGTCGTTGCCGACCTCTTCGAACGTGCCGTCGTGCTTGTTGTGGAAGAGAAAGTTCTCGGTGCGGTCGTTGGCGACGTAGATATCGTCCCAACCGTCGCCATCGTAGTCGGCGGCGGTGACACCCATCGTGCGCCCGATATACGCGCCGATCCCCGATTTGTCCGTCACATCGGTGAACGTGCCGTCGCAATTGTTGTGAAAGAGCCTGTTGGTTTCGCCTTCGTAGTCCAGGGGGCCGGGGTAGTTGTCGGCGGCGTAGTAGTTGCGGTACTTCGGATCGAACTTCACATAGCGGCCGACGAACAGATCGACGCATCCGTCCCGGTCGTAGTCGAGCCAGGTGGAACTGATCGCCCATCCGTCCACCTTGATGCCGGCCTTCTCGGTCACGTCGGTGAAATGGCCGCTGCCATCGTTGTGATAGAGAATCGTCCTGCTGAATCCGGTTACAAGCAGATCGACGAAGCCGTCGTTGTCGTAGTCCGCAGCGGTCACCGCCACGGAATACATTTCGGGATCGAGCCCCGACTTCTGCGTCACATCAGTAAAGTGTCCGTTGCCGTCGTTGCGGTAGAGATGATTGTGCGGCGGCGGAACAGGCTTTTCCTTGAGCGGATACGGGTGCATCGAGTCGTCGAGCGGGCGCCCATTCACCACGTAGAGATCGGGCAGCCCGTCGTTGTTGTAGTCGAACCAGATGCAGCCCGCGCCCGTGCCCTCGAGAAGCGATCCCAACTGCCGCGAACCGAAACTGTGCGTGAATTCGATGCCCGCCTTGTCCGTCGCATCCTCAAAACGAATCGCCGGGCCTGCCGCTGCCTTCTGCGCGAGTTCCGGTTTTTGCCCATACACCTGAGAACCCGGCCCGACGGCGGCGAAGATCACCACACTCGACACAACAAAGCGCTTCAACTCCATCAGTGGGCTCCCTTCCTGGCCGGTTGGTCGCTTTCTGATGCCGCAGCGCCGGTCAGGTCCGCTGGCGTGGTCGAGCGCAACAGCACTGCCGGCACGTTATTCTCCGCCGCGCGCTCGGGCCCGGTGTGGCAGCCGACACAGATGCGCTGCTCGCCTCTGCGGATCCAGAACCAGCCGTGTTCCTGCCGCAGCGCCGCGCCTTTGGCGTCCAGCAACAGGAACCGAATGGGCTGATCCGCCGGCGCCTTTATGAAAAACGATCCATCGCTCTCGACCGGCGACGTGCCGATCGTGACCGCAGTGCCGGCTCCGTTCCGGGTCTCCAGCCGCACCTGTGCCGGCGCGGTCTTCAGATCGCCCTCGCGCGATTGGCGGGCATCGAGAGCCAGGAGATTGGCATAGTTCCAATCGTGCAGTGCCGAGGGATGCTGTTTCGGCCTTGCCCGCGGAGCGAGCAACACCGGCTCGACTACGTTCTCGCCCGGAAGCGCCAGCACGGTGGCAAAGGCCGCCGGCTTTACCGGAGGCTCCGCCGGAGTCCACAGCTTCAGCGAGTAGTTCTTTTCGCCCGCGGCTCGCGCGCTCACGAGCCATGCACCACTTGCCGTCTCCGCGATTGCCCCCGCGTAATCGGCCCTGGGCGCGGCGATCGAAGCCTCCGTGGCGAGCGGCGAAGTGAATCGAGCCAGTGTCGCGCCGTGGGTGAAGATCACATCGCCCGACGCCAGCTGATGCCCGCCCCAGCGGCGAACGCCGTGATCGCAGCGGTACGATTCAACGCCCGAGCCATCGGAGTAGACGAGGAACAGTTCCGGCGTCGCACCCGATCCCAGGGGGAAGCCGGACTCGAAGAGGATGCGTCCGTCGGCAAGAACATCGGAAGCAATTGCGCTCCCGGCCATGTAGGTGAGCGGCAACTCATTCGTGCCGTCGAGGGCCGCGGCCACCAGCCCGTACCCAGCTGCGCCACCGCGCGCATACACCAGCCGGCGGCCGGGAAGATAGAAGGGGCGCACGGCATCGGCCGCACCCGAAGTCACCTGCCGCACCGAATGGTCCGCTAGCGTCAGCTCCCAGACCTGCCACGGGTCGCCGGCCTTCTTCTTACCCGCGAAGAGAATCGTCTTCGCATCGAACGACACGTTTGCGTCCGCGCTCGCAGCGAAGTCCGCAGCCAGTGGCTCGGCGTTTCTGCCGTGCACCAGCAGAAGCCGCGCGCCGCGTGGGAACCGCTCCCCGCCACGGAGCGCCGCCAGCACGTCATACGCCGGCGCCGCCGTAACAACGACGGGAACTTCAGGCTGGTTCGTGGTCCTGCCGGAGAATCCGCAGAGCAGAACAACCATCAGAACCGCCGCGGCGCCGGCCTGAACAGCAGTCTTCATCCGGCGGCCTCCATCAGCTGTTCGCCTTCAGGCCGGCACAGCGCAAGCCGCGACTCGCGCAAGGCAATATATGGCTCAATTGAGGTCATCATTCCGCCGAAGGCATCGAAGTCCAGCGACTGCTCCCCGTCGCTCCATGCTTTGTCGGGGTGGGGATGCACTTCCACCAGCAGCCCATCGGCCTCGGCCGCCACGGCAATGCGCGCGAGGGCCGGCACCAGTTCGCTGTGCCCAGCCGCGTGACTCGGGTCGGCAATCACCGGCAGGTGCGAGACGAGCTTGAGCAGCGCGATCGCCGCCGCGTCGAATGTGTTGCGCGTTGCAGTCTCGAACGTGCGGATGCCGCGCTCGCACAGGATGACGTTGGGATTTCCGTTCGCTATGACGCACTGCGCGGAACGCAGAAAATCGGCGATGGTGGCGACCATGCCGCGTTTCAGCAGAATGGGCCGGCCAGACCGCGCGGCCGCCTCCAGCAGCGCGTAGTTCTCCATGTTGCGGCTGCCGATCTGCAGAATGTCGGCGTATTCCGCCACCATGGGCACGTCGTCTTCCGACATCACCTCGGTGACAATGGCCAGGCCGGTCTCCCGGCGTGCGCGGGCCATGATCTTGAGCCCTTCGAGGCCCAACCCCTGGAAAGCATACGGTGAGGTGCGGGGCTTGAAGGCGCCTCCGCGCAGAATGCGGGCGCCGGCGCGGCGCACATGATCGGCTGTGGCCAGAAGCTGCTGTTCGGTCTCAACCGAACAGGGGCCGGCCATGGTGATGAATTCTTCGCCGCCGATCTCGAAATCGAGCACCGGCACCACGGTCTGCCTGCGCCCGCCGGCCTTCAGTACATCCGGTGATTCCCCAAACCGATCGCGCCAGCTCTCACGCATGGCCTCCGGCTCCAATTCTGGGGAAGAATCAGGCTACTCTCTCCGCCCGAAACGCGCGTCCATCCAAAGATTGACTCGCACGGCTACGCATGGCCGCCTTTATTTTGGAGACTCCCTTCTCATTCGCTCGCATGGTTTCGAGTCACTGTTCTTGCGCGGAAATCGCAGGGGGCGAGCACTCCGCGTGTGCGCCCACTCCGATGGGACTGGGAGCCGGCGGTTCATCACGCTGCGGCTGGGAGGCTCCAACAAAGGTAAAGGCCGGATCGCAACATGGCGAGCCGGCCGTTATTACATCATCGAGAATGTCTGATTTGGTCCGCGCGAGACGCTATGCGTTGCTTGAGGCTTCCATTTCGATCGCGCGGGGGAACAGGATGTTGTTCTCGAGGTGAATGTGCTGGTGCAGATCCCGTTCGAATTCGCGCAGCCCAGAGTAGAACGCGTGGAACGTGGGGCAGGCGCCGGCGGGCGGCGTGAAGTCCTGGCTAAGCTGACGAATATCCGCCATGAGCTTTCCAGCCTCGTCGTGCTCCTGGGTCATCATCTTGATGGGGTTTGCAACCGTGCCGAAGCAGCCATTCGGCCTTGGGCTATTGCCTTCTATCGAGCGCTCAAGCTTGGTGATGTGGGGGAACAGAACCAGTTCCTCCTTGGCCTGGTGCTGAATCAGTTCCTCATCGAGCTGGGCCAGCTTCGATTGAATGGCGGGCAATTCGAGTTTTGTGTCGCCGTGGCGATTGACCACTTTCTTCGCCAACTCCGCGAGGCGGGGCAACTCTCTCCTCACATACGCGTGATGGGTTTCGACGATGTGCGCCGCCAGGCTGGCCAGGGACCTTTTTGTCCAATCGTCGCCGACAGGAGCCGGAAACAAGGAAGCTGCTTCCAATGAGGCGATTACATCGTCGACGGCAATGTTTCTTGCCGCGCAGGCCTCGGTGAGCGGCATCCGGCCGCCGCAACAATAGTCAATGCCATATTTTTCGAATACGCGTATCGAAGCAGGGCTCTCCAATGCGATATCGCGTACGGTCTGTGTTGTAGCGGTCATTACGATCTCCTTAAAGCCACCTTAGAAGATCGTGATCGCCGTCACAGCGACTTTGGTCACAGCCAGCCTAATCTCCGGGTCCTAGTGAAACCGGCGGAGACATGTGTCGAGCCCGGAGAAGGCGGCCGAGGGATTCGGAACTCCGTTCCACTTCTGCTCGAACAGGCCGAGGAAGCCGGACTCGCTGAACATGCGTTGCTTTACGTCGCCTTCGAGCACGGCCCCGGATGGCTTCCAGTCGGGACCAAGGGCCTGGCGGGCGGCGTTCAGCATCGCGGCGGCCTGCGCAGGATCGCCGCGTTTCCACGCAATATACCCGCGGAAAAACAGGGCGTTCGCCGCGCGCGGGTTTGCCTGGCAGACGTGCGCAAAATTCCGGTCGGCCTCATCGAGATGGCCTTGAGCGAGCGCCACTTCTCCTAGAAGCGTGAGGGTTCCGGTCTCTTCGGAGTTCAGTTTTATGGCCGTGTCCAGCGCCTGACGTGCGGCGTCAAGCTGGCTTCGCGACATGGCGGAAGCAGCCAGCAACTCTCCCTTGCGCTGCCAGGCGCGATGATTCTGAGGATTGATCCGGGCGAGCGCGTCGAGTTCCGCGATCGCCGAGGGGATGTCGCCTGTTGCGGCGAGGCAGTTTGCGAGATAGTAGTGCGAGTCCTCATGGTTGGGGTTGATCGCGAGGGCTTCGCGGAAGAGCCGGATGGCCTTGGCGAAGTCATGCTCGCGCTTCATGGCGTCCATCGCGGCATGTTGCTTCTCCCAGAATTGCGCCGGTCCAGCAGAGGCGATTGGGCTTGCGGGCGGAGCGGCAGGGGCTGGATCCGCTGCGCGCGGCGTGAACGGCCTGGCATCGGGCTGGCCCTGCGTGATGTCCCAAGTCTGGTTCGCTGCGAGGTTCGTCCATGTTTCCGCAGCGCCGCGAAGCCAATGGACCTCGAGGCGGTCGATCTTCGTGGCGGCGCCGAGACCGATGTGGATGCGATGGCTGTCCTGCGAGAGGTAGGAGGAACTTCCTACGGTGCGGCGGAGCGGGACGCCCTTGACCCATGCGGTTACGGTTGCGCCGTCGCCAAACCCGAGCGGAGCATTGGTGGGAGGCACACGGTCGTGCAAGCGAAGCTCGACCCAATGACCCTGGGGAATGTCATTGCGAAGGAGGCGGACGCCTTCGCCCTGGTCCACGATTGCGACGTCCATGGCGCCATCGTTGTTGTAGTCGGCCACGGCAAGTCCGCGGCTGACATGCGGCTGCGAAAAATTTCGGTTCCACGGCGCGAGGTCGTGGAAGAAATCGCCTTGCGCATTCCAGAAGAGGAACGAAGGCATGGGACTGAGGCGGCGCGGCGAAGATTGCTTGTCTTCAAAGGTGCTTCCGTTTGCGACAAGCAGATCGGGCCAGCCATCCGAATCGACGTCGACGAAACTGGTGCCCCAGCCGACGCTGCGCATGGAGGGTTCGCCGATGCCGACCGTCGCCGCCACGTCAGTGAAATGCAGATCCGATTTTTTGCCGGATTCTCTCTGTTCATTCAGAAGCGATTGATAGAGGGCGAATCCCTGGGCGATCCAATGCGAGATGAAGAGATCGTCGTCGCCATCGCGATCGAAGTCCCCGGCGGCGAGGCCCATGGACCCGCGATACTCCTCTACCCAGGCGTCTTTCCCGGCGTCGACAAACTTGCCGTGATGATTGATGTAGAGCTTGTTCTCTGAAATATCGTTGGCGACGTAGAGATCGGGCCAGCCGTCACCGTTGAAGTCGTGCCATAACGCGCCGAGGCTGCGGCCTTCCGGATTGGCGACGCCGAGATCCTTGCCGACTTCAGTGAAGGTGCCGTTGCCGTTGTTGCGGAAGAGCAGGTTGCGCTCGGGTTCGTATGAGGCCGGATTGAGAGTGAACGGGACCTCCATTCCGAATTGAGTCGAGGTCGTCGAGTCCTTGCTGGAATCTGGCTTGTACTTCACGTATCCGCAAACATACAGATCGAGATAGCCGTCCTTGTTATAGTCGCCCCACGAAGCGCCGGCCCAGAAGCCTTTGGGAGATGGAAAGGACTTATCGCGAACCAGGTGGCCATGATCGTTGCGGAACAGGATGATGGTGTCATAGCCGGTGACGATCAGATCGAGCCAACCGTCGTTGTTGTAGTCGCCCCACGTGGCGGCCATTCCGTGAATGCGCAAGTCCGGAAAGTCCTTGACCTTCTCGAATCGGCCATCGCCAAGGTTTCGATAGAGGATCGACGGGGCGAGTTGCGATGCCGGGGCGTTGAGCGGACCGCCGCCGCTCACGACAAAGAGATCATCGAGGCCATCGTTATCGAAGTCGCCCCATGCGAGCCCGGAGCCCATGTCCTCGGGCAACTGCGAAGTCCTCGATCCCTGGAACTGGCGGAAAGAGGCGAGCCCGGCAGCCTTGGTCACGTCGGTGAACAGCGGTTCCGGGGATCCGGCGGGGAGTTTCTTGCCGGGATCGAGCAGACGATCCACCGGACTTTGACCGACAACACTCTTAGGGCTGACAACATTGTTCGAGGCTTGCGGAGCACTTGCGGTTTTTCGCGCGCCGCGCTCTGCCAACACGTTTGTGATGTCGTTCGAAGATTCGCCTGGAACGTACTCCTCAGGCTGATTCTCTTTGCGGATTCGCCATGTGACGACCGCGCAGATTGCGAGCAGGACCACGATCGCCGATGTAGTCCAGGCGAGACGCCGAAGCCGCTTCGATTTTCTCCTGGACCGCGATTGAAGGGTCTCTACCGGCACGCTCCAGCCTCCGTGGGGCGCGCGACGCATACCGTTGCCGTTGTGCTGGCGATGTCGACGACCGGCGCAGTTAGGCCTGACTTTTCTCCCATCACGTAATTGAGCAAGAACTGATCGATCTTGCGGTAGTGCAGAACGGCGTCAATGCGAAGCTTGCCGGAGCCCGGCGTGGCTGGAATCGAGAAGTCGCGGGTCATGGGGTTGATGGCGTTGGTTTGTGCGGTCTTTGATGCAGCGCCGGACGGGCACTGAACGTTGTATTCAACAGTGTCAGAGTAGCCGGGGAAGAGCGAACGCCGGTAACGCACTCCCACCATCTCCCACAGGTTGTGACGGTCGATGAGGTTGCCGTATTGATCGACGGGCTCGGCCTTGAACAAAAACGTTCCGGGCACGAGGAAGTTGCGGTTGTCGCGTTCGCCGGATGTGAAGACGGTGTGGCCGCTCGAGTCCGTCACGCGGAGTTCGACCCAGCTCTGGATCATGTCGAGCGGGCCTGTGGGGTAGTCGTGGCCGACCTTGTTTGAAGTAAGAACCACGCGCACCGGCATCGACTTGCCCGGCAATACTGTTTGCGGCGCTTCGACGCGAATTTTCACCACAGGCCCGTCGGCCCACTTCTCGCGGATTTCAGGAATCGCGATGCGGCCCTGCAGCCATGCAGTCGTAAGCTCGACGTGGTGGTCGGCGCCGTCCAGATGCAACAGCCCGGGGACGAAGTTATTTGCCGCAAGAAAACGGTGGCTGCGGTGACGATGGTCGTCGGGGCTGCGGTTGTAGTCCATGGAGTCGCCCGCGGCGGGATCGCTCGACTGAGCAAGCGGCATGTGACACTCACGGCACTCAACTGTTGCTCGGGCGTCGCCCTTATGGTTCCAGTGGCTGGCCGCCCAGTTGTCATATTGGTTTTGCAGTTGCACCCAGCCCACCCGGTTTACTTCCTGATCGATGAACTGCTTGTGGCAGGCCGCGCAATACTCGGGTGTTTTATACATGCGCCTGTTCAGGCGATTGTGCTGCGCGGGCCAGGAGCGGATAAGAAAGTTGCGCGCAACCGCGCCGAGGGTGTGATCGGAGCTCCACTGCCACAAGTATTCCTTTGGCTGCGCGACGGTATAGTTTGCGTTTCCGCGAATGTCGGTCTTCTGAATAGAGTGGCACGCCAGGCACGATATGCCTTCGTTGTAACCGAGCTGACCGGTGAGGTTTGTTGCGTAGACATTCTTGGAACCGGAGAAGAGCGAGATGGGATCGTGACAGCCTCCGCAGTATCGCGTCGATTCAGGTCCGTTCTGCTTCGCCATCACGCCCTGGATTCCCTGAAAGATGGGATCCATCGCGGCATAGCGGTGCGCGCTCGTCTTCCACTCGTTATAGATCTCGGTGTGGCAGCCGCTCTGGCCGCAGCTTTCCGATCCTGCCAGCGAGCGTGGATCGAAGGCACCGTTGGTGGATGTATGCGCGAGGCTTGGCGCAAATGGGCGGTTCGCGCCATAGGGAAAGCTGTAATCGGCAGGAAAACGGTTTGTATACTTCGAGCCGGAGTACGCGAGCGAACACGCGATGACAATCGCAACTCCTGCGCTCACTGCCGCGAGAGCGGAGAGCGCCCAGCGCACGGCGGGCCGAGTTGCGTTCGATTTGCGCCGGCGCCACCACCCGATGAGGATGTGCGGCAAGGTGGCGGCAAACGCAAGCAACGTCGACACGAGATGTGTATAGCGCAACACTGGCGCGGTCTTTACGGCCAGAAGCGCCTGGCCCGTGAGAACAAGGCCCGAGAGCAGGCAGATGGAAAGCGCGCATACTCCTACATACCCGAGCAACAGCACGTCGGACATTGCCTGGCCGGCATAGTTCTTCCAGTGCCGCGCGAAATACCACACCAGCGGGGCGATGGTGAGGATGCCGATCACGGTGTGAAGCAGAAGGCCCCACTGCGTTATGGGGTGAAAAGGGCCAAACGTGATGGCCAGGCCTGAGATGAGCTCGAAGAGAAGAATAGCCGCAGCGGATCGCGATAGCGCAGAGGCCCATCCGGACTGGCCGCGCACTGCGCAACCGTGTAGATGCTCCATGTCGACTCCCGTAGGAACTTAGTCAACTTAGAGCGCGGTTACAGCCCGGGAAAGTGATAAAAGTCACTTGAAACGGCGGCAGCCAGCCGTTGGATCGAGAGCCGATTCCATCGAAAGATGGAGATCAGCGTTCAAGGTCTTTTTGCGCCTCGCGATCGAAGCGAAACACGTAGCGCAACAGGCCGGCGTTGATGACAAGCAGCGCGGTTGAGGCGAGCGCCGCAGGGACCAGCGTCTCATAGTGGCGGCGCAGCAGCGCTTCCATGGAGAAGGTGAGCAGCCATAGCTGCACGACTACGGTGGTTGCGACGAATATGAGAATCGCGCTGAAGAGCGTTGAACCCTGGCTTCGGATCGTCATCTAAACCTCGAATCCAGTCGCGTAGATCTGGTCTCCGCGCTGCTCGATTGCGACTTTCGGCAGCGGCCGCGTGGGAGGGCCTGCGACGGGCGCTCCCTGACTGATGCTGAACACGCCGCGGTGGCATGGGCAGACCAATTGGTTCGCATCCTTGTCGTACACAACGGCGCATGAGAGATGCGTGCAGACCTGCGAATACGCAACAAGCTCACCCTGCGGCGTGCGGATTGCGATGCAGGGCGAATTGGCAGTGGGATAACGGAAGAGCATTGCGCTGTTCTGATCGAGCGCGCTGGCGGGGCCTAGGAGCTTCACTGTGCTCGAGCCGCCGCGAACCAGTCTCCTGGCGAATGCCGTCACCCAGTTGGCCATCGCGAGAAGAAGTGATCCCAGGGTGAGAAACTTCACCATTTCGCGCCGGCTTACATAGTTATCGCCGTCCCAGTCGATCGGGAAGTCCTGCTGGTACCGCCTCTTCTTGCTGCAGGCAGCACAGCCTTCAGGCTTCGCGCTTTCGTTGATTTCGGTGGTCATTGATCATCCTCTAACATCAGGGCTACATCGTAAGGATCAACGGGCAACGGCTTTGGAGTGGACGTGATCTGTACCAGGTCTACCTTTACGCGGTCAACTTCGCGCGGGACCATCACATAAACCTTTGTAGTGACCTCTTCTCCGCCGAACTTCCAGGAATTGACCGGAATCCCGCGCCGGGTGCGCTGAATCTCCTCCATGGTCGCGAATGTCAATGCGCCGGAGGGGCAAACAGCGGTGCACATCGGCTTCTTGCCGATGCTGCTGCGGTCATAACACATATCGCATTTCATCATCTGCTCGAACTCGGCCATGTACTTCGGCACGCCGAACGGGCATGAGACGACGCAGTTGGAACACGCGATGCACCGCGGCTTGAGCGAACTCTGCACAACGCCGTCGGGCGTTTTCTTGATTGCATCGGCCGGGCAGACGCGGGCGCAGATGGGATCCTCACAATGCATGCACACCTGCGGCGCCGTCTGCACGCTGTCGGCACGCTGAATGGTCTCGAGGTGAATCATGCTCGTGCCGCGGTGCGTATCGCATTCGGCGCAGGCCTGGACGCATGCCTGACACCCGATGCAGCGGGAGTAGTCGATGAAGAATTGCCGCTCGTTCACCGGATCCCTCCTGCTTCAAGGCCGAGCTTTGCAATCTCGTCGGTGGGCTCAGGGACTTTAGTTACTCGGACGGCGCAGATCTTGAATTCGGGAATGTTCGATACGGGGTCGATCGCGCGAACTGTGCAGTTGTTGGCGGAGCGATCGAGAGGCCAGTGATAGGGAACGAAGACAGTGTCCGGACGAATCGTTTTCACGACCATGGCGCGCACGACGATCTCCCCGCGCCGGCTCTCGACTTTGACGCAATCGCCGTCGGCGATTCCGAGTTGATCGGCCAGGCGCGGATGCATCTCACAGCGAGGCTGGGGGTACTGGTCCAGCAGCGAGCCGATACGGCGCGTCTGCGTTCCGGAAAGGAATTGCGAGACAACGCGGCCCGTGGTCAGGATGATGGGATACTCGGCGTCGGGCATCTCCGCAGATGGCCGCCATTCGACGGGCATGAAGTGCGCCTTGCCATCGGAGTGGCCGAATTTGCCGCCTTCGTAGAGCCTCGGAGTACCCGGATGTCCGGGCTCAGGACACGGCCAGAACAGGCCATTTTCTTTGTCGATCCGCTCCCAGCTCATGCCGTAGTAGTCCGAGACGCCGCCCTTCGAGGCGACGCGCAGTTCGTCGAAGATCTCTTTGGTCGATGCGTAATTGAATTTGTCCGCCTGACCGAGCCGCGCGGCGAGATCGCATATGATCTTCCAGTCCTCGCGGGCGTCGCCTGGAGGAGAAACAGCCCTGCGGTGCAGGATCACGCGGCCCTCGACGTTGGTGGTGGTGCCTTCGTCCTCTTCCATCAGCGAGCCCGGCAGCACGATGTCGGCGTAGCGGGCGGTCTCTGAAAGAAAGAAATCGATGTTCACGTAGAACTCGAGCTTCGAGAGTGCCTCGCGCACAAAGTTTCCGTCGGGAAGAGATACTGCCGGGTTGAAGCAGATCGAAAGCAGTCCCTTGATGCGACCGTCGTGGATAGCTTCGACCAGCGGAACCGCCGACAAGCCTTTTTGCGGGATCGACTCTTCGGGAACGCCCCAGATGCCGGCGATGTACTTGCGGTGTTCCGGGTTGCTGATATCGCGATTGCCGGGAAGCTGGTCGCACTTCTGTCCCTGTTCGCGCGCGCCCTGGCCGTTGCCCTGGCCAGTGATCATGGCGTACCCGCAGCCTTCGCGGCCGATGCGCCCGCTTGCCACGACGAGATTGATGGCGGCCATGCAGTTGTCCACGCCCTTGGAGTGGTGCTCGATGCCGCGCGCGTGAAGAAGGAAACTCGTCGGAGCCGGGCCCCACAATTCTGCCGCCTTCACGATCATCTCGGCCGGAACGCCGGCAATTTTCGCGGAGTACTCGGGCGTGTATTTGCGAACGGCCTCGGCGACGGCATCGAAGCCGGTGGTGTGCTGCGCGATGAACTCACGGTCGATCCAGCCGCGCTCGATCATGATGTGCATCATGCCGTTGAAGATGCCGATGTCGCCGCCGGAGCGTACCGGGATGAACAGATCGGCATTGCGGGCGATCGGCGTCATGCGTGGATCCATGACGATGAGCTTCGCTCCGTTTTCGCGCGCCTGCCAAAGATAGTCGGTCGTGATCGGCGCGCACTCCGCGACGTTGGCTCCAGCGACCAGAATCACTTTTGCCTTGGGGATATCGCTCCACGGATTCGCACTGCGGTCGACGCCGAAGATCTTCTTCGACGCCGCTCCGGCCGACACCATGCAAAGGCGGCCGTTGTAATCGATGTTCGCGGTCTGGAGAGCGACGCGGGCAAACTTGCCCATCAGGTAGGCTTTCTCGTTGGTGAGCGAGGCGCCGGTGAGTATTGCGAAGGCGTCTTTGCCGTATTGAGCCTGAATGCGGCGGATCTCGTCGGTCACGCGCATCATCGCGTGGTCCCAGCCAACCGGCTCAAACCCATGGTCCTCGACGCGCCGGAGAGGAGCCTTAAGGCGGTCCGGGTGCTCGTCCTGCATGTATCGCTTGACGCCCTTGGGGCAAAGTTTGCCCTTGTTGAAGGGGAACGATTCCCACGGCTCGAAGCCAACCACCTTGTTGTTGCTCACGCGGAGCTGGATGCCGCACTGCTGGCCGCAGAAACAGCAGTGGGTCTTTACCAGCTTTTCGTTCTCGGGATTCCGGATCCAGCCTCCGGATGGAACTCTGTGCAGGGTCGGACCGAACTGCCGGACAATCTCGGGAATGCTTTCAGGAAGCTTTGCCATCTTTACCAACCTTGCGTTCCGGCCCCGTGCAGCTTCCAGAGGCCGTCCTGGGTAAGAGCCAGATTTTTGCGGCGGCACGCTGGACAAACGTCCTGGTAGTGCGTGCCGTCGGCCAATTGATACCGGATTCCCAAAGCTGCCTGTACGGATTTGAGATCGTCGATGTGCAACCGGCTCGCGAACGGCAGTCCGCAGCGATTGCATTTCGCCTGCGGCCCGGCAGCGCCTTCCTGCTTGTAGAAATCGATCCCCATTTGCGCGGGCCGCTGGAAGATGTGGAAGAACTTGCCGAAGGGAAGATACAGCAGGGTAAGAATCACGGTGACGGCATGCAACTGCGACAGGAAAGTGTAATAGATGCCGCGCATGAGATGCGTGGAGATGGTGAGAAACAGCCCGGTGATCGAAATGGCGAAGAGCAGGATCAAGGGCATCATGTCGTTCGAGAACTGCTGCACCGACCATGCGCCGTGATCGCGGCCGCGGCGCCACATCGCAAAGAAGACGCCGATGAGAACCATGACCGCAGCGATGTCGAGAATGTCGAACGTCAACTCGGCGACGACTGTCCCGAGATGGAAATGACCGAGCGGAATGCCAAACATGAATGCGCGATAGACATCCTGGTTGTCGCGCGCGCTTTCGAAACGCACCCAGCCGAAGGAGAGAGGGAACGTGACAGCCGCTGCAAGGATGCAGCCCCACGCCAGGAACCAATGCGCGGTCCAACGCATGTGAGAGCGGCGCTCGATGAAGCGCTGCAGCACGACGCTGTTCCAGAAGATCCGGACCAGATGGACGAAATTTCCCGGGAGCCTTCGCGGATTGAGGAATATCTGCCAGCCGCGATGGAAGTAGAGCCGCGTGGGCGGGCGGCGAAGCCACATGGCGTATCGGTAGCCGAGTCCGAATCCTGTCAACACCGAAGCGCCGGCATACGATACGAGCGCAGGATCGAAATCGCGAAGGCCGCGGCTGCCGACGAAGATGCCGGCGATCAGGGCGCCAGCCGCGATCAGGCCCCACAGCAAGGCGTGTGCGGAATCCGAAAGCCGGTCCTTGAAGAGCAGCGGCTTCATTGGAGTCTGCCTTCAGGGGCAGGAAGGGGCTGCCGCGTTGCCTGGCGGCTCAGGAGGACAAGCTGGCACAGGAGACAGAACGCGCTGAGCATGATGAAGCCCGGGAAGAATGTGCCCATCTCCTCCTTGACGAAGCCGAGCACGAGCGGCGGAAAGAATCCGCCGAGGCCTCCGGCCGCGCCTACAAGGCCAGTCACGCTGCCCACTGAATCGGGGAAGAATTCCGGAACAAGCTTGAACACGGCGCCGTTGCCCAGGCCGATTGCGGCCGCAACGCCGAGAGCGCCGATCGTGAAGGTGCCCATCCACGGGCACGCCATCAGCAAGGCCATCACGCCGGTGATTGGAAATACCCACTTCAGAATCCTGCGCCCGCCGACCTTGTCCGACAGCACTCCGCCGATGGGGCGCATGGCTGTCGCCAGCACCACGAATCCTGCCGTTCGCAGGCCGGCGTCCTGCGGCGTGAGGCGGAACATCTCGGTGAGGAAGATGGGAAGATAAATTGCCAGGGCGACGAACCCGCCGAAGGTAAGAAAGTAGTAGAGGCTGAGAATCCAGCTTCGGTGATCCGCAAGCGGGCGGATCGTTTCGTTAAGGGTTTTGACTGCGCCGCGCCTGGGTGCATTGCGCGCCGCAACTGCGAACACGACAAGCCACACTGCCAGCAGCAATCCAAATGTCCAGAAGCCCCAGCGAAATCCATATGCCGCGGCAAGCAGCGGTGCGCCGAATGCAGCCAGCGACTGCCCGATGTTGCCGGCACCATAGACTCCAAGCGCGAATCCCTGACGCTCGGCCGAGTACCAGCCGCTTACAAATCCCACGCCGACGGAAAAGCTCGCGAGACCAATTCCAATCAAAAATCCGTAGACGATCAGGTGCGTATAGTCCCCGACGCCGCCCATGAGAAATGCCGGGATGATGGTGAGAACCATAACTAGCGTGAAGATGGAGCGTCCGCCGCGCCTGTCGGTGAGCATGCCAAGTGGAATGCGCCCGACACTTCCCAGCAGAACGGGTACTGCGACAGCGATACTTTTTTGAATTGCGGTGAGATGCATTTGCCGGCTCAGGATCGGCATCATCGCCGACAGAGAGCCGAAGACCGCGAAGCACAGGGCAAATGCGCCCGTGCCCAAGGCCAATTGAGTTTTTGCAGTGCCGCCCTGCTCCCTCATCCAACGTTCTCCATTCAAGCACCCTCAGTCGCGGGAACTTTCAGCTGGCCTCCGAACCGGAGGACATGGATTGATTCGAGTGTTATCGATGACCCTTGTTATGACAGTGACATAAGTCCCTGCTGTGAATGATTGAATCCAGATTCCTTACGCCGTTTTGAGATGCTCGCCAGCAATAATTGGCAAGGACACGAAAAAGCTGCCAGTTGGCGACTAAAGTCACTTTCGCGATCCTCCTCGTACGGTCTACTGGGTTGTTGTTATCTCGACGCCGCTTGTCGCGGTGGGCCGGGTCGAGGTTTTCTGCGTTATGGAGAGCCATCTTGCATAGGAAATCCATTCTGATTGTCTTTTCTGTGATTGCGATTACGTCGCCCGGCGCAGTCTCGGTTTCGCAATCCGCGCCATCAAGGCAGTTCCCGGTGAGCATTTCGGTTTACGATCGCACCCGCGTGGATGCCTGGCAGTGGTTTGCTGCTCCCCCGCAGTCGGAGACGTACGGCTATGTCGAGTCCCTGCTTCGATTGGGCGTTGCCCAGAAGCTCGGACGCTGGGACTGGCAGCTTGAACTTTCGCAGCCCTCCGTACTCGGGGCGCCAGGCGATGCCGTCTCGCCCAATTCAGCGCAAGGTCAACTTGGCCTTGGTGCTACCTATTATGCATCGAACGGGAACAATTCTTACCCTGCTGCTGCTTTTTTGAAGCAGGGCTATGTGAGATACCAGTTCGGCGAAGGAAACAAAAACCTGCGCGTGGGCCGATTCGAGTTCTTCGAGGGCCAGGAGACGCAGCCGAAAGACAAGACGCTCGCGTGGCTGCAGGCAAATCGCATCGCGCAGCGGCTGATCGGCAACTTTGGGTTCAGCACGGCGCAACGGAGCTTCGACGGAGTGGACGGCCACTTCGGCAATGGAACCTGGGACCTGACGGCTATGGCGGCGCGGGCCGACCAGGGCGTGTTCAACATGAACGGGAATCCCGAGTTGAATGTGGATCTGCAGTACCTCGCGTTCAGCAAGTCGGCATGGCATCAGCACTTCGTCGGTCGCGCCTTCGCGATCGGCTACCACGACGGCCGCACTGGCATCACCAAGACCGACAACCGCCCACTGGCCGTGCGCAAGGCAGATCACGAAAACATCCGCATTGGTACCTATGGCGGCGATTTCATTGCGTCGATTCCCGCGGGGCCGGGCCAGTTCGACCTTGTCGGTTGGGGCGTGCTGCAGAACGGCCGATGGGGGCCGCTCGACCAGAGTTCCAAAGCAGGTGACGTCGAAGGCGGATACCAGTTGCTCAAAGTCGCGTCCACGCCGTGGCTTCGCGGCGGTTATTTTTATGGCAGCGGCGACAGCAATCCAAACGACAGCCGGCACGAGACCTTCTTCCAGATCCTGCCGACGCCGTGGATCTACGCGCATTTCCCGTTCTACAACCTGATGAACAACAAGGATGGCTTTGCCCAGGTTATCGACCGGCCGGCGAAGCGCCTTGAATTGCGCGGCGATCTGCACTGGCTGCAACTCGGTTCCAATCGTGATCTGTGGTACCTGGGCGGTGGCGCGAACGACGATAAGGTCTTCGGCTACCAGGGCCGGCCCAGCAACGGGCATTCTTCGCTGGGTTCCGAAGCCGAGATCGGCTCAGCCTGGCAGGCGACGAAGAACGTCAATGTGAATCTTTACTACGGCCACGCGTCCGGCAAGAGCGTGGCTGCCGCCATCTACCCGGCGGGTTCCAATGCGCAGTTTGGCTACGCGGAGCTGGTCTACCGCTGGGGCAAAGCCCAGGGCCAGTCTCGATAGCGAGGAACGGGAGGGTCATGCTGTGGACTCATTGGATCGCGCCGCTATTCGGCATCTGTTCATCTCGGGCGGCCATAATTTCTTCGGGCATCATGGAGAGCCGGCTGGGGCGAATCCGGTGATTGAGAAGGCCAACATCGAATGCGTTGCCGGAAGAGGCATTCGCGGCGACCGATTCTTCGAATACAAGGAGGACTACAAGGGGCAGATCACCTTCTTTTCTCTCGAGGTTTTCCGAGAGGTCTGCGAACGACTCTGTGTCGCGTCACTCTCGCCGGGAGTTGTTCGCCGCAATGTGATGGTGGAAGGGATCGACCTGAATGAACTCATCGGAAATCGCTTCGAAATTCAGGGAGTGCAATTCGACGGCGTGTGCGAATGCACGCCCTGTTACTGGATGGACCACGCGATTGCGCCGGGAGCCGAGGAGTTGCTGAAAGGACGAGGCGGGCTGCGAGCAAGGATCCTGACTGACGGAGTTCTGAGAGTGGTTAAGTCATGACATCTGGACACGACCGCCTTAATGCGCGCGTGGCGGCAGCAGATACAACGTCATGGCGAAGACCAGGTACACCATGAGCACGAAGACGCCGACAAACCAGGTCGATCGTCCGCTGGTGGTAATGAGCGCAGCCGCCATCGTTGCAATTAACATCATCACCACGGCGCCGGGCCAGAACTGCATGTCCATTGGTTGCGGCCCCATTACATAGCTGAGCAGCACCAGCACCGGGGCGACGAAGAGCGCAATCTGCGAAGCGCTACCGAGAGCGATGCCCACGCTCAAATCCAAACGGTTTTTGCCCGCGCCGGAAAATGCTGAACCCATTTCGGCAGCCCCGCCAACAAGCGCGACAACGACGAAGCCGACGAATGCGGGCGTCATGCCGAAGGTGATAGCGGCTTCCTGCACAGACTCGACAAAGACTTCGCTCACCAGCGCTACAAGAAGAGTGACGACGGCCAAAGTGCCCAAAGCTAGTCCAATCGGCAGAGCGACTTCGCTTTCTTCGCCATGCTCCGCGCCGGCAAACAGCTCGCGATGCGTCTTGAGCGAGAAGAGCATTCCCAGCGCATAGGCGATCAGGAGCAAAATCGCCAGGCCAACACTCAGCCTCTGCATGAAAGCAGATCCGCTCTCCGAGCCGGCTTCGCGAACTGCGGAGGGGACGAGAAGCGCGACTGTCGCCAGGAAGAGGAGCCCGGCCTGAAAGCGGGCATTTACGCGGTTGTATTCCTGCACGTGGAATTTGAGGCCGCCAACCAGGAACGACATACCGAGCACGAAGAGCGTGTTCGCGACGATCGTTCCGGCGATGGATGCCTTGACCAGCATGTACTGGCCGGAATTCAGGGCGGCAATCGCGATGACCAGCTCGGTCAAGTTGCCGAGTGTCGCGTTGAGCAGCCCGCCCACAGCGTCGCCGGTCTTTACCGCAACGGACTCGGTGGCAAGGCTCAACATCGCCGCAAGCGGGATGATGGCGCAAACGGAGAGAACAAACAGCAACGTGTGCGATTCCGGCTTGATCCGCTGGAACACGAACAGGATCGGGACGAACACAAGCATCCAGAGCAGTGGATTGTGGGCGATCTCTTTCAGCAGTTGTTTCATGATGTTGCAGGTTGCTTATATAACTCGTCATTGGCCGATCCAATTGGTTCTAGTTCTCGTGTCCGGCTATGAAATCTGCCAGTGACTCAACCAGTAGCAAGGTCGGCGGGGCAAACTTTCGGGCCCCAATTGCGGCCTGCGCCGCATCCGGAATCTGCGACAAATCCCGCGGAACCCCGTCACAATTAAACGGATGGTAGACTCGAAGCATGCGAAGTAGGCACTGGACCCGGCACTGGCCCGTGACGGCATTCGGTGCGATTCTGTGCCTGCTTGCGGCCGGATTTGCCATCGAGGCGAAGGTGGCCTGGTACAGCCCGGTCGGCAGCCCCTCTCTGCAGATCAGCGCAAGCAAGCTGCAGCCCGCCGATGCGCCCAGGTTGATTGCGCAAGCGCTCGACTCCCCTGCCGCAGCTGCGCACACAGTGCCGGAAGGCTCTCTGATCGTTGCGCTTGCGCTCGTCGTCGCGCTCGTGACTTTTTATCCCGCAGCGAAGCGGGACCGGCTGGCGCCCTCCGCCTCACCCGGTTTTTCGCCTCCGCATATGTTCCGGCCTCCCCCGCGTTACTGACTCCCATCCATCCGCCCGGCACGGCGATGGCGCTCTCGCGCTTTCGCAAAGCCCCTCCGGCATCCATACTCATCAGCCTTTGGGGACTGCTAGGCGGTTGGTGATCTTGCCGGGTTTTGCATTCCGAAGGCGCAAATTACCGGGCATAAATCGAGCGGATTTACCGATGCCGGCGCGCGCCGACATCGCTGACCCGGCAATGCTCCCTTGAAGCCGGGAAGAGAGCTGAAGAAGCAGGAGTCATTCTCGATATGCAAAGAAAGTTCACCATCACCGCAGGCCGGGCGCTGGCCGCCTGCACCCTCGCGTGCGCCCTGGTCATCAGCGCCTGCCACTCCCGCAGCGACAGTTCGGATGCAAGGGCCGCGGCAATCCCTTCTGCTCGCGTTGCGGTCGCCCAGCGAGGCGATATCAGCCACGTTTTGACCCTCGCCGGCCAGTTCCAGCCGTACCAGGAGGTGGATGTTCACCCCAAGGTCAGCGGCTACATGAAGAAGATCTATGTGGATATCGGCGACATCGTCAAGGAAGGACAGACTCTTGCGCAGCTCGAAGTTCCCGAGTTGAAGGCGCAGTTGCAGCAGACGGTGTATGAAGTGGAGCAGAGCAAGGAAGAGATCACGCAGGCCCAGCATGAGATCAATCGCGCCGAGGCGCAGCATGGGGCGCTGCACGAGCAGTACGAGAGGCTCAAGCAGGCGTCGGAGGGACATCCGGGCCTGATCGCACAGCAGGAACTCGACAACGCGCAGGCCAGCGACTTATCGGCCGAGGCGCAGGTGGATGCAGCCAAAGCCGCGATGGCTGCCGCCAAACAGCACATGGGCGCGTCGCAGGCCGACAACCAGCGCGTCCAGGCGCTGCACAACTACACGAACGTCGTCGCGCCCATCTCGGGCGTTGTGGTGTGGCGCTATGCCGATACCGGCGCGCTCATTCAGGGCGGCACCAACTCCAACAGCCAGGATCTGCCCATCGTGCGAATCTCGCAGAGCACGCTTCTCCGCCTGCGCCTTCCCGTTCCCGAGGACGACGTGCAGTATGTCCGCGATGGCGACCCGGTGCTCGTGCGTGTAGACGCTGTCAACCGTTCCATCACGGGCAAGGTCGTTCGATTCACGCGCGACATCAACTCTGAAACACGCACCATGGAAACCGAAGTCGACGTCGATAACAAGGATCTTTCCATCGCACCTGGCATGTATGCCAACACCATGCTGCGCCTGGCTCACGTCGAGAACGTCGTCACGGTTCCCATCGAAGCTCTTGTGATCCACGGCAACGGCCGAGTCGTCTATGTGCTCAACGACTCGAATCACGTGCACATTCGCCCCGTCGAGGTCGGCATCGAGGGGTCGAAACTCGCGGAGATCAAGGGCGGGCTGAATGCCGGTGACCGCGTCATTGTTGGCGGGCAGGACCATTATCAAGAAGGTGAGGCAGTGAACCCGGAGGTTGCGCCGGGGCCGGCATCAGAGACGCAGCAGGAGACCGGCGGCACTATCGACCTGAAGGCCGACGATCAAAACGACGGTCAGTCCAACGGCCCACCGAGCCCCGCGCCACCGGACTCACCCACGGCGAGGAAGGCCGCGAAACCCTCCGGCGGAGGTGCACGCTGATGCCGAAATTTGCTCTCAAATATCCTTTTTTCATCCTGATGATCTGCCTGGTCGTCGCGCTGGTGGGCACGTTCACGGTTGTCAGCATGCCTGTCGATCTTTTCCCCCAGATCGACATGCCGGTGGTCGTCGTAGCCACGTTCTACAACGGCATGCCGCCGCAGCAGATCGAAGCCGACATTACCAATACGTTTGAACGCTTCTTCACGCTGGCTGCGAACGTCGACCACAGCGAATCGCGCTCGCTCACCGGCGTGAGCATCATCAAGATCTACTTTCGCCCCGGCACGGATCCGAACGTCGCCGTCAGCAACATCGCGAATCTCGCGATGGCCGACCTGCGCCGACTGCCTCCGGGCACGCTGCCTCCGGTTGTGCTGGGAATGGATGCATCAACGCAGCCGGTCTGCCTGGTCACGCTCAGAGGGCAGGGGCTGAACGAAACCAACCTCAAAGACCTCGCTCAGTTCCAGGTGCGCAACCAGATTTCCAGCGTGCAGGGCGCATCGGTTCCGCAGCCGTACGGCGGCACTTACCGGCAGATCCAGATCTACGTTGACCCGCTCAAGATGGAGGCGCACAACCTCAGCCTCAACGACGTCGTGCAGTCGGTCAACAACTCCAACCTTATCCTGCCCGCCGGCGACGTGCGCATCGGCTCGAAGGACTTCAATATTTACGCGAATGCGCAGTTCCCCGATGCGAAGTCGATGAACTCGATGCCGCTCAAAACCGTGGGCAACTCGTCGGTGCTTGTGGCAGACATCGGCAAGGCTGTCGACGCCGGCGCGCTCCAGTACAACATCGTGCGCATCGACGGCCAGCGTTCCGTCTATGTGCCCATCTTCAAGCAGGGCGGCGGAAGCAACACCATCACCATCGTCAACGGCATCAAGTCCGCTGTGAAGAAGCTTGTCGACATTCCCGAGAATCTCAAGACCGCAGTGGTCTTCGACCAGTCGGTATTCGTCAAGCTCGCCATAAGCAACGTAATCCGCGAGGCGACGATCGGACTTGTGCTCACGGGCCTGATGATCCTCGTCTTTCTCGGCAGCCCACGCGCGACTGTGGCCGTGCTGCTCGCCGTACCGCTCTCCATGGTCGTCTGCCTCGCGATCGACAACTACATGGGCGGCTCCATCAACACGATGATCCTAGGCGGCCTCGCCCTCGTCTTCTCGCGACTCATCGACAACGGCGTGATCGTGCTCGAAAACATCTTCCGCCACATGGAGAACGGCGAGAAGGCCTACGTTGCGTCCGAGAAGGGCGGCGAAGAGGTGTCCATGGCCGTGCTCGCTGCGACGTTCACCACTGCCATCGTCTTCTTCCCCGTCACGTTCTTCCACGGTGTGAGCAAGTACATCTTCACGCCGCTGGCGCTGGGTGTGGTCCTCTCCATTTTTGCTTCTTACTTCTTTGCGATGACGGTGGTGCCACTCTACTGCGCCAAATTTATCAACGTGCACGACGAGGAAGGCGACCACAAGAACAAACACACCGGCTTCTTCGTCCGGTTCGACCGGTGGTTCAACGCTAAATTCCAGGCCATGCTCGAGTGGTATGAAGGCTGGGCTTATCGCTCCATGCAGCGTCCCGTCTTCACTGCCGTGGTCATCCTCGGCGGCGTGGCGCTGCTGCTGATCGTCAGTTTTCCCTTCCTCGGCCGCGCGTACTTCCCGCGCACCGACCCCGGGCAGTTCATCATCAACCTGCGCATGCCCTCCGGATCGCGCCTTGAAGTCTCGAACGACTACGTGGCCAAGGTCGAACAGATTATCCGCGGCACGGTCAAGCCGTCCGACATGGACATGATCGTCTCGAACATCGGCGTCTACCCCGATCTCTCGGCGATCTACACGACCAACGCCAGCATGGACACGGCTTTCGTCCAGACCAGCCTCAAGGAGCACCACTCGATCGGCAGCTACGAATACTTGCGCCGCGTGCAGCGCAAGATCGAGCAGCAGATGCCGGAGCTTTCGGCCTACTACCAGGCCGGCGGGCTCGTCGATGCAGTCATCAACCAGGGACTGCCCGCGCCCATCGACGTCCAGGTCAAGTCGCAGGATATGGATAAGTCCTACGATCTCGCCGCGCAGCTTGCCGCAAAAATCCAGGCGATGCCGAACGTGAGCAACGTCTACATTCCGCAGAGCCTCGATTATCCCGGCCTCGAGTTGAACATCGACCGCGAGCGCGCCAGCCTGGTGGGCCTGAGCGCCAAAGATGTGGTTGACGACGTCATCACCGCGCTCACGTCGAGCGGCATGGTTGCGCCCAGCTACTGGATCGACCCGCGCACCGGCAACAACTATCTCGTCACGGTGCAGTACGCAAACAACTGGATCAACCACATGTCGATGCAGGATCTCGAGAACATCCCTCTCCATGCGAAACGCAACCCGGGCTACGGTCCCATGCAGGAAGCGCGCCAGGCAGGAGTGGTTCCCGCAGCGCTCGAAGGCTCTGAAGACTCCGCCGGCGTGACCACACTGGGCTCGGTTGCCGACGTGCGCGAGATCAACACGCCCACCGAGGTCGATCACAACCAGATCCGCCGCGTGATCGACATTTACGTGTCACCCAGAACCGAAGCGCTTCAGGGCGTCGGCAAACAGATCGACAACCTGCTTGCGCACACGAAGCACGACAAGAACACCGTGCTCGAGGTGCGCGGCGCGGTCGTGAGCATGAATGAGTCTTTCAAAGATTTTGGTCTCGGCCTCATCATCGCCGTGCTGCTCGTCTACCTGATTCTGATGGCGCAATTCACGTCGTTCATCGATCCGTTCATCATCCTCATGGCGATTCCGCCCGGCCTGCTCGGCGTGGCCGCCATCCTCGTTCTCACCGGAAGCACGCTCAACATCATGTCGCTGATGGGCGTCATTATGATGACCGGCATCGTGGTCTCAAATTCGATCCTGATCGTCGAGTTCTCGAATGTGCTCCACGAGCAGGGAATGCCTCTGCTGCAAGCCACCGTGCAGGCCTGCAAGGTCCGCCTGCGCCCCATCCTGATGACGTCGCTTGCGACGCTGCTGGGTATGATCCCGATGGCTCTCGGCCTCGAAGGCGGAAGCGAGCAGTACGCGCCGCTCGCCCGCGCTATCATCGGGGGCCTCGCGGTCTCGGTCGTCGTGACCATGTTCCTCGTGCCAGCCGTCTGTCTCGCGATTCACGGCCGCCGCGAGAGACCCGAGCCCGCCGCTGAAGGAGGCCTCGCATGAGCAGCCGCGTCCTACTTCTGTGCGCTCTGATCTCATCTTCATGCGCGGCGCAAATACCCGCAAAGCTGTTGCCGGAGGCGCCGCCGCCCGCGGTTCAGGTTGAACTGCTCGCCCAGGCTACGCCGCCGGCGGGCTCAAACTCGAATGCGCCCGCGCCCGCGGCGATCGACTCCGCACCTCGGCTCACCCTTGCTGAAGCGGAAAAAATCGCCCTCGCGCACAACCCCAACATTAGCGTCGCCCACTTGCTGCAGCTCGCGCAGGCGCAGGTTACGCGCGAAGTCCGCTCTGGTGAAATGCCGGATGCCACTGCAGATCTCACCGCCGTCGACGCGCACGACAACAGCCGGCTCACGGCTGGAATGCTCAACAACCCGAGCGTCTATAACCGTGCGGCGGGGGGCCTCACGGTACGCCAACTTATCACCGACTTCGGGCGCACGCGCAACCTAGTGCGCAACGCGCAATCCACCGCGAAGGCGCAGCTCGACACCGAGCGCGCCACGTCAGATGACATCACACTCGCCGTCGATCAGGCTTTCTACCACGCGCTCACCGCGCAGGAGGTTCTGAAAGTCGCGCAGCAGGCACTGGCCACGCGCCAAGCCACCGGTGAGCAGATCGGCGCACTTACTAACCAGAAGCTGCGCTCCACCCTCGATCTCAGCCTCGCCAACGTGCAGGTATCGCAGGCGCAGTTGCTTGTGCTTGATGCGCAGAGCTCGTCGGCTTCAGCAATGGCCGCTTTAAATGCGATTCTTGGTTCCGAGACGAACGAGCAATACCGTCTTGTTGATCAAACCCCCGCCAATCCCGAGTCCGCGCCCGCGGATGCCGAGGACCTCGTTCAACTCGCCTTCCGCTCGCGTCCCGACCTGGCGGCTCTGAACGACCGCTCGCTCGCGGCGAGACAATTTGCTATTGCCGAGCACGATTTGCTGCGGCCCACAGTCTCCGCGCTCGCCGCCGCAGGAGGCACGCCTGTCCGCGCCGATCAGATCCAGTCCTCCTGGTATGGCGCGGCAGGAGCCAATGTCAGCATTCCCGTCTTCAACGGGTTTGAATATTCGGCGCGCGCGAAAGAGGCGGACCTGCGTGCGCAGGCGGCCTCGGAACAGGTGCGCAACCTGCGCGAAGACATTGCGCGCGACGTGAGAACCGCGGTCCTGAACGCGCAGACGGCGTTCCAGCGAATCGGCGTCTCGAAACAACTGCTCGACCAGGCTGACAACGCGATGGAACTTGCGCAGGCGCGGTACAAGGTCGGATTAAGCGGCATCGTTGACCTGACGCAGGCACAGCTCGCACAGACCCAGGCCGAGATCGGCTTTACGAATGCGCGCTACGCCTACCAGACCGCGCTCGCCATGTTGCGCTTCCAGACGGGTCAATAACCAGCCTCGCGAAGCAAGGCAAAGCCCGGCATCCGAGATGCCGGGCTTTGTGGCTTAACGGCGATCGATGATCGTCGCTTAATACGGACGGTCGTTATCGTGATCGCGGCGTTCATCCCTGATGTGGCTCATCGCGACATCGTACCCATGCTTGAAGCCGTCGCGGTAGTCGTTGTGGAACTCACGAGCGACGGGCGGATGCCGATAGCGGTCGTGATCGTCGGCGTCCTTGCGGGAATGCCGGTCCCAGTCGTGCCGCGCCGCCTCAACGCCATCGTGGAATCCCTGCCTCTGCACGTCGCGATACTCATCGGGCGGCTGATCCCACGGGCGGTCCTGATAGAATCCGGCAGCCGCGGGCGTGGCAGCATGGGCTCTGGGAGCGAGCATTCCAGCCGGCGCAGCCACCGCAAACGCAACCGCCGAAGCAGCAATCCATTTCATCCGCATCTCTTGATCCTCCTTGCACCTGACTCAAAGATGGGACCTGACCCTCTGCGCGTTGCTTGCCGACCACTTTGTTCGCGGTAAAAAAGCGAACGCATATATTCCGCGTGCCGCCCGCGGCCTGATTTCACAAGACTTGTCCCGGCTCAGGAATGTTGGCTGTTGCGCCCCCTTTGAACTCCGGCGAGAAGCTCAGCGGGATAAGCTGATTGCGGACCTTGCCTATGCGATCTCTTGCTCTTCCCGATGCCGAGTACCGCGCGCTCGCGCACCGCCTCAGCGACTTTACCGCCGCCTATCTCGAAACGCTGCCCGATCTGCCTTCGTATCCCGCGACGACCGGCGAAGAGAGCCTGCGCCTGTTCGATGGCGAAGTGCCACTCGACGGTATGGGCGCGCGGGCCTTTGATGCGCTGGGCGATGTGTTTGCGCACTCGCGGCCGGCATCGCCGCGCTTCTTTGGATACGTCTTCGGCACGGGCGAACCCATCGGCGCGCTTGGGCAGTTCGCGTCCGCGGTGCTGCATCAGAACGCCACCGCGTGGCGCTCCGGCCCTTCGGCGAACGTCATTGAGTGCACCGTCGTCAGCTGGCTCGCGGACGCCATCGGCTGCACCGGGTTCGGCGGGAGCCTAACGTTGGGTGGTTCTTCCGCGAACCTGATGGGCCTTTGCATGGCGCGCGAGGCGAAGGCTCCGGCGAATCAAACTGGAGTTCGTGGCGGAATCGTCTACTGCTCGACCGAAACGCACATGTCCGTCGCCAAGGCTGCCGCACTGCTGGGACTCGGCCACGATGCGGTCCGCCGCGTGCCCGTCGATGATGCTTTCCGCATGCGCACGGATGAGCTTCGCCGCGCGATCCGCGAAGACATCGCGGCAGGAAGGACGCCCATCGCGGTTGCGGCCAGCGCAGGCACGACAGCGACAGGCAGCATCGACTCCATGGAAGAGATCGCCGATATCTGCGCCGAGTTTGGCGTGTGGATGCACGTCGATGGCGCGTACGGAGCGCTGGCGTCGCTCGCGATTCCGGAGGCGTTTCGCGGCATGGAGCGCGCGGATTCGCTCTCGCTCGATCCGCACAAGTGGCTCTACCAGCCCACCGGCTGCGGGTGCCTGCTTTACCGCGACCGCGCCGCTGCGCAGCGCGCCTTCTCGCACTCAGGCGATTATGCGCGCGTGCTGACGCAGGATCCGATTGAGGGCTTCGCGTTCTTTGAGGAATCGATCGAGCTGTCGCGGCCCTTTCGCGCGCTCAGCTTGTGGCTTGCGCTGCGCTACTATGGCCTGCGGGCATTTCAGGAGTCGATCCGGGAAGATCTTCGGCTCGCGCAGGTTCTTGCAGACTGCATCGACGCCGAACCGAAGCTCGAGCGCCTCGCGCCCGTCGCGTTGAGCGCGATCTGCTTCCGGTTCGTAGCATCCGACGGCGATCTCGACGCGCTCAATCGGGCGATCCTGAACAGAGTCGTGCGCCGGGGACGAGTGTACATTTCGAACGCCAGTATCCACGGCAAGTTCGCGCTACGCGCGTGCGTTGTGAATCACCGGTCCGGCGAGGAGGATGTGAAGCTGGTGGTGAGCGAAGTGCTCGGCGTGGCGCGCGAGCTACTGAAATAAGCAGAGCTTCACCGAATAAAGAAAGACCGCCCCCGAATCTCGGAGACGGTCTTCGTGCGTCTGTTGTTGTGAGTTACTCTGCAGCGGCTTCGGCGGCTTCCGGCGCGTTTTCCGCCGGGGCCTCTTCGGCCATCGCTTCGCCCAGCACCTTTACCTTCACGTGCGCGGTGACTTCGCGGTGTAGCTTGACCGCCACATCGAAGTTGCCGAGCGCCTTGAGCGGCTCGTGGAGCTGGATCTTGCGGCGATCGATCTCGAAGCCGCGCGTTGCGAGCTCGGCAGCGATGTCGGCCGTGGTTACGGAGCCGAAAAGGTGTCCGTGCTCGCCCGACTTGCGGGTGAATGTGAGCACCACAGGCTCGAGCTTCTTCACCAGTTCTTCCGCCTGAGCCTTCTCGGTGGCGGAGCGGCGCGCAGCGGCGGCCTTCATCTGCTCGATCACGGCCTTGTTTGCCTGGGTGGCCTGCAGCGCCAGCTTGCGGGGCAGCAGGAAGTTGCGGCCGTAGCCATCGGCCACCTTCACCACGTCTCCGCGGTGGCCCAGGTTGGCCACGTCTTCTTTCAGAATGACTTCCATCTCAAATCTCCTCAGACCAGCCAAGGGCATGAGGGCGGGAGAAGATCCCCTGGTCCCTGATCCCCGGTCCCTGGTCCCTGTCTTTAGTGCCTGGTGGCAAACGGAAGCAGGGCGATGTTCCGCGCCTGCTTGATGGCGCGCGTGAGCCGGCGCTGGTGCGTTGTGCACACGCCGGTCAGGCGGCGGGGCACGATCTTGCCGCGCTCAGCAACGAAGCCCTGCAGCAAACGCACGTCGCGGTACGGAATCGCGTCAATCTTCTCGGTGCAGAACTTGCACACCTTCTTGCGGCGGAAGAACTTGCCGCGGCCTCCGGGGCCGCCGGGACGCGGACCACGTGGCCCGCCCGGTCCCGAGCCCTGTCTCGGTCCCTGCTGCTGCTCTGAGCCTTGCCCTGCCGGTGCGCCACCTTCGGGCGCTCTTGCTTGTGTTTCGTCAGCCATGATGTTTCCTCTTGATCAGCTTTCAGCCGTCAGCTATCAACTTTCAGCTCAAGCAGTGGTGAATGGGCCGGATCCGGCCGGTAACTTCTTAGTGCCTGTGGCCGCAGCTACGCGCTCGCCTGTGCCGCTTCCGTCGCTTCGGCCGGCGCAGGCTGCGGAGCCTGTGCGGTTTGTGCGGCAGGCTCCGCGCTCAGCTTGCGGCGCGTGGCGCGAATCGCCTTGATCTTGGCCAGGCGCTTCTCTTCCTCGTCCATGCGCACGGTGATGAACTTGATCACAGGCTCGGAGACGCGCAGCCTGCGCTCGAGTTCCGCCACCACGGGGCCGCTCGCCTCGATGGTCATCAGAATGTAGTTGCCGTCGTTAAACTTGCGGACAAGATAGGCGAGCTTGCGGCGCCCCATCTTCTCCGTCGCCTTCACCGTGCCGCCGCCGTTGGTCACGGTGGTGGCAAAGCCGGCGATCAGCTTGTCGACATCCTCTTCGGCCACGTCGGGCCGAACAATGAACATTACCTCGTATACACGGGACATCCGGTTTCTCTTTCCGCCGCCTTGCGGCACTTCACTCAGCCGCGTTGCGGCAGTTCCAGTTCCAAAGTTCACAGTTCGCAGTTCAGAGTTCTCAGTCCGGGTTTTTATGATCCCTGATCCCTGGTCCCTGGTCCCTGTCTTCCCTGCGGTTGAATTCGTTCATCGCGGCTCCGCGCCCTGCCTCCAGGATCCGCCTCACCGCCGTCGCTACCCGGTCCAGCACCTCGTCCAGCGTTGCCAGGTCGCGCTTGTTCATCGGCGAAAGCAGATAGTCCCTGCCTCCGCGTTTGCTTGCTCCCGCTGCGATCGCCTCGGGAGGCATTTCCTTGCCCACGCCGATGCGCAGCCTCAGCCATTCCTGGCTGCCCAGAGCGGCGGTCACGCTGCGGGCTCCGTTGTGCCCTGCCGTCGATCCCCGCTCCCTGATCTTGATCGTCCCCAGCTTCAGGTCCAGCTCGTCGTAGATCACGAGCAGGTTGTGAGCCGGATCCGCCTCGTACTCCCGAACCAGCGCGGCCACCGATGCGCCGCTCAGGTTCATGAATGTCTCCGGCTTGGCCAGGATGACCTCGCGCCCCGCGATGCGGCAGCTCGCTGTCATCGCCCGGCACCGCCGGTTCTGCACCACAACGCCCTCTTGCCCGGCGATGCGGTCAATTGCCATGAACCCCGCGTTGTGCGGAGTCCAGAAATAATCCGGCCCCGGATTCCCCAGCCCCACCACCAGAAACGGCCCTGTTGGAGCTGCGGGCTTGTTGCCTTCGCCGGAACCCCCGGCAAGCGAACTTGGCTGCGATCCTGGCTCGCCGGGAACACCAGATTGACTTGCTTCCGCCAAGGCTTACTTCTTTGCCTTGTCGCCGCCTTCAGCCTTCTTGGCTGCGTCGGCGTCGGTCTTGCCCTTCTTGGCCACTTCCGGCTCCGCCGGAGTTCCGGCGGTCGCTGTCGCAGCCGCAGCCGCCGCTTCCGCCTCGGGAGCCGCCACCACTTCCTCGCGGATAGCCACTACGTGCGCTACGGTCGCATCCTCCGAGTTCAGGTACTTGATCTTCTCCTCGTGCGGCAGGTCGCTCACGCGCAGCACCTGGTGCAGCGCAAGGTTGGACACGTCCACGTCGATGTGGCTCGGAATGTCTGCAGGCAGGCACTCGATTTCCACTTCGCGCAGCACCTGGTCGAGAATGCCGCCCTCGGTCTTGACGCCGACCGGCACGCCCATCAGCTTTACGCGCACGGAGACGCGCAGCGTCTTGTCGAGGGCGATCCGCTTCAGGTCAATGTGGATCAGCCGGTCCTTGATCGGCTCGCGCTGCCAGTCGACGATCATGGCCTTGGCCGCCGCGCCGCCGTTACCCAGCTTCACATCGAAAATCGTGTTGTGCCCGGTCTCCGAAAACAGGATCCGCGAAATCTGCTTGGGATCCACTTCGACCGCAACCGGCTCGTGCCCGGCGCCGTACAGCACTGCAGGAATCTGTCCCGCGGCACGCACGCGGCGCGCTGCATTCTTGTTGAACTTGCCCTCGCGGGGCTTCGCTACCACAACTTCAGGCATCTCTCTCTCATTTCCTGTCGGGCACGGAAAAGCAGCTTTCAGCTATCAGCCGTCAGCTTTTGGTTTTCGCTCCGCTCCCTTTGTTGGGCCAGTGGTCAGTGATCAGTGGTCAGTGGTCAGTTAAAACTGATGCACGCCGCTGACCGAGTCCCACCAGCAGTTCCGGTTCTGATCACTGATCACTGATCACTGACCACTGTTACGAGAACAGCGTACTCACGCTGGTCTCCATGTGAATGCTCTCGATCGCCGCGGCCAGCAGCCCGGAGATCGTGAGCACCTTGATCTTGCCCAACTTCTGCGCCGCGTCGCGCAGCGGGATCGTATCCGTTACAACCAGCTGCTCGAGCCGCGACGCCGCAATGCGTTCATTCGCCGGGCCCGAAAGCACGGCATGGCTTGCGCAGGCGTGAACGCTGGCCGCTCCGTTGGCGTACAGCGCATCCACTGTCTTCACGAGCGTGCCTGCAGTATCGATAATGTCGTCGATGATCAGGCACGTCTTGCCCTTCACATCGCCCACCACGTGCATCACTTCCGCAACGTTGATGTCCGTGCGCCGCTTGTCCACGATGGCCAGCGGGGCGCCCATCTTCTGCGCAAAGTGCCGCGCGCGCTCCACGCCGCCCGCATCCGGCGATACCACGATCAGGTTCGGCAGGTTCAGGCTGCGGAAGTAGCTGACCAGCACCGGGCTCGCGAACATGTGGTCCACCGGGATATTGAAGAACCCCTGGATCTGCGCCGCGTGCAGGTCGACAAACAGCGCACGGTTCGCGCCGGCCGTCGTAAGCAGGTCGGCGATGAGCTTCGCGCTGATGGCCACCCGCGGCCGGTCCTTGCGGTCCTGGCGCGCGTACCCGTAGTACGGGACCACCGCCGTGATCCTGGCCGCCGAGGCCCGCTTGAGCGCATCGATCATCACCAAAAGCTCCACCAGGTGCTGGTCCACCGGATAACAGGTGGGCTGCACCACGAACACATCCACGCCGCGCACATTCTCGAGCAGCTGGAAGTAAACCTCGCCGTCGGCAAATCGCTGCAGCTTGGCGTCGCCGACCTTCACGCCGATGTGCCGGGCGATCTCTTCCGCGAGCGGCTTGTTCGCCGTGCCGGAAAACAGCTTGAAGCGTCGGTCTTCGCTCAGGTTCCGCGACCGCTTTCGCTCTGCCGCCGGCTTGGCGTCTTTGGCCTTGTGGTCTGCCTGCTGCGCCGGGCTTTGTTCCTTCCCTGCGCCGTCACCCGCACCGGACTTGTTCGGTTCCGCTGCGACCGGCTGCTTCTCTTCCACTGTCACCGTCAACGATCCCGCTTCCATCTCCCGACATCCTCCAAGCTGGTTGGCTTTGGCTGCTGCCCCGGTGTTCACAAAACTGGCTGGGCGACCAGGATTCGAACCTGGATAAGTGCCTCCAAAGGGCACTGTCCTACCATTGAACGATCGCCCAACAAACTTACTCGCCTGCCGTTCATTGGCTCTGACGCCGGCTGCCGTCCGCGAGTCTCACGCGTGCGGCTGACCCCTGTCAATACCCTTATGCCGTGAGCATTTGGGTCCAATATTCCCGCCGCGGCAGCGTTCGGGTCAGGATGCTTTCCACTCCCGCCTGCCGCAGCCGTTCGCAGGCTGCTTCCGCCGTCTCCCGGGCCTGGTACAACCCGTAGAGCGCCGAACCGGACCCCGACAACGAGGCGTAAGCAGCTGCCTCCGGTGTGCCTTGGGCCGCAAGAATCCGCTTGATTTCGCGCAGGGAGGGATGCTGGGGGAACACGACTCGCTCGAAGTCGTTGTGAATCCAGCTTAGGATCCCGGTGCGGACAAGCGCAGACCCTTGAGGTCCCGCCCGGTCCTCTCCCGCGGAGAGGACACCGGAGGAGCCACCCCGCCGTCCTTGCGGAATCGCTTCCGTAAAGGCTCTGACGTAGGCGCGGCTCAACTCATTTAGTTTATCGGTACTTGCCGCCTCGGTCAAACCCTCGCGGGCGCACAGCGCGTCCCAGTCGCGAAACGCCTGTGGGGTCGAAACTCCCACGGAGGGCGTGGCTACGACGCACCACGTCGGATCGAGATCGTGCAGCACGGAGACCGCCTGTCCCCGGTCCTCGCCGAGAACCGTCCCGCCGACAAGAAAGAGCGGAACGTCGGAGCCAACTTGTTCAGCCCACTTAACTTCCGCGATCATCAGCTGGCGTGGTCGTAACCTGCGAAGCGTCTCGGGTGGTGGAGGGTCCGGGTTCATTCCAAGCTTCTCGAGTTCGATTGCCGGAATCACCCGTCGGGTCAGGTCGTCGCAGGAATCAAGCTTAAGAACGTCTATTTCATGTTTGAACCCCACCAGCGCCGCCACCGCATTCGCAGACCCCGCCCCAAGCCCACCCTGGATTGGCAGACGCTTCTCGATCCCGATCTCAACTTCGGCCTTGATCTTCAGCCCTTCAAGGGCCAGCGAGACCATCTTCCAGGCCGTATTCCGGCTGTCGGTGGGCACCCGGGGGTCGTTCGACGTGATCCGGATCGAGGTTTTCTCGGCCATTCGTGCAGAAACCGTCACACGATCGTGAATTTCAAGCGTCTGATACACCGTGACGAGGGAGTGATACCCATCCGGGCGCGGGGCGCCTATCCCGAGTCCCAGGTTGATCTTGGCGTGCGAACGGACCGTCGTGGGCATACCGCTTCATTGTAGAGTCCAGCCGCCCCGGCGCATTCGTTAGCCGCCACGAATCAGGGAACAGAACCGGCTGATTCCACGTACCTTACTTGTACGTCGAATCCAATGTGCGGAGGGTGTAAAGAGCCAGTTTTCGAGTCGCAAGCGCGTTTCCCCGCAGGGCCCCCTTTGTTGACGCGGCATTCGTAAACGCGGAAGGAGGGATTATGAAATCCCGAATTTCGTCGTTCCCAATCTTCCGGATCAGTGCGTCCGCACTCCTTGCTATAGCAGCTCTGTCGCCTGGCGCGCTCCTCTGGGCACGCGGCCAGATGGTCGAGCACTCTGCGCCCATGGTCGAGCGCTACGGCAAGCCCTACGTCATGGTCACGATCAACGGCCGCGGCCCTTACCGGTTCATTATCGACACCGGCACCGGCGGCGACGCGCTGGTTACGCCGCAACTGGCTGAAGAGCTCGGCCTGCCCACCGTGGGCCAGGCCACTCTGAGCGACCCCAGCAAGCAGGGAGAGCGGAAAGTCCCGATCGTCCTCCTCCAGTCCCTTGAAGTCGCCGGGGTTCAGTTCCCCGCCGTCCGCGCGCTCGAGCACCCCTTCTTTTCCGAAGCCGGAACCTGCCAGGGCCTGCTCGGGTTCACGCTCTTCCGCGACTACATGCTCACGCTCGACTTTCCCAACCGCCGCGTCACGCTGAGCAACAACGAGCTGGCCCCGGACGGGGGCAAATCGGTGATCCCGTTCCGGATGCCCCTCGGCGTTCCACTCGCCAAACTCAACCTGGACGGCGTCAACGATCCCGTTGAGGCGCAACTGGACTCAGGCGGAGGCGGCCTTGTGCTGCCGGAGAAGCTCGCCACCCACCTCAAGTACGACGTGAGCCCGATTCTCTACGCCTCCGGACAGTCCGTCTGCACCCGCTTCCAGATCAAGGTCGGCAGGCTCGCGGGCGACGTCAAGGTGGGCAAGTATGTCTTCGCACACCCGGTCGTCGAGATTCATCCTGCGTTCCCGCTCATCAACTTCGGCTCGCCACCGATGCAGATGTTCGCCATCAGCTTCGACCAGAAGAATCTGCTGGTCCGCTTCGTCTCCGACCAGAAGAAGCTGACGCTCATGGCGCCTCCGAGTCCTCCGCACATGACGAATGAAGCCGTTCATCAGCCGCCGCCGGACCTGGTCCCGGTCGGGTGAGGGATGCAGGGACAATCGGACAGGGGGACGAGGCGATGAACTCGCGGATGGCCGACTCGCCGACGGATGGCCCGCCGCCTTGCTAACCTGTTTACCTGTTGACTGCCGAAACTCTCTGCCGCGATCTCAATTCCATCAGCGCGTGGCTCGCTTTCGATAACCTTGGCTCCGGTGACATAGGAGGCCAGGCCATCGAATCCACCGACGTCATTGTCTGGTTCGGCAACCAGGTTGTCGCCACGATCGCCGAAGCCTGCCGGCTCTGCGCCGCGAGCCGCGCCCCGCTCATCCTCTCCGGTGGCAGGGGGCACTCCACCGCGCAGCTTCTCGACAACCTCCGCAACTCCGAATTCGCGTCCCTTGCCGGGGACGGCTCAATCACCGCAACGATGGGCGAAGCGGAAATGGCAGCTGTCGTCGCTGTTCGGGCATTCTCGATCCCGCCGGGCCGCCTGATCCTCGAGCGCGAGTCGAAGAACTGCGGCGAGAATGCCCGCTTCTGCCAATGGCTTCTGGCCGACGGTGGATTCGTCGGCGAGACGGTGATCCTGATCCAGGACCCCACGATGCAGCGGCGGTCCTTTCTCACGTGGATGCGCCAAGCCAGCCAGGCCCGGCGCGTAGGCGCGCGCCTCTACAGCCACGTAACATTCGTGCCGCAGGTCGAGCCCGGCCCTGACGATCTGCCGCGGCTCGTCGAAAGCCAGCGCCACGGAACGTGGCCGATTGAGCGCTATATCGGATTATTGTTGGGCGAAATCGACCGCCTCCGCGACGATGAAAATGGCTACGGCCCCAATGGCCGCGACTACTTCGACCACGTCGAATTCCCAATGGACGTATGGGAGAGTTACATCCGGGTTTCTGCGAGCCCGCTGCGTTCGCTCGCTACCCGGTAATATCGGCGAACCCCGTGCTATGCTTGCCGCGTCATGCCGATCGGCTCGCCTCCCATTCAGCCTTCCCCTCCGCCGCCAGTGTTCTGCGCGGAGTGCGGCGTCGAGGTCGATCCCACTTCCTGGGAATGCGCCAACTGCCACAGATCGCTTCACGTCCTGGATGCGATGACATCCTCTCATCGCCGGACCCGCCAGGAAATCGCGTCCCGCTTTCAACTTCCAGGGAAAGCTATTTGCCGTCCTGCTCGTCGCAGGCCTCGTGGTGCTGGATGAGGGACTGAGGAACCACTTGTTCCCGAATCGCCTGGTACGCCCGTTATATTGGCTGAATCTCGTCGTTATACTCGTGACGCTCTGGGCCATCGGCCTCTTTGATCGCCAGCGGCCTTGAATGCGTCCTGCGACTAGCTGTCTTGCTATCCTCACTCCATGCGTCCCCAACCTCTCATCGCCGTCACCGACGTCGAGGCCAGCAGCCGCTGGTATCAGCGCCTCCTCGGCCCGCGCAGCAACCACGGTGGCAAAGCCTACGAGCAGTTGGTCATGGGCGGCCAACTCATCCTCCAGCTCCACAGCTTCGCCGCCGAGCACCACCACGGAGCCATCGGCAACCGCGACGACCGTCCTTACGGAAACGGCGTACTCCTGTGGTTTGAAGTCGACGACTTCGATGACGTAGTGCAGCGCGCAGGCGAGATGGGGGTCGAAATCGTGATGCCCCGCCATCGCAACCCTCCCGACGACCCCAACGGCGGCCCGAACCACTGGGAGTGCTGGATGCGCGATCCCGATGGGTACACGGTCGTGGTCGCCAGCCCCTACGGCACTGCCGATGGCAACTGGGTTCCAGACGGGCCCGTGTTCGGCTTCTGAGAGGACTAACCGGCAACTGCCTGCGACACCTGCGTCCGGGCCGTCCGAAGCGCCGTAACCGGATCGCCCGTCGGCCGGAACTCCATCGCCACCGTGCGCCGGTAGTGCAGATCATTCAGCTTGCGGTAGATGTTCCCGTAGTTGATCTCCCCGGTCCCCGGCTCATGCCGACCCGGAACATCCGCTACGTGGATCAACCCGATCACATCGATATGCTTCTCGAGCTTCTCGATGAGGTTCCCCTCGGCGATCTGCTCGTGGAACATGTCGTAGAGAAACTGCACCTGAGGATGATTGACCGCCCGCACCACATCGATGGCTTCAGCAGCCGACGTCAGGAAGTATTTCGGGTTCTCTTCAGGATCGATGCACTCGAGCAGCAGCCGAACCGGCTGATCCGCGATCTGCCGGCCCTCGACCAGCCCCACTGCGCGCTTCAGCACGTCGATGCAGCTCTGGTGCTGCGCCTCGCGCGAGAGCCCCGGAATCACGTTGCCCGACAGCACGATCATCGCCGGGCAGTCGAGCTTTTCCATCGTGCCGAGAGCGCCGGTCAATTCGGCAACAAACGCGTCGCGCGCGGCCGGATCGCCGACCCCGTGCTTCAACCCGGCGGTGGCATCGAACGAGATGCCGAGGCGCTTGCGGGCGGCATTGGCGCGGTCGAATTCCGCCGCTGACCAGCCGGAGTACTCGCCCACGAGCTCGACGTTGGAGTAGCCCGCTTCGGCAATCTTTTCGAGGCGCTGCTCGAACGGCAGATCGCGGAAGACGGTCCAAAGCATGACTGAGAGCGGGAAGGGCGCAGCCGGTTCTTTAGAACCCGGGCCTTGATCCAGCGCGGGCATTGACGGGGCTGTGAGGGCGGCCAGAGCGGATGCGCCCAAAGCCTGCGCAAACTTACGGCGATTCATGGCGAACTCCTTCCGGAATCTCCGCCATCCTAAACCCATGGCTCCGGACACGACAAAACCCCGCCTCGCGGCGGGGTTTTGAGTTGCGCTTACGCGCGAAATGGATGCGAAACGATTACGCCTTGGCGACCTTGCCGCTCTTGATGCAGCTTGCGCACACGCGAATCCGCTTGGGCGCGCCGTTGACCAGCGCCTTGACGGCCTGGAGGTTCACGTTCCAGCGCCGGCGGGTCACGTTGTGCGCGTGAGAGATGTTGTTACCGAACTGCGGGCCTTTGCCGCAAACGTCGCATACCTGTGCCATGATTCCGCTCCAAATCTCGATTGATTGTGTGGCCGCAACCGGCCGAGACGAGATCGTCTCAAACTCCGCGCCCGAAAGTTCGGGGCCGGATCCGGCGCTTGAGCGCACAAAGGCGCAGCCTCCGCGGCTAGCCGAATTCTCAGTATACCGTGAAAGCGGCCAAAGGCAAAAGCAGGAGGGCAGCGTGAAGCGGCCGGCTGTGAGCCGGAGAATGGTTTAAGCCCAGACGCTGCAAGTGCGAAGTCAAAAAGAAATCCCCTTCCATAAGTGACCCGGAAGGGGAAAGGAAGGCCAAGTTTTGAGCGACACGTTTTGAAACTCTGCGGCTCCGTTGTTACGTTGTCCTCGCGCGGGATGCCGGAATGTTACTGTCCAGACGCCGGCGAACCGGAAAGAACAAGACTGACGTGATTCAGGTCAATCGATTCAAGGGTCTTTACGCCGCCTTCGCTGTTAATCGTGAGCACCGCGCGGTCGTGGTTCTGCTGCACCAGCTTCGCGCTGAAGTTTGCGGTTGCGCCATTGCGGGTATCTGTCTGCTTGAGAGTTACCTGCACATTGGAGCCTGTTCCGGTCCAGGAAACCTTGTACTCGCCCGCGGGCAATTGCGTGCCGGCTACGCTCACCGTTTCAGGCAGTTGCACCGTTTGAGAATTCTTTGCGGCGAAGGCCGGGCCCGAAAGAAGAGCGAGCATAACTGCGAATCCAAAGAAACGCTTCACGAAATCTCCTCGATTGCCTCGATAAGTTCCAAACGACCTGAGGCAATAAGTCGATTACACGTGAGGACTGCCTGGAATGCAGCTTAAGAAATGTAAACTGCCCGCGTGAGAGGCGTGGGGGAGCCTCGAATCACCGTATCGCTTCGTCAGTTACGAGCCGATGTCACAATCGGAATCGATATGCGCACGCGCAGGCCGGGCGCGGCGTTTTCCGCCGTGATATCCCCGTGATGCGCCTGCACCGCGCGCTTGGCAATTGACAGCCCAAGCCCCGATCCGCCGCCATTCGTGTTGCGAGCTTCCTCCACGCGGAAGAACGGGTCGAAGATACGCCGAAGCGCGTCCTGGGGAACTCCGGGGCCATGATCGCGCACCGCGATCTCCGCATGGTGGTCGCTCTCGGCAAGCGACAGCTCAATCGAAGCCTGGTCAGGCGAATAGCGAACTGCGTTGCGCACAACATTCTCAACGGCGCGGCGCAGCAGCTCGCGGCTGCCCTGCACGGAGTCTTCGATCCGGCCCGTCGAGTCGATGCGGCAGCCACGCACTTCTGCTTCCACGGTGCAGTCTTGAACGACTTCTTCCACGATGCGGTTCACGTCGACGGATTCGGTCACGCGCATAGCCGGATCGCCTTCGACGGAAGTGATCTCGACAATGTCGGAGACGAGCGAGGCGATTCGGTCGATATCGCGCTCGATGCGATCCATGGCGGCATTCTTATCCTCGGAGGTGCGGGCAAGCTTGACCGCGAACTTCAGTCGGGCGAGCGGGGAGCGAAGCTCGTGTGAAATGTCTCCGAGAAGTCGCCGCTCGCTGACGATCAGGCGCTCGAGCCGCTCCGCCATCTGGTTGAACGATCTGCCGAGCTGGCCTATTTCGTCGGGACGGCGAGAGCGCACGCGGACCGACAACTCTCCCTGGCCAAATGCCGCGATTGTTGAGGCGATTCTGCGGATGGGCACGATGACGCCCACAGCAGCCAGCCAGAAAATAACGGCGACCGCTCCGATTACGAGGAAGTAGTAAGGAAGAAACGTCCAGATGTGGATGGGGTTGAGACGGCCGACGGCTGCAAACCAGTATTTGCCGTCGTGCGATCTTTGGGTAACGATCCAATGTCCGTTGCTGCGCGTGCGGGAGCCGGTCGCGGGCGGCGGCGGAAGAACATTCGTGCGGTTCTCGCCGGTGAGCAGATCGACGCCATTGCCGTCAAGAAGGTAGTGCGCTCCGGTGAAGGTGTGGTTGAGCCGGTCTTCATACGCGCTCAGGCCCTGCTTGCCGCCTTTTTCCCAGGCGTCGCGCGCGCTCTCGAGCTGCAAGCGATCGAAGCGCTCGAATGTGGGGTCGATGGTGAGCCGCTGCAACCGGGTGGCGATGGCCTGGAACACGAGAAATGAAAGCGCCAGGATGCAAACGATCGAAAGCAGCATACCGACAAAGAGAGACTTCAGGCGCACGCTCAGTTCACCCCGGTAAATATGTATCCTACGCCGCGAATCGTCCGGATGAGGCGTGGCCCGCCATCGAGCTTCTTCCTCAAATGGCTGATGTGCACATCGAGAAAGCGATCGTAGGGCGTGGCCTCGCGCTCAAACAGCGCAGCGGTGATCTCGTCGCGCGAGACGACGCGCCCCGCGGATCGAATAAGCATCTCCAGCAGATCGAACTCCGTCGAGGTGAGTTCGACCCGCTCCCCGGCGCTCCACACTTCGCGCGTCGCAGGGTGAATGCGAATGGATCCGATCGCCACTTCGGTTGCAGGCTGCTGGATCACCGCCTCGCTGCGCCGCAACACGGCGCGAATCCGCGCCAGCAATTCATCGGGATCAAATGGCTTGGGAAGATAGTCGTCGGCGCCGGCATCGAGGCCCTGGATGCGATCCTGCTGCTGTACGCGCGCCGTCAGCATGATCACGGGGACGCTCTTGCGCCGCCGCAACTGCTTGAGCACAGCGAATCCGTCGAGTACCGGCAGCATGACATCGAGAATCACCAGGTCATGCGCGCCATTCATCGCGCTGGACAGCCCCTCGCGCCCGTTGTAGGAGCACTCAAGCCGATGGCCGGCCTGGGTAAAATACTCCCGCATCATGCCGCACAACTCGGTGTCGTCGTCGACGAGTAAAAGCGAGAGGGCTTTCTGCCTTTCCGAAGTTTCCATTCCCCTGCCATGAAGTCCGCGCAGTTCGCGGGTCTCCGGTCCCAAGTCTCGCATATTTCTCGCCGCGGCCGGTGGCATTAACAATTCTTAACGTTGACGCTTCGTGAGGTTCAACAGGAAATTCTTCGCCGCGCGTGATTTGACCATCAGGCTCCCTCCAGCTGCATCATCAATTCCTCCCATTCACTCGTGAGGGAAGCGAGTTGAGCCCGGAGATCTTCAGCAAGATCGGTGAGGCGCTGCGTCTCGGCGGCGGATATGAATACCCCCAATTGCTGTTCAGTGTGGGCAAGCGCAGCCTCAACCCGGGGGACTTCTTCTTCCAGAAACGCGCAGCGGTCTGCCAACTGCTTCTGCTTGATCGGGTTCAGGCGGCGGCCCTTTTCTCTGGGCGCTTCGAGTTCAGCATTTCCGTTGCTCTGCGCTTCCGCCGCTTCGATCGGGCGCATGGGCTCCGGCGCTTTCGGCCTCGGGGCAGTGCCATTTGAATCGAGAGCGGCGGCCAACTGCTCTTTCTTGCCCAGGTAGTCCTCGTAGTTGCCCTCGTATGTATGAATCGTGCCGTCTTCAATTTCGAGGACGCGCGTGGCGAGCCGGTCGATGAAATAGCGGTCGTGAGAAACGAAGATCACCGTGCCGTTGAAGGCAGCAATCGCCTCGAGAAGCACGTCCTTCGCTCGCATGTCCAGGTGATTCGTGGGCTCGTCGAGGAGCAGAAAATTCGACGGCGAGACAAGTATCCGCGCCAGCGCATAGCGATTGCGCTCGCCGCCGGAGAGAACGCCGAGAGGCTTGAACACGTCATCGCCCGAAAACAGAAAGCAGCCCAGCAGCGAACGCAATTCACTTTCGGGGACCTTGATGGCTGCCCGGCTCATGTCGTCGAGCATGCGCGCATCGGCGTCGAGGACTTTGTACTGGTCCTGCGCAAAGTACTCGCTCACGACGTTGTGTCCCAGTCGAACACTGCCGTCTGTCGGCGCTTCGACGCCGGTGATCAGCTTGATGAGCGTCGATTTTCCTGCGCCGTTTACGCCGACCAGCGCGACGCGGTCGCCACGCTCAATGGTGAAGCGCACGTTCCGGAGAACGCGCTTCTCGCCGTAGCTCTTTCCGAGGCCCTCGGCTTCGACCACAAGCCGTCCCGAGGGTGGTGGCTGTGGAAATTTGAAGTGGATCACCGGCTCTTCTTCGGGGATCTCGATGCGCTCGATCTTTTCGAGTTCCTTGATGCGGCTCTGCACCTGCTTCGCCTTTGTCGCCTGGTAGCGGAAGCGGCTGATGAAGGTTTCGAGGTGCTCAATCTGCTCGCGCTGATTGCGGTATGCAGCTTCGAGCTGCGCTCGGCGCTCATCCTTCTGCGCGAGGTATCGGGTGTAGTTGCCGTTGTAGATCGTCAGGCGCTTGTTCCAGATCTCGACTGTGCGGTCGATCGTGACGTCCAGGAAGTACCGGTCATGCGAGATGAGGATGTAACCGAAGGGGTAAGTCCTCAGGTAGTCCTCGAGCCAGTTGCGCGTTTCGAGATCGAGATGGTTCGTCGGCTCGTCGAGCAATAACAGATTGGGCTTTGCAAGCAGCAGTTTGGCGAGTGCGATGCGCATCTGCCAGCCGCCTGAAAATTCGCCGGTGTCGCGGGACCAGTCCTCCTTGGTGAAGCCGAGGCCGGTAAGGACGGCGCCGACCTGGGCGTCGAGGGCATAGCCGTCTAGCGCGTGAAAGCGCTCCTGGAGCGTGCTGAACCGTTCAGCCGCCGAGGCATAGTCGGATCCGGCGTGGTCGAGTTCGGCGAGCTGCGCGCCGAGGCGCTCAATTTCGCCTTCCATGGCGCGGATCTCGTCGAAGACCGTGAGGCACTCTTCGAAGATGGTGCGGCCGGCGAGCCGGAGACCTTCCTGAGGCAGATAGCCGATGCTCATGCCGCGGGTGCGCTGCATTTCCCCGTAATCAAGAGATTCGACGCCGGCCAGCACCTTCATCAGGGTGGATTTGCCGGTGCCGTTGGCGCCGACGAGAGCGGTTTTTTCGTGGTTGCGGATGAGCCAGCCGGCCTCGAGGAAAAGGACTTTGGGGCCGAACCGCTTGCCGGCGTTCTGGAGGGACAGCATCAGGTTCCATTGTCGCAGAGAAGCGGCGCGGCAAGCCGATCAGCGGCTTCGCGAATCCGGCTTGTGGCGTGCCGCTTCAAGCAAACGGGAACTTGAATGGATTCAATCAGGAAGACACAACAACGGCACACCTTGCGCGCTCATCTCGTTCCGCCGGGTGCAACCCGGAACAGCCCTATTTTTGATCGCGACGGCTGACCCGGCCATCCGGATCGGCGAGGACCATGCCGTCGCGTTCGTCGAAGTTGGAGAACCGAGGCTTCAGGGGACCGGACTTCTTTTTGGAATCGGTCCCAAAGATATGCTCATCCAGACGGAATACTGTGATGATCAGGAGGACCACCGCAGGAACCATGAGCAAAAACGTGTCACCAAGCGAACCGTGCATGCGCAACTCCACGCGGGTGGTGAACCGCGAAAAGCAGGGAGGATTAATTTTCAGTTTCCTAATTAGCCGACTTGAAAGACTCGGGAAGCTACGGCAGTTACAGATTGACAGTTACTCATCCTGACCGTCACGAGCGAAGAAGTAAAGAGTCGAAAGTTGTAGGTTGACTACCACAGGCAGGTGAGCGCTGGAGGTTTTGCGCCCCGAGACTCACGGACCCAGCTGCCCGGTCATGAAGTGCTCGCAGCCTCACGGCACTCCACCGCAGCTTCCCGCGGGATTCCCACCCTGAAGCCAGGCGCGGGAATCCTCACTTATGCGGGATTGAGCCAGCCGGACGGCGAGTGCTACTTCGCCGCCTTCTTGGCCTTTTCGAGGTCCTTGGCGTCGGCGAGGTGCTTCTCGAGCACCGGGACCACGGATTGCGCATAGGACTTTACCGCGTCGCTCTGCGCGTTCTGGGCTTCTTTCTTGTAGAGCTCGAGGGCCTTGGAGTGGCCGGCAACCATGTCCTGCACGTATTTCTTGTCGAAAGCCGCGCCATTCAGCTTCTCGAGCGGGTCGACCATCACCTTGTTGTGCTCGGCGTCAATAGCGGTGGGCACATTGAGGTTGGCCTGTTTGGCGACGTTTTGAAGGTTCTGGTAGTCCTGGGTGTGGTCGGTCGCCAGGGTCTGGCCGTAGTCCTTTACCCCCTGTTCGCCCGCGTTGGTGCCTGCGAGCTGGCCAAGGTTGGCTTCGACCATGTCGATCTGGGCGGCTGTTTCGATGAATTTCTGGTCGCTCATGGCGGATTTTTCGGCACCTTTCTTCTGGGCCAGTGCCGGAAGCGCGGCAACGAGGATGCAGCAGGCGGCGGTGACAATGCGTTTCATTGATTCCCTCCGAATCGATTTTTTTAGGGCCTAAACTCCATGCCGATGCGCAAGCTACTCATCGGCCCAAGGGGAATGCCGGTGAACAACGAGTGGCTGGATTGGGCTCGTGAGGTTGCTCCCTGCCCTGCGCGGGTTTCCCGCCGGCCTGGGGCAGTCCAGCGCACACGACTACGTCACCGTTGGATGCGAGTTTGCGAAGTTTAGTCATGCGGGAGGCGAAAAGACGGGATCGGCGATTGCGTATCGGCCCGGCAGCGAACAAGGTGCGTTGGCTGCCCCCGGCTCTGGACCCGAAGACCAGGGCCGGCCGCACGAGCCATGACGCTTGAACAACTGCCAGTTCTCGCGATCGGGGTGGATTGAATACGCTCACGTGAGCGTTCGTGTTCTCGAGGCGTCCGGCCGCTCAAGCCAAACACGACGCCTGCAGAAGTGGCTTGATTTCCGACCATGGGAGGTTGCCATGAAGTCGCCCGGAAAGATTTCGCTCGCCTGCCTGTCGATCGCTGTTTTCGTTGCCGCACAATCGGTTCCCGCTTACGGCTTGAAATCTGCGAGTAAGGAGTTGGTTGGCCAGTTGACGAATGGGCTCTCGATTACGCCCGAGCAGGCCACTGGCGGAGCAGGCCTGTTGTTCAGCATCGCGAAGAGCCGGCTAAGCCCCGAAGATTTCAGCAAGATCTCGGCGGTGGTGCCGGGCATGAACAATTTTCTGAAGGCTGCGCCATCCTCGCCCGAACTCACGGATTTGACCGACTCATTGCCTGGAGACTGGGGCAGCCTGGTGACGGCAACGATGGGATTCCAAAAACTGGGGCTCTCGCCCGCCATGATTGAGAAGTTTTTGCCGATTCTCCTGAGCTTTATCGAGGGGAAGGGCGGCAAGGACATTGCCGCCATACTCTCCAAGGTGATGAAGTAAGGGTTGGAATCCAGGTCCCGCTGAGGCTATTGCACCCTTGAAATTGCCCGCTCAACCGATTGATGGGCGCGCGGGAAGCCTTTTCTGTGAAACAATTTACAGATGCTCCAACTTCCCAGAATCATTCAGGGCGGCATGGGTGTCGGCGTGTCCAATTGGCGACTGGCAAATGCCGTCTCCCGCCTCGGCCAGCTCGGCGTCGTCTCCGGCACAGCGCTCGACTCACTCTTTGTGCGCCGCCTCGCCGATGGAGACAAGGGCGGTCACATGCGCAGGGGACTGGACGCATTTCCACTTCCGGAGATGGCCCGCCGCATCTGGAATGAGTATTTCGTGCCCGGGGGAAAGCCGGCCGGGCAGCCGTATCCCATGCTTCCGATGCACCAGCTCGGCGAGCCGCGCAGGCTCGTCGAGGTGACCATAGCCGCGAACTTTGTGGAAGTGTTTCTCGCGCGCGAGGGCCACCGGAACCCGGTCGGCATCAATTTTCTCGAGAAGGTGCAGCTCCCTCACCTTGCATCCATCTACGGCGCCATGCTGGCGGGGGTTGGGTACGTCCTGATGGGCGCGGGCATCCCGCTGCATATCCCCGGCGTTCTCGATGCCTATGCGGAGCATCGGCCCGCGGAGTACCGTCTGGCCGTCACGGGCGCACCGCAGGATCAGGACACGATGATGCGCTTCGATCCGGCCGACTATGCCGAAGGCCCGCTGCCAAAGCTCACGCGGCCGAAGTTCCTCGCCGTCGTCTCATCGAACACCCTGGCGACCACGATGCTGCGCCGCGCCAGCGGCCGGGTGGACGGATTTGTCATCGAAGGCCACACGGCCGGAGGGCACAATGCGCCGCCGCGCGGCAAGCTGCAACTCAATGCCGCGGGCGAACCAATGTACGGTGAGCGCGACCGCGTGAACGTGGCGGAGCTCTGCGCCCTGGGCGTTCCATTCTGGCTTGCCGGTGGCTGCGGGAGCGCGGAGAAACTGCGCGAAGCCCTGGACCAGGGCGCGGCGGGCATTCAGGTGGGAACGGCGTTCGCGTTCAGCCAGGAGTCGGGGCTGCGCGACGACCTCAAGGGCAATCTGATCGCGAAGGCCGCAATCGGAAACGCGGAAGTTCTCACCGACCCCCGGGTCTCGCCCACGGGATTTCCGTTCAAGGTGGCGCAATTGGAGGGTACGTCCTCCGATACCGCCGTATCCGAGGCGCGCAAGGCCGTCTGCGATCTGGGCTATCTGAGGGAAGCCTACGTCATGCCCAGCGGCAAGATTGGTTATCGCTGCGCCGCCGAGCCGCTTGCAACCTACGTGGCGAAGGGCGGCAAGCCGGAGGACACGGTCGGGCGGAAATGCCTGTGCAATGCGCTACTTGCCAACGTGGGGCACGCGCAGGTGCGCAAAGAGGGAACAGTCGAGCCCGCGCTCGTGACGGCAGGCGATGATTTGAACGCGATCGCGCAGTTTGTCGCACCGGGCTCCGGCTCTTACTCCGCTGCCGACGTCGTGGAATCGCTGCTGCGAGCTTGAGCGAAATCCAGTCGGCGGGCTGCAGTTGGAAAGCAGCACCCAACTCAGTCCATACTCCCCGTGTCCGTGCCCAGGCGGCACTTGAAGAACTGCCAGTTCTCGAAATCGAGATGGATTGAATACTCTCGCTTGAGCATTTGTGCTTCCGAGATTGCCGGCCGTTCTGCGCGAACGTGAAAACAGCAGAACTGGCCAGCTCCCCCGCAGCGGGAGGTCATCATGATGTCAAAAAGAAAATCTTTCTTTGTTCTTCTGCCGCTCGTCGCTTTCATCGCCGTACTGGCAAATCCTGTGTATAGCTTGCAACCACCGAGCCCGGAGTTGGTGGGCGACTTGACGAAGGGCCTGTCGGTTACGCCACATCAGGCCACCGGCGGCGCAGGCGCGCTGTTCAGCCTGGCCAAGAGCCGGCTGAGCGCGGCCGACTTTGGCAAGATTGCGGCGGTGGTGCCGGGAATGAGCGGCTTTCTCAAAGCGGCGCCATCCGTGAGTGGGGGGTCGGGGCTTGCTGGCATGGCCAGCATGTTGCCCGGCAGCGCGGGCGGCCTGGCATCGGCCGCATCGGCATTCCAGAAGCTGGGGCTGTCCCCCGGCATGGTCGAAAAGTTTGCGCCGATTCTCCTGAATTTCGTGCACGCCAAGGGCGGCGCGGGAGTAGCGTCGCTGCTTTCCGGAGCTTTCAAGTAAGTATCTCGAATGAACCCCCGCCGCACGAGCTCTACCCGTCGGTGGTCCGCAACGAAGGAGGATGCAGTGAAGAAGAGCATAACTGTGATTGCCGTTCTGCTGTTGGCCGCGAGCTCAGCGTGGGCAAAAGCTGGCGCCCCTGATGGTGCCACCATATACAAGTCGAAGTGCGCGGGGTGTCACGGCGCCCAGGGCCAGGGCAAGATGGGCCCGAAACTGGCCGGCACGACTCTGAGCGAGGACGACATTGTGAAGGTGCTCACGACAGGCGGCGAAGCCAAGCCACCGCACGTGAAGGCGTTCAAGGGCGCAACGCCCGAGAAAGCCAAGGCGGTTGCGGCATACATCAAGACGCTGCAATAAAATTTGCGGGCGCCTCTCCATCGAGAAGCGCCCGCGAATCGCTCGGCAGTCTCACCTGAGCGCTAACTACCGCCAAGGTGCACCGGCGTGCTGAGCGGCAGATCGCGCGACGAGCCACCGACCGAGACTTTGTATTCGCCGGGCAACTGCTCGAAGGCGTTCTTGTCCTCGTTGAAGACAGACAGCATGAGTGGATCTGCGTGGACCGTGACCGTCTTCTGCTCGCCGGCCGCAAGCGACACTTTGCTCCAGCCAATGAGGCGGCGCGGCGGTTCCTGCGCTTCCGCCGGCAGCGCCAGGTAGACCTGCGCGACTTCATCGCCGGCGCGACTGCCCGTGTTCTTGACCGTGAATGTGACATCGAGGCCGTTCGCTGCCGATGCCTTTAGGTCCGAGAACGCGAACGTGGTGTAGCTGAGACCGAAGCCGAATGGAAACAGCGGCTGCTTGTTCTCGGCGTCGTACCACTTGTAGCCGACCTTGAGGCCTTCGTCGTAGTGCACGTCGAAGAACGGGCCGATGCCCATCGCCATGCCGATCATGCCCGGCGCTCCCGCGAGCTTCGGCACCGGGTGCTCGGCATCGGGCTTCGGCGGCGCAAGGTGAGTGGGATGCGGGAGATCGGCTTCGCTCTTGGGGAATGTGAGCGGAAGGTGGCCTGAGAAGTTCACGTCGCCGAAGAGCAGATTCGCCAGTGCCTCCGATCCGCGAATACCCGGATACCACGCCTCGACCACGCCCGCGACCTTGTCGAGCCACGGCATGAGCACGGCGGTGCCGGACTCGACCACGACGATGGTGTGGGGATTCGCCGCGGCCACGGCTTCAATGAGCGCGTCCTGGTTGCCGGGGAGGGAAAGATTGGCCAGGTCCATGCCTTCCGATTCGTGCTGTGTCACAAACACGACCGCCACCTGGGATTGTTTGGCCAGCGCAGCCGCGGCTGTGGGGTCCGTGCCGGGATCGAACTTGACCGCGGCGTGCGGCGCCTTCTCTTCGATTCCCTTGAGCGGCGGGGAACGGTGGTAGGTCTCGAGCAGCATGAAGCCGGCGAGCGGGTTCTTCATCAGCTCCGGAGGAGGCGGAACGGGGTTGCCGCCCGCGGGCGAAACCTGCGACGAACCGCCGCCCGACATGACGCCCACGTCCGCGTGCCCGCCGATCACGGCAATCGATTTGACCGTAGCGGCCTTGAGCGGGAGAACGTTGCCCGCATTCTTCAAGAGCACTGCGCCGCTCTCCTCAGTCTTTTGCGCGACGGCGAACCCGCGCAACACGTCGGGAGACTCGGGTTGCGGCGGATCGTCCACGATGCCGGACTCGAACTCCGTGCGCAGGACGCGGTGCACCATGTCGTTGAGCCGGTCCATCGAGACTTCGCCGGCCTCGACCGCCTTCTTGAGCGGCGCGCCGAAGGAATCGTTGCCGGGCATCTCGACGTCGAGCCCCGCCTTGGCTGCCGGCACCGTGCTCTGCGTGCCGCCCCAGTCCGACACGACGAACCCCTTGAATCCCCAATCGTTCTTCAGCACGCCGAGCGTGTAAGGGTTCTCGCACGCATAGGTGCCGTTGATGCGGTTGTAGGAGCACATGAACGCACCCGCATCCGAATCCTTCAGCGCAATTTGGAATGCGAGCAGGTCGCTCTCATGCATGGCGCGCTTGTCGATGATGGAGTTGACGACGATGCGGCCGGCGTCCTGATCATTGACCGCGTAGTGCTTGAGGTCGGTGATGAGGTGCAGCGCCTTTTCGGCCTTAAGTTCAGAGCCGGCCAGGGTGCCCGCCAGCAGCGGGTCCTCGCCCTTGTACTCGAAGACGCGGCCGTTGCGCGGCTCGCGGATCATATTGATGCCCGACCCCAGCGACATGTTGAATCCCATGGCGCGCATCTCGCTTCCGAGTTGCGTCCCGATCTCCCAGGAGAGCTTCGGATCCCACGCCGCCGCCATGGCTTCGCCGGACGGAAATGCCGTTGCATACCGGCCGCCGCCGCCCACGCCGGAGACGCCCTGGTTGGAATCGGTCATCTGCAGGTCGGGAATTCCGAGGTGCGGAATGCCGGGAATGAATTCGAAGAGCATGATGGCGCGCGTGTCCGGGCCTGACTCCGGCCGAGGCCCCAGGAACACCTGCCAGCCGGGGCCATGCAGAAGCTGGATCTTCTCGTCGAGGGTCATCTCCTTGATGACCATGTCGGCGCGCTGATCGGGCGAGAGAGACTTGTCGGACCAGGGGTGGTGCTGCGCGGGCGCCATGCCCGGGAACTGCGCTATGAGCGTACAGGGCAGAAGAACGAAGACAAGTGCGGCGGCAAAAGCGATGGTTTTCTTCCATCCCACAGGATGCATGTTTCAACCTCTTTCATGGTTGCGCGTGTGCGCGTTCGCGGGTCCGGAAATCGGCTCCGGACCGGCGGGGACCATTATCTATGGTGAGGCGAGGAAGGAGCTATGCGATCAGGGGCGGATTTCAACGGGAGTGCCAACAGGGACAAGCTTCCAGATCTCATCGATCTCGGCATCGGTCACGGCGACACAGCCGAGTGTCCAGTCGTAAGCGCGATGAGTCGAGCCGAGCCAGCCCATGCCATTGGGCAGGCCGTGAATCATGATGTCGCCTCCGGGCGAAGCGCCGAGCTTGCCTGCGCGCCGGCGGTCTTCCGCATCGGGATAAGAGATGTGCAATGCCTTGTGATAGGCGGAGTGCTCGTTGCGGCTGTCGATGATGTAGTGCCCTTCAGGGGTGCGGGCGTCGCCTTGCCGATCCTTTGGTGCAAGGCCGCCGCGGCCGAGCGCCACCTTGTATGTGCGGATCACCTTGCCGTTTGAGAGCAATTCAAGCGTGTGGTCTTTCTTCAGGATGAGGATCGAGTCTGCCCTGGTGGGAGACTGTTCAGCAAATCCTGCAAGCGCGAAGACGGCGGAGACGGCGAGGATGGCGAGCCTGCGGGAGTAAGTATTCACTTCCGCGGCTCATCTCCGTTGTCAACGTAGCACTCGTGGATCGCCTCGTCGGGAGCATTCGGCCATTTGGCCTTGACCAGATCCTGCTCGCTCAGCTCGTGCAGCGCGAAGTCGATGGTGCCGTCGGGGTGCACAGTTCCCTGCATGTAGCCGTAGATCATGGATTTCGCGCCCTTGTGCGCGGTCTTGGGCAGCGCGTAACGGTGCGCACCAGCGGCCCCGATAATCCATCCCGGAATGACACGGTTTGAGTGCTGCTTCCAGTAGGGCGCGTTGAAGATATCTGGCGAGAAGTAATGCGAATGGCTGGCGATGAGGTACACGTGCTTGCCTGCTGCCTGCGCGCCATAGAACCACTCGTAGACGAGGTCCCCGGTCTGGTTGCCGCGATCCCAGTCGTCCATTGCGTGCTCGGAGCCGGTGGAGTGCGGCAGCGCCTCGTGCGCGCCCATTACGATCGCCTTGATTCCGGAGTTCGGCGCCATGTCGTGGTCGAGCACCGCGCGAAGCCAGTGGAGCTGCTCGTCCGAGAACTCGTCCTTCTCGGAGTTGTCCATGGTGATGAAGTCCACGCCGTTCTCGGTCCAGTGATACCACGGGCCCACGGGCGCGGCGTCGGTGCCGTCGGCGTTGCGCTGCGCGGCGATCTCTGGCCGGTCAAGAAACGAGCGGAACTTTTCGGTGTAGCCGTCGCGCGTCTGGGGCGGATGTGTCTCGTGATTGCCGCGGCCCAGGAACACCGGCAGCGGCGCAAACGACGCCATCTGGTGCGTCAGGAAATCGTCCCACGCGGTCGCGTAGTACTCGGCTGTAGAGAGATGCTTGCCCGCCGGCAACATCGCGGCCAGGTCCTGGTCGGGCTCGCGGCTCATCACGCGGAAGTCGCCCAGGTGCCAGTAAAACGCGTCCTTCTCAGCCTTCACGCTGGCGGCGATCGCGGGCATCACGAAATCGCCGCAGTTGCGGCTGTCGCCGGAGACGGCAAATGTCCACGTGGACCCCGCGTCCTGCGCGGCGAGCGGCGGGGCGAGAACGGCGATCAGCGCCGTCGAAAACAAAAATGCCTGGGGAAGCCCTGGACGAGACATGCAGCAAGAATAAACCCGGCGATGTGAACGGCATATGTATTCACGATATTGGCCGGAGGGCGACGGGATGGGTTCAATCGGCTTATACAATCAAAGCCGTGAGAATCGACCGGAATTTCGCGGGGCGCCGCCCGGAGGGCCTCAATCGATGATCGAGTTCGCCCACGCGATGCTGCGCGAGATCTTCGAGCAGCCTGAGGCCATCCGCCGCACCCTCGCGCTTTACCTCGACGGCACTGCTCTGAAGCTCGACGCGTTCGCTCCGCTCGCACAGTGGCTCAATCCGCGCGGCGAAGTGCTGATCGCTGCCAGCGGTTCGAGCCGCCACGCGGGCCTGGCCGCCGAAATCCTGCTTGAGGACCTGTGCGGCCTTGCCGTGGACGTGGAATACGCAAGTGAATGGGGCTGCCGCGGCACGGCAAATCCGCGGCATCCGTCCGTGCTCGTCATCTCGCAGTCGGGCGAGACCTCCGACACCCTGGCGGCTCTGCGGCTTGCCCGCGACCGCGGCGAGCAGACACTGGCCATCGCCAACGTTCCAGGCAGTTCCATGCTGAGGGAAGCATTCGCCGCCATGCCGCTGGCCGCCGGGCGTGAACTCGCCATTCCCGCGACCAAGAGCTTCACCTGCCAGCTCACGGCGCTGTATTTACTGGCCATGTTCGAGGCTCGCCAGACCGGCGCGCTCGACGCCGCCGAGATCGACCGCAACCTGCGCGAGCTGATCGCCCTTCCGGGAGAAATCGCGCGCCAGCTCGAACCGTGGCGCGCGCGCACGTTGCAGCTGGCAGCCAAATATCGAGACGCCAGCACGTTCCTGTATCTCGGCCGCGGCATTCATTACGCCATCGCCCGCGAAGGCGCACTGAAGATGAAGGAATCGTCCTATGTCCACGCCGAGGGCTACCCTACGGGCGAGCTCAAGCACGGCCCCAATGCGCTGGTCGGCGAAGATGTTCCGCTGGTAGTGCTGGCCACAGCCGATCGCGGGCTCGAAGACTCGATGCTGCGGCATGAGAAGACGCTGCAGCTTCTAGAAGACATGAAGAAACAGGGCGCGCGCGTGATCGCCGTCGCTAACACCGGCGACGTGCAGGTCGCAGGCCTCGCCTCCGATGTCGTTGAGGTCGATCCGGCGAGCGAGTACCTGCTGCCGATCGCGGAGGTCATTCCGCTCCAGCTCTTCAGCTATTTCATGGCGCTGGAGCACGGCGTGGATGTGGACCGGCCGCGGAATCTCTCAAAAGCTGTCATCGAGGTGCAGCCCAAATAATTCCTTCAAACGAAAGGGCCGCCCCAGCATGGCGGCCCCTCGCGTTCCTAATCTTGAACGAGGCTTCTCGCTCAAGTCCCAACCACTACATTGACGGCTTGCTCGCCGGTGCAGCGGGCGCGGCGGCCGGCGCCGCGGCGGGCTTGGGCATCTCAAAGATCGCCGGATCGATGGTCTTGTTCAGCTCTACCTTCTTGACGGTCACGCCCAGCTGGAATTGCCCGCCGAAGTCCATGTCCATGGCATAGGGCATCAGAAAACCGCCGTCCGCCTTGCGGTAGTCGGAGTAGCTTACCGTGATGTCTACCGGCTGGCCCTGCATATCGCCCTTGCGGGTAGTGGACTTGACGAGGAACGTCTTGGCGTCGATCACATAGGACGTTTCGACATTGTCCTTCGAGGTCACCTTGATCTTGTAAGTGCCGGGGTCGCCGGGGACCACTTCGATCTTGTTGCCCTTGGACGCGTAGTCGAACAACGGACCGCCGATATAGATCTGATCCTTGCCGCTCTTGTACTGATCGTCCGGCATCGGCGCGGGATCGCTCGCTCCGGCCATCGGATTGATCATCCATCCGCCCTTGTCGTTGACGCACTGCACGATCTTGGAGCCGTTGAAATCCGTTTCCATCTTGTAGCCCACGCCATCCACGACGGTGGTCGTTCCCGGGGCATCGTTCCCCATTACCTGCATGGAAGTCTCCATCGAGATCGACTTCACCTGGCTGATCGCCGCCTTTCCGCCGATCGCATCGATGTACTTGCTCACCACCTCGTCTGCCGAAAGCGCCGGCTGCGCGCTTGCTGGCGCGGTTTGCGCCGGTGCCTGCCCCTGGGTTCTTGCATTCGATACCAGTGTTCCGGCCAGGGCCGAAATTACGATCATGCCGCGGATGACAGTCCTCATTGTGCTTCTCTCACCTTTCACGTGCCTTTGCGGCACGAAATGCTCGTGGGCCATCAGTGTAGCCCAGCTTCTCTTCCAATGTCTGCCCGTTCCGTTTCGACCGCGTACCGCTACAGCCCGTTCGGTTGGTTCATGCTGAAGGAAAATGACAGGGACAGCTTTGACCTATTGACGGATACGACGGCAAACAAGTCGCAGTTCCCGGCCGTCCGCATCTTTTCCCTTCCCGGGCCGGCGCATCGCCGAGCTACCGAATCGCCAGCCAAATCGCCACATTTACCGCGATCATCAGTACGGAGAATGCGGGAATCACCAGCAGCGCCTTGCGGATGCGCAGCGGATCGTCGCCCGCAATTGCACCGATGATCCGTGAGCTTACGGCCAGGCCCGCCCAGCCGCACGTAATCACAAACCCGAGCGCCGTACCCGTCAAGTGCGGAAACGCCCCTCCCGTGATCGCCAGCGTGGTTGGAAACACCGGCGCCATCGCGAGGCCGGCGATAAACACGAGCGCCGCGGCCATACCCGGCTTGTTGGTCCGAAGCATCAGGAGAGTCGTGATGGCCATCGCGATCGAAGCCGCGAGCAGCACCACCATGGCAGGCACGACGAGTACGATCGCCGAAACCGCCATGCGGCCGAGCAGCAGTCCAAGCGCAAAACCCAGCGAGAGAATATTCAGCGCCTTTGATTCCGGAATGCCTTGCGCGATCAGATGGCGCGCCAGCCAGTTCCACACGCCCACTTCGCACGAGACGTAGAGAAACAGAAACAATCCGAGCAGAAACAGGGTGGGCTGCCCGAGGATTGGCCTGGCCTGCGTGAGCACGAATCCCGAGCCGCCCGCCGGTGCCGGCATGTGCACGGCGAACTGGTAGGCCCCGGTCGCCGCTGTCAACACCGCTACGGTGTAGCAGAGCCGCACCCAATTGCGCTTGAACAGGTTGGCCATGATGAACGGCGTCGCGAGCCCTCCGAGGCCGAAGAAGAGGTTCACCATGTTCAGCGCCGTCGCCCGGTGCGCCTCGCTCACGCCGCTGGTGAGTGCATTGGCGCCCGTCACCACGATGCCCCCTCCCACGCCCAGCAGGAAGAGCAGCAGCACAATGCTCCCGAATCCGCGCGAGCGCGGCAGCCCGATCATGACAACGAAGATGAAAGCCAGCCCCAGCAGGATCCCCACCTTGTCGCCCTGCGTATCGAGCAGGGGTCCCACGCCGAGCGACGCGATCATGAGGCCCACCGCCTGCGCAAACGCAATGGTTCCGTTCTGCGTGGGCGACAGGTGAAAGCGCTCCGAGAGGTCGGGCAGAATCGTGCCCAGCATGGCGGCAATCATGCCGTAGACGAAGATGGCCAGGATGGCGGCAAAGATGAGCAAGCGGGATGTCCTTTCCGGTTGGCTGGAATTGAAGTCCTTTTTACAGCATTCGGGGGCGCAATCGGCAAATTCCTTTTGCGCGGGAATGCGTCAGACGGGTATATCACGGAACAGACCCTGTCCCGAAGCGGAGCGACCCGGAAATGGAGTGACAATTTGGACCTGTGGAACGATGTGAAACACGCGCTGCACCTGTTCGTTAAGAGCCCCGGCTTCACGGTGGCGGCTGTTTCGGCGCTGGCCCTGGGCATCGGCGCCAATACGGCCGTCTTTACGGTGGTGAACGCCGTACTGCTCAAACCCCTCGGGTATCGCGATCCCGGCCGCCTGGTCCTGTTCGACATCATGTCCTCAGAAGGTGCCTACCCGAATGCGTCGATTCCCAACTTCCGCATCTACCGGCAGCAGACAAGCGTCTTCAGCGAGGTAGCCGCATTTGACGGCGGCGGACCGGGCTTCAACATTACAGGCGAGCACCCGGAGCAGGTGCGGGGCAGGCATGTCAGTGAAAGCTACTTCAGGCTGGTCGGCGCGCCGGTCCTGGTGGGACGCACGTTTACGCCGCAGGAAGACTCGCCGCACGGCGGCAACGTCGTAGTCCTCAGCTACGGGCTCTGGCAGCGGCGATTCGCCGGCGATGCCAGCGCGATCGGCAAGACGCTCTCATTGGCCGGCGAGCCCTACACGGTCATTGGCGTTCTGAGCCGCGACTTTCGCACTATTGACCTCGTCGATCTCTGGATTCCGTTCCAGTTCGACATGAACAGCACCAACCAGGGCCATTACTTTCAAGTGGTAGCCCGCCTTCGGCCCGGCGTAACGCTTGCCGCCGCCAATGCACAAATGAAAGTGGCGTCCGCCGAGTTTCAGCGGCTCTACCCGGGCGTGCTCGACGGCGCGTGGTTCCAGATAGAACCGCTGAGCGACAGCATCATTGGCGACGCGCGGCAGTCGCTGCTTGTTCTGCTGGGAGCCGTCGGCCTGGTGCTGCTGATCGCGTGCGCCAACGTGGCCAACCTTCTGCTGGTGCGCGCCACGGGCCGCCGGCGCGAGTTCGCTATCCGCACGGCTCTGGGCGCCCGGCGCAGGCGCATCGTGCAGCAATTGCTCACGGAGAGCGTCCTGCTCGCGTGTGCGGGCGGCTTACTGGGCCTTGCGCTCGGATTCGCCGGCGTGCGCGCGCTTCTGGCGGTGAGTCCCGCGGGCCTGCCGCGCGTGGGCGAGAATGGCCAGGCTGTCACGCTCGACTGGCGGATTCTTGCATTTACCCTCGCGGCCTCGATGCTCACCGGCATTCTCTTCGGCTTGTTCCCAGCCCTGTCGGCCTCGCGCACCGATCTGAACTCGTCGCTCAAGGAATCGAGCAACCGCTCCGGCACGGGGTTCCGTCAGAGCAAAGCGCGGTCTGCGCTGGTCGTAAGCGAAGTGTCTCTCGCGCTTGTGCTGCTGGTGGGCGCGGCTCTCCTCATCCGCACGTCGTATGCGCTGCACGCGGTCGATCCCGGCTTCGACCCTCACAACGTTCTCACGCTCGAAATGTCATTGAACGGCGACCGCTACAAGACCACCGCAGCCGTTGCGCAGATGGTCGAAGAGGGCCGCAGGCGCCTGAACTCAATTCCGGGCGTCGAGGAATCGACGTTCACCTGCTGCCTCCCGATCCAGAGCGAACTCGGCCAGCCATTCCTGGTCATGGGTCGGCCCGCGCCCGCAGCCAAAGACATGCCCGGCGCGCGGTGGACTGAAGTTTCCGCGGGATACTTCGACGTCTTCCGCATTCCAATCCTGCGCGGCCGCGCCATCAACGAACACGACACGGCCGCATCCACGCCTGTCATGCTCATCAACCAGACGCTGGCCAAGCAGTATTTCCCCAAACAGGATCCGGTGGGTCAGCAGATCGAGATCGGCCGCGCCGACGGGCCGCAACTCACGGACCGCGTTCGCGTCATCGTCGGTGTCGTCGCGGATACGCATGACAGGGGCCTCGGCATCCCGCCGCAGCCCATGATGTTTGTTCCGCAGGCGCAGGTGCTAGACTTTCTCTCCGCGCTCAGCGCGCAGATCATTCCGCTGCGCTGGGCGGTGCGCGCGCACGGCGATCCGCGCCCGCTCATCCCCGTGGTTGAAGAGCAACTGCGCCAGGCCAGCGGAGGCTTCCCCATGGCCCACGTGCGCACCCTGGAGGATGTTGTTGGCATCTCGACGGCGCGCCAGACCTTCAACATGCTGCTGCTCACCATTTTTGGCGCCATCGCGCTGGCCCTCGCCGCCATCGGCATCTACGCGCTCATGGCCTATTCCGTGGAGCAGCGCCGGCAGGAGATGGGCATCCGCATGGCACTGGGCGCCGACCGTATCGCAATTCGCCGGCTGGTGGTGTGGCAGGGGATGCGGCTCGCGCTGGTGGGCGTTGCGCTCGGCGTCGCCGCTGCGTTCGGGCTTACGCGCCTCATCGCGAGCTTCCTCTTCGGCGTCAAGGCGTGGGACCCCGGGGTGTTCGTCGCCGTGCCCATCACGCTGGCCGCCGTGGCGCTGGTTGCCGTATGGCTTCCGGCGGCGCGCGCCTCGCGGCTCGATCCCATGAAGGCGCTGCGCGTCGAATAGAGAAAACACGAGGCCGGCTCGAACCTCGGGAATGCTTGATTCGGCCATTAGACTGGAATCAATGAGCTTGCCGGACAACCTGGATGCATGGGCGCGAGTCGCGGCTATCGCATTCGCGCTTTGCGGAGCCGGGTTGTCGGGCTGCGGAACGCCCGGCGCGCCCCAGCCGCCATCGCTCAATCTGCCCGATCCGGTTACAGACCTCGCCGCCGTGCGCACCGGCAGCCAGGTCACGCTCACCTGGACCATGCCGAAACGCGACACCGACAAGATTGTGCTGGAATCCAATGTTGCCGTGCATGTCTGCCGGGAGGAGAAGAGCGGACCGTGCGCAGCGGCAGGCGACGTCGTCGTCGAGCCGGGAGCCTCGGCGAATTTTACCGATACTCTTCCCGCGGCGGCGATCCAGGGAACTCCGCGTCCGCTCCGGTACTACGTTGAGCTGAGAAACCGCAAAGGCCGTTCCGCCGGACGATCGAATGCGGCCACGGTACCCGCCGGTGAAGCTCCCTCCCCGGTGACTTCGCTCGCTGCCGAAGTACGCAAGGCCGGGGTCGTCCTCGGGTGGCAGGCCCTCGATGCGCACGATTCCATCCGGCTGCACCGCACTCTGCTGAATCCTCCGGCCGCAAAGGCGAAGCAGGATGTGATGGCGGCGCCGCCGGAGCCAGTCGAGGTGAATCTCCTGGTGGACCACGACCCCGGCCGCGCGCTCGACAAGGACATCCGCTTTGGCCAGACCTACCAGTACACGGCGCAGCGCGTCGCGCGCGTCGATGTCGCCGGCAAAACGTATGAGCTCGCCGGACCCATCTCCGCGCCTGTTCGCATCGAGGCGCTCGACGTCTTTCCGCCTGCCGTGCCCTCCGGCCTTGCCGCGGTCGCCACTTCTGCAGAAGCAGGTACACCCGCCTCGATCGACCTGAGCTGGGTTCCCGGCACCGAAGCCGATCTCGCCGGATACTTCGTTTATCGCCGCGAAGCCGAGACCCCGCTGCGCCGCATCTCAGGCGACAAGCCGGTCATCGCACCCGCATTTCACGATCCCCAGGTTCAGCCCGGCCATTCGTACGTATACTCGGTCAGCGCCGTCGACCAGGCAGGACGTGAGAGCGGCCGCTCCGCCGAAACGCAGGAGACGGTGCCGCAGCCCCGATGACTGCCGCCAGGAGAGTCTGATGAAATACTGCCGCTTTCTTTTCGAAGGACGAATCCACTACGGCTCCGTGGAGGACCGCGCCGGCGAGCCGTATGTTGTTGACCTCACAGCCGCGCCCGAAGAAGACCTCGCCTTCCATCTCTCCCGCGCCCGCGCCGATGCCGTGGAAGCGGTTGTCACGGATCTTGAGGCATTCGACTTCGAGCCATTTCCGCTGAAGGATGCGCGCCTGCTCGCGCCTGTTACGCCCTCCAAGATCATCTGCGTGGGCCGCAACTACCGCGAGCACGCCAAAGAGCTCGGCAACGAAGTGCCCACCGAGCCGCTCTTGTTCTTCAAGCCGCCATCATCGCTGCTCGCGCCCGGCGGCGTCGTGCGCATGCCCGCGGCCTCGTCGCGCGTCGATTTCGAAGGCGAACTCGCCTTCGTCATCGGCCGCCGGGCCAGCCGCCTCAAGCTCTCGGCCGACTGGCGCAGCTTCATCCGCGGCTACACGCTTGCCAACGACGTGACCGCCCGCGACCTGCAAAAGAAGGAAGGCCAGTGGACACGCCCCAAGGGCTGGGACACATTCTGCCCAGTCGGCCCCTACATCAGCGACGAGGTCGACCCCGAGACCGCGCTTACGCTCGAAACCCGCGTCAACGGCGAAGTAAAGCAGCACGCCACCACCGCCGACTTCATCTTCTCGATCCCCGAGCTGCTGGCCTGGATCACGCAGGCCATCACGCTCGAGCCCGGCGACCTTGTACTGACAGGTACGCCCGCCGGCGTGGGGCCGCTCGCTCCCGGCGATCGCGTCGAAGTGTCCGTGCCGGGGCTGGGCGTGCTGTCGAATACGTTTCAACCGGAGTAGACCTGGCAAGGTTCGACCGGTGGCAACGCACATCGCTTTCACTTTTTGGCGGGAACGGGCGCAGCCGCGGGATTTTCCGGCGCCCTCGGCAATTTGGTGATGTCCCAGAATCCCAGCAGGTATCGCCCACCTTCCGCGGCTTCCTGAAGGTTGGTTTGCGACTCGGGAATAAACTGCAGCATCGTGGGGTTGTAGCGCCGCACTGTTGTCCCGGTTTTGTCCTCTCCCCGATGCGAGAACCCCTTGCCGCCGTCCGCGGTCACCCACTTCTCGGTCTTATCCTCGTTCGCGGTCACCGGTTCAATCAGAATGCCCACGTGCTCGAAGAAGGCCTTGCTCATCTCCCGTTGGACTTCTCCCTTTTTCTGACCTTTCGGATACGTCACGAACATGATGATGTCACCCGGCTTCGGCTGCTGCTTTCTTTCTGCAGGCACCCACGCTTCGGTGTTCTGCTCGAATTGAACTTTCTTTTTCTTGTCGAACATCTCGAGCGGGCCCCACTTCTTGGTGTCCACACCCGCAGCTTCCGCCACCGGGTTCACAAGCGTGACGCACGTCGTGAACCATGCGATAGGGAATCCGACTTTCTGCAGGGATTTCTTGGTCTTCTCCGATCCGATGGATTTCCAGGCTTCCTCGGCGGCGTCCGTGTTCTCCAGGCTCGACTCCTGCTCGGCGAGTGGCTTCTTCACCGATGCCGAAAGACTCGACAGAAGAGCATCGGCTGCATCCGCAGTCTCCTTGTCTTTCGGATTTTTCTTGGCCGCAAAGCGGCTCAGGGCTTCGGCCTTGATCTTCAGCAGCTTGTCTTTGTTTTCGTACGCCCAAACCATGCCGCCCGTTAAGGCCTTGTCCCTGAACTTCTGCGGATCCCCTTTCATCGCCTTCTGAGATTTCTTGTACGCCGCGGACCCCGGGAGGGCGTGCCAGTCCGCGCCCATCATCTCCTTTGCCTCTCGAACCGCGTCCGTGCGGATCATCGCCTCAGGCAGCTTCTTCGCCGCTTCGTCGCTCGATAGTCCGCCCTCGCCCGGCTGCTTGGCCGGCTGCTCCGCGGGCAGGTCCTTGATGAACTCGTCCTCGCTTTTCGGCTCGGGTCCAATCCAGCCGAATCCCGTCGCCATGGCGCGGAGCTTGGTCTTCAACGAAATGTCGCTGTCGCCCAGTATCGACATGACCCATTCCGGTACGTCCGCATCCGCGGAATTCTCCGTGGGAGCTTCTCCCTCCTTCATCCGCATGATCGTGCCCTTGCCAGGTGCGCCGGCGCCCGTGGCCCCTCCGCCTTGCTGAACGACGTGGGTCAGTTCATGAGCGAGCAGGCGGCGGCCTGCATGGGTGTCCGGCTGAAATGCTCCTGCGCCGAAGACGATGTCATTTCCCAGCGTGTAAGCGCGAGCATTGAGATCCCGAGCTGATTGCCCCGCCAGGGCGCCGGAATGCAGCCGGACACGCGAAAAATCGTGGCCAAACCGGCTCTCCATGTCGCGGCGCAATGCCGGAGCCATCGCGGTTCCCGGAGCGGCGAGGGCCTGTGGGACACTGGCGGGCACTGTATCCGTGCGCCCGCCGGACTCACCGCCATAGCGTTGAATGCGAAGAGGCGTGGAAGAGATGGATGGATGCGCCGGAATCTTCATGACCTGGCCGGCAACTCGATCGGCCTCGCGTTCGTACGTGTCGCCCGGTTCCGTCAGAGCCAGCTTCGGCTGAATGGCGACGGCGTAAGCAGGATTGACCGGGATGTGCCGGAGATCGATTCGAGGTTGCGCCGCGTCCATTCCAGGCGGCTGATGCGGAGAGGGAGTTGCCCCGGCCTCGCGATTGGGTTCGCGCGAAGATTGGCCGGTTTGGCGATTTTGGGAGGGCCGGCTCTTAGCCGGTTTGTGCGCGTAGAGTGCCACGTCCCATCTCCTGCTTGACGATAGGTGCACTTCCGAGTGAATGAAGGGCCCGGGATTTATCGGTGATTCATTTCCTCAACGACGATCATGGGAAACGACGGCAATGGAATGGGGGAATGGATTCTGTCGGCAATTATAGCCGCAATTCGCTTGGAACCGGCATTGACGCGGAACGAGCCGATTCATCAACCCGGCATCTCAACGAGCGTAAACTAGGGTTGTCCGCTGCATGCACGCGCCCCTTGAGCTTGCATGCCCAGCCCAGGAGGAATCATGCCGCAGAATCTTCTCGAGCAATTGCGCAGCTACACCACGGTGGTCTCCGACACCGGCGACTTTGAGGCGATCCGCGAGTTCCGCCCCACCGATGCCACCACGAATCCTTCGCTTATCGCTGCCGCAGCCCAGATGCCGCAGTATCAATCGCTGGTCGATGAAGTTCTGAAACAGGCCCGGGACGAAAAGGGCGACCACGCAAGCGACAAGGACGTCGCCAACCTCGCATTCCAGCGTCTCGCCGTGGCCTTCGGCAAGCGCATCCTCGAGATCGTTCCGGGCCGCGTGTCCACCGAAGTCGACGCGCGCCTCAGCTACGACACGCAGAAGACCATCGAGCAGGCCCGCGCCATCATCAAGCAGTACGACGACGCCGGCATCGGCCGCGACCACGTCCTCATCAAGATCGCATCCACGTGGAAGGGCATCAAAGCAGCCGAGCAGCTCGAAAAGGAAGGCATCCACTGCAATCTGACGCTGCTCTTCGGCGTCCACCAGGCCATTGCCTGCGCCGAAGCCGGCGTCACGCTCATCTCGCCCTTCGTCGGCCGCATCCTCGACTGGTACAAGAAGGACACCGGCAAAGACTACCAGGGCGCAGACGACCCCGGCGTGCAGTCCGTCACTCGCATCTACAACTACTACAAGCACTTCGGATACAAGACGCAGGTCATGGGGGCGAGCTTCCGCAACATCGGCGAAATTAGGGAACTGGCCGGATGCGACCTCCTCACCATCTCGCCGCACCTGCTTGGCGAGCTCGAATCCGCCCAGGGCGATTTGCCGCGCAAGCTCGACCCCGAAGAAGCCAAATCCATGCAGATCGAGAAAATCCCCATGGACGAGGCGACCTTCGAGCGCATGCATACAGAGGACCGCATGGCTCACGACAAGCTCAGCGAAGGCATCGAGGGCTTCTCGTCGGCGCTCGTGAACCTCGAAAACCTGCTCGCCAAGCGGCTTTGCGAGCTCGAGCAGCGCACGCCCGCCGGCGTGTAAACTCCGCGTCATTACCGCGGTTCAGCAAAGACGAGGGCGGCCCGCGCGGCTGCCCTCGCCGCGTTTTTCCTCGTTTTGCTTACGTTTTGCACATTACGGACGTCAGGGAAATGTGATAAAAATCACCTCCCCGGAGGCAAAACTGAGGTAATCTAGTCCACAATAGAACGCCAATTCAGCATGGCCGGGCTTTCGCCCCGCGCTGCGCACGTTGCACTCGGGACGCTCGCTCGCATCTGTTTGTATGCGCCCAAGGAGACGTGTATGCCTACGCAGGCTCACCCGCTCGAGCCCTTTTTCCATCACGAAGTCACTACCATCTTCGAGGGCAAGCTCGGTCTCAACGATCCCGAGATCGCCGGCTACGTGGCGCGCGTCCTGTGCAGTTTTTCTGAAGAAGACCGCCTGTTTATCCACGGCGGCCGTAAGGGCCACACGCTTCGCGAACTCACCGAGATGATCGCGGCCTCGGATCCTGTTTTCGGCGAAGCTCCTTCCTTCGATGCTGAGCGCGCCATGCGAAAGTACATCGGGGACTACGCGCTCTTTGTAGCGGGGATGCTGCCCGAGGCCATCGACGAGGAGCGCGTCACAGGCGACCGTCGGCCCACCCTCGGCGAACTCATCCGCGCCGGCCGCGAGAGCTACCACATCGTCAGCCAGTTCAACGTATTCGAGTACAAGAAGGAATCGCCCATGTTTGCCCGCCTTAGCGAGCTGTTCGAGCGCTACGTGCTGGGGCTGGCGCTGGTGCGAGAAGAGCTCGGCAAGCGCATCATGCCGTCCGAGCGTAAGGCCTAGGCAAGGGCTTCCAGGTTTCCCGAATTCGAACCGGTTTGCAAACCTGAGTCCACACTGCCAACTAAGTTCACCCAGGCCTCTTGACCCGCGCAACATTTCGGTTACTCTCTTGTTCAAACAAGGTAGAACGGGCGTTCGTCAGTAGCTTGCAAGAGGCTCCGATAGAGCGCCACAGGCAGTGGCTGGCAACTCCGGCTGCGCGCATCGGTTTAACCCGTCACCGCCTTCACATCGGCCGGGTTCGCGCGCGACCGAAGAGCAGCTTCCCTCGGGACTGCTCTTCGCGAGGAGGCGCCATGCAGCCCGCCGTCAATCCTCTCGAGCAGTTCTTTCACCAGGCAGTGCGCAACAGCTACGAAGGCAAGCTGGGATTGAACGATCCCGATGTCACCAGCTATGTGGCGCACCTTCTCTGCGAATTCTCCCGCTCCGACAAGCTCTATAAGGTGCGCGACGAGATGGGCCGTCCCATCGCCGAGCTGGAGCAGATGATGCTGGCTGCAGACCCCATCAACGGCAGCGCGCCATCCTTTGATGCGGAGCGCATGATCCGCAAGCACATCGGTGACTATGCCCTCTTTGTCGGCGGAATGTACCCGCAGGGCGTCGAGCCCTGGCGCCGTCATCGCAGCCATCCCACCATGGAGGAGCTGGTCCGCGCCGGCAAGGAGAGCTACTACATCGTCAGCCAGTTCAATTTGTTTGAGTACGAGAAGGAAGCGCCGCTCTTCAGCCGTCTCTCCGACTGGTTCGAGCGCTGCCTGCTCGGCCTTGCGCTGGTGCGCGACGAACTCGGAAGCCGCAGGCCAATGCTGCCGCCACCGAGCTCGGGGACAGAGGGAAACAGGGACAAAGGGACAATGGCCTGAGATCCGCAGCCGTCGCCCGACTTGATTCTCTGTTCGCGACTCGAGATCACCGCTTCCCAGTTTTCTTTGTCCCGTTTTCCCTCTGTCCCTATTCCCCTGCCTTATTCCGACCACACCGCCAGCACGTTCCCCACTCCGTCAGCGAAGTGGAACCTTCGCCCGCCGGGGAACTCGAACGTCGGCACCACGATGCTCCCGCCTGCCGCGACGATCGCATCTTCCGTCGCCTTCAGGTCGCTTGAGTAGAGCACGATCAGTGGCGCTGCTTCGCCTGCCTGCTTGCCCCCGCCGCCCGCGCGGAAGCCGCCGTCAATTCCCGCCGAAGCCTTGTCGAAACTGATGTAATCCGGGCCCCAGTCCTGGAATGCCCATCCGAAGATCGATCCATAAAACTTCCTGGTCCGCTCGATGTCGGTGGTGAAAAACTCGATGTAGTTGATCGCGTGATGCTGCGCACCCATGGCATTCTCCTTCTCGGTTGTGTGGTGGAAGCAAGAGAAAAGCGGGCGCGCTCCGGATGAAATTGCGGACGGGTGATCCGAATCCCTCGTGCGGCGCGTGCACACTCTTCCCGTGTGCTCCTGATGCGCCTCCATCCACAATCCCACAGGAGCGCTGGATTGCAGGTAGAGCCCGCCCGTTGAAAGCCGTCGCGGACTGCCGAGGTACCACTCGAACCTATCACTCGCAATTCGCCGCCGCAATGCAAATTTGGAGCATGTGCAGCGAATTCTTCCTGTTTTCAACCAATCCTGAGGCCGTCTAATGAACCATAGGTACGCGCATCAAACCAATGGCGTGTTCCCTGCTCTTTTATTGGCGCGAATTCGCCACGCGGGGCGCCAGACTGGAAGACTGATCCCAGACGATGAACCCGGACTCCAGTTCGTTCCGAATCGCCACGTACAACGTCCACAAGTGCCGCGGATTCGATCTGCGGATCGTTCCCGAGCGCGTAGTGGCCGTGCTGCTAGAACTCAAGGCAGACGTCCTCTGCATCCAGGAAGTCATGAATGTGCATTCCGGCCCCGCCAATTTTGACCAGGCCGGCCAAATCGAGCGCGCCTTCCCGGGCTTCCATTGCGCCTTCGGCGTCAACCGCAACTACCGCGGCGGGACCTACGGCAACCTGACCCTGTCCCGTTTTCCGATCCGCTCATCGCGCAACCACGACGTGACGCGGCCGCGGAAAGGACGCGAACCGCGCGGCGTGCTCCAGACCGAGATCGAAATCGCCGCCGGCTTCCTCGTTCATGTCTTCAACGTCCATCTCGGCACCGGCCACATGGAGCGGCGCTTCCAGGCTCGCAAGCTCCTCAATCCCGAAGTCCTCGACCAGGCCGGCCTCTTCGGGCCGCGCCTCGTCCTCGGCGATTTCAACGAGTGGACCCACGGCCTGACTACTCGCCTCATGCGCTCGAGCTTTCAGGCGCTCTACCCGCAGCACCGCGGCCGTCTTCCGCGCACCTTTCCCGGCCTGTTGCCGATCCTGAGCCTCGACCACTGCTACTACGAGCCCCCATTGCAGCTCGTTTCCACGCGCCTCTGGCGAAACCGCCACGCCCTCTTCGCCTCCGACCACCTGCCTCTCCTGGCCGACTTCCGCATCGCTCCCGGCCATCGTCCCTAGGTCCTTAGTTACTTTGTCCCTTTCCCCTTTGTCCCTCTGTCCCTGTCCTTCCATACCTTGACAATCTACAATCATGGTTGTAGATAATCTAGGCATGGGTAAACCAAGCGATCTCGTTCAGGGCACTCTCGACCTCCTCATCCTTAAAACCATCGCCAATGAGCCGAAGCATGGCTGGGCCATCGCCAAGCGCATCCAGCAGCTCTCCGGAGACGTGCTGCAGGTGCAGCAGGGCTCGCTCTATCCGGCCCTGCATCGCCTCGAGCAGCAAGGCTGGATCAAGGCGAAGTGGCTCAAGTCCGAGACCGGCCGCGAAGCCAAGTTTTATTCCCTTACTGCCGCTGGCCAGGGCCAGCTCGCCGCCGAATCTGCCAACTGGAGCCGCCTCTCCGCTGCAATCGACCTGGTGCTGGGGACAGCGTAAGAGACAGGGATCAGGGACCAGGGATCAGAAAAAAGCAGAGGTCAGGAACAAATACCGGGAGCGTCGAACAGGACCTTCACTCACGGAGCGAATGATGCGGTGGATAAATCAACTCGCGATGCATGTCCGGATGCTCTTCTCGCGTCGCCGTGCCGTCACGCAACTCGATAGCGAGCTTCAGTTCCACATCGACCGCCAGGTCCAGGAAAACCTCGCCGCCGGCATGGGCCGCGAAGAGGCCCGCGCTTCGGCTCTCCGCGCATTCGGCAACCCCGCCCTGCTGCGTGATCAAGCCCACGAAACCTGGAGCTGGAGCGGCCCCGAGTCTCTTCTGCGCGATCTTCGCTACGGCATCCGGACGTTGTTCCGCACTCCGGGCTTTGCTGTCATCGCCGTTCTCGTCATCGCGCTCGGCATCGGCGCCAATGTCGCCCTTTTCACCGTCGTCCGATCCGTGCTCCTCAAGCCGTTGCCCTACGCCGAACCCGGCCGCCTTGTCCGTCTTTATGAATCCAGCGCCGACGGAAGATGGCCGTTCAACCAGAACGCCGCCGGCATCTACGCGGAATGGAAGGAGCAAAACCACTCCTTCACCGATCTCGCTGTCATAGGCTACGTTCCCGCCGGGTTCAACCTTTCAGGCGACGGAGGCCAGTTGCCCGAAAGCGTGCGCGCAGCCACCTTCTCCTGGAATCTGCTCCCTCTCCTCGGCATCCAGCCGGCGCTCGGCCGCGGCTTCACCGTTGCCGACGATCAGCCCTCCGCCAACCCCACCGCGCTGCTGAGCTGGGGCCTCTGGAAGCGCCGCTTCGGGGGCGACAACGCCATCCTCAATCGCACCATTCTCCTCGATGACAAGCCCTACACCGTGGTCGGCGTCATGCCGCCCTGGTTCGATCTACCCAGTCCTGCCATACAGCTTTGGGTTCCGACGTATTACCGCGAGTCCCCTGACCGCATGAAGACGATCGACTCGCACGACTTCCTTGCCATCGGCCGCCTCAAGCCCGGCGTCACGGTCGCCCAGGCGAGAAGCGATCTGACCGTCATCACCCGCCGCATCCACGACGCGCATCTCGATGATTCGTTCGTCAGCATCGCCGCCAACATCAAGCCGCTCCTCGAGTGGCTCGTGGGCGATCTCAAGACTCCGCTCGTCGTCCTGCTTGCCGCCACCGGCTGCCTGCTGCTCATTGCGTGCCTCAACGTGGCCAATCTGCTCGTCGCGCGCACCGCGTCCCGCCGCAGAGAGCTCGCCATCCGCACCGCCATGGGCGGTGGACGTCTTCGTCTTCTCCGCCAGCACATCATCGAGAGCCTGTTGCTCTCCATCGCCGGCGGCGCCGGCGGCCTCCTCCTCGCGCTCGCCGCGTTGCAGTGGTTTATCACCACGCGGCACGACATGGCGCGTGCCGAATCCATCTCCATCGACTGGGTCGTCGCCGCCTTTGCGCTCGCGCTCGTTCTGCTCTTCGCTGCCTTCGCCGGTCTGATCTCCGCATTCTCGATGCGCGGCAATCTGCCTCTCACAGCGCTTCAGGAATCCTCGCGCTCGCACGCCGGAAGCAATGCCCGCACACGCCTGCGCGCCGTGCTGCTCACGCTTGAAGTTGCGCTTACGGTGGTCCTCCTCATCGGCTCCGGCCTGCTGATCAAGAGCTACGCGCGCCTGCGCTCCACCGACCTCGGCTGCCTTACCGACAACGTGCTCAAGCTCGATATCAACCTGCCCCTGGTCCGGTACAAGGGGGCCCCCGAAGTCACCAACTTCCTTGAGACTCTCATCGCGCGCGTTCGCGCTCTTCCCGGCGTCCAATCCGCGGGCTACATCTTCCCCATCGTTCCCGGCGACGGGTACGGCGGCGACAGCGGCTTTGATGTCGTCGAGCAGCCGCCCCTGCCGCAAGGCAAGATGCAGCTCTCCATCAATCGCTGGAGCGATCCCGGCTATTTCGGCTCCATTGGCATTCCTCTCCTGCGCGGCCACACATTCTCGTCCAGCCAGCAGCCCGGCCACGCCACCGAGGTCATCGTCTCGCAGGCATTCGTCCGCCAGTTCTTCGCCGGACAGGACCCCATCGGCAAGCATCTGCGCACGTTGGGCGACCGCACCCTTGAAATCGTCGGCGTCGTGGGCGACACGCGCGGCTACCTCGACGAGCCCTTCCCGCCCATGATGTATTTCCCTCTCTATGCCGTCGACAACATGCACGGAGCCTCGCTCATCGTGCGCTCCGGCCGTGACGTCACGAGCCTCGCCCTGCCCATTCAGCAACTCGTCGCGCAGATGGACCGCGACCTGCCCGTCTCCGACATCCTCACCATGGACCAGGTCATCGGCCGCAACACTGTCGACAATAGCTTCGACGCCACGCTGCTCACCGCCTTCGCCGCGCTCTCGCTCGTGCTCGCGGCTGTCGGCCTCTTCGGCGTCCTCTCCTACGTCGTTGCGCACCGCACTGCCGAAATCGGCATCCGCATGGCCCTCGGCGCTCCACGCGCGCATCTTCTGCGGTCATTCCTGATGGATGGCCTTCGACCCGCCGTCATCGGCCTCGTCATCGGCCTCGCCGCCGCCGCCGCGGTCTCACGCGTCATGCACGGAATGCTCTACCAGACCGAGCCTGTCGATCCCTCTGTCTTCGCCGCCGTCGCCGCCGCTCTCATGTTCGTGGCAGCGCTAGCGTGCCTGGTCCCGGCATGGCGCTCGTCGCGCCTCGATCCCATGCAGGCCCTTCGCACTGAATAAGGAATCCCAACGATGCGTTTCTTCGACCGACAATTGATGCGCCTCACGATGCTCTTCACCCGCCGCCGTGCCGCCGCGCAACTCGATCGCGAGCTCGAGTTTCATCTCGACCGCCAGGTCCAGGAGAACATCGCGGCCGGGATGAACCGCCAGGACGCCCGCGCCGCCGCACTGCGCACATTCGGCAACCTTGCTCTGTTGCGCGACCAGGCCCGCGCCACGTGGTCATGGTCCACACTTGAATCGATCCTGCGCGACCTCCGCATCGGCGTCCGCACGCTGCTCCGCGCCCCCGGCTTCACCATGATCGCGATTGTCGTGATGGCTCTCGGCATCGGTGCCAATATCGCGCTGTTTACAGTCGTCCGCGGGGTGCTGCTCAGTCCCTTGCCTTACCTTCAACCCCAGCAACTGGTAACCCTTTACCAGGACGACTCGAACGGCAAGCACAGCGACCCCTATCTCCCGCTGGATGCGGGCAGCTTCTGGGAGTGGCAGAACGCTGTGAAGGGATCGGCGGAGCTGGCGTTGATTTCGCCTTTCCAGGAATACGATGTGTCGGCCGAGGGCGGCAATCTTCCCGAGCATCTTGATGCAGGCTGGTGCTCGTGGAACTTCTTTCACGTTCTCGGAGTGCAGCCGGCGCTTGGCCGCACTTTCACCGCGGACGACGACCGGCCGGAGGCGCCGGCAACCGTGATCCTGTCCGACGGATTCTGGAAGCGGCGCTACAGCGGCGATCGTTCCATCGTTGGCAAAACGATATGGCTCGACGCCAGGCCTTACACCGTCATCGGCGTGTTGCCGCCCAGCTTTTCCTACACCGGCGCATTCTCCGGCAACAAACAGTCCGTGTGGACCCCCGTCCGCCATGATGCTCCTCTGCCCCTGCTGAGCATGTTCGGCGACCACGAGTTCGTCGCAATTGGCCGCCTGCTGCACGGCACATCTCTCCACGCGCTGGTGAACCAACTCGACGCGTTACAGCACCGCATCCGGGCCGGCCGACCCGAGTCTTCCGTGCACGACAAGGCCTCAGGACGCCCGATGCTCGACGACGCGGTGGACAACTACAAGACTCCGCTGTACGCGCTTCTTGCCGCTACCGGATGCGTCCTGCTCATTGCCTGCATGAACGTGGCCGGACTGCTCGTGGCGCGCGCAGCGGCAAGGCGCAGAGATCAAGCGATTCGTGCTGCCATGGGCGGCGGGCGCGCGCGCCTTCTTCGCGAACGCCTGGTGGAAAGCATGCTGCTCTCGGTCGCAGGCGGGGCTGTCGGTCTCGCAATGGCCTGGGGCGCATTGCAGTGGCTTGTTTACGCGCGCCAGGACATGAACCGCGTGGAAGCCATCCGCATGGATGGCAGCGTCGCTCTCTTCACGGTTGCCTTGATCGCGCTCTGCGCGATCTCTTCGGGGCTTATCTCGATGATCGGCTCAGGCGGAAAGCATATCCTCTCCGTCCTGCAGGAGTCGTCGCGAACCAGCAGCGCGGGAACGGCGCGCGCCAGGCTTCGCAAGGCCCTTCTCGCATTGCAGGTCGGCCTGACGGTAGTGCTGCTGATCGGCGCGGGGCTGCTTCTGAAGAGTTTCGAGCGCCTGCGCTCCACCGACCTCGGAGTGCCGGTGGACAACGTGCTCACCATGTTCTTCAGCCTGCCCGATGCGCGCTACAAGACCGAACTGCAGGATGTTCAATTCTTTGAGAGTCTCATCGCCAGGGTTCGAGCCCTTCCCGGAGTCGAGGCGGCCGGGCTGGCCAGCCAGGTTCCGGGCGAAGGATGGGGTGGCGATCACCTGATGAACGTCGTCGAGCATCCGTCCGCCAAGGGCCAGGAGACGGACCTGATGGCGCGCGGCGCCGATCCGGGGTACTTCGCGGCGATTCGCATGCCCTTGCTGCGCGGGCGCGTCTTTACCAGCGATGAACGGCTCGACCGGGCGCACGTGGTTCTGATCAGCCAGGGCGCCGCCCGGCAGATGTTCGGCGAAGAGAACCCGATCGGCAAGCACCTGAGGGGCGAAGGCGATCCCGAAACCTGGGAGATCATCGGCGTTGTGGGCGACACGCGCTGGCGCATTGCGGCACCGCCGCAACCCACGATGTACTGGCCGATCTACGGCAACGGCTACAGCGTGGCCAGGATCGTCGTTCGCGGAAACAAGGACGTCGAGTCGCTGGCCATGCCCATCCAAAGGATCCTCGGCAGCATGGACCGGGACCTCGCTGTCTCCGGTGTCATGACATTGCGGGAGGCGGTGGGCAAGACCACCATCAACTCCGAATTCGACTCGCTCCTGGTTCTCTGTTTCGCGGTCATCGCGCTCATTCTTGCCGCGGCCGGCCTCTACGGAGTGCTCGCCTACCTCGTCACCCAGCGCACCGGAGAAATCGGCATCCGGATTGCGCTCGGCTCGCCGCGTACCCGCGTTCTGAACGCCATGCTCTTCGACGGCCTGCGCCCGGCTGTGCTCGGCCTTGTCCTTGGCCTCGTTGCCAGCGGGGTCGTGGTGCGCCAGATCAAGTCGATGCTCTACCAGACCGAGCCGCTCGATCCCTGGGTGTTCGCAGCCGTAGCAGGAGTCCTGCTCATCGTCGCTGCCTCCGCCTGTCTGCTTCCCGCCTGGCGCGCATCACGGCTCAACCCCATGCAGGCGCTCAGGACGGAGTAACTCAGCATGTCGGCAAGTCAGCGAGCCGTCGAGTTGGCAAGTTTGCACCTTAACGAATTTCAAGGCTCACAAGAAACGGCGCGAAGGAGAACTCCTCCGCGCCGTTTTCTGGTCCCTGGTCCCTGATGCCTGGTCCCTGGTGCCTGATCCCTGCCTTTACTGCGCTACCGGTTCTGTCTGCGTCTTCGGCGCCTTCAGGTGCGGCGCATTCGGAGCGGCGGGCGCTGCCGGCTCATCCGCGGTTGCAGGAGGAGGCGTCGCCGGGAACCCTGAGCCCTTCTTGATATTCAGGTCGCCCACATCGGTGCTGAGCACAACCTTCGCCGTCCCCGCGCCGATCTTCCCCGTCACCGTTTTGCCTTCTTCGCCTGAAATCGCCAGCGGGAAATCCGTCAGGATATCGCCGTTCCGCGTGTTGCCATCCACTGTCACCGAAGCGTTGGGCGGCAGCGTCAGCTCCACGTCTCCGTGGCCGCTCTTGCTCGTCGCCTCTACCGTGTAGTTCCCTGCCGGCGAAATCGAAATATTGCCGTCGCGGTCCTCCACGTGCGTCTCGCCATAAATCTGCGTCAGCTCCACGTTCTTCGAGTGCGTAATCACCCGCACCGGTCCCTTCGACTCCGTTACCCGCAGGTCGTCGTCGTTCAGCGTCATGTCGCCCGGCAGCTCCCCGAACTGAAGGTCCGTAACCGACGTGTGCAGGTGCACCGGCCCGGCCAGGTTCTCCATGTGCGCCTCGCCGAAGATGTCCCCGTTCATCGTGATCTTGCCCTTCACCTCCGACAGCGTCAGGTCGTTGCAGCGTCCGTCTGCCGTGATGTCGCCCGTAATCTGGTGCGCGGAGAAGTCTCCCTTATCCGTCGAGAAGTGGACCTGCACCGAGCCGTTGATCGCGCTCAGGTGGATGTCGCCATGCCCGGCCGTTACCGTCGCACCGTTGCCCAGCCCCGCCGCCGTCACGTCGCCGTGCCCCGCGTTCACCGTCATCTGCGCAGACTTCGGAACAATCACAGTCAAATTCACGCGCCCGCTCGAGTGCCCGGCGGACTTGACCAGCACCGTGCCGCCGCTCACCGTTACGTGCGCCGCTTCCGCATCGAAGATCTTCTTCGCCTGCGTCTCGTTGTCGGCAAACGCAATCTCGTGCGCATTCACCTGCACGTTCAAACCGTCGCCCGACGTCACGCTCACGTCGCCGCGCGGGTTCTCGATGTCCACCACCCCGTTCGCCGGAATCTGCGTGTTCAGCACCTGCTGGTCGAGGTCGTGCTGCGGCCGCCCCAGCATGTTGAAGAAGTCGTCGTTGTCGCCGAAGCCGCTGCGCATCCAGTCCCAGTTGCTGTGGCCCCACGCCGCCACCACGCCAACGACCGCCAGCACAATCAGCAATCCGACGAAGTTGCCCCCACGCCGCACCGGCGCCTTTGCCCGCAGGTCGATCGCCCACTCCGCCAGCATCGCCAGCCCTGCCATGATCAGCAGCAGCGGCCACCACTTCGCATACCAGTCCCAGAACTGCCCGGAATCGATGTGCCCGGTATAAATCAGCAGCGCCACGATCCCGATCCCAACCAGGATCAGCGGCCCCACCACCGAAGGCACGCGCGGCGCATACGCGCCCACGACCCCGGCCTTCCATGCATGCCGCTGCGCTTTCCAGGCGTCCCGCTGCGCGCGCCATGCGGCCCGTTGCTGTTCGCGATACACGCGCCACTGGGTGTGCGGATCATAGGGCGGAACCCCGCCCGGGGGGGTATTCGGAGGCACGCTGCTCATCACTGTCCTCCCCGCGAATCAAAATCGTTGTTGGTCGGCACAATCGAAGTCCCCGGCGCCGTCGTCGAATTTTGCCCCGCGCCCTGAACCGGCGCATTCGGATACCCCGCGTCCGGGTACGGCGCCCCTGGATACGGCGGATAGCCCTCCCGCGACAGCGCCGCGCGCTCGGCCAGCAGCAGCACGCCGGCCAGGATCAGAAACAGCGGCCACGCATGCCCCCAGCTCAGAATGTCCATCTGATGAAGCAGCGCGATCACGCCCACCAGGAGCAGAAACGCAGGTCCGCGCAGTCGTCGAATTACGATATAGCTGTTCATTTTGGACCTCCCTGCCCGATGTTCGCCCTGCGGATAATCAGCCACACTCCCAGGCCGATCAGCAGCACCGGCCACGCAAACTCCCACATCCGCCCGTTGAAGATGTCGAGTTGGTTCATCAGGAACAGGATGCCGAGCGCGATCAGCACCACCGCGCCGATCGGCTCCTTGCGTCTCCAGAACATCGGAGGCACGGGCGGTATTGGTGGAATAGGCGGGATCGGCGGTTCCGGATATCCCCCCGGTGGCGCATACGGCGGAGCTTGGTAGCCCGCGTTATAGGGCGCCTGGTACGGAGCCTGGTATGGCGCCTGGTACGCGCCGCCCGCCGTCCCCGGCGCTCCCGTTCCCGGATTCACAGGCGGCACGCCCGTTGCGCTGGGATCATGCTGCCGCGTGCCGAGGTTGAGCCAGTTGCCCACCTCGTTCAGCCCCAGCGGATCGGGCAGCGGCTGTCCATCTCTCCGCGCCCGCGCCGTGTGGTACGCCTCGAACGACTGGTACAGAATCCAGGCCGCGATAAACAGCCCGAAGATCGGGTAGTGGTCCGTGATGCTCACCAGCACCGCGAAGATCACGACGTGGATCAGGCCTTTGAAAAACTGCCCGTTGTACATCGCTCCAACGCCGGGAATCAGTCCCAGTACTGCCGCCGCCGACGGGTTGGGCGCCCCGCTCGACGCCGTCGCAAACGGGCTGAACGGGTTGGGCATCGCGTGCCATGCCGTGAAGCACGGCTCGCACAGCACCTGGCCCGTGCCGGTCTGCCGCACGCAGTTGGGGCAAAGAGCCTTGCCGCAGTTCTGGCAAAAGGCCGAAGCGGTCACCCCGCCATGATTTACGCAGTCCATTCCTTGCTCCTTATCTCGTACTTCGCGGAGCCGCCGTGGGAATGCGCTGGCTTATCGTGAAGTGATAGCGATGTCTCCAGAAGGTCAGTGTCAGTAAGCGCCGGTGTGCCCGACTGTTGCGGAGGGTCCACCTTCGACCCTCCGTCCTTGTGGTTCGGGTTCTGTTTCGACTCTCCGCCGCTCCCCGATCCGTTTCCAGGTTGCGTGGTCTGGTTCTGTTCCGGCTGCGCCGTACGGCGCATCTCCCGCACGCGGGACTGCACCTCGTAGACAAACCGCAAATGGTCGTAATAGCGGATGATCGGCGTCGAAGCCATCGTGATGCGCCGCTGCATGAGCATCCGCAGCGAGCTCGGCTTCAGGTCAGAGAACTTGATGTCGCTCAGCCGCACGCCCGTCAGGTTCAGCGTAAGCGCGATCGAAAAGAACGCCATCGCCGCCGTCATCATCAGCCGCGGCTCGGCAAACCGCCGCACACGCGCCATGAACCCGGGCCGCTGCCACGCCGGAGGAGCGATCACGTTGCCCCTGCCCAGCGGGATCCCGCCCGGAGCCGCCGCCGCGTCCGCCACCAATCCGTAACCCGCCGCCTGCCCTGGTCCCGTCTGCGCCAGGATCCTGTCCAGCAGCCCTGACGGCACCTCAGGCTCGGCGGATAAAAAATCCAGCCACTCCCGGCCCCGGCGCGCTTCCTCGAACAGCGCCGTGCAGGCCGCGCACCCCGCCATATGACCGCTGAACTTCGACTCGTCCTCCGGCCGCAGTTCACCGTCCAGCGCATCCGCCAGCAAAGTCTCCCACTGCCCGCAGGCTGGAGAGGTCGGAATATGTATGCGCTCGGCCATTTACATCACCTCCCGTTTATTACGTTCCAGGAGCCGCGCCAGTTCCGCCCGCCCCCGGCTGATACGGGATTTCACGGTCCCTTCCGGTATGCCCAGCACCTGGGCGATCTCTTTGTAATCCATATCCTGTAAGTCTCTTAATATCACGGCCTCGCGCAGTTCCACCGAGACATTGGCCAGCGCGTCCTGCACCATCTTTTCCAGTTCCTTCCGCGCAGCCATCTCGTGCGGCGACGGACCCTTCGCCATCAGCCGGTCCACCGGCTTCAATTCCTCGGTCTGGTCCCACCCGTCATCCAGGGAGCTGGTTGCACGCTGATTCTTGGTTCGACGGAAGTTATCCACCAGCAGGTTACGGGTCATCGTCGTGATCCACACCTGCAGGCTGCCCCGCCCCATGTCGAAGCTGCCCAGATTCGAGTAAATCTTGAGGAATACGTCCTGCGTCAGGTCTTCGGCGTCCGCGGCCGACCCGGTAAAGCGGTAACAAAGTCCATATACACGCTTATGATGCGAGCGGACGAGCTCCGCCCACGCCCCGGAGTCGCCATCCATGCAGCGGCGGACGGTCTGGGACCAGTCGACTTCCAACGGTCTCACCTCCCCGCGCCTCTGCCCGACGCTCTCTCCCGTGCCAAAATTGCCGGATCTGCTTCCGGTGGTTTCGCCCGCGCATGCCAGTCCGGGTGCGCTGCCGCGCGACTGCCGCGCCTTCGGAGACCCAGCGTCCTGCCGCGCCGGCTGCTTCCAGCCTGCCAGCCCCGCATCGCCCCACCGTAGTGTGCCAACACACTGCATACGCGGGCTATACGCACAGCCGCGCCCGTCGGTTCCCGAGGCGAAAACTGGGTCGGAAAATCATTCTAAACGGCGTGCCCGCCGCCCGCCGTGATGAACGTTGGAGTCCGGTCGAATAGGGTGCGGAACGGCCCAGACAGCCTGTCTCTTTCGAGTCTCTTTGGTCCCTGGTGCCTGGTCCCTGACCTTCGCCTTTACCGGTACGGAGCCACGTACAACTTGAACCGGCAGGCGACGGGCTTGCCCCCGCGAAAGGCCGGGATGAACTTCCAATCCTTCGCCGCTGCCACCAAAATGTCATCACTCGCCGGCGCGGCCATCGCCGCGTCGCGCACCTTCCCCGCCGAATCAACCGTCAGCACCAGCCATTCCTTGTCCTGCTGCGTCACCTCGCCACCCTCATCCGGTCGCTTCAGCCTGATCCCGCGCGGCAACTGGTCGACAGCTTTGTTCTCAAAGGCCATTCCGTTTTGCACGAACGCACGCTCAACCTGATCGAATACCGTTGTCTTTTTGATCTCGCCGGGCTTCGGGACCCGCGTCGAAACACCATCCAGCTGGCTTCGCATCCCCCTGGCCACCCGCGCCCGCATCTCGCCCCGAATACGGTCCAGGTCTCTCGCCGGCCAGTCTTCCTCCAATGTCTTCCACGCATCCGCTTCCCGGCCGCTGTAGAGATACAGCCATGCCAGTCCCAACACGGCGGCCTTCGTCTGTAACACTGCCGTCGATACGGCGCTTCCAGCGCCGCCGCCGCTCTCTTTGAATGCCTTGACGTCGGCCGGGGCGAGCGCAGCGCGCAGTCGAGCGATCTGCTCATCAAATACCGGCTGGAACTCCGCTCCTGCATCGACAAGCTTGCCGTTCTCGAAGCGCAACGCCATCATCGGCAGCGCCGCAAACGAACCGATACCCAGCCCCTCGATCCCATCCCAGGCCCCCGCATCGTCCGTCCAGATCGCGACTCTTCCGTCCAGCCCCACGTCTGCCGCGTTGAAGTTCGCCGCTCCGGTAATCGTGCGCAGAAGCCTCGGCGGCTTTTCGAGAGAGTAGATCCGGTAGCTGCTTGTCGCATCCCCACCCGCCTGCCTGATCTTGAACGCAACCACCGGGGTGTTCAGCCCGACGTCCGCTCCCAGCAGATCCACGTCCACCTGCGCCGCGCCCAGTACGACGGGAAGCTCCTGCTTTTCCCATCTCAGAGAAGCCGCACAAACCTTCTGCGCGAAGCCGCCCGACTGTGGCGGCCCCACATGCACCGTCACTCCACTCGCAAACTTGCTATCGAGCGAAGCATAGCCATCCATGCACAGCGCATCCTGCGCGCGCCCGTATTCTGCCGCAAAAATGAACAATGCGAAGGTTCCGGCTGCAATTGCCACGCAGCAGCGAGTATTCATCGCAGCCATGGTCTCACACGCCAGGCACGCGGCCTCACTGAGTGCATTCTGGAATTCAACGCGGCAGAGTTGTGCGCCCCGCGCATTTCTGACGGAAGGCTGACGGCTGAAAGCTGGCAGCTGCTTTTTCAGTACCGCTGCAGGAAATCCGGATCCACCGGGTTCTCGAACAGCGAAGCATCGCGGGTCACAATCGTCAGCCCGCTCGGCGTCACGAAATACCGCCGCTTGTCCTCCACCGGGTCGTACCCGATCACCGTCCCCTCCGGGATATGCACGTCGCGGTCGATGATCGCTCGCCGGATGCGGCAGTGCCGCCCGATGTTCACGTGCGAGAAGATGATCGACGAGTCCACGTCGGTGTAGCTGTTCACGCGCACGTCCTGCGACAGCACCGAGTTCGAAACGCTGGCGCCCGAGATGATCACGCCCGCCGTGATAATCGAGTTGATCGCAGACCCGGTCCTGCCCGGCTCGCCGAAGACGAACTTCGCCGGCGGGTACTGCCGCACCCGCGTGCGGATAGGCCAGCTCCGGTCGTACAGGTTGAAGGTAGGCGATACCGAGCACAGGTCCATGTTGGCTTCGTAGTAGGCATCCAGCGTCCCCACGTCGCGCCAGTAAAGGGCCTGCTGCTTGTTCTCGTCCACGAAGCTATAGGCCATCATCTTCTTCTTGCCCAGAAGATTCGGCAGGATGTTGTGCCCGAAGTCGTGCTTGGAGTCGGGGTCCTCCGCATCTGCAATCAGGGCCTTGAGCAGCACCTCGGTGTTGAAGATGTAGATCCCCATCGAGGCATCGACCGCGTTGGGGCTGAACGGCGAGCGGAAAGTTGTTGACGCGGGCTTCTCCTGGAATCCCTGGATCTCGCCGCTGGCTCCCACTTCGACTACGCCAAAGCGCGCAACCTCGTCGGGATTGACCGGCAGCGTCGCCAGCGTAACCTCGGCCTTGGTCTCCCTGTGGTACTCGAGCATCCGGCTGTAGTTCATCTTGTAGATGTGATCGCCGGAAAGAATGATCATGTGCGACGGCTGTTCCGAACCGATCGAGTAGATATTCTGGTACACCGCGTCTGCGGTGCCCATGTACCAATTGGCCCCGGTCCTCTGCATGGGCGGCAGAAGCTCGAAGAACTCCCCGAGTTCCGTCGCCACCGTGCCGGTCCAGCCTTCGCGCACGTGGCGGTTGAGAGAAAGCGCCTTGTACTGCGTAAGGATAAAAACGCGGCGCAGGCCGGAATTGATGCAGTTTGAAAGCGTGATATCGATGATCCGGTAGTGCCCGCCGAAAGGCACCGCCGGTTTGGCGCGGTCGCGGGTCAGGGGGAAGAGCCGTTCTCCCGCCCCCCCTGCAAGCAAGACTCCAAGCGTATCTTTCATCTCCACGGATAGACCTGCCTTTGCTTACTCTGATGTCCGCAGGTGCGCTCCAGCAGTTTCGGGAAACTCCGCCGGGCTCTCACCGGAATCAGGCCCGGCTGGCCCCGCGATGCCGGCGACAGTCACCGCTGCCGGGAATCGCTACTGGTTTCAAGACAGCCGTTGGGTACAGACACTGCACGCTTCCATGCGATCCAAGCGCATGGAAACCGTCGAGGGGCGAAGAATACCACACCTTGATGAACAGCAGATGCTGGTGATTGCAGCAGAGGTTGCGGGCCGCCGGTATCAGTGCTTTTTGGGCGTCTTCATGAACTTGTATTCGACGCCCACTGAAAACGCGGCGTTGATGTCGATCTGCCGGTTCTTCTGGCCGTAGTTGATGGCGTAATCGGTCAGGATCGCGTCCGGGGTCAAGCGGAATACCCAATGCGGTGAGCGGTTGAGGTCAAAGTGGCCGCCCATGATCATCGCCGGCGCGAACTGGGAGTTGTAGAAGCCGACAAGTTCCGGCGACTGCCCGAGCAGGTCGTGTTCAAAGTCGCCGTAAGCCCCGCCGACAAGAACATGAGCGATCAGGGCGCCGTGCTTGTTGTGCGGCCCCAGAAACTCCGGGCCGGCGGCAAAGATGTACTGCGCCACAAATGGTCCCTTGATGCTGTAAGGGTGCCCGCTGGAATTGATGAATGTATTCGGCGCCGCTCCGCTGGTACCGAGGTAGGGCCGGAATGTGCCCTCAAGCCGCCAGCGTTTCGCCAGGTAATAGGAAGCGCTCGTGATCGGGCCGCCGAGATTCGCGCCCTGGAGCAGATTGGGGCCCGCCTTGAGATGGGCGTAGCCCAACTCCACGGAGAGATCCCACTTGTTGTCGTACCGCACGCCGGCCAGCGGATCGATGGCGATATACGCCGGTGAAGGCTGCGGCGTGGTGGTCTGCGGCGCCTGCGCCTGGCTGGATGATTCCTGGGCAGATAGCTGCGCGCCCGCGCACACGAGAAGCGCGGCGGCGGCACATGTAGTGGTAAGACTTGCTGGGAAACGCATCGTTTTTCAGCTTACAGGACCGCACCAAGGCCGGACAACGCAGCATGGCCCGGTTTTGCTTGTTGAAGAGAGCGACGGAAAACGCGGCTCATGGTGAGCAGCGATCGGCCCAGGAAGAGAAAAGCAGGTAATAAGCAGTGTGGGCGATCTCATTGGCAGCGCTCATATCTGTGGCGAGGTTGGATTCCGGCTCCATGGCGGGAGCAGCGTGCATGCGCCATTGGAGATTTGTACGGCTGAAGATGATTCCCGCGCGGGGAACATGACTGGGGCTGGTGACGATCTCAGCGGAGGTCAGCCCGCGAGCCTTCAGCATGCGGGCTGAGAAACAGGCGTTCTGGATTGTATTTTCGGCTTCTGGCTCGATCAGGATGGCGGAAGCCGGAACACCCTGGGCCCCGAGAACCCGCGCCATGATGTTGCCCTCGATATGCCCGTGCTTCTCTCCGCCCGTGACTAGGATGCGTGGGGCAACTCCGCGCTCATACTCGCGGACGCCCTCGGTGAGGCGTGAAAGTAGTTCGTGGCCGGGGTTTCCATCGCTGTCAACCGTGCTTCCGAGCACGATGATGGCGTCAAATCGCGACGTCGAGGTGTTTCCGGTCGGCGCAAAGGCGCGGGCGAGGCATGCCCAGAGCACGACTGCGACGACCAATCCCGAGGAGAGGAGGATGAGCTTTCCGCGCCGGCTCAGGCGCTTTCGGCGCGTCGCGGCCCCGCGAGTCCCGTGGACTGGACGACGGCGTACGCGGGAGCGGGGCGCCTGGCGGCGCAGTGGTTTGGGAGCGGTATGCACAATTGGTCTCAGGCTCCACTCTAAAGCCTGGCGGCAGTGCTGGAGTTGGCGGAGCGAATACCTCGGCCCGGGTACGCCGATTCCTGGAAATGTTGGTAATTACCTAATGGTGGGGTGCCCCGGGTCCGGGTCTTCGGACCCGGGATCAGCGCTTTTCCGAGGTCGTAAGGGCAACGAAACCGCCCGCGATGCCAATGACGGCCAGGACGGCGACCGCAAGAAGGGCGATGCCGGCGGAGTTCTGCAGCGCCGCGGGAATCAGAACCTCAAGGTGCAGGGCGCGGGGCAGATCGGCAAGCCACCCGAGCCATCCGAGCCCCTCCTTTGCACGAGTACCGAGAAATGCGGCCGCGGCCGCAAGCGCCACGACGACGGCGAAGACCTGGGCGCCGAGCAGCGGGCGCTGCATCTTTTCAAGCGCGGCATTGCGGCGGCGGAGCTGGGCCCTCCACCAGAGGACGCCTGCCGACTCGAGCCGCGGCTGGGCGCTCGCCGCGGCACGTTCGCGGCGGAAGGCCCGCGTCATCAGGATCAGCTCGCCGCAGGACTTGCAGGCCGCGGCGTGGGCGCGCAATTCGTCCGAGCAGGCCTCCGGCCAGTGGCCGCGGTGAAGCAGGTCCGTGACTTCCTTTTCAAATGGGCAGGCTCCGATTCTCATCGTCCCCTCCCGTCGGTCAGAAGGCGAGCGGCTTTGCGGCGCGCCCGGAAGAGCAGCAGCCGGATGCTGGCGGAGGCGAGCCCTGTGATCGAAGCGATCTCATGGTGCGAATAGCCCTCTGCGTATGCAAGCCAGAGAAGCTGGCGCTCGCGTGGCCGAAGCTGCAGAAGCGCCGGGCCGAGAATGGCTCGCGTGTCGGACTCGCCCGAGCGATCGGGCGACTGGAACGCTTCCTGCGGCACGTCTTCGATAGCGGAGTGACGAGGCCGGCGCCAGTGGTCGCGGAGCAGGTTGGTCGCGATGCGAAACAGGTACCGTCGGGCCGCTACTTCGCCGTCGATCTGCGCGGCGCGCGGAGCGGCAGAGAGAAAGCGGATGTAGCTCTCCTGCAGCAGGTCGTCGGCAAGCGCCGGGTCGCCGGAAGTGCGCGCGAGATAGGCCCACAGCGGACGTGCCGAGCGCTCGTAGAACCCCGCGAAGGCGTCATTGTCCATGTCGGCGGAGAAACACGCCCCACCGGCGAGAATCGCCTCGCCGGCGATGGTTTGCGGAATGGTCGCTTCGAGCGGCATGGGCCTCTGCTTTCTCATGGTACGCGCACTTGGGCATCAGCGTTCCGGAATCGGCGATCCTCTCAGCGCTCACCCGATCCGTAGGGCGCGATGGTGTGGCTCGGCGGCGGCATCAGGCCGAGGCGCTGCGCCAGAATCCAGGTAATTCCGGCCGAGAGAATGAAGCCGACGCCAGGCATGAGGATCAGGACGCCGAGCACAAGCATGGGTGTCTCGTAATCCGGGCCGGCATGGCGCAGGAGCAGGAAGCCGACACCGAGCAGCACGAGCACAACGCCGATCTGGACAGGCGTGAGGACACGCGAAACCGCATTCGGAATGCGCTGCGGAGCTTCGCCGTTGAGCGGTATCGGCGCGGCCTCGAGGAACCGGCGCCCGGCCTCGGTCTGCATGTAGGCGGCAAGCTCCTGGTTGGTGGAGAACTTGTCGATCAGCCGGCCATGCACGTCGGACTGCAGCTTGAAGATGCGGCTCCAGCGGCGGTTTTCAAGAAACACGCGGATGCCCCATATCGCGGCGCAGAGAAAAGCGATGAACGCAAGCAGCGGCGGCGAATCGTTGAGGAATTCGTCGAACCCCGTGCGGCGGCCCTGCGACCGGTACACATCGGGCCAGACTTCACGCTGGATAGCCTCATCGGGGCTGCCGTCCTGCGGGTTCATGTGGGTGAAAAGGTAGAAGTCTGGGTTGCGGACGACCTCGGGATGGGCCCTGAGGAAGTCGGCGAGCTGGGGGTTGTTGCGTTGCACGTAGTCCGTGTCGGCGAGGAGCGACGGATCGTGCGCGACCACGGTGGTTAGCGTGGGGCTGATCCGGAGCAAATCAATAAGTTGGCGCTGCACGGAGTGCTCATCCTGGCTGCTTAGAGCAGGCGCAGCGGCCGGCGCCTCGGGTGCGGGCCTCGCCGGAGCAGCGGGCTTGGCTTGCGCGGCAAGCGCCGTCACGGAGAGCGCAGAGGTGAGAAAAATCGATGCGGCGATCAGGGCATTGCGGGTTCGCATGAGGGTTACCTCGTTCATTGTTCTGAATCCACAACGAACGAGGCGGTGGAGTGGTTAACAACGGGAAATTATCGCGCGTGAGGATGGAGGAACAGCCAGGCGAAATAGAGCGCCGGGTAAGTGGAGAGGTATGCCCAGAAAAACGTGTTCAGCCCCATCAGGATCGCGTTGGCGAGGTGGAACGCGGCGCCCCAGGCCAGAAATACGATGACAAGCCATTTCGGGCCTGCAAGCAACAGAGGGAAAACCGCCTCCAAAATGACAGTGGCTCGGCACAGAAAGCGCGTGAGCCCTGGGTGGAACGATGCCAGCCGAAATCCCAGTTCGCTGCCGAAGGCCGTTGTAGCCAGGATGCGCCGGAGCGCGTCGCCGCCCATCCAGATCGGCGAGATGAGCTTGGCCGCGCCTGACGCGAGATAAGAGAGCGCGGACTGGGCAGAGATGAACAGCAGGCAGACAGCGCCAGTGGCGGGTGTGACCCACGGATTGAATCCGAGCAGGAGCGCCACGCCGACTACAAGATTCATCTGCTGGGCGCCGTCTCCGGCGTAGGTGCTCCGAAGGTGAACGAGCATGGCGCTGAGAACGGCCATCGCGAGGCCGGCGGTAAACGGGTAAGACCGCAACGGCGACAGCGCAACCAGGAGAGTGCCCGCAAGGCCGAGAACGTGGCCGGCGGAGGCGCCGCTCCTGCCGAAGAGGAGCCGGGCGAACTCGGGCTGCCGGAACAGCGCGCCGTTGCCGGCGCGATCGAAAGAGAGCACGCGCCAGCTCATCAGGCCGCCCTCGGCATAGAGCGCATTGGCCGCCAGCCTCTCCGCGAACGTGACGGACATGCCCACGGCGAAGAACAGCGAAATCAGCGCTGCACAGCGATTCTGAACAGCCATGCCGGTGGACGAGAGGAGATGTTCGAACATGTGTCTGTTCTCCAGTCACTGTGGCCGGTTAAAGTCATGCGCCGAAGAGCAAAGGATCAGCTTGCCGATGCGCGGCGAGTCCAAAGGCGCGTCGCACGTCACCGTGGGATCCTGCTGGAAGATGGCCATCTGGCGGGAAATCGCGCAGGGATCTTGCCGTGGCATCGACATCACCAGGTTGAGCAGCAGCACATAAGGCGTGGAGAGGATCAGGCTCTGCGGATCGCGCTCCACGTCGGTTCCTTCGCGCGTCATGTGAAGAATGACCTCGCCGAGTCCGTTAATGGAATCGATGATCAGCTTTGTGGTCAGGCGCCGGGGGTGCCACACGGCATGGAACCATCGCCGTCCGGTGCACCAGTCCACCTCCAGCCACGGCATCGCGGAGCCATCCTGGTAAAGATCGCGGTAGATCAGGTGGTAGTTGAACGTCCCCGGGATGGGCGCAAAAAAGGTCCACTTGGGGATGAAGCCGAACGCATTGATTCGCGTCACCCAGGCCCCCAGGCGATTGGTGAACTGGTTCGGAACAGAAACCAGCAGCCAGCCGCCGAGGAGGACCAGGATGCAAACGCCTGCGAAGCCCAGGCTATTTGAGGACATTGGGTTCACCAACTGCCTTGGCAAGCTCGTTGCGCATCGCGACAACCCGGTCGAGAGTGGCCGAAGGAAGTAGGCCATCGACCGCGTCTCCCGCCGGTATATCAAGGGTCAGCTTCCCGTGGACCGCGTGATAGACCCACACCGCGGCCTGGTAAGCGAAGTAGGCCACGATGAAGATGGTTCCGAAGAGAGCCTCAATGGGAGCCGCAGGATGCCCGGGCGGCACCTGGCGGCGCTTCTGTTCCTGGCGTTGGAGAGCGATTGCTGCATCGACGAAGGCCAGGTCGGCCTTTGTCAGGGGCATAGCGCCTATGGGATTGGTAGCCATGTTTGAATGTTTCCTCCTGTCTCTTTTCGTGGCGAACGCATGAACCCTCTCTCGTCAAAGTCCGCGAGTGAGATCCGGCGTGGGTCATCAGCGGAAAGTCCTGCAGTGTGCACGCGGGAATCGCAGCATTCGGGGAAGACTGCAGAGACTTCGATAGTGAACAGGGAATGCTGTCGCCCCGGTCAACTGTGGCTGACGAAAGAGTTTTGTGACAGGAGTTCGGCCCGCAACATCCGCCTTCACAGACCTGTCTGCGCAAGAAGTCCGCCTGCATGCGAATGTCGCTGGCTCTCGCATTGCGGATCCAGCCGCGCCTTGCTTCAGTTGCTGTTCCGGCTTCTTCTCTCGTTCGCGTTCTCCGCCTCAGCCGCTTCAGATATGGGCAGAGCAGTTACGGTTTATCATCGTGAAGGGTGTGGCGTGCGTGAAGCTGCGCCCTTTTTGTGTGTTCGGCGACGGAGAGGCAAGCAGACAGTGATGCGAGCGAAGACGGCGGTGGTGCTGGGCGCCCAGTGGGGCGACGAAGGCAAGGGCAAGATCGTGGATGTGCTCAGCGAGCGGTTCAGCGCGGTGGCGCGCTACGCGGGCGGGCACAACGCGGGTCACACGGTGATCATCGGCGGCGATCGCTTCGTCCTGCAGCTGATCCCGTGCGGCGTGCTGCGCAAGGGCTGCATGGGCATCATCGGCAACGGCGTGGTGCTTGACCCGATCGCGTTTCTTGCTGAGGTGGCGCGGCTTCGCGAGCTGGGCGTGGACGTCGACGGGCAGCTCAAGGTATCGAACCGCGCACAGGTGATCCTTCCTTATCACCGCATGATCGAACTCGCCGCCGAGAGCGCGCCGGGGCGCAAGAAGATCGGCACAACGAGCCGCGGCATCGGTCCCGCCTACGAAGACAAGATGGCGCGCTCCGGATTGCGCGTCGTCGACCTTCTGAACGCGGATCTCCTGAAGACGCACATCGAAGCCGCGTGCGCGGAGAAGAACCGCATCGTGCATGCGCTCTTCGGGGGCCATGACGATGCGGGTCCGCTCGATCCGGCAAAGATGTTCGAGGAGTACTCGGCCGCGGCCGAGCAGGTGCGGCCATTTGTAGCGGACACCGCGCGGATGCTGAACACCATTCTGCGCGACGGCGGAAGCGTGATGTTCGAAGGCGCGCAGGGCACGATGCTCGATATCGACCACGGCACGTATCCGTTTGTGACTTCATCGAGCGCGACGGCCGGCGGCGCGGCGACCGGCACGGGCGTGGGGCCGACAGCGATCGGGACGGTGATCGCTGTGACGAAGGCATACGTGACGCGCGTAGGCGGCGGCCCGTTTCCAACCGAGATTCAAGATTCCGTGGGCGATCATCTGCGCGCGCGCGGAAATGAATACGGCGCGGTGACAGGAAGGCCGCGGCGGTGCGGATGGCTCGACATTCCGCTGCTGCGCTATTCAAACCAGGTGAACGGCGCGGAGTGGCTCGTCGTCACCAAGATGGACGTGCTCGACGAGCTGGACGAGATCCCGGTATGCGTGGGCTACGAGGTCGGCGGCAAAATCTCCGACGAGATTCCAGCGGATGTGCGTGGACTCGATGCAATCAAGCCGGTGTACAGGAAGTTGAAGGGCTGGCAGGAATCGACCGAGGGGATCACGGACTTCGATAAGCTGCCCGCTGCCGCGCGCGAGTATCTGCGCTTCCAGGAGCGCGAGAGCGGAGCGAGGATCGGGATGGTTTCGACAGGCCCGGATAGAGAACAGACGATGGTGCTGCCGGAATTTGCGGCGGCGCTCGACGAGATGTGCCGGTAGCGCTTGCCTCCGGCGGCGGTGTGTACAGAAGGGGGTAAGCACGGTAGGCTGCAAGATAGAAGGAAGCCGCTCCGCGGAACCGGCGGCGCCATGCAGAAGGGGTATTTCAGGAATGATCAGCTTCACGGTTCGCATGACGTTCAATCCAGAAGACCGGCACGACATGGAAGAGGCTCTGCGCAAGCTGGCGGTTGCGTCGCGGCAGGAGCCCGGATGCGTCACGTACGTTCCGCACTATGTGCAGGGCGAGCCGGACACGGTGGTGATCTACGAGCAGTACCGCGACGAGGCTGCGGCCGAGGCACACCGCCAGTCGGAGCACTTCCGGAAGCACGCGGTCGCCGGGCTCTACCAGAAGATGCGCGAGCGGGTGCGCGAGGACCTGGTAGCCCTCGTTTAGAACCGGCTTTCTCAGCCAGAAAGCTTCCCTCCAGGAGCTCTGTGCGTCAAAAGGGGCGGGAGGCGGAACCCGCGGCGGCAGGATCAATTCGGCCGCGTTTTGTTGCGGATACGGAATTGATTGACCGCCGGGATTGATTCGGTCTAGTATCCGTTACGCGATTATGCCCCAGATTCCAGTTCAACGAATGCTCCGCTGGAGTAGCCTCCCGGCGTTCGCATTGTTGCTTTGTTGCGCCGCCGGCGCCAAACAGGTCCGGCCCGGAATGCCGCGCGCCGAGCGGCACGAGAGCCGGCACGAAATCGACCAGCTTGAGCAGCAGTGGAAGGACGCCGTAATAGGCCACAACGTGCAGGCAATGGACTCTCTCCTGGCAGACGACTACATTGCCATCACGGCCAATGGCCTCTTACAGTCCAAGGATCAGACACTCGCCAATCTGAAGGATGGGACCCTGCACCTTGAATCCATCACGTTTTCGGATCGCAAGGTGCGCTTCTACGGGAAGACCGCGCTCGTGACGTCGCGCGCCGAGGTTTCAGGCAGCGCCGCCGATGGGGATGTCTCTGGAAGCTACCGTTACACGCGGGTGTATGTCCACGATGGCGCCGGCGGCTGGAAAATTGTGAGTTTTGAAGCCAGCCGGATCCGCGAGGGCGACGAGCAGCGCTGAGCGGAATAGTGAACTAATGTAACTCGTGCCTGGTTACATTGGAGTCGAGGGAAGTGACTTTAGATAGTAGACGTTGCTTCTCGATTCTCGAAAAAGTACGTTGTAATCACAGCGCATTTTCACCATATACTGTATGCAAGTCTCTTCCCCCTCAAGTTGGGCTAATTCCCGGTACGCAATCACCGATCAACATTGGAATCGAAAGCGAGAACAGGGACGAACGAGACTGGCGCTGCAAGTGTCTGTTGGATTTGCCCCGAATTCTCCGGTGCCGAAGCGGTGATTCCTTCTTGGGAGAGAAGGAATTCAGAACGTCAAAACTGGGGCCATGTATGAATCGTCAGCAGTTGGGGTTACTCAGATTTCTATCGCTGCTGTTTCTCCTGCCCGGGCTCGGCGGACTGATTCTCTCGGCGGTGGTTTCAACAAACTACCTTCAGAATCTGCCCCGGACGCCGGTTCCTGCGGAGATGCGGATGGTCCCGCGCAACGTCCACGGGATCGTTGTGTATCAAACCGAGGAAGAAGACCGGAAGCTGACCTTGATGGAAGACACTTCGGTATGCGTCTTCATCGTCGGGCTTGGCCTCGGGCTGGTCTACCTGCGCAAATGGGGAATCCAGCAGGCCCTCGGTGCAGAAGAGGACGACCGCGCGGCGCAGCACCCGGCCAACTGATGCGAAGCGAGATCACGCGGCCCGGCCGGTAAGGAACTCTCCCCCGCCGAATCTACAATTGAACCCATGCCCGAACTTCCCGAGGTGGAGACGATCGCCCGCGGAGTCAATGCGCGCGTGCGCGGCGACCGGATTCGCGAAGCGTGGTTTGGATCGCATCGCGAGCCGTTCAAGACTCCGGCGCGGGCGCAGGCTCGTGGGCTGGAAGGACGAACGATCCTTTCCGTGCACCGGACAGGCAAGCACATCGTGTGCGAACTCGGCTCAGGACCTGCGGACAAAGCATCGAGGAAAGGGAGTTCACCCGATGCGCAGTGGATCGTGCATCTTGGCATGACCGGGCGGCTGCTGGTCACCGTTCCGGAGGCTCCCGTCGCGGCCCATACCCATGCGCGCATTCAGCTTGAAAGCGGCCGCGAGCTGCGGTTTGTGGATTCGCGGCGGTTCGGGCGGCTGGAATTCAGGGAGCTGCGAACGGCGCAGGCCTTCGGCGGACCGGGCAAGGAACCCCTCACGATCGCCGAAGCGGAGTTCGCCGCTCTTTTCCGCGCACGGAAACTGGCGATCAAGGCCGCGCTTCTGAACCAGGGCCTGCTCGCCGGCGTCGGCAACATCTATGCCGATGAAAGCCTGTTCAAGGCCGGGATCCGTCCGCGGCGGCGCGCAGGACGGCTGACCCGGCATGAGTTGGAGCGGCTTCGGACGGCTTTGAAGCAGGTGCTCGAGCACGCGATCCGACTCGGGGGTTCTTCCGTATCGGATTACGTCGACGCAGACGGAGCCAAGGGATTTTTTCAGCTCGAGCACATGGTGTATCAGCGGTCGGGCGAGCCCTGCCGGGTGTGCGCCACCGCGATCCGCCGCGTGGTCGTGGCGGGGCGCAGTACGCACTATTGCCCGAAATGCCAGAAATAGAACAGCGAGGTAGGGTCTCGGTCTGAAATCCGGGTTTCGCCCCAAAATCGATCTGACGAGGCGGCTAGTCCATCGGGCGAGTGCGGTTACGCAGGAACGTACGTCAACCCGATCACGTCCTCGTCAAATCGATTGCTGCCCACCAGGCGAAGCCGCGGCCGGGGGCCGGCGAAAAATGGCTGCCCAGACCCAAGCACGATTGGGTGGATGTAGAGCCGGTACTCATCAATAAGGCCAAGATTGGTCAGGCTTCCGGCCAGGTTAGGTCCGGCAACGTCAATCTCCCCGCCCAACTGAGCCTTGAGGCCGCGTATCACCGCCTCGAAATCACTCCCGACAAGTGTGGCGTTGGGGCCCACCGACTTCAATGTGCGCGACACAACCCACTTCCGCTGGCTGCGCCACAGCGCCGCGAAATCGCGGTCCTCCGCGTCCCAACCCGGTTGGTCATCTTGCCAGTAACTCATGATCTCGTACATGCGGCGGCCGTACACAACGTCCGACACGCTGCGCTCCTGCTCGACGAAGTGGCGAGAGAGCGCCGGACCGGGTGGCCCGATTTTCATGTGGTCGACGTAGCCGTCCAGAGACTGGTTCAGTCCATACACAAGTTTTGCCACGCCACAAAACCTCCGCCCCGGGTTTCTCGGATTAGCTTACGCCGGCATTGCGAGGACGCAAGAAATACGATCGGTGCATTGCATTGCCGGTGTACCTGCCAGGAATACGCCTTCCCCCTTGAGGCAACATTGGCACGGACAAAATCAGCGAATTCATTCGGCAATAGTTCACTTGTTCTATGAGTTTCTGTAGGCCAAGCTCGCCTCGCTCCAGAATTTCGGTGAGAGCTTACTCTAATGTGCCCGTAACCGATTGAAAAAACAACACGGGAGGAACGGCACGGTGATTGCTATTAGAAGGGCGCCAGTGATGTACAGGCTGACAAGATCAGCCGAGGAACAGAGGGACCCGGCAAGAGCCCCCGCCGAGAGCGGAAAAAATGAGGCCGGCCGGGAAACCCGATATAAGCAACGGCTACCGAAAGCCGTGCATAACAATCAGGGGGAGGCCAGTGACCCCGAAAGTTTAAGATAAAGTGAGCGCCGCTCCTTCGGGAGCGGCGTTTCTCGTTGAGATTCCGGGACCTTGGGCCTGCGCTAGTGCCGGAAATGGACGATTCGCACGGGTTCCCGAAACGAAAAACCTTCATCCAAGTCATCCGAAGGGTACTTGCCAGTCGGGCCGCATCGCTGTAGTATCAGATTTGCCGATAGAGCGGCTGAGACGAGCCCCTGCATATAGGTTGAGCTTGCTCGCCGCTGAACTAGGAAAGTTCGCCCTGGAGTCCGGAAGTAGGCTTGCGAGCGGCGAAGTCTCCCCGTTTGGAAAGGCATCACGAGAGGAAAACATTGGCGGCGCTGGTCTCGACGCTGATCGCCGGCCGGATTCCGCTGTGAGGGTTCCAGGGTCACGGTAGGTGAGGCGCTTGCGCCTGCGGAAAGCGGCCTCAGACATTCCGGCTCCATTGGCTCGAAGGTTGCCGTAAGGGCAATCCGGGGAGCAGGGAACCGCAGAACTGGAGACAGGTAAAAAGGGCCGCAGTATATCGAGGAACGCGCAGAAGATCGCAATCAGCAGTGATGCGGTGACGAGAGAGGTCCAGGGAGATTGCGGAACGCACCCGCAGCGAAACCACGGTTCGCCCGTAGGTCGGCGCAGCGGAGGGGTTTATCCGGTCTCATAGGTGGGCCTGTGAGCAAGGAGAGCCGCGAGGCGCGGGGCGCGGTTCAGAAATAAGAGGAATGCATCCAACAAAAATGTGCCAGGAAGTGCACGCATGACGACAGAAACAACGCAGCCCCAACCTGAAATGGGGCCGAGCCCGGCCAACGGGTCGGGGCAGTCGCAGGGGCATCGGCGCCGCCGGCGCCGCCGCAAGAACAAATCCAGCCACTCTGGCGCTCCCCAGGCCCAGCAGGGTCAGCAGGGACAGCCGCAACAGCCGCAACAGCAGGCGCCTCAGCCGCAGGCCGCGGCTCCCAGGCCTCCCGCTCAGCAGCATCAACAGCAGCAGCGGCAGCAGGGGCAGGGGCAGGGGCGGAAGAAAAAGAAATTCTTCCAGAAGGGCAGCGGAGGCGGGCAGCCTCAGCCCCAGCCGGGGAACAGCATTCACCAGCAGCACGGCAAGCGCAAGAACAAGCAGCGCGGCCCCCGGGAGTTTGTCGGCCCCATGGACCACAGCTACCGCGCGGTGAATGGCAACGTGGCGGACGGTCCTGCTTCGACTATCCAGATCACGAGCAACAACGGCCACGGGAACTACTATCCCGACATGTACCAGGCGCCGGCTCCGGCCGCGCCCGTGCGCCACGACGCGCCCACGCGCATCTTCTGCTTCATCGAAGACCTGTTCTTCCTCGCGAAGATCAACGAGACGGCGCGGAAGCTCGGCGTGAAGGTCGAGTTCGTGAAGGGCTCGGACAAGGACGCACCGCAGCGGATCCTCGAAGCTCCGGAAGAAGAGCGCGCGCGGCTGATCGTGTTCGACCTGAACAACGCGAACGCCAAGCCGATGACGCTGATTCCGAAGTTCAAGACGAAGTTCAAAAAGGCCGTCTCGATCATCGGCTTCCTCTCGCACCTTCAGGGCGACCTGAAGGCGAAGGCAGTCGAAGCCGGCTGCGACACGGTGATGCCGCGGTCTGCGTTCTCGCAGGGCCTTCCGAATCTTCTCCGCCGCTACGGCCTCGAAGAGGAAGAAGAGTACGAATCCCAGCCCGCGTTCTAAAGACCGGGACCCAGAGATAAAGGGACAAAGAATTCAGGGAACCGGGAACGAAAGGACAGAGCGCTCCGATTGGTGCGCTCTTTTCTTTTGTTCGGATTTCCCGGACTCGGATCTGCTTGGAAAAAGTACGGGCAAGAGAGGGCATAGAGCAAGAGTCTCTTTCCCTTTGTCCCGTAGCTTGCCCTGAGCGAAGTCGAAGGGTCCCTGATCCCTGCTTTTTACCCCGGCGGCCACGTAAGATGCCGTCCCCCGAGCACGTGCACGTGCAGGTGATCGACGGTCTGTCCCCCATGCTCGCCTGTGTTGATCACCACGCGATACCCTTTCGCGAGTCCGTGCTCGCGCGCGAGGTCGCCGGCCGTCGACAGCAGATGACCCAGAAGCGCGGTGTGGTTGCGGTCTGCATGCGCCAGCGACGTGACGTGATCGCGCGGCACAATCAAAAAATGCACAGGCGCCTGCGGGTTGATGTCGCCGAAGGCGTAGCACTTCTCATCCTGGTACACGGCCTTCGAGGGAATCTTTCCTTCGACGATCTTGCAGAAGAGGCAATCCATGACGGCAACAGTGTACAGGAGTAGTGAAAAGCAGGAGAGAAACGGCGAGGTCTGCTTATGCGCTCTTTTCGGCAGGCGAGGGCGGCACGCGCAGGCTGGCGCGAAGCCGGCGCAGCGCATCGAGATGGATGACGAGTGCGATGGCCGCGCCAAGAGCCGTGCACCACAGCCGCCGGTGAGCGATCTCGGAGCCCGGAATCTGATTCAGCGAAAGCAAAAACACGATGTAGCCCGTGAGGAACGCGGTGTAGAGCCCGTAGTTGACTGCATTGGTCGCGTAAGCGAGCAGCGCGAAGACTGCGGTGATCGCGGCAAGGATCTCAGGCCGCGGCGCGACATGCGCGATGAAGAGACTGCCGAGCCACGCGCCGGCCATCGTCCCCAAAACACGTAGAGAGCCCCGCGTGAGCGTCTCGGAGAACGCGGGTTTCTGCACAAGGAGCGCGGTCATCGGGATCCAGTAGCCGGACTGCAGGCCGCTGCGCCGGTAGATCTCCGTGGCGATAAGAATGGTCACGAGCAGTCGCAGGCAATAGACAAGCGATTGCCGAGGCGGCAGCGGTGGGAACGCAACAGGGATCCTTCGAACTGCTTGGAGAAGGCTCCGGTCCTCGTCACGCAGGGTCGCAAGAAACCGGGCGGACATGCAGACGATGTCCCTCCGGAGATGGCGAAAACAAAGTGCAGTTGACGTGATGAGAAACTGGACGATTCCGCCCGCAGCTATAAGTCCGGCGCGGGCAAACGCAGGTCCGGGTCCGGTGGGAAACGCCGAAGCGACGACGAGCGCGATGAATGCCTGCTGCCCAACCCACGCGAGTCCGGTGTGTCGAGTCGAGAGCACTCCGTAAATGAGCGCAGAGCCGGCCGCGGCGATCAGCAGCCAGTAGTCGCGGTGGCCGGCGAGAGTGCCCGCCAGCGCCGCCGTAGTCGTGGCAAACACTGCTGCGATCATCGGGATCAGACGAGAGTCGGAGATGCGCTGATTCGCTCCGAAGCCGACGGTAAACGCGCCGCCGCCCGCGACAAGCCCGGCGCCGGGATGCCCCATCAGCACCCCCGCGAACAGGCATACCGCAACCGCCGCCGCACTCACCAGCGGCAGCCGGAAGCTGAACGCGGACCACTGGAAGCTGTAGAGATCGGCAAGAAAATGCGGGCCGGCGGCAACTGCAACAGGCGGGTTGGCGGAGGCAGCCATTGTTCAAGGTTTTGATGCATTACATATCCGAACTCGCGCAAACGGTGCCGCAACGGCGGAAAAGACCGCCCGGAATCAGCTCGTGTGATCGAGGATGATCTTCCAGCCATGCGCGCCCTTGCGCCACACAAGCGAAAAGATGCCGTCATCCTTGGTCGCTGCTCCGTGAGCAGTCCGCTGCAGGTGGAATTTCCCCGTGACCAGCGCGATCTCGGTTCTGCCGCAAGCGCCCGGCAGCATGCGCACATCGAGATCATTGAACGTAAGCGTCCCCATCTGCTCGCGTGAGGTGTAGTTCTCCTTATACCGGCTCAGGATGGGCTGGTATCCCTTGCGCAACGTCGCGCCGATGAAGGTCGTGTCGGCCGAGTCTTCGTAGGTCTTCATGAAGTCTTCGACGTCGCCGCGGTTCCATGCGTCGGATTGCGCTTTCATCGCAGCGCGGATCTGGGCCTCGTCGGGGCTCGGAGATTGGGCAGTAAGCGCAGTGGCGGCGAGAAGCACGGCGAGCAAGGCGAAGAGTCTTTTCATTGGGGCCTCCGGAGCAGGCGATTTTAGGGTCCAGCTTACAATATGACCATGGCCGCACCGGCTGCCGCTTCACCATTTCGCATCGTCCACACCGTCTGCTCGCACGATTGCCCGGACTCATGCGGCGTGCTGGTGACCGTGGACGCAAACGGGCGCGCCGTGAAGCTGCAGGGCGATCCTTCGCACCCGGTGACCCAGGGATTCCTGTGTGGCAAGGTGGCGAAGTATCTCGACCGCGTCTATGCGCCGGACCGCATTCTTTACCCGCTGAAGCGCAAACCCGGCGCGGCAAAAGGCCCGCGGCCCCGCGGCGCGGAGCTCGATGCATTCAACCGCATCAGCTGGGACGAAGCGCTTGATGCAATCGCCGCGCGCCTGAAAGAAACCGCAGACCGCTACGGGCCCGAATCGATCCTGCCCTACAGCTATGCCGGCAATATGGGCCTGCTGGGCTACGGCTCAATGGACCGCCGCTTCTTCCATCGCCTCGGCGCAAGCCAGCTCGACCGCACCATTTGCGCGGAAGCGGGTGGCGTCGCATGGAAGCTCGTATACGGCATCAAGCTCGGCACACCCACGGAGGACTTCCGCCGCGCGAAGCTGATCATCGCCTGGGGCGGCAACATCCACGGCAACAACATCCACCTGTGGCCCATGATCGAGCAGGCGCGGCGCGACGGCGCGCGGCTCATCGTAATCGATCCCTACCGCACGCGCACGGCGGCGCTCGCGGACTGGCACATCGCCATCCGGCCCGGCACCGACACGGCCCTCGCGCTCGGCATGATGCACGTGATCCTGCGCGAAGGCCTCGAGGACCGCGCCTACATCGACGCAATGACGCACGGCTTCGCGCAACTCGCCGAGCGCGTGCGCAAATACACTCCCGAGCGCGTAGCGGCGTGGACAGGTATGCTCCCCGAAGACGTCGAGCAGCTCGCGCGGACCTACGCCAGGACGCAGCCATCCGCGATCCGCGTGAACTACGGAGTGCAGCGTGCCGAGTTTGGCGGAACAGCCATGCGGGCGATCGTCATGCTGCCCGCGCTCACCGGCGCGTGGAAGCATCGCGGCGGGGGCGCGCAGCTTTCGACCTCCGGTGCGTTCGCATGGGACGAGGATGCTCTGCGTCGGCCTGACCTTGCCGAGCGTTCACCTCTGAAGCGCCTGGCGCGGACGGTCAACATGTCAACACTGGGCATCGCTCTCACCGAACTGGGCCGCAACGGACACGCGCAGGACGGCCCGCCCGTGCACGCACTGTTCGTCTACAACTCCAACCCCGGCGCCGTCGCTCCAAATCATCATGCGGTCGTGCGCGGCCTCAAGCGCGACGACCTGTTCACGGTGGTCCACGAGCAGTTCTTCACCGACACGACGGACTACGCCGACTACGTCCTGCCGGCGACAACGTTTCTCGAGCACACCGATGCCCAGGGAGCGTACGGGCACTACTTTGTGCAGTGGAATGAGAAAGCCATCGAACCGCCCGGCGAAGCCCGATCGAACGTGTGGCTGTTCTCCGAGCTCGCCCAGCGCATGGGCTTCGACGACGAGTGCTTCCGCGATACGCCCGAGCAGATGATTGCGCAGGCGCTCGCGGCCGGACCCGACGGACACTCGCGCAACCACGCAATGGAGCACATCAGGCTCGAAGACCTGAAGCAGAAGGGCCACGTGCCGCTGGCGTTCCATCGCGAGCCGGAGAAGGCGTCCTTTCAGCCCTTCGCAAGCGGCAGCGTGCCGACACCCTCCGGCAAAATCGAGTTCTATTCCGAAACATTGAAGACACAGGGTATGGATGCGCTGCCCGCGTTTACGCCGCCAGCCGAGTCGCGCTGGGGCGAGAGCGCAAAGCAATATCCGCTCGAGTTCCTCGGCCGCAAGAATGACAACTACATGAACTCCACCTTTGCGAACCTCGACGGCCACCGCAAGATGGAAGCGCGCACGCGCGACAAGCTCGAGATGCATCCAATCGACGCGGAGGCGCGCGGCATCGCCCCGGGGGACCCCGTGCGCGTGTTCAACCGGCGCGGCAGCCTGAACCTGACCGCAATGCTGAACCGGAGCCTGCCCGAGGGCGTTGTCGCCGCGCGCCTGGACTGGGCAAAGCTGAGCCCCGATGCCGTCAATGTGAACGCGCTCACCAGCGAACGCTTGACAGACATGGGGAACGGTCCGACATTCTATTCGGTCCTCGTGGAAGTGGAGAAAGCCGGCGCGTAACAGGACGCTGACCTTAGCAACCCGGGGACCGAAAAGGGGCTCGACATGACAGGGTGCTCCAGATGATCTGGACCAGTGGGCTGATTCTCGCGTGCATCGGGGCAGGCTTCCTGCTGTTGAGGCGCGTGAGTCAAATTTCGGCGAAGGCCGCCAAGGGCTTCCTTGCGCAGGGAGCGCTGGTCATCGATGTGCGCACCAATCCCGAGTTCCAGGCCGGCCATCTGCCGCAGGCGATCCACATCCCCCTGGATGAGATCGAAACTCTGACAACGCGCCGCGTGCAGGACAAGGATCATGTGCTGTTGCTGCACTGCCAGAGCGGCATGCGCAGCGTTACGGCCCGGCGCAAGCTGATGCAGATGGGCTACACGCAGGTCTTCAACCTTGGCTCGTATCGCAGGGCCGCGCGCATCGTCGGGCGTAGCTGAGCCGCCGCGCCCCGCGAGAACTCAGCCAACATTGCCAAACGGATCCTCGAGCGACGGGCACTGCGGCGTGAGCAACTCCGCGCCATCCGCGGTCACGAGCAGATCATCTTCGAGGCGAATACCGAACTCGCCCTTGATATAGATCCCGGGCTCGTCGCTCAGAGTCATGTTCCTCTCGAGCCGCGGCGCAAGGTCCCACCCAAACATGTCGTTTTTCACGAAGTAGGGCCACTCGTGCATGTCCAGGCCGATGCCGTGGCCCACGCGGTGCGTGAAATACGCAAACCCCGGTCCGTAGCCGCCATCGACGATCACCTTGCGACCCGCGGCGTCCACATCCGCCGCAAGCACGCCAGGCCGCGCTGTGTGCAGAGCCGCCGACTGCGCCCGCTTCACAAGATCGAAGACCGTCAGCATCTTCGCCGTGGGCTTGCCCAGGACAAAGGTCCGCGTGATGTCGGAGGTGTACCCCTCGACAGCGCAGCCATCGTCGAGCATCAGGATCGATCCTTCCTTCAGCGTCTGCGGCTGTCGCGAGCCGTGCGGCAGCGCGGTGAACTCGTCGATGTTGAGGCTGGCATCGCCCGGAAATCCGACGCGATGATACCCAAGCGCGACCATCCTCTCCACGTCGGCATTGGTCATGCCCGGTCGCACAGATTGCGCCACCGCGCGGTACACCAGCAGCGTGGCCCGGCACGCCAGCCGCATGCACTCAATCTCGTGCGGCTCCTTAATCATCCGGCATCCGGCGGTCACCGGCGTGGCGCTCACAATCGTCGCGTGCGGACACGCCGTTCGAATTCCGTCTGCGAAAACGAACTTCATGTTCTCATCGAGCCCGATGGTTCCGGATGCGAGCCCGCGATCTGCAAGGCCGCGCGCGACCAGGGCGTACGGGCTCTCATCCTCCTGCCATGTGAGAATCTGGGCATCGCTCACGAGTGGGCCCGACGCGAGCATCTCGCGCGTGCGGCCCTCTTCAAATGCGGGGCACACAAGAAACGGCTTCGACCGCGCCGGCAATACAAGCGCAAACAATCGCTCGCTTCCGCCAAGCCGCAGATTCGCAAAATACATCGACGAACTGGTGCTGTTGGCGAGGACAATGGCATCGATTTTGTTCCCGGTCATCAGCGCGCGCGCCCGCTCGATGCGCGCCTCGCGCTCGGCGTTCGTAAACGGCCGCGCCAGCCCGCTCAGATTGGGCAGCGCGACAATCGCGGGTGGCGCAGAGTCAGCATGCGGACTCTGGCCGGAAGCGAACGAAACTCCGGCGGTGGCGGCGATCGCAGAGCCGAGGAAGCCGCGACGGGAGACTCGATTCGATGAGGACATGGCTCTCCTTGAAGCGTGCGGTGTCGCCCACAGCATAGCCGCTAAGGCTTCAACGGCGCGGGCTCGAGTTCAATGTAGTCGAGCGCCGCCGGATCGGACTTGTCGGGCGTGCCTTCAACGCGCAGCACATCGCCGGGCTTGAGTTCCACGCCGCGCGCCACGTAGCGCGTAGAGTTGTCGCCGTGAGGCCGGCGGCTCGGCAGAGTTGCATTGGCAACCCACGATGCCCTCGTCTGTCCGTCGACGAGCAGACTGAATTTCGCATCGCCCCCTTGCAGATCGAAATACTGCACCGCCACATCCAACCGTCCCGCCCTGCCGTCGTAGGTCCACTCGGCAGAACAATTGGCCTCACCGCAGCTCACGCCCTTGCCTCCCGAAGCATCCTCCCAAGGCTGCACATCGATGATCTTGTACCCGGTCAGCTTCGCATCCTCCGCCTCAAGCCTCCCCGGATAGTGCCCCGCGCGCCCCTTGTCATCGGGAATCCCGCTCAGCTTGAGGAAGTACTGCACAATCGCATCGCGCCAAACGATGGCGTGGCCGGCCTGGTATTCGAGGCGCGCCTTGACGTCTGAGTAGAGCGCGGGGTCGATCTTGCCTTCCAGCGTGGCCCATTCGCGGCCCAGTTCCGCCGCTTCGTCGGCGCCCTTGTAATGGCTGTCGTAGATGTACTGGATCACGGTCTTGCCCCCAAATCCGGGCAGGTCCAGCTTCCACGTATACGGCACGTGATGGAAGAACGTCAGCAGCTCATTCGGCGTGGTCTTCACATCCTCATACAACTTCGCCAGCTCCGGCGGATACTGCCCCGCATACCCCGTCCCCGTCGCGACGCTCCGGTCCATCCCCACGCCCTCGCGGTCCGCGCGGTGCCACTGGCCCCAGCCGTTGTTCTCGCTGGCCTCGATATTCGGCCCGTAGTGCGAGCCGGTGATCCCGGTGAGCGTCTGCATGCCGAGCGGTCCGGTGTAGTCCACGTACGCAGGCCACGACTGCATCAGCATCTTCGTCACTGTGCTCACTACCTGCGGATCGCTTCCAAGCGTTTGCCGCGTCCACTCCTGGGCGATCTGCTGCGCGGTGAGATTCGGATTCCATGCCAGCCGGCCGAAGGCGTACAGATTGGCCATCGCCAGCGGCGATCCGAGCCAGTTCTGCCCCACGCATGACACGCCGATCATCCCGCCCAGCGGGCGATTGAACTTCTTGCCCGCGATGATCTCCTTCACCGGCGTCGGGCGATTGTCTCCGCGCAGATCGAAATCCAGAACCCACTTCCACATCGGCGCAATGTACACAAGGTGCCGCTGCTGGCCCAGGTACTCCTGCGTGATCTGCAGCTCCATCGCCTGGTTCGTCTTCTCGAGCCCCGCAAACAGCGGCGACACCGGCTCCTGCGCCTGGAAGTCGATCGGCCCTTCCTTCACCTGCACAATCACGTTCGGCGCGAACTTCCCATCCAGCGGATGAAAGATGTCGTACGCCGCGCGCGCGCGATCCGCCTTCGGATCCTTCCAGTCGAGATGATGGTTGTACACAAACGCGCGATACAGCACCACTCCGCCATGCGGCTCGAGCGCGTTCGCCAGCGTGTTGGCGGCATCGGCAGGCGTTCGGCCGTAGCTCGCCGGCCCAGGCTGCCCTTCGCTGTCTGCCTTCACGGTGAATCCGGCAAAGTCGGGAATATACGTGTAGATGTCATCGACCTTTGACTTCCACCACGCGATAACCGCCGGGTCCAGCGGATCGTACGTAGCCAGGCCGCCGATTGTCTTCGGGCTGGCAACATCCGCGCTCAACGCCACGCGCACGCCATAAGGCCGCATCGTGTCGGCGATCCGCTTTACTTGCGCGAGCATCTCCGGCTGAAGAAACGGTGCGGCGTTGTTCACGTTGTTGATGTTGCATCCGTTGATGCCGACTGACGCCAGCAGCCGCGCGTACTCGCGCACAGGTGCAAGGTCCTCGCGCACGTGTCCGGCTTCAAAGAAGATCGAACGCCCGCCGTAGCCGCGCTCGACGGAGCCGTCGATGTTGTCCCACTCATCCGTCCAGCGGATCGGCATGCCAGGTGTGCTGGTGATCGCCGACGGTGGCGCCGCGTTGAATTGCGCCACGTATCGCAGGAACGCGAATGCTCCGTACAGAACGCCGCGATCGCTGGCACCGGCAATGATGATGTCCTGCCTGCCTTCCAGCTGTGCGCGCGTGATCCAGAAGGCTTCAGCTCCGAGCTTCGCCGGAACCTTCACGCTCGGATATGCGCGCTTGACCTGCTCGATCGTCCCGATCGCGATCTCGCCCTGGGCCGCAGCCTGCGATGCGGTTGGCAGTTCTCCGTAGAGGCCGTTCAGGCCCTGCTCCACTTCCTTCAGCGCAGTTGCGTTGCCATCCCCGAGTGATCGAACCAGAAACGGAATGGATGCCTTGCCATGATTGCCCGTGAACCTCAGCCACGCCTGGTCCGCCGTCTGCGCGCAGACCATGGTCCCCGCCAACACAACCAGTCCAAGACCGGTGAAAAAACCGATTTTCTTCGCACTCCCCGCCAGCGTCCGCACCCATTCATCGCGCATGGCTACCGTTGTACCACGCAGCGCCGCCTCTAACTCCGCTAACCCCGCTGCATCACACCGTCGTCCAGTCCAGGATCACCTTGCCCGCGTTCCCCGTCATCATCACTTCGAAGCCCTTCTCAAATTCGCTGTGGTCGAAACGGTGCGTAATCACCGGCGAAATGTCCACACCCGACTCCAGCAACACGCTCATCTTGTACCAGGTCTCGTACATCTCCCGGCCGTAGATGCCCTTGATCGTGATCATGTTGAAGATCACATGCCGCCAGTCCATCTCCGAAGGCTTCGCCGGAATCCCCAGCAGCGCGATTTTGCCTCCATGACACATGTTGGCAATCATGTCCCGCAGCGCGATCGGGCTGCCCGACATCTCCATGCCCACGTCGAACCCCTCCGCCATGCCGAGTTGCCTCTGCACGTCGCCCAGCGATGTCTCCTTCACATTCACCGCCTGGGTCGCGCCCATCTTCCGCGCCAGTTCCAGCCGGTAGGGATTCATATCGGTGACCACGATGTGGCGCGCGCCTGCGTGCCGCACAACGGGAATCGCCATGATTCCGATCGGGCCCGCGCCCGTGATCAGAACGTCTTCGCCCGTCACATCGAACGACAGCGCCGTATGCACCGCATTCCCAAACGGATCGAAGATCGCCGCCACGTCCCTGTCGATCCCGGAATGATGCCGCCAGATGTTCGCCACCGGCAGCGAAACGTACTCCGCAAACGCGCCGGGCCGGTCCACTCCCAATCCCTGGATCTGCTTGCACAGATGCCGGCGCCCGGCCATGCAGTTGCGGCAGTGCCCGCAGGTCACGTGCCCCTCGCCGCTCACAATATCGCCCGGGTGGAAATCGTTGACGTTCGATCCCACCTCAACGATCTCGCCCACAAACTCGTGCCCGATCGCCATCGGAACCGGGATCGTCTTCCGCGCCCAGTCGTCCCACTGGTATATGTGCACGTCGGTGCCGCAGATGCCCGTCTTCTGCACCCGGATCAGAACATCGTTGATCCCGATCGTGGGCTTTGGAACTTCTTCCAGCCACAGGCCGCGCTCGCTCTTGCTCTTCACCAACGCCTTCATCCAGCCAACCTCACAGTGCACGCGGACAGCGATGTTTGTGCTGCCAGTCCGGGGGACAAGACCAATTGCTACTTTGGCCATCATTCTCTAACACCCCGTACCGCTGCAAGAACTCGTCCCGAGAAGCGCAACAAAGCGAGGCCGCGGCGAGTGGCACAGGACGCTCCCGCCGCGAACCGTGAACTGTGAACTACGAACTGCGACCTCGTCTCCCGTTCGGCTCATACCGGAAACACTGCTCCAGCGTCACCCCCAGCGCCATCGCAACCTTGAATGCCGTCTCAAGAGAAGGCGAGTACTTGTCCTGCTCCATCGCGATCACAGTCTGCCGCGTCACGCCAACGCGATCCGCCAGTTCCTGCTGCGTCATCTCGCGCCCGGCCCGCAGCTCTCGAATCTCGTTGCGCAGCCCTCCCATCACAGCGCTCTCCGATAAGACACGATCTGCGTCGCCGTCTTCGCAATATCGGCCGCAATCAGCATGGTGAAGAATACGCTCAGGAAATGCAGCCCCATGTGCCTGTGTTCCAGTTGATCGTGACTCATCGCCGCGTAGAACCACAGCATGCCCAGTCCCACCACCATCAGCGTGGCGACCGTCAAGTAGCCGACCCGATAGCCGCGCAATTCAATCAGCTTGTCCCGCTCGTCCGTCATGCGCTTGCGCGTCGCCAGCGCGATGATCGCCTGCAGCACCGCCTGCAGCGCAATGATGCCCACAATCACGCCCGCCACCTTGTTCACTGAGTTCTGCGCGTGCAGGAAAAAATACGGACCGTAAACCACCAGCTCCGCCGCAAGCGAAGCGTAAAGTGTCTTCTCTCGGTACGAAAGACTAGCCATCCGGATCGCTCCATGTCAAAAATATTTGACATCGACGACAATAACTCCATTGGCGGCACATGTCAAATATTTTTGACATTTAGATGAGCAGCTTGAGAGCGAACAATCTCTCGCGGACTTTCAATACCGCTTGGTCAACGCCGCCGGCGAAGGCCCGGACTTGCCGCCCAGCAGCCAGTCCACCGCCGTGCGCACGTCCTGCTCGCGCGCCTCGCCCATGATGCGCGCCACCACCTGGCCCCGCTCATCGAGCACTGCCGTGCCCGGCACGATATTGCCCAGCCCGAAATCGGCCATCATGTCGGTGTCGCCACCCACCCAGCTGTCTGCCGGCACATTCAGCCGCTCCAGCACGCCGGGAATTTTCTTCCGGTCCTTCGGATCGTCAATCGAGATGGCCACAAACTTCACCGGCTTGCCTTCATAGCTTGCCGCAATCTTCGCCAGCCGCGGCAGTTCTTCCTGGCAGGGGCCGCACCACGTCGCCCAGAAGTTAACCACCACAACCTGCCCGCGCAGCTCGGATAGCTTGCGTGCCTGCCCGTCAAGAGTTTTGAACGAGGGATCGGGCGCGCGCCGTGCGTACAGCAAGACCGCGGGCAGGCAGCAAAGTGAGAGGAACACGATTGGCTTTAGGGGAAGGCGCGGCATGAGTGATCAGACTATAGCCGAGTGTCCGCGCACTCGATTCCATCGAAAGGTGGAGAGGAGCCTACATCGCATAGATCACGACTTTTCGCCCGCTCGCTGCTAACTTCGTCAGCATTGTCCGTCTCTGTCGCAGTTTGGACGGTCCGGAGCGGACTTATCGAGGCCAGTATCACTTCCCCTTTTGGAGAACAGTTCAAATGAAAAACCTCCTTCGCCCGGCGGCTTTGTCGGCTGCCATATTCCTGCCAGCTCTCATCATGAGCCCGGCCGCGCATGCGCAGGGATGCGTCGCGGCTCACTCGCCTCAACCCATCATCTCCGGGCTCGATCCTGGAACCGAAGCAAACGCGCGGCATTATTCCGGCAGCGGGCTGCTGCACGGATTGACGATCACAACCGGCTTCCGCGTCTACAACTCCTACAAGCACTACATCGGAACCGTCTACCAGGTGCAGCGGCAGATCAACCACAACGCGGTCGTCAACCATGTAGACCTGTTTGAAGCCGACCTGAATTACCAGTTCACGCCGCGCATGAGTTTCATCGCGACCATTCCCGGCATGGAGGCGACGCGCCACGGCCAGTCGAGCAACACAAATTACTACCGCTCCGGCGGCATCGGCGACGTGACCATGGGCGTACAGTCGTGGATCTTCCGTCCTCCGACAGAGAACCACGGCAACGTTGCGCTGTCTGCGCAGCTCAAGCTTCCGACGGGCATCAACGATGCCAAAGGAACCACCGTCACCAAAACCGGCAAAAAGCAGATTCAGCCGTTCGATGAGTCGATCCAGCCCGGCGACGGAACCTGGGGCTTCAGCCTGGCCACCCAGGCCTATCACCCCGTGTATTGGCAGACGATGGCGTACTTCACGGGCTCATGGCTCTTCAGCCCGCAGGATACGACCGGCGTAAAAACGTTCCGTGGAGCGCCCGGCGAGGGCGTTGTCTCGGCCACGGATCAGTACCTCTGGCGCGGCGGCTTCTCGCGCCCTGTAACTGGCCTGAAGCTGGCGCGCGGGCTCGCATTCAGCATGGGCGGCCGCATGGAAGGCGTACCTGTTCGCGACGCATTCGGGTCGAGCAATGGTTTCCGGCGGCCCGGATACGTGATCTCGATCGAGCCCGGAATGATGTACGCGCGCGGCCGCTACTCGTTCTATGCCAGCGGTCCATGGGCAATGGAACGCAACCGCAAGATCAGTGTCACTGATCTCGAAAACCACTCCCACGGCGACGCGGCCTTCTCCGACTACACCATCATTGCCGGACTCTCCCGTTCGTTCTGACCGGCAACAACAGAGCGGCCCGGCAATGACAACCGGGCCGCATCCTTCAGAGACGCAAAAAGGCCGCGGGAGAGCGTCGAAGCCTTCGATGCTCTCCCGCGGCTTTTGCTAATACTGGGATTTCACTGTCAGCGCGAGCGGCGTAGTGTGCGTCGTCGCCGTAACGCCGTTGCTCGACTGCGCCGTGATAGTCAGCGTGTAGCTTCCCGCCGGCGTGGGCAGGTTATATGGCGGCCCGTGATTGTAGTAGTTGTAGAGCGGCGAACACGCCGTGGTGCCGAGCACCGTAACCAGCGCCATCAGCCCCAGCAGCGACAGCCGGTTCAGCCAGCGGCGGCGCCGGGCGGCAAACCCCATCCCCGCAAGCCCAAGCACCCCCGGCAGCAGCACAGCCCAATCCACGGAGTGCCCGCCCATCTTCGGCGGCGTCAGCGCGCCCGTGCCATGCGTAGGCTGCGCCTGTGTGGCGATAACCATGCTGCTGTTAATGGGAGCCGTGGCGTTCGGCAGGATCTCGACGTTCTCCGGCGTAAACGAGCACGAGGACTGGTCGGGGAACCCCGAACACGACAGCGTGACGAACATCGGCGCAGTAAGCGCGGCGGCATTGACCGGCGTGACCGATGCAATAACCGTCCCGGTCTGGCCTGCAACGAGCGAAAGCGATGCCGGATTGACGGAGACCGCGAAGTCGGGCGTCGACGAAGACTGCGCCGTTACTGCGGAGACCTCCGACGCCGATGCCTGATGGGCGCCGTCGCCGGCATAAACCGCGCGCAGAGCATGAGAGCCGGGCAAGAGTCCTAAAGTGACCTGCGCCTCGCCCTTCGCATCGAGCGCCGCGCCGCCCAGCTGCCGGCCGCCATCTTCGATGACAACCGCGCCAGAAGCCGGCAGCCCGTCCTCGCCGGCAACGGAAATGGACAATTGCGCCTGCGTGCGCCCGGCCTGGTCACGGGTCTGCGCGGACAAAGTCGTCTGCGTGGCAGAAGGAAGAGTCGAGGCCATCGCCGGCATCGCCAATGCGGTGCCCAAAGCCGCACCCAGAACCGTGCCCAGCACCGTACCCAGACATGCGCTCAGCGCTCGAAACCCGTCAAGCCGCACAGCGCGGCAGTGGAAACTTCTCACGTGCACCTGCTCCAAAACAGAGAAAAATAGCCGTTCACCCGCGATGGGACCGCTCAGATCATTGTATCCGCCGCGGGCCGCGCCCGGCGAACCCGGGCTGGCCTATGGCCTTGGACGCAGCGATGAAGCAGTTGTAGCCCAACCCCGGCTTTTCAACGAAAAAATCCGCCGTTAATCCTCATCCCCCTCGTCCGGCATGTCTTCCGGCGTCTTCTTCAGGTTGATCTCAGGCCGCCCTGCCTGCCGCAGCACACCGTTGATCGCCGGCAGTTGCGTCGAAACGAACTGCCGCCACTTCGGCCCCACTTCCTTGATCTCTTCCCTCACATGCGTCGCGGCCGCGAGCACCGCGCTCGTCGGCGGGTTGTCGGACTGGCCCAGCAGCCCATAAACCTGCGCCGCCCCACCCGAAACCTCGTCAAGCCCCGGCGACTCTTCCCGCGCCCCGGGTGCGGCTCCGCCTCCGGGCTGCGAACCGTGAAGCAATGCATTGAGCTGCTTCACATAAGGCGCGAGTTGCGTCGCAACCGATGCATTCCCCGAACCCGTGAGCTGCTCGAGCACGGCATGAGCTGCGAGATCGGCCTTCGACGCCGAATCAAGCGCCCCGGCCATCTCCGTCACGGCCGCGTGAAGTGACTGCAAATCGCTCGCCGCGGTATGAACGCGCGGGTCGAGCTTCACGGTGATGGGCTGAGTCTCCTCCTTGCCGTTCGCGGTCAGCCGCACCGTGTACTCGCCCGGCAGTACCAGCGGCCCCTGCGGCGCAAGCGGCGTCCGGTGCGGCACCGCCGAAATGGGGTATTCGTACCGCGTCGCCGTCGGAGTCGTTGCCCGCAGGTCCCACACCCACCGGTGCATTCCGGCCGCCGCCGGCAGCGGCCCATGCACCAGCGGCCAGTACGGCGGAATCAGGTTGGTGCGCAGTTCTTCCGGCGTCGGTGCGACAGGATCGGTACTCGAATAGCGGCGAATCACAGCTCCCTTCGCATCGAGAATCTCAAGCGTCACCGGACCCTGCGCCCCGGCCGGAAGCGCATAGTCAATCACCGCTCCATCCGGCGGATTTTCTCCCATTGGCTCGTCGGGCGGCATCGGCGTGTCGGTGTACTCGCTGCGGCGCACCCTCCACGCCGCCGCAGGCTTGAACAGCGCGAAGTCGCGCCGTCCCGCGGCAAGCTCGCGCAGCGGGGCGATGTCGTCCAGCACCCAGAACGACCGCCCGTGCGTCGCCACGATCAGGTCATCGTCGTGAATCAGCAGGTCGCGCATCGACGTGTGCGGCAGGTTGTACTCGAGCGGCTGCCAGTGCGCGCCGTCATCGAACGACGCAAGAACGGACCTCTGCGTGGCCGCAAACAGCAAGCCTTGCTGAACCGGATCGGCGCGCACCGCATTGACCGGCGCATCGCCCGGCAACCCCTCCGCAATTGACTGCCACGTCTTGCCGCCATCGTGCGTCCGAAACGCATAAGGCTTCAGGTCGTCGATGCGCATGCGATTCACCGCGACGTAAGCAGTATCGTCATCGAACCGCGATGCATCGATCTGTGCGATCTTGCTCCACGGCGCCAGGCCGGGAGGCGTAACGTTCGTCCAGTGCCCGCCACCGTCGCGCGTGATCCACACCAACCCATCGTCGGTCCCCGCCCATATCGTCTGCGTATTTTTGTACGAAGCCGCAACCGCATAAATCGCGCCCCGCCTCTGCGCCTGCTGTTCCGGCTTGAGCGTCGCCAGCGAGGCCGGCTGCCCCGATTTTTCCTGCGTCAGATCCGGGCTGATCGTCTGCCAGGTGTGCCCGTAATCGGTCGTCTCGAACAGACGATTCGCCGCGTAATAGAGAATGTGCGGATCGACCGGAGAAAAAAGAATCGGCTCCGTTCGGTCTGCCCTGTAGCCCTTTTGCCTTCCCGGCAGCGGAGTTACGTTCTGCACGTTCCCCGTAACGCTGTCGTACCGCGAAACCTCCGTGCGCCCCGCGCCATAAATAATGTCCGGATGCAGCGGATCGGGCGCCGCGTATCCATACTCGATAATCCCCGCCGGATGCCACTCGCGGAACGTGATCTCGCCGTCATTGCCGCGCGTCGACGTGCACACCGACCCGCTCTCCTGCTGCCCCGCGCACACCTTGTACGGAAACGTGTTCGTCGCTGCCACGTGATAAAGCTGCGCGGTGGGCTGGTTGTACCACGAGCCCCACGTCTCACCGCGATTCACGCTCACCAGCGCGCCCTGGTCGCTCACCAACAAAATAATCTTGGAATCGCGCGGATTGATCCACATGTTCTGGTAGTCGTCCCCTCCCGGCGCGCCGCGCAAACTGATCCACGTCTTGCCCCCGTCATCAGAACGGACCGTAACGATACTCGTGACGTACACCACGTCGGGATTCTGGGGATCAACCACCGGAATCGAAAGATCGCCGCCACCGATCTTCATCGCCGGCCGCGGATCGTCCGTGATCTTGCGCCACGTCGCGCCCGCGTCATCTGAGCGGTACACGCCCAGCCCCCTGCCGCTTGCATACCCGCCCTCCGCGGCGGTCGAGAGCGTCGCGTACAGCCGCTGCGGATCGCTCTGCGCAATCGCCACGTTGATCTGGACAAGGTTCTCCGGCAGCCCATTCTTCAGCTGCGTCCACGTCGTCCCGCCGTCCGTGGACTTGAACAGCCCGCCGCCCGTCCCCGCGTAGCTGTTGCCGTCCTCCCACGGCCCCAGCGTCTCCTCCCACATCGATGCATAAACCGTGTTCGGATCCTTCGGGTCCATCACCACGTCCGAGCCGCCCGTCCGGTCGCCCTTGTAGAGCACCTTGTCCCACGTCTTGCCGCCGTCAGTCGAGCGAAAGATGCCGCGCTCCTCGTTAGGCCCATAAGGATGCCCCAGCACCGCCGCAAAAATCCGATCCGGGTTCGCCGGATCAACCGCAATCGCCGGAATCTGCTCACTGTCCCGCAGCCCCAGGTGCGTCCACGTCTTCCCGCCATCAGAAGATCGATACATCCCGTCGCCAACAGACAGATCAGGCCGGTGCAGCCCTTCCCCGCTGGCCACGTAAATCACGTTGCTGTCCGACGCCGCCACCGCAATCGCTCCGATCGACTGCGTATCCTGCCCGTCGAAGATCGGATCCCACGTCCGCCCGTAGTCAGTCGACTTCCACACTCCGCCGTCCACCTGCCCGATGTAGAACACGTTCGGCTGGTCCGGCACTCCTGCAACGGCGCGCGTGCGCCCGCCGCGGAACGGCCCGATCATGCGCCAGTGCATGTCCGGCATCGTGGTGAGGTCCTGCGCGGAAAGAACCGTGCTGGGCAGCGTTGCGCCAATCAATGCAAATGCGCACAGCAGAAGACGGGAAGCGGAGCGGCTTGTCATGACGGGATTCCCCTGTAGCCGGAAAACGAAATCGGCGACACCGCACATTGTAGGCGACGAAATTCGAAATCCGTCCCACCGAATTGGGAGAGAGGAAAAGACGTGGGCTTTAACCCCCGCACCAGCCCATACCCCAGACTTTTCCGACGGCCTCTTACAGCCGCGCAGCCCGCCCCGCAGCGGCATCCTCGCTCTGCCGTCCGCGATACCGGAGTAACACCTCGATCGGAGCCGGCAAAGCCTCGAAAAGCGCCTTCGTCGACGAATGGCTCGCCTTGTCCAGGTCTTCCACCGCCAGCGTCTCTACAATCGTCCCCTCATCGAGAACCGCAATCCGGTCGCTAAGCCTGATTACCGAGACCAGGTCGTGCGAAACATACAGCATCGCGGCGCCATGCCTGCGGTTGACCTCCTTCAGCAGGTCAACAATCTGCGCCTGCGTCACCGGGTCGAGCGCGCTCGTCGGCTCGTCGGCCACGATCATCTCCGGCCGGTGCAGAAGCGCCATCGCAATCAGCACCCGCTGTGCCTGCCCCACGCTGATCTGAGTCGGCTTTCGCCGCAAAAACTCGTCATCCGCCGGAAGCTTGACCTCCGCAAGCAGCTCCCTCACGCGCGCATTGCACACGGCCTTGTCACGGCCCTCGTGCGCCTTCCACGCCTCAAGAAAATGCGCCTGCAGGCTGATCGCCGAATTCAGCGCCGTCATCGGGCTCTGCGGAATCAGCGCAATCCGCCGCCCGCGCAGCGCGCGCAGTTGCCGCTCCGAGAGGCTCAGCAGGTTCTCGCCGTGGAACCCCACCTCGCCGCTCACGCTCCCTCCGCGCCACGGCAAGAGGCCGAGCAGCGAGAGAATCAGCGTGCTCTTCCCCGCTCCGCTCGACCCCACCAGCCCCAGCACCTCGCCCCGCGCCAGCTCGAACCGAAGTTCGCGCAGCACGGGCTTGCCGCCGTACGCGGCATTCACGTTCACGCGCAACAGCGGTTCCTGGCTTATCTCCGGGCTCTTGTCCGGGCTCATTTCCGGGCTCATCGCCCTACCTCTGTCCGCAGCTCCTCCACGTTCCACACCACCTGCGGCTCCAGCACCGCCGGCTTCACTCCCTGCAACTTCGTCGACACCGCCAGCAGCACGTTCGGGTACACGAGATAGATAAAGGGCTGCTCATCGGCCACGATCTGCTGCACATGATCGACCGCACGCTTGCGCACCACCGGATTCGCGCTCACGGCCTGGTCGTTCATGGCGCGGTCGATCTCCGCCTCCCACGTCGTCGCCGGCTTCTTCTCCGAAGGGTTCCACTGGTGGTTCTCCGACGAGCTCAGCCAGATGTTCATCATCGCGTTCGGGTCCGGGTCCACGTTTTCGAGGCCCAACAGGCAGGCCTCATAATCCTGCGTGTGCATCATCCGCTCGATCAGCGCCGGAAAATCGAGCGCCACAACAGTCACCTCGATCCCCAGCGCGCCCAGGTCCTGCTGGATCAGCGTGGCCATCTTGTTTCTCTGCGCATTGCCCGCATTCGTCAGGATCGAGAACTTCACCGGGTGCCCCGCCGCGTCCACAAGCTGCGTCCCCTTCAGCCGGAACCCCGCCCGCTTCAGCCCTGCCTTCGCCGCCGCTACGTCCGTGTGCGGGGCGATAATTTTGCTGTCGTACCAGACTGTATTCGCCGGCGAAATAAACGAGTACGCTGGCGTCGCGTGCCCGAGATAAGCAACGCGGGCAAGATCGTCGCGCCGGATCGCCTGCGACACCGCCACCCTGAACGCGCGGTTCTCGAACCAGCTCTTCTCCCACGCCGGCAGCGGCGACGCCGCAGCCTGGTTGAACCACAACTGCTCGGTGTTCAGCCCCGCGCCCAGATCGCGCACTGTATTGGGCGCCGTTTTCTTCAGCAGCTCAAAGTAATCCGGCGGCAGGCTCTCGATCAGGTCATACCCGCCGCGCGTAAAGATCCGGATCTGCTGCTCCGGGTTCTCCAGGATGTCGAGCCGCACGCCCGTCGAATAGGGAAGCTGATTCCCCGATCCATCCCTCGCCGCAAAGTAGCTGTTCCGCTTGAGGCGCACGTACTGCGATCGCTTGTAATCCGACACCACGAACGGCCCGGCCGTTACGCGCCCCTCGCTCGGCCTTCCCGCGGGCTCGATCGCGATCTCATCGAACACCTTGCCGATTCCCACCACGCGCTTCGGCAGCCGCACCACCACCGTGCTCGCGTCCGGCGTATCCACCGTCACGCCCGCCGGCGAAACAAACTCCTCCGCAACCGGGGCCTTCGTATCCGGCAGCAGCACCCTGCGAACTGACCACGCCGCATCCTTCGACGTCAACGGGCTGCCATCCGAAAACTTGAGCCCCTGCCGCATCCTGAACGTCACCGTCCTGCCGTCCTGCGAAACAGTCCAGCTCTCCGCGAGGCTCGGCGTCACCTCCTGCGTGTGCCGGTTGAACCGCAACAGAACGCCGGCCGTGAGATACCTCACCATCTCCGATTCCTGGTCGTCCACCTTTGCCGGGTCAAATGTCTTGGGATCGTAGCCGATCGTCCACGCCAGCTCTCCCGGCAGCCGCGTCGCCGCCTGCGCGGCGCAGATCCGAGCCACTGGCGCAGCGAGAGCAATCAATATCCAACAGGCAAAGCGGCCCGGGAAGCGCATCGTTCAGTCCTCCACCGCCACCGCTTCCAGAAGAAGCAGCACCGCCACCAGCAGCGCCACGGGAAAATAGACCCAGCGTGTTTGGAGCAGCATCGCGGAATTATCCAATTCCAGCAGCATACCGCCCCAGGATGGCAGCGGCGGGCCCACCCCCAGCCCCAGCGCGCCGAGGTTCGCCTCGGCAATCACAAACGCGGGCACCGAGATCAAAAACTGCGGCACAAGCAGAGGAAGCATATTCGGCAGCAAATGCCGGATCACCTGCATTCGCTTGAGCCCCCCTGCCCGCGCCTGCAGCATCCAGTCCGCGGACTTCAGCCGCAGCGCCCCGCGATACACGGCCCGCGCGCAAGCCGGCCATCCCAGCGCGGCAAGCACAAAGAAGGTAATCTCCGCCGAGTTCCCCGGCGAAGTATTCAGCGGAAGCGCCGACCGCACCATCATCAGCAGAAACAGCCACGGCAGCGCCAGGAACACATCGCACACCAGCATCGCAGCCCAGCCCACGCCCTCGCCCGCGAAAGCCGCCATCGCGCCAACGCCCGCCGCGGCCGCCGTCGTCAGCGCCGCCGCGGCAATCGATCCCGCCATGCTCAGCAGCAGCGCCGCCGCCACTCGCGTCAGCCTGTCCCGCCCCAGCGCGTCGGTCCCCGCCAGGTGATGCACCGAGGACCCCGCCAGCGGGAGATCGCGATCCTGGAGCGCATAACTCGTCCCGGGCGCAAGCACGATCGCGCACGCCGCAAGCACCAGCGCTATCAGAACGGCCAGCACTGGAACTTTCAGCCTCATGCGCTCTTCCACTCCTGCGATCTGCTCGACGCCATCCCGGAAACCGTCACTGCCAGCGCCATGATCACCGTGATCGCCAGCAGCACCGGAAGGTCGCGGTTCAGCGCCGCGTTCCACGCCAGCTCGCCCAGCCCCGGCACGTTGAAGATCACCTCCACCGGAACCAGCGCGCTCAGCGCCGTCACCAGCGATAGCCCCGCCAGCGCAAAAAGCTGCGGCACGAGCGCCGGAACAACATGCGCAACCAGCAGCCGTCGCGTGCCGATCCCCTGCGCGCGCCCGTGCAGCAGATGCGGTTCGAGCCACGCCGTCCTCAGCGCCCGTTCGAGGAACTTGAAATCCCGAGCCGCCAGCAGCAGCGCCATCACCAGCACCGGCCCGCCATGGCCCGAGATCAGGCAGACCGTCGCCATCGCCGCCGTCGGCACGGCGAGCAGCACCGTCGCCGGAACCTGCCATAAGAACGAAGTCCTGCGCGCAAGGCTCGCCATCAGCGCCCCGCACAGCGCCAGCGCCCATCCCAGCAGAACGGAGCGCAGCAGCAATCCGCCCGTCACCGCCAGCCGCGGCCGGATCAGCTCCGAAACCGGCACTCCGAAGTGCCGCGAGATTCCCGCGTCGCCGCGCGCCCATCCCGCGATCTCCGCTCCCACCAGTCCCGCAAGCGAATGGCTCCGCGCGGCCTCTTCGGACAGCTCCGCCCTCGCCACGCCCGCGTACCGCGCATCCATTTCGCGCGCATCGCTCAGGTAGCCTGGAGCAAACCGCACCAATATCGTCGAACCTGTGATTACGAGAAGAACAATTGCAACCGTGCGCGCAACCCACTTCAAAAGCGCGACAGCGGGTTTGCTCACAAGGATGAGCCTTCCATCACGGGCAGGTCTGCGCGCGCAGCGGACCGCAACAGCGAGGAAAACCGCGGCTGGACCTGCTGAAGCACATGAAGGTGCTCGGTCGAATACGCGTTCTGTCCGCGGCTGTAAACCGACAGCACGCCAAGCAATGCGCCGTTCGTATCGGACAGCGGAATCGAAATGACCGAGCTGTCGGGCGTGAACGTCCCATGCCCGTTGCGCAGGTTCGGCTCAACCGTCGGGTTGCCGTTCACGATCGCCCGCCGGCTCTCCGCCACCCAGCCTGACAGCCCTTGCCCGATCGGAAAAGGCGTCTGCAGAAAGGCGTCGGCATAGCGGCCGCCGACGTAGTGTGGCCGCAGCATCCCGTCGTCCTTGAGGTACACGGCCAGGCAATCGCATGGAACCATGGTTTGAATCTGCCGCGCCAGCGCCGTGGTCGCCTCCGCGGGCGTCAGCGTGTTGGCCAGTTCACGCAGCAGTGCGCGAACCTCTTCCCCTGCGGCGGCCGCCTTCGATCTTCCGTCTCTCCAGCCCATGTCGGAAGGCCCGTCCAGCGAATTCATCAACGCGCCGTCTCCTTCGCCCGCCTCCATCGCAAATCCGGCAGCGGGCGCCGCGCCGCGAACGATAAACAGATCGGTGTTGAGCGGCGGCATCTCGCCCAGGTACTGGCTCGCCAGGGCCTCGAGTTCCACATAGCGCTCTTCGAGTTGCTTTACGACCCCGGGATCGAACTGGGTTCCCGCCTTTCTCTTCAGAATCTCCATCGCTTCCCCGATGGGAAGCGCGCGCCGGTACGGGCGTTCCGAGGCAAGTGCGTCGAAAGCGTCTACGGCGGTCAGAATTCGCGCGCCGATCGGGATCTCCTCGCCCCTCAGCCCGTCCGGATACCCGCTCCCGTCCCATGCCTCATGGTGCGACCGCACGATCGGCACCACCGGGTAGGGGAAGCGTACCCTCTGCAGGATCTCCGCTCCCACCACCGTGTGGATCTTCATCTTTTCAAACTCTTGCGGCGTCAGCTTGCCCGGCTTGTTCAGGATGTGCTCCGGCACCGCCAGCTTGCCGATGTCGTGCAGGTACGACGCCGTGATCAGCGCCTTCATCTGCCCTTCGTTCAGCCCCATCGACTTTCCAAGCTCGGACACATACACGCGCACACGCAGCAGGTGCCGGTGCGTGTTCTTGTCCTTGGCCTCGATGGCCATCGCCAGGCCCTCGATGGTGCGCATGTGCAGCGCCTCCGTATCGAGGATGTACTGCTCGCGGTCGCGGATGATCGCCATCTGCGCCGAATACGCGCGATAGACGGTGTACACCATCGGGATCAGCAGCATCGAGGTCAGCCATCCGAACTTGATGCCGATAAAGTCCGCCGTCGCCGCCAGGATCGCCCCCACGATATAGAACGGGAAATACCATGGGAACTCCTGCCACCACTGCCTGAGGAACGGCGTATTCGACTCCGAAGCCAGGATCAGTCCCACCGGAACCGTGTTGGCTACGAAGTACACCGTCGAGCCGATGGCCAGGGCCGGCGCAACCTCGTGGTGCACCACCCGCAGTGACGCCGCATAAGCTAGGCACGCCAGCACCGTCGCCGTGGTCACGTTCGCTACGTTGAATAGGGCCTTGATCGCGCCCATGGCCTTGATCTTGTGCAGGCGGCTCTGCGCAATCACGCTCGAGATCGCCAGCGCCACCGCCTGAATCGGCGAAAGCTGCACGATGCCGAGCAGAATGAACGGGAAGTTCACCGACATCGTCCCGTCGCTCGTCGGCATGGCTACCTTCATTCCCGAGCTGAGAAGAATGGCAACCAGGTAGGCAAAGAAGTGCGCCCACTCGCGCGACGGGCTTCCCTGGGCGAAGAACAGGCTCGCCCCTGCACCCGCCACCACCGCGCAAACGAGCAGCATTCCCCTCGTAGACAGGGACTGACCTCCAGATTGCCCGTGTTGCAGTTGCACGCTCCGCCTCCTCCGCGGTCAAAAGCCCGAAGAACGAAAAGCACTAATTGCGTTTTATCCGCAGGGTCAAGCTGCCGCCATGTATCTTTCGTGGGATTATAAGCCCCGGAAGCGGTAATTCCAGCGTCTTTATTCCGTTACTACGGTGTGGTCGCCAAAACGTCGGCAACATTGGCTTTGCCGTTCACGCAACTGTGAGAGACTCGACTTACACCATCCCCGGGGAGTTCGCTTGGATATATATCGTTGTCCTGCCTTTTGGCCGGGGACCCGTCAGGTTCTGCGCGTCGCCGCCCGGATTCTGCATGTTGCCGGATTGACTGCCTGCCTTGCCGTCGTCGTCTGCTCAACCGAAATCCACGCGCAATCCCCGGTCCCGCCTCCGCAGGCCCCCGCATCCGCCGTCCAGACCATCGACGCCGCCAGCCTCGGCAACGTCGTCGATCTCGACGGCCCGTGGCGCTTCCACATAGGTGACGATCAGCGCTTCGCCGACCCCGCCCTCGACGACTCCGACTGGCCCTCCATCCGCCCCAATCAGAAGTTCAAGACACCCTTTGTTGCTGCCGATCACGGAGGCTATCTCTGGGCCCGCATCCACATTCGCGTTCCCTCCGCAAGCCGGCTGGCGCTTGCCGTTCGTCCTGCCCAGACCGTCCAATACGAAGTCTTTGTGAATGGATCGCCAATCGCCTCCACCCCCGGCATGGCGTCACGCACCCCCAGGACCGACTGGCCCTTCGCAGTGGCCCTCCCTCAATCAGGAGACATGGTCCTGGCCATCCGTTTCTATTCTGCCGCCTCCAACCTCGGCTCTCTTCCCATCCAATGGGTCCGCATTGGGCCCCTGGGCGCCGTTCAGTTGAGCGTCGAGCTTGAATCCCTGGACATCATTCACAACTGGCTCTTCATCAATTGCGTCTGCCTCGGCGTGAACCTGCTTATTGGTCTCACCGCGATGATCCTCTACCGGTCGCAGCGTGATCACGACGAGTATCTCTGGCTGGGAATCGCCTGCCTGATGTTCGTCCTCTATGGCGCTTTCGAAATCGCCTATGGCACCGGATGGGTGCCGTTCACGAGGCCCGTGCTCGGGGCACTCGAGTGCGCTGGTTTTACCTTCAACGCCGCGCACATCGAATTTTTTGTGCGGTTCACCCAGGTGCGCCGCCGCTGGCCCATTCGCATCGTGCAGGGAGCCCAGTTGGTTCAACCGCTCCTGGCTTTGCTGCCGATCCCAACTTTTTCCGGGCTCGGCTTTGTCATCGCCCAGTTTCTCTTCACGGCCGCGATATCCGTTTGTCTCATCTCCGCCTTCCGGCGCGGCATGGCGGATTCCCGCCTGCTGTTGATCCCTGGCGTTGCCGCGGTCTCATGCAATCTCGCCTGGGCCGCAGCCGTTGCATTTCCGTCCCATGTTCCGTGGGGTACCAATCTCCACTTTGGCCACTTCGGCATCGAAGTGAATTACCTCGGCATGTTGCTGTTTTGCCTCGGTATCGCCGCGGTCGTCCTTTACCGCTTCGTCCGCGTCACCCGCGAGGAGGAGCGCGCCGCCGCAGAACTCGAGGCCGCCCGCACCGTCCAGCAGATCCTCGTGCCGGAAGAAGTTCCTTCCATCCCCGGCTTCTCCATCCAGGCCGTCTACCAGCCCGCCGGCCAGGTTGGAGGCGATTTCTACCAGGTGCTGCCCACGCCCAACGGCGGCCTGCTCGCCGTCATCGGAGACGTGAGCGGCAAGGGAATGCCCGCCGCCATGACCGTCTCCCTGCTCGTCGGCACTGTCCGCACGCTGGCTCACTACACGCACGACCCCGCCGAAATCCTCACCGCGATGAACCAGCGGTTGATCGGCCGGGGCAGCGGCTTCACCACCGCGCTCGTTCTGCGTCTGGACCCTGACGGCACGCTCGCCGCCGCCAACGCCGGCCACATCGCTCCCTACGCCAACGGAAGAGAGCTGGCCATCGACAACAGCCTGCCCCTCGGCATCACCGCCGCTGCCGCCTACTCGAACTCCACTCTGCACCTCGAAGCCAACACCACCCTCACGCTGCTCACCGACGGCGTAATCGAAGCGCAAAACGCCCAGGGCGAGCTCTTCGGCTTCGAACGCGCCGCCCAAATCTCCCAGAAACCCGCGCAGAGCGTAGCCCAGGCCGCGCAAACCTTCGGCCAGCAGGACGACATCACGGTCCTCTCCCTCGCATTGGTCGCGGCCAGCTGACCGCCAATGCTCGCCGGCATATAGGCACGAATCAGCTTTCGAAGAGTGCATGGGCGATTTGGCGCTTGCGTGGAACTCGACGACGAATTGATTCTTCGAGGATTCCTTATGCGGCCACAATTGCTTGGCCCGGAGCTACGCTCTAGCATGGAGCCGTGCTTCCCTCAGATCCGAGTTCACGACTGCACTTAGTGTATGAATGCGGACTGAAACCCTTCGCGATTGCTGTCGTGTTTGTCCTTGTCGCTCTGCTGTGGACCTTCACACTGCAGCACTGGATTGACTACCCCTTCGTCTTTCTGTTCTTCGGCGCAGTGATGGGCAGCGCCTGGTTCGGCGGACTCATCGCCGGATTTATCGCGGTAGTGATGTCCTCCTTTCTGGTCACGTTTTTCTTCATTCCGCCGCTCTATTCCATCACCGTTGCCAAGGAATCCCAGAGTTTTCTCGCCGCGTTCATCTTGTGCTCCACTGCCATGAGCATAGTCAGCTCGGCGCGCAAGCGCGCGCAAAACGCGGTCCGGCAGGCGCGCGACCAGCTCGAGGCCAAGGTGCAGGAGCGCACGGCAGAACTGGAACGCTCGAACCGCGAGATCCGCGAGAGCGAAGGGCGGCTTCGCCTTCTGACGGAAGCCATCCCCCAGCAAATCTGGCGGGCTAATGCCGACGGATCCATCGAGTACGCGAACCCTCATCTTCGCGATTACCTCGGAGTGCCGGAAAGGATGCTCGTGGGCGATCGCCTTTTTCGCAGCGTCAACCCACAGGACGCTCTTAGCGTGCGCGAAGCATGGGAGAAAGCGCTTGGCTCGGGAAGCCCCATGGAAGTTCAGGCACGCGTGCGCGGCCTGACGGAAGGCTACCGGTGGTTCCTCATCCGGGCCTTTCCGCAGCGGTCTGAAGACGGGCAGATCGCGCGCTGGTATGGGATACACATCGATATTGAAGACCGCGAGCGCGAACAACAGAGCCTCACAGTTCGACAGGAAGACCTGTCACGGCTTTCGCGCACTCTCAGCATGTCGGAAGTGGCCGCGTCGATTGCGCACGAATTGAATCAGCCGCTGACCGCCCTGGTGTCACACGCCTATGCCTGCCACGACTGGGCAACATCCAGTCCGCCAAACCTGGAGAAGGTGAGCGCGACCGCGGACAAGATCGTGCAGGAAAGCACGCGGGCGAGCCTGGTTGTCCGCCGCGTGCGCGCGCTCTTCAGCGCGGATGAGGCGATCAGGGTCGAGTCGAACCTGAACGTGATCGTCCACGATTCGGCACGCCTGCTGCGCGACGAAGCCATCCGCAATGGAGTTGAGATCGAAATGCACCTGGCGGAAAATCTGCCGCACCCCGCGGTCGATCCGGTGCAGATTCAACAGGTGCTGATCAATGTCGCACGAAATGCAATTGAAGCAATGAGCGCCAGTCCCGGCAGTCACACTCTCACGATCTGCTCGGAGATGGATGGAGAGAATATGCTCGTCGTGACCGTTCGCGACACAGGCCCCGGCATCAGCCTGAAAATCATCAAGGAAATATTCGAGCCGTTTTTCTCAAGCAAAAGACACGGGATCGGCATCGGGCTCTCAATCTGCCGTAGCATTGTGGAAGGACACAACGGGCATATCTGGGCCAGGAATGATGACTCCGGAGGAGCCGTGGTCCAGTTCACGCTTCCCATCGAGACATGACTGCGCTAATCAAGCCGGTGCCGGGGCCAGCGGAGACGGTCCATATCGTCGATGACGATCCCTCGATCTGCGAAGGGCTGTCGAATCTTCTTGAGGCTGCCGCCATTCGAACGGAGTGTTATCCCTCCGCGGAGACATTCCGCAAAGTGTTGAGCGGCGCTCTCAGCGGCTGCATTCTTCTTGACGCCCGGCTTCCAGGCATCAGCGGGCCGGACTTTCAGGACGAACTTCTGCATATCGGATGCGCCGTGCCCGTTGTCTTTATGACCGCGCACGGCGACATGCCGATGGTGCGCAAGGTGCTCAAGTCGGGCGCGGTTGAATTTCTATTTAAGCCATTCCAGAAGGAAGAACTGTTGCAGGCCGTTCGGCACGCATTCGCAATCGACCGCGAACGCCGCGAAGAAGAAGCGATCGTGCGGAGCATTCGCGAAAGGGTTGCTGCGCTTACGGAACGCGAGCGGCAGATCATGGCCATGGTGACGTCAGGCCTGCTGAACAAGCAAATAGCAGGGGAACTTGGCATCAGCGAAATCATGGTCAAGGTCCACCGGCGCAGGGTGATGGAAAGGATGCGGGCCGAATCGCTCGCCGACCTTGTCAAAATGTGCGAACGGGTGAAGGCGCCTTGATCGGCTCCGGGACACAGGCCTCAGAAGGGCTGATGGGTGAATCGCAATCGGATTCCGGGGGAAACGGCGAAAGGATATCGTCCTCGAGGCTGAAACGAAATCCGAGCAGCTTCGCCCGCATCACGATTGAGTGAATGTGCCGGAACGCTCCACCATCGCGCCGCAGGCCGCCGGAGATGATGGCCTCGAGCGAGCTGCCGCCCCTGCGGCGATACACGCGAACCTGGGCGCACTCTGCTTCTCGCACGCTTTCGAACAGGAGCGAGCGCGTGTCGATTGCGTCCTTCAACGCCTGCAGCGACGCATGACGTTGCCCGACAGACGGGGGCAGCGTGGCGTCCCACGGATCGGAATCGCGCGCAATCCAGTCGCAGGAGATCGTTCCCTGGTGCAGCTGTAACCGGATGAGCTCGAGCGGAGATCTTGAGTGTTCGCCGGCCCGCAACCGCGCGCGAAATTTCCTGAGAAAAAGGCTGACCTCGCGCAGACACTCGGCCAGCCCCGAACAATCCTTCTGCCACGGAAGCACCGGACCGGGCTCGAAGGAGGGAGCAGGAGAACGGACTGACATAGGTAAGGCTCTCCAATGAGAATTTCCGGCAGCTAGCGCGCGCATTCGGATCAGGAGGTCCTCTTTGAGCCGCAAATTCATTTCCCTGATCCGAACCGCCACGCCACTGGCTCTTCTGCCGGCCGGCTTCAGATTGCTGCCACGTCGCGTTCCTTGTTGCGAATGCGCACCGCGCCGCTCACGTTGTAGAAGAAGATCTTGCCGTCCCCGATCTTTCCGGTGTAGGCCGCCCCCTGGATGGCATCGATGGCCCGTTCCACCAGGTCTTCATCAACGACGAGTTCGAGTTTGACTTTCGGCAACAGGTCCACGTCATACTCCCTGCCGCGAAACACTTCGGTATGGCCTTTCTGGCGACCGTGCCCGCGCACTTCAGACACGGTCATTCCTTCGATTCCCAGTTGAGTCAGTGCTTCTTTCACCGGCTCGAACTTGTTCGGCCGGATGATCGCTTCGATCTTTGTCATAAGCGCCTCTTTCCATTGGTTGGTCAATCCCGGGTTGCCGCAACCGAATGCAATTTGCTTGTCTCGTAGGCGGGAGCGGGCGCAGCCAGGTCCTTCGGAGTTCCGGCAGGAGCCGCCAGCGAGGAGATGACGTACTCGGGGTAAGCCGAGATGCCGTGCTCGTGCAGGTCGAGGCCGTATAGCTCGCCTTCTTCCGACACGCGCAGGGTGCCCGTGAGGTTGACCAGGTACATGAGAGCGAGCGCCACGCCAAAGGTCGAGAGCGTGATGATCGCGCTTCCGATGAACTGAGCCTTGAGCACGGTCAAACCGCCGCCATAGAAAAGCCCGGCAAGAGGCGCCGAGTTGTCCGGTCCGGTAGGTCCGCTGGCGCCGTATTTTCCGCAGGCGAACAGGCCGAGCGACAGCGTGCCCCAGATGCCGCAGATTCCGTGCACCGGGACTGCTCCGATCGGGTCGTCGATGCGCAGCCATTCCAGCAGCTCAACCCCCAGGCAAACCACAACCCCAGCAACGCCGCCGAGAATGATGGCGCCTGTGGGACTGACCCAATAGCAGGGGCAGGTGATTGCCACCAGGCCTGCGAGGAATCCGTTCACAGTGAATCCCACATCCCACTTCTTGCTCATGAACCACGCAAACATCATGGCAGTGAGCCCGGCGGCGCATGCGGCGAGAGTCGTGTTGGTGGAGACGCGTCCGATGCCCGCGAAGTCCATGGCCGATAGCGTCGATCCGGGATTGAATCCGTACCATCCGAACCAGAGGATCAGGCCGCCTGAAGCCGCGATGGTCAGATCGTGGGGCAGCATCGGAGCGCCGCCGTCGCGCTTGAACCTGCGGCCGATGCGCGGCCCGAGAACGATCGACCCGGCCAGCGCAATGAAGCCGCCGATCGTGTGCACCACCGTCGATCCGGCAAAATCGTGGAAGCTCTGCCCGAGACTGGGAAGGAAGTAGCCGGAGCTGCCCATCGTGGCAAGGAACCCATCGGGTCCCCACGCCCAGTGGCCGATGATCGGGTAGATGAATCCCGAGACGCCCAGGGAGTAAAGCAGATCGCCGACGAATCCAGTCCTGCCGATCATCGCGCCCGACGTGATGGTGGAACAAGTGTCGGCGAACGCAAACTGGAAGATCCACACTGCAAGGAACGCGACACCCGTGGACTCGTACGTTTCGGGGGCGCCTTGCAGGAAAAACCAGTGGTAGCCGATGAAGCCGTTGCCGTGGCTGAACATGAACGCAAAGCCGATTGCATAAAAGAGAATCCCGCAGAGGCAGGTGTCGACGATGCATTCCATCAGCACGTTCACGGTTTCGCGCGACCGGCAGAAGCCGGCCTCAAGCATGGTGAACCCCACCTGCATGCCAAAGACGAGGAAGGCGGCCACCAGCGTCCACGCTGTATTGACGGGGTTGACGACGTCGGCCGGTTTGAGCGCGCTGCTGTCTGCCGCGTATACCTTCGCGAACAGGAGCCCCGTGACACCCGCCATGATCGCGAGCGTAATGCACACTCCCGCAATCTTTCCGGCGAGCACAGTCGCGCCATAGCGTTGCCACTGGCGCTCACGCAGTCGTTTTGCCAGCCGCGATAGCTTCTCTGCGAAGGATAGAGATTTCCTTCGCCGCACAATGGATTTCATCGTGTAGCTCCTCCCGCTTGAATTTTCTGGTGCGAAACGTGAATCGGCGCCCGCCGCTCAACGTGAGGTGAACGGCTTGGTCAGTGCATCAATTTGAAATTGCATCGAACCCGCTTCGGAGAGTGGAATCGCTCGTCTTGGAGCGGAGTGGATTTCTCCGGGTTACTCGCACTCTAGCGGCCTGCGCGCAAGCTGACAACTATACCTTGGTATATCTTGCGCACGATTCCATCTCACCCTACCCTGTTCAAGGTTTGGGAAGAGCCGAAGGTCCGGACCGCGCCGGCACGCGCAGTGCTGCAGCAGCAGATTTAAGCAACAATTGGGGAGGAACAGGTCCGGATGCTTCGATTCGAGTTCTTCTGCATGCGACTGGTCGAGGTGCTGTTCTTCACGGGATTGATCGGGTGCTCCGTTGTGGTCCTGGCCAGCTGGATATCTATTTTCAAAAGCGAATTCGCAAAAGAAGAAAGAGTCTTCCCAATGGACTTCAGGTCAACTCCCGTGACACAGACCTATCGCTTCAATAGGCCGGATCTTTAGAAGCGAGCCTCTGTCTCACACGCCGTGGCTCCCTGCCTGATCATCCTGTCGGCCGCAATCATCGCCGCGGCGCCCGCGGTCGCGCGCGCTTTGTGCATAGGCCCCGCCGATCTGCTGCGCACAGAATAATTGGTAATCAGCGGAGGCGTTGCAGGCCGGTTAATGGCCAATGATCTCGATAGCCCACATAACTTCGCTCTTCCACGCCATGTGTTCCTGGGCGGCGAACGCAGCGACGAGCCGAAAGATCTGCGGTTGCTTCTGGCGATGTGGGACCCTGAGCAAAAACCAGAATCGGACGATCTCCGGATGGGCAAAATCAACCCGGAACCTCATCAATGAGCGCATCGGTCTGAAGTCGTCAACCCGGGCGGAGTACCGGGCCGTCCGCCAGCCAGCACTCTTACTCACCATAGCCGACTCATTACAAATCAGCCGTCGTCAACACCCGGAGATCGGGCGCGTCTTGACTGCTCTCTCGAATTCTTCATCGGGAGAGAACGCTGAAGTTCCTTTTGCTTTCCAACAGGAAACGTGCCATTATTCCTGTGGGAAACCTAGAGGTCGATTCGCCATGAAGGAAAGGCCGGACATCCAACAAGGAACGCTGACGTTGATGGTCCTCAAGATGCTCGATGTCCTGGGACCGCAGCACGGCTGGGGGATCGCGCGACGGATCGAGCAGGTCAGCGGAGACATCCTGGCGGTCAAGCAAGGCACGCTCTATCCTCTCTTGCTCAAGATGGAGCATGAAGGCTCTATTGCCTCCGAATTGGGTACATCGGAGAACAACCGCCGCGCGCGCTTCTATCGGCTTACCGCAGCAGGCCGCAAGCAATTGCAATCAGAGGCCCGCGATTGGGAACAGACCGCAGTTATCATCGCGCGCTTTTTCAAAGCCAAGGCGGGAGACCTGATGTGAAATTGCTGAGACGCTTCTTCATACGCCTGTGGAATCTCGCCGCAAGGCGGAGTGCCGGCCAACGCCTGGAGGAAGAGATCGCCGAACATCTTGCGTTCCAGGCAGAAGAGAACATGCGCATCGGTCTGTCGCCGGCGGAGGCACGGCGGCAAGCCGCACTCAGGCTCGGCGCAGCGGAGGCGATCCGCGAACGCCATCACGCGGAGCAAAGTCTTCCCCTGATCGAGAACTTACTCTTCGATCTGCGTTACGCGGTTCGCATGTTCCTGAGGTCTCCTGGGTTCTCTTTCATTGCCATCGCCACGATGGCGCTGTGCATTGGAGCCACCACTGCGATCTACAGCGTGATCGACGCCACGCTGCTGCACCCTTTGCCGTATCCAAATCCGGACCAATTGATTCACGTAGAGGACGATCTCCCAGGCATCGGCGCACAAGATGTTGGCACCTCAATCCCCGAGTGGAGAGACCTCGAGAGTTCCGGAATATTCCAGTCCGTAGCAGTTGCCGGCCACGGCGCAGACGTGACCCTCACTGGTGGCGCCCAGCCCGTGCGACTGGGGTTCAAGGCCGTTACCCCAAACTACTTCGCGGTCCTTGGCGTAAGCCCGCAGTTGGGCCGTACATTTGACCCGCTCGACGCCACTCCCGGCTACAACCTGGAAGTGGTGCTCAGCGATGGGCTTTGGAGGGCGGAGTTCGGAGCTGACCCGCGGATTATCGGCAAGACCTTGCGTCTGGATAACGACGACTATCACGTCGTGGGAGTCATGCCGCGCGGATTTCGCGATCAGGGTTCAACGAGCAATGAGCAGAACGTGGATATATGGTTGGGAGCTGGCTACACCGGGTTGCCGTTTCCGCCGCCTCAGCGCACTTTACGGTTTCGTCGAGCGATCATCGCGCGCTTGCAGCCCGGTGTCTCGATCGCGACTGCGCAGGATCGCATCGATGCGCTCGTCGAAGCGCTAAAGAAGCAGTATCCGGTGGAATATCCGCCACAGGCCAGGTGGACTGTGCGCCTGATTCCGATGAGTGAAAGCGTAGTCGGCGGTTTTAGCCGCTCCCTCACTCTGCTTTTCGGCGCAGTGGGATTGGTTCTTCTGATTGGTTGCGTCAACGTTGCCAATCTCCTGCTTGCCAGGGCCAGCGGCCGAAGCCGCGAGATCGCCGTTCGCCAGGCCCTGGGAGCGCAAAGAACGCGCCTCATCCGCCAGCTTCTTACCGAGATTCTGCTGCTCTTTTTGCTGGGTGGGATTGCCGGTTTCGGGATTCTTTTCGGCACACAGCGTCTCCTGATGCGGCTCATTCCGGAGAGCCTCCCGCACCTCAACGCAATCACGGTCGGATGGGGCGTGCTCGCTTTTGCCGTTTCCGTCTCGGTCGCAGCCGGAACCATCTTCGGGCTGGCTCCCGCCTGGCTCATGAGCCGCGATGATTTGATTGGCACGCTTCGACAGGAAGGACGAGGATCAAGCGGCTCATGGAAACGCGCCCGCGCGCGCCAGATTCTGGTCATTGGTGAATTAGGGCTCTCCGTTGTGCTCATGGTCGCCGCGGGCCTTCTGCTGCGCAGTTTTTGGGATTTGTTCAAAGTCCAGCCCGGGTTCAATCCTGACCGCGTCATGGCCATCCAGACCTGGCTGCCTGGACCGAACGATCCCAGCACGGATGTCTACCGGACCGCCACGCAGGAATCGGTGCTGGTGCGCGAGATTCTTCGCCGCACCCGAACCCTGCCGGGCGCTGAAGAAGTCGCCGTTGGCGACCTCTCCTCGCTTCCTCTGGGCCATGGCAGCGGCGCTCTCAATCCGATACCAATCATCCGCGAGGGCTTCGAGACAAAGCAGAATCAGGCTCCTTTCATCGACAATTCCATTGTCTCGCCCGAATATTTCCACCTGCTGGGGATGCCGCTCGAGCGCGGACGTCTATTCAACGATCGGGACCTCGAAGATACGCCGCGAGTTGCGATCATCAATCAGGCCGCGGCCCGCAGGTTTTGGCCAGGCAATGACCCGGTTGGCAAACGCGTCCATCTGCTCCCGCAGAACAGTGGAAACCGCGAATTGCTGAATCGCGCTCCGGTACCATGGACCACAATTGTCGGCGTGATTGCTGATGCTCGCATTGAATCGTTGGCCGAAGCAGTAGTTCCGCACATTTACAGCAGCGTGTATCAGCGCCCAACCAAGGGTGTCGTTATCTTCCTTCGCGGACAACTCAATCCCGGCGCCATCCCCGCACAAGTGCGCGAGCAGGTCCAGTCCATCGACCCCGATCTTCCCCTCTTCCACGCAGAGACCCTGGATGAAGTCCTCTCCGATTCGCTTTCGATCCGGCGCTTTTCGATTGAGATGGTGGCAGCCTTCGCAGCTACCGCATTGCTGCTTGCCGGGCTCGGAGTCTACGGAACAATCTCATACGTTGTAAATGAAGAAAGGCGCGAAATCGCAATTCGTTTAGCACTGGGAGCGCAGAGAGGCAATATCCTCAAGATGATCGTGCGCCGGGGACTCGGTCTGGCCGCCGCCGGAGCCGCGCTGGGCGTAGCCGGTGCAGCCATCGTTGCTCGCCTCATGGCCGGGCTGCTTTACGGAGTGTCGCCCACCGACCTGCCTACCTTCGCCGGCGTCACCCTTGTACTTACTGCTGTCGCGCTCGCCGCCAGCTATATCCCGGCTCTTCGCGCCATGCACCTCGATCCAATCACTACGCTCCAATCCGAATGACTTCGTACTTCTTCCTTGCATTTCCCGGGTCGTCATCGAGTACATAATCCCCAAAGCACTCATTGAGCCTTCAGGAGTTGTGGGCGTGTTGCCGGAAATCCAGAAGCCTGGGCTTTGACCTCCTGCGCCCCTCACGAAGCCCTCACTCCCCCTCCGCCGAAAGCGCCTTCAGATTCGCCCTCAACCCATCCGCATCCCCGACCGGCATCATCCGCTCGATCTCATCGTGGGTCTTCTTCCACGTCGGCAGCGCCCCCGCCAGCGCCGCCCGCCCCTCGTCTGTCAGCACCAGCACCTTGCTCCGCCGGTCCGCCGGCGAATTCGCCACCTCCACCAGCCCCCGCCGCTCCAGCGGCTTCAGCGCCGCCGTCAGCGTCGTCCGGTCCATTGCCAGCAGCTTCGCCACCGGCGCCATCGACGGCGGATCCGGCCGGTTCAGCGCCATCAGCAGCGAAAACTGCCCGTTCGTCAGCCCGAAGGTCCGCAATGCATCGTCAAACCGCCGCGCCAGCACGCGCGCCGCTCTTTGCACGTGCAAACACAGGCACGTGTCCCTTACCATCAGCGTAGTTTCGTACGGCAGTTTCTTCCCGCTTGACACGGTTCGAGACTAGTTGATATCAACGTAATCGTCAACATTCCCCGCGGAGGCCCTTCCCATGTCCTTCGTCCGTGACCTAAAAATCGCCATTCGCTCCCTCTCGCGCGTCCCGGCCCTCTGGATCACCGTCGCCCTCACGCTCGCCCTCGGCATCGGAGCCAACGCCGCCATCTTCTCCGTCGTCCGCGCCGTGCTCCTGCGCCCGCTCGCCAACCGCGACGAAGACCGCCTCCTCTACATCCGCCAGAGCGCCCCCGGAATCGGCCAGACCAACGCCGGCTTCTCCATCCCAGAGATCATGGACCTAGGCACCGGCCTCAAGTCCATCTCCGAGCTCGGCACCTTCTCCGAGATCGGCTTCACAGTCATCGGCCTCGGCACCCCCCGCGAAATCCCCGCCGGCGTAGTCGACGGCCACTACTTCGACGTCATGGGACTCAAGCCCGTCCTCGGCCGCCTCCTCGGTCCCTCCGACGACGGCCCCAACGCCGCCGGAGCCATCGTCCTCACCTACAACTTCTGGCGCGACCAGCTCCACTCCGACCCCACCGTCATCGGCAAGGTCGTCCGCCTTGAAGGCTCCAGCGGCGCGCGCTCCGCCACCGTCGTCGGCGTCCTCGAGCCCTCCGTGCCCTATCCCGTCGCCACCGAAATCATCGCCAACGTCGTCACCAGCCCGCACCACCTCTCCGCCACCATGGTCCAGGGCCGCTCGCACCGAATGACCGAAGTCTTCGCCCGCCTCGCCCCCAACGCCACCCTCGACCAGGCCCGCGCCGAGCTCGACACCTCCTACAGCTCCATGACGCGAGCCCACTCCGAGACCTACAAGCCCACGGACCGCTGGGCCGTCACCGTTACCCGCATGCACGAGCAGATCAACGCCAAGGCCAACACCATCCTCTGGCTGCTCTTCGCGGCCTCCGCCCTGCTCTTCATCATCGCCAGCTCCAACGTCGCCAACCTCGTCCTCGCCCGCACCGTCCGCCGCGAATCCGAGCTCGCCGTCCGCGCCGCCCTCGGAGCAAACAGGGCCGTCCTCCGCCGCTCGCTCCTCGCCGAAAGCCTCGTCCTCTGCGTCACCGGAGTCGCCGCCGCCATCCTCCTCGCCGTCCCCATGGTCTACTTCCTCGGTCAATACGCCGCGCGCTTCTCCGTCCGCGCCCACGACCTCAAGCTCGACTTCTCGCTCGTCTGGTTCGGAATCGCCCTAGCCCTCGCCGCCGCCGTCTTCCTCGCCTACATCCCGCGCCTGCCCTCGCCCACCGCAACCCAGGGCGGCCTCAACGTCCGCGGCACCCGCGTTGCCGGAAGCGCCCGCCGCCTGCGCACCTTCGCCGTCACACAGATCGCCGCATCCTTCCTGCTTCTCGTCGGCGCCTGCGTCCTCATGCGCACCCTGTATGTTCTCGAGCAGACCCGCCCGCCATTCGACTCCGGCCAGGTCCTCTCCATCAATATCCCCACCATGTCCTACGGCAAGACCGACCGGCAGGTCGAAGAGTTCTACCGCAACATCCGCGACCGCGTCTCGCAGATCCCCGGCGTAGACAAGGTCGCCGGAGGCTTCTCCACTCCCTGGCGCGGCGAGCGGGAGAACAACATCAGCTTCTCCTTCGCCGCCAATGGCGCGCACCGCCCCGACGGCCAGGACTGGCGCGCCAACTTCCGCTCCGTCTCGCCCGACTACTTCGCCACCCTCGGCATGCCCATCCTCGCCGGACGCGACTTCAACCCCAGCGACCGTGAAAACACCGAGAAGGTCGTCATCATCTCGCAGAGCCTCGCCAACGCCCTCTTCCCCGGCCAGAACGCCGTCAACCGCTACATGCACTGGACCGACCCGGTCATGAAGTTCATCGACATCAGCTATGATCCCCGCCGCATCATCGCCGTCGTCCCCGACATCGACGACGAGAACATCGTCCCCGCCCCCTCCATGACCATCTACCAGGACACCGACCAGGAAGGCTGGAACGACCGCCTCTTCGTCCGCGTCCACGGCGACCCCTACCTGCTCGTCCCCGCCATCACCCAGGCCATCCACAAGATGTCCTCCGACGAGCCCGTCGAGAAGGCCACCACCCTCGGCGACCTCCGCGCTGAAGTCCTCGCCCCCGACCGCCTCAACGCCATCGTCTTCGGCGGATTCGCCGCCGTGGCCCTCCTCATCTCCATCGTCGGAGTAGCCGGCGTCCTCGCCTTCTCCGTCTCCAGCCGCACCCGCGAGTTCGGCATCCGCATCGCCATGGGAGCCATGCCCCGCAACATCCTCTCCAGCGTCCTGGCCGAAGGATTCGTAATGGCCTGCATAGGAGTAGGTGCCGGATTAGTAGTGGGCTTCGCCGTGGCCAGAATCGTCTCGAGATACGTGTCGGTCCTCGACCAGCCCGGCCTCATAGCCTTCTCAGGCTCCGCCGCAATAATCCTCACAGCAGCAGTAGTAGCCTGCGCCGTCCCCGCAGTAAGAGCGAGCAGAGTCAACGCCATGGAAGCGCTCAGGACGGAATGAACCGGATCACGGCGCAAAATAAGTTGATCAGTGAGACTCAACTTTGGAGGCAACCAATTCCTCTATGATTTGCCTTCGATGAGAATCTTGGTCCAGTTGCGGGCGGCGCGCTCGCAGTTTCGGGTAGAGTTCCGGCCATTTGGACGAGAACGATTTGGACTGATTGTCGCGTATCGATTGTAATAACCTGAGCGCACGGTACTCTACAAAGTCACCGTGCGACGAGCCGGGCTCAGGGATTTGCGAAACGGGCAGGTGGCCCAGGTCTCAGGACGTGAGTTCTCCCACGACAGCTGAGTGCCCCAGGTCTCGCTTTTGAGACCTGGGAGACCACGATCCTCACCCGGGCAGGTGCCCCGGGTCTCGATTCTGAGACCCGAAATACCACCAAAGCCCGCACCACAGGCCCTTACTGACAACTGACCACTGAAAACTGACGACTATGAACTACGAACTGTGAACTGCGAACTCACGGTCCATCACTGGGGGTGAGGGTCCGGATTCTCGGACCCGGGATACCACCAAACCCCGCACCACAGGCCTTCCCTGACGACTGACAACTGAAAACTGTGAACTACGAACTGAGAACTACCGGATCACTGACCACTAACCACTGACCACTGATCACTGCTTAAACACCAGCGCCGGCCCGCTCACGCGTCTTCCCTTGATGTCCACCGTGATCTCCACGCGGTCGGCAATGATCACAAACGGAGCGCGGGGATTCCGCACAACGTCTGTTCTGGGGTCGAAATACAACATCCCATCTACCTCGCTCCTCCCATCGCCCTCCCGATCGAACGTCAGGGTGAGCGACTGGCCTTTCGTGATCCCGCGAAAGGTCAGTGTCCCCGAAACGATGAAGGCATTCGGACCCGTCTGCCTGATCTCCGTCGATTGAAATGTCACATACGGGTGTTCCTGTACATCGAAGCCGTTCTTCTGCTTCAGCCTGTTGTCATCGCGCCTGTTTCGCGTGTCGAGGCTCTCCGCATGGATCTTGATATAGAGCGAGCCCGAGGAGGGGTCGGTCGAGGTGAAGGTCAGCCTGGCGCCCCATTTCCAGAATGTCCCCCCGGGAACGATCGAGCCCGTCAAGCGGAAGTTGATCGTGCCCGCCTCGGGCGTGATCTCATAAACCGGCGCCTCCGAAGTCGATTGCGCCCCAGCCGTTCTCATGGCACACCCTCCTTTAGGCTCGCTTCCCCGCAAGCCCATGCAGCCCAATGCGCGAAATTATCACGAGAGAATCAGCCCTGTGGACTGGTGGAGTTGGCAGGAGGGTGCCGCATCCCCTTCGCCGGGTGCCCCGCCCGCATTCACCCCCGTCCTCCCCGCGCGCCTGCCCACCCTCCGGTCCCGCTCCCAACAAGAGGTGTCATCCCGAAGGGCCGCACGCCTGGGGCCCCGCCTGCCTTTGGCGGGGTAAGCGGCCCGAGGGATCTGTGGTTGCTCCTCGCCCGCCCAGCCGCAGGTGCTCACTAAACCGGCCCCAGGTTTTGGGGCCGGCTCACCCAATCCGTCAGCCGCCCATCGCCCGCAAGAAATCCGCTCCACACCAACCGCGAGGCGACGAACGCTCACCGGCGCCTTCTCCCTCCGCTCCCGCTCCCCCACAAAAGCGTGTCATCCCGTGTATGAGGACGTTGGCTGCTGTCAAGGCATACCTTGGCGTCTGGGTGAGGGGCGGGGTCAAGGG
>Ga0126373_10000016_pt1 | contig 212052 bp, 171 predicted proteins | sample PanSoiMetPlot_11_FD_92545 | JGI IMG/M metagenome (GOLD analysis project Ga0126373, IMG submission 92545) | Tropical forest soil microbial communities from Panama - MetaG Plot_11 | ecosystem: Environmental > Terrestrial > Soil > Tropical forest > Bulk soil | place: Panama | collected 2016-02-17
CCAAAAAACGAACGACTAACAACCAACGACCAAAAAAGACCGCCGCGCCCGCCCCGCCGCGCGCTTAGAACCCCACAAACACCGGTTCCGGCTCCAGCCGGATCCCCCATGCCTCTTCCACGCCATGCTGTACCCGGTCCTTCAAGGCGATAATCTCGGCAGCGTTCGCGCCCCCGCGGTTGACCAGTGCCAGGGCATGCCTGCGCGAGATCCCAGCCTTGCCCAGCGTGAAGCCTTTCGAAAATCCCGAGTGTTCCACCAACCAGGCCGCGGACACTTTGTGCTGTGCCTCCAGGGCAGGATAGCTGGGCACCTCCAAGCCTCGTACTTCCGCCCGATGGGTAAGCTCGGCAAACTGTTCCGAGCTCAACACCGGGTTCTTGAAAAACGATCCCGCGCTGCGGCTGTCTTCATCGCCTGCCGTGATCAGCATCGACTTGCTGGCGCGAATGCTTCGCAACGCTTCCCGTGTCTCCGCCAAAGTCGGTCTGCGGCCGAGGTTCGCGAAATGCTTCTTCAGGTCGCCGTATGCAATGCGCGGCTCGCCGCCATGTTGCAGCGCATACGCGACCCGCAGGATCACCCACCGTCCACGCTGGCTGGTGTTGAAGATGCTCGTGCGGTAGCTGAAGCCGCACTCGTCCTTCTCGAACTCGCGCTCCCCGCCGCTGTTCAGATCGAGCGCAACCACCGAATCGATCGTCTCCGCGACCTCCTGCCCATAAGCGCCCACGTTCTGCACGGGAGTTCCGCCCACGCTCCCGGGAATCCCGCTCAGACACTCTACCCCCGAGCAGTTGTGCTTGACGGCGGCCGCGACAAAGCCGTCCCACTCTTCGCCGGCACCCACATCGAAGTAAGCGGTGTGGCCGTCCCCATGCCGATGGTTAATGCCGAGTATGCCTACGTGGAGCACCAGACCGGGCCAGCCGCTGTCGGAGACCACCAGATTGCTTCCGCCGCCCAGCACAAAAAGCGGGAGACTGCGCGAGTGGGCGAACTGTAGTGCTTCCCGAACCTCGTCCGCCGTAGTCGCTTCCGCGAAATAGCGGGCCGGACCGCCTACCTGCAGCGTCGTCAGCGGCGCGAGAGCAACGTTTTCCTGAATTTCCATGGTCAGGCTAGGCCAGCCCCACTATATACGACCGCACCTCAGGCTCTGCGCGCAGCACGCCTCTCCTGTTTCCCCCGAAACGTTTCGGGTCGCGCCGCATCCAAACTCATATTAGAATCAAGGTTCGGAAGGAGAGCCCGTGTATCCCGAAATCATGCTCATCCCCATGCGCGAAGAACTCACCCGCGCCGGAGTTCAGGAACTGCGGAACGGCGCCGAGGTTGACCGCGCCATCGCCCAACCGGGCACGACGATGATTGTGGTCAATTCCGTTTGCGGATGCGCCGCCGGACGCATGCGGCCCGCCGTGCGCCAAGCCTTGCGGCATCCGACCCGGCCCGACCACCTGTACAGCGTCTTCGCCGGACAGGACGCCGACGCCACCGCCCGCGCTCGCTCGTACTTCACCGGCTACGGACCGTCGTCCCCCTCGATTGGCATTCTGCGCGACGGGCAACTGGTCTACATGCTGGAGCGCCGTCAGATTGAGAGCCGGGAAGCCCCGGACATCGCCGCCGACCTGGTCGCTGCCTTCGATCGCCTCTGCAGATCGGCCCCCGCCGCGCAATAGGCAACCTGCGCCCGTCGGGGTAGAGACGCGGCTTGCCGCGTCTCTCTTCGTGGTCAGTCCACGAATCAACTGTCGCTTTTTGAGGTTGGCTCAAGCCGATACGCAAATGCTCCGGAGGTCAGGCTCAACCCAACGCTCACGCGCGTCCTTCGACATCACCAGTTCCCGCGTGTAATACAAGAACAGCACATCCTTATCGGCGAAGCGAGCCGCGATTTCACTGATCCGCTCATGCAAGGGGCGATTGGGCGACTGCCGAATAGCATCCCCCACCAACTCCAGCCAGAAGCGCGTAATCGTCTCGTGATAGCCCATGTTTTTTCCGTGATGGGTGAGAAAACGGCGCAACCCTTCCCGCATCCGTATCAGTGCTTCCTCGGTGCTGTACGTCGCCAGGTACCAACTAGCGACTGTCAGGTGCCGCGCATGGGTGAATTCCTCTGGCCGGTACGTGCAACTCTCGAATTTCCGCACAACGTCGGTCACCTCGGCCTCACTCCGATAAATGATCCCGTCCATAGCCTGCTCCTTGGCGCAAAAAAAAATCGCCCGCGCGCAAACTGCGCACGAGCGTCGATCCGTTCGAAATCTCAGTATAACCGCGGAATCACTGCCAGGCCAACCCTAAAGCCCAAAGCCTAAAGCCCAAAGCCCAAGCCCTGCCCGCTACCGCCGCGGCTTGTTTACCAAAAACGACTTCACCACAATATTGTTCGGCTGCACACCCACCGGAATCATGGTCAGCAGCGAATACTCGGTGGGTTCAAGCTTCCGTGGTTTCCGCTTCTGAATGACCGTAACATCCCCCGACTGCGAATCCAGCACCAACAGGTAATTCTGATTCTTCGACAGTGCCAGTCCATCCGGCCCGCTGCCCACCGGCAGGGAAGCGATCACCTTGCCATAATCGATGTCATAAACCGCCACGTTATTCGACCCGAAATTACTGACATAAAGCCGCGAGTTGTCCGCCGACACGACCCCGCGCGCCGGCTTGGTCCCAATCAAGGAACTGCCGCCGACTTCGTTCGTGGTGGTCTCGATAATCGAGACGCTATCCGAGTCGAAGTTCGAAACGATCAATTCTCCGCCGTCGGGCTTGAGCGCCAGGCTGACGGGGGTCTTGCCCACGTCGAGCAGCGCCAACACGGTCTCTCGTTTCAAGTCGATCGATGCCACCTGTGCCGACCCCGCACAGGCCACAAACGCTTTGCTCGAGTCGGGCAGGATCGCGATGTCCTCCGGTTGCTCGCATACCGGCAGGGTTGCCTTCACCGCCAATCGGTCCGTATCGATCAGCGATACGGTATTGTCGCCGCGATTGCTCACCACCACCGTTTTTCCGTCCGGCGAAACCCGCGCCAGGCCCGGCGAGGCGCCCACCCGCAGGTTCCCCACCACGATGCGCCGTTCCAGGTTGATCACCGAAACGTTCGCCGAGCCTGAGTTCGCCACATAGGCCCGCTTGCCATCGGGCGCCACGTCGATGAAATAGGGCCGCCCATGGACCCCGATGGTGGCCACGACCTGGTTCTTCTCCGCGTCAATCACGCTGACGTTGCTCGAACCGGAGTTCACCACGTAAATTTCATTCTTCTTCTCATTCGCCGCCACCCCGGTCGGCTCCGAACCCACGCGCAACGTCGCCGCTGGCTGAAAGGTGCGCAGGTCAATGACGGAAACGGTGTTGCTCTTGCCGTTGGTGATGTAGGCGTATTCGCGGTATGCCGGGCCGTAGTCGGGCAGCGCCCGCTCGCTGAAATACCACCACCCCAGTGCGATGACCAGGGGCAAGAAGACTGTGATGAGGAGGATCTTTCTCAAGCGGCGAGTTCTCGGAATCGTCAGACTACGATAGGACGGACGTGTGGATCAATAGAGGGTGAAACTGACTTCCACGGCGATGCGCACGGGCACGGCAATGCCGTTCTCCTGGGATGGCGTGAACTTCCACGACTTGACCGCTTCCATCGCTTTCTCATCCAGTCCCATGCCCAACCCTTGCAACACGCACACATCGCTGGCCGTTCCCTCCGGCGCCACGGTCACGCCTAACAGCATCGAGCCCTGATACTTCGATCTCCGCGCCTGGTCGCTGTATTCGGGATCGGGCTGGTACACTGCGCGGGGCGCCGACACCCCTCGTCCAACTTTCTTAGCCGGGGTTCGCGTCAAGGAACTGCACGCCGGTCGATCCGAAGTCGAGGGAAGATTGAACGGAAAAACTACCCGCAATTCCGTCCCCTTGAAGCCACTCGGTAGCCCTGCGAAGGAGGCTTCGGCGAGAAGGGCGCTGGCTGCCCCATCGAGCAATGGGTCCCCGGAGGATTGAATGACTCTTATCTTCCCTATCGCACCATCGCGGCCGATGTGGCAGTCGAAGATCGCCGTCCCGATCACCTCGATCGGTTGCTGCATGCGCGCGCTAGCGAACCACTTTTGTCGAAGCGGTACCATCCCCTTGCGGACGGCCTCCGCAATCTCGTGATTGCTGACCGACGGAAGTTCGTATCCAAGTCCGTGTACCTGGGAACCGGCCCCCGCGGAATTCCCATTCGTGGTCGTGTCGCTCTGCGCTGCCAGGGGCAGGGTACAAGCTAGTACAAAAATCAGGCAGGCGCGCCGCATTTGCCGATACGGCCTCAGGTGATCCTCCCGCGGCAATACCCGCTAGACCTTGCCGCTCGCCACAGGCTCCCCAATCTCCACGATCTTGCGCCCCACTACCGCCGAGATCTGCCGCACTTGCGCCATCAACTCGTCAAACTGCTCCGGATACAACGACTGCATCCCGTCCGACAGCGCCTTGTCGGGCTGGTTGTGCACTTCGATGATCAAGCCATCCGCACCCACCGCCGCCGCAGCCCGCGACATCGGTGTGACCTTGTTGCGCTTGCCTGTGCCATGGCTCGGATCCACGATGATCGGCAGGTGGCTCAGCCGCTGCACTGCGGGGATCAAGCTCAGGTCGAGTGTGTTCCGGGTGTGGTCGGCGAAGGTGCGCACGCCCCGCTCGCAGAGCACCACATTGTAGTTGCCTTCACTCATGATGTACTCGGCCGCCATTAGGAATTCTTCCAGCGTGGCCGACATGCCGCGCTTCAACAGCACCGGTTTGCGGGCGCGTCCGGCGCGCTTCAGCAGCGAGAAATTCTGCATGTTGCGCGCGCCAATCTGGATCACGTCCGCATACTGTTCCACCAATTCCAGTGACTCGTTGTCGATCGCCTCAGTGATGATCTTCATCCCGAAGCGATCCCGAACCTCCGCCATAATCTGCAGGCCTTGTTCGCCGAGCCCCTGGAACGTGTAGGGCGAGGTCCGCGGCTTGTATGCCCCGCCGCGGAAAAATTGCGCGCCCGCCCTCGCGACGCGTTCGGCGACCGCTATCGCCTGCTCCCGGCTCTCGATGGCGCACGGGCCCGCAATGATCGCAAAATTCTCCCCGCCGAGGGTCGCATTCGTTCCGGAGAATCGAATGATCGTGTTCTCCGCTTTCAGGTCGCGGCTAACCAGTTTGTAGGGCTTCGAAACCCGGATGACTTCCTGCACACCCGGCATCTCATCCAACGTGCCTGGCTGCACCTCGCCCTGATTTCCCGTGATTCCGATCGCCGTGCGCTGCGCTCCGGGGATGGAATGCGCGCGATATCCAAGGGATTCGATTTTCTCGCAAACGGCGCGCACCTGCTCTTCCGTGGCGTGCGCCTGCATCACGACTAGCATGGACCACCACCTTGAAACCCCTCAGTTTAGCAGGATTTTCCGCGAAATCCATGAAGTTAGAGGGGGGCGCGCCAGCACTTACTTGCGCCGAAAGACCTCGACGTAGTTGGGGGAATGGGGCTGGTAAGTGCTGGCCGCGTCGTCCCAGCGGAATTCAGCCTGCTGCGGAAGTAGATCTACCACCCCCACCCGTTCGTATTGATCCTGCAGATACTTCCTGGACCATTCAAAAATCGTTCGGTCCGACTTCGGCCGGGGAAACCAGGAGAAAAAGACATTCACATTCACAATGTATTCCGGCCGCGCCTCTTCGATCGCGTGAATGGCATCCTGCTGCATCTGCGACGCAAATTTCTGCTCCTCCATGAATTCGTAGCTGTAGATGTAGCCTGAGGCGGAGCGCCGCTGCGCGTAGAAGTAGATCTCGGGCTCCGAGCCCAGCACCGCGATGCGGTCCTGCGGCGCGGTGTGCGCCTTGATATAGCCGGCGATTTGCGGTGCCTCGGTGAATGGATTGGGAGCGTACACCGATCGAGTGGCCGTTACCGGATCGTCCGAAAACAGAAAGTCGGATTGGCGCACCATCGAGTAACCGACCGCGATCACGAACAAGGCGACCGGCACAACCGACAAAGAGCCTGCTCCGCTAGCTTGTAACTTGCGCATGCTCGCGGTCACCGCCAGCCCAGCCAGCACCGACACGGCCGGCAGCATGAGAATGAAATAGTGCCCGCGAAAGTAGAACCCGGGGCACACTGCCAGGAACGAAAACAGCAGGAATCCGCCCGCAAACCACGCATACTTTCGGCCTTCCGCATCCCAGAACAGCGCGCTCACCCCTACGGCTGCAATGATCCAAACCAGGACGGAGCTGCCAAGCACTCCCGGTCCCACTAATTCCAGTACCGGGATTGCCGCCAGCCAGCTGTTCGACGATGCGTACTGGCCCGCATAGGTGAACGTCCAGAACCAGAAGTTGCCGAACACTCCGGCTCGCAGCAGCAGCAGGCACGTCATCGCGAACGGAAGGGCCGCCCCAGCCGAGAACGCGGCCGCTCGCCCGGCCAGGCCGCGATAGTCCACTGGTTCCTTCGATTCGCTCTTTAACAGGTACAAGCCGCCGAATAGCACGAAAAACATGCCTGGCTGCTTCATAAGAAAGGCGACCCCGAGCAGAATCCCGCTCCAGAAGTAGAGCCAGGTTCTCCGCCCTTCGATTGCCAGCAGCAGGACCAGAACGCCCGCGACGGCCGGCAGCGCGACAAAATGAGTCGCATGCGCCGCAAATCCCAGTACCGATTCACTGGTCGACAGCAACGCATAGCTTGCGCACGCAATTACTCCCGCCCTCTGGCCGAACAGTCGCCTGCCCAGCAGGAAAACCAGCACGATCGTGGCCGCATTGACGAACATTAGACCGACATGAATGGCCGCGGGCGTCTGACCCAGCACACCCAGGATTGCCGCGTAGGCGGCATACGTCCCCGGCAGCTTCATGTTGTAGACAAGTTGATAGGGCGGGATGCCCTGAAGCATCAACTGCCCGGCGTACGCATACTCACCCTCGTCGCGCTCCAACGGCATGTCACGCAGGCGCAGGCGGATGAGTGCGGTCGACAACACCACCAGCAGAACCAGTCCCCAGTACAAGTACAGCGAATTGCTGCGCCCCTTCTCGCCGGGTTCATCGACTGGATGCTTTCTTCTTGTCATGGCATTGAGACCTTGTGGCCGGAAGAACGAGTGCTTCTAAATACGCGATCGCCGCACGTGAATCGCTCCCGGCTAGGGCATCGAACGGGCACCATTCCCGATCCGCAGCAGGTAATAGCGCTCTGCCGGAATCGTGCCGGCTGAGAACGGTAAGGGGCCCCAGAAGGACGAATAGAATCCCGCCCCCAATTCCCAACGGATGGTCGTCACATGCTGGTGCAGGTCAATCTCGATCGCTTGCGAGGAAGCTACCACGTCGCGCGGAATCGGAAAGACCTGGATGTTGTTTTGCGGAACGATCACCAGGTCGCCCGCAGCGTACCTGGGATCCGTTACATCGACGGCCCGTGCGCCCAGGCGCTCCATGTAGTACTGAAACCCCCAATGCCCCTCGAACCACAGCGTTCCCGCTTGGTTGCGAGTCTGGCGCGTGAGATATACGGCGGCTTCCCGCGCCGAGTTCGCCAATCCCGCGTCACCTGCCGCCACCCACAGTGACACTGCGCCTGAGATCACAAGGGCCGCGGCCACCCTTACGCGGAACCGATGCCCAAGGTCCGTGCGCATGGTCTCCAGTCGTCGCGCCAGTAGAATCCCGACTGCCGGGATCAACGGAAGAATCGAGCGTGCATTTGTAGTCCAGTTGAGAAAGCCGGCGAACAGGAATGTTCCCAGTACCCATAAGGCGAGGAACAAAGAATCGGCATCTTTCCGCTGCCACCAGTCGGAAATGGCCAGCGCCAGGACAGAGACTCCGCCTGCGATGCAGAACGCCAGTTCCACACTCACCACTGGCCACCGCCCGTGAAGCGCCTGCATCACTTGTGCCGCCTGCGGGGAACTTCCCAGGCTCAACCATCCCAATGCAAGCACGACCGCCACCGCGAGGCTTCCGGTCGCGGCAATCAAAACCTTCTTTCGCGCCCAGGCCAGTGGCGCCAAAGTCAGCGCCGACAGAGCACATCCCCCCGCAAAGCTGAGGCCAACCAGTCCTTTTACCAGCAGCGATCCCTGATCGATGGCGCTCCGTTCGCTCGCGGAAAACCGGGCCGCTCCCAGAAACAACCCCTGTCCGTACAACGATCGCGTCCATAATTGGAAACCGGCCAGGGCCGCAACCGGAATCAGCAAGTACCACACCCATGTGCCCAGTTTCCTCTGTCGGGCAAACGCGTAGATGGCCAGCAGCGGAATCAGCGAAACGCCGAAATACTTGGTGAGTGCGCTGCCGGCAATCAACAACCCGGAAAGCACCAGGTACGGCGGCCTCGCTGGCGTGAGGCCTTCGATCCAGAAAATCGACGCCCACACCCACAGGGCCAGCATCGGCGTGTCGCACATCACGCTGCTCGCCGACACCAGCAATCCAGGCGTCAGTAGTGCCGCCAGCGCCGCGACCAACGGGAGCGTGGTAAAGCGCCGCGCCAGTCGGTACACCCCCAGCACCAGCGCCAAGGTCGGCAACAGGAAGCCCAGGTGCATGGCCAGTTCCGACCAGCCCGAGATCGCGCCAACCACCGCCGCGTAATAGCAGGCCAGCGGCGGATTCTTGGTCACTTCCGCCATCCCAACCCGCCCCGTGTCCCAGATCAGTTGAAATCCATAGGGATTCAACGGCTCTTTCGTGATGTGCTGGGCAGCCCAGAGAAATAGCGGATCATCCACATGAAACGCTCTGCCCGCGAAGGGCAGCAGGCACGCCAGTGTAAGCAGGACCAGCAAAATACTGGAGCGGTTGGCAGACCAGCCCTCGGTCCCGGCCGGCGACGGGCCGGCGTTGACTCTCACGGTCTTTGATTCCACCGCTTCCATGCTCATGACTCGACGCACACGGCTCTCACACCCTCTACGCTCGCAATCTCTGAATCTTTAGTTGATCGTGTAAGAACGATCTTCGAGCACCCATCTTCAACCGTCAACGCATCTTTCGGCCAGGGAACTACGGTAATTAACCTTCGAATCGCTCTGTTAATCTGAATCACAGAGGACCGCGCCCCGTGTGCGCCTGGCTCAGAACGCGGTCATGGGCATCGCCGGTTTGAAGTTGTCGGACGACAAGCCTGGCGCCAATACCAGGACGAAGGCGTCCCGGAGAGGTAAGCCTTCGCAAACACGGCACGTTCGAACCGCATGCCTCATTCCATGGCTTCCGAGCAGGACATCCTCAAGCATCCTGCTCCCAAACGCCCGCCACGCCACACCTCGCGGCGCATCGGCATTCACACCTCCATCGCCGGAGGCGTGCAGAACGCCGCCGAGCGTGCCTATCGTCTCGGCTGCAATGCCTTTCAGATTTTCTCCTCCAGCCCGCGCCAGTGGGTGCCCTACGTGCTTAGCCGCCCCGACATCGACGCGATGCTCTGCCTACGGGAAAAGTATGACTTGCGCCCGCTCGCTATCCACGTCAACTATCTCGTGAACCTCGCCAGCACCACGCCCCTCTTTCTGAAGAAGTCGCTGGAAGCCTTTCGTGGCGAAGTCGAGCGCGCGTTGGCCCTCCGCGCCGAATACCTCGTGCTGCATCCGGGCTCATTCCGCGGAGCCGACCGCGAGACCGGCCTGCTGCGGGTTGCCGCCGCCATTGCTGCCTCCACGAAGGGTCTCGACCTCGCTTGCGGCAATCTGACTATCCTGATCGAAAACACCGCAGGCGCAGAATTCTCCCTGGGCGGCAGCTTCGAACAAGTGGCAGAGCTGCTTGCCCGCCTCTGCGACATCGTTCCCGTCGGCGTCTGTATCGACACCTGCCACACCCACGTCGCCGGATACGACATCGTCAGTGAAGCCGGCTACCGTGCGACCCTCGCCCATCTCGACGCAACCGTCGGCCTGAACAGAGTCCGCGTCTGGCATTGCAACGATGCCAAAGCTGCCCGCGGATCGAGGCTCGATCGTCACCAGCACATCGGTAAAGGCCATCTGGGCCTTGCCACTTTCCGCCGTCTGCTCAACGATCCCCGCCTCGCTCACGCCGCTTTCCTGGCCGAAACCCCGATCGACCAACCCGGCGACGACCGCCGCAACGTCGCCGCCCTCAAGCGTCTGGTCTCAGCCCGGTAGAGACGGGGCTTGCCCCGTCTCCGGCGTGCGCCATCGCCAAGTTTGCGCCGACTCCAACCCCGCCATCCCGATGCGCCACCCAGACGCGGCAAGCCGCGTCTCTACCGATCTGGGACGCTCTCACGCCTTTTCGTGATGTTTGACGCAGTCCGTTCCCGGAGCCGTGGGCAATCTATGAATATGACTCTCTACAAAGGCGCCTACCGCATCGAGAGCGCCCGGCTCGCCGTTTGGGACTACCGTCAACCCGGGTGGTACTTCGCCACGTTATGTACGAAAGGGTCGCAACCCTACTTCGGTTTTATCCGCGACGGCAAAATGTGTCTCAGTCAGGCGGGCGAGATTGCAGAGCACGAGCTTCGCAGTGTGCCCTTGCACTACAACGCCGTTTCCTTAGACAGCCATATCGTGATGCCGAATCACGTGCACGCAGTGGTTTGCATTGATGGAATCCACGCCCACTCTCCCGAGGGCGCAATCGAAGAGTGGCGCATCAAACTCGAGTCAGACTCGCGCCACCTGCCTTCGTTGGGTTCCATCATTGGTGGATACAAGTCCGCGGTGGCCCGTAAATGCCACGCCGTAGGTATCGCATCCTTTGCTTGGCAAGCTCGCTTCTATGACCACATAATTCGCGGAAACCACGCAGTCGCTGCCGTCCGCGAGTACATCCGGAACAACCCCCAGAACTGGGATCGGGGGTCTGGCGACGATCATCCAGATTGGAATCTCCTTCTGGCATGATCCGACCGGTAGAGACGGGGCTTGCCCCGTCTCCGGCTTCCGCCAATTGTACGGTGGGCACGAATCCGCGCCGACGGACCCTGCGATCCAGGGCCCTTCCATCCAGACGCGGCAAGCCGCGTCTCTACCACCATCATCAGGAGGACCGTGCTCTTTCCCGTAGTAAAATATAGGTTTACCCGAAACGTAACTCACCCGTTTATGTCACAGGACGACAAACCCGCCCCCAGCGCGCCGCGCGTCGACGATCGCTACGACGCCCAGCGCATCGAGGCCAAGTGGTCCGAACGCTGGCAGAACGATCCTGCGCTCTACGCTGCCGAGTCCGACTCCACCAAGCAGAAGTACTACGTCTTGGAAATGCTGCCCTATCCCTCGGGCGCCCTCCACATGGGCCACGTCCGCAACTACGCCATCGGCGACGCGCTCGCCCGCTACATGTGGATGAACGGCTACAACGTCCTTCACCCCATGGGCTGGGACTCATTCGGCTTGCCCGCCGAAAACGCCGCCATCAAAAACAACACCCCGCCGCGCGAGTGGACGCTTTCCAACATTGCCAACATGAAGGCGCAGATGAAGCGCCTGGGCTTCGGCTACGACTGGTCGCGCGAGGTCACCACCTGCCAGCCTGACTATTACCGCTGGAACCAGTGGTTCTTTCTCAAGCTCTACGAGCGCGGCCTGGCCTACCGCAAGAAGAGCAAAGTGAACTGGTGCCCGAAGTGCGCCACCGTGCTTGCCAACGAACAAGTCGTCGGGGGCTATTGCTGGCGTCACGAAGACACGCTGGTCGAACAGCGCGAACTCGAACAGTGGTTCCTGCGCATCACCCAGTATGCCGACGAACTCCTCCGCGACCTCGACAAACTCGATGGCTGGCCGGAAAAAGTGCGCACCATGCAGCGCAACTGGATCGGCCGCAGCGAAGGCGCGTTGGTTGACTTCGACCTGGGCGGCTCGGTCGGCCCCGCGGGCTCGATCATCAGCGTCTTCACCACCCGCATCGACACGATCTACGGCGCGACCTCGGTGCAGCTTGCCCCCGAGCACCCCATCGTCGCCGACCTCGCGACAAAGAATCCCGAGCTTCGCGCCAAGGTCGATCAACTCATCGCCGAGCAGCGCAAGGCAAAAGAAGTGGGCGACATCGGCGAGATTGAGAAGCACGGCATTTTCACCGGGCGCTATGCCAAGAATCCGTTCAACGGCGAAGCCGTGCCCATCTGGGTTGCCAACTACATCCTGATGGATTACGGCACCGGCGCCATCATGAGCGTCCCCGCCCACGATGAGCGCGACTACGAATTCGCCACGAAATACAAGCTCCCCATTCGCCTGGTCATCTTGCCCAAAGGCGGGGATGCCGAAGAGACCGTGGTCGATCCCCAGTTGCCCTTTACGACAAAAGATGGCCTCGTCGTCAACTCAGGCCCATTCAGCGGCCTCAGCTGTGAACAAGCTCTCCAGAAGATGGCCGAACACGCTGAAACGAATGGCTTCGGCAAGGCGACCGTTACCTTCCGCCTCAAAGACTGGGGCGTCTCCCGCCAGCGCTACTGGGGCACGCCGATCCCCATGCTTTATTGCGAGAAGGACGGTATTGTTCCGGTGCCCGAGAAGGATCTCCCGGTGATCCTCCCCGATAACGTCGAGATCACGCTCTCCGGCGCGTCGCCGCTTGCCCAGGTGCCGGAGTTCGTCAACGCCGTCTGTCCTAAGTGCGGCGGCCCGGCGCGCCGCGAGACCGATACCATGGACACTTTCGTCGATTCATCCTGGTACTTCTATCGCTACGCCGACGCCCACAACGATCGCGCGCCCTTCGATTCGAAGTCCGCCAACTATTGGTTTCCTATCGACCAGTACATCGGCGGTGTCGAACACGCCATCCTGCACCTGATCTACTCCCGCTTCTGGACTAAGTTCATGCGCGATCTCGGCCTGGTAAGAAACAATGAGCCGGTGGCCCGCCTCTTCACCCAGGGCATGGTGATCAAAGACGGCGCGAAGATGTCGAAGAACCTTGGCAATGTCGTCTCCCCGGATGAAATGGTCGCCCGGTACGGCGCCGATGCGGCTCGCCTGTACAGCCTCTTCGCCGCGCCGCCCGATCGCGACCTGGACTGGCAGGATTCCGGCATCGAGGGCATTCAACGCTTTCTGGGCCGTGTCAGCCGCTATATCCAGCGCAACGCCGTAGAGACGGGGCTTGCCCCGTCTCAGCACGCCCCGTCCGCATCGGGCACCAATGGTCAGGGCGCGCTTTCGCCCGACGCCCGCCGCGTGCAGCGCAAGCTCCACCAGACCATCAAGCGTGTGACCGACGACTTCCAGGGCCGCTGGCACTTCAATACTTGTATCGCGGCAATTATGGAACTGGTCAACGAGCTCTACGCCCTGGAAGAACGCGCGGCTAAGTCAGAAACGCCATCCGAGACGGTCCCGTCGCAACTCATGGCCGAGGTGCGCCGCACGCTCTTGTTGCTGCTTGCGCCCTTTGCCCCTTACATGGCGCACGAACTATGGGAGGTGATCGGCGAGAAGGGAAATCTTCTCAAAGCGGCGTGGCCGAACTACGATCCTGCGCTCGCCAAGGAAGAGGAACTCGAGATCCCGGTGCAGGTCAACGGCAAAATCCGCAGTCGCATCGTGATTCCGGCCGACGCCGAGGAGGCGCCGGTGTTAGAACGCGCGTTCGCCGATGAAAAAATCAAGGCTGCCATGGCCGGAAAAACAGTCCTTAAAAAGATCTTTGTGCCCGGCAAGCTGGTGAACATCGTCGTTCGCTAGGTGGATTTTTTGCGCAAATGCGCAGGTTAGGATCTCGCCCGTTTTTCTTCGCGGTGGGCGATCTCCAAAAGCGATCTTACGGAGATTGCCCTCCAAAAAAGACGAGGCGGGACCCCTCTCCCGCCCCAATTCATCGTTCTCCAATGACCTTCAGTGCCGGGTGTTGCTGGCGGTCGTCTCGGTATGGAAGACCAGCGACTGCTTGCCATGGCTGAAGTCGATTTCGTCGAGCGACTTCACCGAGCCGTTTCCCGGTCCCAGCGTAACCGCATCGGCGCCCAGGGTCGCCTTATTCTCTTCCAGCTTCGCAGTGGTGGTCGCGACTACGTCCTTCCCCTTCAGGATTTTCACCTGTACGTTCGGGGCTGTGCCTTCCCATTCCGCTTTGTAGTCGCCGGGCTTCAGCTGGGTCGAGCCGACCGTCGCCGTATCGTTCAACGTAAACTTGGCTTCGTTCTTGTCCTTCGCGAAGGCGCTCAGCGACAGGCCGGAAGCCAGCAGTGCTGCGATTGCAACGAACCGTACTGCTTTCATACTTAAACCCTCTCCTGACAGATTTTCGAGCTGCGCAAAGCTACACCTGTCCGCGCGGCTGCGAGTTTTACAGCGTCGAATCTCATCACTACATTCCCTTACTTAGATGCCTCGCTTCCCGGGAGGTTGATGAAAATATCGTTAAACGATGCATTCTTTCTCCGAGGGGAAGACCGTTTTCCGGATGAGCATCCGGAAATATACGTAACAACGAGGCTGGGTTATGCTGAAAGCATTCGTATGGCTGCCTGGTCGCCAACCGCCGAGGGATTTCGCGCCATCTTTCGCCGCCCTGCGTTTTCACTCGCCGAAATCGTTTGGCGGTGGAGCTTCGGCGCGGCGGTTGTCGTGCTTTGCACGCTGAGTCTCTTCGCGTATCTCGATACCGTGCCAGTCTCGGGAACGGATCTTTGGTTGCTTCGAACTAGCCATCCGGCGCTGGTGGGTCACGCGCTCTCCCACATCCTGCGCGGCAGTGCCGCGCGGTTTGTTGTGGCGTGCGCCCTTCTGAGCGCGGCGCTTGCCGTACTTTGGATTTTGCTCGCCTCACTCGGACGAGTCACCATCCTTGAGTCGCTGGTTGCTTATGTGCGCGGCCGGGCGCGGCAGGCCGAGCCAGCAGACGGCCAATCCGACATTGATCAGATCGAAAAGCCATTGCGAATCCACTCGCTGATGGGGCTCAATTTCCTTCGCGCCGCATTGTTCCTTACGGCTCTGACCAGCCTGTTTGGTGCCTTGCTGGTTAGCAGCACCGTGTCGTCCAAATCGGTTCCCGGCCTTGCGTTCTTGGTGTTTCTCCCATGGGCAGTGCTGACGGTGTTCTTCTGGTGGTCGCTGAATTGGTTTCTTTCAATTGCCGCGGTCTTTGTGGTGCGCGAAGGCCAGGACACGTTCGCCGCGCTCTGGTTAGCGGTAGAGCTCTGCCGCGAGCGCCGGGGCCCCGTCGTCGCAGTCGGCACCTGGTTTGGCCTGGCTCATGTCATTCTGTTTGTGGTCGCTACTGCAGCGGTGGGGCTCCCGCTTTCGCTGGTAACGTTGGTTCCGCCCGGCTTCGTACTGGCCGGCATTTTGGTGGTGACGCTCGCCTACTTCGCCCTCGCCGATGCCCTCTACCTCGGCCGCCTCGCCGGATATGTCGCGATTGTTGAAGCGCCAGCACCGCCAGTTCCTCTGGCAGTTGCAGTTGGCAGTTCGCTGTCGAACTTCAGCAGCGTGCCGGCAAGCTCAATGGTCGACCAGGACGAGTTGATCCTCAGCGATCACGCGGATGCGCCGAGCACCCAGCATTCAGCAATCAGCATTCAGCCAGCCGCGGTGGATCAGGACGAGCGGATTCTGAGCGATCACGAAGCCCGCGATTCTGCGGGGCCGTTGTGAAAGACCGCACAAAGCCCGTCGGGGCTGAATGCCGAGGGCTGAGAGCTGACAGCTGAGAGCTGAGAGCTCACCGCTGAGAGCTCACAGCTAAAACCAGCCTCTACCGCGCAGCGTCCCGCTGCTTTACACTTCTCCATCAATCTGAGAAACTCATCCGTGGAAACCCAATCCATTGTCGTCCTCGACTTTGGCGCGCAGTATTCGCAGCTCATCGCGCGCCGCATCCGCGAACAAAACGTCTTCTCGGTGGTGCTGCCCTTCAACGCCAGCCTCGACGAGATTCGCAGCTACGCGCCGGTCGGTATCATTCTCTCGGGTGGACCCTCGTCCGTCTACGATAAAGATGCGCCGCATGCCGACAAGAAAGTCTTCAGCCTGGGCGTGCCTGTGCTTGGCATCTGTTACGGGTTGCAGTTCATGGTTTACGCGCTGGGCGGCAAAGTGCGCTCCGCCGACAAGCGCGAGTACGGCCACGCGAAAGTCGAAGTGCAGCCCGGCGATTCCCAGCTGTTTCGCGGCCTGCCGAAAGTCCTCGCGGTCTGGATGTCGCATGGCGACGAAGCCGAACAACTTCCAGCCGGTTTCCATCTCACCGCCAAATCTCCCAACGCGGTCGCGGCCATCGAAAACCCTGAACAGAAGATGTGGGCGGTGCAATTCCATCCGGAAGTACACCATACGCCGCTGGGCACCGACATCTTGCGCAACTTCGCCCTGAACATCTGCGGCGCGCAACCCACCTGGACCGCGCAGCGCTTCATCGACAGCACGGTGGCGCAGATCCGGCAGCAGGTCGGCAGCGGTCGCGCGATCTGCGCGCTCTCCGGGGGCGTCGACTCTTCGGTCGCGGCTGTGCTGGTCGATCGCGCCATGCGCGATGCGCAGGGCACATCACGTTTGACCTGCGTGTTCGTGAACAACGGAGTCCTGCGCAAGAACGAGTTCGAGAAGGTCCAGCAGAACCTGCGTGGCAAGCTCGGCCTTCACCTCATCGGCGTCGATGCCAGCAAGCGCTTCCTCGACAAGCTTGCTGGGGTTACCGATCCCGAGAAGAAGCGCAAGATCATCGGCAACGAATTCATTGCCGTCTTTGAAGAAGAAGCCCATCGCATCGAGAAGGAAGAAGGCTCGGTCGATTGGCTGGTGCAGGGAACGCTCTATCCCGACGTGATCGAATCGCGCAGCGTGCGCGGACCATCGCAAGTCATCAAGTCGCACCACAACGTCGGCGGTCTGCCTGAGAAGATGAGGCTGAAGCTCATCGAACCGCTCAAGGACCTGTTCAAGGACGAAGTGCGCCGCATCGGCCGCGATTTAGGCATGCCCGAAGAAATCCTGCAGCGGCAACCCTTTCCCGGTCCGGGCCTCGCGGTGCGCGTGCTCGGCGAAATTACCGAAGAGCGCCTGCGTATCGTGAAGGATTGCGACGAGGTAGTGGTTGACGAGATCAAGAAAGCCGGACTGTACACGAAGATCTGGCAGTCGTTCGCCGTGCTGCTGCCGGTGCTTTCGGTGGGCGTGATGGGCGACCAGCGCACCTACGCTTACACCTGCGCGATCCGCGCCGTGCACTCCGAAGATGGCATGACTGCCGATTGGGTTCCATTGCCTTATGAAGTCCTGAAGACCATTTCCAATCGCATCGTCAATGAAGTGAAGGGCGTGAACCGCGTCGTTTACGACGTGACCTCAAAACCGCCAGGCACCATCGAGTGGGAATGAACCGGTCGTAAACTTACCCGGTAGAGACGAGGCTTGCCTCGTCTTGCGGGCGTCGAGTTTACGGTTAGCGTCGTGAAGACGCGGCAAGCCGCGTCTCGACCGCGAATGCCAGGGCTATCTGACCTTCAGGCACCACAGCGCCGCGCGCGTGAAGCCCTGGGTAATTTTTCTGCGGGTCGTGCTTTCTTCCGGCGGCAAAAACATCCAGCTAAGTGCGCGAATAATGGCCGGCGGATCGTAGCCTTGGTCCTGCCCGGATTTTGCCGGGAAGAATTTCCCCAGCGACTCTTTGGGCTGCTCGCGGAACTGGTCAATCATCGAGACCTGGTGCACGCACGAAATCGTGCACATGGGGGCGCAGCCTTTGACGCTGTGGTATTCGCGTTCCAGGTCCTCGGCGGAGTATTTTTCCAATGGAATTCCCGGGGTGCCGCGCTGTTGCGAGCAGTAGTGCACCAGGCCGTCCTCACAGATGTAAAGATAGCGGCTGCCCGCGCGGCAACTCCAGCTGTTGGGCTTGCCTTCAATCAGATTTTTCTGGAACTGGTTGTAATACGCGAAGGTGGAAAACGACTGCCCGCTGGAGCGCGTGATGTCGTGATAGACACGAAGTTCGGCTTCGCCCAGCGGGCGCAACTGGCCCTGGCCGTCGTGCACGATGCCGACGGTGGTGGCGAACTCGAGTTCGCGGGCGCGCTGCGCCACCGCGGCTGCGTCTTCCGGCCGCTCGCAGGTTCCGATCACCGAATTGATGTTGACCTGAAAGGTGGCATGTTCGGCCAGCCATTGCAGCTTCTTGTCGAGCACCTTCAAGCTCTTCATGGAAACTTCGTCGGGCTGGATGTTGTCGATACTGATCTGCAGGTGGTCGAGCCCGGCGCGGTTGAGGCGCTGAATCCGCTCGGGTGTGAGCAAGTAGCCGTTCGTGATCAGGGTTGCAATGCTGCCGCGCAGGCGGATCTGGCGGATGATGTCGTCGAGTTCGGGATGGAGCAGCGGTTCGCCGCCGCTGATGGTAATCACCGTCGTGCCCAGCTCGGCGAGGCGGTCGATGCGGCGCAGCATGGTCGCCAGCGGTACGGGTTTGGAAAAATCGTCGAACTCGTTGCAGTAGGTGCAGGCCAAGTTGCAGCGGCGAACGGGCACGATATGCGCGACGATGGGGTGGTAGCGCGACTTCATCGCCTTGGCGACTACGCGAGCCTGCCGCAGTTGAAATGAAGCTGCGTGCAATTTGCGCCGAATGCGGGTGGTAGTCATCGCGTCAGTTCGCCACGGCGCCTAAGAGATCGCCGAGGCCTCCTCACGATTTTAGAACGGGTAGCAAGAGTCGTCGTGCTTGGGATGGTTTCGGTCTCGCGCACGGGCTCGGGCGATTGAAGGCATGGTTGATGTCGTCCCCTGAAGGGGACTCGGGCCGATAGGTCTGCGGTTTCCCCGCGCTGAAGCGCGGGGCTACTATCTGGCGTCGCTCCGCGACACCGCGCCGAGGGTGCCCCGGATCTGATGGAGTGAGCACCGTGCTGCGGGTGTGTCGGTTTGCTTCTCATCGGATACACAACGTCCCCGCAAAAACCAGCAGAGCGATAGCGGTGGCCAGCAGTACGTCGGCAGCGTAGTGATAGCCGCCAACGATGGTGGCGGCCGCGATGCTGAGGGCAATCCAGAGGAAGATCGCCCCGACTGCGGGCTCCAGGCGCAGAAGCACGAGCGCGGCGGCCATGGCCGAGGCGACGTGGCCGCTTGGAAAGGTGATGGCTTGAATACTGGCCCGGTCGAGAATGCCGCGATTGAGAGCACCAATCCAGGTCGCAGGCAGATGGAATGTTTCGTAGCCCGGCAGCAAGCGTGGCGGCAGCGCGCGCACAAAGGGCGTGATGGCAAAACACAGATAGGTTGCCGGCAAGACAACCAGCCAGTAGTAATCCACGTTGCGCCGCAGACCGGTTATGTACAGGGCCGCGAGGCCGAAGGGAATCATCGGGTACACCAGTACGTAAGCAAGCTGCAGGTAGGTGGCGAATCCAGCGCCGATCGAGACGCGGGCAGGCTGAATTCCGAGGGTACGAAAGAATCTGCGATCGAAAGCTGCGAGCCGGGTTTCCATTGGAGAATCCGGGGCAGTAAAGAATTGGCCGATCTGCCAGTAGGGAACCAGCAACAACGCGGCGGGCAGCCAGTCGCGGAGTACCGACGAGCCTAGCGGCGAGATCCAGCGCGCGCTGAATCGGGCAACCATGATCGCGGCGATCGCAACCAGCGCGAGCAAGGTGGCGCGGAGTTTGCGCGCCGTACCCAGCGGAAGCAGCCACGATGCCAGGGCCAACAGCGCGACGAAGACCAGCTGAATCCATTCCGCTACGCGCAATGGCGAGTTCCTCGGAACGGCCTGATGAGTGCGAGTGTGGGTTGTGCGCCATGTGCGTCATCGACAGCAGGAGACGCGGCAAGCCGCGTCTCTACCGGGTTGTGCGCAGGCGGCCTCATGCGGGGTCCCGGTGAACCGTCTCCGGAGAAAAGGCGGGGAGGCAGACCGCGATGTATTCTGCGCCGCCTTCTTCCGGGGTCGAGTACTGGATCCACTCGCCTTGATGGGCGACGATGGCTTGCCCGGCGCGCACGTCCAGATGGCCGGTTTTGTGGGTAACCCGGACCATGCCTTTCAGGACGATGGTGAACTCCTCGAACTGCGGGGTCTGCCCGGGCTCGACCCAGCCTTGCGGACTGCGCATATGGGCGACGCTGAGGCTGTTGGTTCGGGAGTTGACGCGACCGATGTATTCGTCGATGAGCTTGGGCTGGTTGCCGGCGGCCTGAATGCGAGTGGGCTGGGTGATGAGAGTGGGCATGGTCTCCTGCGGGGCAGTGTAAATGGATTGTTCCGGAATGGGAATTTTGCGGTGATGTGCAGATATACCCCCCTCCCCCCCGGTCTTTTGGAATCATGGAGTTAGACGATGAACGGGATCAAAAGGAGACTATATACTTCACAAACTACGAAGTAAATCCTTTTGATGCATAACGATACAGACGACAACGCGCCCAATAATAGTGCAGAACTGGTAACAGATTCTTCGCCAGTTAACTTCAAAATCAATACAACGAACGACCGCGCCCGCGTGTCCTACGTGCTAAACATTGAGAAAAAACGGTTGGACGATCCAGAGGAAATAAACAGCGTTCGAGTGTTCCTGCCATCCGGAGTGTGCGCCCCGTTTATTCGATCAGATGCGTGGGAGAAATGGACGAAGGAAGCCTATCCCATGATTGAACTGCCCGGAGTGAAGTAGATTTCTTCGTCATTCTTGATTTGCTGGCATAAACTCCAAACCGCTCTCTGAAATTTCTTTTCGATTGAATCCTCCTTGACTGCTGGAAGATCATCAAACATTTTGAGAATTGCGTCGGCTTGCTGTTTGAGTGTCTGTGGCAATCTTGATACCTCCAAATTGCCCGAAGATTATAATGCGAAGGGATGCGCGGCGACGTGCTATGGATCGGGATTTTTCTGGTGATTGGATTCCTAGCAGTTTTCCGTAAGCTTGATAGGATCATCGACATTCTTACGCAGATCAGAGACAGGCAGCATGGCCCCACGAAAACGACCGAAGAAATATCAGAAACGATTAACGCTCCATCCGATGAGTTTTGAGGAGGCCGTGTCGCGGCTGCTAAAAGCGAAACCGATATCGAAGGCACAGAGCAAGTCTAAGAAATCTGGAAAATCAGCCAAATGAGCAATTTCGAGGTAGTTGTGGTCGCGGGACTTGCTTGGATAGGGATCATGTCCGCTTTCGCCACTTACCATTTGGATCAGATCGAAAAACTCCTGAAGGATATCAAGAGCAAGATCGTTTGAAACCGCACGGCAACCTTAGCCTTTAGTGCCTGACCACTATGTAGTGCGGCACGTAGAGCACGAAGCCGCCCTCAAGCACTTTTGCTTTCCAGACTCGGATAACCCTCATCTGGTTTGCATCTTTGCTAGTCATAGCAACCTCTCTTTCTCTAACACGGTAAGGTGTTAGCTTCCGAATCAGAGATTGGGTTTGCCGTGCGGCAAATGGCAGTTTACCTCTTGCTTCGCAAATCCTAAAAACCCATAGCCTCCGCTATATAGAGACGGATTCTGTTCTATGTAGAGGAGCTGGAAAATGGTTTCGCATGATAAAGACACTTGGGCGGTCGGGTATTCACTTGCGATACGATTGCTCGGCATGGTCTCTAAGATTCTGCAATTCATCTGGGCATATAAGCTTTGGTCCTTCTTCGTCGCGTTTCTCGGGCTGGCAACGGGGGTCGCTCCAATGATCTACCGCCGTCTATGCTGGCACTACAGAGATGCTGATGTACACGATTTTCTGGACAAAAGAAAAACGGGAAAGACCGAATGGGGCGGTCGCGTATTTCACCCCGCGACAGTTAAAGACATAGCGAACGGGCTTGGGAGAACACAGGAATCCATCGCCCGTTCCCTTAAAAGACTCAGGCGCGGAGAAAGAGGAAAGCCGCTAGTCAAAGAAGTCAACGGCGACTGGTACACGATAGAGAACGCCCCGAAAGACCTGCTTGAGAAAATCTGACTCAGAAGAAAACCCCGCCAGAAGGCGGGGCTTAAGTAGCGTCATAACGCACTAGTGTCATAACGTTCAGACTTCATCCAAAATGTTTAAACAGGACGAATCCTGTCTGGACAATCTGGAGAAGCTTGCTCAAGCAAGCTAGTGCCTTGAGCAAGGTATCCATCCAATCCGCTTTCGCGGGCGAATGGCCTCTGGAATTGTTCATTAGTAAAAACTCCTATCAGGGAAGAGGTGTTCCAAAGAACCCGCTTTCCCAGACAGGATTCTATTTCAGAAGGGCTCTTGGGGCGGTTTCGTATCCCGATACATCAACCGTTTTCCCGCTACGCCTTTGATCGCCAGCAGGGACCGTTCGTTGTCTTTGATCTTCCGCGAGTTGTAGCGGAAATCGAACTCCGACAGATAGCGGTGCAAATGCAGTTCGCTGACGTGATGGTAAACGCCGTTGATGCCCCGTTTGAGGATTCCGAAAAACCCCTCAACTGTATTGGTATGCACACGGCCCCAAGGACCTTTTCTGGAATAAACGCCGTCGCTATGTTTGATAACCGAGTGCATCGGCCACGTATGGCGGACGTTGATATAGCCCGCGAAGTCGTCGGTAACGACGTGAGTTTTGGGCGCAATATGCGCCTTCATAACGGCTGAAAGATTGTCGGCTGTAACACGAGCAACGCGCTGAGAACGAGCACGACCTCCGCGCTCAACCAGCGTAACAACGGGCTTCTTATTGCTCATAACATCTGGACGCCCGCGTTCTCCGCTATGTTTTCTCTTGCCTCCGATGTACGTTTCGTCAACTTCGACCGTACCGTTCAACGGAGGAAAGAACGAATCCTGCGACATTGCTTCGCGGATTCTGTGCGTCATAAACCACGCGCTCTTGTACGTGACGCCGAGCATACGGTGCAATTGGTGAGAACTCATTCCCTTTTTGCTCGCACAAAGGAAATGAATAGCCATCAACCATTTGTTAAGTGGAATGTGGGAATCCTCAAAGATTGTCCCAACTGTGACCGTAAATTGCTTCTGGCATCCGCGACATTTCCATACACCTTTGCGGACAGGATTCTTGGATTCAGGATCGGCTTCCAGACGATAAGCCTGACCAATCAGACCGCAATGCGGACAAACCACGCCATCGGGCCAACGCTGTTTCTCTAGAAATCGCCGCGCCTGATCTTCGTCTGAGAAATTTTGAGCAACAGTTTTGAGGTTCATAATGAGCGATTCCTTAACAGACGCTGGACTATCTCGAATATGTGATCTGCTGAAAGAGTCGATTGCCCGGCAAGCAGTTTTTCTTGCTCTGCACGGCGTTCTGCCTGTTTCTGAGATTGCTTCGCATATTCCTCTGCAAAACCGGGAACGATTTCTCGAAGCGTTTCGGTTAGAACCTCGATTCGATTCAGTGAAGTGTGAATTTCGTGATCCGTCATTACCAAGTAGAGCCGAAGAGTCTCAATCTGATCGTCCACTTCAACCCTCCCAAAACTGAACCCATCATGGCAGAATTGGCGAGGTTTGTCAAGTATATAATTCCGGATCAAAATCTTTGAGTTCAAAAGACTTATACGCAAAATCTTCCGCATAAAGGACTTAGCACCTCCATTCCGAGCCGAATGTGGCTTTGCGTCTCCAGCATGGCTTGGGAGGGGCAGGAGAGGCAAGCCGGGTTATCACAGGCGGGTGTGATCAGATCGTTAGACATCGGGATTCGGGTCGTGATTGAGCGGTCCTATGTCGAGCTTCGCTCGACCGGACAGGCGAGGGCGCCTGTCCCTACACAGGTTGGGGTTCATCTCCTCCACGCCCGGGCGCTAGGCCTCTTCGGCGACCCAGCGGGAGATGGCGGTTACGACTTTGCGCGGGGCGAAGCGCGTGGACTCGGCGAGGAGCCAGTTGCGGAAGCCGGAGAAGGCCAGCGTTCTGCCGGACATAAGCGCGCGATAGCCGTCGGCGGCGACGGTTTTGGCGTCCATGGGCTGAAGCGTCTTGAAGAGCCGCGAGGATTCGGTTTTGGCGCGCTTCTGGAATTCGGTGAGGGTGGCGCCGGGGCAGAAGCAGGTGACGGTGATGCCCGTGCCGCGGAGTTCGTTCGCAATGGCCTCGGAGAAGGACAGCACGTAGGCCTTGGTGGCGTAATAAACGGCCATGAGCGGTCCGGCCTGGAACGCGGCGGTGGAAGCCACGTTCATGATGCGGCCCGACTTCCGCTCGATCATGGGCGGGAGGTAGAGGCGGGTCAGCAGCGTGAGCGCCATGATGTTGAGCTGGATCTGGCCGTAGGACTCCTCGAACGGGATGTTGACGAAGTCTCCGGTATAGCCGTAGCCCGCGTTGTTGACCAGGATGTCGATGGCGAGACCGGCACGCTGGGTTTCGTCGAACAGGTTCTGGGCGGCTTGCGGGAGACCGAGATCGAGAGGGATGGTCTTCACCGAGACGCCGTGCTCAGCGCGAAGTTGTTCGGCAAGTTGGGCGAGCTTCGGGCCGCTGCGGGCGATGAGGACGAGATTGTATTTATCGCGGGCGAAGAGGTGGGCGAATTCCAAGCCAAGTCCGGCGGAGGCGCCGGTGATGAGGGCGGTCTGGGTTTTGGGCGGCATGGCGGACATAGTAAACCGCGGATTGATCGCAGGGACAGGCCTGGGTCGCGAGCCGATTCTCTCCAGGCGAACCGTTGCAGCCCATCACTTTGCGCTGTGACCGCCAGCCTGTCGCGAGTTCATGGCCCCGGCCTAGCATGGTCCGGGAGGATGCTATGCCGGCCTCGGACTTCCTCACCCAGCCGGTGGTGTCGCACTATCGGGTCCTCGAGCCCCTGGGACGGGGCGGCATGGGTGTTGTTTTTAAGGCCGAGGACACGCAACTCCACCGCTTCGTTGCCATCAAGTTCCTGCCCGACGATCTAGCTCACGAGGCCCTGGTGTACGAGCGCTTCCGCCGGGAAGCCCGCATCGCCTCGACGCTGAACCACGCCAATATCTGCACCATTCACGAGATCGGCGAGCACGAAGGCCGGCCCTTCATCGTGATGGAGTACCTCGAGGGGCATACGCTGCGGGAAAAGGTTCAGGGCCGACCCCTGGAAACCGAAGCGCTCCTCAACCTCGCATTGGAAGTGGCGGACGCGCTCGACGCCGCGCACGGCAAGGGCATCGTGCACCGCGACCTGAAGCCGGGCAATATCTTCCTGACCGAGCGTGGACACGCGAAGCTTCTCGACTTCGGGCTCGCCAAGCCGAGCCTGGAAGGTGTGCTCTCCGACAGCCAGCCCACGCTGAGCCTGGGCGATCCACTGACCTCCTCCGGTACGACCTTGGGGACGGTGGCCTACATGTCGCCCGAGCAGGCGCTGGGCAAGGCCGTGGACGGGCGCAGCGATCTGTTCTCTTTCGGGGTTGTGCTCTACGAGGCCGCCACCGGCAAGCTGCCCTTTCCAGGCGAGACTTCTGCGGCCATGTTCGACGCGATCCTGAATCGCGACCCGGTGCCGCCAGCCGAACTCAACTCCAAACTGCCCCCGGAGCTCGATCGCATCATCAGCACGTGCCTGGAGAAGGATCGCGACATTCGCTACCAGAGCGCCGCCGAACTGCGGGCTGACTTGAAACGCCTCAAGCGCGACAGCGACTCGGGAAAAATTTCGAGCAGCCGGTTGCGCTGGCCAGCACGCCAGCGGCGCACCGCTCGAACGGTTCTTGCGGCCCTGGTTCTAATGGCGCTCGGCGCGCTCGCAATTCGGTGGGCGATCGCTCCACCCGAGCCGCGCATCGTGGCGAGCACGCAACTCACGCATGACGGCCTGGTCAAGGATGGCCCGGTGTTCGATGGTTCCCGGCTTTATTTCTTCGAAACCGATCCCAGCAGGCTCGGAGTTTCCCAGGTCTCGTCGGCGGGCGGGGAAGTGTCGCAGATCACCGCGCCGATAACCGTGGTGGGCGTGAACTCCATCTCCGCGGACCGCTCCAGCCTGCTGGTCACGGGGACGCTCTCGTCAAAGTTGGAGACGGCACTGTGGACCTTGCCGCTGCCCTCCGGAACACCCCGCCGCGTGGGCGACATGCTGGCCGGGGAAGGGGCGTGGTCCCCGGATGGCGCCCGCCTCGCGTTCGTCCTCGGCGCAGACCTGTTCCTGGCCAAGGCGGACGGCACTCAGCCGCGCAAGCTGCTGACTGCTCCGGGCGTTCCGTTCCAGATGCACTTTTCGCCCGATAGCCGGCGCTTGCGCTTCACGGTTGGCGATCCGACACGCAATACGTCCTCTATCTGGGAGGTGGGCTTGGATGGCTCTGAGGCGCATCCCATTCTGCCCGGATGGAACAACCCCTCGGCCGAATGTTGCGGTACGTGGACGCCGGATGGGCGTTACTACATTTTTCAGGTGCTGACCGCGACCTCCTCCGATCTCTGGGTGATGCGCGACAAAAAGCAATGGCTCCGGCGAACTTCAGCAAAACCGGTGCGCCTGACTACCGGGCCGCTTTCCTACATGTATCCGGCGGCCAGCTTCGATGGAAAAAAGATCTTTGTGGTGGGGTCCATCCAACGCGGCGAGCTGGTGCGTTACGATGTTTCGTCGCGGCAAATTGTGAACATTCACTCGGGCGTCTCGGCCGGGGAGGTAGCGTTCTCGCGCGACGCACAATGGGTTGCCTGGATTGCTTACCCGGAGGGAACGCTGTGGACCAGCCGCATCGATGGCAGCGAGAAAGTTCAGCTCACCTTCTCGCCCCAGATCGCGTTTTTGCCGCGTTGGTCGCCCGACGGGCGGACCATCGCGTTCGTAGCCGCGGAAGTCGGCAAGCCGTGGAAGATCTTTCTGGTTCCCGCGCGGGGTGGAACCCCCAGGCAACTGTTGCCAGAAATCAGAAACGAAGTGGATGTGGACTGGTCCGCCGACGGCCGGCAACTGGTCTTCGGCCGGTTGTCGCAGCAGGCCTCCACCGAAGCCATCAACGTTCAGCTTTACGATGTGGCGACCGGCCAGATCAGCATTCTTCCCGGCTCCGAGAACCTGTTCAGCCCGCGCTGGTCGCCCGACGGCCGCTATATTGCCGCCCTCACCGCGGACTACAAAACCATGCTGCGGTTTGATGTGGCGGCTCAGAAGTGGACGAAATGGCTGGACGAGCCTACCGTTCTGATTTCTTATCCCGCATGGTCCAGTGACAGCAGGTATGTCTACTACAGCAATCTGAGCGAATACCGGCGCGTTGCGGTGGGAGAAACGCGCAGCGAGCTGATCACCAGCCTGAACAATCTGCGGCTTCTGCAGGGCCGGTGGGGAGCGTGGGCCAGCGTGGCCCCCGACGGCTCCCCCATGTTTGTTCGCGACATCAGCACCCAGGAAATCTACGCTCTCGACGTTCAGCTGCCGTAGGGGACAGCGGGCGTGTGGAAGATCCAACCGGGGTCGAGCCTACCGCGGTCCGCGGCTTCCGTCGCCAGCACATTGTTCATCCGCGGCGGACGACAGAGCGAAAAAGGAGAGCACCGCTCCCCCCACTTCCAATATATCGCGCGCTGGGGGGCTTGCCGCAAGACCCGGGCTATGCCGCAGAATTGCCCACGAACCCAAATCGGTGGGAAGGGGGTGGCGCGGCGATGAACGGTCATGCGGTGGTGATCGCCGGAGGGGGGCCGACCGGGCTCATGTTGGCGGGCGAACTGGCGTTGGCTGGCGTCGACGTCGCCATCGTGGAGCGGCGCGAAAGCCAGGACGTAGCCGGCTTGCGCGCAGGTGGGCTGCACATACGTACCATCGAGGTGCTCGATCAGCGCGGAATCGCAGATCGCTTCATTTCGCAAGGGCAGGTGGTTCGTCGCGCACCCTTCGGCGATACCGCGCTTGACACCAGCGACCTCCCCACTCGCCACAACTACTTTCTCGCGCTCTGGCAGCCTCGCACCGAGCACATCCTGGCGGACTGGGTCACCGAGTTGGCGGTCCCGATCTATCGTGGACGTGAGGTAACGGGTTTCACGCAGGACGAGACCGGGGTCTCCGTCGAGTTGTCCGACGGCCGCTGGTTAGGAGCAAAGTACCTGGTCGGGTGCGACGGGGGCCGCAGCCTGATCCGCAAGCGAGCAGGCATCGACTTTCCCGGCTGGGATGCGTCCACCAGCTACTTGATTGCCGAGATCGAGACGGCCGAAGAGCCGCAGTGGGGCATGCGCCGTAGGGAACAGGGCATCAATGCGATCGCCAAACTTGAAGACGGCAAGCGCGCTCGCATTGTCTTAAATGGACCGCACATCGGCCAGAGCGGCGAGCCGACCCTGCACGACGTCCGCGAGGCACTGATCGCCGTCTATGGGACCGATTTCGGGCTGCGCAGCGCCGCCTATATCTCCAGATTTACCGACATGACGCGGCAGGCGGCGTCCTACCGCCGCGGCCGCATATTGCTCGCTGGGGATGCCGCCCATGTGCATTCCCCGCATGGCGGCCAGGGACTCAACCTGAGTGTCCAGGACGCGGTGAACCTGGGCTGGAAGCTGGCGCAGGTGGTCCACGGGACATCGCCCGAGAACCTCCTGGAGACCTACCAAGCGGAGCGGCACCCGGTCGGGGCGCGCGTGTTGCGCAACACCAGGGCGATCGGCGGGCTCGAACGGAATGAGCATCGTATCCTGGCGTTGCGAGAGATGATGTCCGAGTTTCTGCAGAACGACGAACCTCGCAAGCAATACCTTGCCATGCTCTCTGGCCTGGACATTCACTACGATCTGGGCGAGGGACACCCGCTGCTTGGCCGCCGCATGCCTGATCTCGACCTGGCCACCGCCAAGGGACCGCGGCGGGTTTTCACCCTGCTGCACGATGCGCGGCCGGTCCTGCTCAATCTTGGTGAGCCCGGGGGCTTCGCCATCACTTCATGGGCGGATCGGGTTCGATCGATCGACGCGAAATACGAAGGTGTCTGGGAGCTTCCGGTACTGGGGGCGGTTCCTGCACCCACCGCCGTGTTGATTCGGCCCGACGGACACGTAGCCTGGGTGGGAGATCGCAGCCAACAAGGACTTCACGAAGCATTAACAGCCTGGTTCGGGCCACCCGCGACAGCCTAACTCCTTCTGCTAGCCCGAAGCCCAAAGCCTAAAGCCCAAAGCCTGACGCCTAAAGCGTCTTAATGTCCATGCTCCGCCACAAATACCAGCTGGCAATCGAACGATACGGTACCCAAACGCGCGCAATCTTTTCCATGTCTTTGGGCCTGGGAAGCTTGCGCTTGCGGTAGTGCTTTTTGATCGCCGATTGCACGCCGTAGTCGCCCACCGGCAGCACGTCGGGACGACGCAGGGTGAACATGAGGAACATGTGCGCCGTCCATACGCCCACGCCCTTCACCTGCACCAGATGTTGGATAACCTCCTCGTCGGTCATCTGGCGCATGCGTTCAAACTCCAGCAGTCCCGCCTGGGTTTTTTCCGCCAGGTCCCGCAGGTAAGAAGACTTCTGCTTCGAAAGTCCGACCGCTCGCATCTGCGCAGCCGAAAGCTTGAGGATGCCGCCAGGCGTCAGCGGATTGCCGGCCGCCTCGGTAAAGCGATTGAAGATGCTGACCGCCGCCTTGCCGTTAAGCTGCTGGTAGACGATCGCCTCGGCTAGGCTGTGAAACGTGGGCTCGCCGTACTCCATGCGGAATGGGCCCACGCGTTCAATGATGGCGCGCAGGACCGGATCGGACTTTTTCAGGTGAAGAATGGCTCGTCGCATGTGGATATGGATTCTACCGACCTCGATTTCGACGCATGCCCGCCAAAAAGGACAGCAGACCATGCGAACCGTTCTCGGCGAACCCGCGAGTCACAATAAGTTTCTGCTGAATCGAGTATTTTCTTATAAGCGTCATCGGCGCTGGGAACTCGTTACTTCGTATGACAGAACCGTTCATCCCTCGGACCTTCGGCCGCCAGGCCTTCGGCCTCGATCCCGCCGGTTATGACGCCGCGCGTCCCGCATATCCCGATTGGGTATTTGATTTCCTGCGTGACCGGTGTGGTCTCGTGCCCAACACGGCCACATTCGAGATTGGAGCCGGCACAGGAACCGCGACTCGCCGATTGCTGCAACTGGGCGCTAACCCGCTGCTGGCCGTCGAGCCCGACCAACGCCTCGCGGCCTTCCTGCAGAGAACCGTTCCGGACAGAGCGCTCACGGTCATGGTTGCACCGTTTGAAGAAGCCGAACTGCCAGCGGCCAGCTTTGATCTGGGTCTCAGCGCGACTGCGTTCCATTGGCTCAGCGAGGATCTGGCCTTGAGCAAAGTGGCGAAGCTGCTCCGCCCGGGCGGCTGGTGGGCCGTGCTGTGGAATGTGTTTGGCGACTCGAGCCGCCCCGATCCCTTTCACGAGGCAACCAAATCCCTGGTCAACCAGCCTCTGAGCCCTTCGGCAGGAAACGGTGAGGTGCCTTTCGCTCTCGACGCGGAGGCCCGGGTCGCGGCGCTGGAACGAACCCGAGCGTTCGACCACATTGAGCACCGCACCAGCACCTGGTCGCTGGTTCTCGATGCGGATCAAACCGCCGCCCTCTACGCCACGTATTCCAACATCAACATTCTCCCGGACCGCGAGCACGTACTTCACGAGCTGCGTCGGATTGCCCGCGATGAGTTCCAAGACCGCGTGACTCGCAACATGGTTACCAGCTTATATGTTGCGCGAGTGCGACCGATACACAGGGTTCCTAAGCGGCCTACTTCCTAAGTCCGACGCGGCGTTCCACCTCCTGGAACCGCGGGTGTTGACGAAGCGCGTCGAAGTGAGGCCAGACTCCGAGCAGCGCAAGATTCGTTTCCCGTGCCGAACAGGATTTATCGAGGGCGTCGAGTGCGAGATCGATTTTGCCAAGCCCTTCGTAAGCAATAACGAAGGCCAACTGTGGGATGTATCGACTTTTGGAGAGTTCTTCTAACTGCTCGAGACATGCGTGAGCTTCATCGAGCTGTCCAGACCGGGCGTAAGCATGTGCCAGAAATGCGGTTGTAAACGCAGTTGCGCTGCCGATCTCCATGCCTTTCCGGTAAACCTCGACGGACTGTTCAAATAGACCTTTCTGCTCGTAGGCGACAGCCAGGGTCCAGTATGTCAGAACCATGTTGGCATCTACCTCCAGAGCCGTTATGGCCTGTTCGATCGCACGATCAAGCCTGTGAGCGTGGAGAAGAACGAAGGCGAGACCAGCGTTCAAAAGAGCAGACATAGGGTCACGGCTTACTGCTTCGGTTGCCTCATAGATGGCTTCATCGAAGCGCCCCTGTTCAGCAAGAAGGTACGAGTAGTGGTAGCGAGCGACCGCGTAATTCGGGTTCAATGCGATTGTGAGCTTGTACTCCTCCTCCGATGCATACCAGTTCCAATCGTAGTTCTTGAAAATGGTGGCCATGACCTCGTGAGCCTCAGGGAGATCGGCATCAAGTTGGAGGGCACGAAGAGCGATGGCACGCGCTTTTGGATACGCGATGTTCGGGTCTACAGCCCCGTAATAGCACGGGACTGAAATGGCCTGGGCCAACTCGGCATGGGCTAAGGCGAATTTGGGATCAAGTTCGATGGCGCGAGTGAGATATTCAGGGCCGCGTTTGAAACCCTCCGCCGAACGCTTTTCGCACCAGTGTCGGGCGCGTACGTACAACTGATAAGCTTCTACATTTTCGGTGTGGCGCTTGGTGAGGCGGCTCGTCTCCTCGCCAGTCAGTTTGACCCGGAGGCGGGCAGAAACTTCGCGGGAGATGTCATCGTGAACGGCAAAAAGCTCGGTCAGATCGCGATCATACTGTTCGCCCCAAAGAGCCTCCCCGTTCGTGGCATCGAGGAGATCAACATGCAGCCGAAGCTTGGAGTTCCGCTGCCAGACTCGCCCAACGAGAATGACCTTAGCACCGACCGAGCGCCCAATCGAGAGTGGGTCGCTCTGCCCGTCCCGGTTGTTAGCAAGGCTGTTCCACGCAATTACGCGGAGTCGTGGGACAAGCGAGAGGCTGTGAATGATGCTCCCCGGAATGCCCGCGGAGAGATATTCGAGGTCAGGATCGGGGACAGAGGTTACAAAGGGAAAAACTGCGATTGAGTCGATCGGGCCTTCGCGAAAGTACGATTCCCCGCCATCCAATTTGCCGATGAAGCGGTAGCCTCTTCTGGGCAGGGTCTCAATATAACGCGGGGTCTCGGCCGTATCTCCCAAGGCCTCTCGCAAGCGATTGATGGCATTGTTAATGCCGTGATCAAAATCAACGAATGTGTCTGAAGGCCAGGCATGCTTCCGCAGTTCTTCCCTGGTCACCACCTCCCCGGGGCGTTCCAGAAGGATTTGCAGAATCTGTATGGGCTGTTCCTGAAGTTTGACTTTCAGCCCGTCTTTGAACAGTTCAGCAGACCTTCCATCCATCTCAAACGGACCGAAGCGGAGTCGCCGGCGCGAAGGAACGACATCCATTGAGCAAGCCCTTTGGGCATGGGAGTTTAGCACCAACCCAGGCCCGGTCAAAGCACGATGCAAATCTCGCGAGGAGCTACTCGAGAGCAACGGGAGAGGCCCTCGGGATTGAGGCCCAATTCGGTTGGGGGCATAAGGAACGCCGGGGAGCCCGAGGATTCTTAACGCAACCTGCGGATAGCGATCCTCGCCAGGAGAATCACATGCCAACCAATTGCGGTGCAGGGCTTTGCTTCAAATCTTCCAGGGGATCTATGCCGTCGATGATGATGATCCTGATGCTTCTTGCTAGTTCAGAGATCGCACTGGGCACAACGATCGCCTTCAAACCTGCCGTCAGTTATCCGGTTGGGACGTATCCGACGGCTGTCGCTGTTGGCGACTTCAATGGTGATGGCAAACCGGATCTCGCGGTCGCAAATCTCGGCAATGCCACTGGGGACAACGGTAGCATCAGTATTCTGCTCGCCAATGGAAACGGCACATTTCAACCGGCAGTGAACTTTGCCGGCGGCAAGAATCCGTCCGCAATCATTGCCGCTGACTTCAATGGAGACAAGAAACTCGACTTAGTAGTCGTGAACGCGGACGGCCTTTCCGGGGAAGTAGCTGTGTTATTGGGCAAGGGCGATGGGACACTTCAGCCACCGGTCGACTATGCGGCGGGCAATGGCGCGAATGCGGTGGCCGTCGGAGACTTTAATGGCGATCATAAGTTGGACTTGGCGGTTTTGAACCGCTTAGACGGAACCGTGAGCATTCTCCTTGGAAACGGTGATGGGACTTTTCAATCGCACGTCGACTATGCCGCCGGACCAGGTCCACAAGCCATAGAGGTTGCAGACCTCGACGGGGACGGCAATCAGGATTTGGCAGTCGCGAGCGGCCAGGGATTGACCATTCTCGGGGGGAGGGGAGACGGAACCTTTCACACCGTTTGGACCTCAGTTCCGCTCTTCCTTGTATCCACCTCTTTAGTCGGAGGAGACTTCAACGGAGACGGGAGGTTCGACCTCATCGTCACCGGAGTGAGTTTCGGCAACGCCACGTTTTCGAACTTCATGGTGCTGTTGGGGAATGGTGACGGTACCCTTTCACAGGACTCTCCCGTAAATACCGGTGCATGTCAGAATGGGAGCCCGCTCCCAGCCGACTTCGATGGTGACAACAAGCTCGAACTCGCGGTCTTTACCAATGAGAACTGCTTTCCCAATCCCAAAAACAACCCGACCGTTCTGATCATGACAGGCCGCGGAGATGGAACTTTCCAAACGGCGGTCAGTTTTGGCGCCACCCAGTATGGGTTACTTGCTGCGGCGGTTGACCTCGATGGCAATAAGGCGCCGGACCTTGTCTTTGTGAATTCGGCAACTAACACGATCAGCATCCTGTTGAACGCAGTAAGTACGGATTTTTCTATCGCTGCCTCTTCGCCCATCCCTAGCATCCTGAACCCAGGGCAACAAGCTGTTTCCACCATTAGCCTCAGTTCGCTGAATGCATTCGATGGTCCCGTCTCTCTGAGTTGTTCGGTGCAACCAGCCCTGGCGGGCGCGCCCACGTGCGCGGTCTCTCCGACCACTCTGACCTTCGACGCCGACGGCAATGCGTCCGCTCAGCTTACCCTCAAAGCGGGTACAGCTCTGGCAAGACAAATCCCCGCTCCGGGGGCCCGGCAGACCCTATATAGGCGCTCTCTGTGGTTGCCGGTTCTTGGCTTCGCACTTACAGGGGCCGGGCTTGGCTGTCGTAATTCGAGGAAGCCAAAGTGGCTGATCTTTCTTTTCGGTAGTCTTCTACTTGGTGCATTGATCCTTCAACCCGCTTGTGGCGGAAGCACTCATTCCTCCAGCCAACCCTATACAGTGACAATCTCAGGCACATCCGGGTCCACACTGCATTCGACGAGGGTAATGGTAACCGTGCCGTGAGGAACAGCAGAGAACTCACGGGAAACTGAACGATTAGTGAAACATCGCTAACACTCATTGACCGCTAGCCGGCGCCGGAAAAAGCGAAGGGCGGACGGAAGGCCCACCCGGTCATCACTCGCTGCACCCAGCCAGGTGCACCGAAAGAGTCGCCCGGGCTGGCAAATGACTCCGCCCGGCATTCGCCGGTAAACAGCCGCCATTCGCCGAAATCCGCGAGCGTTGGAAGCTGGCCCAAGTTACCTTCACCCTGTCAGCCACCCAGACTGGCAGACAGGAGTCACGAAGATGGCACGCGGCAATCGATATCCCTTCTGGAAAGACGATACCATCGCAGCAGCGGCCTTGGCCGCCACCGGCACGGCGGTGTTCCAGAGTAAACTGGACGCCCTGGCGAGCCAATGGAACCTTCCAGCGCTCTCTGCCCTGGTGCAATGGTGGCCGCTACTGCTCATCATCGGAGGCCTGATCGTGCTGTTGCTGCATCCGCACACGCAGTCCCAGCCGTCCGCGTCGGCGCAACTTCAGGCGCACAGGGAGACCCACCATGCCTCTGAGTCCTAAACGAGCAAACGGAACATTGCTGGGCGGGGTGATTGTCATCCTCATTGGCGTGATTCTGCTGCTCAACCAACTGGGAATCTTCCCTCGCCACATCGTCATCGAATTCTGGCCGGCAGTGCTGATCGTCGTCGGACTGATCAAGCTTCTGGCTGGCAATGAGGGTCGTGACCGCGTCGTCGGCGGAGCCTTACTGGCGGCGGGTGTCATCCTGCAAACCAATGCGCTGGGCTATACGCGCTTTACCTGGAACGAAGTCTGGCCGCTGCTGATCATCTTTGCCGGCATTATGCTCCTGGTGCACGCGGCCGCCGGCAAGGATCAGGGTCCCCCGTCCTGGACTTCGCCCGAGGACATGAATTCCTTCTATCTCTTTGGCGGCGGAGAACGAAAGCTGAACACGAAGGAATTTCGCGGCGGCCGGCTATTCGCGATCTTTGGCGGCTACGAAGTCGATCTGACGCGCGCCGATATGGCCGGAAATGAGGCATTCATCGAGGCCAACGCGGTATTTGGCGGAGGTGAGATTCGTGTGCCCACCACCTGGAAGGTGATTGTGCAGGGCACCGGCATTTTCGGCGGCTACAACGACGAGACCCAGCACTTCCAGCCGGACGGCAACGCTCCCTCCAAAACCCTTTACGTGCGCGGGTTCACGGTGTTTGGCGGCGTCGAGGTCCGTAACTGACCTCCCATGCACCCGATCCTCGGGCAAATGCGGCGGTTGGGTTTGTACCTGCTGGCCTGGATCCCGATCACCGCCATCCTGTCGTTCCTCCTGACAACTCCCGGGGGCCTGCGCCCAGCCGAGGCGGCGGCCATGGCCGTGCCGCTCTGCCTGGTCTATGCCTTCCTCTGCCTGTCGGCCTGGTACATCTGTCGCGGCACTCCGCTGGAAACCTCCTCGTTCTCGCGGATCGCGGTCACTCATTTGGCCGCCGCACTCCTCATCTCGTTCATCTGGGTAATGATGGCCAGCCTGCTCGCCGCCATGCTGGGCAGCACGTGGGAATTTCGCGGCCTCGGCGAAAGAATGACGCACAACTATCCGCTGCTGCATGGCAGCGGCGTGCTGATCTACCTGCTGGTCGTCGGACTCCACTATGTGTTGCTGTCGATCGAGCGGTCGCGCGAGGCAGAGAAACGTGAAATTCAGCTGCGGGTACTGGCGCGCGACTCGGAACTGAAGGCGCTGAAGGCGCAGGTGAATCCGCACTTCCTGTTCAACAGCCTGAACTCGATCAGCGCGCTTACCACCAGCGATGCGGCGCGAGCCCGCGAGATGTGCGTGCTGCTGGGAGATTTTCTTCGTAAGACGCTCGGGCTCGGGGAAAAAGCGGTGATTCCCCTGCGCGAGGAACTGGGGCTCATCCGTTCGTACCTCGCGGTGGAGAAGGTGCGCTTCGGAGCGCGCCTGTCGCTTGAAGAGAGCGTCGCTCCCGAAGCGCTGGAATATGCAGTGCCGCCCCTCCTGCTACAGCCGCTGGTCGAGAATGCGGTAGCGCATGGCATCTCGAATTTGACTGAGGGCGGCTTCATCCGGCTGAGCGTGCATTGCGATGGCGAGGGCGCAGCGCGAGACTTGGCCATCCGAGTAGAAAACAACTTCGATCCGGAGATGCCGCGCCGCAAGGGAACGGGCGTGGGCCTGGTGAATGTGCGGCAGCGGCTGCTGACCCGCTACGGCAATCGTGGACGCTTCGACGCGCGCGCCGAGGGCGACCGCTTCCGCGTGGCGATGGCCCTTCCCGCCGAGACCACGGAGACAATGGCATGAGGGGTGAGCCGAAGGAAAAGCTGACGGCGGTGATCGTGGATGACGAGGAACTGGCGCGGCAGGTGCTGCGCGAGATGCTGCAAGCTCATCCCGAAATTGAAGTCGTCGCCGAGTGTGGAAACGGCTTTGAAGCGGTGAAGGCCGTTTCCGAGCGCAAGCCGGACCTGCTTTTTCTCGATATCCAGATGCCCAAACTCGACGGCTTCGAGGTGCTGGAGTTGATTGACGGCGACATGGCGGTGATTTTCGTAACCGCCCATGATGAGCATGCCCTGCGCGCCTTCGAAGTTCACGCTGTGGACTACCTGCTGAAACCGTTCTCCTCCGATCGCTTCGAAGCGGCGCTGGAGCGCGCAAAGCAGCGTGCGGGAGCCGCCGTGCCCGCGGCACGTGAGTTGTCCGCTGCAGCGCGCGAGCTGGGCGAGTATGCATCGAGAGTGGTGGTGAGAGACGGCACGCGCGTGCAGATCATCCCCGTCGCGAAGTTGGACTATGTTGAAGCTCAGGATGACTACGTGGCCGTCGCCTCGCAGGGCAAGAAGCACTTGAAGCAGCAGACCATCGCGAGTCTGGAAGCGATGCTCGACCCCAGGAATTTCTTGCGCATCCACCGTTCATACCTCGTCAATCTGGAGCGGGTCGCCAAGATCGAGCCGTACGGCAAAGACACCCACGTCGCGGTGCTGCACGACGGCACGAAGTTGCCCGTCAGCCGCGCGGGCTATGGGCGGTTAAAGGCTCTGCTCGAAGGGAAAGGCGCGTAATTTCTCGGCGACTCGCAAGGCCATTGTTTTCAGTCCACGATCTGCATCGCTGCGAGTCTTTTTTCCCGAATTGGAATGCGGCTGAAAATTTTGTCGGCAACCGTGTCACTTTTCACAGGAATGTTCCACGTGGAACATTACGCAGTTCGCGGAAAATTTGTGCTGCCGGCGTCTCAGGCGGGTTGGAACTCAGCCGAGGTAGTGAACCGTCTTTGCGATCAGGCCTGCAGTACCGACATAGGGGTCGCCGGGACTATCCCACTCCATCGAACAGTAACCTTTGTACGCGTGCTGCTTGAGATACCCGAAGGTGCGAGCGAGATCGACGTGGACCGGCGTGCCCGCCTCGGTCAGTTCGGTCTCTTTGACGTGGCAGATGTTGTAGGCGTGAGCGAACATCGCATCGATCGCGCGATAGGCATAGTCCGGATCGTGGTGCGCGAGCGTGTTGCCGAAGTCCGGGAGCGCGTGCAGCCACGGACTGTTGATCTTCTCGATCACTTGCGAGATGAAGAAAGGATCCTCGCTGATGGGATTGTCGTTTTCGAGACTGATCACGACGTTCCTGCTCGCGGCGTATTCAACGACCTGGCGCAAGCTATCGGCGGTACGGCCGAGGTCCGGTTTCGCATCGCGAGCAGCGGGGATGTTTGTGCGGATGCCGGGTGCGCCCAGAACAACTGCGGCATCAATCCAGCGCTTGCTGAAAGCGACGGCGCGAGCGCGCTCGGCCGGATCGGGTGAGTAGGGACTGTCCTCGCCATCGACTGCCATGTTGGCGACCTGGCACTGGCACTTGTCGAGCGCGGCGCGAAACTCAGCCAGGTACTTGGCGTCGGTGGAAGGGAAGTGGCCAGTCCAGGGTTCGATCTTATTGACTTTAAATTTTTCTTTTATGTGGGCTGCGAAATCTTTGAGGCCGATCGGTGCGTTTCCCGGCTTGGCATCGCGGCCGACGATGTACTCGCGGAAGGGATAAGAGGCGACGCAGATGCGATCGCGCGCTGCGGTGGGGAAGGCGATGTGTGGCTGGGAGGCGCCGGCTGCAAAATGCGGAGTGAGCACGGCAGCCGCAGCAACGGAACACTGTCCGAGGAAAGTTCTGCGAGTGATCGGGGCCACCGAAGGAGTCTAGCAAATCGCGGCGACCCTCATGGGCCAATCGCTCTCGGCCGCGCACGAATGGCTGGCGACCATCGCCGGCGGAGCCGTTAGCTTTTGTTGGATGCGGGAAGTTCAAAGCCGATTCTGCGGCGGGACGGCTCTTCGGGAATCATCAGTTCCTTGATGGCTTCGAACAGATTTTGGATGGAGGCATCCTGGGTATCGAGGCGGCCTTCGAGTTCGGCGAGTTTCGCGGCCAGTTCGCGGTTTGTCGACAGCATTTCACGCAGGCGCACAAAGGCCCGAACCACGAAGACGCTCATTTCGACGGCCCGCTCGGAATTGAGAACGGTGGCGGCCATGATGGCGCCGTGTTCGGTGAAGGCGTAGGGCAGGTAGCGGCGGCCGCCGCGCTGAGGTTTTGCGGTCGCCGATTGCGACCTCAAATCTTCGGCTTCTTTGGGGCTGAGCTGAAACATGAAATCGGCCGGGAACCGCTGGCGGTTGCGCTTGACCTGCTCGTTGAGGCGTTTGACGGGCACGCCGTAGAGTTCGGCCAGGTCGGTGTCGAGGATGACCTTCTGGTGGCGCAGGATCAGGATGCGGGATTCGACAGGGATCGCAAGCGATTTCGTGGACATAGCTGAATCCTGGCCCCTCCGAGGTGACAAATTGCAACCTCAAAGATAGCATCGGCCAGCGAGGTGCGCGGCGACCAATGAACCTCTGATTGCGTTGGGCTTCGGGGATCGGTTTGCGGTCGCAAACTGCGACCTCAAAATGGGCGCTGTGGCGCGAGGTTTCGGGTTACTTGCCCCGGTCGGGATGCGCGACTGCAACTCAGGGAAGCCAGTTAGCGAGCTGCGCGGGCGACAGCTCTCTCAACCGCTGGCGGGAGTTTTATTGCGATGAAATAGCGTTCCGGATACAGATAATCGTCGCCAGACTACGCTGGACAAGAGTTATCCGCGGCAGGCGCCTCGCCTGCCCGGCCGGGCGAGACGCCCGGCACTCCATCGTCTCTAGCGCGGACAAGAGTGTCCGCCCCACACGTCAAGCTAGGTGACGCTGACTTCGGTGTAGGTGCCGTAGACCTCGCGGAGGGCCTCGCAGATTTCTCCTACCGTGGCGTAGGCGCGGACGGCGTCGACGATGTAGGGCATGGTGTTGGCTTCGGAAACCTGGCCGTTGGGGCCGGGCTTGGGCTCCTGGGACGCGGCGCGCTTCAGGGCGTCGAGACGGCGGCGGACTTCATCGTTGGAGCGGCGGGCACGCAGGGTCTTGAGCTTGGCACTTTGCGCGCGGGCGACGCTCTCGTCGATATAGAGAATCTTGGGTGGCTCTTCCTCGATGACGAAGTCATTCACACCGACGATGACCTTCTCGTTGGCTTCCACCGCACGCTGGTATTGGTAGGCGGACTCGGCGATTTCTTTTTGCGGATAGCCGCGCTCGATGGCCTTGACCATGCCGCCCATCTGGTCGAGCTTGTCGAAGTAGTCGAAGGCGCCCTGCTCCATGTCGAGCGTGGATTTCTCGACGAAGTAGGACCCGCCCAGGGGATCGACAGTCTGGGCAACGCCGGATTCGTAGGCGATGATCTGCTGAGTGCGCAGGGCGATGCGCGCGGCTTCCTCAGTGGGCAGGGCGAGAGCTTCGTCGTAGGAGTCGGTGTGCAGCGACTGGGTGCCGCCCAGGACTGCGGCGAGCGCCTGGATGGCGACGCGGGCAATGTTGTTCATCGGCTGCTGCGCGGGCAGGGAGACGCCGGCGGTCTGGGTGTGGAAGCGCATCAGCCAGGTGCGCTGGTTCTTGGCGCCGAAGCGGTCCTTCATCAGGCGGTACCAGATTTTGCGGGCGGCGCGGTACTTGGCGATCTCTTCGAAGAAATCGTTGTGGGCGTTGAAGAAGAAGCTGAGCCGCGGGCCGAACTCATCGACGTCAAGGCCGCGGCGGCGGGCCCACTCGACATATTCAACGCCGTCATAAACGGTGAAGGCCAGTTCCTGCAGTGCGGTGGAGCCGGCTTCGCGGATGTGGTAGCCGCTGATCGAAATCGTGTTGAAGCGCGGGGTGAACTTCGAGCCGAACTCGAAGGTGTCGACGACCAGACGCATGCTCGGAGCCGGGGGGTAGATGTATTCCTTCTGCGCGATGTATTCCTTGAGGATGTCGTTCTGGATGGTGCCGGAGATTTTCTTCCAGTCGGCGCCTTGCTTTTCGGCAACCACCAGGTACATGGCCCAGAGCACGCTGGCCGGTGAATTGATGGTCATCGATGTTGTGATCTTTTCCAGATCGATGCCGTTAAACAGGATCTCCATGTCCTCGAGCGAATCGATCGCGACGCCGCACTTGCCCACCTCGCCTTCGCTGGCGGGATGGTCGGAGTCGTAGCCCATCAGGGTGGGGAGATCGAAGGCCACCGAGAGGCCGCCGCCGCCGTGCTCGAGCAGATACTTGTAGCGCTGGTTAGTTTCTTCCGGCGAGGCGAAGCCGGAGAACATGCGCATGGTCCAAAGCTTGCCGCGATAGCCGGTGGCGTGAATGCCGCGGGTGTAGGGCGGTTGGCCGGGATAGCCTAAATATTTTTCTTCACTCCAGCCGGCGGGGAGATCGGCGGGAGTGTAGAGGCGGCGGACCGGGGCATTGGAGATGGTGCTGAAGCGGGCCTGGCCTTGCTCGTCGAGGTTGGTGCCGGTGGGAGCGCCGATGGGTTTCTCGGGAGATTTGTCGAGCGTCGGGGCAAGAGTTTTTTCGGCCCACTGTTTTTCGGCGGAAGACGGGTTGCGGTCGTCGAAGACATCATGAATGGGCGCTTCCGCGACTGTTGGCTTCTTCTTGTCGGTCATCGTTCCCCGCAGCCCTAACTTTTGATGATAGGGGAAGCGTAAGGGCGGGACAAGGCGGGCGACCGGGAGGTTGGTCGGGGGGCTAGTACCTAGTACCGAGTACCGAGTACCTAGTACCGAGTGAAAGACGCGCTGCGGAAGGAGTGGGACCGCCAGGCGTCAGGAAGTGCAAAAGAACGCACGGGAAATGGAACCACCAAGGACACAAAGGGACACGAACGAGTAGTGGCTGCGCGTTGCGGTGGGGCGAGGGCTGTTCCCGGGTGACTCAGGGCAGGCTTTTGTCGGACAGAATGACAATTTCAGGAGAGGAGGGGCTGCGGCGAGGGATGAGGTTTGGAGGAAATTACCGGGAGGCTGACTTTTGGGCTCGCACGAGTTCCCACACCTTGGCGTATTTCCATGAGACGTACACGGCGTGGTAGAGGTGCAGGAGGAGACCCTCGCGGCCGTCGAGGAAGCCGAGGCGGAAGACGTAGTTGTAGACGAAGGTCAAGAATGGTCGGAATACGATATTCAGGACGCTGAAACGCGAGTGGCCTTGGGCGACGGCCATCTCGGCGCCGAGCGAGGAGTAGCGGTTCATGTGGTCGATGTAGTCGGAGAGGGTGGGGTAGGAGTGGTGGAGCAGCGCTCCGTTGAGTCTGCCTGAAACTCCCGAGCTGAGTATGGCGTCCTCGTGAACCAAGCGTTCCTCGAAGCGTGCGGAAGCTCGGCGAAACAAGCGCAGCTTCGGATCTGGCCAGAAACCTCCGTGCTTGATCCAACGACCGAGGAAGAAATTCTTGCGGGGGATGAAGTAGCCGGCAGGGTCTCCTTGGCGTGCCAGGTGCTGCATTGTGAGGTACGACTCGCGCGGCCGCTGCGATGGATTTTCCCCTTGGGGGGGCCCAATGAGCTCGTTCAGAAGCGACGGTTCCATTTCCTCGTCTGCGTCGAGGCTCAGTATCCAATCGCCCTGCGCCTTGTCGATGGCGGAGTTTTTCTGGGCGGCGAAGCCTTTCCAGTCTTCTACGAAAACTTTGGCTCCGAAAGATTTGGCGATTTCGACGGTGCGGTCGGTCGAGCCGGAGTCGACGATGATGATTTCGCCCTTGCCGTCGGAGACCAGTGGCTGGACGCTGGCCAGCGTGCGAGCGAGGTTGGCTTCTTCATTGTGCGTGATGAGGACGACCGAGAGCAGCACGGGGAGAGAATAAACCTGGGGTTGGGTCAGGCGAAATGGCGGGGCGGGTTCGGCCATGATGATCGAGGAGACGGGCATCATTCGGGGATCCAGGCCCTGGGCTGGGACGCGCGGCATTGCTGCCGAGCTTCTCTCGGCTGGACAGGCGAGGGCGCCTGTCCCCACGTGGTTTGTGGCACTGGTAGCTGACAGCTCGCTAAATGCCGGCGCCGTCGGTGTACGTGTCGTATTCCTCGTCGAGGCGGAGGATGGGTTCGGGAGCGAGGCGGGCGCCGGTTTGGGCTTCGAGTTGTTCGCGGATCTGGTGGACTTCGGCGGCGAGACGAATGAAGACATCCGACATCGGGTCGCTGATTTCTTTCGGGTCGCTGATGACCACGCGCTTGCCATTGCGCAGCACGATGTGGCCGGGCACGCCGACGATGGTCGAATTGTCGGGAATGCTGCGCAGCACGACCGAGCCCGCGCCCACCCGGCAGTTGTTGCCGACGGTGATGTTGCCCAGGATTTTGGCGCCCGTACCCACGACTACATCGTTCCCGATCGTCGGGTGACGCTTGCCCTTTTCCTTGCCGGTGCCGCCGAGTGTTACGCCCTGGTAGAGCGTAACGTCATCGCCGATGATGGTGGTTTCGCCGATGACGACGGCGGAGCCGTGGTCGATGAAAAGGCGATGACCGATCTGTGCGCCGGGGTGAATCTCGATCAGGGTAAGCCAGCGCGCCACCTGCGAGGAAAATCGGGCGAGGAAGCGGAAGCCTTGGTTCCAGAGCCAGTGATTGACGCGGTGGAACCACAGGGCGTGCAGGCCGGGATAGCAGAAGAGCACTTCGAGGTAGGATCGAGCGGCCGGATCCCGCTCGAAAACGGCGCGGATGTCGTCGCGAACGGATTGGAAGAAAGCGAGCATGATTGAGCTGCGAGCGGCGAGCCAGGAGCTTTCAGCTCTCAGCTGTCAGCTCTCAGCTTTCAGAACCAAGCGCGCAACTCGCGGCGTTGCGGGCCAACTGCCCAGAGGCCGCGCGTACAGATTACCGCAGAGGCAACGGGGCGTGAAAAGCAGGAGACGGGGCAAGCCCCGTCTCTACGGAATTAGACGGCAACTGCCGTCATCTCTATGGATTCCTTTCTCAGGGTATCGAACAGAACGCTGCTTAGATAGCGCTCGCCGAAGCTGGGCAGGACGACGACGATCAGCTTGCCGGCGCTTTCCGGACGTTTGCCGACTGCGACGGCTGCGTGCACGGCAGCGCCGGAGGAGATGCCCATCAGCAGGCCTTCTTCGATTGCGAGACGGCGCGCCATGGTGATGGCTTCGTCGCTCGAGACCCGGACGACCTCGCTGATCAGATCGGTGCGCAGGATTTGCGGGATGAAGCCCGCGCCGAGGCCTTGAATCTTGTGGGGGCTCGGGGTGCCGCCGGAGAGCACCGCGCTTTCGGTGGGCTCGACCGCGATGGCTTTGAAAGTGGGTTTTTTGGGGCGGATGTATTCGGTCACGCCGGTAATGGTGCCGCCGGTGCCCACGCCGGAGATCAGGATGTCGACTTGGCCATCGGTGTCGTTCCAGATTTCGGGTCCGGTAGTCTCGAGGTGAATCTTCGGATTGGCGGGGTTGGCGAACTGCTGGAGCATGATGCTGTCGGGAATCTGCGTGAGCAACTCTTCGGCCTTGGCGATGGACGCCTTCATGCCCTTGGGGCCTGGGGTGAGGATCACTTCAGCGCCGAAGGCGCGGAGCAGCACGCGGCGCTCGAGGCTGACCGTGTCGGGCATGGTCACGATGAGGCGGTAGCCTTTGACGGCAGCCACGAACGCCAAGCCAATGCCGGTGTTGCCGCTGGTGGGCTCGACGAGGACGGTCTTGCCGGGGTGGATTTTTCCGGCCTTTTCGGCTTCGCTGATCATGCTGACGCCAATGCGATCTTTCACGCTCGCGCAGGGATTGAAGCTCTCGAGTTTGGCGGCGATTTTGGCTTTGGAGCCGCCGGTCACTTTGTTGAGATAGACGAGTGGCGTGCGGCCGATCAGTTCGGTCACGTCGCGAGCGATGTTCATCAGGCCGTCCTCCGTGCTGTATTGATGGAGAACAAGGCTACTAGGATCCCGGAAATTGGGAAAGGGCAGGTGTAGGGCAGGTGCCAAGAAAAGACCCCGCATCCTGGTGAAGAATGCGGGGCGAAGGTATTACCGAATTGCCCGGCTAGTTTTGCGGAGGCTGGGTCGTGCCTTGCGGTGGAGTAATCGGCTGCACCGGAAGGTTCTTCTCTGGCACGGTCCCGGCTGGAGCCTCGGCGCGTGGCTGCACATAAGGCACGTTGGGCATCTTGCTGACCACGCCTGCCTGGGCGTCAGCCAGATCGATGTTGCTGCGCTCGAGCAGTTGACCAGAGGCGCGGTCGAGTTCGACGCGAGCCTTCTCATAGGTAGTGAGGGCCGAAACGAGGTTCGATTTTGCCTGAGTGAGAGCGCTCTGCTGTTGTAGAACGAGCGTGGTGGTGGAGGCGCCCAAGGCGTATTTCTTTTGCTCGGCGTCGAGGGACTGCTCGGCAAGTTCCTCGGCGGCCCGGGCGGCGTCGACGGCAGCGCGGTTCTGCTGCAGTGCGAATTGGGCGTTGCGGACTTCGATGCGGATCTGGTTTTCGATCTGCTGCAAGCGCATCTGGGCCTGGCGGTATTCCAGCTGAGAACGAATCTGCAGGGCCTGCGCCGAGCGGTTGCGGATCGGGATGGAGACGGTGACCCCTACGCCCTTGTCCGGGGAGGTGGAGTCGACCAACTGGCTCAGAGCATTGGCGTAGCTCACCCGGGTGCTATTGCGGAAGGCGGGCGCCGCATTGGCCGGATTAAAGCAGAAGCTGAATGGGGGCTCGTTGGGGCCGCAGGGGGGCAGTCCGGGAGCGACGTCGCCGCCGATGCCGGTGCCGCCATAGTAGGCGAACAGGTCAACGGTGGGGAGCAGGTTGTTCTTGATCGCCTTGTTGCTGATGGCGGTGTTGGTGAGGTTCATGCGAGCCTCAGCCAGTTCGGGACGGCCGGAGAGGGCGTTGTTGATCAGGTCCTGGGTCGGCGTGACTGGCTCCTGCGCGGGAAGCAACGTGGTGTCGGTAGGAATGACCTCGGCCTCAATTAACGCCGGATCTTCCAGGGTACGGCTGAGAGCGTTCTTCATCAGCAGTTGCTGGAGTTCGAGGTTGGTCTGGGCAACCGTGAGCGTCTGCTGACTGGTCGCCACCTGGCTCTGGGCGCGCACCACTTCAATGGGGGCCAAGGTGCCGATCTCGACCTGCTTCTTGTTGTCGGAAAGCGTCTTCTGGGCGAGAGCGAGGGCATCCTGCTGCACCTTGACGTTCTCATAGGCATTGACCAGGTCCCAATACATGTTCTCGACCTGGTCCACAGTGGTAATCACCTGAAAGCGGAAGACGACGTCGGAAATTTCCCGGTTGTTCTTGGCGATTTTAATGAAACGATTGTTGGGCGCGAAGCCGAAGCCCTGCAGCAAGTGCTGGGTCAACCGGAACTGAAACCCCGAGTTGATAAACGGGGTGTAGGTACTGGTCGGATTGTCCGTCGTGGTATGGGTATTGTTGAATCCGACGGACAAGTTGGTGCCCGACTGGAATCCCTGGTTGTAAAGAAAGTTGGCGGTACTGGTGTTGGCGTTGGTAACCGGGAGGGGAGTAAAGATGCTGCTGGACTGGGTATAGTTGCGATCCATCTGCAGGGTGCCGGTAACGATGGGATCGAAACTGGTGATGGTAGGTCCGGCGCCGAGGGTGCTGCTGACGATGCCGCCCAAGCCTGCGGCGGCGCCTCCAGCACCAGCGCTGGTTCCGCCGGGCCCGGTGCCCACGATCGTGCTGAGCCCTCCGGTGGTGCCTCCGGGCGTGTTCTGCACCACGCCAGTATTGACGCCCAAGGTGACGGCGCCGGCCTTGGAGCGAAGAATATCGGTGTCCGCGATGCTCAGGTTATAGCGCTGAATGGCGATGTCCATGTTGTTTTCGAGCGCCAGCGCGATGGCATCGTTCATGGACAGCACCAGCTTGCCGTCCTTGACCAGGTCCTGGATGCGAGGAGTGTTGGTGAGATTGGGCGGCGAAATTTCCCGCTGCTGGTAGGGAGCGATCGGATTGGGAAAGTGCGAGCGTCCATTCGAATACTCACCCACCACAAACGGCTGCGGGGTGGGAGCGGTCTTGGTGGCCGAGGGAGCTGGCGGCACCGGGGAGGCAGCCGGGGGATTCTGGGCCCAACCGGTCAGCGTGAGCAGGCTCGCGCTGGCCAGCGAGAGGAACAACCCTGTGAGGGATCGCAGACTAGGCAATTGCATTCGCGTTCTCCGTAAAAGCAAAACTTGGATGTAAGGCAATAAGATGGATCCAACTTCTAAATGGAGCGCACCCAATGGTACGAAGAGTGCGATGGAAAGGTTCCTTTTGCGCCCTGGAAACAGACGTTTCCGGCGGCATCCACAGCACTGGGAGCTTCTTAGTATAGACGAGCAAGATTCGATTTCCCTTCACGCTGGGGCGCGAATTGCAGGTAAAAGTTTGTAAATGCTGTAAATGCTTTCGATGAGCGACGATAGGCAGAGGACGCGAAACTAAATTGGGGCGTAATCTCAAGTTGACTTTGGCCTATGACGGCACCAGCTTCGCGGGCTGGCAGGTGCAGCCCGAGGCGGAGACGGTTCAGGGCACACTGGCCTCGGTACTTGGACGGCTTACGGGCGAAAAGGTCCTGCCCCAGGGGTCGGGAAGAACCGATGCTGGAGTGCACGCGCTTGCACAAGTAGCGACTTTTGCGACCGAGTCCACGATTCCCACCGAAAATTTCCAGAAGGCTCTAAATGATTTGCTGCCGCCTGCGATCCGGGTGCTCGCAGTGGAGGAAGCGGCGGCAGAATTTCACGCCCGCAAGTCGGCTCGGGGGAAAACGTATCGGTACCGCATGTACCGCGGGATGGTGTGTCCGCCGTTTGTCGCGCGGTACGTGTGGCACTTTCCGTACCCGCTCGATGAGGAAGCGATGAAGCGGGCGGCAACTGAGGTGGTTGGCGATCGCGACTTCACATCGTTTGCGGCGGTCGATCCGGAGCGCGGGGGTGAGGAGCAGGCACGGTCGAACGCGAGGACGATCTTTTCGTCCGCATGGGAGCGCTGCGAGGACGAGTTTGTCTACACGGTTCGGGGCAATGGTTTTTTGCACCATATGGTGAGAAACCTGGTGGGAACCTTTATGCTGGTCGGGAAAGGAACGTTAGCCGTGGCGGATATCGGCCGGATCCTGGCGGCGCAGAACCGTTCCGTTGCGGGACCAACAGCTCCGGCCAGCGGGCTATTTCTGGTCGAGGTGGAGTACTGAGAGAAGCGAACTGAACTAGACTGAGGCCGAATGGCGACTGACGTTCAAATTGGGGCAAGAAGAGTCATTTCGCGGAATCCGGCGACCGGGGAAGTGCTGCGCGAACTCGAGTGCGCGAGCCCGGCCGAGGTGCATGCGGCGGTGGAAAGGGCGCGTGCAGCGCAACCGGCATGGGCCGACTTAGGAGTTGGCCGGCGTCTGGCAGTGCTGCGCGAATTTCAGCGCCGGTTGCACGAGCGCAAAACGGAAGTTGCCCGGCTCATCACGCAGGAGGCAGGGAAGCCGTACGTGGAGGCCCTGCTGACCGAGGTGACGGTGGTGCTGGATGCGGCGCGTTTCGTGATTGAAAACGCGCATGGGTTTCTGCGCGACGAGCCGGTGCCGCACGGCAATCTCGCGATGAAGGCGAAACGCGGCATGCTGGTGCGCGAGCCCTATGGAGTGATCGCGATCATCTCTCCCTGGAACTATCCATTTTCCACTCCAGCGACGGAGACCTTGGCTGCGCTCGCGGTTGGGAACGCGGTGGTGTTGAAGCCCTCAGAGTTGACCCCGCTGGTTGGGCTCGAGTTGGCGTCTTTGCTGCACGCGGCTGGAGTTCCGGAGGAGGTATTCCAGGTAGTAGTGGGCGATGGAGCGACCGGCGCGGCGGTGCTTGATGCCAATGTCGACAAGGTCATCTTCACCGGGAGCGTCGCGACCGGGAAGCGAATTGCGCAGGCGGCCGCGGAACGGTTGCTGCCGGTTTTGCTGGAATTGGGCGGCAAGGATCCGATGCTGGTGCTCGAGGACGCGGACGTAGACGTCGCCTCGAGCGCGGCGGTGTGGGGCGCATTTACGAACGCTGGGCAGGCGTGCCTGTCGATCGAGCGCTGCTATGTGCATGCATCGTTGTACGAGCCATTCCTGAAGGCGTGCGTGGAAAAGACCAAAAAGCTGCGCGTGGGAAATGGGCTGGAGGAAGGAGTGGAGTTTGGGCCGATGATCCACGAGCGGCAGTTGCACATCGTGGAGCGGCACGTGGAGGATGCACGCGCGCAGGGCGCGCGAATCTTGACCGGCGGAACGAGGCTGCCCGAATTCGGGGCAAATTTCTACGCGCCGACGGTGATTGCTGACGTCACGCCCGAGATGGTCCTGATGCGGGAGGAGACATTTGGGCCGGTGCTGCCCGTGGCCGCGTTTCAGGCCGAAGATGAGGCGGTGCGGCTGGCTAACGATTCGGAGTTCGGCTTGGCGGCCAGCGTGTGGACGCGCGATTCCGGGCGGGGGGAGCGCGTCGCGCGAAGGCTCGTTGCCGGAACCGTGATGGTCAATGACATGATTTCGTGCTTTGGCATCAGCGAGGCGCCCCATGGAGGGATGAAGGCGAGCGGCATCGGCCGGACACATGGACGGATCGGGCTCGAGGAGATGGTGCGGGTCAAATATCTGGATGTGGACCGGATGCCCGGGATCAAGAAGGTCTGGTGGTACGGGTATGGAGAGCGGTTCCGGAAGCAAATGGAAGGCTTCGTGGATATGCAGTTCGCGCGCGGGATGGGGGCGAGACTCAGCGGGGCGCTGCGGGCGGCTGGGGTGCTGCGGGGTGGGAAGCGGTAGGTACTGGGCCCAGGTTGAGGTTCGTGCCGAGGCCGGGGGCAGTGCTGCCGAGCTTGCGCTCGGCCTGACGGGCGAGGGCGCCCGTCACCACACGGTTCTGGGGTGGTCGATGCTCTGGGTTGGGGCTCGTTTCTTCGGTGACGAAAGGAATGGCATGGTGGGAAGGGCTTGAGTAAAATCGAGAGAGACTGAGCTTGCGGCGGGCACCGCTGGGTGGTGCCGCTTCCTGGGAGAGAGCCACTTTGGCCAATAGTGAAAGCGCTGTGCAAACGCCTCCACAACTGCCCAACCATAAAGTAAAGGTTAAGAAACTTGGGCAGCGTGCCTGCAATGAAAAGGACGAGAAGGGGAAGTTCTGCGGCGGACATTTGAAGCGCTGGTTCTATGCTACCGATGTGCGCGAGCGCGAGTGCGGGTGCATGGAGAAGGCGTGGGGCGCCGAGGCCGAGGTGTACCGCTGCGAGAACTGCAAAGCGCTTTATCTGCCCAATCCCGAGGAGGCGAAAGTCAATGTGGGCGGGGTGGGACAGATCTCCGTATTTGGACTGACGATCCCGGAGAAGGAAACAAAGTAAGGTGGGGACGGCGCGTGGGGTGCCTTCCGGAAAGCCCGCTTTCGACTGAAAACTGACGGAGGCTTGCCCACGTCGTGGCACGGGTGCTTCTCAGGAATGCTCAAGTAAAACATGAATATTGCGGACCTGATTTACGACTGGAACAAAATGCACCCGCAGTCGCTGCGGCCGGCTGGACCCGTGTTGCTGAACGACGAGACGCTGCGCGACGGGTTGCAGTCGCCCTCGGTTCGCGATCCCTCGATTGAAGATAAGGTCGAAATCCTCCACCTGATGGAAGCGCTGGGCATTCATTCCCTGAATCTGGGGCTGCCGGGGGCAGGACCGCGGGCCGTGGAACATGTCACGGCGCTGGCCCGGGAAATCGTAAGCCATCGGTTGAAGATTCGCGCGAATTGTGCAGCGCGGACGCACGAGAACGACATCCGGCCGATTGCCGAGATCGTGCAGAAAACCGGGCTGCCAATTGAAGCGGCCACCTTCATCGGGTCGAGCCCGATCCGGCGGTATACCGAAGGGTGGACGGACGACTTCCTGCTAAAGACCACGGAGAAGGCGGTGAAATACGCCGTCTCCCTTGGCCTGCAAGCGATGTACGTAACCGAGGATACGACGCGCTGTGATCCGGCGATGGTGAAGAAGTTGTACTCGACGGCGATCGGGTGCGGGGCGCGGGCCATCGTGGTTTGCGATACGGCGGGGCACGCGACCCCGATGGGCGCATTTGCGCTGGTGCGCTTTGTGGTCGAGGAAGTTGTGAAGCCCTCGGGCGAAAAGATTCGGGTGGACTGGCACGGGCATTGCGATCGCGGGTTGGCGATCGCAAACTCGATGGCGGCGCTGGTGGCCGGAGCGCATTGCGTGCATGCGTCGGCGCTGGGGGTCGGAGAGCGCGTGGGCAACACGCAGATGGATCAGATGCTGGTCAACCTGAAGCTGATGGGAATTCCGCCGTGGGCGGACCAGAACCTGAGCAAGCTGAAGGATTACTGCCAAGCGGTGTCGCGGGCCACAGGGATTCCGATTCCGGCGAATTACCCGGTAGTGGGCGAGGATGCATTCCGCACCGCAACCGGCGTGCATGCGGCGGCAGTGATCAAGGCCTACAAGAAGAACGACGTCGAGCTTGCGAATGCCGTGTATTCCGGGGTGCCATCGCACGTGTTCGGGCTGGAGCAGATTATCGATGTCGGCCCGATGAGCGGGAAATCGAACGTCCAGTTCTGGCTCGAGCGGCACGGGATTCCGGTCCGCGAGGAGACGGTGGAACGGATCTTCCGGCGGGCGAAGTCTTCCGATCACACGCTCTCCGACGCCGAGATCATGGAATGCGTGGCCATGGTCGGGGCAGATTGAATTTTTTCCGAAGTTAGACTCCCTCTAAAATCTGCGTGGATCGCCTGCTGGATGGACAGGCGTGTTGCCCTGCTCAGCTCCGCTTGATGATGAACACCGTTTTGTCGTCGATGAGGTCTTGCTGCCCAATTTCGCGCAGATGGGCATCTTTCTTCACGGCGTATTGCAGCAGTGCGTTGCAGATGTCTTTAGCCGGTTGTACGTAGTGCTCGCGCATCACGGCTTCGAGTTCCTGGCGCGATTCGCGGTCGGTGCCGTCGTAGACTCCGTCGGTGTAAAGAAACAAGATGTCTCCCGGACTCATCAGCGTGATTTCGCCGACATCGGAGAGATTGGCCCGCCGTTTCCGAAATTGCATCGAGTAGTAACGGGTTCGATCCGGGTGATCTTCCGGGATCTGCAGACCGAGCGCCAGAAATTGCACCATCCGGGCTTTGTCGATGTCCACGAACTTGCGGAATTCGGCGGAAAACACCAGCGGCGGTGGATGTCCAAAATTCACGAAGCGAAAATAGCCATGCGGATGCACTTCGCCGTAGAGCATGGTGGCGATCTCTCGCGCGTTCTCTTTCTCGAGACTTCCCAGCGCATTGCGCGCCGAGACCGACTGGGCTAAACGAATGTTAAGTCTCTCAAACAGGTCCGGCGTGGTTTTGCCCCGGTGATCGAGTTCGGAGAGCATCAGGGCATGGAAGGTGTCGTGAACGGTGGAGGCGATCTTCGCTGAGATGATACCGTGGCCTTGCGCGTCGACGAGCAGGACGCCTGCCATGTTATAGAGGTCGCGCAGGTCTTCGGCGATCCGGAGCTCCTCGGAACTTCGCGCGTCACGGTACTCGGTTTCCATCTCGGGTTTGAATCCCGGCCGGGATTTCAACCATTCCACATGGTCGTCGACCGAGTTTCGGGGCGGCGCGCCCGGCGGGAGGGGATGGAGAAATTCCTTGGACCGTTTCAGCGCCCGCTGAATACGGGCATCGATGTCATAGCGCTGCTGAAAATTTATGTATTCAAACAGGTCGCCCCCCACCGTGCCGGCAGGAATCGAGCTACCGTACATCTCGATTCCGGGCAGGTGCGGGATGGCTCCTTCCACCGGCATGAGCCGGTCGCGGAGATACTCATCGATGGTTGGTTCCGTGTAGCCCATAAGAGGTTCTATGGTAAGGCAAAAGCGCTGTTTCGAGCGTTTGGCCTCCCTGAAAGACAACAATTCCTGGCTGTCAGTGGGCGGGCGGCGGGCGCGTTCGCTATGTTTCCCGGCTCGCGGGGAGGGCGGCGGTTACGCGGGAATCTTGTTCCTGGAGGGATGCTCCGCGCGTCCATCGGCACTCGCGGCAGCATACGCAGGCTGCGATGGAACGGACGAGAACAGATGAATGAGCCCCTCCGCCATCGTCGGGTGAGTTAGAACAGCATCACGCAGGGCGGTATAAGGTAATCCGGCGAGCATCGCAATCTGGACGCAGGTCATGATCTCCTCAGAGCCGCTGCCAAAAGCGGTGAAGCCGAGAATGTGATCACCTTTGGCTTCTACCAAAGCCTTCAAAAATCCTCGCGTTTCAGAGATTGTGCGCGCTCGCAGAACCTCTTCCATGGGAACCTTGAACAAGCGGTAGGCAATGCCTTGCGCTTTTGCTTCTGTCTCAGTCAGACCGACGTGTGAAAGTTCAGGATCGGTAAACAGGCAGAAGGGAACTTGCCTGCCGGTGGTCACATGATTCCCACCGGTGATGTTGCCATGCACAATGCGGGAATCGTCAACGCTGATGTGGGTAAACTGCGGGCTGCCGGCGATCTCACCGATCGCCCAAACACCAGGAGCGGTAGTTTGCAGCCGCTCATTGACCTTAATGTACCCCCGATCGGTCAACTCAATGCCGGCCAGTTCCAGCCCAAGACCTTCTGTATTCGGAATCCGGCCCGCGGTGACCAAAACGTGGGACCCTTGCAGCGTCTTTTCCGCCGCATTTTGTTCGATGACGATTTTTACGGCTTGTCCGGATTTGCCCGACACCCGCTTGATGCGCGCATTCAGAACGACTTCAATGCCCTCGTCCCGAAATAGTTGGCTGAGCGCCTCGCAGACGTCCGGATCGTCCCGGTGCATCAAGCGGTCATTGCGCTCGATAACCGTAACCCGGCTGCCGAATCGGTGCATGGCCTGCGCGAGTTCGATTCCAACGTAGCCGCCGCCGATGACCAGAAGGTGCTCGGGAATCTCGCCGAGTTCGAGGGCTTCGATGTGAGTGAGGGGCTGGGCCTCGACGAGCCCGGGGAGCGGTTCCACGGCGGCCCGTGTGCCGGTGCTGACGATCAGATCGGCCCCGTGAAGGCGGCGGACGGTTCCGTCCGGGAGCGTGACCTCGACGGTTTTAGGTCCGATGAACCGGCCCGAGCCAAGAATGAACTCAGCGCCGGTCGCTTTATATTGATCGAGATACATTTCGTTCAGACCTGAAACCATTTTGCGCTTGCGACTGCGGACGGCAGACATGTCGACAGCGAACCGGTCCTTGGCAATTCCGAACTCTTCACTGCGGCGAACATACGCAACCACCTTGGCACTGTGAATGATGTTCTTGCTGGGCAGGCAAGCGATGTTGGGGCAGGATCCGCCGATGTATTTGCGGTCGACCACGGCAACCCGCCGTCCCTCTCCAGCGAAGTTCCAAGCCGCGATGGTCGATCCCGTCCCGCCGCCCAGGATTACGAGGTCAAACTCTTCGGCCTGGTTCAGCGCCGGGGATGAGGAAACTCTTGTGGTGGTCATGCAACTTCTCCTTTCGCAGCGCCGGGAGGCTGCGGTTTGGTATTGATTTTCATGAGATTGGCGGTGACATCGCGTAATTCATCGCTGGAAATCTTCGTGGATACAGAGATCGACAACAAGGCTTCCAAGCGAAGGGTTTACCAGGCGTCGCGCAGCGCGGTGACTAGTATGGAGGCAACTTTCCGAATCTTCATTTTCATCCGCTCATCAACAGAAATCAAGAGCCGCGGCACAAATCCGATAGGAGTGACACAATCTTCGTCCGAGACTCCGGCGCAGCGACATTTTTAAGAGACCGGTTGGGGAGTGGAAGACTCCAACAATATTTAGGGGAGCGGTAGTGGATTTGGCTCAAGTCGAATTCCGCGGATGCGCGAGCTGCAAAGCCAGCGATCGATCCGCGAAACAAACCATAAAGAGAGGAATCACGTCATGCAAATTGGAATGATCGGACTTGGAAGGATGGGCGCCAACATGGTTCGGAGACTGCTCAAGGGAGGCCACGAATGCGTGGTTTTCGATCGATCGCCCAAGGCGGTGGAGGAGCTGGCGAAGGAAAAGGCCGCGGGTGCGACTGACTTGAAGGACCTGGTGAAAAAGCTAAAAGCTCCGCGGGCGGTCTGGCTGATGGTCCCGGCGGCCGCGGTGGACGAGACCATCTCCGATCTGCTGCCTTACGTCCAGGCGGGCGATATTCTCATTGACGGCGGCAATTCGTATTACGTGGATGACATCCGGCGGGCGAAAGAACTTGCGGCCAAGAAAATCCACTACGTCGATGTGGGTACCAGCGGGGGCGTGTGGGGCCTCGAACGCGGTTACTGCATGATGATTGGCGGCGAGCCCGATGTGGTGAAGAGCCTCGATCCCATCTTCAAGCAACTGGCGCCGGGTGTGGGTGATATCGCGCGCACGCCGGGTCGTGAAAAACTCGGGGGCACTGCCGAGCAAGGGTACTTGCATTGCGGTCCCAATGGTGCCGGGCACTTTGTGAAGATGGTCCACAACGGCATCGAGTATGGCGTGATGGCCGCGTACGCCGAGGGTCTGGGAATCCTTCGCCAGGCCAACGTCGGTAAAGAGAAGACTGCCATCAATGCTGAAACCACGCCCCTGCGCGACCCCGAGCATTACCAGTACGACTTGAACCTGCGCGATATCACGGAGCTGTGGCGCCGCGGCAGCGTCATCGCGTCGTGGCTGCTCGACCTGACCGCGACCGCTCTGGTCGAGGACCCCGCACTTGCAAAATTTGCCGGACACGTTTCCGATTCCGGCGAAGGCCGGTGGACAATCAAAGCTTCGATTGACGAGGGCGTACCGTCCCCAGTCCTGTCCACGGCGCTCTACCAAAGATTCACCTCCCGCGGGGAGGCGGACTATCAGGACAAGCTGCTGTCAGCCATGCGGTTTCAGTTTGGCGGACATCTCGAGCTACCCGAGGGAAAACAGGCGGCCTGAAGAGGGGAGACCAGGACCGGATTGTGGGGCTGACGCGGTGGTGTCTTTGGTGCAACCAGCGACTTGGCCGACCCGTGAGGCGATTCGGTCTCCGGCGATTACTATTCTCGGTCATTCGATAACCATGTAATAAACAGCCAAGACGCCACGTAGTTACCAGAGGGTTAGCGGTCAACTCCGGCGTACTTACAGTAATAAAGTTAGCGATTGGAAGTTGCATTCCGTAGTACAATCTGCACGCTCGGTAGGGGTGGGGCCGCTTCACGACCACCTGTTCACGAGGTAACCCACCCGTCGGATACAGCAGTTTCAGGAGGCTTGTATGGACGAACGGGCCACTGGGACGAACGCAGGGGTTTCACAGGATTCCGGCAAGACCAGTCACTTCGAAAATCGAAACACTTGGGTTCTCACGGTCTACTCGATTTCAGGGCTACTGTTCTTTGGCGTGCTTTTCTACTACATCGCGGTGTACGCCACGAACTAGTCGTCGGGCCGATCTTTAGTCTTTGACCGATTGGCAACGCGTTTATGTAACGCATTGTCCGGAGTAGAAGTGTCCTCCCCTCACCATTATCCCTCCGCACGAAATCAAAGCACAGGGTAGGTATCGAACGAATACCTGGGAGTGGTTCGGGGAAGCGGTGGAGGGGCGGGGTTGATTGAAGCCTGAGCAGAGGGGTGCAACTACTGTTCGAGATCGCGCTTTTTTGCGTATTGAAACGCCAAGCCCACTCCGACTGTCATGAGTCCTACGGGAGGGACGAGCAGAACAATCACGCCTCTGCTGATTGCCTGTTGTCCTTCTTTCGATGCCGCGGCAGCGGTGCTGTAGCACATAGCACAGCCTTGCGCGAAGGCTGCCGGGGCCAACCCGAGCCACAGAAGAACGGCCAGTGCTGCTAAGCGCGCTTTCAACGTACCCCCAACGTCAAAATGCGAAAGGCATCCGGAAAGAACACCATCATCATAGCCAGGCAGAACACCAGCGAGCACATGGTGATCCACTTCATGCGCGAGATCTCGTACTTTAAATGCATGAAGTAGCCAATGATCAGGGCCGCCTTGATAAAGGATAAGCCCATCAGGATGGTCAGCATTCGCTTCGGTTCCATATTCTGATAAGCGAGGGTCACCTCGATGCCGGTCAAAACCAGCAAGGCGCCCCACACCCAGAAAAACTGCATCATGGGGTGATGCAGATGCTGTTCGGCTACCCGTTTTTCGATGGCATGCTGTAAAGAGAACATGATTTTTCCGCCCCTATACGATTTTGGTCGACATAAGGTAAACCAGCGGGAAGATGAACATCCACACCAGATCGACGAAGTGCCAGTAGAGCCCGGCGACTTCGACGTCGGCCGCATCATAGAGCTTCGGCTTCAGCCACAGAATCAGCGCACAAACCAGGGCGGCCACCAGCAAGACATGGGCGGCATAGTGAAACGGACTGTAAGACGGAGTTGCCAGCCAAGCGAGCAACCAGAAACCCAGGAGAATGGGAATGAACTTGCGACGGAGGGCAATGACTCCGAGGTAAATCACGCCCAGGGTGACGTGCAGCATGTGCATGCCGGTCAATCCGAAGAAGGTGGCGCCGAACATGGGCACTGTCTTCGACACGTTGGCGAATTCCGGGTCGGCCGGGTGTCCCGGCACCGTGGGAAAGACGGGTAGCGTCAGGCCTTCGGCGATCAGGTGGCTCCACTCGCGCCCGTGCAGAATGATGAACCCCACGCCGCAGATCATGGTAGCGAGCAGCCAAAGCCGGACTGCGCCGAAGTTTCCTTTGGCCGCCGCGTTGACGCCCAACACCATGGTCAACGAACTGGTCAGCAGGAACGCCGTCATGATGGTGGCGTTGACGATGCTTCCCGAGTGGAACGGGGTCGGCCAGTTCGCGGTCGAGATTCGTCCGTAGCTGTAGGCGTACAACAGCGCACCGAAGGTCAGCGAGTCAGAGAGCAGGAACAGCCACATCCCTATTTTTTTCGAATAGGTGCCAAACAGCGACGGCTCGTAGACCGTCGTGATCTCCTGCGGCAACGCGACATCCGCCATGTTTCGGTCTCCTTTTCCGGCTAGCGCGCGACTTCCAGCAAAGCCAGAATGTAAATCCACAGCAGGGCCATGAAGTGCCAATACCACGCCGCAACATCCACCACGATCCGTCGCGAATCTAACGGCCGGTGCAGCAGAGTCGCGACTCCAGCCGCCAGCAGCGCGAGGATTCCCCCGAATAAGTGGAGGGCGTGGCAGCCGGTGAGCAAATAGATGAACGAACTACTGGGAGCAGTTGCCACATAGAAGCCCTGCAACTGCAGTGTCTGCCAGGCCATCCATTGACCTGCCAGAAAGCAGAATCCCAGCACGATGGTGATCGCGAGCCAGGGAATTTTGCGTTCTTGTCCCAGCGAGACGCCCATCGATTGAACCGGCTCGAGCGCCGCCTCGCGTTGCAGCTGGCGTCGCGCCAATTCCAGCGTGAGGCTGCTCACCACCAGCACACAGGTGTTGAGGAGAAACAGCAGAGTCGGCAACTGAACTGGCAGCCAATCGTGGACGAGCTGGTTCGTGCTCGGGTCCAGTGTTGGAAGCCCTCTGCGCACGATGTAAGCGCTGGTGAACGATACGAACAGCATCAGGATGGGTACAAGCGCCACACCCAGCCCCAGGCGCGCCCGGCGCAACCGGGTGCGGTAATTCGGCGACCCCGAGCCGGGCTCGCGCCCGCCGCCGCCTCCGCCGTCGACCGGCGGCACGCGCCCGCGGTCATCCCGCGAGGTTCGAGGAGGAGCCATTGGAACGGTAGGAGTAAAGCTGGCCATGGGTCCCCTCTAGTGTGCCGCTACCGTCGCCGGATCGGTTTGCATGATGTAGTCGCGCGGGGCTCCGGGTACGCTGTACTCATACGGCCCGTGATTCACCACCGGCGTGCGCCCCGCGAAGTTGTCGTGCGGGGGCGGGGTAGCGGTCGTCCACTCCAGCGTAGTGGCGCGCCATGGGTTATCGCTCGCCTTCGGCCCCTTGAACATGCTCCAGAACAGATTGAACAGGAAGACCAACTGCGCCGTAACCGTGATGATCGCTGCATAGGTGATGAAGCGGTTCAGCGGAATCAGGTGGTGAAGATAGGCCACTTCAGTCAGTTGCGAGTAGCGGCGGGGCTGTCCTGCCAGGCCCAGATAGTGCATGGGCATGAAGATGCAGTAGGTGCCGATCAGCGTGAAGAGGAAGTGAATTCGCCCCAGGCGCTCGTTCATCATGCGGCCAAACATCTTTGGGAACCAGTAATAGGTGGCGGCGAAGATTCCGAAGATGGCAGCGACGCCCATGATGAGGTGGAAGTGAGCCGGAACAAACGCGGTGTCGTGTAGCGGGATATCCAGGGTGGGCTGAGCCAGGAACGGACCGCTCAGTCCGCCCGAGACAAACAGGGAAACGAAACCAATGGCGAACAACATTGGGGAGTCAAACTGAATTCGGCCCCGGTGCAGCGTGCCCAGCCAGTTGAAGGTCTTGATTGCCGAGGGCACTCCGATGGCCATGGTCATGATCGAGAAGGCAAAAGCCGAGTATGGGCTCATGCCGCTCATAAACATGTGGTGTCCCCAGACCATGAAGCCGAGAAGGCCGATAGCGAGCATGGCGTAGACCATCGCCTTGTAGCCGAAGATGGGCTTCCGCGAGAACGTCGACAGAACCTGCGAGGCCACGCCCATGCCGGGCAGAATCGCGATGTAGACCTCGGGGTGTCCGAAGAACCAGAACAGGTGTTGCCACAACAAGGGCGAGCCGCCTCGGTGCCCGGTGAGTTGCCCGTTGACCGTGCCCAGCGGCACGTAAAAGCTGGTGCCGAGGTTCCGGTCCATGAGCAGCAGAATCCCTGCCGACAGGAGCACGCCAAAGGCCAGCAATCCGAGAATCGCGGTGATGAACCACGACCAGCAGGTCAGCGGCATGCGCATCATGCTCATGCCCCGGGCGCGCAGGTCCAGCGTCGTGGTCAGGAAGTTGAGAGCGCCCATCAGGGAGGCAACGCAGAATAGCGCGATGCTGGTGATCCAGAGGTCCGCGCCTAAACCTTCCCCCGGTCCGGCCGAGGGGAGGGCACTCAAGGGCGCGTAACCGGTCCATCCGTGGAGCGGGGCGCCACCTACCACAAAGAACGCGGCCACCATCACCAGGAAGGCTACAAAGGTTGTCCAGAACGAGAGCATGTTCAGGACCGGAAAGGCCATGTCGGGGGCGCCAATCTGGATGGGAAGGAAATAGTTTCCAAAGCCGCCCTGGGGCGCGGTGGTCAGCACGAAGAACACCATGATGGTGCCGTGCATGGTGACCAGGCTGAGGTAAGTTTCAGGCTTGATATCGCCAAACAGGGGCAGGGTCGCGCTCGGCCACACCAGGTGGATGCGCATGAGCAGCGAGAGAACCATGCCGACAAAGACCGCAGTCAGCGCCAGGAAGTAATACTGCAGGCCGATGACCTTGTGATCGAGGCTGAAAACATATTTGCGAATGAAACCCTGAGGAGCAGCGTGTTCGTGGGATTCCTGGGCGACCATTTTATTGTTTCTCCGCCTCCCGAGCCGCCAGCCACTTGTCGAAATCATCTTGGCTGACGACCTTCAGCATGCCGTGCATCTTGTAGTGGCCGAGCCCGCAAAGTTCCGCGCAGGCAATCTCGTAGTCGCCGGTCTCGGTAGGCGTGAAGTGCATGTGAATGGCAAGACCGGGCACCGCGTCCTGTTTAAAGCGCATATTGGGAACGAAGAAGCTATGGATCACGTCGTGAGCGCGCAGGATGACCTCCACCTGGCGGTTCACCGGCACTTCCATGATTCCCGTGACCACGTCATCCTTGGAAGCAGGATCGGCGGGGTCGAGGCCCAAGGCCCCCTCGCCGCCGGTAGAGGGATCCACCAATTCAGGCTTGGTTACGCCGAATTTCCCGTCTGGGCCGGGATAGCGGAAGTACCAGGCAAACTGCATACCGGTGACTTCGACCCGCGTGGCGTCCTCTTGGGCAGGCTGAAAGCGCTCCCGCGCCCAGATCGGCCCCCCAGCCAGGTTCAGCCCAATAAAGAGGATCGCGGTAAGGGTGGTCCAGATAATTTCCAGCCGCGTGTTCCCATGCGAATAGCTGGCGCCCTTGCCCGAACCGGTGTCGCGATATTGCCAGGCGAACAGTCCCAACGCCAGCTGAGCGGCGATGAAAACGATGCCCATCAGGACAAAAGTGATCGCGAATTGATGATCGATTGCCGCCGCTGCCGCCGATGCGCCCGTCGGCAACCACCAGGTCTTGGCAACGAAGAAGTATGTGCTGACGAAGGTAATCAACCAAATAACACAGAGAAGAACGAGGCCCATGCTCAGACCCCCGATTGGGTAACCGGCTTCCCATGCGGCCGCCGGCGAATTCGATGTGGCGGCTCTTGTTGGTGGGTGAGTCTACCACAGCTTGCTGCGATCATTGCAAGAGTGTTGGACAGGTTCCATGATCGCAATCGGGCACTGCTTGACGCGTGAGAGGCACTGCGTGCTTCGATCCAGGAGCGCACAAGACAGTTTGTCGAAGCGGGGCTCGTCAATTTCATTGCGGAGCCGTCCGGGCCAAATCCCGCTTCTGCGGCTGATTTTGCCGCCGGAAGGGCGGCCAGCCTCTGGGCCGCTGCGCGCCTGAGGGGCGAGAATCGTTGCGGATCAAAATTATTTGCATGCATTGCGCGATGTGGCACTGGCTCCGAGTCGACTGCCACAACGGTGATTGACGAATGACTTGGTTTTGAGTAACATCACGTCGCTTTTTGAGGGTCTTGGTTTTTTTGTCTTGGGCTCTGGGTCTGGGGGCTGGGAATGGCAAGGACCTCGAAGCGTATCGGGGTGGTACTCTTTCAACTCGGTGGGCCCGATTCGCTCGGGGCGGTCGAACCGTTCCTCTACAACCTCTTCTGCGACCCGGACATCATCGAATTTCCTTCCCGGATTGGACGCCGCCCCCTTGCCAGGCTGATTGCACGTGCGCGCGCGAAAAGCGTGTGGCATCACTACCAGACGATTGGCGGCGGGTCTCCCATTCGCCGACTGACCGAAGAACAGGCGGCCGCGCTGCAAACCCGACTGACTGAGGAAGGTGTGGATGCACGCTGCGTGGTAGCTATGCGCTACTGGCATCCGCTTACCGGCGAGGCGGTCGCTCAGCTTGAACGGGCCGATATCGACCAACTCGTGCTGCTGCCGATGTATCCGCAATTTTCGCGCACCACGACCGGGAGCAGCCTGAACGAATGGAATCGGCTCTGGCGTCGCTCGATCCCGACTTTTTGCATCGGCGGTTTATATCGCAATCCGCTATACCTCGCGGCGCTGGTCGAAAAGATCGACCAAACCCTGGCGCGCTTTTCCGACCCTGCGACCGCACATCTGGTTTTCAGCGCGCACGGCTTGCCGATCTCGGTCATTGAAAAGGGCGATCCTTATCAGCGAGAGATCGAGGAAACCGTGGCGCTTGTCCTGCGGCGGGGAGCCTGGGTGAACCCTTATCGGCTCTGTTACCAAAGCAAAGTCGGCGCCGGTCGCTGGTTGCAACCCTCGCTGCGCGCGACGCTGCGGCAGTTGGCGGCCGAGAAAGCCCGCGATGTCTGCGTGATTCCGATTTCGTTCGTCTCCGACCATGTTGAAACGCTGGGAGAGATTGACCACGAAGCGCGCGAAGAAGCGCGGAGTCTCGGCATTCGCCAGTTCGAGATGACGCCCGGCCTGAACGACTCACCAAAATTTATCCAAGCGCTGGCCGCTTCCGTGATAGAGGCGCTCCAGGAACCAGGGCCCGTGTGCGAACCCCAAGGGAGGAGTCTGGCGGTGCAGTCCACGGCCGCCTTGTAAGCGAGAGACCCCAGTCCAGAAGGAGGATCAATGGCAGTAAACCCGGATGTCGCCAGCACGCCTGAAGGTGGGAGGGCCAAAGCTGCACCCTACGTTGGCTCCTCTGCGGTCGGCACCTCCAAAGCTGCTGCCGCTGCTGGTATCCCCGCCACTGGACCGGAAGACAACCAGCTGAATCAGCGCCGCCGTCGCCTGGTTTGGATCGCTGTAATCGCGTTTTTGAGCGCCTGGTTTCTCGCTTTCCTGAGATTCTTTCTTCCACGCACTCTTTTCGAGCCTTCCACGGTTTTCAAAATCGGATATCCCTCCGACTACGGCTTGGGGGTCGATACAAAGTGGCAGCAGAAATACCGCATCTGGGTCGACCGCCGGCCCGACCGGTTGTTCGTCATTTATGCGCGCTGCACCCATCTCGGATGCACGCCCGATTGGAAGGCCAGCGAGAACAAATTCAAGTGTCCGTGCCATGGCAGCGGTTACGACGACGAAGGCGTCAACTTCGAAGGCCCCGCTCCTCGGCCCATGGACCGAGCTCACGTCGAGCTCGCGCCGGATGGCCAGATCCTCGTGGACACCTCGCGGCTCTATCAGTGGCCCAAGGGCCAGCCGAGCCATTTCAATGATCCGGGGTCCTTCTTGCCCGTATGAGGGGATGGCACGCGCGACATTCTTGTACCCAACGAGCGGATTGACCGCCTGTTACACGGCATGTGCATCGGAGAGCAAACATGGCTGATGAAAGCAATGCGAACGGGTCCAACGGAAAAAAGACCGGTATTCTGGAGCGAGTCACCGGCGGAGTGAAATCCGATATCGAGTCGCTCCGCACCGACATGCCTGCCAAGGTCAAGGAGCAGGTCGAGATTCTCAAGGCCCCGACCAAGACCCAGGTCTACACGTCCATTTTCCGCCACAAGCACGACGACACGCCGCGCAACCGTGCCTTGGGTGTTCTGTCGAACGTCTTCCTGCATCTCCATCCCGCGAAAATTAACCGCGACGCCGTCCGTTACAACTACACCTGGGGCATGGGCGGCATCACTTTCTATTTGTTTATCGTGCTCACCTTTACGGGCGTGCTCCTGATGTTTTATTACCACCCGACCAAGGTGCAGGCTTTCCGCGACGTGTTGTACCTGGAGCACGACGTTCCCTTCGGAAAACTTCTGCGCAACATGCATCGCTGGGCGGCTCACCTGATGGTAATCGCGGTCTGGCTGCATATGCTGCGGGTCTTCCTGACCGGCTCGTATAAAAAGCCGCGCGAGTTCAACTGGAACATTGGCGTCCTGCTCCTCGTCTTCACGCTGCTGCTGTCGTTTACCGGGTATCTGTTGCCCGACGATCAGCTCGGCTTCTGGGCGGTCACGGTGGGCACGAATATGGCCCGCGCCACACCGGGTCTCGGGCACGAAGGGCCCTTCGGCCCGCAGTTGGGCATGACGCCGTACAACGATGTGCGATTCGGGCTGCTCGGCGGCTCGATCGTCGACGCCAATGCACTCCTGCGCTCCTACATCTGGCATTGCATCGGGATCCCGATCGTCGCATCGGTGCTGATGATTGTGCACTTCTGGCGGGTCCGAAAGGATGGTGGCATTTCCGGACCGGCAGCGGTGGTGCTCGAATCCGAAATCAAAGAGGCAAGGCGCTAGTATGGACTGGAAACAGCTGTGGGAAATTGCCTCCGCGCCGGACAACGTACCCATCGTGGCGTTGATCCCGCTGCTTGCCTTCTATCTTTACCTTGCGTTCAAGCAAGCGCACGCCAACGACCAGCTGATTGAGCAACTGGACGGCGACGCCGCGCTCGCCAAAACCCATCACCGCAAGACCTGGCCCTTCAAGGCGGGCTGGCAGAAAGAAGTGCACGTCTGGCCGTTCCTGTTGCGCGTCGAATTTCTGGCGGCCATCATCGTGACCATCATCCTGATGGTCTGGTCGATCTCGCTGAATGCTCCGCTGGAGGAGCCGGCCAATCCGAACCTGACGATGAATCCTGCCAAGGCGCCCTGGTATTTTCTCGGCCTGCAGGAAATGCTGGTCTACTTCGACCCGTGGATCGCGGGCGTGGTCATGCCGACGCTCATCATCTTCGGCCTGATGGTGATCCCGTACATCGACACCAATCCGCTGGGCAGCGGGTATTACACCTGGAAGCAGCGCAAGTTTGCCATTGGCACTTTCCTGTTCGGTTTCATCGTGCTCTGGGTGGCGATGATCATGATCGGCACGTTCATTCGAGGTCCTGGCTGGCAGTGGTTCTGGCCGGGCCAGACCTGGGACCACAATCGGCTGATCTACGAGGTCAACCGCGATCTGCCCGACCTTTTCGGAATCACCTCGAACTGGGCCAAAGGAATTTTTGGCGCAATCGTGGTCGGCGGTTTCTACGCGCTGGGAGGCGGAGCAGTGCACGCTTATTTCCGGCGCACGAACTACAAGAACTACACCCGCATGAGCATCTTGCAGTACTCCATCATGATGTTCTTTTTGCTCACCATGCTGGCGCTGCCCATCAAGATCCTTCTGCGGCATCTGTTGCATATCAAGTACGTGTGGATTACGCCCTGGTTCAACGTGTAGCTACGAAGCTAGGAGAATCCGGTGGCTCAGACCCCCATTCCCGAAGACGATCCGCTAGTTAGTAAGTCGCTCGCCAAGTACTACGTGATCGCGATGGTGCTGCTGGTGGCCTCGCTGTTCTGGGCCCTCTGGGACGAGGCCTTTGGACAACGCCCGTGGAAGGCCTACCAGCACGAGTGGAAGGATCGATACACGGCATTTCTGAAAACCGCGCGCTCCAAGTCATCCCAGTCTGAAAAGGACGTCGAAAGCAACGGCGATTATCAAAAGCTCAAGCAGGATTACGAGCAGGCGAACGAAACCGCGTCTCCAAAGATGAAGGAGATCAACGACCAGCTTCGTGCCATCAACGCGAAGATACAGGCTGTACAGAGCGTCTTCACCGATCGCCGCGCCTACGTAAATGCGCTGACCTACGACATAGAAACCACTACCAGCGCTTCTTCCAAGCAGAGCAAGCTCCGCGATTTGCAGACGTATGAGCAGCAGACCGCGGCGGTCGAATATCCCGACGGCAGCCGTAAGAACTACACCTTCCCCCAGCTGGAAGAAACCTACAACGACCTGAAGACGGAGCGTGCCAAACTCAGCGCTGAATTGGGCGATGTGCTCAAGCCCGTGACCGAACGCAAGAACAAGCTGGACGCTTACATCTCCGACCATATGGTGGACCTGACGCCCACCCAGATCCGCGGCTTGCAGGACAAGACCGAAGTGTGGGATGCGAAGATTCAGCAGATCAACGTGGCCGAGGCGAACATCGTGGATCGCTGCGAGTCCTGCCACATGGGGATTCGCGAGCCCATCAAGCTGACCGCGGCCTCGATGTCGATCAAGGGCAAGGCGCCGGATGAGTACGCACGCGCATTTACCAGCCACCCCGAGCCGGAACTGCTGAGCATCCACGACCCGGACAAGTTTGGCTGCTCCCCCTGCCACCAGGGCAATGGCCGCGCGACGACGAGCGTGGAGAAGGCGCACGGCAATTACGAACACTGGCTCTGGCCGCTGTTCCCGAAGGCCAATGTCGAAGCGGGCTGCCAGACTTGTCACGCTGCGGACATGCTCTTGGTCACCGGTGATGTGGGCTGGACCATCAGTGCGGGTAAGGATTTATACCGCCAGCGCGGTTGCGTGGGCTGCCATCGCTACGAAGGCTACGACAAGGAGCCCGAAGATCTGCTCTCCGCGGCGCAACAGATCAAGGCGATGGATCAGGAGAAGAAGGAAAACCTGAAGCAGGCCGCGTTCCTGATGAAGCAGGCCGATGCGGCGCAGACCAACGAAGAAGCCAATCACCTGAATGAGCAGGCGGTCGCTCTGCGGGTGGAGAACAGCAAGCTCGACCTGCGAATCGTTCAACTGGATCGCACCACCAAGAGCCTGCTGCAGGACATAAAGAAAGTTGGGCCGAATCTAAAAGACATCCGGCTCAAGCTGAACAAGAACTGGATCCCGGTCTGGCTGAAGAAACCCACCGACTTCCGCCCGACCACCCGGATGCCGAATTTCCGCCTCAACGACGAGCAGATCCACGCCATCAGCGCGTACCTGTGGCAATCGGCTCTGACCGACGCGCCCGTGAAGCATCCTGCAGGCAATGCCGCTCACGGCAAGGAATTGTTCGAGATGCGAGGCTGTCTCGCGTGCCATTCCATCGGCGAAGGCGATCAGATGCAGGGCGGTACCTTTGCCGCTAATCTGACGCGCGTGGGTGAGAAAGCGAACTACGACTACCTGGTGCGCTGGGTCCACAATGCGCGGCAGCGCACGCGCCCGTATTGCCTGTTCGAAAAGAAAGATATCGGTCCCGAAGATTATGCGAAGAAGGGCTTGCCCTTCGTATTCGATCTCGAGCACAGCAAGTGCCCGAACGACGGCCATGAACTGCAAGTCCAGAACATGACCGTGATGCCCAGCCTGCGCCTCAGCGAACAGGACGCGGAAGATATCGCCTCCTACCTCATCACGCTCAAGAAGGTCGATGCCAGTTCCTATCCCGATGCCTCGTTCATGGACGACCCCAAGCTGAAGGAGGAAGGGAAGACCTGGATCCGGCACTTCGGCTGCGCCGGTTGCCACGAAATTTCAGGCTTCGAAGACGAAGGCCGAATCGGCACCGAGCTCACCTTTGAAGGCAGCAAGCCGATCGAGCGGCTCGATTTCGCCCTGTTGACCGAGGTGGCGGAGCGCGGAGATGGCGAACCCATCACCGATCCGGACGACCGCGCCCGCCTGCCCGAAGGACCGGCCAAGGGCCCGTGGTATTCGCACCTGGGATTCTTCGAGCACAAGCTTTCCGAACCCAACGTCTGGGATCGCGGCAAGATCAAGTCGGAAACCGAGAAGCTGCGCATGCCGAACCCGCACCTGACCAAGGAGCAGGTGAATGCGCTGACAACTTTCTTGCTGGGCAGCCAGGAGAGCGCGCTGCCGGCCAGCTATCAGTACATGCCGCTGGACTATCGGCGCGACATTCAGGAAGGCTGGTGGGTGGTCAAGAAGTACAACTGCATGGGCTGCCACCAGTTCATCCCTGGCCAGGGCACGATCCTGATGGGGATGAAGCGTTACCAGGACGCGCAGGAGCAACTGCCGCCCAAGCTTCTGACCGAGGGCGCACGCGTCGACCCAGCGTGGCTGCTGCGCTTCTTGTCGAACCCGTCACTGAGCGACACCGATACAAACCGGAACGGGGTGCGCTCTTATCTCCAGGTGCGCATGCCGACGTTCTCGTTCTCGGAGAATGAATTGGGCAAGCTGGTGCGCTTCTTCCAGGCGCTCTCGCGGCAGCCGTTCCCCTATATTCCGGAGACGCAGCCGCAGCTCACTACCAAGGAAACCGACATGGCGCGCAGCCTGTTCACCAGCACGGCTGCGCCTTGCCTGAAGTGCCATGCGACGGGCGACCCGGCGCATGACCGCACGGCAACCGCCCCGAATTTCCTGCTGGCCCGAGGACGGCTGAAACCCGATTGGGTGGAGCGGTGGATCATCGATCCCCAGGCCATCAGTCCGGGCACGGCCATGCCTTCTGGCCTGTTCAAGCGCGGGGAGAACAATCACTGGGTGTTTTCGGGCCCCACGCCGCCCTCGTTCGAGGGCTACGATAAGGATCACACCAAGCTGCTCGTGGAGTACATTCTCCAGTTGACTCCCGAAGAACAACACCGCGTCGCCGGAGCCATGGGCCGCGGCCAGGCCCGTAGCGGCAAACCGTCGGCGACTTCGGGTGGACGATAGAGTAGCGATGGAGTACATAAGTAAGGTTTCAAGACTGCTGTTCCAATTCCAGGAGAGGTGCGGTTGATATGACGATTCCAAGACCACTGGCAGCCCTGCTTGGGCTAGCTATTCTTCTGGGCCTTATGGCCCTGCCGGCATGCTCGAAGAAAGAGAGCAGCGAGGAACCCGCGGCAACGCCGAGTGGTGAGGCCGCAGCGCCTGCGGCTACGCCCATCGATCCGGCGACCGCGGCAAGTGTCAGCGGGGTGGTGAGCTTTACCGGCGCCGCTCCGAAAATGGCGAAGATCGATATGAGCCAGGACCCCGCCTGCAAGGGCACCAACATGGTCGAGAACGAAGTGGTCGACAACGGCAAGCTCGACAATGTTTTTGTCTATGTGAAAGAAGGGCTGGGGAATCGAACCTTTGAAGTTCCGAAAGAGCCGATCACGCTCGATCAAAGTGGCTGCAAGTACCATCCTCACGTTCTGGGCGTAATGTCGGGGCAGACGGTCAAGATCGTGAACAGCGATCCGACGACCCACAACATCCATCCCACTCCCAAGGACAACCGCGAGTGGAATGAGTCGCAGCCTCCGCAGGCGCCCGCGCTGGAGAAGACTTTCGCCCGCGAAGAGATCATGCTTCCGGTGAAGTGTAACCAGCACCCGTGGATGAAGATGTACGTCAACGTGGTCAAGAGCCCGTTCTACGCGGTGACCGGTCCGGATGGCAAGTTTGAGATCAAGGGCCTGCCGCCGGGGGACTACACGATTGCCTTCGTGCACGAAAAGCTCGGCGAGCAGGACCAGAAGGTGACCTTGGCCGCCAAGGACAGCAAGACGGTCGACGCCACTTTCAAGGCAGAATGATTTTTTCAGCGAACCCGCGGGCGGGCCGCCACGGTCCGCCCCCAGGTTCCCAAGGGAGAGTGAAATCGACTTGCGCACTTACAAGGAGGGCGCTTGCTTTCGATGATGCTCTTGATTTCTATCGTGCTCGGAATTGTTCCCCTGCTCGGGATTGCGTGGACGTTTGCCACCGGCACGATCTCCACCGTCGATGGCCTCTTCATGAGCCTGATCCTGCTGACCCTGTCCGGCGTGTTTTTTCTGAACGCGTATTGGGAGGCGCGGGATCACGGCGTCCTGGCGTTCCTGCACAAGAGCCAGGGAGCATCGGGGAATGGCCTCCCGAAAAAGGGCGCGGACGGGAACAACTGACATCCTATGGCGGCCGAACCGATCCCACTGAATCCTTCCAGTCCCGGTAACTCGGATCCGCTGGCGGCGCCCCGTCGGCCTCGCATGTCTGGGCGCAATCGGCTGCTGTTTTTCCTTACCGCGTGGCTGATCGTCCTGATGCCGTTCCTGTTCTGGTGGAACACGTGGTTTGGCCGTCCCCTGACGGACCAGAAGATGACCGCCTATCTCCAGGATGAGGCGCATCCGCGGCATATCCAGCACGCTATCGTGCAGCTTGGCCAGCGCATGAGCGCCGGCGATCCGGGCGCGGCTCGCTGGTACGGCGACCTGGTGCGTCTGTCTGCTCACCCCCGCGAGGAAGTTCGCAGCACCGACGCCTGGGTCATGGGCCAGGATCCGAAAGGCCCGGGCTTTCATGAAGCACTCGTAAAGATGCTGCAGGACCCGTCGCTGCTGGTGCGAGGCAACGCCGCGCTGTCGCTGGTCCGCTTTGGCGACCACTCGGGCCGTGAGCAGATTGTGGCACTGCTTCAGCCCGTGGTTGTGACGACCCCGTATCCCGGCCAGGTCCGCGATACGGCCGGCGTGGGCACTGCCATCCATCAGGGCGGACTCGTCGCCAAGTTGCAGGATGGATCCCAACTTCGCGAAATTCGCTCGCCGATTGGCGGCCGGGTGCGCGAGCTTACCGCGCTCGAGGGCAGGCGCGTGTCCGCAGGAGATCCGATCGCGACGGTGGAGCCGGAAGAAGAACAAGTCTGGGAGGCGCTGCGCGCCCTTTATTTGATTGGCCGGCCCGACGACCTTCCCGCCATCCGCTACTATGAGCGCGAATTGCCGGAGATTTCGGACCGCCTGCGCCAGCAGGCGATGGCAACGGAGAAAGCGATTCAGGAGCGAGCCAACCGGTAGAAGTTTCAGGCGGCACGGTCAGGCGGGCGCCTGACCTTCATTCTTGCTTTTCGCATACCTAGTACTGCATCGGCCCGACTTCCTTCTCCACCTCGGTGGTGTCGAGCATCACGATAGCGTCCCAGGGGCAACCGTCCAGGAAGCAGCCTTCCGGTCCTTTGCTGACGCACTTCTTGCAGCCAATGCAAAGGAGAGGATCCACTTCGATGCGGCCAAACGGCGGGTGGTCGACATCGGGGATCCAGAACATGCAGTCTTCGACGGGGCAGTATTCGACGCACGCCGGAGATCCCGCGCATCCGGTGCAGCACTCGGTGATCACCGCCAGCTCTTTGGGTTTCTTCTTGCGCGGAGTAGTGAGGCCTTTTGAACGGGGTTCCTCTTTGAGTTCGTCCGGCACCATCCCCGCCGCCTTTTGCGCGTTCGGCCCGCTGACCATGGCTGGTGATTATATCCCCAACTTTGGGGATGGCAAGTCTAATGCGACTTGTTTCTTTTGGCGCCGGGCGCTTGCCCGTGGTTGCCGGGACCTTCGATTCCCAAGGTTACCGGTGAAATCCTTTGGTCACCTGCGCGCTGGCCGCCGGCCTCCATTCTCAGGACCGCCGGAGTCCGGTTCACCGGGAACCGATGGTGAAGGCGCCAGATCTGGGATTTCCGCGGCAGTGGCCTGGGTTTCAACACACTCCCCCGGCTCCGCATAGTCACACTCGCGACCCGGATGCGTCTGCTTGCAATGCTGGCAAAACTCGGTGCTCATAACGTCACCCCCCCGGCCAAGACGCCGGATGAATGGATCTACGGTGCTCTCATCCAACCATATTGGCGGTGACCGAGATCACACTGGTCTGTGACGCCTTGGCGGGGGAATATCCCCACAATTTCGTCCGAATACATCTGCGTAACCACACCAAGGTAACTGCCACTGACGAGCCATTGCACACCCTCGCCTTCTGTCGCAAGCTGGAGCCACGTTCAGGACCATTTATGAGTTGCCTATGGAGACGATTGTGGGGTCAGGACGAGGGGCAGGACGTCGCGGAGTATGCCGTGATGTTGGCTGTCGTTCTGGTCATCACAATCGGAACAATTCAACTGATCGGCTCGAACGCCAACAGCGTATTTTCGAGCTTAGGTAGCGCGCTCCAGTAAAGGAGCCCATGCGTCGTTTGGCCACTATCGCGCTTGCGAGTTGCTGTGTGATGGGCGTGTTGTACAGTTCGCCCGCGTTCGCACAGCAAGGCAAAGTCTCGCGCCCCATCCTGTCTAAGGTGATGCCGACTTATCCCGAGCTGGCCCGTCCGATGAGGCTCGAGGGGACGGTGAAGGTCAGCGTCGTAGTCGAAGCGAATGGCAACCCGAAAACTGTGCAGGGAACGGGAGGACATCCTCTGCTTTTAAAGGCAGCTCAAGACGCAGTTTCTAAGTGGAGATGGGTGCCTGCCAACCAGCAAACTACCGAGTACGTAGAGCTCAGATTCCATCCCTGATCCGAACGCCTTGCCCAGGCGGCCGGCACCCCTCCACTAAGTGCGGCTTCACTCGCGTCACAATCAATTCGAGAACCTAGCCGTTTCCGGAAGGGCCGGAGCCCGGCTCCTGCCCACCCTGCTCGTGCTTCCAGTGACCGCGCTTGCTCCGCATCTCGTCGAACTTCTTTTGCTGATTTGCATCCAGCAATGCCCGGATTTGATCGCTTGACGTCTTGTGGATCTCCATCATCTTGGAATGCCGATCTTCCTGCGACATGGAGGTGTCCGCCCGCAGACCCTGCATCTGCGACTGGGCCGACGTAAGAATGTCCTGCACCTTCGTCTGTTGATCGGAGGTGAGATTCAATTTCTTGGTCAACCTTTGCGTCTGTTTAGCGGGATCGAAGTGATGGTGCCCTTCGCCGCGTTCTGGCGCCGTCGCGCTGGGCGCACTCTGCTGCGGATTGCTCGCAGCGTCCTGCGCCCGCAGCGATGGCGCTTGCGTGTACAACAAACCTGCCAGCATGAAAGCCAGCAAACTATGTTTCAACATGGTGTCTCCTATCGAAAGCTCTTGTGAGCTACTGGTATGAACCCGTGCTGGAAACGCCAAGTTGCTAAGCCCGTCGCGCTTTTACGAATCTTTACCCGGCGCATGTAACTCACTGGAATTGCAGACCGCGCTGTCCTGCCGGAGATCGCGCGCCCGCATTTTGTTGGCTGTTCTCTACGCAATGTCGACAAAACTTTACAGTGGCCCTCCCATGAGCGCGATATGATTCGATCAGCCAGACGGCATCGAAGCTACATGGCCGCACGTCCCCTCCGGCCGTTGTTTACAGGGGAGGGTACTGAATGGAACGTACATGGTTGCTCGAGTGGCTGATCTTCGGCGTTAATGCGACGCGGTGTCCGCGGGTGGCCAGGTAGGGTTCCGAGTGTTAAGGATGCCTCAGCTCTTCTCTTTAAACCTTCAAATACCAGCAGCCGCCTGGTCTACCGTTCGCTCACGCTCTCTTCGACAAGTACTCCCGCTGGTTTCGCTGCTATTATTTGCGACCCATCATTCGTACTCTCAAAGTGCGCAGGCGCCATCGGGAACCATTCACGGAGTCGTGAAGTCGGGCAATATGCCGATTCCAGGTGCGGCTATCTCGGTTTCGCGGGATTCGTCGACTGACACGATCACGAGTTGGACCGATGTCGATGGCAGTTATCGGGTCATGCTTCCGACGGATGGGGCCTACACAGTGCGCGTGCAGATGGCGGCATTTGCGCAGAGCTCACAAACCGTCATGATCGATGCATCTCACCAGAATGTAGCGGCGAACTTCGAATTGACATTGCTCTCGCGCACGCAGCAGCCTCGACAAGCAGCGCCTCAACAAGCAGCGCCTCAGGCGCATGGGGACGCGAACGGAAGGCGCGGATTTCAGCAGTTGTCCATCTCCGCCATTGCGGCAGCCCAGGACTCCAGCGACCCGATGAGCGAGGTGGTACCCGCCGGGATGCCAGTCCCCGGTATCTCTCAGGACAGCGCAACCGAGTCGGTATCCGTTCAAGGCAGCGCGTCGAATCCGTTCAGTCTGCTAAGTCCGAACGACTTTCAGTCCCGCGGAAACGATGCTGGCCAGCCCGGAAATGGCTTCGGCGGCCCCGGTGGGCGGGGCGGCTTTGCCAGCGGACTTGGCGGAGGTCCCGGCGGACGTGGCGGTGCTACCGTCTTTGGCCGTCGCGGCCTCGACATCAATCATCCACATGGCTCGATCTATTACGGCAGAGGGGACTCTGCGCTGAATGCGGCGCCGTATTCTCTAACTGGCCAGCCAAGCGTCAAGCCCGCTTACGTTCAAAATAGCTTCGGGGGATCGATTGGCGGTCCGCTGAATATTCCGCATATCTATCAAGGCGGCGCCAAGACGTTTTACTTCGTCAACTACAACGGGAGGCGCGGGGACCACCCCTTCGACCAGTTTTCGACCGTGCCTACCCTTCTCGAGAGGCAAGGCAATTTTTCGCAATCCACCTACACGACTGGACCGGAGGCGGGCCTGCCGGTAGAGATTTTCGATCACATTTCGAATACGCCCTTCGCGAACAATGCACTTCCCCAAATCAACCCGGTCGCAGCCGGCCTGCTGCAATACATTCCGCAGCCGAATCTTCCGGGGAACTTTCAGAATTTTCATTTCGTCACCGCAACCAATAACAGCAGCGACGACCTGAACATTCGGGTCAACCACGCGCTGGGCAGCGCCAGCGTTGGTGGACGTCGAGCCGGGCGGTTCGCTCCGCGGAACAACCTTACCTTCGGCTTTCACTATCATCAGTCGAACGCGACCCTCACCAATGCGTACCCGAGCGTGGGCGGAAATACCTCGGTGCGGAGCTTCGACGTGCCGGTCGGCTACATCCGCAGTTGGGGAAAGCTCACCAATATCGCGCGCGTCGACTTCAACCGCAGTCGAACCAGCACGCAAAATCTCTATGCGTTCACGCAGGACATCACGGGCGTTCTGGGGATTACAGGGGTTTCGCAGAATCCGTTCGATTGGGGCCTACCCAATCTTTCATTCACCAACTTTGGCAGCTTGCATGACATACCGCCGCAGCTGCTGCGCAACCAGACCCTGACGTTCTCCGATAACGTCATCTGGAATCATGGCAAGCATACCTGGCGATGGGGCGGGGATTTTCGTCGTATTCAACTCAATACCGAGACCGATGGCAATGCTCGGGGATCGTTCATCTTTACCGGTTTCAATAGCTCGCAGACTGTTAGCGGACAGCAGGTCGCAGGAACCGGCTATGACTTCGCCGATTTCCTTTTAGGACTTCCGCAGCAGACCTCGGTGCAGTTCGGGGAGAACAACTATCACTTTCGCGGCAATTCCTGGGATCTCTATGTTCAAGATGAGTGGAAACTCCGGGGCAACCTGACCCTCAATCTCGGACTTCGTTACGAATACGTTTCTCCATTCAGCGAGATCAACAAGCGGCTGGCGAATCTCGACCTGTCTCCCGGCGTATTGAATCCAGCATTAGGTTCACCCGCCGTGGCTCGCGTGGTGGCGGGACAAAGCGGACCGTATAGCGGGTCGGTTCCGCCCAGCCTGGTGCGGCCGGACTGGAACAACTTTGCGCCCCGCGTCGGCTTTGCCTGGAAGCCATTCTCCAACACGGTCGTGCGGGGCGGATATGGGATCAACTACAACACGGGCGCCTACCAGGGCATCGTGCAACAGCTCGGCTTTCAGCCGCCATTCTCCACCACGTCGACCAACATCCAGGCCGCACCCGGTGACCTGACGCTGGCGCAAGGGTTTCCGGAAGTCTCTCCAACCGGTATTACGAACAACTACGCGGTCAATCCCGACTACCGTATGGGATACGTACAGATCCGCAACCTCGACATTCAGCAACAGATCAGCCCCACACTATTGCTCAACCTCGACTACACGGGCACCAAGGGTACCAATCTCGATATTCTGGAGGCCCCGAACCGCACGATTGATGGGATCCGTATGGAGGGCGTGCAGGCCTTTACCTACGAGGACTCTACGGCATCGTCATTCGCCAATGCGTTATCCATTCGGGTACGGAAACGTTTGTCGCAGGGCTTTGCCGTCGGTGCCCTCTACACGTTTGCCAAGTCGATTGACGATGCTTCGTCGATCGGCGCAGGAGCTACCAGCAATGCCGGCAGCGCAGGCCTGGGTAGGGGCGGAACCGGGAGCGCAGGAAGCGCACCCACCGCTTCTTCAGGCTCGCCCACGGTTGCCCAGGATCCCTTCAACCTGACGGCGGAGCGCGGACTCTCCAGCTTCAACCAGACCCATCGATTCACGGCCGACTACCTGTGGGAACTTCCCTTCGGCCACGACAAGCGGTGGCTGAGCGGGAACAGCCCGTGGCGCGCGATTTTCGGAGACTGGCAGTGGAGCGGGGACTGGACCATCGCCTCCGGGCTGCCCTTTACGCCGTACCTGCTGGGCGATCCGGCCGAGGTCAACCGCGGTACGAACGGCACACTTCGCCCCAATGTGGTCCCCGGACAGCCCGTGGTGGTACAGAATCCATCAATCGGCGGGTGGTTTAACACTGCGGCGTTTGTGGCCCCGCCTCCGGATCAGTATGGGAATGCCCGCCGCAATAGCATTATTGGCCCGGGTGCGCTGCTTTTCGACATGGCGTTTACCAAGGTTTTCCCGCTGAAAGAATCGCGGCTTTTGGAATTTCGTGCGCAAGCGACCAATATTTTCAACATGCCCCAGTACACCACCATTGATACGGTGCTGAACTCGCCTACGTTTGGCCGGGTGACCGGCGTAGGCGCGATGAGAGCACTTACTCTCACCGCCCGGTTCCGCTTTTAGAGGACGCATGGCTTCGAACTCGCGATCATTCGCTGAACGACTCCTGGCCGTGGCTTTGCAACTCGTCCTGTTAAGTCCTGTCCTTCCCGGCCAGGAGCCGGACTATACCTTTCACGCACAGAGCGAGCTGGTGCTGGTCAATGTGACGGTGCGGGATAAAAGTGGGAACCTTGTTCGCAATCTCAAGCCCGGCGATTTCACGATCCTCGAAGACAACAAAGCCCAGAGAGTCGTCTCCTTCGACATCGAGAACCCTGACGCTGTACCCGCACAAAATGTCGTCCAGGCCAAGCCCCTGCCAGGAGAAACCTCCGCCCCGGCAAACTCAGCGAGTGCCTCACTAGCGAGTACAGCCGCCGAATTCAAAGACCGGCGCCTGATCGTCTTTTTGTTCGATCTCTCCGCGATGGAACCGGACGAAATCGATCATGCGATTACTGCGGCAGTTCACTATGTCGATACCCAAATGGCCCCAGCGGACCTGGTTGCCATCGTCTCTCTGGGCAATTCATTGCAGGTGAACCAGGACTTCACCGACGATCACGAGCTTTTGAAGAAGGAATTGCTTGCCTTCAACACGGGAAGCGGGCAGGGCTTCGAAGAAGGCAGCACCGGATCGACGGAAGGCACCGCCGATACAGCACAGTCCTTCACTGCAGACGACACCGAATACAACATCTTTAATACCGATCGCCGCCTGGAAGCCCTGCGCTCGGTCGCGGAGCGCCTATCGCACGTCCAGCAGAAGAAATCGTTGATCTACTTTTCCAGCGGCATGGACCGCACTGGAATCGAAAACCAATCGGAGCTGAGGGCCGCCACCAATGCGGCGGTTCGCGCAAATATGGCGATCTACACCTTGGACATGCGTGGCTTGCAGGCTATGGTCCCCGGCGGCGAGGCGCAAAATGCGAGCCTGCGTGGCACCTCGGCTTATTCCGGCCAGTCGATGATCAGCGCCCTGAACTCGAATTTCACTACGCAGGAAACACTTGTCACGCTGGCCAGCGATACCGGCGGTCGCGCCTTCCTCGACTCCAATGATTTCGGCAAGGTTTTCAAAGGTGTCCAGGAAGACACCTCGATGTACTACCTGCTGGGATACCACAGCGCAAATCCGGCGCGCGACGGCCACTACCGGCGCATCACGGTGAAGGTGAAGGTTCCAGGCGCGAAGATCGACTACCGCCGCGGATACTATGCTCCGGCCGGCTATCAACATTCGACCAAAGAGGACAAAGAGCGCCAACTCGAAGAGCAGCTTGCCTCCGATCTGCCCGCCACCGATCTCCCGCTCTATTTGGGGGCGGCCTATTTTCGCCTCGATGCGAACCGCTTCTCGGTCCCCATTTCGCTGGTCGTTCCCGGTTCGGAGATTCCGTTCGTGCGGAATAGCGACCGCGATAAAGCGACTCTCGATGTGATCGGCCTCATCTCCGAGAAGGATCATCGCCCGGTTACCACGGTTCGGGACGCCGTCAAATTGGCTGTGGACACCGCGGCCAATGTGAAGAGAAAGAATGTCCAATACAACACTGCGTTGACACTGCCGCCCGCGACCTACCATCTGAAATTTGTGGTACGCGAAAACCAGACAGGCCGCATGGGGTCCTTCGAGACCGACCTCACCATCCCCGATTTGAAGTCACAGCCGCTGAAGATGAGTTCGATCGTGATGGCCAGCCAAGTCCAAACGGTGAAGAAGAACGCGGTTCCGAATCCTCTGATTCACGACGGCCAGGAGATTGTTCCGAACGTCACCCACGTTTTCTCCGCGGGGCAGCATCTGTTCCTCTACTACGAGGTCTACGATCCGGCTCGGTCCAATGCGCAAGGAACCCGTGAGGAACAGGCCAAGGCTGGCATCCGGCTGCTGACCAACGTTTCTTTTTTCCGGGGCAAAGCGAAAGTCTTCGAGAGTTCGCTGGTGGAGTTGAGCGAGGTGAATGCACGCGACCGCAAGGCGGGCGTCTTCCAGCTCGATCTGCCGCTCAGTTCCTTGAGGGCCGGCTTCTACACCTGCCAGGTGAACGTGATCGATGATGCGGCGGGCCGCTTCCTGTTTCCGCGGCTTGCGCTGCTCATTCGAGGCGACAAACTACCCGCTCCGCAGTGAACCGCATCTCCGGATTTCGATTCGTTTCTAGAACGAATACACCAGGCTCAGTTGCAGCGTATGCGGGTACCAGAGATTGTTATTGACCGACGCGCCATTACAACCAAATCCGCCCAGAGCTCCGAAATTGCAGGAGCCGACCGTATTACCGGGAATCAGATTGGTCCCGAAGAAATCATTCTTGGCGTGCCAGTTGGATCCCACATTAAAGAGTTCGGTGCGGAACTGCAGCTTTTGCCGCTCGGTGATTGGGAATACCTTCGTGAAGCCGAGGTCCAGATCTTCGAAATACGGGCCCCGCAGAAGTCCTTTCGAGGAGTTGCCATAGACGCCGGGCGCAGAGTCGGAAAAGACGCCCGTGTTAAACCATTCCGAAGGACTCTGGGCGAATCCGCTTCTCGGATTGCTGCTTACATCCGCGCGGTAACGCCCGGTGAAGGGAACCCCCATTTGGTCGAAGCCCGGGCCCGAATACCCGTACACCGAAAAAGCGCGGCCCGACGTCAGGGTATAGATTCCACTGATTTGCCAGTCTCCCAGAATCCAATTTGCCGCTCCCAGGGAGTAGCGTTTGTTCTTGCCCACCGGCAGCTCCCATGATCCGCTGGCGGTCAATCGATTCGGTTGGTCGAAGCTGGCTGGACCATAGTCCGCTGCGATGTTGTGGGGATCTTGCGTGAAACCGTTGTTCCCCGAAATATTTCCGACTCCCGACAGTTCGTCGAACGCCCTCGACCAGGTGTAGGAAACCAGGTAGGTGAGGCCGTGGTGGAAGCGCTGCCGCAACTGCACCTGTAGGGCGTTGTAGTTGCTGCCCAGCACATTGGCGTTGGCGTACATGATCGAGGGCAGGTTGGTATAGGAGACGCGCGTGTCGATGGGCTGAAAATTCGGGTCACCCAGGCAACTTGCATTGCTGCCAGTCGCCTGTGAGATATCGAACAGGTAATTGCAAAGATCACCGGCAACTTTTGGGGGAGTCGCAGTATTGAACAGGAGGTAAGTAGGTTCGCGCACGCCGTGCGAGCCTACATAGCCGATGTCGAGCAACAAGTCGGGTCGCAGTGCGTACTGCGTGTCGAGCGTCCATTGCTGGTTGTAGGGGTTGTGATTGGATGGCCAGATCGCCTGGTTCAAAATGGGGCTTGAGAAGCCAGGACTGTTCCAGGGCTCCTTGGTGCTGAAGAATTGAGCGCTGCTGATCGGGGGGAGCCAGAGTTGGGTGAGCGCGGGCTCTGGAGAAACCCTCTCGCCGCCGGTTCCCGCCGTATAGGTGTTGTTCGCGAATTGAGTCTGCAACGCGTTGGAGTCAAAGTTCTGGATCAGGTCGTAGTAGCGCATGTACGTGTCATAAAAAAGTCCATAGCCGGCACGCACCACGACGCGGTCGGTCTGGAACGGCCTCCAGGCAATTCCAATGCGCGGAGCAAAATCCTTCTTGTCGATCGGCACCAGCGTGTTTGGCACGCAGCAGTTCAGATAGGGGGCGTACGGAGTCAGTCCCTGCGCCAGGGCAGATTGCGTGACATTGTTCACGAAGCTGCGGCTCACCCAGCTGAGGCTCCCGCCATTCGCCGGATCGAAGTTCCACCCGCTGCCATCGCTGGTGTGGTAGTTGGGAGGAATCTCGTAGCGCAGACCCAGGTTCACCGTGAGGCGGGGCGTGAGGCGAATGTCATCCTGCGCGAAGAAGTTCCAGTTGGTTCCGTAAACGTGGAGGTAATCGACTCCGAGCGGCGCCGGCGGGCTCAGGTTGACCGTGTTCCCCAACAAGAGATCGGCGACGCCGTTCCCGGTAGTGGGACCTGGATTCGTACCCGCGGTAGTGGGGTCGGACGCGGTGTATCCGCCGTTGAAGGTCAAGCTTCCGATACCCAAGTAATTGTCCTGCTCAAATTCCCGCAGTCGCCGGATGTCCGCGCCAAAAGTGAAGGTATGCTTCCCGTGGATCCACTTTAGGTTGTCCACGATCTGAAAGGAAGAGTGTTTGTTCGAGATACCGAAGTTTCCATTGCCGATGTTCTGATAGCCGCCCCCGATGGTGAGCACGGGGATTCCGAACAGTGCTGGCAGCGTGGTCGTATTCTGAAAGCCGAGCTGCTTTTGCAAATCGGGCCCATAGGCGGTCTCCGGACTGGAATTGAAGAACTGATGGTTATAGCCAAAGCGCGCGGTGTTGATCATGTTTCCGGAGAACGAGTGTTCCCAGTTCAGCCCGAACAGCTCCCCGTGGGTGAAACTAGTGGAACCGGAAAAAGGCAAGAGATTGGGATTCGGAGAATCTTCCCTCCGAATGTGTCCCGTGAAGTAGAGGCGATCTTTTGCTCCCCAGTTCTGGTCCACCCGCATCGTGATGTTGTTGGTGGTGATCGATTGATGGATCGGAATGGAATAATTTTCGCAGCGCGGGTCCACCAGGAATGAGCAGCTGGAAACATTGGGGGTGGGATACAGATTTGCCAGCTTCTGTCCCATGGCATCGATTCGCTGGGTGGGAATCTTGTTCCCCTGGAACTGGAGGCGGCCACTGGGATTGGCAGGAGTGGGCGCAACCGCGCCGGTGGTCAGCGGGTCGTAGATAGGGAAGGGCCAATCCGAAAAATCTCCGTTGCGCTCAGCCGCGCTGGGAATCTTTACGGCTTGGGTCGTGCCCGTGGACTGACTTCTTCGGCCACCATCGTAGGAAAAGAACCAAAACGTCTTGTCGTGGCCGTCATAGACGAACGGAATCCGAACCGGGCCGCCGAGGGTCCCACCGAACTGATTTTGTTTGAAGGGCAGCTTGAGCGGCAAATCGGTTCCATTGAGCGCGTTCAGTTCCTTCTGCAGCGGGCTTCGCGGGTTGAGCGCGTCATTCTGGAAGAATTCATACGCTTGACCGTGCCACTGGTTGGTGCCCGATTTGACGGCAATATTGACCTGTCCGGAGCCCTGGCCGTATTCGGCCGAGTACAGGCCGGTCTGAATCTTCAACTCCTGCACCGCAAACTCCGAAGGGATATTGGCGATGCCGCCGAAAAACGAGTCCGTGTCGGTGACGCCATCCAGCACAAAGCTGGTGGATTCCGGGCGCGCGCCGTTCAGACTCACTTCGGCGAAGTTGTTGTTCAGCCCGTGTCCCGCGAAGGCAACCTGACTACCGCCGGAGATATTCGCCGCGCCTGCGGTCAGCTCAAGCAGGTTAGTGATGTCACGTCCGGTCGAGGGCAGTTCCTCGATCAACTTTTGTTCCACGACATTTCCGACCGTGGTGTTGTCGGTCTGCACCATTTGGGTGTCGGCATTCACTTCCACCTTCTCGGTGGTCGTGCCCACGGTTAGCCGGTAATCCTGGCGCAGCGTCTGATCAACTTCAAGGACGAGTCCCTGGCTCTGCTCCATCTTGAAGCCGCGGGCCTCGACCGTAAGCGCATAGATTCCAGGAACCAGGTTCACAAAGACATAATCGCCGGCGGAGTTGGTGGAAAACGCATTAGTCACTCCGTTATTCACATTGCGAACGGTGACATTGGCGCCGACGACTGCGGCTCCCGAAGGGTCGGCAACGTGGCCCAGAATCGTGCCGCGCGAGTTTTGACCGGCCATCAGGGAGCACAGACAAAGAACGCTGACAACCGAGAACCAAAGACGGACTGCGATTTTCACAACAGACGTCATGACGGCCTCCGCTGGGGACGTGGACCGGCCTGCACCGGGCAAGGTGAGAGAGATGGACTCCAATTGGAGCGCCAAGTGTAGTCAGCAGCGGCAAAGGCTTGTCAAGAAAAATTGATCGAAATCATATCAAACGATCATGTTATTGTGCTCAATCTACTTGTTTCAGTCATAACAATGAAACAAGTGTGGTTCGACCGGCAGACGTGATATCCCACGATTTCGAAAGTGGACATGCGGCCAAACGCGCTTCAACGGACCCTCGGTGTGCTTGTCGTGGCGCTCGCTTGCGGTTCGTTCCTCGAAGCGGTCGGGCACACCCAGAATTTCGTGGACATCAAGCCGACTCCCCAGCAGGTGGAGTGGCAAGACCTGGAATTTGGCGTGATCATTCATTTTGGCCCGAATACGTTCTTGAACCAGGAATGGGGCGACGGCACCGCCGATCCTGGCGTCTTCAATCCCTCCCAGCTGGACGTGGATCAGTGGATGCGAGCCATTCGCGCCTCGGGCGCAAAGTACGTGGTGCTGGTGGCAAAGCACCACGACGGATTTTGCTTGTGGCCGACCGCGCAAACGGACTACAGCGTGAAAGGCAGCCCATGGCTCGAAGGCAAGGGCGATTTGGTGCGGTTGGTATCCGATGCGGCGCGCAGGCACGGTTTGAAGTTTGGCGTCTACCTGTCGCCCTGGGATCGCCACGAACCGCGTTATGCCAACTCCTCCGAATACGACAAGTACTACCTTGCGGAATTGGACGAACTCGTCCAGAACTATGGGGACCTGGTTGAATTCTGGCTGGACGGCGCGGGCAGCGCAGGGCACGTCTACAATTTCCCGCGTTACATCGAGGAGCTTCGCACGTACCAGCCCAATACGCTGGTTTTCGCGGATGTTGGATTATTCGAATATGGTGACATCCGCTGGGTCGGCAACGAAAATGGAGTCATCCCCTTCGAAAACTGGAACGTCATTGATCGTCACGGCTATCTGCGGTGGCGCCCGGTAGAGGCGGACACACCGCTCCACAAGGCGCACTGGTTCTGGCATCCCAACGACGGCGATTCGCTCAAGTCCCTGGATGAACTACTCGCCATTTACGAGCAAACCATCGGGCGCGGCGGGCAATTGATGCTCGGTCTGGCCCCCGATCGGCGCGGTCTCCTGCCGGACATCGATGTCCATCGCCTGGAGGAATTGGGAAATGCCATCCGCCAGCGATATGGCGAGAATCTGGCGGCCAAGCATATCCGCGGAGCTTCCGAGGTCGAAGCCGCGCTCGACGGAGACCCGGCAACGTTCTGGTCCGCGCCGGTGGGCTCCCGACACGCGGAACTCGAGGTCGCGTTTGCCGGCCCAGTGACCTTCGATCACTCGTTAATCATGGAATGGCTGACAAACGGGCAGAACATCCAGGGTTATCGGATCCAGGTTTGGCATGACCAGCAGTGGAAAACCGTTGTGGAAGGGAACGCGATTGGGCACAAACGTATCGATCAATTCCCTCAAGTCACAGCGTCGCGGGTACGACTGAGCGTACTCTCATCTTCCGGGCCTGCGGGGATTCGGGAATTCCAGCTCTTCCTGGTGGGAAAGGAAAAAGGTAAGTAGCGTTGGTCCGCAGATCCGATGCCCTTGGGAACCGATAATTTATGTCCGCTCGCCAACAGCACCGCACCGATCGAATCCTAAAGCTGCTTCTGCGCCGGGGATCCGTGACTGTCGAGGAACTGATCGAATCGCTCGGCGCATCGGCGCCCAGCATCCGGCGCGATCTTTCACGCTTGGAATCGAAAGGCCTGATCCGGCGCACGCATGGCGGCGCGAATCTTGTGCAGGAACTCCTCTACGAGCCCTTCCGCTATGACACTGCCTTCCAGACTCGCGAGCAGCGCTATGTAACCGAGAAGCGGCATATCGGCCTCGCCGCTGCCGAACTCGTCCAGGAAAACGAGACGGTCGGCCTGACCGCCGGCACGACTTCCACCTGGGTCGCGCGCAGCCTGCGCCACCGCCGCAACCTTACGGTCATCACGAATGCGGTCAACATCGGAATGGAACTCTGCAACATGCCCGACCTGAAGGTTCACCTGACGGGCGGCTACGTTCATTGGCCCTGGTCATTCTCCCTGGTGGGTGCAGCTACGATCAGCTTTATGGGCGACGTCTTCCTTAACAAGCTATTCCTCAGCGTTTCAGGAATCGATGCCGAACGCGGCACCACCACCAATGAATCAGACGAAGCTTTGACCTTCCGCGCCATGGTGAAGCAGGCGGAGCAAGTGATTGTCGTGGCCGATGCCAGCAAGCTGGGCGTGGTTACCCGCTCGCTCATTTGTCCCATCGAGGACGTGGACGTGCTTGTCACCGATGAGACTGCGCCCGAACCGGCAACCGCTCAATTTGGGCAACGCGGAATCCGCGTGATTCGCGCCTGAAAGCCTGCTTCAACGTGATCCGTACGCTCGCCAGCATCCTGCTTGAATGTGGTTCAGCCCCGCGCTCACTGAGAGGTATGAGGAGCCGACGCCGAGCGGGCCAATGAGAGCTCGGTGAGCGCTGGAAAAGACGCTGGAGCCAGTAAGGTTAACTGCGGCGGCATTGCGCCCCCGCGAAGGTTCTTCACCACCATCTCGACGGCCAACCCGGCGTCGGTGGGCGTCACAACCGTGGCCTTCAGCGCCCCGCGACGAACCCACTCCTGCCCCGTGCGCAGCATGCCATCACAGCCGGTGAACGGCACGCTGTTCCATTGTTCGCGGTCTTTTTCCGGTAAATCCGTGAGTGCTTTGCGTGCGCCCATCGCCATCGCATCGTTCTGGCAGATCACCGCTTGCACATGAAGCTGCCGCGACGTACTTAAAGCCAGCCAGGACTTCATGGCTTGCTGAGCGCTTTGTTCGGTCCAGTCGCCTTTCAGCACTTTCGTTTGTACTCGCGCGGGTTTGGTGGCAAGCATTCCCTTGGAGCGAAGTTTGGCGACGCTGCTGTTAGAGGGGCCCTCAATGTAGATCACATTCCCCTCCGCGACCAATGCCGCCAGCTGTTTTCCTTGAATCTTCCCGATTTCCTCTTGATCGATATTGATGGCGAAGGCGGGAACCTTGCCCTGACGAAGCATGGGGAGGTAGTCGGGTTCGCGATTCAGTACGCCCCAGCCCACACCGGCGGCCACCGCCGCGCGAGCGATCTGAACCATTTCCGTGCCCACCGGTTCGACGATAATCGCCTGGGGTCGGGGTTCGTCCTGGATGAACTTCACCAGTTGTTGGGTCTGATTGACCGCGTCGTTCTCGGCATAAACCACCTGGACCTGGACACCCATCCTTCTGCCAGCGTCCGCGGCGGCCGCAGCCTGTTCTGCCTGGTAATCGTTTTCTCGGGTGATGAGCGCAACCACAAGATGCAGTTCGTTCATGTAGGTCCCAGCCCGCATTGGGCAAATCAATGCCGCGACAAACTGCTTCATGCAGCCGAGTGCGCCCCACGAATCCGATCGGCATGCAAAGACGGCGGCCATTGTACACCCGTCGTTTCATGGCGAAAGTATCTCTTGTTGATCCACCCTCGCTTTCCCGTCGTCTCCAACCGGACACTGGCGCGCTCCATGCCTTACATGGACTTCCCGCCTGCACTACACAACGAGACGGATGGCGGCCGGCGGGATTTCTCCCCTATAGATGGTTGTTAACATCTCGAATAGGAGGAACGACGATGCATCCACTGGGAAGGCGAACTACCGCAAAGGGATGGGCGAGGCTAGCGATGAAGTGTGGCCTCCTCCTGACCGATCCAAAATTGTGGACCAGTGTCGAAGAGCAGTTGTCCGAGCACGCCGATGACCTCGGTACGCTCATGAAACGAAGATACAAGGATGCCGCCGGCCGGGTTGATGACGTCAGCGGCGCGGTTCGAAAAACATACGAGGATGCAGCGGATCGCTTGCAGGGTGTCAGTGACGCTTTGCGCGGCGGACGAAGCCATTGGGTTTCGCCCGCGGCTACCTTCCTCGGAGGCCTCGGAATTGGGGTCGGCCTTGGTCTGCTGTTCGCACCTGGTCCAGGAGTGGAGACGCGGGCCGCACTCCGCAGCAAGGCGGAGGATGTGACCAGCAAGATGAGCGATGCCGCCAGCGCGCGGTTTCGGTCAACCGGGACCCAGGGCGACTGATGCAGGCGCCGGCCGTTTGCGATTCAGTCTGATGCTGTGTGGCAATAATCCACGTCGGAGCGCTGTGCTCGGGGAAAGCTCCCGGATTTCGGCCCCCTGAGCGAGCGCTCCTCTTCCGCTACGCAGCTTTCTTCCTGGGAACCTTCGCGCCTTTTTTGCGTGCTTCCGATAGCCCGATGGCGATTGCCTGTTTGCGGCTCTTTACCTTGCCGCCCTTACCGCCTTTGCCAGATCGAAGCGTGCCGCGCTTCTTCCTTCGCACAGCGCTGGCGACCCGCTTCCCGGCAGCTTTCCCATATTTGCGACGACTCGATTTCTTTTTGGCTGGCATGTGCCTCTCCCACCGCTTAGAGGTGCGATCTCCGCCTCGTGGTTGTGCGGGAACCAGGAGCAACACGCCGGATGAGACACGTGTATTCGTTCTTTCCCACACGTGCAGAGAACTGTCTACCGTTATCGCGCTAGTGCCAGTATTGGATTCATAACTCAGGCCGCATCTCTATTCGTTCATCCTGAATTCATTCTGAAAATCAGAACGACGACCTCGCTGGCCTACCCTTTTTGCCTTATCGATCCGGATCCCCGCACGGATTTTACAGCCTGTGCCGGATGGCACTTCTCCCCGCCTCCGACTAGCGTCGGTCTGGTGAAGAGTGCTGGGCCTTCGATGGCCCAGGAAGGAGTTTAGCGCCAATGTTATCCAAACAAGCATTTCGCCGTTATGTCCCGGTTCTGGGAATGGTGCTCTTGCTCATCGTCGGTATGGGCTGGGCTTCGGATGAAAGCAGCAAGGATCAGTCCGACATCGCGAAGCGGATCGACGCATCAGCAAAAGTGTTGAATGAAATTATGGCCACTCCCGACAAGGCCATCCCCGACAAGGTAATGAACGACGCCAAGTGCGTGGCGGTCATTCCCTCGATGGTCAAGGTAGCCATCGGTTTTGGCGGCAGCCACGGGAAAGGCGTAGCAACCTGCCGGACCGAGCACGGTTGGAGCGCTCCGGCGCCCATTACGATTACCGGCGGCAGCTGGGGCTTGCAGTTAGGCGGCCAGGCCGTAGACCTGGTCATGATCGTCACCAATGACGAGGGCATGCAGCACCTGCTTTCCAGCAAGTTCAAGCTGGGTGCGAATGCATCCGCAGCCGCGGGTCCGGTTGGCCGCGACACCGGGGCCGATACCGATTGGAAGATGAAGGCCGAAGTCCTCACCTACTCGCGAGCCCGCGGTGTGTTCGCGGGTATCGATCTGAACGGAGCCGCAATCACGCAGGACAAGGACGAAACGCGCCTGCTGTACGGGCACTTCCTGCCGTTCAGCGAAATCTTGAACGGGAAGGTGCGTCCTACCAACTCCAGCGAGCCGTTCCTGGCGGCAGTGCGCAAGTACGCCAGCCAGGCCAAGGAGGCGAATCGGACAGGCGACTAGAGCAAGGACCAACTGACCATTGCTGAGGGCGGAGCGCCACACTTCAACACCAAAGGAGAACTCGATGTACACCATTCTGCTCGTACTGCTGATTCTGTTGGTGCTCGGAGCCCTGCCGGCTTGGCCCTACAGTCGATCGTGGGGATATTACCCGAGTGGCGGGCTTGGGATCTTGCTCCTGCTCCTGATCGTATTGATGTTGACTCGAGTTTGACACTTATGCCGCTGAACTCCGTGTGTCGAGGCTGGAAAGTCTCAGGCTCGACACCCGGAGCGGGCTAGTCCGCCCGGGCGCTGCTCTATCCCTTCCAGGCTTGTAATCTTCCAGCTCAGCTTCTCGTCTTCAGGATTGAAACCCCCACGTGGGGGCGGGGTCTCGAGAGCCTTCACCGAAGTGGCGTATCTTGGCGCATCTTGGGTAGGCGCATTCCCTCGATACTTTAAATCTCTGGCGAATTCTCAACTCTCAAACATCGTGGTTTTCGCGGCATTGCTTCTGGGATTCTGGGTTGCCGGATGTCGCCTGCAAAAGCAGGTCCAAGCGGTGATCCTCAGCACGTCAGGGGTGCAGTGATGGCAAGAGAAGCGCAACATCAGTCCTGGACCGAATCGTATCGGCAAGCGGTAATGGAAGCCAACCCGCGTGCGGTGCCGGCGCGTATCCAATTTGCGAAGGCCGCAATTCGCGCCCGCTTCGCCCAATTAAAGGATTCGGAAGATGGCAGACATGAGCTTGCCTCTCTCAACGGCGCACTGAAAGTGCTGCATCTGTTGGAGAAGGCATCGTAAACCCGATGTATGAGTACTCCGAGGAAGGCCTCCGCTAGCGCCCGGCCGCGGAGCGCCGATTTGATTCGATGCGCCGAAGCGAATTGCCCACGGAGTTACACGTGACGCAAGAAGATTTGTCTCAATCAAAGCCGAACTGGCGCGACTTGGCCGCTGAAGCCGCCAAAGAGAAGGACCCGCAACGCTTGACCAAACTGATTGAGGATCTGTGCCGCGCTTTTGACGAGGAACATAAGGACGGGAAAGATGCCAAGTAAGGGGGGGCGGCCTGGCACTAACCCATCCTTCAGCTGACCCGCGCCCTTAACCTGTCAAGGTACGTCATGACTCTTTAGATGCCGGTGAGCTTTCGATTCCGACAGAGTAGGCGAGCCAAGCCCGCCAAAAAGAAACTCCCAGTTGCAGCCTTTTGGGGGAGAGCTTGGCGGGCAATGCTGGGAGTTCGTTTCGGTCCCGTCTTTTGCCACTCCAGAATGCGCCATCTCGGGTACATGGAGGGTGCGCCAACTTGCGCCTTTCCTGAACTTTGACTGATGCGCTTGTCAAGGGGGAACTCGTCCCGTAACCTGATCTACAGGAATCTACTGAGTTCCCTTCCGGAATATCCCTGATCGAATATCGAGTTTGGGCGTGCTCTTATGGAAGAAGCACCCCGAGCCAGTTGGGAGGTCCAATCATGGGGAAGAAAAGGCGTCGTTTAGCTGCTGCAAACTCGGTACCAGGTGAAATGAACCGGAGCTTTTCCGCGATTGTCGCCCAACAGGGACGCCTGGTTGATCGGCAGGAGAAAGCGACGCAGGCGCTGGAGGCGCGAGCCAAGAAGGTGGTGGCGCGCGCCCAGAAAGCCCGCCTGAAGGCGGATGGCGTTGAGCGCTTTGCGGTGAAGGTTTTGAAGGAGTCCGGCCGAGGATAGGTACCGGTCAGTTGCCCACCGTCCGGATCGAAAGTACCATAAAACGACGCTCGGCGGTTTAATGGCGATGGCTGACTCGCATCCGAAGGTCAAGATCGGATCGCTCAACTCGTGGAAGGAGATCGCCGTCTACCTGGACAGAGGGATTCGTACGGTCCAACGCTGGGAGCGGGAGCTAGGCCTGCCGGTTCACCGGATTGGAAAGGGGCCTCGCAGTCCGGTTCACGCCTTTCCTTCCGAACTACAGGCTTGGCTGCTACGCGTGAGCGCCGATCATGCAATCGCGCCAGCGGGCCACCATCAACATTCATCTCACCCCGATGGCGCGGTGGCGATCTCCCGAGTGCTCGTCCGCCGGTCCGCAGCCTTGGCCAAGCAGATGATGGACTCGTTGTGGATTCAGCGCCAGCGTGCCGAAGAACTGCTGGCTGCCCTGGACCACGTTCGCCGGACAGTCCAGGCGCAAAAAAGGGGATGGAATAACGCTTCCAGCACGGCACGGCCCTTTGCAGGCTCGAGTCGACCGGGCAGCGTATCGACCAAGAGAGCGGCAGAAGCGGGCGCTGATCACGGTAAAAAGCGGGATGGAGGCAAAAGCTCGAAACAAACTACCCGCCGGCGGGATTTTCTTTCCGCGAAAGGAAGCGCGTCGGAAAGCAGATCAACGTCGGGCCCTTCGAATCGCCAGTCGGCCCAGTAATTTCGGGATGAGCCGGTTACCCTCTCCTGGCCGATCCCTTTTTCTTTGCGGCGTTCCCGTTTCCATTCGGTCCGCTGGCTTTGCGCTTCGTCCTTTTCGGACTCGCGCCCGTGGCGGAGCGGGGTTCAAACATAATCAGGACATCGCTGTTGCGGTCCTCGCGCTCCACGAAACTGAAGTGAAGATCGACCAGCGGATAGAGCTTACCGGGTAGGGCAATGTTGCGAGCAATGACAGGCTTCTGGCGCAATAGCACATTCCGCGATCGTCGCACAATCAGATTCCGCAGGGGTTCGGGCAGCGGGAGTTGGTCGAGTTGGAACTCGACTGGCGGCTTGCTCTTGAAGCCAAACAGGCGCAACGCCGTGCTGTTCCAAAACTCGATGTGCCGCTCCGGGTTCACCAACAATACGGGCAACCGGATCTTTTCCAGAGTCTGAGCGTAGAGGCTGTTGATCTGGTCGAGGTCTTTGCTGCGCTCTTCCAGTTCCTGGTTCGTGGTCTCGAGTTCCTCGTTCAGAGACTGCAGCTCTTCGTTGGTGGTTTCCAGTTCTTCATTGGTGGACTGCAGCTCTTCGTTGGTGGTCTCCAGTTCTTCATTGGTGGACTGCAACTCTTCATTGGTGGTCTCCAGTTCCTCATTGGCCGACTGCAGTTCCTCGCTGGTCGACTCCAACTCTTCGATCGTGGTCTGGAGCTTTTCCTGAATGGTGACATCTTCGCAGTAGATGAGCGTTCCGGTGCGCGTGCCCCGATCGTCCATCACCGGGCGAAGGGTGACCTCGAGCAGGTGCTCTTCGCCTCCGACCTTGACCCGGTTCGGAAACCGGACGGTTTCATTGTTCAAGCGGCTTGCCTGCAGGTGGGTTGCGACCTCCGGCATGCGCCCGAACAGGTCCGTTTCCTGGAGCCGTTTCCCGCTCAACTCGGCCGGGGTTAAACCGTACAGAATGAGCATCGCGGTGTTGTTCTGCACGATCGTGTCGTCCAGCCCAAGCACTAAAATGCCGAGGCGGAGCGTCTCCATCATGTAGCGATGCTGACTGCGCAGCAGATCGAGCTCGCGCTGTGCTTCCTCCGACATCGCCATGCTGTTTTCAGCCTCGGGTCGCTTCACTGTACCGGTCTCGGCAGGGCTGGCCGGAGTAATTCGCTGGAAGATTCTCCAGCGGGCATTGAGCCGGCGGAACTGCGTTGAATTGGTGAGCTGGGATTCGGATTTCCCCAGGAAAAGGATGCCGCCGGGCTCGAGTCCATAGTGCAATCGAGCGAGGATCTGGTTCTGCAATTCGGAATCGAAATAGATCAAGACGTTTCGGCACAGGAGGAGGTCAACATGCGAGATTGGAGCATCCTGGGCGAGGTTGCTTTTGCCGAAAATCACCAGCCGGCGGATCTCCCGATTGACCCGCAGCATTCCCTTGCCGTGAAAATACTTGCTGCGCCACTCGGGCCGCACCCGGCGCAAAGCGTCGGCCGAATACTCGCCTCGGCGGGCCGTGGTCAAGGTGTCGTCATCAATATCAGTGGCGTAGATTTTTACGTCATACTCGGAAATTCGTGGACCGAAGTACTCGCTCAGAATGATGGCGACCGAATAGGCCTCTTCGCCGCTGGCGCACCCAGCGCTCCACCCGCGAAACGACCCCCCGGACTTCAAAGCCTTGAGGATGGGCGGCAAAATATCGTTGCGTAGAATCTCCCAGGCGGGAGGGTCGCGAAAAAACTCGGTGACATTGATCAGGATCGTGTTGAGCAGCTCAGTGGCCTCATCCGCATTCTTGCGGATGTACTCGCTATACTCGGCATAGGTGCCGATATTGAGCTGAAACATTCGTTTCCGGAAGCGCCGCTCCAGCGTGCTCTTCTTGTACCCGCGGAAGTCGAATCCGCGATGCTCGGCGAGTTCCTGCAGCAAGTCTTTGAGCGCGATGTCTTTGCTCATGGACGAACCTGTCTACCCTCGCAAAGATCCTTTAATACATCTCCCATTTGGGCAATCGAGACCACAAAATCGATGCAACCGGTGGAAATGGCCGCCTGCGGCATCGTCTTGAAATCGGCAGTCGCCGGCTCTTGCGCCATCGTGACCCCTCCCGCTTCCTTGATCGCCCGGATGCCGACCGCGCCATCGCGATTGGAGCCGCTCAAAATGACCCCGATCGAGCGCGAGCCATACATTCCGGCCACTGACTCGAACAACAGATCAATGGATGGACGGGAAAAGTGGACCAACTGCGAATGTGCCAACTGAATCTTACCCGGGCCGACCAGCAAATGTTCGTCTGGAGGAGCAATATACACCAGCCCCGGCAGAATCGGCTCCCCGTGCTGGGCTTGCTTCACCTGCCGCAGGGTCTTGCGCACCAATAGCGACGCCAAATGACTCTTATGCGTCGGATCCAGGTGCTGGACGACGACAATGCCTGGGAAATTTGCAGGCAGCGGGCGCAAAACCTCGGTCAGCGCCGCCAAGCCGCCCGCCGAGGCTCCCACCGCAATCAGGTCGTACCGCCAGTTATTGGCCGGTACTTCCAGTGCAATCCGACTTGGCTTGCGCTTTGCCACATCGCAACCTCAAGCCTCTCAGGAGCCTGCGTCCCCCCTGAATTGTACGTCGGGGCGGCCCCTGACAAAAACCAGGCAGGCTTCACGCTATCAGATTTGGCTGCAATTCACGGTGCAGGAACGCCGAAGTCCTTCTGGATTCTCGCACACCGTCGGGCCTTCGCGGGCCGAACCGGGGCAGCTTTGGGCACCCCGGATGGCGTTTCTTGGCACATCGGGAGCACGCCGTCTCAGGCAATACTAATTATCGTTAAGACTCGCGGCTTTCAGACCGGTGGCTGGCGGTCGAGCCGCTGTGCCGCCGAGGCTTGGCTGGGACGAACCATGGAAGATCATCCGGTATTCGACGGTGAATGGCAGCACGCCTTCCAAAGAGTTCTGCTCGAAACCGACAGTAAAAAACTGCACGACCTCATCGTGGTGGCGGAAGCTGCTATCTTCAACCGGTTACAGGTGTTGGCCTCGAACCCACGCTGCCAGGAAGAGCGTCAGCTGATTTTCGATGCGTTGGGCAGGCTTCGGGGCCTGATGACCGATGTACTGGGTTTTCCGGACTGGCAGAAGAGATAGCTAGTGTCTATCTGGCATCTGGAGCAGATGCCGGGTCTTGTCGATCAACACCGAAACATTGTCAGCTTTCGAAATCACCGCAGAGAAGCCCGCTGTCTCCGCCATTTCATGCTGGAGGGCATCGGTAAACGAGCTGAACAGTATTAGCGGTACCGTAGGAGCCATCCGCTTCAGCACGCGTGCCGCATCCAGCCCGTTCATCACCGGCATTGACAGGTCCAGCACGATCACATCAGGGCTCAACTGACTTGCCTTTTCGATTGCCTCCTGCCCATTCTCGGCCTCGCCACACACGTCGAAATCTGCCTGCGATTCGAAAACCCGATGGAGGGTGCGGCGGATGATCGGGTTGTCATCCACCAGCAGAACGGATTTGGTCAGGCGAGCCATCCGACCCCTTCTTCTCTCCAGGTTGTGGTTAGGATGATGGGGTGGTCCTCAACCGTTTTCTTAAACTTCGTGGAAACACAAAATCCAATTAATTCTGTAGATTGCGCTGGGCCGCTGGGGGAAGTGAGGGAGGATTTCCAAGATTATGATGCTGGTCCTTGGCTCAGATCGATTACCGCACGTTCATCAAGCTAACTGGGTTTTCTTTCTAGAAGTTGGAGGTGCCGAAAATATACTCTTCCTGCTACTTTGGGGCCCAGTTCGCGCCTTCGTGCGCGGATTCCGGGGAAAAGGCCGGCTTTGATCCCCACGTTGGATCTTCCGGAGTCTAGCGCCACACGATTTCTGCTGTTCCTGAGAGAGCACGGTCGAGGAAGGTTGCCGCACTGATCAGCGCCAGATGGGTGAAGGCTTGAGGGAAGTTTCCCAGATGCTGCCCGTTGGAGCCGAGCTCCTCGGAGTAAAGGCCGAGGTGATTGGCGTAGCCCAAAAGCTTTTCGAACAACAACTGTGCTTTTTCCAACTGTCCCGCGCGTGCCAGGCACTCCACGTACCAGAATGAGCATGCAGTAAAGCTGCCCTCTCCGCCCGGAAGGCCGTCGACATGGGTGCGCACCTCGTAACGCCGGACCAGCGTATCTTCGATCAGCTTCTCCTCGATTGCCTTCATGGTTGACAGCCACATGGGATCGACCGGGCTGATGAACCGCATCATCGGCATCAGCAGGGCCGAGGCATCCAACTCTTCGCCTCCCTTCGCCTGCACGAAGGCCTGCAACCGATCGTTCCAGAAGCTGGTAAAGATATCTCTGCGAATTTCGTCGCGGGTGCGTTGCCATGCATCCAGAGGGCCGGAAAGAGAGCGTTTCTGCGCCAGCCGCAAAGCCCGGTCAAAAGCCACCCAGCACATTACGCGGGAGTGCAGGAATTCTCTTGCTCCGCCGCGGATCTCCCAAATTCCTTCGTCAGGCCGTTGCCAGTTCTTTGCCAGCCAATCCAGGATGCGCTGAACGTTCTGCCATCCGGCATGGGAAATGGGATCGGCGTATTTGTTGGCCAGGTAGACGGCATCCATCATTTCGCCGTAGATGTCGAGTTGCAGTTGCCGGTAAGCAGCATTGCCAATCCGGACGGGCCGTGAATTCTCGTATCCGCACAGGTGGTCCAGCGTCAGTTCATCGAGTTTCTGCCGGCCGTCGATGCCGTACACGACTTGCAGTGGCCCACGCTCGGCATCGTCTGCCAGGCGTCCTTTCAGCCAATGGATGAAGGCTTCCACTTCATCCACAAAGCCCAGGCGAACCAAGGCATACAGCGTGAAGCTTGCATCGCGCAGCCAGGTGTAACGGTAGTCCCAATTGCGAACTCCCCCGATGCTCTCGGGCAGAGAAAACGTTGGCGCCGCAATGAGTGATCCGTACTGGCTGCTGATGAGTAACTTCAGCATCAAGGCGGAGCGGTTTACCATTTCCCGCCATCGCCCCCTGTATTTCGATTTCGCAATCCAAGTCTTCCAAAAATTGACGGTTTTCTGGAAGCGCTCTCCTATGAAGTCCATTTCTGGCGGTTGTCCTTGGGCGCGCGGTGTGCCCAGGACGAAGGTCGCGGTTGACCCGGCTTGCAAGCTGAACTGCGAGATGATGTCCTGCCCCTGCCGCTCGACCGGGATGGTCGAATACAGCGCCATTGGCGGGCAATGATTGTCGGCTGGTATGAACAGGGCGCAGCCATCCGAGGTTTCCACCCTATGATTTGCGGCTGCATAGCTAAACCGGGGCTGGCAACGCATTTCGAAGCGCACATTGCCCCGGATGACGGAGACCGTCCGAACGATCTCGTTCGGCTGTTCCTTGTCGCTCTCAATGGGCATGTAATCCATCAGCTCGGCGACGCCTTGCTCGGCGAGGAATCGAGTTAACAGGATGTTGGTTTCCGGCAAGTAGAGCTGGCGCACGCGCATGTTCGTGAGCTGCGGCGCGATCTGAAATCGGCCGCCGTTTTCGCGATCCAGCAGGGCCGCGAACACGGTCGGGGAATCGAAGTCCGGATAGGAGAGAAAGTCGATCGAGCCATCCATGCCTACCAGCGCAATGGATCGCATGTTGCCGATCACCCCGTAGTTTTCAATCGGCTGAAAACTCATCACTGAAAAAATAACTCGTAAGTCGTTCAGAATGTCAGATGCGAAACCTCATCCCACGGTTTGGATCTTCGAGCGATCCCAGGCATTTTGGCTGCGCGACCGTATGCTGCAGCGAAGCTCCCAGCCTGTCATCATGGCAAGTGATGCCGGTCACGGCGGCGCCGGTTGGAGAAAACTATTCTGGCTGAGGTACCCCCTATGCCGGCTCCCACTGCCATCGAGCTGGGTTTTAGCGGGCTTGCGCCGGACCAACTGCGCCGCTCCCTGGCCAACTTCCTCCCCAAAAATGCCACCGCCGACGAGCGCATTCGGGCGATTGAGACCGGGCTCAAAAGCCCTATGGGCCAGTCGCTGCGAGGCGCCATGGCGCGATGGATCGTCGACGAGATTGTCCCGGTCGAACGGTTGGTCCCCGAAACCTATATCAAGTGGCGTCTGCCGGTGCGCGACTCCATGATGTTTGTCGTGGAGCGCTTGAGCGCGGCCCGGTTGGCGCCCAAGCTTCTCGAGCAACTGGAACTGCCCGAAAAAACCTCGCCCGAAGCGCGTTTGCTGCGACTGATCGCGAAGGTCCCGGGATTGCAGAAACTTGGGCAGGTCATCGGCCGCAATCAGCATTTGCGCCCGGCTCTGCGCAAAGCGCTGGCTCGCCTGGAGAATGGAATTCGGGATGTCGAGCCAGACCAGATTCGCGCGCTCATAGAGCATGAACTCGGGCCGCGGCTTAAAACTTTCGAAGTCGTGATTGCGCCGAAAATTCTTTCTGAGGCGAGCGTCAGCGCAGTTGTGCAGTTTACCTGGCGGAATCCCGCGACCGGGAGGCGCGACCGGGGAGTCTTCAAGGTCCTGAAGCCCCACATCCCTGCGTACTTTGCCGAGGATATGGACTACCTGCAGGGCCTGGCACATTATTTTGGCGACCGGCATCGGAATTACGGATTTTCCGCCGACCTCATCCCCGACACCTTCAAAAAGGTGCGCCGCCTCTTGCAGCACGAGGTGAACTTTCGACGCGAACAGTCCACGCTGTTGGAGGCGGCTACTCTCTATCGCAATGTACGTGGAGTTCGAATCCCGCGAGTAATCAAGCCGCTATGCACTCCGCAGATTACGGCGCTCAGCGAGGAACGTGGAATCAAGGTGACCGATGCCGCGCATCGCCTGCGTCCCCAAGACCGTGCGCGTCTGGCCGAGCGCCTCATCGAAGCATTGGTCGCCATTCCACTTCTTTCAGCGCACCAAAATGCGGTCTTTCACGGCGATCCTCACGCCGGCAATCTGTTGTACCACCGGCGCACGGATGAACTGGTCCTGATTGACTGGGCTCTGCGCGAGCGCTTGAGCCAGGAGCAACGCCGGCATCTGGCCCTGTTATTTCTGACTGTCAGCCTGCGGGATCCGGTAGGCGCCGGTCGCGAAGTCCTGGCATTGAGTCAGCGGCGAATTCGCCGATCCTCCGAGCCGGGACGGATGGTCCAGCGCGAGACCAGTGAATTCCTCGACGCTCTGCCGTTAAAGCATCTACCCAGCCCGGTGGATGCGATGCAATTATTGGAACGGATTGCACTGAAGGGAACCAAGTTTCCGGGCGCGCTCATTATGCTGTCGAAAGTGATGTTTACGCTGGACGGCATTCTGAATGACATCGGGGGACTCGACTCGGGGATGAGTCTCACCATTGTCCGCGATGTCGCTCGGCACTGGCTGCGCGATCGCAAGGCATTCCAGTCTCCGCTGAGGATGAAGGACTGGATCGCGTTGCAGTCCAGCACCCTGCTCTATACGGCGCGATTGTGGATGCAGTGCGAACGCGCGATTCTGGACCGGTTCCTGCCCGGCGACACGAGCGTGCCGCTGCCGGCTACAGGCAGCTCGAGCTGAGAGCACTTCAAGCCGCTTGAACGGTGCATCCCAGCCCGAGTGAGGTCAGAGCAAGGTGGATGTCAGCCCACCTTAGCCACGTGGGCTCGTTTCGGTCTCTTCTTGGGTGCTGTGATTGACTGCAGCAACGCCTTTTCGTTGGCGACGAAGTCTCGTACGGCTTTCCCCGGCCACTCCGCAATTGGAATGACGGGAGCGGAAGAAAGCGTCTGTGCAGCTCGGGTCGCAGCCTTCAGGTTTACGTTCAGCTGCTGACCCACCACGTCAAGCGTCTGTTTTTGCGCTTCGACAAACAGATTCGCTGCTTCGCGGGCTAACTTCGATACTTCCATTTTTTTCAGCGGACGCATCGGGCCGGGCTTGCTGGTTGTCGCCTTGGAGGTCTCCTCCGTCAGCACGTCGAGGAACTTCTTGTGTGCATGAACCAGGTTCTGCATGCCTTCGCGGGCAAAGTGAGCCAGGTGAGCGCTGGGGTCTTTCTTTCCAGTTTGGACAGCGTCCAGCCAGTGCACGGTTTGCTGGCTGGTAAGGTTAAGGAACTCCTGCTGCATGTCGACCCAGGTATTGAAACCTCGGCGCACGAGATCGGTCATCGCCGCCATGGGTGCGGAGCTACCGAGCCGCTCCTTGAGGCCGTTCATAACCAGGTCGTTCTCCTGTTGTGCGAGATGAAGAAAAATTCGTTGCGCTTCAATGAAGCTAGAGGTCCCTTCGACTGCCAGTTCCGTCAGGATGTCTACGGGCGACTGCCCCGGGTGGGCCTCGATATGTTTCGGCATATAACGACCTCCCAAAAATGCTGCACTGCAGCATAAAATAAGTATAGGAATATAAATAGGCTATGTCAATACAAATTAGAGCTACGCCGCACTGCGTCATCGTCCCTTACTGGGACGAGGAGGTGCACTCAGCAATTGCCTGGGGCTCAGTGCGCTCAGCTTGCGTTATGTCCGCTCGATCTGTCCACGTAATATCGACTGCCCGTGGAATAAAGCTCATTGCCCGCTCGGTCAGCGCGGTGATGGTCAGGCTGGGGTTGACGCCCAGATTCGCGGCGATGACCGATCCGTCGCACACATACATGTTGGTGTAGCCGAAGACGCGGTGGCGATGGTCGACTACGCCCCGCTCCGGGGAGCCGGCGATCACGCATCCGCCAATGCAATGGGCCGTGCCCGGAATATCGAAAAGGATTTCAGGCAACATACTCATCGCGGTGCCGCCGGCAAGCTGTGCGTATTGCCGGGCAAACTGGTTGGCGCTTGAGATGTACGTCGGGATTTTTTTACCGCGACTGACCAAAACCTTCCGAAAAGGCCAAAACCACGGTCGTTCCCAGCGCATATCGAGGTGGCCGTCCAGGGCTTGCATGCAGAGCAGGATTACGGACTCGCGCGCCCAGTTCCATGGCTGCACCAAGCGCAGGGTGCGAAGCGGGTGGCGCACGAGGGAACTGAGAAGACCCTTCAGCCACAATCCAATTCGGCTGTGCCCGGCACGGCCCTCGGTCAGGATGGTGGTCAGAAAGCCCATGGTGTCGGAGCCGCGTGGGTACCGCACCGCTTCGATGTGCGTGTGTTCGTCAATGTAGACTCCCGAGCCGATGGCGATGCCTTGCGAGAGATCTTCGGAACAGCCGGGCACGCGCGCCCCAATTAATGATTCAGAATTGGTGCGCACATATTTTCCGAGCCTCCGGCTGATGTCAGGCAGGGAGGAGCTTTGCCTCAAACGAAAGAGAAGTTCCATGGTGCCGAGCGAGGATGCAGAAAAGATTACCCCCCGGCAGGTAAAGCGGTGGCGCTTGGGAAAGAGCCACGCCGTCGACGAAACGGTGCGGATCTCATAGCCAACGCTGCCGTCACGAACCCCTCCCAATGGCTTGACGTCCACCACTTTGGTCTTCGCGAAAATGCGGGCCCCCTGCTGCTCGGCCAGGTAGAGGTAGCCCAAGTCGAGCGTGTTTTTCGCGCCATAGCGGCAGCCCATAATGCAACCGCCACATGCCACGCAAGGCGTGCGTTCTGGTCCCCGGCCGCCGAAAAAGGGATCGGGCGCGGGTTGATTGCCCGCCTGACCGTTCGAAGGCTGGAAGATTCCGACGTTGGTACAGTAAAACGTGTCACCGTAGCCGGCGGCCTCCGCCGTCCTCCTCAGCAAGTGATCGGCAGGCCCCAGAATTTTGTTTTGGGTTACGCCCAGCATGGCGGCCGCGGTGGCATAGTGGGCGGGCATCTCCGTTTGCCAGTCGGCCAGGCCAGCCCAGGTTCCGCTGTCCCAGACCTTGCCAGGGGGCGGGAGCAAAGTCCCGGCGTAGGTGATCGAGCCTCCGCCCACGGCGCAGCCATGAAATATGGTCGCGTGCCTGAAAAAGCGCATGTTGAAGAACCCGTGAAGCCCAAGGCGAGGACGCCAGAACCAGCGATGAATGCTCCAACTGGTGCGCGGCAAATCCGAGGGTTTCCACCGTAGGCCCATCTCCATGACCGCTACCCGGTAACCCTTTTCACTCAGCCGATGCGCAGAGACGCTGCCCCCGAAGCCGGACCCGATGACAATGAAGTCGAAATCGTATTGATCGAGCGGCATATTGCCTTCCAGAACCCAACGTTGTGAGTCGTGCATTCCGGGTCAGCGCATGTGCCGATATCGTGTGCGCTCCATCCTAGACATTCTCGACATCCCGGAGGTATGTTCTGCCTTAATCGAAGGAGCCAGTATTTCCAACTTATGCGCAAAATTCATGAGGTCGAACAAGCCAAGGCGTTGATGAATGAGGCGATGGACTGGTCGGTGATGCGGTGGCTGCGCGAAAAGAAAAGAGTGCGGAAAGCCGCCGACCAGGCTAACGCCGCGCTCGACGAACAGAACCGAGTCGTGAAGGAGCACTGGGGCCATGAGTTAAGGGCAGCCTACAAGGAACTTGATTCCACCAAAGGCGGTTTGGGAGAAGTTCACTCCCAGCAACCGGCGATCAGTCCCGATACCCGAGAATTCGTGCGAAAAGTGAAAGAAGCCGATGATCAAGCGCACCACGCCCGGATGGATGCCGAACGTACGTTCGACGAGGCCGAGCGGCGCTTGAGCACCAGCATGGCGCGGGAGGGATGTAAAAAGGCCATCCACTCCTGGGATCTGCACGAGAAGGCGATCCGGCGGGCGGAAGCCTAGTTTCCCTGAGTCCTCAGCCTGACTACGGTTACGTCCAGGACTCGGCCAGGATTTCGCGCCACCAGAAGTCGTGGGCGCGGACCGCGGCATCACGCGCCGTCAATCCGCGGTCATACTCCTTGCGAAAGTCGAACTCCCAGTTCTCCTGCCAGTTCGCCATTTCCATCCGCATCGCCCGCAAGACAGTGCGCACCTCCACCAGCCAGGTCCCGTAATCGGGACGAGCCGGGGCGAGGTTCGGGATAACCATTGCGGCTGTCATATCAGCGACAACATAGCCGAGATCCGACCCTTCTGCCGTGATGGCCGGCACTTGTCCAGGTGACAGCCAATCCAGGTTCATCTCCTTGAGAGCGAAACCCACCGTTGCCAGAGTGCGCCGGCACGGACAAGCGGACCAGCTTCGGAGCCGGGGTATTGCATACCATAGTCCGGACTAAGTTCTTGTCCGATCGCCACCAGCCGTAAAAGACCTGGTCATCGGAATAGCGTGCCCGCAGCGGAGACCAGTCGTCGGCCCTGAAAGCATCCCCTTCCAGACTGACGGTGATGGACCGAGTGTCGAGCCGGAGACCCGCCTGCAGCGCTTTGAGAGCGCTTTCCTTGGCGCTCCACAGCAGTGTGAGAGCCCGGGGACGGTCGGCCGCACGGGTCGCTCTGACCAGCGCCTGTTCTTCATCCGTGAAGTAATCCGTAAGGAAGGCGTCACTGCGAGGCTCGATCGTCTCCAGGTCGCAACCGAGTCGCGCGTCCCAGGATGCGATCGCGCATAGCGCAACCCCGGCGCGATGGCTGAGTGAGATGGCCATACCAGAAGGCTCCGCGTCCACAAACGCCTGCGGCGCGCCAGACGCCGCCGACCGTATTTCGATGCTTGCCAGGGATTCAGGATCGTCGGGAAGATTCAAGCAAATCGCCAGCGTCTGTTTCGCCGTCCAGCGGCCCAGTCGCCAGTCAGCGCGGCGTCGGGGAAAGCGCATGGCTGCCAAGCGAGCCTTCTCGTCCGGGCTTAACCAGTTGTCCACTTCCGGCAGATCTGCTTCTATCTGTTCCAGCCAGTACACATTCATGGCCCATCCTTGCTAGGCAGCCTCGGAAACTTCGCTCGGCGCGGGGGAAACCTGTTCCTCCTTTGCAATGCCCCGGCTCAGCGCATCGATCAAATAGGGACGCAGTTGCTCGGGCGGAATAATCCGATTGAGTGCGCCGACATCGAGCGCCCGTTGCACGCTATGCACGCGGTCGAATTCCGCCGCCACCTCGCCCAGTTTCTCGGAGTGCACCAGTTTGAAAAGTTCCTCCCACTGGGTGCGCAAACGGCTCTTCTCCGCACCCGTGGCCTCCGCCATGGCCTGATTGAGTGCTTGCAAGCGTGAATCCTTACGAGCTTTCGCTTCGACCTCGCCGGCGAAAACCACCGCCGCCGCGGGCGCACCCCCGATCACCGAAGCATAGGTTCCTTCCAGGGCGGCCACTTCCAGTTGCTCGTTCAATGCACGCGAGAAAACAACATACGCGCCGCCGTGATAGCGGGAGACTACGCAGAACACGACCGGGCCCCGGAAGTTCACCACGGCTCTGCCGATCTCCGCTCCATACTCGAGTTGCAGGCGGCGCATGGACTCCGGTGAGCCGTCAAATCCAGACAGGTTGGCCAGCATCACGACCGGCCGGTTGTTGCTCGCCGCGTTGATCGCTCGAGCTACCTTCTTGGACGATTGCGGAAACAGCGTTCCCGACGTCCATTGTTCAGGACCGTCTGCCGGGACAAAACCGAGACGCGTCAGCTGCCTGGATTCGATGCCGATGAGGCAAACGGGGTAACCGCCGAGGTGTGCGTCCCACACGACCGCGGTCTCTGCGGCACGCATTCCCGCCCAGCGCTCCAGCGGAGCATGGTCCTGGTCGATGGCTGCCATCATGACCCGGCGAATATCGAAGGGCCGTTTGCGTCCCGGGTTTGACTCGTCGGACAGGATCTCGCCTACGGTCTTGAAGCCATCTTCTCCGTCTTCGCTGTGCGGATACTCTCTTACGTCGCGATCGAACGAATCGGTAGTCTTGGCGCGCCGCGGGAAGCGTTCACCGGGCGCGACATAGGTGTGATCATAGTGGCGGAAGAGAATGTGACAGGCTTCCTCAATGTCCCGGGCCCAGTACTGAGCCTGCCCGTTGATGCCCATAATGCGGTCGTAGCCGCCAATTCCCTGATTGTCTTCCGCCGAGATGCCGCCCGAGTAATCGAGGGCGCGCTTGCCCGTGAGCACCATCGCAGCCTTGGGCGTCATCACCAGGATGCCGCGGGTGTGCATCAGCATCGTGGCCTCGGCATTCCAGTAAGGCTGCGCGCCCACGTTGATGCCGTTAACAATCAGATTCACCTCGCCGCCGCCTTGGGTGAACTCGACCAGGCGCCGCAAAACACGAGCGATCCAATCCATGTTTTCGACGCCACTGTCCATCGAGATCTTCGCGCCGGCTGAAATGGGGAACCATTCCAGGGGCAGACCCATCTCCTCCGCCAGGTCCAGGGCGGCGAGGATGCGCCGGCACTCGGGTTCAGCCAGGGCTCCCAGGTCTTTGCTTGGATCTCCGAGCAATAGCACCCGCGTCATACCCTCCGGATAGCGGCTGGTGAAGTTGCGGATCACGCCCGTGATGATGTTGGTTTTGTTCTGCCCGGGCGGCCGCTGCACCGGTACCAGGCGCCCTGTGGCCGCATCGAGATCGTGCTCGACAAATTCCCCGGCAGGGAATTCTGCCCGCGTGTGTTTTGGCTCAGGCGTGAGCATCGCGATGATTTCGTATGGGTAGATCAGGCCGCGTTGCCGCATGCGAACCACTTTCTGTTCGTATTCTCCCAGCGGCTTGATGGGTTGCAGCTTGTCCACCGGCCGGAAGGTGATCAGCATGCCGCGGCCACCCGGACTGGAGATGCGAACCACCATATCGCGCAATTCGCCGGTGGCGGGGTTTGGAATTCGCGCGCGTACCACGACTTGCTCCAGCCCGAGTCCCTCGGTAGCGGGCGTCAATCGATGCACAATGTCCCGCAGTTCCTCGCGATCGAGATAAAGCGGCGGCCAGACGTAAAGAAAAATCCGGTTCCAGCAAAGGCGGCGGTTCGGCGCGCGCCGCGATTGGAACAGGCGCATGCTGGCAATCACTTCGGTCAACATACGTTCCAGGTGCGGCAATTGGACCACGCGCCCCGCCTCGTTCCGTACCGGGGTGACGTCGCGCACTTCCGCGCAGCCGATCAGCCGCTCATCCTTGGGATTTTCGCGGGCAACTGCGTGCAGAAGATACACATCCTCGACCGAGGGCACTCGCTCAATCTTGAAGTTGTTGAGCCTCCACAGGTGCAGGCGCTTGCCCATCATCGGGTGCAGGCCACGATAGAGCACTTCCTCGGCGTACTTGTTCTCGGGGGTCGGCCGGAAGGTGAAATGCTGCATGCCGCCCACCCCTTGACTGCGCACGGGGCTGGCAACTTCCACCACGATGCGCCGGATGGGGCGGGCAAAGCCAACCTTGTTCAGGGTGGCGGTGACTTCCTGCTGCGTTGAATCCGGAGTGCCCAATGCCCCGGGGTGCCAGGCATAAAAATCGAGCACAATGTCGTGGTCGCGCGGAACCGCTGCGATCATCGGAAACAGCGCTTGTGCCGCATCGAACAAGCCCGAATATTCTGAGTGCGTGGCGAACACGTGAACCCGTTTGCCGTCGAGCTCATATTCGGCGCAAACGTAGCAGCGGCCGTCCACTTCGTGCGAACCGAAGTTCTCCAAAGTTCGAATCCGGTAGTACCGCCAGGTAATCGCCTCCAGCATCAGTTTGCGCAAAGGAGTCTCGGCCGACGCAAACCGTCCGGAGAGCAATCCCACCAGCGGCTGCGGACATTCGACGAGCGCGTGCACCCGCTCATGCCGGTCCGCCGCCTGGGGGTTGGCTGCCAGATACGCAAGGTGCTCCTCGACCTTGTCATATACCTGTCCCCGTGCCCGCTCGAACAGCGGGTGATCAAAATATCGATACCGCACTTCCCGGGCAAGATCACTGACCGCCGGGAAAAGCCCGTTGCTGACTGGGATCATCCGGTCGAGAAGAATGCGCAGAGATTCCTGGGCATGAGGAGATGCCGTAGGTTCCATGTGGCTCAGGCGGCGTTCGAGCACTCCCATCACTGCCGCAATCTGCTGATCGAGGTGTTGATGGGACTTGTAGATCCAGAACAAACTCTCTTCCAGTTGCGGCGTGCGGTCGAGAGTTTGCACCCCATAGTGAGCCAGCGCTCGCCGAAGCGCACTCACAAATGTTGGAGGCAACCCTTCGCCGCCCGTTTCCAGCATGCGCAAGTAAGAAAACAGATAGGACTCGGCACTGGGTTCTTCCCCGGTGGCGCGATGATCCACCTCCGGTTCCCGCTGAAATAGAGAGGAGATATCTACGAAGATGTTGAGGATGGCATCTTCGACGTCGCGAATTTGTGCGTTGTCGATTGGGCAGGTCCGCGTCCATTCCGCAAGCAACTGCGAGCTGTGCTTGGGATCCACGTCGAAACCGAGCATCAACTGGCGGAGTTCCTCCAGGCTCTGGCGGCACGGCGACGAAATAGCATCTTGCTTTTCCTGAGATGGGAGCGAAACCCCAAAGACGACCCGTGCGCCGGCAGAATCCAGAGCATCGCCCGCAATGGGGTCAATCTGAAACAGCGGTGTTCCCGTGTCAACCTGCACATTCGGGATGGTCATGACCTGCCGAACTTTCCCTGCAAAGGGAGCGACGACCTGCATCTCCATCTTCATCGCTTCCAACACGGCCAGCCGATCTCCGGGCGCAACCGTATCCCCCGGCTTGACCGCAATGGAAACGACGACCGCCGGCGCCGGCGTGTGCACCAATCCGCCATTGTCCCGGTCCACTTGATGCGAAACGCCGTCGACCTCAATCCGATAACTCAGGCCATGGACTACCGAGACGATATGAAAACGGCGCCCGGAGGCGGTCAGCCAGGATTCATACTGCCCAAGCCTGTCCACCTCGGCATCGATGCTCGATCCGTTCATCTCCACCCGGTATAGCTGTGGGCCCAGACGGTAGATTCGCGGGGAATAGGAGTGGCCTCGATAGCGCAGCTCGGCGGTTCGTCCAACTTCGCTTCGCACCTGGGGCCGGCCTCGAACCGCCGACGCATAAAACTGCGCCTGCTCCACCGCGAACTGCTCGTCGTAGGCCTCGATTGCAGCCTGCACAAGGGCTACGTCGGCATATTGGCGGGACGCTCGCTCGCCGGCCGCAGTCACGTGGTCCAGCCAACCTACGTGCACTTCACCGTGCTCAACTTCGGCACGGTTGAGCAGTTCCAGCAAAAAAGCCTTGTTACTGGTGCCGCCCTTGATGATCACGACACTCTCGCACAAGGCCCGCCGCAGACGGGACAACGCCTCTCGCCGATTCTGGCCATAGGCAATAATCTTGGCGATCATCGAGTCGAATTCTGCGGGAACCGAATCGCCTTCCCCTACTCCGGTATCAATTCGCACGCCCGGCCCGGCCAGAATGCGAAAGCGTTCAATCGCACCGGGTGCCGGCGCGAATCCATTGTCCGGATCTTCCGCGTTGAGGCGCACTTCGATGGCGTGGCCGGTGGTGCGGGGAGGTTCTCCCTGCAGATGACCGCCGCGGGCCACATGGATCTGCAGCTTCACCAGGTCGAGGCCGGTCGTGCATTCAGTTACCGGGTGCTCGACCTGCAGGCGAGTATTCATCTCCATGAACGAGAAGGTTTGCGTTGCAGGCTCATATAAGAATTCCACTGTGCCGGCATTGTGATAGGACGCGGCTTTGCTGAGGCGCACCGCTGCTTCGCACAGCGCCCCGTGCTGTTCCGGCGACAGGGCCGGGGACGGGGCTTCCTCCAGAACTTTTTGATGACGGCGCTGGATCGTGCAATCGCGTATCCCGACGGCCCAGGTTGTTCCGTAGCGGTCAGCAATGACCTGGACTTCTATGTGGCGCGCTCCTTGCACGAGCTTTTCCAGGAAGACGGTGGGATCGCCAAAAGCCTTGAATGCTTCCGCGCGGGCGCTTTCAAAGGCCTGCCCGAGCTGGTTCGCCGATCGTACACACCGAATCCCATGGCCTCCCCCTCCGGCGGTAGCCTTGATAAGGAGCGGGTAGCCCAGGCGCTCAGCGTGGCGCAGAGCATCATCCAGCGTTTCGACCGGCCCGCCGCTCCAGGGCGCGACCGGTATCTGTGCCTGTTCCGCCAGACGCTTGGAGGCCATCTTGTCGCCTACCAACCGCATCACGTCGCCATCCGGCCCGATGAAGACTATCCCCATCTCGTGGCAACGATCGGCAAAGGCGGCATGCTCCGCCACAAAGCCCCATCCCGGCCAGACGGCTTCGGCGTGCACACAGGCAAGAGCCGTTTGCAGACGATCGTAGTCCACGTAGCTGCTCTTGAGCTGCTGGGTATTTGCGTCGAGCACCTTGGCGGGACCGAGGCAGAGCGCCTCATCGGCTTCGCGCACGAACATGGCATGGCGATCCGGTTCCGTAAAGAGAGCAATCGCGCGCAGATTCGTGCCACGTTCCTGATTGAACTCGCGTATCGCGTGGATGAAACGCATCGCGGCTTCTCCGCGATTGACAATGGCCACGCGTTGAAACTCGTAGTTCATAGACGCCTCACTCAAGGTTACGGTACGCACTCACACTGCGACAGCTTCCAGAGACATCGCTGCCCGTAGCGCTTTTATTGGCTCCGACTCGACCGCGCTCGGGATCGCTACGGTCCCATAGCCACGCAGACTTACCAAACGTCTCCCTTGTGAATCGATAACATCCGCATCAAAGGTTCCTCGACGTTCATCAGGAGTGACGATGGCATACAGTTGGCCGTCGAGTTCTCCGGATTCTTTGGGCACCCACGAGGAAACGCATTCAATGTGTTGGGGCAGGCCCATCCGCCCTTGGATGCCCATCTCCCAGACGCCCGCGGTCTGGAAGCAGAGCTCAATCAGTCGCGGGGTCATGATGGTCGGCAACTCAGAGGGATGGTGGTTGTCGGGCAAGTTTCTCGCCATCCTCCCGATAATTTGGTTTCCATCCCACCAGGCCTTCTCGATGACCCGGTAGGCAGGTCCGTGGAAGTAGAGTCGATAGATTTCGGAGGCGTCGATGACGTTCCCGGTCGGGCTTTGCAGCCGCGATCCCGCGTCGACCTTACTCGGTTGGTTCGTCAGCCGCACCCGGGCGGTGAAGTGGGTGGTCACCTGGGGCTCGGTCTGATTCGGCAGCGTTCGGCTACCCAGCAGTCGGCACTCCGCAATGAGCCGGTTGCCCTCGGGATGGATCGCTGCCTCCACTACGACCGTTCGAGGCTCTTTCCGGTAAAACTTGAACGGCGCCAGGAAGTGGACGTCCTCGATGGCCTCGATGCGCCAGCCGGGAAGCATCGCGAGCGCGGCCTCACCGAACGCCTCCACGCCCATTACGCCTGGCAGAACGGGGGTGCCATCGATCTGGTGGTCACACAAGAAGGCCTGAACCTTGGGGTCAAGGGTGAGCTCGACGGTTAACGGTTCGAAAATTCCCATCCGCGTGACCGTGCCGATCATGGGGCCCTGCGCAGAACCGTTCTGCACGCGGCTAGTTTCTGATGTAGAAGTACCAAGACCGCCGCTGGCATCCCACTCCTTCAGCAGGACACCGAGGCGCTGACCAATGACCACCTCTCCACGCGTCCCGCCCAGCGTGAGCTCGCGGCGAATCAGGGGAACGCCCGCTTCCGGCGGGAGCATGTCGATGCCTGCCATCTCCATCACCTTCGGGATGGAGCCGCGGGTGGCCATGCCAATCCCGCCCCATGCTGTCCAATCGATGGCGATGGCTCTTGTTGCTGGGCGCGTACTGCGGAAGCTCGATGTGATCTTGCAGAGCAGATCGTTGGCCGAGCTGTAATCGGTCTGACCGGGATTGCCAAAGCGGCCCGCAATCGAACTGAACGCCACCGTGGCTCCGAGCGGCATGTCGCCGATAGCCCGCAGGAGATGGAAGAATCCGTCGCTCTTCACGTCAAACACGAGGTCGAATTCACGCGCGTCTTTGTCCGCCAGAGAGCGGCTCCGGTCAAGGCCGGCTGCGTGCAGGAGCACATCAATCCGACCCTTCTGAGCTCGAACCTGCTGGATGATTTTCGCTACGCCCTCTGCATCCGTGAGGTTGACGCTGAAGTAGTGCGCTGTGCCCCCCGCTTTACCGACCGCGTCGATTGCGTTCCTGGCGGCCAAGGCGCGTTCCAGGGCGGCCAGTTCTTTTTCGACGAGCGCCGGCGTCGCGCGCTCTCCGCGCGCTTGGATCCGCGCAAATAAATCGCGCTTGAGCCCATCCTTGTCGCTGACAAAACGTTTCAGGTCCGGATTGTCCGGCGCAGGCTCTGGAACCAGATCCAGGAGGTAGAACGTACCCCCGGATGCAGCAGCCAGGTCGGCGGTAATCGCCGAGACGATACTGCCGGCCGCCCCGGTGATCAGGAAGACGGTGTTCTGATCGAGCGTGAAGCCAGGCTGGCCGTCGGCCGCGGGTTGTTCCTTTAGACCGACGGTCCAGCGTAGTCCGTTTTTGTAGCCGATCTCGACCGCGCCGGGATCCCGCAAGGTTTCTTCGACGAGGCAGTCGGCAATCTCCGCGGGCTTGCGCTCCGCTTCAAAATCGACGGCTTTGACCAGCGCCTCCATTCGTTCGCGTTTGTAAGTCTTGGTAAAGCCGGTTACGGCGCCGCCTAGCGGGGCAACGGCTCCGGCGTCGTCATAGCCATGCTGCCCGCCGAGCCGCGTTGCCGAGATCAGGAACGTGCCTGGTTTTGCAATCTGCTCGTACAGGGCGCGCATCGCCGTAAAGAGCGACTTGATTCGCACCCCGACTGTCTCGTGCCAAGCGGCCGGATCCATCTTGGTGAGCGGTCCTTCATTGTCGAGAGCAGGGAGCCAGTACACTCCATGAACAGGGCCGGCTGCTATCCAGTTCTTGAGTTGACTGGTCAATCCATCCGCGGCAGGCGAGCCCTCGATACGCAGGACCTCCACCTTGGCCTTCTGCAGCCGCTCGGCAAGCGCATCGGCGACGCCGCCTTTATCTGGCATGATGATGACGCGTCGTCCGGGCTGGAGCGTCACCCCGGTTTCTTTACAGGCTTTCGTCGAAGGGCGCAGGACCGGCAGCGGTACCCGGCGCGGAATTTTGTTGGCAGCCTCGAGGCTGGCCAGCGGCGGCCGCTCAATCATCGGGGCCACCGGAGCCGCCGTCGCCGCCACGGCCGCTTTACTTGCTGGACCTTGCTCCAGTTGCGGAGCATGCCGTTCCAAGCCGGCTCGGTCGCGAGCGAACTGAATCACATGGGCCAGCGTCGGGAAGTCGCGCAGCTTGAGATTCTCATCGCGCGGGATGTTGTAGGTGGCCCGAATCGCGGCGAACATCTCGGCCTGTTTGACGGTATCGATTCCCAGATCCGCCTCGAGGTCCAGATCCAGGTCGAGCATATCCTTCGGATAGCCCGTCTTGTCAGCAACGATCGCCAGCACTTTCTCGCGGATCGCATCTTCCTGGGGAGCGGCCTCCGCGGACAATGCCGGCGCGGGCGTAGGTACTGCCGCAGCCGGCTCGATTGGTGATGGGGTTTGTGCCACGCTTCCAGCCAGATCCGGACGATTCTCATAAACAAATCGAATCACGTGCCCCAGAGTCGGATAATCACGCAGCTTGCGGTTCTCATCGCGGGCGATGCTGTAGATCTCCCGGATGGCGGCAAACATCTCTGCCTGCTTCACGGTATCCACCCCGAGGTCCGCCTCGAGATCCAGATCAAGATCGAGCATGTCTTTCGGATAGCCCGTTTTCTCCACCACCAGGGCAAGGATGCGCTCCTTTACGGAATCGCCGGTTTCATTGGTTGCCAGGGCAACCGTGGGCGCGACCGCAACCGGTTTGATCTCTTTCCTTTTCCCGGGAGTTGCCGCTATCGGCTGCGCCGTCGCAGGCTGCGGTTTCACAAGATCAGGCCGCTTCTCGTACACGAAGCGGATGACGTGTGCCAGCGTCGGGTAGTCGCGCAGCTTGCGGTTCTCGTCGCGCGGGATGTCGTAGATCTCACGTATGGAGGCAAACATCTCCGCCTGCTTCACCGTGTCCACGCCGAGGTCCGCCTCGAGATCCAGGTCGAGATCGAGCATCTCTTTCGGATAGCCCGTTTTTTCGACCACCAGCGCGAGGATGCGCTCCTTTACTGAATCGCCTGTTTCGCTGGTTGCGAAGGCAACGGTGGGCGCGACCGCAACCGGCTGGACCTCTTCTTTTTTCCCGAGGGTTGCCGCAATGGGCTGCACCCGCTCCGCCTGTGGTTTCGCCAGATCCGGCCGTTTCTCGTACACGAACCGGATGACGTGCGCCAAAGTCGGGTAGTCGCGCAGCTTCCGATTCTCATCGCGGGCGATGTTGTAGATCTCCCGGATGGCGGCAAACATTTCCGCCTGCTTGACCGTATCCACGCCAAGATCCGCCTCGAGGTCCAGATCGAGGTCGAGCATGTCTTTCGGGTAACCGGTCTTCTCAACCACCAGGGCGAGAATGCGCTCTTTCACGGGATCGCCGTGCTCAGTGGCGAGAACATCCGTCGCCTCCTTTACCACAGGCTCTTGGGGGATGATCGCTTCTTTGGTTTTGGTGACCGCTGCAGTGGGCGGCACGATCGAGCCGGCCAAATCCGGCCGCTTCTCATATACGAACCGGATGACATGAGTCAGCGTTGGGTAGTCGCGCAGTTTGCGATTCTCATCGCGCGGAATGTTGTAGATTTCCCGAATGGCTGCAAACATCTCGGCCTGCTTGACCGTGTCCACACCCAGATCCGCCTCAAGGTCCAGATCGAGATCCAGCATCTCCCTCGGATACCCAGTCTTCTCCACCACCAGCGCGAGGATGCGCTCCTTCACGCCGTCGACCTTCGGCTCCTTATTATTGTTCGCGGGTGGCTCGAGCTTGATAGCCGGGGGCGTGGGCACACTTGGAGGTGCGATTGCAACCTTGTCCATTTCCTTTATTACGGCCGCTGCCGGAGCGGGAGAGGCGATCGGTGAACTCTGCGCCTGAGCGGGACGCGGAACGGCGGCCTTGATCGGGGCAGCAATGGGTGTGTCGGGTTTTGCAACCGGAGTTGGTACCGACCGCAACGCTGGAGCAGCTTCAGCGTTGCGTGCAACCACTCCGACATCGCGGATGCGCAGCGTCCGGTGAACTACTTCCAGATCTGCGTCCGAGCGGCCCGCCAACATGTCGAGCCATGACTTCCACGCAGTCGAGTCGACAATCCGGTACGAGTAACCGAGAGCCGCAGGGCCCCGCCGCGACCCGTCTTTCGATGGCACCCAGCGCAGGAGCGTCATGCTGATTTGCGAGCCAAAACCAGCCCCCAGGCGCAACGCATACTCCACTGGATACGCGCCACCCTTCGACAGGTTCAGTTCGCCCAGCTCAGGATCCACTTCCTTGAAGTTCGCGACGGGCGGAACAACTCCGGTCTCGAGCGCCTTCACCGCCAGTACATCTTCGACGCCGGCTCCCATGGCATGCCCGGTGAAACCCTTTGTATTCGCGATCACAATCTGCGATGCCGAATCCCCGAACACTCTCCGAAGTGCATGAATCTCGGCCGCCGCGCTGCCACCGCGCGCCGGGGTATAGGTTTCATGCGAAACGAAGACCGTGTGAGGAGCGATCTGTTTGCGCTGAACACTGCCCGTAGACTCGGCCTTAGCAACCAAGTGCTCCATCACCTGGCTGATGTGTTGCACATCGAGCCGTGTGCCGTGGAACGCGCTATTGGCCGTTACCGCACTCAATACCTCGCAGATCGGCTGGATTCCGCGTTCGCGCGCGGCTTCCGCACTCTCGACTACGAGTCCGGCCGCTCCCATCCCGATGATCATGCCGTGACGCCGGCGATCAAACGGGACGGCAGCTTCTTCGATGACCTCATCGGTCGCGGCTGCGCCGCTGGCCAGGAAACCGGCGCCCATCCAGTCGATGAGGTGGTCGGAGGTAATGTCATCGGCCGCGACCACAACTACTCGCCGGCACCGTTCATTGCGGATCCAATCCTCAGCCAGGGCGACCGCCTGGGTTGTGCTGGCGCAAGCGGAGTTGACAGCCGTGTTAGGGCCGCGAGCTCCGATGAATTCCGCAAACTGCGAGTGCCCCATCGACAACACGCGGAACAGGTAGCGCCGATCGAAGACATACGGCTCTTTCTCGAGCGTGTCGCACAATTCCTCAATGCGGCGGTCCATTTCCTGGGCCAGACTGGCATAGCCATTGACCTCCACGAACCGCGCACGCAAGGTTTGCAGGAGCGAGAGTTGCTCACGGCGAGCGTGGTCGGTGTAATACCGCGACATCTCATCGGCAAAAGAGTCGTACCCGGGGAACGCGGAAGCGAAAATCACCCCGGTGTCATCGCGCAGCGCATCGGGCAGTGCCCAGCGATCCGGTAGCTGCGTACCTTTGCTTGTGGTCTTGTAGCGCATGACGAGCGGGATTCCCGCATCGCGCAACGCGTCAAGCCCCACTGCGATCGCCAGCTGCGTGTCGCGATCGAGCGCTGCCTGGCGATCGGCCGAAACGCCGAATTCATTTTCCAGGTCGAAGGCGCCGCCGCGCCCGGCCAGCTTGATCACGTCGGCAACGTCATTGATGGTTTCAAAAGCGCCGCCGTTGTCGCTTTTCACCAGGCGTGTGATGTGCTTATCGAGCATGGCACGGCGAAAGCGGGTAGGAATGGCATCGATGAACTGATCCCCGCGCAGAAGCTTCGCCAGATTGCCATCATCAAAAATATGCTCGGTACCTGGCAGGCCGAGGGCAGCCCCGGTGATTGCCACCGGACGACTGGCTGGGCGAGGTTCTGCCCCGTGCACAACCTTCCAGCCACGCTCGAGCGCATCCGCGAATATGTGGCCCAGTTCTACGTAGTGATTGCCATTGGATAGCGTTGCTTGCTCGGGTGATGCCGCCATTGCGGGTGCCGCAGCATGCGCCGGCGGGAACTGCGCGGAGGGTTTCTTGGCTGCCGGCACGGACTCTGACGGTGCTTCCGCAGTCTTGGCCCCCAGGCCTGCCGCATACAGGCAGCAGAGCGCCTGGTTAAATGCAGGGATGTCGCCGACCTTGGGATGGTTCGTGAACAGCGAGACCACGTCGCCAAACTCGCTGAGTACATCCTCCGCAAAGCCCTGCAGGGCTTTTTTCGGACCAACTTCGACGAATACGCGGGCTCCCGCCTGGTACAGCGTCTGAAGCCCCTTGATGAACTGCACCGGTGCGGCCACTTGCTGCGCCAGAATGTCGACCATCTGCGGTACGACACCTGCTCCGGTGGGATAAAACTCGCCATTGGTATTCGCGACGATCGGCAGTTTGGGCGACGACAGCCGGAGCCGTTCGAGCACGCGCCGCAAGGGTTCGCTCGCGGGCGCCACAATCGACGTGTGGAAGGCATGGCTGACTGGCAACGCCGCGACTTCAAAACCGGCTTGTAACAGAGCTTGCATGGCCCGCTCGACCGCCTGGCTGGCGCCCCCAATTACCGCTTGGCGGCTACTGTTGATGTTCGCGATAACCACATAGCCGTCGACGGTCTTCAGGATGCGCTCGATCTGTTCGATCGGAGCAAACACGGCCGCCATCCGACCATTGTCGGCTACTGCAAATTGGGTCATCTCGCGGCCGCGTGCGCTCACCGCTTCCAAAGCATCCGAGAAGGGCAGTGCTCCGGCAGCAACCAGGGCGCCGTATTCGCCGAGGCTGTGACCCATCGTGAAGTCGGGGGTGACGCCGTAAGCCGCCAGAAGACGAGTCAGCGCCAGATCCGTTGCCAACACCGCAGGCTGCGTGATGGCCGTCTGTCGTAATGCATCTTCTGACTTCGCGACCGCGTCTGCGTCAGTCTTGTCAACGAAGATGTATTCGCTCAAAGGCTTGCCAAGCAGAGGCGTCATGACCCGGTCTGCCTCCGCAAAAGTGTCCGCCACAATCGGATCGGCATCCCGCAGGGGTTTCAGCATGTTCACGTATTGCGAACCTTGTCCCGGATACAGGAATGCGACTTTCGGTGCCGGTCCCTGTCCGCGAAAGATGCCTTGCGCGCGCAGCACTTTCCACATCGCCGGCTGGTTCATCGCGAGCGCTTTGAGCGCCGACGAGGCTTTTTCCGCAAGCTCGGCCCCATTGCTATAGTCGATCGCGATCCGTTCCGGTGCACGCAGGTCAGTATCTGCAGGTATTGCCGCCGTCGGGGCCCGGCCTTGCTCCGCCTCTTTCTGAACGGCACGCAGCCGCTCTCCTAACGCGGCTACCGAAGCAGCGCCAATCACCAATGCACCCCGGAACGGCACGCGGTTCGAGGTCGAAGAAGTCGAGGTAATATTCTTTGCGAGAGTCGCTGGTTGCGTCATCGTTATCCGCTTTTCTGGAACGGCGATCGATCGCTTGCCGTTACCGTTGTGCCGGTGAGGAATGTACTCTTCAAACACGGCGTGGAAATTTGTTCCGCCAAAGCCGAATGCGCTCAACCCAGCGCGCCGGATGCCATCGGTCGGCACCGTCCATGGCTGCAGAGTCGTATTGACGTAGAGCGGCGAGTGTGCAAAGTCGATTTCCGGATTCGGGTGTTCGCAGTGAACGCTCGGCGGCAGGACTTTATCCCGGAGGGACAGAGCGACTTTCAAAAATCCAGCCGCGCCCGCTGCCCCTTTCAAGTGGCCAAAATTGGATTTCACCGATCCCAATGCCACCGAGTGGACCGGCAGATGAAAGCTGCTCATCACGCTGGTAGAGCTTTGCACCTCGACCACATCGCCTACGCGGGTGGATGTACCGTGACCTTCAATGTAGGTAGCGGTCTCCGGCGACACGCCCGCGTTTTTCCACGCGCGCTCGACCGCCAAGGTCTGGCCAATTGGATTGGGCGCCGTAATCCCTTTTCCTTTGCCGTCGCTGGAGCCGCCCATCCCAAGCAGCACCGCGTAAATCTTGTCGCCATCGCGCTCCGCGTCAGCCAGGCGCTTGAGCACGAAGATCGCGGCTCCTTCTCCCATCACGAAGCCGTCGGCGCCTTCCGCAAACGGACGGGTGCCGGTCGCCGACAGCGCTCCAATCTTGCAGAATTTCACGAAGGTCGACGCGCCCATGTTGCGATCAATGCCGCCCGTAATCACAGCATCGAAATCATTCCCGATGAGCCCCTCCGAAGCGGAACTGATCGCCGCCATCGCCGAAGCGCAGGCCGCGTCGCAAACATAATTGGGACCATGAAAATTGAAGATATTGGCGATACGCCCGGCAATGCAGTTGGCCAGTTCGCCGGGCATGCTGTCTTCCGTAATCTCAGGCAGATGCTTCGCGATACGATCGTGCAGTTCGCGCGTGATGTCTTTGCGCAGCGCCTCGGGCAGCGCGGAGAAGCTTGCGATCTCGGATAGCTCGCGTTCGTACTCAGGAAAGTAAATGCGCAGCGCCGTGAGGTAATGCTTTTCGCCGGCCATGGCATTGCCCAGAATCACCGCGGTCCGGTTCGGATCCAACGGCCGCTTGGGGTACCCATAGTCTTCCAGCGCTTCTCGCGTACATGCGATTGCCCACTTTTGTGCGCCGTCCATGGCGTCGACCACACGCGGTGGGATCGGCAGGCGCCATTTCACGGGGTCCCACACATAGTCCCGGACCCATCCCCCGATCTTGGAATAGCTCTTGTCCGGTGCGTGTGGATCGGGATCGTAGTAGAGAGCCGGATCCCAACGGTGCGGTTCAACTTCGGTGACGCTGTAGCGGCCCTTCTTTATGTTCTCCCAAAAGGCGGGGACATTCGGCGCATCCGGCAGAATGGCCCCAGCTCCAACGATCGCGATAGCTCTGTGCGAGCGGGTCTCCATGATGGCACTCCTGTGCGGAGGAAGAAATGATTCGCTTTCCAATGGTTCATATAAGTTCGTCTTGCAATAAGCTACGCAGCGCGCTCGCGTTTGGCGGCACGCCCATAAACAGCATCTGCTACGAAATCCATATCCGAGATCAATCCCGCCTGCGCCCTGTGAATCGCGGGCAGGTTTACCTGCGCTGCATAAGCAGACAGGTCCCCATCCGCCGCGTCCCCGGCTCCAATGATCCAGCGCAGGCCGTCGGTTGCGACCTTCAGCGCCGCTTCACGCGCAAAGATGCGGCTGATGGCCGCCAGGGCGGTCGGATCAAAACGGCGATTGGCCTTCTCATGGAGCTTGTTCTCGGCCGCCAGCGCCGCGCGGCGCGACAGGCTGCCCGCGCATTCGGTGAAGGCAATTAATTCGCCCAGGCGCAACAGGATGTGCTGATAGCGAGTCAAACGTGCGACCCGGGCCTTTTCCATCGTTTCCGCCAGCGCATGGAACGCGAGCGCCGCAGTGCCCGCGCCGACTTCCGGATGACGGCCGTGGAGTTCTTCGAAGTGTTTCGCCTGATCGTGATAATGCTGGCCGCGCGTCTTCAGATGAATCTGCCATCGGTCGCGGCTGATGGTCATCTCCATGATTTCGGAGGTGCCTTCGTAAATCGTGGTGATACGCACGTCGCGCTTGATCTTTTCAACCATGTACTCGTGCGTGTAACCGTAACCGCCCAGCGCCTGGATACTGGCATCCGCCGCCAGGTTCCCAGCCTCGGTGGCCATATACTTGGCGATGGCGCCTTCGGTGTTCAGGCTGCCCTCGCCGGCATCAATGCGCTCCGCGGTTTCTTCGATATAGGCGCGCGCCGCCTCGAGCCGTGCCACGTTGGGCACGATCAGCTTGTGCGTGTAACCCTGCTTTTCCGAAAGGGGCGCTCCGGCTTGAATGCGCTTGGTGGAGTAGGGAATTGCCCGGTCGAGCGCGGACCATCCGCCTCCCAATCCGAAGGCGGCCACCATCAGGCGGGTATAGCCGAACACGGCCTGCGCCTGGTTCAGTCCCTGGCCTTCCGCTCCTCCTACGAGCCGATCGGTATCGACGTAGACGTTGTCGAGGGCGAGCGCGGCCGTATTGCTCAGCCGGATGCCATGCTTGTCTTCCGGCTCGTCGTGGGTGAAGCCCTTCGCTCCTTTTTCCACGATGAACCAGCTGGGCCCAGCGGGCGTATTGGCCAAAATCGTGTAAGCGTCCGCGACCCCGCCATTGCTGATCCATTGCTTGTTGCCGGTGATCTTGTAGCCGACGATCTTCCCATTCTCGAGAACCCTGTCAGCCGTGGTCTTTAGCGCGCCGAGATCACTTCCGGCCTCGGGCTCCGTCGCTCCGTAGGCAAACAGTATTCCCTGGTCTGCGATGCGCGACAGCCAGGTTTTCTTTTGCTCCGTCGTGGCGCCGACTGTGATCGGGTCGCTCCCCAGGAACGTGGCCAGCACCGACGTAGCAATACCCAGGTCGATTCGGGCCATTTCCTCGCACACGCAGTACACGTCAAAGGTGCCGCCGCCCATGCCGCCATACTCCTCTGGAATAAACAGGAGCTGAATGCCCAGCTTGTCGGGGCTGCACATATGGCGGACGACCTCCAGGGGACACTCGTCACGCGCATCAAGGTCGATTAATTCCTGATCCGGCAAACGCTTCTTGGCGAATTCCCGGAGCGATTTGAGACTGAGTTTCAGGGTTTTGCTCGCAATCATGTTCGGCGCCTCACTTTGCAGAAACGGTATGCATTTCACGGACCCGATTGGTCAGTTCCGGAATGAATTCGAGAAGGTCATCGACGATTCCTACATCGGCGACCTGGAAAATCGGAGCTTTGGGATTCTTGTTAATGGCGATGATGAACGGGTTGCCTTTCAGGCCTGCCAGGTGCTGAAACGCGCCGCTGATCCCGCACGCCAGATACACCTTGGGCCGCACGGTCTTTCCCGACGAGCCCACCTGCCGGGATTTCTCCAGCCACTTCGCATCCACCACCGGCCGCGAGCAGCTCACCGCTGCTCCGAGCGTGTCCGCCAATTCCTGGGCAATTCCGACGTTGTCTTTGTCTTGAATGCCGCGGCCAATGGAAACCAGGATGGCGTGCTTCGTAATATCCACATCGCCCGATTCCGCGACCACCGTTTGCAGATACCGGCGTCCGGCGGCGAGAGAACCGACTGAGGCACCCTTATCGACGACCACACCGTTGACCGGCGGGTTCGCTGGCGCCTTGAATGCTCCGGGCCTTATGCTGATGACTGCGCCCGAGGAGATATCAATCTCCATATGCGCACTCACCTGGCCACCGAATTCCTGGCGCGCTACCCGGAGGCCAGAGGCTTTTGGCTCGAGGTCGAGGACATCCGAGATAAATGCCCCATTCAGCTTGATGGAAAAGCCGGGCGCAAGATCGATTCCGAAATGATCGTGTGTGATCAAAACAACGCTGCCTGCCGGCACGACTGCGAGAAGCGCCTTGCGGATCAATTCGGCGTTCGGATAGGCAAGCGCGTCATGGTTGATTTTCCATACCTCGGCAAACGAGTCGCGCAGAGAGTTGCATGCCCCGTCAAGCTCAGCACCGCAACCACACACCAGGGCGACGGGCGCAGCGCTGGGATCGATCTTGGTCGCGGCGACGATCAATTCCGCCGCCGAGTCGTCGATCACACTGTCTTTGTGTCCAATGTAAGCAAAGATCCGAGGCATTATTTCAACCCTCCTTTGGCCGCCATCAACTCAATCACCTTTTCAATGTTTTCTTCGCGGCTGCCGTCGAGCATCTCGGCTCCCTTGCCCAGGGTGGGCACGAAATAGTCGACGCGCTTCACCTTTGCGGCTTTGGCGCCCACCCTCGAAGTGTCGACGCCCAGGTCGCCCGCGCCGTAATTGGGAATGGCGACTGAGGCGACTGCGCGGATGCCTCGCATTCCGACATACCGCGGCTCGTTGATTCCTGTCTGGATCGAAAGCACGCACGGCAGATCGATCTCATTGATTTCTCGATTGCCGCCTTCGATTTCCCGGCTGACCTTCAGCTTCTTCACCTCCAGCACTTCGATGGAGTTGACCAGCGAGGCGAATGGATAGTCGAGCATCGCGGCCAGCATGCCGCCGACTTGCGCTCCGCCCGCCTCCGCCTGCACGCCGGTCAGGATCAGGTCGTAGTGGCTCTTCCGAACAATCCCTTTCAGAATGGTGGCGATGCCGCGCGCGTCGGAGCCCTCAAAAGCGGTGTCCGACAGCAGGATGCCGTGAGTAGCCCCCATCGCCATCTCCCGGCGCAGGATCTCCTCATCGTCCTCGCCGCCGACCGTAACCACCGTGACGCTCCCGCCTACCCGCGCTACGATCTGAAGAGCCTCTTCCACGGCATAGTTATCGGGTTCATTGATCGAATAGACCAACTCATCCCGTTCGATATCGGTCCCCGCGGAATTGAGCGTAATCTCATTTTCCGAGGTGTCCGGCACTCGTCTTGCACAAACTAGAATCTCCACATTTACCTCCCGGTAACAGATTCCTGGTGAGTCTGAATCTCTTCGTGCGCTGCAGCGGGGCTTTCGCGCTCGATGTGCTGATCGACCAGTTCCACCAGGTCGATCGCCGTCATCTTTCCTTCAAGGCCAGCCACCTTGATGGCGTCCTCGATGTTCACCATGCAGAACGGACAAGCCGTAACGATCACATTGGCGCCCGCTTCGGCCGCCATTCGCACTCGCTTGACCCCGATCCGCTCCTCTTCTTTGGGCTCGTAAAACAACATCAGTCCGCCGCCGCCGCAGCAGAATGAGCGGTCGCGCGAGCGCGTCATCTCCACCCGCTTCAATCCCGGGATCGCATCCAGGACCTGGCGCGGATCTTCATAGATCTGGTTGTGCCGGCCCAGGTAGCAGGGATCGTGATAGGTATAGACATTGGCGGAGTTTTCGACGGGATTGAACCGAAGCTTGCCCGACTTCACGCCTCTCGCCATCACCTGGCTGATGTGTTCGACCGGAGGCATGTCGGTGTAGTCGTGTTTCAGCGCGTTGTAGGCGTGTGGATCGGCGGTGACGATCCGGGCAACCCCGGAAGCGCGGATGGCCTCGGTGTTATGGTCGCGCAGCGCCATGAAGAGCGTCTCTTCTCCGAAGCGTCGCACTTCATGACCGCTGTCTCGCTCGGCAGCGCCGAGAACTCCGAAATTCTCGCCAATATAGTTCAAGACCTTGGCCGCAGCGCGGCTGATCGACTGCATCCGGTCGTCGTAGGAGGAAATGCTGTCCACGAAATAGAGAACATCTGCACCGTTCTTTTTATCGAGCGTCTTCACGCGGCAGGCTTGTTGAAACTCTTTGTTCGCAGTCCAGTCGGCTCTCTTCTTCTCCATCTTTCCGTAAGGATTGCCGCGCGTCTCGAGCGCTTTGAGAGGCTTTTGCAGGGACTGCGGTACGTTCCCGTCATCCACCAGGCCGCGGCGCAAATCGACAACCTTGTCGATGTACTCGACCAGAAGTGGGCATTCTTCTTCGCATGCGCCACACGTTGTGCAGGACCAGATTTCGTCTTCCGAGTAAATCCCCCCCACCAGCGGCGTGCCGTTCGTGGCCGTCCCAAACATCGGGTAGTGCTTGAACGCATAGTCTCGGGCTTTGATGGAGAGGAACCGTGGTGACAACGGCCGGCCGGCTGCATTCGCCGGGCAATTATCCGAGCACCGTCCGCAATCGGCGCATGAGTAGAAGTCCAGCATGTGCTTCCAGGTGAAGTCTTCGAATGTCTTCACCCCAAGCGACTTCACCTGATCGAGATGCTCGTCGGGAATGCCCCACTTCACCGGCTTCAACATGCCTCGCTCGAGCTTGGCGAAGTACACATTGAACAGCGACGTCTCTACGTGAAACTGAATGCCAAACGGTCGATAGCAGAGCAGAAAGTAGAACGCCACCTGGTGAGTCAGAAAGGCGCCAAGGCACAGTTTTGTCAGCACCGGCAAAGACGCAGAGACGAGAACGACCTTAAACAACCACGGCAACGACAATGCGGCTGCGAACGCAGGCGAGCCTGCTTGGTGAGCCTGGCCAACGGCTTTCGTAGCCTCAAAGAGGCTGTCAGCGACCATCAGGATCGCAATTAACGCCAGCAGGAAGATCGCATCGCCGGTGTGAGCTTTGCCGAATCGCGCCGGCACCGCGTAACGTGCGGGCTTGAACGCCAGGCGCCGCACCATCGCGAATATCATGCACAGGAAAACGATGGTTGCCGCATAGTCGGTCGCTACCTCATATAGATAAGCCGTCGTCCCTGGGACCCCGAGCAACAGGGAATGCGATGTGCCTGCGAACAGCACGGTGAAGGCGCGCATCGCCAAGAGTAGGAATCCGGCAAAGATCAGAATATGGAGCGTGCCCGCAACCTTGTACCGCGGATGCTTCCACTGTCCGAACCAGAACTTCAGCACCTTCCTGACCCGTGCGACCGGTCGATCAAAGCGCGGATCGCGCTCGGCCCGCAACAGGGGCACAAGACGTTTGGCTACGATGTACGCAAAGCCCGCCACGCCCAGAATGTGGATCGCCAGGATGAGGGGCTGGCTTGCAATCAATCCAGACGTGACTTGGACGGCAGCCGGGGTTCCTTCAAGCATGACTCGGCATCTCCCAGGAGAATTCGAAGGACCGTTACCAAGGTTCGACTTGCTGTTTAGGTTCTGCAGTCTCTACGCGATCAGCTGCGTTGGGATTCGCTCGTCTCGACCGGTTGGCTGCGAGGCCTGGACCGGCTCATTCGATGACGGAGGGACTGCACGCGCAATGGACATACGAACTGCAGCCGGGGCCGCCGAAGGCTGCACCGGGCTGGTTGTGGTTTGTGTTTGGGATTTTCGTTGCCGCGGCGAGCGTTTCCGAGGTGGCTGGAGTCCTGCAGCCGCTCGCAATTCGGCAAAACTGATTTTCAGAAGATCTTCCAGACGCCGCAGATCGGGCGCGGCGTGCACATCACCGCTAAAGCCGAAATACACTTTGCCGTCATAACTGAGAATGGCGCAGTTGACCGCCATCTCCCCGCCGACTGGCACATACGGATACCAGGTGAGCATTTTGTGGCCGAGCAAATAGAGCGGATACTGCGGCCCGGGGACGTTCGTGCATACAAGATTGAACGGAGTAACCGGAAGCTGGCTCAGGATCGGACCGGCGAATGCCTGCAGGGGTGTTGGAAACATTCCGATCATGCCCGCGGTCAGGCTGACTAGTTCCGCAGCATGGGAATGTTTGAGCAGCTCCGTTCGGGAATGAACCGCTGCCAGCAGTTTGCGAGGATTGCGAATATCCAAGGGCACGGTAACCGGAACCAGCGAGATGCGGTTCCCCAATTGATCGGTGCTGTCTTTGGCTCGCAGATTTACCGGGACCATCATGCGGAACAGGCGGCCCTTCACCGGATCGCCATGCAGCTCCACGTAGCGCCGGATGGTGGCTGTCACCAGCGCCAGAATCACGTCATTTACGCTGGTTCCGAACGAGTGGCGGATTGCTTTGACTTCTGCCAGTGGAATCGCGGCCCAGGCGAATTTTTGTGGTCCGCGATACGGAACGTTAAACCGCAGGCGTTGGGTGAATGCCGTCAGTTCCGGCAGTTGTGTGGATAATTGATCGGTAAGCCGAAGATTGCCGCCGTTCGCGGCGGCGGTCTCTGCCATCGACAACACATCGGCTAGGGCGGAGAGTAGACGATTGACGAAATCCGAGTAGGAATTGAGAGCGCCGCTGGCGAGTGACGTCCATGCATCGGGCGCGGCGGGAACCCGGAAGCGCATCTTCTTCTTCGGAAGTTTGGGCGGTTCTGGGCTCGCATCCAGTAAGACATTCATGATGCCAACGCCGGCAATCCCGTCAGCGAGGCAATGGTGCAGCCGAAGAATGACGCTGGTCCGATTGCCCTTCAGCCCGTTTACGACCGTCATGTCCCACAAGGGGTGTTGTCGGTCCATTACTTTGCTGAAGAGCTTTCCGGCCACCGCTTTGAGTTCTGTATCCGTGCCGTGCTTGAGCGTCACCTGGTGAATGTGCCGGCGCAGATCGAATTCGGGGTCGTACTCCCAACTGGGCAGTCCGAGCCCGAACGGAGCCGACATCACTCGCTTCACATAGCGGGGAATTAGCGGGAGCTTCGTCTCGATGAAACGCACGCACTGCTCGAGCGGGATCTCGCCTTCGAACGTACACACGCTCGCCACATTGAGCGGCATGCCTTCCCGTTCCAGGTGCAGGAAAACTGTGTCACCCCAGGAAAGACGGTCGCTCTGCTTATGCTCGTGCATGTCGGGCTCTCCTAATTTCGTCCACCGATGGCTCCGGAACTCAGCTTACGAACGAGAAGCGCGAGGTCAGCTTGGCCAACGTCAGCGCCTTGTAGATGTCCACCTTCACATTGCGCAGCACCACCGTCACCGCTTTCTCCTCTGCCGACCGGGCAAATTCTTCCAGCGCGCGCACAGTATTCGAGTCAATCCGGCGCACGCACGAGAAATCGAAGACCACTTCACCCTCGGCTGAGTCCAACTTTTCAGCGGCCTCTCGAAGACCCTGGGCTTCCTGTCCTTCCGCCAGCTTCGGCCATGCGGCGATCGTTGGCATACGCACCACCATTCGTTATGCGGTCTGTAGTTGCGGCGTCGGGGCAACCTTGGTCACTCCCCGCCCTTGATAAGCCTTCCAGAACAGTTCCGACAGTTCGCTCATGAGCGGCATGCGCGGATTGGAACGCCAGGAAGGATCGTTGAATGCCATCTTGGCGAGCTCCGGCACAGCCTTTTCAAATTCTTCTTTGTTGATTCCCAGCTCGGCGATCGACTTAGGAAAGCCCAGTTGATCAAGCAGTCGCTCGGTCGCGGCGATCAGGTTGTTGACCTTCTCCTCTACGCTCGCTCCGCCGAGACCCAGCAAATCCGCCACGGCCGCATATTTTTTGTGGGCTACGTATCCCTGCTGGTAAGGCGACGGCATGAACTTCGTGGGGACGGCTGCGTTGTAAGCCATCACATGGGGCAGCATCAGAGCGTTGGCCCGCCCATGCGCTACCTGGAAACGCGCTCCGAACGCATGGGCCAGCGCGTGATTTACGCCTACCGATGCGTTGGAGAACGCCATCGCCGCGATGCAGGCAGCGTTATGCATCATGCTGCGGGCTTCTTCATCACTCGGGTTTTCGTAGGCGATCGGCAGATACTTGAACACCAGGCGGATCGCCTGCATCGCGTTCGAGTCGGTGTACGGAGAGGCATAGCTGGAAACGCCAGCCTCGAGCGCATGCGTGAGGCAGTCAATCCCCGTATCCGCGGTCAAACCCTTCGGCATCGACATGACGAACTGCGGGTCGACGATCGCCACATCCGGGCTCAGGGAATAGTCCGCCAGCGTGACCTTGCAGCCGCGCGCCTTATCGGTCAACACTGCAAACGGTGTGACTTCGCTGCCCGTCCCGCTGGTGGTGGAGATCGCGATCAAGCGCGCCCGGTTGACCTTGTCCGTCGGGTACTGAACCACGCGCTTGCGCAAATCCAGGAAGGGTGCGGCGAGTTCCTCCAAGTCCGCCTCTGGAGACTCGTACTTGAGCTTCATGATCTTTGCCGCGTCGATCACCGATCCGCCGCCGAGTGCGATGATCTGATCGGCTTTGTAGAAGTTCAGCGTTTCCACTCCCTGCGAAATTACGTTGACCTCAGGCTCGGCATCGGGAATCACCGAAACGTGAACATGGGTTTGCGGAGAGACATAACGCCGCACCAGGTCGACGTGCCCGATCCGCTCCAGCGCTGGATTGGTGATGATCACGGTCGAACGCGATGGAAACTGGCTTACGTTTTCCACCGCATTCAGATTGAAGTAGATCTGATTCGGCACTCGGAACCACATGTGAGCTTGTGTCCTGCGGGCCAGGCGCTTGATGTTGAGATAATGAAAGATGTTTACGTTGTCGGTGGTGCTGTTCCCACCGCCCGTTCCACATCCGAAAGAAAAAGTTGGCACCAGGTCGTTGTAAACCGCACCCAGCGCTCCTATCGACCCCGGGGAATTCACGATGATGCGGCCGGCATTGATCACTTCACCGAACTTGCGAATGATTTCATCGTTGTGCGAGAAGATCACGGCCGTGTGCCCAAGCCCACCCGCGTGGTTTACGTCAATGCATACCTTGAGCGCTTCCTCGACCGATTTAGCTCGATAGACGGCCAGCACCGGAAACAGCTTCTCGACCGACAACGGATGCTTGCGCCCCACTCCTTGAATCGGTGCAATCAACAGCTTGGTTCCCGGTTTTACCTGCAAGCCCACGAAGCGGGCTATGTCGCCGGCCTTTTGGCCGACGGCCAGCGGCTGCATGAACCCGGTATGCGGATCGATGACCGTTCGCGCCAGTAACGCCGCCTCTTTGTCGTTGCAAATGTGCGTGCCGAGTTCAGCGAATTTCTTCAGCGCCAGCTCGTAGATCTCGTCATCGATCACCACCGTCTGCTCCGAGGCGCAGATCGTCCCGTTATCGAAGGTCTTCGAAAGAATGATGTCGACGATGGCATTCTTCAGATCGGCGCTTTTCTCCAAGTACACCGGTGTGTTGCCAGGACCCACGCCGAGTGCGGGCTTGCCGGAACTGTAAGCGGCCTTGACCGCCCCGGGGCCGCCCGTGGCGTCAATCAGCGCCACGTTCTTGTGGCGCATCAGGAAGGCATTGTCGTTCAGCGTGTGCGAATCCAGGCAGCTGAAGACTCCCTCCGGAGCGCCGTGCTTAACCGCCGTCTCATACATGATGCGTACGGCTTCCGAGCAGCAGCGCCAGGCTTTCGGATGCGGACTGAAGATGACGGCGTTCCGCGTCTTGATCGCCATGATGCATTTGAACAAGACAGTGGACGTCGGATTGGTAACCGGGGTGAGAGAAAAGATGACGCCGATCGGTTCCGCAATCTCGACCAGGTTCCGCTCGGGATACTCGCGAATGACGCCGACCGTCCGCTTGTCCTTGATGTAGTTGTAGGCGAACTCGGTGGCCACCATGTTCTTGATGACCTTGTCTTCCATCACCCCGAGTCTGGTCTCTTCCACTGCCAGGCGCGCCAGGGATTGCGCCTGCTCGAGGCCCGCCAGCACCATCGGCTTGACGATGCGGTCTACCTCTTCCTGGGTGAATTGGGAGAAGACGGCTGCGGCGGTGCTCGCCTGGCTGACGAGTCCTTCCAGGTACGCGATTCGTTCTGTGCTGAGGCTCTCAGCAGAAGGCAAGGTCGGAGCTTGCTCCTGCACTGCTTCACTCGTAATCATTACTGCCCCCTCCAACTATCGATAGGAGGGCCGTTACCAAACGAGAAGCACTTCTCAATATCCTGGGCCGTTCGCCCCGGGAACATCTGCTGGACCTGCCGCTCGGGCACTACGCGTAGTCGATGGGGTGTCTTTCCAGCCAGTGTTCATCACGAACACGGCTCATCTTGCGCAGAGCGCTCGAAACGACGCTGGTAGTCAGCGGCCGGCTGGCCCATATCATTCCGGCGCCGAAACCGACCACGCTACCCAAGAGTCCGAAGGCCAGGGCCCGACCTGTCGAGCGGTGCCGGTTTCCGGAACAGCCCACAACTCCCAGGCATGCTCCGATGACCGCGGGCGCCAGCGCCTTGCGAACAGACTCACCAAAAAATGGAGTAAGAGGCCTTCCATGAAGAAATGCTTCTCGGCCGGAACGAGCGCCCTCCAGTCCGGAATTCAGGATCTTTCGACCGTACTCAACTTCGGACTTGGACCAACTGTGCAGACCCATAAGGTTGCCTCACTGGCCGGCCGCTAGGGGTGTACCGTGCTTACTAGACCACCAAACAGACTGCCGAATATGTGGCACGCATCACGAATCGCTGTGAGCGCACTCACGGGTTCAATCCACATGACGCAAAACTCGCTGGAGCCGGACGAAGGAAATACGAACGTACCTGCGAAATGCGGCGCTGGTCAGCCTATTGGGGCCGATCGTTAATTTCGTTACCGTTGGAGCAGTTCACAAAGAAATGTGACGACGATCATGGTGGCGGGCCCGGCCGAAACGCTTTCACCGCACACGTGCACGTGAGACGTGCTCGCAATTTTGAACGAGGGTAAACGAGTAACTCGAAATGGCAGCTCCGCTCGACGACTTTTTGACGAAGATTTGAAGCACTGACGGCACAATCCCTGTTGTTGGTTGCATCGTGCTCCCGACCGTAGGCTGCACACTGCAACATGGCACCGCGAGAGTTGGGAATTTGCGCGCAGTGTGCCGAGCGAAACGTGGGAAGCCTGGTTCCGGAAGGCTGGTGCTGCCTGACCTGTCGTGTACAGAAATAAGAATGCGCCCCCGGGGTGCTAGCTTTGTCCGAGGGCGCATCTTAAAAGCGGTAGCAGACCAGTTTCTCAGGAGGATCGTCTGCACCGCCGAATCAATCGCCTGCTCAAGTCGCAGGCGGACTTGTCCGCCAGGCGTTCAGGATTCTGAGCCATCAGGCGGTTGCGGCCGCGGCCTTTCCAACCGGCCGTTTCCCATGACGCTCGGGTTTCCCTGGGCGCTTGCCGCCAGCCGGCATGACCATCACGTCCATCAACGCCTTTTGGGCGTCGACATAGCTTTTTACCGCTTCCCGCGTGAGCTCCGCAAAAGGCAGAAACGGAAAAGGCCGTAAGAGTTCGAGGGTCTTGCCGGCGGTCTTCACGTTGGTATTCATCTGCCGGCCGGCCACGTCGACCAGTTTCTTTTGAGCGTCGATCAAGGACTCGGTGGCTTGCCGTGCTAATGCAGACAACTCGGTTTTCTTGGCGCGCTTCGCCGCGCCGTTAATGTGCTTGCCACCCGTGGCCCGGGCAGTCTCCTGGGCGATGACGTCCAGAAACTGCTTTTGCGTTTTGACAAAATTCTCCATCCCCTCCCGGGCCAGATCCACCACGTGCTCGGGCTGGTATGTCTTGCCCGCCTTCGCGGCCTCGACCCAGGTATGCGTCTGCTTGCTGGCGATCTTGAGGAAGTCCTCCTGCATCTGGATAAAGGTGTCTACGCTGCGCCGCAGTAAGTCGGCTACGGCCAGCGCTTGTGGCCGTTCACCCACCCGTTCTTTTACCGCGGTCATAAGAATCTCATTCTGCTGTTTGCCGAGATCCAGCAGTACTTTTTGTCCCTCAATGAAGTTCGCCATGCCCTCGCCGGCGAGCTCGCTGAGCAGGGCCGTGGGCGAGTGATGTGGATCGGACAGTTGCTGCCGTAACGCCTGCATTACGCTGGCATTCTGCCGCATCGCCAGATCCAGGAGAATTCGCTGCGTAGCAAAGAAGCTTTGCACTCCTTGCTGCGCCCAACCGGAAAGGATTGAGACGAAGTTCGTCTCGCGAGGATGAGTTCGGGGAAACTCGGTCTTTACGGCTGCGGGCATACCGCACCTCCAAGTAAATTGCTGCATCGCAGCATCAGCTTAACTATACGTTCCACAGGAATTTGTGTCAAGATATGTTTGCCGCGTTGTGCGGAGCAACATAGCCAGGATCGAAATGGAACCGGAAACCGTCCTCATCAAGAAATATGGCAATCGCCGCCTGTACGACACGGCGGGAAGCCGCTACGTTAATCTCGACGACATTGCCGCGCTGATACGGCAAGGCCGGGACGTCAAGGTAGTGGATGCGAAGAGTGGCCGCGACCTGACCCGCGTCATCCTCACGCAGATCATCACCGAGGACGCGAAGGACAAGCCGACGGGACTTCCGCTGGAGTTGCTCCGCCAGCTCATCGTCGCGTCCGACGAAGTGCGGCAGGAGTTTGTGATGTGGTATCTGAAATCCGCGTTTGACACCTATCAAAAGGTGCAGGACGCGGTACAGAACCGACTGAGCGATGTCCAAAGCGCGATCCTCTCGCCTGTCGACGTGATGAAGAGGTTTCTGGGCGGCAATCCCGCACCCCGGGAAGAGGCGGGAGAGGAACTTGATGCACTGCGCAAGCGGGTCGCGGAACTCGAGGCGCGCCTGAAGGCGCCCAAGCCAGCAAAGGCACGGGCGCGTGCAAAACGCTCAAGGGTCTAGTGCGCGTGCATTAGATTCGCCGTCGACGCGCATGCTGGTATAAGGATATGCAGATGCCGGGCAAACGCAGGACGAAATTGCAACCCAAAAAGCATAGGTCCCGTCCGTCTACTCCCAGACCCCGGAAACGCGCTGCCGTCCCCCGCTCGGCCGCAGAGACCCCTCTTTGGACAGAGGCGCTGTTTGGAGCGGAGATTCTGCTGCTTCACGCCACTCCTGTCTACTATGGTTTCGGCGTGCCGCGGGGCGACGGTTCCGCCGTTGTAATCATCCCTGGTTTTCTGGGAACCGATCTGTACCTGACCGAGCTTCATGGCTGGCTCGAGCGCATCGGCTACCAGCCATATTTTTCTGGGATCGGCATCAACGCGGAGTGCCCGAACCTCCTCATTCAAAGAAGCCTCGGCGACACCATTAAGCGGGCGTTGGACAATACCGGGCAGAAAATCCACCTCATCGGCCACAGCCTGGGAGGAGTGATTGCGCGTTCCATCGCTGGGCAGAGACCCCGCGATGTCGCGTCCGTAATCACGCTCGCCTCACCGATTCGGGGAACGGTTGCCAATCGCGCTGTGGTCCAGGCCGCGGAAGCTGTCCGGTTGCGGATTCTGCAGGAACACGGCGAGTCCGTTCTTCCCCAGTGCTACACCGGGGCCTGCACTTGCAACTTCATCGACTCCCTCCGCCGCCCGGTACCCGCCTCGATGGTGCAGACCGCCATTTACACCAAGCACGACGGCATTGTGGATTGGCGCTACTGCATCACCCGGAATCCGGAAGATGACTTCGAAGTGCCCGGCACTCACATTGGAATGGCCTTTAACCCGGTCGCCTATTCCATCGTCGCCGAGCGCCTCTGCCTGACCCACTCTTGACGGCCCGCCGCAGATCGGAAGGGAAGGGAACTGGCCGCGCGCCGCTGGCCGTGCGATGGAGAGATGGATTCCCTGAGGCAGGCCCGGTGCCATTGCCACGCTGGATTGCCCAACGACGCTACCTGGAGGCCCAACCGGTCGTCGAATCAGGTTCTTCGGGAAATAGAAAAGACCGCAACATTGGTTACGCTCTAGCGGTGAACTCCTGCGAGGGAGCTTTCCGCGTGGAGGCGTGTACCGTTGCGGTCCTTGATGTAATCACTGCTTTCGCAGTACCAGATCCCGGCGGCACCTCGCAGAGCCGTCGGTTTTTTCGGGTCTGGCCGTGGCCTCGAGTCGCCTCGCTCCACGAATCACCCAGCCTACTTCGGATCGGCTGCGCTTTTTGAAGCCAACCCTTTCAGCCGTCGACACCCACAGACTAGCGCGTTCACCAAGGATGTCAACGCCCGATGTTAGTGCAAAACACGAATTCATTCGAAAAAGCTCGACGCGCCAAACACCGCGCCAGTCAAGGCGTTGAACATGGCCGGCCGATTCGCCGCAAAGCATTCCGTTTCGCTCTCTGTGGAAATCTATTGATGAGATCGACACAACCAACTGCGAAAATGTCTTGACGAGCCCCGCCCGCTACACTCATGGTGCTATTTACGCAGTGAGAAACGAAGTCTCTCAACTCGTGGCGTACGTCGACGGTAGTTCCCACGGAAGTCCCGGCTCGTCCGGAATCGGCATCGTGGTCGAGGATCCTGCGGGAGGCCGCACGCGCATTGGCAAGTGGATTGGTTGGCAGGACAACAACGTCGCCGAGTACGTTGCGTTGCTTGAGGCTTTGCAGTGCGCCCTGACCCGGAAGGCCCGGGCACTGCGCGTCTACTCAGATTCCGATGTAGTCGTTCGCCAGATGTCGGGCGAGTATGCCTGTCGGAGTCCCAAGCTCTATTCCTTGAACTGGGTATGCCGCAAGCTGGCGCGCGGCTTGGAATTCGCCATTCTGCGCATCCCGCGCGAGAACAACCGCGAGGCAAACCACCTCGCCAACAATGCCGCCCGCTTGTGCGAAGACTTCCTCGATTGAAGCGGAATGCCGTTCTGCCAACCTATTTCTTGGGTGGGGCTTCCGGCTTGATCGCTTCCGCAGCCTTTTGCAATCCCTCGATCGCACTCGCGTCCAACTCGTAGAGGGCCGGTTCATTCTCTCGCTTGGCGACGTAGTCCTGTCCGTTCTTCGCGACAGAGACCTTCTCGACGCGCTTGCCGTCATTGGAACTCACAATCAGTTCGAGGCTCGGGCTGGAAAAGCCCGACTCCGGAAATTTCGTTGCCGCAATGTCCCGTAGCTGGGAGACGAACGAAAGTGCGCTCTCCGCGTCCATCTTCTTCCCATTGGACCACCAGTCCTGCCCGCTCCGGGTCAGGAAGTAGGCTTTGGCTCCGTCGTGCATTTCAATTTTGTTCGGATCGTTGTAACCGAAATCGAAGAGCTTCTTGTTGCGGAAGTCGTCGAGGCCCTTGTCCAGGCTCTGGCCCAGGTCGGAAGCCACCTTGTAGGCTCCGTCGACGATACTCGACTTTGCATAGTACGTATCTTTCGCTTTGCGCAGCTGAAGTTCCTCAGTTCCTGACGGGCCGGTCACCTTCGCAGTGGCAACCGTGGTGCCGTGCGCGTAGGCCGCAGCGGCGTCCTCCGTTCCGCTGAGGTCCATGCGGGAGTCCGCCAGTTTCTGAGCGAGGTCGCCGACCAGCGAACTGTCAGCCCGCAGCGGCTTGGGCTTGAGGATCTGCCATTCATCCTGATCGCGCCCGAACTCCATGTCCTGATTTTTCCGCAGAAGTTCAATGCGGCTGATTTTATCCGCGCTGATGTTCAGGAGCCGCTTGTCGCGCAGATCATTCAGGCTCTTGTCGAGCGCGGTTTTGGTGTAGCTGAAGACGGTGAAAACCCGTGGATCACCCGCTACCATGGCATAAACTCCACCGCTCGTCGGAGTGTCATCGCCCAAAAGGAGTCTTTTGGACTGGCTATCTTTTTCGGTGAGATCGATCTCCAGAGCAGGTTGCGCAAGGCCAAACGCCTTGAGGTCGGTCGCCTGATCTTCCACCAATCGCGATGAGTTCAACGACGAGAGCGTCGAAAGCACTCCTGAAACTGCGTCCTGATCCGCCGCCAGCGCCTTCGGTTGCGAGATCTCCCAGCTCCCGGAACTGGCCTTGTGGAGCAGAATCGCGCTCGCATCCTTCTTCTTGATTTCCAATTGATGGATGCTGCCCTGGTCGAGCTTGAGAATGACAGGTGGCGTATCCGCCGAAACCTTCGAATCCGGCGCCGCTTTGCGATGCTCGGACCAATACAGGAAACCGCTCAGACCACCACAGACCAGAACTGCGATCACTAGCCCACGAATTTTCATGACACTTTCCCGGAGTTCCTCCGCACGGCTACGACCGGCTATCTTCTCTTAAACCACACCAGCACGCCCGCCACGACCACGATCAACGGCAGCAGGAACTGGCTGGTCACCCGCACGAAGTTCAGTTGCCCGCGCGTCATCGTGATGCGCCGATCCTCCGGCGGCTTGGGACGGATCGAAATCAGGTCCTCGTCCGACGCGAGCCAGTTGATGGTATTCAGAGCCAGGTCGTTATTGCCGTTGAACCGGATGAAGCCATTCGCCGCCCACGTAGAACTCCCAACCACTACGAAACGTCCCTGCGAGTTTGCTTTCCCCGTGTTGTACGTGCCCGCCGCCGCCAGGGTCAGAGGGCCCTTCTGATTCTTCGGATCATTCACATTCACGCTGCCGGAACTCAAGTTGTTGGTCGCTACGCTGCTGCTCGAGGAATCGAAAAGCTTCTCCACGCTGCTCTTGTCGGTGCTCTTGATCTCCATCGAGCGCGAAAGCGGAAAGCCAGTCGCAGTTCCCTTGAGGTCGCTCACAATCGGCTGGAAGCTGTAGGTGGTGACCAGCGCAACCGACGGACCGAGACCCACAATCTGCCCCAGCGGGTTCAGATCGAGAATCAGGTTCTTGTTCAAGGTCACACCCCAACTCTGCAGCAACGCTGTGAGTCCGTCGTTGTCCGCGATGTCGGAATGGCCGAGCTTCAGCGGCGGATCCATCATGATCAGAGCCCGCCCGCCCCCTTCAACATACTTCTTGATGGCATCGACCTCGGGCTGCTCGTAGTCACGCGTCGGCCCGGCAACCACCAGCGTGGTGCAATCGCTGGGGACCTCCGCCTTTTGCAGAAGGTCAACCGCCTTGCTCTCATAGTTGTCTTTCGTGAGCAGGTCTTTGAATTGCGAAAGCCCCTCGCGCTCGCTGTCATCGATCCGGTGTTCGCCGCTCCCGCTCACGAAACAAACTGTCTTGACGTCTCCCTTCAAGTCGCGGATGAACGCCCCGGTGATGCCTTCCTCGGTCATGCTCTTGGCGACTTGCTTCTTGGCGCCGATCTGCACAACGGCGGTGCCGGGTTCGCGAATCCCGGCTTCGCGTGCTTCTTCGGGATTCTTGTCCGGGTCCACATATTGAACGCGCACGCGCGGCGACAGATTCGCGTACTCATCCAGCAGATCCTTGCCTTCACTGAAGCGCGTGCTTTGGTTGAAGTACGTGATGGTAGCGTCCTGGGGAACGCCCTTTACGATCTTGATGGTCTGCTCAGATAGGCTATAACGCTTGTTGGAAGTCGCGTCGTAGGTCTTGTTGTATCGGTCGGCGAGAATGTTGCCGACGGCCAGAGCCGCCAGCACCACCAGAATGTACACGGTGACATAGCCGACATACTTGGTTTGCCGCGCCTGGAGCCAGTGACTCGCCATTTACGACCTCCACCGCAGCGATTCCATGGAGCGGGAAGTCAGAAACAACCCCAGGAAGATCACGCTTATATAGAAGATGGCGTCCTTAAGCTCGATCACCCCCTTGGTAAACGATTGGAAGTGCGTAATCACCGAGATATAGGAGAGCACCTGCGCCCAGGTCGCCGTTTCATAACCCCGGACCCAGCCCACTACCCAAAGCATCAGGCAAACCCCGAATGTAGCTGCGCCCGCAATAATCTGATTTTTGGTCAGCGTCGAGATAAACGTACCGATCGCCAGCAGCGCCCCGGCTTGCAACAGCAAGCCCAGATACCCTACCGCGAGCGGCTTCCAGTCCGGGTTGCCGTAGTTAAAGAGAAAGGCGAAGTTCACGGCCGTGAAGAACAGCAGGCACGAGTAGAGAATCATCGCCGCGAACCATTTCCCCACGATGATTTCCACGTCCGTGATCGGGGAAGTGGCCAGCAATTCGATCGTCCCGGTGCGCTTCTCCTCGGCGAACAGGCGCATGGTGATCATCGGAACGAAGAACAACGACAGCACCCCGACGTTCGACAAAATCGGCCGAATCACTTGTTCATTCACGTTCATCGGAAATGCCTGGCCGCTCATCTGCATTTCGATCCCTTCGAGAGCGAACAAGCCCAGCATGTTCCAGAAAAAAATGCCAAACACCAGCGCGAACATGGTGAGCAGCAGATACGCGATGGGCGACGCGAAATAGCTGCGCATCTCCTTCTGGCAGATAATCCACGCATTTCTCACGAGTGGCTCTCCTTCGCGACGGCAGCTTTTGGGGCCTCCGCCGGACCGCTGGTCTCGGTGAGCTGCAGAAAGACCTCCTCGAGGCTCATTGCGGCAGGACGAAGTTCATTGAGATCCCAGCCAGACTCGACCACGGCGCGCGCCAGATCGCCGCGAACCAGGCGTCCTTTCTGGCTCTCGATTTCAAAAATCGCTCGGCCGTCGATCTGCTCTTTGCATGAAACGCGGCCGACTCCCGACACCTGCTCCAGCTTCTGCTGAATCGGCGGGACGTTTAACTCTCCGTTGCGACTCCCCACTTCGATCACCACTGATTCGGCTCCCCGCGCCCGCGCCTGCAGATTGCGCACCGAGTCGGTGGCCACCAGTTTTCCCTTGTTGATAATGACTACCTGCTGGCAGGTCTGCTCCACTTCCGGCAGGATGTGCGTGCTCAAAATAATGGTGTGCTCGCCGGCCAGGTCCTTGATCAGATCGCGTGTCTCATTAATCTGTTTTGGATCGAGGCCAGCCGTGGGTTCATCGAGGATGAGCACGTCGGGGTTGTGAATGATCGCTTGCGCCAGGCCGACTCGCTGCCGGTACCCTTTCGACAGCTTGCCGAGAAGCTTGTTTTTGACGTCGGCGATCGCGCAGCGCTCGCAAACGTAATTCACCCGCTTTTCGAGCTCTGGTCCCCGCAGCCCTTTAAGCTTGCCGACAAAACGGAGATACTCGACCGTCCCCATCTCCGGATAAATCGGCGGCGACTCGGGTAAATAGCCGATGCGCTTCTTGACCTCCAGCGGGCTTTCCAGCACGTCGAAGCCCGCCACCGTAGCCGTTCCCGACGAGGGCGGCAAGAAGCAGGTCAGCACCCGCATCGTCGTCGTTTTCCCGGCGCCATTCGGCCCGAGGAAGCCAACGATTTGTCCTTTGGCTACTTCAAATGAGATTTGGTCGACAGCAGTAGTGTGAGCATACCGCTTGGTCAATTCTTTTACTGTAATCATAAGAAATCGTTCGTCGCGGCAGAGACGCGCAGCCGCAGGACTAGCCACACTGGAATCGTATGGGGTTAAACCATCTTAGAAAGCGTGTGCCGGGAATGTCAACGTGGTCACCGGCTCAGGGCGGATCACACACACCAACCAAATACGATGCGTCGTACCGCTGGGAACGTTGCTCCAGATTTGTGGCTGGCGCCATTCCCCCGTTATCAGCGATACAATTCAGGAAATTCTGAAGACGGGGGAGATCCGCCGATGGCAAGCCGTCCGCCTGTGCCTCCATTCACTCGCGAAACCGCTATTCAGAAGGTTCGCCTGGCTGAAGACTTGTGGAACGGCCGTGACCCAGGCAAAACCACGCTGGCGTACACTCCAGACTCGCGTTGGCGCAACCGCTCCGAATTTTTCAGCGGCCATGATGCCATCCTCCAGTTTCTTCAGCGGAAGTGGAGCCATGAACTGGACTACCGGCTTATCAAGGAGCTGTGGACGTTCGAAGGCCACCGGATCGCCGTGCGCTTTGCCTATGAGTGGCACGACGACTCCCAGAACTGGTACCGCTCATACGGTAATGAAAACTGGGAGTTCGATGACCACGGGCTGGCACGTGTTCGTCTCGCCAGCATCAACGATCTTCCGATCCGCGAGACCGATCGCAAATACCGCTGGCCGCTGGGAAGGCGCCCCGAGGATCACCCCGGGCTAAGCGACCTGGGGCTATAGTCCGTCGATCCTGGTACCCAACTAGCAGACTGCGTCCTGCCTGCCACGCTGTGCAACCCCTGCCACGCTTGTCCCCAACACTTCCATCTCGAAGCTCCTTTCCTGCCAGCGCGAGCTGACTGGCCCGTATCTTGCTGGTTTCTTTGCAGCGTCAGGATTGCCGTTTATAGTTCCCTTTCCCTGACCCTGAAAAGTCATGAACAGCAGTTCCGCCAGGTGGTTGCGCATTGGGTTCGCGGCAGGAACCTTGGTTGTTTTGGCATTTGCCATGACGCTGGTGCTGCGCGTCGGACACGTTCTTGGAACCGCGCGCGAGGATGTGCAGGCGCTCCATTCCCTTCGGTTCACGGTTCGGCCGTGGTCCGGTTTCGCAAATACCGATTTTGAGTCGATCAGTTCGCCCGTCGTTTTCACCCAGGCTGCCACCTTTCAAGGCAACCTGTACGTCGCCGGTCCCGCAGGCCTCGCGGAATTCGACGCCCGCGGTAATCCACTGCACCAGTATGCGGTCGGACGCGATCTGCCTCCGTCACCGCTGGTTGCCATGGTTACCGCAACCTTGGCCGATTCCCGCGTGCCCGAACTCATCGTTGGTACTGCCCGGAGTGGTTTGCTGGCATTCAATGGCCAGTCATTTCGCCAGATCATGCCTGACGATGCACAGGCCCGCACGATCACCGCACTTGCCAGCGCGTCTTCAGGACACTTGCTGATCGGCACCGAGAAGCTTGGAGTCCTCGTCTATGACGGCAGGCGCTTGTCGCTGCTGCACCCCACCTTGCAGGGCTTGCACGTGACCGCGCTCTCCGGCGATGACACAGACCTCTGGGTTGGCACCTTAAACCAGGGAATCCTTCACTATCACGCCGGCCTGAGCGATCGCTTCTCTGAAGCTGAGGGTTTGCCGGATCCCCAAGTGCTGGCGATTGCCGTAGCGGGCGACTACACGTACGTCGGCACTCCTCTCGGCGTCGCGCTATTCCAATCTGGACGCTTCTCCCATGTCCTGGCCCAAGGAGCGTTCGCTACCGCCCTTTTCGCGAAAGATAGCAACCTATACATCGGCACCGAAGATCAAGGCATTCTGACTGTCTCGCTTGCCGGCTCCCGTGGGAGCTCTGGTCAGCGCCTGCAGAATGACACGAAAGAGGTCCGTCAAATCCTGGAGGCGGGAGACGACGTGCTGGCGGTCGCCCGCGACGGCGTCTATCGCAGGGCCGCAGCCGGACTGGACTGGCGGCGTGTGTTGCAGCCGGGTACGGCGGCCCTCACCGATCGCAATGTGTCCGCGCTGGCCACCGACGAGCAGGGCCGCGTCTGGGTCGGCTACTTTGATCGCGGGGTTGACATTCTATCCCCGGATCATGCGCGCTCCACTCACGTCGAGGACGAGCACGTCTTCTGCGTGAACCGGATCCTTATGGATGCCAAGGCAGACGCGACAGACGTGGCCACCGCCAACGGCCTGGTTCGCTTGAACCATGCAGGAACGGTTCAGCAGATATTGACGCGAGCCGATGGGCTGATCGCGGACCACGTCACCGACGTGGCGGCCTACCGCGACGGCCTCGCGGTTGCTACGCCAGCGGGTCTCACCTTTCTCGATGCTTCTGGGGCGCGCAGCCTCTACGCCTTTCACGGCCTGGTGAACAATCACGTCTACGCTCTGGGCGTTGACGGCGACGACCTCATGGCGGGCACTCTGGGCGGACTCTCCGAACTGGACAAGGCTAACGTCACGGCAAACTACACGATCGCAACCTCGAACTTGCCGCACAACTGGATCACCGCCGTTGTCCCGGTTGGCTCGTCATGGATGGTCGGCACTTACGGAGCCGGCGTTGTAGGGCTTGACCGCAGCGGACGATTTTATCCCTTCGAGAAAGCCTCCGGCCACTTCGAAGTTAATCCGAACGCCATGCTGGTCACGCCGAACCATGTCCTGGTGGGCAGTATGGGAGAAGGATTGTACGTCTATGACCGCGAATCGGGCCGCTGGTTGGTGATCGATCAGGGGTTACCCTCGCTCAACGTTACAGCGATCTCGGCCGCCAGGGACGGCTACCTCTACATCGGAACCGACAATGGCCTGGTACGAGTCTCTGAGCAGAAGTTGCATATATGAAGAAGGTCCTCGCAATCATCCTCGCGCTGATCAGTCCGGCGCTACTGTTCGCCGACGCCGGCGTGCTCATCCCGCGCGACAAGCAGCAGCCCGATCCGTCGATTCTCTCGCTGGAGGAAATGGAGATCACGATCCGCATCGACAACGGGGATGCGCGTGTCTTCGTCCGGCAGATCTTCGCCAACCATACAGGCGGCATCCAGGAAGGGAACTACGTTTTCGCCCTGCCCAGCCATGCGACCGTTTCCGATTTCGCAACCTGGGATGGCCCGACGCGGATCCCAGCAGTCATTCTGGAGCGCAAGCGCGCAGAAGAGATCTACAACCAGCTCAAGCAGCAATCCATCGATCCCGGCCTCCTGCAAATGGGCGAGCGCGGCTCCGAGGAAGCGAAGCGCTCTTCAGTATTCAGCGCGCGCATCGTCCCCATTCCCGCCTATGGAACCAAGCGCCTCGAGATCGAGTATCACGAATCGATTCCGGTAGAGAATCTCAAATCGTATTTTGCCGTGCCTCTTCGCCCGGATGCGTACCAGGCCCAGGGTGCTCGCTACCTTCGTATTAACTTCGAACTGCATTCCGCCTACCCAATTCGTGACTTCCAGGCGCCAGCGAAACTCTTCCCCTTGCAATTCGAGGAGAAAACTGATCACGACATCCGCGGCCACTTCGATGGCCAGAACGTCGACCTGGCCGAAGACTTCGTGGCCACCTACAGCGTGGATCCAAGCGTGTCCGATACGCTGCAGGTCCTCACCTATCGGAATCCTGTGAGCGGCCAACCGGTCCCCACCGAAACCGCCCCCGTGCGGAGCACCAACGAGCCCGGCTTCTTTGAAGCCTCTGCGCTTTTCGGTATCGGGAACGCATCCGGCCCTTCGGATGATCAACCGGTCGCCCCGCCAAAAACAGTCATCGTCCTGTTTGACACGTCGCTCTCCATGCAATGGGAGAAGCTGGAGCGCAGCTACCCGGTCCTTGAAACCCTGCTTCACAGGTTGCGGCCGACCGATCGCTTTTCGCTCGTGCTTTTCAACAGTCAGACCCAGCTCCTGCCGCTCCGCATTGCAGATCCATCGAACGTCAACCAGGCCATTGAATCGGTGCGCGCCAGCCGCCTGCGCGGTGGGACCGACGTGCAGCGCGCTCTCCAAGCAGGTTTGCAACAAGCCGCCGCTCCCGACGCAAGCAACACCTATCTCGTCGTACTCAGCGATGGAGGAGCCACCCAGGGACCGATTCAGAATGGAAAGCTCGCAGCCTGGTACGCGTCGGCCTGGAAGCAATTGGATGAAGTGCATCGGCCAAGAACCTACATCTTTGCAGTGGGCGATGACGCGAACCTGCCGCTCTTCCGCCTGCTTGCGCGGCAGGATGGTCTGGTCGAGCAAGTTCTCTCCACCGAACCGCTCGAATTCAAGCTGAATACCTTTCTCTCCAAGATCGGACGAAGCCCCATCGGCCAACTGCAAATGTCGGTTGGGCCCGCCGACGCTGTCCAGGAGGTCTACCCGCTGCAGGGCTCGATTTTCGCCGGGTCCATGGCGAATTGGGTTGGCCGCTACGAGAAGCCGCAGGAAACTGTGCGATTCACGGTTCACGGCATGTGCGACGGTCACGCGGTCGAAATGAGCCGGCAGTCAACTCTGCCGCGCGAAGCTTTGGATCATCCGCAACTGCCTCGCCTCTGGGCCCGCGCCCGGGTCGATGCGCTCCTGGAAAAAATTGAACGAGACGGCGAGGACCAAGCCTCGGTCGATGAAATCATTCGACTCGCCCGTCAGTACAAGTTCGTCACACCCTACACCTCGTTCCTGGCCGTGCCGCGCGCGCTGCTGCGCCCCCGCGTGATCCGCCCTGGAGATCCCGTCCTGCGCGTCAGGACCGATGATTCCATTCAATCCGTGATTGCTCTGTTCCCCTTCGGCCTGATCCAGCCGTTACGATTCTTGCCCTCGGAAGATGTCTGGCAAACGCGCTTCCTCGCGCCGGTCGACATGCAAGACGGAACCTACACGGTGCGACTGATCCTGCGCGACAGGCTCGGTCACACCTACCGCGAATCCAAGACCTTCGTGATTGCCAGTCAGCCGCCACTCGTGCGCATCGACCTCCCGGCTCGACGCTTTCAGCGCGGCCAGACAATTGCCCTGAAGGTCCGAGCCTCGCAGAGCACGCGGACCCTGACCGCGCGTTTGGAAGGAGCCGCCCCCGTTGAACTCCGCTGGGATGCCGAGCGCAAAACCAGCACCGGCTCATTGCGGGTCCCCGACCAGATGGCTCCCGGCAAATACACGCTCACCGTCACCGCCGAAGACATTGCCCACAACCTTGGAACGCAGGAGGTGCCCATTGAAGTGCTGCCTTGATCGGCGCTCGCGTTTCCGGTGGCCGTGGGTGTTGGCGGCGCTTGTGGCCGCGTTCGGGTCGGCTTCGGCGCTCGGCGAACTGCCCTCATGGATCCGCAACCTTGAGGCGAAGAGCCAACTCGAAGCGGTGTTCTTCCGGATGATGCAGGTTCCTGGTGGCGCCGTGCTCTTCCGGCGCCCGCCGAGCGAGACCCGTCCTGCCCTGAGCGACCTGATCAAGCAGCAGCCGCGTCAGGCAGATCTCTATTCGCTGCGCGCTTTGGAAGATGAACAGCAACTCGATTTCGCCGCCGCTGAGGCCGATTGGAAATCGTATGTCGCGGCTTCTTCAGGCTCCGCCGATGCTCGCCTCGCGCTGGCGGACTTCTATCATCGCCGCTTGCGCCCGGTCGATGAGATTGGCGTCCTGTCGGCAGTGGCCGCTTCGCCTTCGCCGGCAAGTGAGAAGCTTGTTCCTGCCTTGCAACAGCGCTCCTGGCAGGCCTTTGAGCGCATCTTCGGCATCATCGAGGCGCAAGCCCTGTCGAACGATGTCTCCACCGCGCAGTACCGTGCATGGATCGGCCGTTATCCCGAGGAGCCCTCGCTCTATGCCCGCTACCTGCAGTTCCTGGTTGCCCAGAAAGAGTATGTCGCTGCCGGCCAGTTGATTGCCGACTACCGCAAGCAATTCCCCAACGACTCGATTTTTCCGGTGAAAGCCCGGGCCATGGTGGCGTATCGGCAGGGCTCCGTGCGGGAAGGACTGGCGGTGTATGAGCAAAGCTTTGAGCCGCTCTGGGATCCGGAATTGGTCAAGAGTTATTTTGATCTGTTGCGCGAGACGCAAAGCCTGCACAAGTTCATGGACCAAGCGCGCGCTGCCTTGAGCAAGAATCCGGAGGATCTCGAGGCAACCGCGCGCCTCTTTTACTACTACCAGCAGCAAGGCAATCTTGCAGTTGCCCAACAGACGATCGCCGATCTGCGGGCTCACAAAGAAGCCAGCCATTCCTCCTGGACTTCGCAGGAACTCTACGTCTGCGCTCGCCTCCTGGAAGATGTCCACGCGTATCCGGAGGCCGCCCGCTACTACTTCGCCCTGTACAACAGCAAGGGTCTCCCCGACGCCGAGGAGCGCGGCCTCGCTGGGCTCGCCGATGTCCTGCTGACCGCTCCCGAAACCCCGATCCGCCTCGGCGCGGGCGACCTGTCGATGTATCGGGACATTGCGACGCTGGATCCCGGTCCCGGTTACTGGAACGGAATCCTGTCGCTCATTCTGAACACGACACAGCCCGCCGCGCAGTACTCGGAAGAAGAGCGCCGAGCCGTTCCATATTTCCACCGCGCGCAAGCCGCGCGCCTGGTCGCCTTGCTCGACTCGAAGTTCCCGAATTCCTCCAGTCGCCCCCCGCTGCACGCCAAATTGCTGGAGTTCTACGCCGGTTCGGGCCAAAGCGACGCCGTGATTCAAGGCGGACGCGATTTCCTGGAGAACTTCCCCAAAGCCTCTGAGCGCACAGCTGTGGCTCTCCTCATGGCCGATGCCTATGCCCGTAAAGGCGACACAGCTTCCGAGTTTGCCATTTACGATTCGGTCATGCGTGAACTCGCCGCCCAGGCCCAGAGCATTCCTCTTGGGTCGGCGATGGCGGATTGGCAATCGAAACCATACGCAAACGATCAGCGCTATGCGTCAGCCGATGAGAGTGGGCAGGAGTCCGAAGCTTCGAGCGCAGGAACCGAAGGTCAGGCAAGCCAGGGTCATCCGGCATTTCAGGTTGGCTCTGCAGCGCCCCCCGTGGCGCAGTCCGGCGCGCGGTCTCCGGAGTATGCGCGTGTGCTCGAGCGCTACCTGGCCCGCTTGACCGAGATGAAGCAGATTCCCCAAGCACTCATCGTTCTGCGCCGTGAAATTGACCGCAACCCCGATGATCCGGGCCTCTGCGAGCGTTTGGCGTCCTTCCTCGACCAGAACCGGCTCGGCGCCGAGCAGGAAGAAATCTATCGCCAGGCGATTAACAAATTTTCCGACCGGTCGTGGTACGACAAGCTTGCTCGTTTCTATCTCCGCTCGAAACGGGATGCAGAATTTGAGCAGTTGACCCGCCAGGCCGTTCAGACCTTCAGCGGTACTGACCTCGAACGCTACTTTCAGGATGTGGTGGGCGGCGGATCCCCGGCACTCTACCTGCGTGTGAACCAGTACGCTCACGATCGATTTCCGCACAACCCGGCATTTGTGCGCAATCTTCTGTACGCCTACCAGCGCCCGGAGACCCGCGATCCGGCCGCCTGGGAAGCCTTGCTCCGGCAACATTGGTTTGAAGACTCGTCGCTGCGGAACCAGTTCTTCGAATTTCTTTCTCGTACCAACCAGCTCGAATCGGAACTCAGCGCCTTACGGCAGAGCACCCCCGACGCCACGGCATGGCAGCAGAATCCGGCGACCGCGACCTTCGTGGCCCATGCCCATCTCTGGCGTTCGCATTTCGAGGAGAGCGCTCCCGTCTTGCAGACGCTCGCGAGCCAATACCCGGCCGATGTCGAACTGGCGCGCACCGCCTCTTCGGTCTATCGATCGCTGGCCTACTTCAATCCGAAAGACACAGACATCGCAGCCGGCATCGACGATCGCCTCCTGCAAACCAATCTGGGTGACACGCAGGTGCTTGCCCGCATCGGCGACATTTACGCGGATCGCGACCGCTTTGCCGACGCGGCTCCGTATTGGAATCGCATTCCGAAGGTGAAGCCGGGTGAGCCGGGCGGTTACCTGGAAGCCGCCACCATCTACTGGGACTACTACGATTTCGACAACGCCTTGGGTCTGCTCAAACAGGGCCGCGAGAAGCTCGCAGATCCTACTCTCTATGCCTACGAAACCGGCGCGATCTACGAGAATCAACGCGACTATCCAAATGCGATCCGGGAATACGTAAAAGGCGCCTTGGCCGCGCCGGGTTCAGCCGCCGAGGGCCGCCTGCTGCAATTGGCGCGCCGCCCGAAGTTGCGCGCCTTAGCCGACCGCGAAACCACACAGGTTGCCCCGCCTCCGAATCCCACATTCGCCGCTGTGACTTTGCGGGTAAACCTACTGGACGCGCAAGATCGCAAGCCCGAGGTGGAACCATTCCTCAATGCCATTCTCGAGAACACCGCGTCCATTGAACTTGCAGAGAACATCGAGACGTTCGCGCAGCAACGTTCCCTCGAAGCCGTGCGTCAGCATGCTTTGGAGAAGCAAGCGAATCTGACCACCGACCCGATCGCGCGATTGCAGCTCCGGTACGCGCTCGTGCGCCTCTCCGAAGGCCGCAAGGAGTTCGCCGCCGCTCAACAGGACGTCGAAGCGCTCTACCGGGAGAATCCGAAAGTCCTGGGGGTAGTGCGCTCCACGGTCGATTTCTACTGGCGCACCAGGAATTACTCACGCGCCATCGAGGTGCTGCTGCAGGCTGCAAAAGCCTCCTACCCGGATCTGCAGCGCCAGTTCATCTTCGAGGCGGCCCGCAAGGCAACCGAGGCGAAGCAGTACGCGCAGGCTCGCGATCTGCTAAGCCAGCTCTCGAAGGACGCTCCCTACAACGCGGACTATGTGGCCGCGATGGCCGATACCTTTGCCCGGGCGGGCGACGATGAGGGTCTGCGGCAATTTTATGAGGCCAGGATCGTCGCCTTTAAAGCGGCTCCCCTCCCGGCGGAAGAACGGAAAACTCAGATCGCCGCTCTGCGCCGCGGCCTGATTCCCGCCTTGACTCGCCTGAAAAACTACCCGGGAGCCGTCGATCAATACATTGAGTTGATCAACAACTATCCCGAGGACGAAGCGCTCGTCTCCGAAGCTGCCTTTTACGCCCAGCGCTACCAACGCCAACCGCAGCTTCTCAACTTCTACACGAAGACCGTAGCGGATTCTCCGCGCGACTACCGCTGGTCCATGGTTCTCGCGCGGATCCACGCAACTCTCGAACAGTACCCGGAAGCCATCGAGACATACTCGAAAGCGATTGCCATTCGGCCGGACCGGATCGATCTGTACACCGCGCGTGCCGGGTTGGAAGAGCGCTTGATGCGGTTTGACGACGCGGCCTCCGACTACGAGCGTCTCTATCAGCTCTCTTTTCAGGATCCGCAGTGGATGGAGAAGGTGGCGGAGGTACGCGCGCGGCAGGGCAAAAACGATGCCGCGGTCGCCGCTCTGCAAACTGCTTTGATCGCCGGCCGTCCCGAGAATGCCGCCAACTATCGCGAAGTGGCCCAACGTCTCGAAGCCTGGGGCATGCTGACGGAGGCTCGCACCTTCGCGGAGCACGGGGTGCAGGTTGCGGGGGACGATCTTCTCGCGGTTCCGGAAAATCACGCCGCCGCCGATCTTTACGTCCGCGTGATGACCCGCCTCCGCCAGCAGGAGTCGGCATACGCGGCTTTGCAAAAAGCGCTGAGCGGTGCCTCTTCGAGCCTGCCAGTACTCAAAGAGCAGGTGGCCACCCAGGGGCTTACCAGCATCACCGATGCCCATTGGCGCGAGCGCGTCCACGAAGCTCGCCAGGACGCCGCCCGGCAAGGCATGAGCGAAGCCTTGCAGGAAATGGGGCGCACCGTAGATCGCTATTTCGTTCCCGAGGAGCGGCTGGCCTTTGCGCGTTTCGTCGAGTCGAAGCGTGCCGGGATGAATTCCTACGATCTCGAAAAGTTTGCGATTCCACTCGCGCAGGCCGCTGGTCTTGCCGATCAGGAAGTACGCTGGCGTTGGGAGTGGCTGGCTCAGCGCCCGCGCGGAGCCGCATTCTACTCGGAGCTGCAGGCGGTTGTTGACGTCCAGCGTCGTCGCACTCGCTACGCGGAACTGGGAACGCAACTGGAGCACTTCGCGCCACTGTTACCGCCCAACGAGCACAACGCTGCCCTGTTTCCGGCGGCAGACGCTTATCGGTCAGCAGACGATCGGCAGAATGAGCTGCGCATCCTCCGCTCCATTCCCGTCGATTTTCTGGACAACGCTCGCCAGCAGCGTTTGTTCCAGTTGCTGCTGGAGAAGGATCCCGACAGCCTGGTCAGGATCGCCTCAAGCTGGCATAGTGCGGTCGGACAGAGTGCTGCGGACTACGTGCTCGCTCACGGCGACCCCGCGTTGGCGCACACTATGGTGCAGTCGCGTGGGCGGCCTCGCCCGCCGGTCTGGACAAGCTCCTACAGCGCACTCACGGGATTGTATTTCGCCGAATCCACTCCCACCGTCAATGCTGCGTTCATTACTGCATTGGGAGACCAGACGATTGGCGAGCGCATTGCCAAGCCAGTCGATCGATCCCTTCAGTTGGCCGGCAATACGTGGTTCTATTACGGCTCGCGTTATGGAGAATATCTCGGCGTGACCAAATCTGGCCCGTCGGAAGATTTTCTCCCCGCAATACTCGAGGAGAGTCCCGCGTCCTGGTCCGGCTATCTTACGCTCGCCGATTACTATGCCGACGCTGGCCAGTTCGAGCGCGCGATTGTTGAGTACGACCACACCCTCGAGTTGGCCGGGCCGCGCCCCGATGTGTTGGACAGCCTCGCTGTCGCCTACGACAAACGAGGAGACCGCCAAGCCGCCGTGGCGCAGTGGCGAAATGCCTTTCATGCTTTGGCTAGCCAGTTGAGCGCGATGCATCCGCCGGAATCATTCTGGAGAGACTTCGGCCGGACCTGCGACCAGCTTCGGACGCGTCGCCTCTTCACCAACCTTCAGCCGGATGCCGATGCAGTTTTGCGTGCCTACCTGCGCAAGAATGGCAACTATCGCTCCAATGCGCTATTGCAGCCGGCCTACGCTGCTGTGGCGAATCCTGACGCCGCAACCTCTTGGTTGCTTGATCTATCCACCGCCGCCCACGAGCCAACCCAGGTTTTAGCCGACGTGGTCAACGCTCCCTGGATTCCCCCCGCTGCCCGTACCCCCATTTACCAGCGCATCCTTGAGTCCAAACAGAACGCTATCGGCAAACTCGCCGGACTCGAACGCGACTACGCGCAGCAGGATCTCGACCAGTGGCAAGTGAAATGGATTCGCTACCTGGTGCGCATGAAGCGCTACGCCGAAGCAGCGGACGCAATCCGCGCCCTCCCGGTGGAGACCCGCAATGCTCAGGCGCAGTCCCTTGTGCCTTTGGACCTCCAGGTTTCGGCGCGACAGGGAGCCCTGGATGCAAAAATTGCTGAGTACCGCGCCGACCGCGAAAAGGCCCCCGACTCGAACACACTCCGGACGGCCGCCCGGCAAATCTCGGACGCTGGCGACAAAGAATCCGCCCGCAAGATTCTGGAGTTCGTGTTTGCCCGCGAGATTGATGAGCATCAGCTCAGCGCCCCCAATTTCCTGGGGCTGGCGGAAATCCGCCTTGCTGCCGGCGATACCGCTGCTGCCGTGGATCTTCTGCGCAGGCTGGTGACCGTGGTAGGAAAGCCATTTGAAAATCTTGATCCCGCCGCAGCTCTGCTCGAGAAAACTGGACACAACCAGCAAGCCATCGAGTTCCTCGAGAAATTGGTTCAGTCCGCTCCGTGGGATCCCTCGTACCAACTGCGCCTTGCCAAGGCGCAACTGGCCGCCGCGTCAAACGCGGCTGCTGCCCCGCAGTCGCTGGCACGCGTGGCCGACAATCCCGCAGTTCCTTACCCACTCCGAATCCAGGCGGCAGAATCGCTGGCGGGCCGCATTCGTAGCGATCTCGGCAGCGGAGAATTGAACCTGCTTGCGGGAGACCCAAAACGCATTCTGCCAACCGATGGGGATAAGTTCTACTTTTATGAAGCTCGCATCATGGCGACCCAGAATCTTTCCGACGCCAGGGGCAGACTCGAACTCCTGAGCCATTGCGTGATCGATTTTCCGCGGCGCGACGAAGCGCGCATTCCGCTCTTCGAATCCGCGGTCCGCCTGCAGGCAAACGAGTTCGCTCTCGGTGTGCTCCAGCCAATACTTACGACCCAGATCTCGGCTGGCTCAGTCGCGCGTCAGCAGTCCGGCGAGGCACAGATGACGGAAGATCAAGAGGAAGGCACGGAGCCCACAGCAACGACTCAGGTCGCGTCTCGAACCTCGCGCGCCCAGCAGGCGCGGATCGCCAACATGGTGGGTGACACCTTCTTTCGGCTCAATCAGCCTGCCGATGCCATACCCTACTTTGAGACGGCTCGGCGCCTCGACTCCTCCCCAACGGAACGAAGCAAACTGCGCCTTAAGATTGAAGACACGCAAGCCATGCTTCGAGTGCAAACCCAGAACGCCAGCCGTCGCCCCGTTCTGCATGATGCTCTGGAGCAGGATCACCTCGTCCGCCCCAGGCTCCCGCTTCGTGAACTGCCGAAGGCGATGCCATCGAGCAAGGGAGGTACGCAGCTGTGAAGTCGGTCATGCTCTCACTCGTGATTGTGGCCACGGCTGCCGCCGGCATTGTTGGAGCAGGCTACCGCCGCTCGGCCCCAACCCCACCCGCGGCACTGTCGCACTACATGCCTTCAGGGCCCCTGCTCTATCTGGAGGCCAAGGACTTTTCGGCTCTGCTTGCGAATTGGAATGCCTCCCCCGAGAAGCAACGCTGGGTGGGCAGCGGTAACTACGAAGTCTTTTCGCGCTCCCGGCTCTTCCTTCGCCTGAAGGGAGCCTGTGACCAATTTGCCGCGGCTGCTGGTTTTCCGCCCGATATGAACTTCCTCGGACAAGTTGCCGGAAGCCGCACTGCTCTTGCCGTCTATGACATCGGCAACCTGAATTTCCTCTACATTACCCAGTTGCCCTCCGCCAAGTCCGTGCAAACCATCCTTTGGCAGGGCCACGCCAACTTTGAGTCCCGCAGCGCTGGAGGAATCCAGTTTTACATACGCCGCGATCCCCAGTCGCAACGTGAAGTCGCCTTCGCCATCGCTGGCGACTACCTGCTGTTGGCCACCCGCGAAGATTTGATCGCCGGCGCTTTGCAACTGATCTCCGGAACTCAAGATCGTAGCGTAGAAAATGACCCTTGGTGGAGTGCGGCAGTTCACTCTGCAGGCCCAGCCGGGGATGTCCGGATGGTGCTGAATCTGGAGAAAATTGTCCCCAGTCCGTACTTCCGCACCTACTGGGTCCAGCAAAACATCACCGACCTCAAGCAGTACTCGGCTGCAATCTCGGACCTGTATCGCTCTGGCGCCCAATATCGGGAAGAACGCGTCTTATTAAAAAAGGTCTCCACTTCGCCAACTCCCGGCGCGAATGTATCGTCAGATTCCCAAGCGCTAGGTGATCTGGTCCGACTGGTTCCCGAAGATGCCGGACTCTATGAAGCACATGCCCAACCCGACGCCGAGGCTTGTCTGGATTTGCTCGAGTCCAGGCTGCTTGCTCCGCATCTTGGCCCAGCAACACCCTCGCACCTCGCGCCTCCTGCGCCGATCGGCGGCGCAGACGTGGGCACCAGCGCCGATCTGGAATCCCGCATCGATCAGCCCGTCGCGCGACGGTCAGAGGCTCCATCAGGCCTGCTTGCCATGAAGAATCTGCTCTCTCAAATGCCGCTCGCGGCCGCCTTGGAGATTCAGTCCACCGATCGGGAAAAAAGTGGCGTCTTCGTGCAATTTCACACTGTCCTCGTCCTCGACGGCACCAATGATTGGAACGAGCCGGCTGTGGAGTCTGCACTGGTAGAGGCATTGGGTCCGGCGCTCACGGCGAGCCAGTTGGGCGTGTCTTGGCAGACGAAATCTGGATATAAGCAACTGGATGGCCTCCTGCCCTTGGCAGTCTCGGTGCGCGGTAAGGATCTGCTCCTCTCCGACGACGCGGCCGCTTTGGAAAAAGTGCTGGCCAACTTCAGCCGCAAAACCGAGCCGAGTGAAGCAACTTACCTCGGCGGCTTCTCCCACGCCCGCGAGCGCGCCAACTTCGCCCTCCTTGCCGGTGTGGTTGACCGGCCGTATGCGGCGGGCGGAGACGCGGGCACGCGCCAGCCGCAGTTCTTCGCTGACAACCTCGGCAGTCTCAGTTCGACTCTGGGTGGCGTTACCTCGGAGAAGATCGCCGTGCGTAGCGACCAGAATACAGTTCGCCAAACGGTAACTTACCAATGGTCAGAGTGAAGCGGCGGCTGCAGTGGTCGGGACTTCTTGCGCTCTTTCTGGCAATCAGTGTTCCCATCCCTTCCGCGCTGGGCGCCCCGCAATCCACAGCGAGCCGGTTCGGCCAGTCCGCAAGCCAGCTTCTAGGCAACGAATTTTCGCAAAACGATATTTCCTACCTTCTTCTCGACGCCAACACCGGCGCAATTCTGGCATCGAACTGGAAAGACCTGCAGGCCCCGATCCCGCTCGGCTCGCTGGTGAAACCCTTCACCGCACTGGCCTTTGGAGAGCGCCACGCCCTCCGCTTTCCTCGACACTTTTGCGCTGGTTCCAGCGGCGGATGCTGGCTTCCCCGCGGCCATGGCGAAATGGACCTGACCCACGCCATCGCATACTCCTGTAATTCGTACTTCCGCTTTCTTACCCAGAGCATGACATCCGCGGACCTGGCCCCGATCGCCTCCGAATTTGGCTTCGAGCCTCCGCCGGCGGACATCTCCAGTCCGGCGCTGGCTGGCTTGGGCGATTCGTGGAGAGTCTCGCCTTCCAGGGTTGCTTACGCTTATCTTGAACTGGTTCGACGCCGCGATCAGCCCGGCGTGGCGCCGCTCATCGAGGGTATGCGGGAGTCCGCACTGGTGGGCACTGGCGCTGCGGTGGATCGCTCGTTGGCGCGCACGAATGCTCTGGTAAAGACGGGAACCGCAGCTTGTACCCATCGCCCTCGCGCGCCCGGAGATGGATTTGTGGTTGCCATGTCGCCGGCCGACCATCCCAAGATCTTGCTTATGGTTCGCGTGCACGGGGTTCCTGGAGCCAGGGCCGCCAAAGTAGCCGGCGCCATGTTGCACCGGCTCGAGGAGTGACTCAGAATGACCAAGCCTTCCGGGATCGCCCTTTGTTTCTGCCTCCTCGCAGGCTCGCTGGCTCGGGCGCAGGATGTGCACATCGGGGTTCTCGGGCTCTTCCACCCAGGGCAATTCAGGCTTCGCCCCGCCGAAGGTTCCGCTCTGATTATCCACGCTGGCTCCGATTCCTTCGTACTGGAAGGCAGTTCGAGCCTTGACGCAGCGGAGTTCCGGCTATTGCAAGACGCGGTGGTCGTGACCATCGGAACTCACACCAAGCGTGTGCATGAAATTCGCATTTCCGGCAGGATGGGCGCGCCGTGCGAGTTTCTGCTATCGGTTCCGGGCAAGATCACCCGGCGCTATCAGGGCATCCTCGAGATTAAATCTGCAGATGGCGCGCTCGTTGCCGACATTCAAATGGACCTGGAGACGGCGGTAGCTTCGGTTGTAGCGGCCGAGAGTATTGCCGGCACGCCACTCGAGGCTGAGAAAGCCCAGGCGATCGCCGCCCGCTCCTATTTCGTTGCCGGCCCCAGCCGTCATCACAACTTCGATTTCTGCGATACCACGCATTGTCAGTTTTTGCGTGAGCCTCCCGGCGTCGACACGGTCGCTGGCCGAGCCGCCTCCGCCACCCAAGGCCTGGTGTTGACCTACAACGGCCGGCCCATCGCCGCTATGTACACCCGCAGTTGTGGTGGCCGGACCTACACCCCGGACCAGCTTGGCATGGCGACCCGCGGCTACCCGTACTTCAGCGTCGAATGCCCATATTGCCGGCGGCATCCCGTCCATTGGCAGACCCGAATCTCCGCGCAAGACGCTGGTTTCCTGCAACCGCCCAACGAAACTGCACGCTTACGACTGGACCGCCGCCTCGGCTGGGAGGCGATTGCAAGCAACGACTTCTCCCTCACTCCAGACGGTTCGAGTGTGATCGTAGAGGGAACGGGCGGTGGGCACGGCATCGGCCTCTGTCAGGCTGGATCGAAGGCGATGGCGGAACAAGGGCAGCCGTTCGATCGAATCTTGATGCATTACTACCCAGACACGACGCTGGCCAGCATCGTTGCCAGGTAAGGTTCTCACCCGCCCGGCCAGGCATCCTCCAGCCGATTTCTGCTAGCCGTCGACGCTCGGTTTGACGTACGCTTGACCCGCACGCTTGCGTGGCAGCAGGCCGACATAAAACACACACACTCCTGCTGGCCGGCGGCCGTTCCGGTTCATGCCTGGGCGCGAATGGGTGCTAAGAAGCTCTTACTCGCCTGCAATGAATGGCGCCATCGCTGGGGTAGCAAGAGGTCGAAGACTCCTGAGCATGAAGACCAACCTTCGGCTGGTACCGGGTGCCGCTGCCTTTGCGCTTGTTCTCCTGATCTTTGCCGATCGCTTTCTGATCGCGCTTCCTTTTCCCATTCTGCTGATTGGACGCTGGGTGTTCATCGCCGCCTTTGCCGCCGTCGCGGTGCAGCGGCGCTCGCTCACTACCTGGATTTTCTTTTCGATGGTCGCTGGCGCCGCGATCGGCCACGACTGGCCGCAGGTCGGCGTGAATCTCCGCGTGGCCGGGTTGATCTTCCTCCGGCTGATCAAGACCATCATTGCGCCCCTCATATTTGCCACCCTGGTCAGCGGTATCGCATCCCACTCCGACCTCAAAAAGGTCGGCCGCATGGGCATCAAGGCCTTTATCTATTTCGAGGCGGTGACGACTCTGGCCCTCATCATCGGCCTCACCGCCATCAATCTGAGCCGAGCCGGAGTGAATGCGCAACTCCCTGCCACGGCGGTTGAGCCGGTTCAGCTGCAAAAATCAACCGGCACCGACGTTCTGCTCCACGTTTTTCCCGAGAACATTGCTAAGTCCATTGCCGAGGAACAAGTACTCCAGGTCGTCGTGTTCAGCATTCTGTTTGCCATCGCCCTGGCCATGGTGCGCGAAGACCGGCGCCGAACCATGCTGGCTTTCACCGACAGCCTGACCGAAATCATGTTCAAGTTCACGAACCTCGTGATGTACCTGGCTCCGATCGGCGTGGGCGGCGCCATCGCCTATACCGTGGCCACCACCGGCCTCGGCATTCTTTCGAATCTGGGCATGCTGTTATTGACTCTCTACGGGGCGCTGTTGGTTTTTGTCTTCGGAGTGTTGCTGCCCATCGCGTGGCTCACTGGGGTCCCCATCCGCAGGTTCTGGGCAGCGGTCGCAGAGCCGGTCACGATCGCCTTCGGAACCGCTAGTTCGGAAGCCGCGCTGCCCTCTGCTATGGAAGCCTTGGAGCAACTCGGTGTTCCGCGCAGAATCGTCGCGTTTGTCCTTCCCACTGGCTACAGCTTCAACCTCGACGGCAGCACGCTCTACCTGTCGCTGGCCTCCATCTTCGTGGCGCAGGCCGCGGGAATCCACTTCAGCCTGGGAAAACAATTGCTGCTGGTTGGAACACTCATGCTCACCAGCAAAGGCGTCGCGGGAGTCTCGCGCGCCGGACTGGTCATCCTGCTGGGAACGGTCGGCTCGTTTGGCCTGCCCACCGAACCTGTCTTCATTCTCTTCGGGATTGACCAATTGATGGACATGGCTCGCACTTCTGTGAATGTGCTCGGAAACTGCCTGGCTACGGTTGTGGTGGCTCGGTGGGAAGGCGACTTCAATCCGGCAACCGTCCCAAGCCCGCCTGTCGCAACCTTGGCCGGCGAGCCTTAGGCCGCCGCTTTCCCAAATTCTTTGTGACTCAGCGCAACTCTCCACTTCCGTATCGAGGACGCCTCGCTCCCTCACCAACTGGATTCCTTCATGTCGGCCACGCCCTGACCTTCGCCGCCGCCCACCACAGAGCCCGTTCCGCGGGTGGGGTCTTGGTCTTCCGCAACGAAGATCTCGACCCGCAGCGGTCCCGCTCCGGATTTGCGGATGCCATGATCGAAGACCTGCTGTGGCTCGGCATTGACTGGGATGAGGGTTTTGGCCGCGGAGGGCCCTTTGCGCCCTACTCGCAGAGCGAGCGCCGTGAGCATTACCTCGCCGCATGGCGAAAACTTCGCGACCTGGGCGCAATCTATCCCTGCAGTTGTTCGCGTAAGGATTTGGCCACAGTCGCGGCAGCTCCCAACGAGGTGGATGACGAGCCAATCTACCCCGGAACCTGTCGCGGCAGGATGGATGGCCCGTCATTCGAACGCCCAGCTGGAGTGAATTGGCGTTTTCGCGTGCCCGACGGAGAGTCGATTCACTTTGACGACCTGCATCTCGGCCCACAGGCGTTCGTCGCTGGGCGAGACTTCGGGGACTTCGTAGTCTTTCGTCGTGACGATGTCCCTGGGTATCAGTTGGCCGTGGTCGTGGATGATGCAGCGATGGAAATCACCGAGGCGGTGCGGGGTTCGGATCTGCTCAAGTCGACAGCCCGGCAAATCCTGCTAGCTCGTGCTCTACAAGTTTCTTCGCCTTCCTTTTATCACTGTGATCTCGTCCGCGACGACTCCGGCATCCGCCTGGCGAAGCGACATGACAGTCTCAGCATTCGTGCGCTCCGGCGCCAGGGTTGGACTCCACAGCAGGTGTTGGACTTTGCCAGGCGAGGTGTTCGCTAAATCGGTCACCCACTCCACCGACAGGAAAAGGGCGGCCCAGGAAGCCGCCCTTCAGAACGTTCCAAGCGCTGCGATCTAGAACAACGCCGTCGGCCGTCGGCTCCAATTCTTACCTTTTTCCTTCGCGATGCCCTCCATGTCCTTCACATAGGCGCCCGCCTGCGTCAGCACGTGATGCAGATCATTGCCGATGCTGATGAACGTGAAGCCCTTCTCGAGGAACTCACCCACCCGCGCCGTCCCAAACAGGAACAGCCCGAGGATGACCTTATTCTTCCGCGCATGCTCGATCAGTTTCTGCGTGGCAGCGCCCAGTTCGGGCGAGGTGTACATGTGCGGGAACTCGTACTTCTCGTACAAGCCCATCGACATGCACAAATCATTCTGCCCCAGGAAAAGAATGTCGACGCCGGGCACTGCAGCAATCTCCGCAATATTTTCGATGCAGGAAGCGGTTTCCACTTGCAGCGCCACGATTCCGTTGTTGTTAAAATTGCCGGCATAGCCCAGCAATCCATCCCGGTTCATACTGCGTTGCGGAAAGTAAACCGACCGCGTGCCCACCCGCGGATACTTCGCGCAACTCACCGCCTGGCGGGCTTCATCCGCTGTATTAATATAGGGAATCAGAACGCCATCGGCGCCCAGGTCCAGTGCCTGCTGAATTCCCGGCCGGTCATCATAGCCTCCCACTCTCACCAGGGACTTCGCACCGCCGTTTGCGATCCCGCTCAGCATGGCGGACAGCTTTTCATAGTTCATCGGGCCGTGCTGCGTGTCGACCAGCAACCAGTCGTACCCGCTATGGGCGAGTTGCTCGGCGACGGTTGGGCTGTGGGCATTCAGAAAGAGCCCCATCTTGGGCTTGCCCTCACGCAGCTGTTGCTTGAACTCAGTGCCACTCAGCGTGGCTTCGGCCATATCAAAATCCTCCTCAAAGGCTGCTTGAAATCTGCTTAGTGTAACCCACAGGGCTTCGAGCCCATCGGCTCCAGCCAGGTAAATTTCGCGTGAATGTGTCCCACAGTCAGTCTACACGCATATAATTGCTCACCATTTCGAAGTAGGAGTTTGACGTATGCGGTGGACCCCAGGTGGTCGTAGCGAAGACTTGGAAGATCGCCGCAACCAGGGCGGCGGCATTCATATTGGAATTGGCGGATTCCTCATCCTGCTGATTCTCAGCGTGGTTTTCAAGAGAGATTTCTTTTCCTTAGTGGGCGGTGGGCAAGCAATCTCGCCCGGTACCACAACCACCCAGGTCGATCCCGCGCGGGACGCGCGCGAGGAACCCTTGGTTGAATTCGTATCTTTCGTGCTCGACGACAATCAGAAAACCTGGGCCAACATTCTGCAAGCGCAGGGAATCCCTTACCAGCACGCCAAGCTGGTCTTGTTCCGCGATTACACGCAATCCGGTTGCGGCGCGGCAGAATCCGCCACTGGCCCTTTTTACTGTCCCGCCGATCAGAAGGTCTATATCGATCTCGGTTTCTACGACGAGTTGCAGCGGCGCTTCGGCGCTCCAGGTCAATTCGCCCAGGCCTACGTTCTCTCCCATGAGATCGGACACCACATCCAGAACCTTCTTGGGACTGAACGCAAGGTCCGCTCTCTGCGCCAAACCAACCCGGGCGCGAGCAACGCGCTTTCGGTCAGAATGGAACTCCAGGCCGACTGCTTCGCGGGAATCTGGGCCAAGACCACCCAGCAACGGAGCCTCCTCGAAGCCGGAGATGTAGAAAGCGCCATGGGTGCCGCTGCCGCCGTCGGCGATGACCGCCTCCAAAAAATGGCCACCGGACATGTCAGCCCCGAAACCTTCACCCACGGAAGCTCCGAGCAACGCATGCAGTGGTTTCAACGCGGGATGACCGGCGGCACCATCGACTCCTGCGATACCTTCCAATAGCGGCCAAATCGCGGGCTGCCGTGCTCGGTCAGGCTTGGGTCCTGATCTATGGTCATCTTCGGCTGGACACGGGTTTTCTGATACCTTTCCCTTGCGCCCGCACTGTCTCGCGCAGCCCGCGGCCGGTCCGCGGCCCAACCGAACCTGTGGAAACGACCGATAAAGCTCGTCCTGGTTTTCAGGAAATCCTGGGCAAACCAATCCGCGATCTCGGATTGAAGCTCGAGGGCTCGCCGGTGGAGCGATTCGTCAACCAGCTCTACAAGGAACTCGCTCAGAAGGGAATCACAAAATTTCGTCCCCCTTGCTATCTCACCGACGAGTGGGGTTGTCCCTCGGGCGAACCCATCATCGGTATTCCGTTTTATCTCGCAAATCCGGAGTTGGCTTCCCTCGAGCGCGAGATGAATGATCTGGAAGATGCCCGCGAGATTATGATGTATCTAAGGCATGAAGCCGGGCATGCCTTCAACTATGCGTACAAGCTGTACCGCAATCCCGAGTGGAAGCAATTGTTCGGTCCATTTCGTCGGCCCTACCGCGACAACTATCGTCCCGTGCCTTTTTCGCGGGAACATGTGCGGCATCTCGCGGGTTGGTATGCCCAGAAACACCCGGACGAAGACTTCTCCGAAACCTTTGCCGTGTGGCTCACTCCGCGTTCCAATTGGCGGAAAAAATATAAGGGCTGGGGCGCACTCGCAAAACTGCGCTACATGGACCGCATTGCCCGCGAGCTGGGCAACGTCGAACCGTTGCGCCGGCGTGGAGCTCCCGATGTAACGGTCGACGAAATGGACTCCACGGTCGGCGAGTTCTATCGGCAGACCGTTGCCGAGGCGACTCCGATTGTGGACTTGGCACTGGATACAGACTTGGTGGATATTTTTAATGTATCGAAGCGGAAGAAGACCGTCCGGTTAGCTCAGGAATTTGTCCATCAACACCGCAAAGCCATCGTGGACAAAGTTGCTTACTGGACAGGGATGCAGCGGCCGCTGGTGAAGCAGTTGATGGAAGCGATTGAAAAGCGCATTGGCGATTTGGGCCTTCGCGCTGATCCGAGCCGGGAGTCCGAACATCTGGCAGAGTTGACTGCCTACGCGACGGCCCTGGCCATGAATTACATGATGCGCGGGAAATTCGTACAGCCATAGGCAGGGCGCTTCGCGGACGACTGCGAGCCAGCCGGGATGGAGTCCGATGAACGGCAGCAAACTCAAAATCGCCGTGCTCTACGATATCTGGGGAGACGAACCCGCTCCCGACGAAACCCGAGAGTCCAAGCCCGCTGGCCGGAAGACCAAAGTTTCCAAGAAAAAACGGCGTGAAAAAGAAGACCGCGAAGAAATCTTCGAGGCCCTCGAGAAACTGGGCCACGAACCTTTCTATCAGGTCCTTGATGGAACCCCGCAAAGCCTCCAGAACCTCGGAAAGTGCGGCGCCGAGCTGGTCTTTAATCTCACCGAGTCCTTTGCCGGCGACGATACCAAAGAAATGAACGTCGCCGCCTACCTGGATCTGCTGGATATTCCGTACACCGGCGCGGGGCCTCATGCCCATATCCTCGCCCAGGACAAGGCCATCGCCAAAAAAATGTTCGCCTTCCACGGCATTCGCACGCCCTACTTCGCCACTGCCTACAAAGGTCGAATCGAACATGCCCACAATATTGAGTTTCCCCTGATCGTGAAGCCTTCGTCGGAAGATGGATCGATCGGCATCAATCAAGACGCAGTCGTCGAGAGCGTCAAGGAATTGATGGAGCGTGTGCAATACATCCAGGATGAATTCGACCTGCCCGCGTTGATCGAAGAGTACATCGAGGGCCGCGAAATCTATTCGGCCATTCTCGGCAGCTACGAATATGCCGAAGCTTTGCCGCTGGTGGAAATCGATTTTTCCAAGCTTCCCAAGGGCACTCCCAGGATCGCCAGCTACGACGTGAAATTCGAAAAAGATACCGAGGTCTACAAGCTCACCAAGTCCGAGATCGTGGAAGACCTCGACGAAAAAACCGTTGCCCGCCTGCACGAAACAGCCCTGGGCGCCTACCGTGCCGTGAAGCTACGCGACTATGGCCGCATCGACATGCGCCTCTCCAGCAAGGGCGAGGTTTTTGTGATTGAGGCGAACCCCAATCCGTGGCTCTCGAGCAAGCACGAATTCGCAATGGCGGCCAAGGCGTCCGGACGCTCCTACCCTCAACTGATTGGCGAGATCGTCGAACTCGCCATGAACCGGCATCGCGAACGCCGCCCGGCCCCCGTCCCGCAGGAATAGTTTCTTGCTAAGCGCTGGTCTCCAGCGACATCTGGCCTGTATAGATCGCCATGCCAACCACCGCGTCAATCTGCATCGCGTGAAGTTGCTGTACTTCGTTGTGCGCGCAGATTCCGCCTGCCACCATCAGTTTCTTCGAGGTCGCGGATCGCAGTCGCCGTGCGGCATCCATCGGAAACCCCTGCAGCAATCCCTCGGTATCCACGTGGGTGTAGAGAAATGCATCGCAATACGACTCAAGCGCGTGGATCATCTCCACTGGGTCGAGCGCCGTTTGTTCACGCCACCCCCGCACGGCAACGTACCCATTCTTGGTATCAATCGCGAAGGTCAGATGTTCAGCGCCGATTAACTTCGCCGCGTCCTTGGCGAACTCTCGATCAATCGTGCCTTCGCGCACAAGTGCCGAACCGAGAATGACGCGAACCGCCCCTCGATCCAGCAGGGCGCGCGCACCCTCCAGAGAACGTACCCCTCCACCCACCTGGCACGGCAGACGCCCAACAAAGTCCTCGATCAGCGAGGCATTCTCTCCCTGCCCGGTGGCAGCATCCAGATCAATCAATTGCACCAGTGGAAACTTGTGAAACTTTCGCACCCACGCGTCAACGTCTGAGAACTCAAGTGCCAGACGTTCGCCTTGCACTAGCTGCACGATCTTTCCACCCATCAGATCAATCGATGGGATCAGCATGGCCACCTCACTGGAATCCGATCGCACTGCAGAGTTTGTTTAATCTCCGCAATGGTCGTGTGCCCATAGTGGAGGATCGAAGCCGCCAACGCCGCATCCGCGCAACCATCTCGGAAAACCTCCACAAAGTGGCGGCAACCGCCCGCGCCTCCGGAACCAATCACCGGGATCTGCACGACACCGGACACCCGCCGCGTTAAGTCGCAGTCAAAGCCCGAAGCAGTCCCATCGCGATCCATCGAGGTGAGCAAAATCTCGCCGGCCCCTCGCGATTCGCACTCCAGCGCCCAGGCAACGGCATCTCTTCCAGTGTCGATGCGCCCACCGCTGACATACGCATGATAGGAACCGTCCGCCGTGTGCTTTGCGTCGATTGCCGCCACGACTGCCTGCGATCCGAATTGCTCCGCAATCCTCGTGATCAATTCTGGTTCGCGCAAAGCCGCCGAATTGATGCTGACCTTATCCGCCCCAGCGTCGAACACCATGCAGGCATCGCTGAGCGTGCGAATGCCGCCCCCAACCGTGAATGGGATGAAAAGCTGGCATGCGGCCCGGCGCACGGTTTCCAGCAAGGTTTTACGGTGCTCGTGTGTCGCGGAAATGTCCAGCATAACGATTTCGTCCGCGCCCGCCTCACTGTGAGCAGCGGCCAATTCCGCCGGGTCGCCCGCATCGCGGAGATTCTCAAACTGCACGCCCTTCACGACCCGTCCGCCATTCACATCGAGACAGGCGATGATGCGTTTGGTCAGCATTTCACTGCGCAGAAGTTAGCCAGGATCTGCAGGCCCATGCTTCCGGATTTCTCCGGGTGGAATTGCACTCCAAACACCCGCTCGCATTGGACCGCAGCCGAGAATTCTCCGCCATATTCTGATGTGGCGCAGGTTTGCGGCCTCACTCCAACTCGGAACGAATGTGTGAAGTAAACGAAACTGTCATTGGGCAAACCAATCAGGATTTGCGATGCGCATCGGAGGCTCAGCTGGTTCCAGCCCACGTGCGGCGATTTCACGGCGGCAGGGAAGCGCTCACAACATCCCTGCAGCAGCCCCAGACCGGCCACAGCGGGCGCCTCTTCGCTGCCCGGGAAGAGCCACTGCATACCAAGACAAATGCCCAGCAGTGGTACGCCACGCTGCACCGCTCCCGAAATGGCCGACTGCAATCCGGATTCTCCCAGGGTTGCCGTGCGCGAGAAGTGCCCCACACCCGGCACAACGATCCGTTTCGCTTTGGCAACAACCGCAGGGTCGGCAGTAACGACCGCCGCCGCTCCCACCCGTTCGAATGCCCGCTTTACCGAAGTCAGATTGCCCGCTCGGTAGTCGACGATCGCAACCGTCATAAGACTCCCTTCGTACTGGGCAAGAGCCGCTTCATTCGCGCATCTCGCCAGCAGGCCGCGCGTACAGCACGCGCGAACGCTTTAAATAGCGCCTCGATCTTGTGATGGTTCGACCGCCCATACATCACCCGCACATGGACGCTCGCCCGGGCCCCTCGGGCGAAGCCCTCGAAGAAGTCGTGAACCAGTTCAGATTGCAGGTCCCCGACAAGCCGCACGCGCACCTTCGTATCGACCACGGTCGATGTTCGTCCGCAGAAATCAACCGATGCCATTCCCAGCGTTTCATCCATCGGCATCAGGAAGTAACCGGCGCGCAGGATCCCGCGTTTGCTGCCGAGTCCGGCCTCGAATGCCTGCCCCAGCGCGATGCCCACGTCTTCCACCGTGTGGTGCTGGTCCACCTCGAGATCGCCTTTGGCATGCAGGTCCAGATCGAACCCGCCGTGATGGGCAAACAGCTCCAGCATATGATTGAAAAACTGAATCCCGGTGGAAATGCGGTATTTACCTCGCCCATCGATGTTGAGCTGGACACGGATATCCGTTTCCTTAGTAGGCCGGTGGATGGCGGCGCGTCTCATCGCGAGAGCTCCCGTTTCAGAATTCCGAATGCGGTCAAGGCCACGCCGAGAGCTTCAATCAAGCATTTGGTTTGCTGGGCCGAGCCTACCGTGACTCGTATGCAGCCTTCACACCCGGGATCCTTGGAACGATCGCGCACAAGAATTCCCTGCGAGCGCATGGCGCGAACCAGTTCAGAGTGCAGCTTGCCAACATGAAGCAATACGAAGTTTGCCCGGCTCGGCCAGAATCGCACTCCCCACTCCCGCAGTTGATCTTGCAACTTCTCCCGGTTCTGCCGTACCTGGGCGGCATACGTGAGAACGTATTCGTCATCCTGGAGCGCGGCTGGCAGGCATGCCAACGCCACTCCATTGACGCTATAAGGTGAAGCCATCCGGCGAACTGAAGCAATCACACTCGCATCTCCGGCAAGCACGCCGACTCGAAGCCCGGCCAGCCCATACGCTTTCGAAAAAGTGCGAGCCACCACAAGATTCGGTGCCGTTCGCCACTGGCCAAGCAGTGTCTCCCCAAAGAACTCGAAATAAGCCTCATCGACCAGCACGGCTGCCCGCGGCGCCGATCGCGCTACTTCCAGCAAGATCTCCGGCTCAACCACCGTTCCCGTGGGATTGTTGGGATTGGCAATCACGATCAGCCGCGTTTTCTCCGAGATCGTCCCCAGCAAGTCTTGGGTTGGAATTTCAAAGTCGTCCGACGCCTGTACTTTGACGATCTTCGCTCCCGTTGCCGCTGCGAACAGCTCGTACATGGCGAAGGTCGGCACCGGAATCAGGACCTCGTCCTCCGGCTCCAGGTACGTCTCACACAGAAGGTGAATCGCCTCATCGATGCCGTTCGTGAGCAGCACCTCCTCCGGCGCCAGCTGCCAATGCTCTGCGATCAATGCCTCCACCGGTTCCCGCTCCGGGTACCGCGCCAGCTGCTCACCTCCGATCGAGCGAAGACACTCAAGAACCCGTGGCGAGCAGCCCACCGTGTTCTCGTTAAAGTCGAGGCGCAGTCCTTCTCGCCCGGCAAGCGGTGGGTGATATGACGGCAGCGTCGAAACCGACAACCGTGGATTAAGCAACTCCGCACCTCACCCGGACGGATTCCGCATGTGCCTGCAAGCCTTCGGTCTCGGCAAGCGTCGTGATCGTTGTGCGCAGGCGCGCCAGCGCCGGCTGAGTCAACTCCTGCACCGTGATCACCTTTACAAAATCGAGAACGCTCAGCCCGCCTCGAAAGCGTGCCGCCCCGCCCGTGGGCAAAACATGATTCGGACCCGAAGCGTAGTCCCCGGCCGCTTGCGCCGAGTACTCTCCTACGAAGATGGAGCCGGCATTGCGGATCCTCGACACCATCTCCGCTTCCACCGTAATGTGCTCCGGAGCAATGTCATTCGACCATTCGACTGCCTCGTCGCTCGACTCCGCAATCAATACGCATCCATTGCGCCGGAGCGCCTGCGTTGCGATGCGATTGCCCTCGGCCTGACGCGCGCACTCTTCCGCGACCCTCTGCGCCAGCTTGCGCTCTACCGTTAAAAAAATCGCAACCGTTTCCGGATCATGCTCGGTCTGGGCAACGAGATCTGCAGCGATGAAATCCGCGCGCCCGCGATCCGCCAGGATCAGCACCTCGGTCGGCCCCGCCAGAAAATCAATCGCACAGTCGAACGCCACCATTCGCTTCGCAGCCGTGACAAAGGTGTTGCCAGGCCCTACGATCTTGTCGACTCGCGCGATGCTCGGCGTGCCCCAGGCTAGCGCCCCCACGGCATGTGCTCCTCCCACCCGGTAGACGTGCGGGACCTCGAGCATCCACGCGGCGGCCAACACTTCGTTCGCCGGGCGGGGAGAAGCCACACAGATCTCCTCAACACCCGCCACCTGCGCGGGAATCACTGTCATCAGGACACTCGATAAAAGCGGATATCGACCACCGGGCACATAACAGCCAACCGCCCTCAGCGGTCGAATGACTTGACCGAGCGATACGCCCTTCCGGCTGACGCTAAACTCGCGCGGCTTCTGCCGGCAAGCAAACTCCCGAATATTGCGTGCCGCCGCCTCGAGACTCTGACGCACAGCTGGTTTTGTCAGGTGCCACGCTGCTTCAAGTTCCGCTCGGGACACTTCAATGCCTTGCCGGGGGCCCAGTCCGTCCCATTGCTCTCCGAACCGGCGCAGCGCTCGATCGCCCTCTTTCCGAACCGCATCCAAAATCTTCCGTACGCTCGGCTCAACCGACTGCACCCTCCCACCCCGAGCTGCCAACCGTTTCACGCATCGCGCCGCCGCCGCGCCCTCGAAGATTCGCATCACAGCACCACCTTGTTCAGGGGGTATTCCACGATTCCCTGGGCCTGCGCCTGGGTAAGGCGCGGAATCACTTGCCAGGCTTCCGACTCCTCGATCACCGTATTCACCGCGACCCACTCGCTGTCGCTAAGGGTTGAAATGGTGGGGTTCTTCAGCGCCGGGAGAACGGCCAGAACTCCATCCAGGTGCTCTTTCCGCACGTTGAGCATCAGGCCGACCCGGTTCTGCGCGGCCATCGCGCCCTGCAACATCAGTGCCAGGTTTTCAATCGTCTGGCGCCGCTGTGCATCGCACCACGCATTGCGGTTAGCGATAATCTGCGTGTTCGACTCGAGTACCGTTTCGAGTATCCGAAGCCGGTTGGCCTTCAGCGAGTTCCCGGTTTCGGTCACCTCGACAATACCGTCGGCTAGCATGGGAGGCTTGATTTCCGTTGCGCCCCAGGAAAATTCAACTTTCACATCGATGTTTCGTGAGCAAAAAAACTCTCGGGTGACGCTCACCAATTCGGTCGCGATGATTCCGCCCGCTAAGTCTTCCGGCTTCTTGAACTGCGAATCCTCCGGAACCGCTAACACCCAGCGCACTTTTCCGCGGCTCTGCTTCGCATAAATCAGGTCGCTTACCGTCACCACTTCCAGTCCACTCTCAATCACCCAGTCGCGACCGGTGAGGCCGGCATCCAGGGCGCCATGCTCCACATAGCGCGCCATCTCCTGTGCGCGAATCAACACGCACTCAATTTGTGGATCGCTGGTCGCGGCCATGTACGACCGGCCGTTGGTGTACACCTGCAGCCCGGCGCGGGCAAACAGCTGGAGCGTCGCATCCTGCAGGCTGCCCTTGGGAATCCCGATGCGCAGCTTCATCTCTGCACCTCTCCAACCGGCGAGTTTTCCGGCAGAGCAACCCCGTCAATCTCTTCCAGGAAACACGAGCGGGTGCCAAGATGACAAACGACGCCCGGGCCTTCCACCACCACCCGAATCAGCAAGCTGTCCCGATCGCAGTCGGTGTGCATGGAAACCACGCGCAGCCGATTCCCCGAGGTTTCGCCCTTGGTCCACAGTTGACTGCGAGTCCGGCTGAAGAAAGTGACGTACCCCTCGCTCCGTGTCCGTTCAAACGCCTCATCGTTCATGAAGCCCAGCATCAGGATTTCGCCCGAATCTGCGTCCTGGATAACGGCGGGCGCCAACCCTTGCATTTTGTCGAAGTCAATTTCGATAGTCATGGTCAATCCCGTCAAAAATACGAAGCCCGCTGGCCTTGGAGGTCGCAGCGGGCTGAAGTTCCTAAGAGTGCTGGTCTATCTCAGACAGAGCCTCCCGCCCGCGCTCGATGCGCATGGTGATGATGGCGGTGATGGCGTGCGGTCAACATCTGCACTGAGCCTAGTGCCCAACCGCTGGTGCGTCAAACGAAATCCCGCGTCCGGTCATTTAAAATTCTGATGGGATGCATCCGACTCTTGCGTGCACGCTGCGGAACTGCGCCAATTCTCGTAACTGCTTTTCCTGTTAATCTCCGCAAGGCTCAATCGAAGCCAAAGGAGCAACTCTATGGAAGCCGGATCCCGACGCCGATGGTGGCACTGGCCGGGCATCTTCCTCATGGTTCTGGTTGGATTCCTGTTATCCGCCTGGGGAACGGCCGCGCTCTGGTTCGACTTCCCCCGCCAATCGTGGAAGCTCCCTCTGATCGCACTCTATCTGGTTTCCATGGTGATCGGCCTCCGCCTGGTTCACCGGTCCTGGCAACGCTTCGCAGTGGTCGCAGCAGGTTTCGTGATTGTCCTGAGCTGGTGGTTGTCCCTCAAGCCTTCCAACGACCGCAACTGGCAGGCCGATGTCGCGCAGACGCCGTGGAGTGAAACTCAAGGCAATTCAGTCACAATCCACAATATTCGCGACTGCGACTACCGCGCCGAGTTCGACTATACCTGCCGTTGGGAAACCCGCACCGTGGATGTCTCCAGGATTCAGGGCATGGACCTCTTTATTACTTACTGGGGCTCTCCCTGGATCGCGCACCCCATCGTTAGCTTCGAGATCGACGGTGAGAAGCCGGTTGCCATGTCCATTGAGACTCGCAAGGAAGTCGGTGAATCGTATTCCGCCATCCGTGGCTTCTTCCGCTACTATGAGTTGATTTACGTGATCAGCACCGAACGGGATGTCATCCGCCTGCGTACCAACTATCGCAAGGGAGAGGACGTCTATCTTTTTCATACCAAGGCTTCCCGGCAATTGGCCCAAGCCGTCTTTCGCGACTACCTCCGGAGCGCAAGTACGCTGCACAACCGACCGGAGTGGTACAACGCGGCCACCGACAACTGCACCACCAATGTCGCGCTGCACGTGAGACGAGCCGAGCACGGCGTCCTCCCCTGGGACTGGCGCATTTTGCTCAACGGCAAGTCGGATGAAATGTTGTATCAGGAGGGATACTTGGCCGGAGACCTTCCCTTTGCGAAGCTAAAAAAGGCGGCACTGATTAACCCTGCGGCCCGGGTTGCGAATGACGATCCAGACTTCTGGGTTCGCATTCGGCAGGGAAGGCCAGGCTTCTCAACCGTCTCAACCGTCTCAGCAGGCTCAAGTTCAACTGGTTACTGAGGAATGCTACCCCAATCGCCTCCTATAGAGGCATCAATGACCATCCATACCCACTGGGCACGCCGATGCCGGAGGAGGAATGAACAATCTCGAATTTACCGCCCTTGTGGGAGTGGGCTCGTTCACCGCGGGATTCCTGGGCGCACTGACCGGCTTGGGTGGCGGAGTTGTGCTGGTCCCCCTCCTCACCATCCTCTTTAAAGTCGACATTCGATATGCGGTGGGTGCGTCGCTGGTCTCTGTGATCGCGACCTCCTCGGGAGCTGCGGCGGCCTATGTGAAGGAAGGATTTTCGAACATCCGCATCGGCATGTTCCTCGAAATTGCTACCACCCTCGGCGCACTGTTTGGCGCGTTCCTCGCCGGAATTATCACCACCAAGGCAATCGGCATTATTTTCGGGGTGGTTCTGTTCTATTCCGCCTTCAGCTCGCTCAAGCAGCAGCGGGATGTCTACACCCACGACACACCCGACCCGCTGGCCACCCGGTTGCGAATGCACGGCGTCTATCCCTCGCTCACTGGCCCCCGGGAGTACCACGTGCACCGGGTGCCGGCCGGATTCAGCCTCATGTTCGGAGCCGGTGCGCTCTCCGGCCTGCTGGGCATTGGTTCGGGAGCCGTCAAGGTTCTCGCTATGGATCAGGCTATGGGCATTCCCTTCAAAGTCTCAACCACCACCAGCAATTTCATGATCGGCGTGACCGCCGCTGCCAGCGCTGGCGTCTACTTAAGTCGCGGCTACGTCGATCCCGGACTCGCTATGCCCGTGATGTTGGGCGTCCTGGCAGGTTCACTCACCGGCGCACGCATTCTCACCAAGACCAAAACACAGCAATTGCGATTGGTCTTCAGCGGTGTGATTGCGGTGCTGGGTGCCGAAATGATCTACCAGGCGCTGGCCGGAAAGATCTAGCATGTTCAAGATCGCCGATTGGACGGACCAGAAAGTCGAAGTCGTAATCGGGAATTTGCTTCGCGCCGGGGTTAGCATCGCCGCCACGGTGGTGCTTCTGGGAGCCGCCGTCTTTCTCGTCCGTCACGGCTTCGAGCACGCCAATTATCACGTCTTCGCCGGGGAGCCGAGCGACCTGCGGAACTTTCGCGGAATCGCGTGGGCCACGCTGCACGGTCGCGGCCGGGGCATCATCCAGCTCGGATTGCTATTCCTGCTTGCCACGCCCGTTGCCCGCGTCGCCTTTGCCGCCTTCGCATTTGCCATGGAGCGAGACTGGCTGTACGTCGTGGTCTCGACGATCGTGCTGCTTGTGCTCCTCTATAGTCTGATGGGCTCGGGCATCTAAAGCCGTTGCCGTATTTTCCAGCGGCTTACAGGCCCATCAGGTTCGGTGCGATTTTCGTATACCCTTTCTCCTGAGCCCAAAGATCCAGCGCAACCGCCGCAATTTCGTCCACCACCGGTTCCGCGAGTCCATTCCTGGTCAAGTCAATCGCCTTCAAATATTGATTGCAAGCGTCGCAACACTCCAGGCGAATGTAGTCGAATGCAGAGTCCGCAACGTATACCGGCAATTTATGATGATCTTCCTCTCCGCACCCTGCGCACAAGATCCTGCGGAACTCCCATTCGGTGAGGCAAAACGAGCAGACCAGCGAGCGCTTACCGCCATCACCCTGCTGGCGAAGCACCGTCAACCCGGGCTTCCGCCCACAAGCTGGGCAGAGACGTCCATCGGTCGTGTTGTTATTCGCAAGTGCTCGAGATTCCCACTCCGCGTAAGGTTGTAAAAAAGTTCGGACAAGTAGCGCCTCAGCCTCTCCCTTGCCGTGTTGCTGAACCCCTCTCACCCAAGCGTCCTCGAGGCAAGCCCGCCATTCCTGCGGGCTCCGGCCTTGCAGCGTGGCCGCGACATCCATCGTGGCTTGCGGCCCAACTCTGCGGATCAGGGCGAGAAATTCCTTGAACCGCGCCAGAAGCTCGGGTCGGCGCGCCGGGGTCGCCGAGCTCCAGTCCAATGGAGAGTCGCCGTTCCGCGATGCGGCCACCTCGCGGTAGATCTCTCCCTGGAAGACCAGTACGCGCTCGTAGAACTTGAGAATTTCCACGGACGCATCATGTGGCTGTCGAAGCACGCGCGTTCGTTCAAGGCGTCGCTCCCATGCAGCTTGTGCGATCGCGGGTTTCATCGCGGTCGATTATGACCCCGAGCTGGTGGCTCAGCAACCCACCGGACACCGTTCACGAACCGAAGCCAATCGTCCTTCGTCGTCTTTGATTGCTTCTTTCCGCACCACGTTGACACCCACGCACGCCAGTCGTATATTGCCGCATCGAGGTTCTGGCGGCCGGGTCTTCCTGCGAAAAAACGGCCGCACCCCTGTAACTGGATAAACGTCCCTGTAGTCCATCGCGGAGGCGTCAGTTCATGGAATTCTCCCGCAGGACCTTCCTTAAAGGCACTCTTCTCGGCAGCGCCGGTTTCTCAGCTCTTGGCTTCGATCTCCAGCCGGCCTACGCCCAGACCCAAGGTCTAAAGATCTCCCGAGCCTCCGAGACTCGCAGCACCTGTCCGTATTGCTCCGTGAGCTGCGGCATCATCATCTACACCCTGGGTGACAAAGCAAAAAATGCCATTCCCCAGGTCGTGCATGTTGAAGGTGATCCCGATCACCCCATCAATCGCGGCACCCTTTGCCCCAAGGGGTCCTCGCTCGAGCAGGACATCTTGAACGATCGCCGCCTGCTCAAGCCGCAGGTTCGTCGTCCCGGTTCCGACCACTGGGAGGACATCTCCTGGGACGACGCCTACAACGAGATTGCCCAGCGCGTGAAGAAGACCCGCGACGACACCTTCGTCGAGAAAGACGCGCAAGGCCGGACCGTGAACCGTTGTGAGGGAATGGCCTTCACCGGCGGCTGCACCGACACCAACGAGTTCAATTACCTGGCCGTTAAAAGCATGCGCAGCCTGGGGGTCTGCTACCTGGAAAACCAGGCTCGGGTTTGACACGGCCCCACGGTCTCCAGTTTGGGGCCAACCTTCGGACGCGGCGCGATGACCAATGGCTGGATCGACATCAAGAACACCGACTTGATGCTGATCATGGGCGGCAATCCTGCCGAAAACCATCCGTGCGGTTTCAAGTGGGCCATTGAAGCCAAGATCCACCGAAATGCGAAGACGATTGTTGTCGATCCACGCCTGACGCGCACCGCTGCCAACGCGGACCTTTACGTCCAGATTCGGGCCGGTTCCGACATAGCCTTCCTCGGCGGCCTGATCAGCTATGCCATCCAGAACAACCGGATTGCCAAGGATTACCTTACCCACTACACCAATGCCGCCTTCATCATCAAGGAAGGCTTCAAGCTCCCCGAAGATGGTCTGTATTCCGGCTTCGATCCCGCCACTCAGGTTTACGACAAGTCGACGTGGAATTACGAAGAGGGAGGAAACCTCGAAGGCAAGGCCGAGACTCATCCCTCCCAGGCTCCCTCTGCAAATGCGGACCGCAGCAAGCCGGCCCCGCCCATGCTGCCTCCGCACGTGGCGTACGACCTCTCCCTGCAGCATCCACGCTGCGTGTATCAGCTATTGAAGAAGCAATACGAGCGCTACACGCCCGCGATGGTGGAGCGCATCACCGGCATTCCTCAGGACCAATTCCTCAAAGCCGCAGACCTGTTCACCTCCATTCGTAAAGACGGCGACACGAAAAAGGTCGCGACCATCATCTACGCCGTCGGCTGGACGCAGCACAGCTTCGGTACCCAGATCATCCGCACCGCCGCCATGCTGCAACTCATTATGGGCAATGTCGGCCGTGCCGGCGGTGGCGTCAACGCGCTGCGCGGACACTCCAACATTCAGGGCGCCACCGATCTGGCTGGCATTTTCGACATCCTCCCCGGCTATCTGAAAATGCCGGGCCCCTCGGACGCCGACTTCGAGACCTACATAAAACGCATCACCCCCGCCGCCTCCAAGCCTGATCCCTGGGACTCCTTCAACTACTGGTCGAATACGCCGAAGTTCGCCGTCTCGTTCCTGAAAGCCATGTACGGCCCAGCCGCGACCAAAGACAACCAGTGGGCCTTCCACTACCTGCCCAAAATCGATCGCAACTATTCCTGGGTGAACATCTGGAACGACATGTACGAAGGCAAGATCAAGGGCCTATTCGCCTTCGGCATGAACGGCGTGATGATCGGCCCCGATTCGAAGAAGAATATCGACGCCCTGAAAAAGGCCGATTGGCTTGTCGTCTGCGAAGTGTATCCCGACGAGACCAGCGAATTCTGGAAGGCGCCCGGCACCACGCCGGAAGACATGAAGACGATCAACACCACCGTCTATCGCTTGCCCGGCGCCGGCTTCGCAGAAAAAGATGGCACCTTCGTCAATTCCGCCCGCTGGCTGCAATGGAAGAACGTGGCGCTTCCGCCGCCGGGTCAAGCCAAGCTCGATCAGGACATCCTGGCCACCATCTTCCTCAAGGTGCGCGAGCTGTACAAAAAAGAAGGCGGCAAGTTTCCCGATCCAGTTCTTAATGCCTCTTGGGCTTACACGACTCCCTACACGCCGTCTCTCGCCGAGGTCGCCAAGGAGATCAACGGCAAAGCGCTCGCCGACATTACGGACCCGAAGACCAACCAGACCATCAAGGCTGGACAGCAACTTCCCGGCTTCGCCTGGCTGAAGGACGACGGCACCACGATGTCGGGCAACTGGCTCTACTGCGGCTCATGGACCGAGGCCGGCGCTCTGATTCAGCGCCGCGGCACCGAGGATCCATCGGGCCTCGGTATTTATCCGAACTGGGCGTGGTCGTGGCCGATGAACCGCCGCGTCATGTACAACCGCGCCTCCTGCGATCTGGAAGGCAAGCCGTGGGATCCATCCCGCCGCCAGGTTTGGTGGGACGAAGGCAAGCAGCTCTGGACCGGCAACGACGTCCCTGACTTCAAGCCCGACTCGGCTCCGAAAGACCACATGGGTCCCTTCATCATGAATCCGGAGGGCGTCGGCCGCCTGTTTGTGCCCTTGGGCGCTGTGACCGATGGCCCATTCCCCGAGCACTACGAGCCCGTAGAGAGCCCCATCGTCAATCCGTTGCATCCCAACCAGTCCACCAATCCGGTCGTAAGGCGATACAAAACGGACCTCGACAAGTACGCCGCGCCCGGCCAGGAATACAACGTCATCTGCACCACCTATCGCCTTACCGAGCACTACCACTACTGGACGAAGAACAATCCGATGAATGTGCAACTCGTGCCGGAGCCCTTCGTCGAGGTCCCTGCCGAGCTGGCCGACAAGATGGGCATTCGCGGCGGCGAGCAAGTGAAAGTCAGCAGCATTCGCGGCCATTACATCGCCAAAGCCATGGTCACGCGACGCATTCGTCCCATGCAGATCGATGGGAAGCAAATGTTCCAGATCGGTATCCCGATCCACTGGGGCTTCCGCGGTATTGCGGAAGATGAGGACAAGACCGCGAAGACCCTCACCAACCAGCTCACGCCCACGGTGATCGACCCAAACGCATTCACGCCCGAGTTCAAGGGCTTCCTGGTAAAAATCGAGAAGGTATAGGACAGGGTGGAGCGAGATGAGCGACCGCAAGACACTGCAGACTGAAATGATCTCGGCCCATCCCGGTCCGAGCCCCGGCCAGGGCGTTCAACGCAATTTTGAAGTCTGCAAGCTGATCGATACCACCACCTGCATCGGCTGCAAGGCCTGCGAAGTCGCCTGCGTCGAGTGGAACGACATGCCGTTCTCCGAGACCGTCTTCGACAATACCTACCAGACCATGCCGGAGACGCGGTGGAACTACTGGAATCTGATCAAGTTTAACGAGCACGTCCGCGATGACGGCACCGTGCAGTGGCTGATGCGCAAGGATCAGTGCATGCACTGCGCCGATCCCGGCTGCCTCCGCGCCTGTCCCGCCGACGGCGCCATCGTCAAGTACACCAACGGCATTGTCGATTTCCAGCAGGAAAACTGCATCGGCTGCGAGTTCTGCGTCTCCGGATGCCCCTTCAACATCCCCCGCTTTAACAAGACCACCAAGAAGGTCTACAAGTGCACGCTGTGCTCCGACCGTGTTGGCAATGGACTTGAGCCCGCCTGCATCAAGGCCTGTCCAACCGGCTGTCTGAAATTCGGCAGCAAGGCCGATATGGCGTTCATCGCCCAGGAGCGCGCCGCCCAGCTGCGCGACCACTTTGGGTTCGACAAAGCCGGAGTCTACGATCCACAATCCGTTGGCGGCACGCACGTCATTTACGTCCTGCACGACGCCACCCAGCCCGAACTCTACGGCGGCTTGCCCAGGGAACCCAGGATTCCCTGGAGCTACACCCTCTGGAAATCGCTCGCCAAGCCGATTCTCGGCACCTTCTCGCTCCTCGGACTTGTGGGCGTGCTCCTGCACTACGTTACGGTCGGGCCGCGCCGTCCGCAGCCCGAGGATACGCCGCGGAAGGAGAACTGATGGGGACCGCAGTCAGTCGTTTTGACCAGAAAGCACGCGCTGCCTTCGATCGCATCGGTACCAATGACGTCCGCCGCGACGAACTCCTCCGTCATCCCGTCTACACGCGCTTCCTCCATTGGTCATACGCGCTCTGCTTCTTCCTTGCGTTGTTCTCCGGCTTCGGCATCTACATGCCGTGGCTCTTTCGCTGGTTCACTCCCATCTTTGGCGGCGGCCCGCTCAGCCGGGCGATGCATCCCTGGTTCGGGGTAGCCTTCTGTTTTTTCTTTGGTCTGCAGATCTTGAACTGGGTGCGCGATATGCGCTGGACCCAGGCCGACACCCGGTGGGTGAAAAACATCCGCGCCGTGGTTTCGAACAGCGAGAAACTGGAACCGCCCGAGACTGGGTTCTTCAACGGCGGCCAGAAAGTTCAGTTCTGGGAGATCGTCGCCGGCTCCATCGTCTTCCTGATCACCGGCATCATCCTGTGGTTCGGAGCGCGCACCTTCGGCCGAACCGCTGTCTGGGTTAGCTACATTCTCCACGATATCTCCGCCCTCATCATGCTGGGCGGCATCTTCATTCACATCTACCTGAGCACGATTGGCGAGCCCGGCACCTTCGGCTCCATGATTCGAGGCGCAGTCAGCGAAGCCTGGGCTTGGACCTTCCACCCCGCCTGGTACCGTGAAGTGACGGGAAGGGACCCGCGCCAGGCCTATGAAGAAGCCGCCCGCAGCCGTGAATCATCCGGCCGCTGAATCTCCGCCCCCTCTCGCTTTCAACCAAGGCTTACGACCTGCCTGCCAATTCCTCTGTAGAAGAGCAAGATGCCCGCCCCTTAACTATCTTGCCTGCGCCCCGAATCAAAGCCCTTCCCCAGGTCATCCAACTCCTTGGAATAGAGCCTTACATCCGGTCCTCTTTGCTTCGCATCCCAACGACTTTAGAAATTCCGGAGGAATCCTATGGCGAAACGAGCCCCTGCCCTTGCCAACAACCCCGTCAAAATCAGTCCGCAGCCTCGCGTTCATCAAAAAGCTCGCGAGATCCAGGAATACGGCACCGTTACCCAGATGCAGCATTTGGAACTCGACGAACCGACCCGCCTCGAAATGACCGAGCGCCTCAATCAACTCCTGGCGGATTCGATTACCGTGCGAGACCTCTACAAGAAGTCGCACTGGCAGGTCTCCGGCCCCACCTTCTATCAACTCCATCTCTTATATGACAAGCATTTCAGCGAGCAGGTGGAGATTGTCGACACCATCGCCGAGCGCGTCCAACTCCTGGGAGGAGTAACCCTCGCGATGGCAGCCGATATTGCGGAGACGACGCAGATCGAGCGTCCGCCCCGGGGCAGGGAAGAAGTTCCAGTCCAGATTTCGCGCCTGCTGGATGCGCACCAAGTGATCATCCGCCAGTGTCGCGAACTGGCCGAGCGCGCATCCAAGCTCGGCGACGAGGGCACCAACGATCTCGCCGTGAGCGACGTGCTGCGCACCAACGAACTGCAAGCCTGGTTCCTCAGCGAGCACTTGGTCAACATGCCGCTGGTAGAGGCCGTAGCGTAGATCTAGTCGAAGACAAGTCTGAGTAGTTGTTGCGACGAAGCCGTTGGGGGCGCCCATGCTCGCGTGGGGGCAGGCGCCCTCGCCTGCCCTGCCGAGCACCAGCTCGGCTCCTGCCTACTTCCGCGCCTCGATGGCATCATGATCGTAGTACTCGTACGCCGACATCGGCTTCTCCCCGCCTTTTTTCCAGATCCGCGTCTCCGGCGGCAACTTCCCGAGCGCCTTCGCCATCTCGCGCACATGGTTGGCTACCGACCCGCAACAGCTCCCGATGTAATTGATCCCAATCTCCCGGGCTTGTGTCGCATAGCGACCCATTTCCTTCCGCGAGAGTTGCAGCGGGTCCAGTTCGTAGGGAAATTCCGGCAGGCTGGTGAAGTCCGGCTTCTCTTTCGGAGTCCGATATCCAACCGGCTGGCACGCCAGATATCCCGACACCGCCTTCCGCATCTGTTCCATCGGTCCCAGCATATGCTGCGGCGGCCGTAAGCAATTCATGCCAACGATATCGGCTCCGGCATCCAGCAGAGCCTGGGCCGCCTCTGCCGCGTTTTTCCCCTCCGCCGTCTGATCCTTGTTTTCAAAGCAAACTGTAACCATCACGGGAAGGCCGGTTTTCTTCGCGCACTCGACTGCCAGCAAAGCCTCTCCCAGCCAGGAGAACGTCTCCCCAATGATGAAGTCCACGCCCTCCTCCACCTGTACCCGCAGTTGCTCATCGAATGTCTTTCGCACCCGGTCTGCCGCCGAGGAACTGTCGGGCTCATACATCCACGTCAGGCTGATGTTGCCCGCGACCAGACACTGATCGCCCGCGACTTCCTTCGCAATGCGCACCGCCGCGCGGTTGATGTCCTCTACCCGGTCTTCCAGCCCGACCGTCGCCAGCTTGTCGCGGCTCGCATAAAACGTCAGCGCCTGTAGCACCTCGGCTCCGGCCTCGCGAAACTCAACGTGCAGTTCGCGTAGGGCATCCGGATACACGATCGCCACTTCCGGCGTGAACGGCCCGGGCCGCACCCAACCGCGCTTTTCCAGTTCCAATAGATATCCGCCGTCTCCCAGAACCGGCCCTTCCTTCAGGCGCTCGAGAATGCCTTTCTTTTTCATGGCCGCTCCTTTGCTCCCCACTCCTTTAGTCGTCCACGTATTCGAACTCCGCCTTGATCGGTTGCCCCTCGGCAAAACGGCTTGGCCGGAAGGGACGCAGATCAACCGCCTTGGCTTTCCCATCCAAAAGCAATTCCGACATGACCAGGCCAATCGCCGGAGAAATCTTGAACCCCATTCCCGAAAATCCTGCGCACACGAATAGCCCTCCAATGCCCGGAATCTCCCCCAGCAGCGCCCGCGCGTCCGGGCTCATGTCATACACGCCGGTCACGCCCCGCATCAGTTCCGCATTTTCCAGCTTTGGAATCCTCCGGCTGGCCCGGTCGAGCAACTCTTCCACCGACTCAGTCGATATGCGTTGCGGAAAGTCATCCGGATCCACCGGTCGCGTCCCATAAAAGTCCCCGACCAAAACCTTGTCCTGCCCATCCGGTCGAAAATAGGTTGCGGTTGGGGAATCGATGCAAGCGCACCCTCCACTCCGCATGTCCGGCGGGTTCTTGAGAATCGCGACCTGGTGATATTCCGTCTCAATCGGCAAATCATAACCGGCCTGCTGGAACAGCGGCTTGCTCCACGGCCCCGCCGCCGCCACCACCACCCCGCTCTCAATGCGGCCCCGATCCGTATTTACCCCGCAGATGCTTCCATTCGAGCGCAGGAACTCTGTCACTCGGGTGCGCGGCAGATACTCCACGCCCATCTCCCGCGCTCGCGCCAGAAAGTCGCTGGCCACCGCGGCCCCATCGCCGTAACCCGAACCTGGTTCGTACGCAGCACACTCCACATCGTCGATGTCCCAATCGGGAGCCAGTTCGCGCAGTTCCGGTCTGCCAATGATCTCGACCTCCGCCCCCAGCGACCGCTGCATCTCGACATTTTTTCGCAGCCGGTCTTTTTCGTTCGGATGCACAATCCGCACGAATCCCGTCTTCTGAAACAACGACGACTCGCCCACCAGTTCGTCCCAGTGCTCGAACATTTGCAGGCTCATCAGCGCCAGCTTCACCTCCGCCGGCAAGCTGTAGTGCATGCGAATCAGCGCCGACGAGCGCCCGCTGCCCCCGCGGCCGACGAACTCCTTGTCGACGATCATGACGCGCCCGGCCTTGCGCTTCGCCAACTGGAAAGCGATCGATGTCCCCATCACCCCCGCACCAACAATTACGATGTCCGCCGTCCTGCCGTTCGCGCTCAAGCCGCCGCCTCCTTGAATCGTCCTTTCTTCCAGTCGCGCAACGCCTGCTGCGCCGCATTGTGTCCCGGTGCTCCCGTCACACCTCCTCCGGGGTGCGCGCCCGCTCCACACAGGTACAGCCCCTCGATCGGCGTTCGATACTGCGACCAGCCCGCAACCGGCCGCATGAAGAAGAGTTGCTCCAGAGTCAGATCCCCATGAAAAATGTTGCCTTCGGTCAATCCGTAGGTCCGCTCCAGATCCAGTGGCGTGAGTACCTGGCGCGCGATGATCGAATTCGGCAGATTGGGTGCGTACTCGGCAATCTTCCGCACCACCCGATCCCCCAGCAACTCGCGATTCTCGTCCCAAGTGCCTTGCTTCAGGTGATACGGCACGTATTGCACGAAGCATGTCATGATGTGCGTCCCCGCCGGCGCCAGCGAATCATCCGCATTCGACGCAATCACGCAGTCCACCCACAACTCTTCAGGGATCTCCCCAAACTTCGCGATGTCGTAACAGCGCTCGGCGAACGCAAGTGAAGGCACCAGCGTGTAAAACGTCCGCTCTAACGCGCTGTGGCTCGCTGGAGTGCCCGTGAACCGTGGCTCCTCCGCCAAGGCAAAATTTACTTTCGCGCAGGGACCATTCATCTTGATCCCGCGCACCGCATGCACGAACTCTCCCGGCAGTTCCTTTGCGCAAATCATCTTGAGGAACGTTCGTTTCGGATCGGCATTCGACAGCACCATTCGTGCGCGAATCTCTGTGCCATCCTCCAGAATCACTCCCCGCGCTCGTCCCTCCCGCGTATCAATCCGTCCCACCGCTGCCGACGTCCGAATTTCTACGCCCAGCTTTTTCCCCGATGCCGCCAGCGCCTGCGTGATCGCGCCCATGCCGCCCATCACGTGGCCATAGAATCCCTGCAGTTCATGCTCCCCGCCGCTGAGCAGGTGGAAGAGCAGCCCGATCGCCGTCCCGGGCTGATATGGTCCCCCATGTTTTCCATACACGTTGTTGGCAAGAATCATCGTCTTGATCGTTTCCGACTCATAATTCCGATCAAGAAATTCGCCCAAGCTCCCGGTGAGAAACGAAACCAGTTGCGCAATCTCTGCGCTTGAAATCCCGCGAAATCGCTTGCCCACCCGGAACAGATCGCTCCAGCCCGCCAGGCTCCCCGCGTCCGCCTCCGGTGGCGGCTCCAGAAAGAACGGCTGCAGGTAGCGCGCCAGCTTTTTCAGTTGGTCGTCCACTCGTGCAAACGTCGCCGCGTCTTGCGCCGAATATTTGCGGAACTCCGCCACCGCCCGATCCCGATCCGCCCACCACGGCACCACTCGATGGTCTGGAAACGCAACCTGGATCGCCGGGTCGCACGGCACCATGCGCAGCCCGTACTCGGCGAGCTTCAGATCTGCGATCACTTCCGGCCGCAGCATGCTCGCGATGTAAGAAGTGGTCGAAGCCCGGCAGCCCGGCGCAATCTCCTCGGTGACGCAGCATCCGCCAACAATTTCACGGCGCTCCAAAACCAGCGTGCGCAGCCCTGCTCGCGCCAAATACGCCGCGGCCGTCAGGCCGTTGTGGCCTGCACCGATCACGATCGCGTCGTACATGCCCATGGATGCGTTCGACATGACTTTTGGTCAGATAAACCTCTGCGCGGTGCCCTACATTACCCCAGAAGCCGCGAAAAATGGAATTGAAATTCAATTTGTTTTTCGATATCGTCGGTTGACTTGAGGTCAGACAATGAATGGATTTGGGAACAGCCTCGCCACTCCGCCGCGCTACCGGAATCATTTGCCGCCCCGCCCGCGGTCGGAGGCCAAGCGCGCCAGAATCATCGAGTCGGCCATGGCTCATTTTGCCGAACGCGGCTTTCACGCCGCCCGCGTCGGTGACATCGCCGCGGAGTTAGGTATCGCCAAGGGCTCCATCTTTCAGCACTTCAAAACCAAAGACGGCCTTTTCTTCGAGGTCTACAAGAAGGCGGTTCACTCCTTCCCGCTTTACATGGACGCCCCCGCTGACATCCTCAAGCAGGGATTCTTTCAGACCCTGCGCTACTGGCTGGCGCGCACTGAGCACATGCTCCATGACAACTGGGTCCCCTATCGCATTTACCTGATAGGAAACTACGGCACCGATCTTTCGCTGCGCCGCGAGATCAATCGCTTCCTCGCCACCGAGGATCCCTACGGCTGGACCGCTTTCGTCGACTACGGCGTCAAGCATGGTGACCTGCGCAAGGATCTCGACGTGGAGATGATTGTCTCGATTCTCGAGTGGACCATGGATCGCTTCCAGGATGCGCTCCTCACCGAGGAACTGGATCCCGGCCTGTTTCGCAAGCAAGGCACCGTTACTGAGAAAAAGGAAGCCAGAATCCAGCAATTCCTCGACGTGCTGCAACGCGCCATCGGCGCGTAATGCGAGCTTCATCTGAGGGGAGAAACGACCTGATGATCCGGCAGAGGTCTGTGGAAGAGGTTCTTTCGCTCTACGACGACCGGGCTCCGCTCGCGGAAGCCAGCACCATCCCCGCCCCGTGGTACGTCGATCCACGCATCGCCGAGCTCGAGAATCAGACCGTCTTCACCCGCAGTTGGCAGGTCATCGGTCGCGCCCAACAGGTCCAGCAGCCCGGCCAGTTCGTAACTGGCACGATCGCCGGCGAGCCGATCGTTGCCGTGCGCGGCTCCGACGGACAACTGCGCGCCTTCTACAACGTCTGCCGTCATCACGCCGCCAAAGTCGTGACCGAGCCCTGCGGCAGCGCCTCCATCCTTCATTGTCCTTACCATGGCTGGAATTACGGCCTCGATGGTTCCCTTAAAGGCATGCCCGAGTTCGATGGCGTAAAGAATTTCGAGCGCCAGCAGAACGGTCTCGTGCCGGTGAACACGGAAATCTGGGAAGCCTTCGTATTCGTGACCCTCGATCCCCATCCCGCGCCGCTGCACAAATTTCTCGGCGGACTCGTCGAGCGCTGCGCCCCGCTCGGCCTCGGTAAGCTCCACTACTTCGGCACTCGCGTCTACGACATTGCCTGCAACTGGAAAGTCTTTGTCGATAACTATCTCGACGGCGGCTATCACGTCCCGCACTTGCACAAGGGACTCAATAGCGTGCTCGACTACAAGCAGTACACCATCGAAAATCAGGATCGCTACTGTCTCCAGTCGAGTCCCATGGTTGCCTCCGAGGAAGACGCTGCTACCGGCGCAACCCGCAAGGGCGACCGCGCCTGGTACTTCTGGCAATATCCAAACTTCATGATCAACTGCTACGAGGGTTACATGGACACCAACCTCGTAATTCCTCTCGACGTGGACCACTGCCGCGTCCTCTTCGATTTCTACTTCTCCGACGTGAGCGACGCTCGGCGCGCGCACAACGAAGAAAGCATCGCGGTCGGCGATCGCGTCCAGGGAGAGGATCTCGGCATCTGCGAGGATGTGCAACGCGGACTGAAGTCGCGTGCTTATGGCGCCGGCCGGCTGTCCGTGCGCCGCGAAGCCGGTGAGCAGCTATTTCACCAATTGCTGGCTGCCGATCTCAAAGCCGGCGTGGCGCACGCTGCCGCCGCCGATTAATCGCGCGGTCGAGCTCAAGAGGGAAGATTCTCCTCCTGTGTTCTGGAGCAAAGAGAATCCCTGTAGCGCAACCCAACGAAGCCCAGCACGATGAAGTCTGTGTGAAAACACCTGTAGAGGCTGGCGCCCTCGCCTGCCTGGCCGAGCCCCGCTCGGCAGGAAGCCTCTTAACCCTGCACCCGCCTCGCATCCCTGAATCACAAGTGTCGCGTAGCGACCGTAGATGCAGCACATAAAGCGTCGGGCGGAGCCGACAACAAACTAAGTCCCATAGCGGCGGCACCCCATGCTACGGACGAAATCACCGCATCCACGTGCGCCCGCTCACTGCAAATCCCGCGGCACCGTTTCCTCCCACGTCTTCGTCTTTACCACCTTGCCATCGCGCTCCAATTCCCGCGTGTACTTGTAGTAAAAATTGCGCGCATCGCTGCTCACCGACAGATGCCCGCGCCACGCCAATACCCGATCCTTCAACGTAACTGTCGTTTCTGCCTCGCCATGAATCACATTCGTCTCCGGATGGTCGTCCTCGATCTCGTACGTCATCTGTTCAAGGTCGACTTCTTTGCCCCACGGATACTCCGATCCCATCTTTCCCTTCCAGAGCACCGTTGTCTTCTGCCGGCCCTCGTCGCGCGTCACGTGCCACTCGCCCGGCCACGGAAATCCCATTGTCTTCAAATCCGTTCGTTCTTCCGAGGGCTGCGGCGGCATCACCTTCGCCGCCGCTCCCTCCAACGGAACCACTGGCAAAATAATCCGCGAGCCGCCCTCGCCACCCAGCTTCAGCGCGGTCGTCATCCGGTACGGAGTCGAAAGCACCATCGGCCACAACCCATTCGAAATCGAAATCCGAATGCGATGTCCCTTCGGAAACACCCACGTTGTCAGGTGCATTTCAATGTCCAGCGGATAAAACTTGTTGGGCTCCAGCGGCTCAGGTTCGCTCATCGACTCGCGCTGCGCCCCATTCTTGCCCGCCCCCGTGATCTGCGTAACCGTTCCATCCGGCGCAACATCCGACAATCGCGCAAACCAGTCCGCTAGCGGCGCATCGGCGGCGGCCTCGAGCACCGCCTGCGGCCTCCCGATGATCGCCATGTCGTGCTCCAGCGCCGCCGAGTCATACACCAGGCTGAACGCATCCACGGGCCGCTGATCGCTCAGCAACTCGCCCCACCAGAACCCAGCCTCCACCCCAATCGACGGAATATATTTCAGGTGATGCACGTCATCGCTCGAAGCCTTTTCCCCGAGCTCGTGATTTGTCTCTAAATAGAGCGTCGTATCCTTCAACCCGCGGGGCGGCCACCCGTTCTCCACCCGCCACTCTCCTGGAACCGTTGGGAGATTTGGATCCGGTGGGAACCAGTGGCGCAGATAGATCACTAATCGCGGATCGCCGAGCACTCCGGTGTCCCGTCCCTTCAACCAGTAGTCCCACCACCGCACCGCATCTTCCCGCCACTCGATACGCGGCCCGAAATCCGCGTCATTCGGGTACGTGTGGTTCCACGGACCGATCAGCGCGCGAACCGGCGCCTTCACCCGCTCGAGCATCCGCGGAATGCTGTCGCGATAACCATCGGCCAGCCCGCCAATCAGAAAGCATGGCACCGTGATTTGCTCGACCGGTCGCACCGGACTGCGCCAGAACTTCCCGTCCCGTTGATGCTTCAGGTAGAGAAGCGACCAGGGCGGCGTATCAAATCGCGGCCCCAGCACTTTCTCGTCCAGCGTGTAATCCGGCGCTCCCGTCATGCCCGGCGCCATATCCATGTTCAACTCGAATTCATCCACGTGCATCATGCCGTCGATGTAGTGAATGTCATCGTGGAACAGTTCTTCGGTCGCATCGATGGCGATAATCGCCTTCAGCTCGGGCGGATGTCGCATCGCCATCTGCAGCGAATTGAACCCTCCCCACGAGATCCCGAGCATGCCAACCTTCCCGTTCGACCATGGCTGCGTCGCCAGCCAGTGAATCACCTGCTCGCCATCCACCTGTTCCTGTTCGGAGTACTCGCGGTCGGTCGGGCGGCCTTCGCTGTTGCCAAACCCGCGTATATCAACCCGTGCCCCAACGTACCCGCGCCGCGCAAAATACGCGTATCGCGCATAATCTTCCGCCGCCGTGCCGTCATCCTTCCGGTACGGGAGATACTCCAGCAGGGCAGGGAACTTCTCTCCTGCCCGCGCCCCATCCGGCATGTACAGCGTCGCGGCCAGCCGGACTCCATCCTTCATCGGAATCCACGCCTGCTGCATCCGCACTCCATAAATTGCAGGCGATGCCGGTTCCGCAGCGACCGCTGCCAGACTCAGGCACAACCCTATGGCCAGACAACACACCACTCCGCGCACCGGCGTTCCTCCGCGAAGATCAATCTGTATGGATACGGCAATTACGAGTGAGGCGAATCCTGCTCCTTGCGCACCGCGCGCAAGTCGATGCCCAGCTGTTCCGCTTTCTTGTACAGGTGGCTGCGCTCCAAGTCCAGAGCTTTTGCGGTGCTGGTGACGTTGTACTGTTGTCGCTTCAATTCGGCGAGGATCACTTCGCGTTCAAAGGCCTGGACTCGATCGGCCAGCGGACCTGAGCGCATATCGCCCGCCATCAGCGGCCCGCCCTGTGCAGCACCTTGCGGCAGCGCCATCCGAACCGTCTCCGCCTCCACCTGGCCATCAGTCGCGAGCAGCATCAGTCGCTCCACCACGTTTCGCAGTTCGCGCACATTCCCGGGCCAACCGTACTCTCGCAGAGCTGCCAGTGCCGCACTCGAGAAGGGCATCGGCTTCCAGCCGTTGATCGCCGCCACCTGCGCCGAGAAATGCTCCGCCAAGGCCGGAATGTCGTCCGTTCGCTCCCGCAACGGCGGCAACAACAACGGGAACACGTGCACGCGGTGAAACAGATCCTGCCGGAACTTTCCGGCCCGCACCTGCTCTTCCAGATCGCGATGCGTTGCCACAATGACGCGCACGTCCACCGGAATCGGCTTCTCTCCTCCAATTCGCTCGATCTCGCTCTCTTCCAGCACCCGCAGCAATTTCGCCTGCATTGGCAGTGGCATGTCCCCGATCTCGTCGAGAAAAATCGTGCCCTTGTCGGCCTGCTCGAATTTTCCCAGATGCCGCCCCGCCGCTCCTGTAAATGACCCTTTCTCATGCCCGAAAAGTTCCGACTCGATCAGCTCCGCCGGCACCGCGGCGCAATTTAATGTGATGAAAGGTCCCGGCGCGCGCCCGCTCCGCTCGTGCAGGGTGCGCGCAATCAATTCCTTCCCAGTCCCGGTCTCCCCCAGAATGCACACCCGCGTTTCGCTCGCCGCTACCCGCTCCACCTGCGCCATCACCCGCCGCATAACTTCGCTCTTCCAGACAATTTCGTGTTTGCCCAGTCGCTGCCGAAGTTGCCGATTCTCGCTCTCCAGCCGCTGCAACCGTTGTACGTTTTCCACCGTCAGCAACAGCTTGTCCGTGGACACCGGTTTCTCGAGGAAGTCCAGCGCCCCCAGTCGTGTGGCCTGTACCGCCATCTCCACATGCGCCTGGCCCGACATCATCACCACCGGCGTCGTCACTCCCTGCTGCTTCAGTTCCCCAAGAAAAGCCAGCCCGTCTTTTCCCGGCATAACCACATCAGAAAAAATCAAATCGAAGGCTTGCGCCTTCACCAGTTCCAGCGCCTTGCCTGCGTTATCGCACACCGTTGCCTCGTGCCCCGCCAGGCGAAAGGCGCGTGACATCGATCCGAGAGTATTCGCATCGTCATCTACGATCAGCAGGCGAGTTTTCGGCGGCAAAGCAGTTTCTCCTTCACAAATTCGCAGATGCGGATTCTGCGGAACTGATCTTGTCGGTATTGCCCGGCAGTTCAATTACAAATATCGTCCCCTGCCCAGGTTGGCTCCGCACCTTGATCTTTCCCTCGTGATCGCTGACTACAGACTGTGCGATAGCCAACCCCAACCCCGTCCCATGCTGCTTGCTAGTGTAATAGGGCGTAAACAACCGCTCACATTCTTCCGGCGTCAATCCGGAACCGGTGTCGGAAACCTGGATCGTGACTCGCCCGTCGTTGGCGCGCGTCGTTAACGTCAACCTCCCACCCTGGGGCATGGCGTCAATGGCATTCAGCACCAGGTTCGACACCGCTCGGTGGAGCAGTTCCGGATCCGCACCAATGACCGGCAACCCGGGATCCAGCGCCAACTCGCACTGAATCGCATTTTGCGGGTCGGTCTTGAACTGCGACTCAAAAAGCCGGGCGACCCCGCGCACTAATTCGTTCGCGTCGACCCGCTGAAACCGCGGTTCCGGCATCTTCGAAAACTCGCTGAACCTCGAAATGATCCCCTTCAGGTTCGCAATCTCGGCCAGCAGCGTCGCCGAACTGTCCTGGAACATCTCCTCGAACAACTCCGGCCGCTGTGCTCGTGCTCGTACCAGATTTTCCACGGTCAGCTGGAGTGGGAAGAGCGGGTTCTTCAGTTCGTGCGCCAGCCGTCGAGCCAATTCCCGCCAGGCTGCGACACGTTCGGTCTGCACCAGCCGTTCCCGTTGCTCCTGTAGCTCCGCAGTCATTCGGTTGAATGCTTCCGCCAGTGCGCCAATCTCATCGCTAGCCTCGATATCGACCCGCGTATCCAGCCTCCCCGATCCGACCTCCTTGGCCGCACCCGCCAGTTCCGCCAGTGGCTTCGTCATCCTCGCCGCTACCCAGCTGCCAAACAGGATCGCCAGCAAAATTCCCGCGCCACCGACCATCAGTGCGATCGACTCGATCTTGCGTTTGAGCTCTACGTAGGGTCGCCGGGAAGCACTCACTAGCAGAATTGCCAGCGGCTTGCCATCCTGTCCACTCATCGGGAGCGCAGCCACTGTCTCATCATCGGCTGGGTCCGTCGACCAATGAATCAGCCCCGAAACTTGACGTCCTTCTTTTTGTGCCTGCCCCACCAGCCCCGCGAGTTGTTGCGGATCCTTCCAGCTCTCTCCCGCCCCGCTCAGCAATCCTGGTGCAAAACTACTCGAGGCGCATTGATACAGCGCCGCGTGCATACCCGGCGGCAGCTCCAGGGTCGACAGGAATCCCTGATCCATGCGTTGCCCGCCGACCACATAAACCGGACTCTCGGCAACGGAAACGCTTCGCACCGCGAACAATCCCAGCAACGGCCCATCGGGCAGACCCTCCAGCTTAAGGAATGGCGGCTGCGTCCCCACCGCCGCCAGGTTGGCAATCGACCCTTCTGCGTAGCCGAACTTTGCGGGCTCTTGCGCCGAAGAAATGATTTTCCCGTTCGCCGACGTGAACTCCAGAAAGTCCAGCCGCTGACTCTCGGCCAGTCGCCCGGCCTCATTGACGAAAGCAGCTCCGCCGTTTGGATCCCGTGCGAGCGCCAGCGCCATTTGCGTAGCAGGTTCGGAAGCGGCCACGGCGCTCACTCGCTGTGCCACATCCCCAGCGCGCTGGCCGAACTGGCGCTGGAACTGCTCCACCAATGCGGCCGTGTGCTGTTCATCGGACCGTTCGAACGCACCTCGCGTCACCAACGTCACCACCCAGGCCACGGCCGCCACCGTCAGCGCGGTGGTCAACGCGACCATCGCCAGCATCTTGCGTCGAAACGTCATCCGCCCTTCCTGGCCAGCCACACACTCGCCGGACGCCATGTCCCGAGCCGGTCCTGGCTCCATCCCCGCACCGCCGAACTCAACCCATACACTCGGGGCAGAAACAACAAGGGAATCACGCGATGCGACCCCAGAATCTCCGCCTCAAATCGAAAGCAGTCCTCCTCCGAATGAATCGCATCAGCGTTTCCCAACCCAAGGCTCTGGCTCAACTTCTGCGCCGCCACTTGCGGGTCTTCGGAGGAAATGGAGACCCGCACCATGCGCAGGTCCGCGCTTGGCGCCGTGGAGGCGTGGAGCAGGATGCCGGCATCCTGCGCATTCAAAGCGACACGTTCGGCAAGGATGCGCGCCGTCGGATCAGTCCCGTCGTAGCTCACTGTCCACCGTGCCGGCGCCAGCGATTCCGCGCGCTTTTCCCGCGCCGCCGCCAGGTCAAACTTAGGATCGAACACAAACCCGTACCCCGTAAGCCAGTTGGGAAGCAACGACCCTGCCGGTTCACCGAACCCTTGCAACAGGACATCGCGCATCGTTCCCCGGTCAATGCTCAGGCTCAACCCTTCGCGCAACGCGCCCTCGCTCGCGGATTGCGCTTCCCGCCCGAACCGCAACCCGACCAGCTCAACCGGGGAAGAACTTACAATGGGATACCCCTCCAGCGCTGCCCGTCGCGCCTGGTCCGGCAGCAACTCCACCACATCGGTCCTGCCAAGTTCCAAAGCCACCAGCTGATCCCGCGAGGAGACTCCAAGCTCGATTTGGATCGAGTCCAGAAACGGCCGTCCATTCCAATACACATCATTCGCGTTCACCGTCAGTCTCTTGCCCGGCTCCCACGCGCCAACTTTGAACGGTCCCGTTCCGATCGCGTCGCCTCCGCCTCCCCGCTTTGTGATTGCGTTTCGGCTCTCGGCAAGTTCAGCCGCCAACTCGGGATCTGGCGACCTGAGCTCGATAATCACGGAGTCGCTCGCGGCAATCACCTTCCAGCCCGGGTCGGCAACTCGCAGTGACGCCGCCACCGCATCGGCGGTGACGACAGATCCATCGTGAAACTTCACTCCCGGCCTCAACCGGAACTGCCATCGTTGATTGCCCGGCTCCGATTGCCAGGACGCCGCAAGCCCAGGCTGAATTCGGCCCTGCTCATCCTCTCTGACCAGCGTGTCGTACAACAGCGCCGCAAGATTTGCGCGATCCGCATCTCCGGCGCCGGCGTCCGTCGCCGGATCGAGGGACATCACCGCGCTCTGCATTGCGCAGCGCAGAGTTCCCCCGTACTGGGGTCGCGTCGCAGCGGCAGCGGACGCCAACAGGCAAGCACTACTGGCCGCAACTAACAGTAAGCCGGAATGCTTCATAATTTCCTGTCTTCCAGTTTCGCGTCACCGCCAAGCCCGCGTTTCCGTTACTTTCAGTCCAAAGCGCGGTGATGCTTCCAGTAAACTCCAGAGGCGCACTCACCGGTACTGGGTCGCGATCAGGAAACTCATACGCCCGGACGGAGTCGACTCCATCGTCTTCCGCTTGCGTGGCCAGCACCTGGGTCCCGCCTCCACACGAGCTGCGCAGACTTGCGAGGTCGCTGCCCCATTTCCAGAATGCCGTCTGATCGGTAGTCCCATCGACCAGGTGCATTCTCCCGTCGGTCGCGGAGAATAGCCACAGCGCTGCGTTGAGTCGTGGGATCGAAGCCGCTGAATAGAATTTCGCCGTCGACGAGATCTTGCCGATCCCGGGTGAAAGCACTCCCGTAAAGAAGTCCCGCGTCGGCGCAAAGAAAGCGCGAGGCGCGGCCTCCGGGCTCAGCGGCCACGGGTCATCGCTCGACGCACATTCCAGGGTCCATACGACGCCATGCGTGCCTGCGCACAAGACTCCCGGAAGAAAGACATTCAGTCGCTGATCCACGTGCAGAATGAGTCGTCCGCGCAGGTCCCGGGGCCATGGCGCATCATGCTTGATCGCCAACGACTGCGCTGCTCGCCATTGACCACCTTCGAAGCGATAGACCGAAACCGCCTCCGGACCCAGCACCAGCAAATGCGAGCCGCCCGAGTTGTCCTCGAACAGAGCCGCATCCAGGATTGGCTGCGCTTGTGTCCACAGCGGAGTCCTGCGCAGAACCAGCGGTGGATCCACCTTCGAAAGGCCACTAGCCTCTTCCCGCGGACAGCTCACAATTATGAAAGCGGCTGGTGCTGCCGCTCTGCGGATCTCCGCCACCAGCACGTAGCTCCGAACATTCTCCGAGATGCTCACCCGCACCTGCGCCCCAGCCGGGTCGGAACGCCCCGCTTGAACCCCGAGCCGCGCCAGTTGCGAAAGAACTCCGCTGCGTACATCATCGGCGTCTTTCGCCGTAAGCGAAGAGCGGTTGACGAACTCCACCGCAACCGGCCCCGGTCCCAGCGCCGCTGCAATTTTCTGCGCGAACTCCTGCTCAGTCGCGGTCCACGGATTGATAGCGGAAAATGCCAGCCCACGAAAGAAAAGAGAGACGATCAGAACTGTGCCCCAAACCAGGAAGCGTGGCGAAGAGTCTGTCATTCGGTGGATGGGCGCATTATAAACCGCGTCTTCCGGCAGCCGTTCATGCCGGTGGTAACGCATGTGGCCCGCATCACGCTACCCTCCGTTTGCACCCGATGTCGTACACGCGCAGAGCAGCAGACCGGCGGCTAACAAGAGCGGCGCCCACGCCAGCAGCGCGAATGCAACCGTGGTTCGCCATCTCATAGGAAGCATCGCCGCCATCGGAAGGATGCCCGGCGCGCCGGGGGTCCGCCGATGCTGCAACTCCTGCGCGACGTCGTGCGTCAGAATTCCGGCAGCCGTCAATGTCAGGCCGATCCCGCTAGAAATAAGCAGCGTCGTACTTTCCATCGTTCGTCTCCTCCCGCGTTACTGCCGCTGTCCGTTTTCCGCCCGAGCCACCTGCCGGGCAAAGAACAGTCGGCAGACCTGCCCAAAGATCAGTTCCTCGACGACCAGGGCGACTGCCACCGAGAACGTCAGCCCGCCCACCACCGCGATTGCCGTCATTGCTAATTGCATAGTGCCTCCTTCCCGGCTTTCGAATCACCGCTACTGCCCGACCGCCGTCGCACCGCTTGGCACGGCCGTTGTGCCCTGCCGGTCGAAATCGTTAGGGGGCTCAAACAGGCGGGCAGTTTCGTCATCGCGGTCGCCATGGATCTCGACGATGTTTCCTACCGAAACCATCGAGTACAGGCGGACGATGTCGCGATTCCTCAACCGCACGCAGCCGTGCGAAGCCCCTTTTCCGATCGAACTCGGAACGTTCGTCCCGTGAATCCCATAGCCTTTCTTGCTGAGGCCGATCCAGCGCGGACCCAGTGGATTTCCTCGACCGGCGGGAATCACCACTCCCGGGTGGTAGTACGTCGGATTGGCAACCTGGCTGGTGATCTGGAACGTGCCGGATGGCGTCGGGCTCTTCGCCCCTCCCACCGACACCTCGAACACGCCTTGCACCTGCCCCTCGACCACGACCGCCAGCTTGCGGTCCGGGATGCTCACCACCACTCGAGCTTTGGCTGAAACAGACTTATCGGGGGTGTCGGCGCCTCTAGCGCCCGGAACCATGGCCGCCAGAAGAATCAACGCGGCTGCCGGGCAACTGCCTGCGGTGCGAGTCGTTCCTTGCATCCAGCCCATTTGGAGCCACCTCTCGCCGCTCCTTATGTGCAGGATGCTTTCCTCTATTTATCTAATTGAAAATAATCGAGTTAAATGCATTACCGGCAGCGCAGAATGTGGTTCCCCGTGGACGGTGTGTTTCCTTCGACACGCCGACCCCTGGACTCACCAAACGCTTTTCGACAGGATTAGGACATGGCAAAGAGATGAGGCTGTCGGGCAGGAATTCACCTGGGTCGGCTGGTTGGCCCTCATGGGCCCTGGGAAAATGCCCGGCCTCGCCGCGGGGTTGCGGCTTGTGGGGTCTTGGAGTAGAAGGCCGGGCAATCTTCTGGGGTTATGGCGTCTCTATTGCCATCTTTTTACCCTCCGGCACGATATCCCCGCTGTGACCGCCGTCACCCATCTTGGTGATGGCTACCCCCACGCGGGCAGTGATCGATCACCGCCTTTCTGGTCGTATCCGTCTAGTCTGGCCCCAGATGGACGCGCTCCAACTTCATATCTTTCGAGGAATTTGTCATGGCTTATGTCATTACCGACGCCTGCATTAAAGATCTGCTGTGCGTGGAGGTGTGCCCCACCGACTGCATTCATCCCAAGAAGGATGAGCCTGGCTTCGAAGCGGCCACTCAGCTCTACGTCGACCCCAATGGCTGCATCGACTGCGGTGCCTGCGTGCCGGCTTGCACATCCGACTCCATCCACCCGCTCGAAGAGTTGTCCGATGAGTTGAAGCCGTTTATCGAGAAGAACGCCGCGTTCTACTCCAACTGACCTTCGATCTTTTTCGATCCCAACTGCAGCGCCGCGTCGACTGAGTGGCAAAAACACCCATTCGACGCGTGCACAGTTCGGTCAACGTCCCCACAATCGGGCTTCCGCGATGGTCTGCAGCGGCGGGTCTTCCGTGCGCGAACACGAGGCCGACTAGGCGGGTGTCAATGTCAATTCTTCCTGCCCGGCGCTCGCTTCTTGCTCGGCGATACAGGAGCACTCAAGCGCAGGCGAAACACGGTTCAGGGCGGCCAGGAGCGCTTCCAGGATGCCGCTCAACGAGTGCGGATTCTCGCACAGCACTCGCGTAAGGCTCTCCCGGTGGACCGCGAGTTCGCCGACCACCAACGATGCGCTGATGTCGGGTTCTGCGCCCCCAGTTCCCGTGGTCGGGTTGGGCCGCAAGCCAGAAGGCACCTCGGGAGCCAGCCGGGCGAAGGGGTAGTCCAGCCGTCCCGTGATCATCCAGTGCAGCACCAACTCTCTCACGTGAAGACTGCCACACGCGCAGAAGATGCCCTCTTGCGTGGCTAGTGCCGAGTTGTATGCCAGAACTCGCAGGCGGTCCGTCCAGCGATTCTCCGTGACCAGAAACCAGTTTCCCCCTACGCTCCGAGGTTCGCCGCAAATCGCGCAGTACACTTGGGAACTCACTTGCTCACCTCCCGCACGATGCTTTGGAGGGGATCGCCATCGTCCTCACTGGAAATGAGGGTTACGGTTCTTCTGCCCGTGCCGTTGGGAAGAGGAACCGTCACCACCCCTCGCTCCCGATCAAAGGTCAGTGTCACGAACGCCGCGCAGGCATCGCACAGCCAGTAGTGCTCGATGCGGCGCCAGGGCCGCATTCGCCGGCCGCCCTGGCCGGCGGCCCGATCGCTTTGCCCGAAGTATTCGGTTTCTACCTGAAACAACTTTCCCTCCCGCAGCCTCCGGAAGGGAACGGAACAAGCTTCGTTCGCGCATTTGTACAGCATCGTCTCCATCCCTGCTTCGGCGGCTGTTGCCGCCGTCGCGTACCCCAGTGGGAAATGTTCCTTGTGCACGCCAAAGACCACTACAACTCGGCCGTTGCGGTGGCGAATTTTCGGCCAATTCTGCCTCCCCCGCCCCTCGCCCTTGGTGAGGTTTTCCCCGCTGCTGGCATCTAATGGTCAGCCCTGCCGACCGGCCGTCCCGTTCCGAAGTGAAACCAATGCCCGCCACGAATGCCTCAACCGTCACCCTTGCCAGGCCCGTGGCGCACCCCGCCCTGTGACTCCCCTCACTGCCCCGAGCAACACCCCCGGGCGACCATCAGCCTACTGACATCTTGGTTTACCAGGGAGCCCCTTTCATGAAACGAATCCTGATCCTGGGCGCCGCCGGACGTGACTTCCATAATTTCAACGTCCTCTTTCGCAACCATCCCGATCATCACGTCGTCGCCTTTACTGCCACCCAAATCCCCGATATCGCGGGCCGTCGCTACCCGGCTCTCCTCGCGGGCCCTTTGTACCCGGAAGGCATTCCCATCCTCGAGGAGCGCGATCTCGAAAAACTCATTGCTGAGAATTCCATCGATGCCGTGGTCTTTTCTTATAGCGATGTTTCCCACCTCAACCTGATGCACCTGGCCTCCCGTGCCGTCGCTTGCGGCGCCGACTTCTGGCTGCTCGGAACCGACCGCACTCAAGTGAAATCGGTTGTGCCCGTCATCTCCATCTGCGCCGTGCGAACCGGCTGCGGCAAGAGCCCCCTGTCCCGCTTGGTTGCTCATCAACTCGAGCATTTCGGTTGGAAGCCGGTCGTAATCCGCCATCCCATGCCCTATGGAGATCTCGCCGCTCAAGCTGTCCAGCGCTTCGCCACCTTCGACGATCTCGATCGTCACCAATGCACGATCGAGGAACGCGAAGAATATGAACCTCACCTGCGCGAAGGCCGCATCGTGTACGCCGGCGTCGACTACGAACAGATCCTGCGCCAGGCCGAGCTCGAAAGCGACCTGATCCTCTGGGACGGCGGCAATAACGACACTTCCTTCTATCGCTCCGACCTGGAAATCGTGGTGGCCGACCCCCACCGTCCCGGCCACGAACTCGCCTACTATCCCGGCGAAGTCAATCTGCGGCGCGCCAAGATCGTCGTGATCAACAAGGTCGACAGCGCCAATCAGGAAAACGTCGAGGTGGTCCGCCAAAACATCCGCACCTGCAATCCGTCCGCAACCATCCTCGAGACCGCCTGCCGCGTCTCAGTGGCAAATCCAGCTCTCATCCGCGGCCAGCGCGTGCTGGTCGTCGAAGACGGCCCCACCCTCACTCATGGGGAAATGCCCTACGGCGCCGGAGTCGTCGCTGCCCGCCAATGCGAAGCCGCACAACTGGTGGATCCGCGCCCGCACGCCATCGGTTCAATTCGTGGAACCTTCGAGCGTTTCGCCCATCTCCGCAATCTCCTCCCCGCCATGGGTTACAGCGCCATCCAGCGCCACGAACTCGAGGAGACCATCAATCGCACCCCCTGTGACCTGGTGCTGGTCGCCACTCCTATCGACCTGGGCAAGATCCTCACCTTGAACAAGCCCTGTGTCCGTGTCTCTTACGAAGCCGAGGAAGTCACCCGCCCCGGCTTGATCGAAATCTTGGCAGAATTCACCCGCGTCCACCGCCACGTCCCGACCGAGGTCCGGTCATGAGAGTCACCGATTTCCTCTCTATTCGCGACTTCAGCCCGCCGCAGATCCGGCACTTTCTTGATCTCTCGGTGCAGATCAAGGCCGTGCCCGCCGCCTACCACGACGCGCTCCGGGGCAAAACCCTGGCCATGATCTTCGAGAAGCCCTCGCTTCGCACCCGGGTCACCTTCGACGTGGGCATCCACCAACTGGGCGGTTTCGCCCTGTACCTCGCTCCCACCGAGATCAATCTCGGCAAGCGCGAGTCGGTCTACGACGTTGCCAAGAACCTGGAGCGTATGGTCCAGGGCGTGATGATTCGCACCTTCGCCCACGAGATCGTCGAAACCATGGCCGAGCACGCCGGCATTCCCGTGATCAACGGTCTCACCGATTACAGCCATCCCTGCCAGGCCATGGCCGATTACCTCACCATCCTGGAAGTCAAGGGCCGAGTCGCTGGTCTGAAGATCGCTTTCGTCGGCGACGGCAACAACGTCGCCCACTCCCTCATGTTCGCCGGCGCACAACTCGGCTCCCGCGTCTGGGTGGCCACCCCTCCCGGCTACGAACCAAAGGCCGATGCAATTCACTGGGCTCGGGACCGCGCCGCTCACACCGGAGGTTCCTGCTCCGTCACCAACGATCCTTGCGAGGCTGTATCTCAGGCCGACGTGGTCTACACCGACGTCTGGGCCAGCATGGGCCAGGAGCACGAAGCTGAATCCCGCCACGACCTCTTCAGTTCCTATCGCGTCGATCGCAATCTCTTCGCCCAGGCCCACCCTGACGCCATCTTCATGCATTGCTTGCCCGCCCATCGCGGGGACGAGGTTACCGACGACGTAATTGACAGCCCGCGTTCCGTGGTTTTCCAGCAAGCCGAGAATCGCTTGCACGTGCAGAAAGCCATCATGCTGGAGTTGATGGAACGCCAGGAAGTTTTGAAACCACTCTCCGTCGTGTTCCAGGAACTGGTGCACACCTGAGAGTAGGCGGGATCCGGATCTGCCCTCGAACCTGCTGGCAGATCCGGCTCCCGGTTTGAGTCGCAGTCGAGAACCATATTGTGAGTTCCATCCTGATTGCCGTGGGCGGCAACTCGCTCATTCGAGCCGGCGAGAAGGGTACGGTTGCCGAACAACTCGCCAACGCGCGCCGGACTGCCTCCGCCGTCATCGGGCTCATCCGCGCCGGGCACCAGATCGTATTGACGCACGGCAACGGTCCACAAGTCGGCGCTCAACTCTTGCGTTCCGAGCGGGCCGCCGACCAGGTCCCCGGTCAAACGCTCGACGTTTGCGGCGCCTGCAGCCAGGGCGAAATCGGATACCTCCTCTCGCAAGCGCTGTGCGACGAGCTCCGATCGCAGGGTCTGCACACTCCCGTCGCTAGCCTGGTTACCCAAACCGTCGTCTCGCCCGACGATCCCGCGTTCCTGCACCCCACCAAGCCCATCGGCCCCTTCTACTCCCGTACCGAAGCCGAGCGCCGCCAGCAGCAACTCGGCTGGCAGATCGTCGAGGATGCGGCTCGCGGCTACCGTCGCGTGGTTGCCTCCCCCGAACCCGTCGAAATCGTCGAATTCGAAGTGATCGCTCGCCTGATGCAACAAGGCGTTCTGGTCATTGCCTGTGGGGGTGGAGGCATTCCGGTCGTCGCGCGCAACGGCGGCTACACGGGCGTCGAAGCGGTGATCGACAAGGACCGCGCCTCCGCGCTGCTGGCCACGCGATTGGGTGTCGAGGTCTTCGCCATCTCCACCGACACCGATTATGTCTATCTCAACTACAAACGCCCGACCCAGCGCCCGCTTGCCCGCGTGACCGCCGCGGAACTCCTCGACCACCATCGCGCCGGCCATTTCCCGCCCGGCAATATGGGCCCTAAGGTGGAGGCGGCGCTCCGCTTCCTGCAAGCCGGTGGACAGCAGGTGATCATCACCTCCTACGAGCACTTGTGTTCGGCTCTGACCGGAGAAACCGGAACTCACATCATCCCCGACACCTTGCCCGCACCCCGTTTGCGTCATCCTGAACCCGCTCTTGAGAGGTACTCATGATCCCAGCAGAAATGGCCCACGTCGATCTCCCGCCCTCGCCGAACGGAAGTCCCGATCCCCGCGGTCAGCGGCTTCGCCACGTCCTCGAATCGCAGCAGTTCACCGTGCCCTTGCTCATGGAGTTGTTTGACCGTGCGCACGGTATGGAGCGCATCGTCGCCCGCGGCGGCTCCCTCGACTACCAGCACCGCATCCTCGCGACGCTGTTCTACGAGCCATCGACCCGCACCCGCTTTTCCTTCGAGGCAGCTATGCATCGGCTGGGCGGACGCGTCCTCTCCACCGAGCATGCCCGCACTTTTTCCTCCGAGATCGAAGCCGAGCAAATTGAAGATTCGATCCGCATCATCGGTACCTACTCTGACGTGATTGTCGTGCGCCATCACCAGGAAGGCGGCGCCCGCCGCGCCGCCGAGGTCTCCCCCGTCCCGGTCATCAATGCCGGGGACGGCGAAGGCGGCCAGCATCCCACGCAAGCCTTGCTGGACCTCTACACCATCTACCGCCAGCGCCCCCTCGATGGCCTCAGTGTCGCCATCATCGGTGAGCTCGATCGCGGCCGCACCGCGCGTTCGCTCGCCTACCTGCTCGCCAAGTTCGATCGTATCCGCATGTTCTTCGTGAGCCCGCCGGAACTGCAGATGCGCCCCGACATCCTGCGCTACCTCGACCGGCATGGCGTCCGCTACGACCTCGAGACCGACATCAACCGTGTTATCGGCGAGGTTGATGTGATCTACCAAACCCGCATTCAGCCCGAGCGGGTGGGAGGCGCGGCCGGCCTGCGGCAGTTCGCCATCGATGCCTCGCTGTTGAATCGGATGCGCGCGGAAGCCATGATCCTTCACCCCCTCCCGCGTACGGTGGAACTCGACAAGGCGGTCGACAACGATCCCCGCGCCCTGTACTTCAAGCAGGCCGCCAATGGACTCTACGTGCGCATGGCGCTGTTAACCATGTTGCTGGATCAGAGCTAGCTGCCTGCGGCGACTGGACGCAAGCAACTCCCACGTGCCGGGGAGCGTGGGAAAGCGGCCAAGCCCGACCGCATGCCGGGCAAAGCGGCTAAGCCCCAAAGGGGCGGCATTCATTAGCCCAGCGCGTAAGCGCTGGGAAGGCGAGATTGGCACAAAGTGAGCCCGCTTTGGCGGGCGCCATACTGGCAACCGGGCATACCGGTGAAAGCGAGAACCTATGCAGACCCTGGAACTCATGCACACCCGCGATTTCGTCGACCTGGAAGATCAATACGGCGCTCACAACTACCACCCGCTCGACGTCGTCGTGGAGCGCGCCGAAGGCGTCTGGGTCTACGACGTGGAAGGGAAGCGCTACCTCGACTGCCTCGCCGCGTATTCCGCCGTCAATCAGGGACACTGCCACCCCAAGATTCTTCAGGCGCTGACCGAGCAGGCTCGCAAAGTCACCCTGACCTCGCGCGCCTTCCGCAACGAGCAACTCCCGCTCCTCTACAAAGACCTGCACCAGCTGACCGGCATGGACACCGTCCTGCCCATGAACACTGGCGCCGAAGCGGTCGAGACCGCGTTGAAGACCGCCCGCAAATGGGGATACAAGGTCAAGGGCATTCCCGAATTCAAAGCTGAAATCATCGTCTGCGCCGGAAACTTCCACGGCCGCACCATCTCCATCGTCAGCTTCTCGAGCGACGAGCAATATCGCGACGGCTTCGGCCCCTTTACCCCCGGCTTCCGCATCATTCCCTATGGCGACATTGACGCCCTGCGCTCTGCCATTAATCCGAAGACCTGCGCCTTCCTGGTCGAGCCGATCCAGGGCGAAGCCGGCATCGTCATCCCGCCGACAGGCTACCTCCGCGAAGCCGCGAAGCTCTGCCGCGAGAATCAGGTTCTGCTGATGGTCGACGAAATCCAGTCCGGCCTCGGCCGCACCGGCAAGCTGTTCGCCTACATGCATGAAAACATCACGCCCGACGTGCTGATCGTCGGCAAAGCTTTGGCCGGCGGCTTCTATCCCGTCTCCGCCGTGCTCGCCTCACGCGAGATTATGAGCGTCTATCGCCCCGGCGACCACGGCAGCACCTTCGGCGGCAATCCCCTGGGCTGTGCCGTCGCCCGTGCCGCCCTCCGCGTGCTCGTGGACGAGCATCTGGTCGAACGCTCCGCCGAACTGGGCGATTACTTCCTCTCCCGGCTCAAAACGCTGCGCAGTGACGTCATCAAAGAAGTCCGCGGCAAAGGCCTCTGGATCGGAATCGAACTGCACCGCCCCGCGCGCCCCTATTGCGAGAAGCTGAAGGAACTCGGCATCCTGTGCAAGGAAACCCACGATCACGTCATCCGCATCGCTCCGCCCCTGGTCATCCAGCGCGAAGAAATCGACTGGGCCTTCGAACGAATTCAGATGGTGCTTGAAAAGAGCTGATAAAAGTCGGACAACGGCCCCCACGCTTGCCAGCACGGTTCCATCCTGAATTGTCAGTTCGCTGTGGGTTGCGAATTGCCATTCATTGGATTTTGAATTGTCATCCCGAGCGAAGCGAGGGACCTGCTTTTTTGCCGGGGCTCACTCCGCCACCCTCGCAAATGCGCTTTCACTCTTTGCCGTTAGCGGGATACTCATGCCTGCCACAAAGTCCTCAATTCACCTCTCAGATGTCCCCGCTCACCCCGCGAACACCCGCGCCTGGCACGCTTCGCACAGCGTGCTCTCCTTCAAGTCGATCCACTCCACCGCGTGCGATGGCGCCATCGCGCATGCGTAATCCTCGCAATGCGTGAGGTCGAGCGTATGCCCGATCTCGTGCACCGCCTCCTTCAAAAGGCGTTGATGCAGCAGTTCCTCATCAGCGGGCAACCCGTAGAACTCCTGCCGCAGCCGGTACCCCGACACAATCCCGCATGGGCCCCCGATCTGCGCCTCTCCAAACACAAACGTCAGAATCGGGATATACAAATCCAGCATCGTCACCCCAAGCACCCGCCAGCTCTCCGGACCCACGTAGCCCTGCATCGCGTGCAGCAGCTCTGACGAGTGATACTGTTGCCGCTCTCCATGAAACGCGAACTCCGGATCCAGTGCCGCGGGCAGTACCTCGCACGGCAGTTGAAACAGGTTCGCCATCGCCGGACCCAACTCCATGAGGATCCTCTCGTCGAACACCCCGATCGGCAGCAGTTGCAAGACCTTCATCGAGTTTCGACAGGCGGCCGGCTCCATCCATATTTCTTGATCTTGTGGTGCAGTGTCACCCGGTCGATCTGCAGAATCTCCGCCGCGCGCGTCTGGTTCCAGTTGCAGTTCTCCAGCGTTCGGAGAATATGCGCTTGCTCCACCTCGTCCAGGCTCTTGGGCGCGCCATTGGCCACGGTATTCGCCTTGAACGCGAAATCCGCTTCCCGGATCTCCGGCTCCTGCGCCACCACCATCGCCCGCTCCACCGCGTTTTCCAGTTCCCGGACATTCCCGCTCCACGCCTGCTGTTGCAGCAGGTTCATGGCTTCGGGAGCCACGCGCGTGATCTTCTTGTTCATCTGCAGCGAGAACTTGCGCACAAACTGGTTCACCAGCAGCGGAATGTCGTCCCGCCGCTCGCGCAACGCCGGCAACTCGATATGAAAAACATTCAGCCGGTAGAAAAGATCCGGGCGAAACTTACCCTCCTCGATCAGCTTCTCCAGATTTTTATTGGTGGCCGCTATGCACCGAAAATCCACTTTGATCGGCTGATTCGACCCGACCCGCACAATCTCCCGCTCCTGCAAGACGCGCAGCAGATCGGTTTGCGTCTTTAAGCTGATATCGCCGATCTCATCCAGAAATACCGTTCCACCTTCGGCAATTTCGAACTTGCCTTTCTTCCGGTACTGCGCCCCCGTGAACGCCCCCTTCTCGTGCCCGAACAACTCGCTCTCCAGCAGCGTCTCCGTCAGCGCTCCGCAGTGGATCACCACCAGGGGGTGAAACTTTCGTGGACTCGCGTGATGAATCGCCCGCGCTACCAGTTCTTTGCCGGTTCCGCTCTCGCCCGTGATCAGCACCGTGGCATCGGTCGGAGCCACCGTCTCAATCGCATCAAACAGCCGGTTCATCACCGCGCTCTGCCCGATGATCTCCTCCGGCCGCGCCACTTCAGCCACCGTCTCGCGCAGCCGGACGTTCTCCTCCTCGGTCTTCTTATGCGCGAGGGCCTTTTTTACCAGGTGCGCGATTTCGTCCGGATCCAGCGGCTTGGTCACATAATCATAGGCGCCGTTCTTCAGCGCGGTTACCGCGGTTTCCACCGAAGCATATCCGGTCATCATGATCACGATAAGATTCGGATCTGCTTCATGCATGCGACGCTGCAATTCAATCCCGTCGGTGCCGCGCATCTTGATGTCCACCAGTGCCGCGTCGAATTTTTCAGCCGCCATCTGCGATAGCGCGTGGTTCGCATCTTCCGAGGTGCTGACCTGGTAGCCCTCTTCGTGAAACCACTTCGCCAGCGAATCCCGAACGCTGAATTCATCGTCCACAATCAGCAGCTTGCCCTGCATGGTCACTTGCCATCACCTCACTTTGCATGCACACCTTCGGAGATGGCGGGCGCCGGCACCGCCCCGCCCCCGTCGATGGGTAATTCCACCTTGAAGCTCGTGCCTTTCCCGAATTCCGATTTCACCTCGATAGTGCCCCCGTGCCGTTCCACGATGCTCTTGCTTACCGCCAGTCCCAATCCCACGCCCTTGCCGGTTTCCTTCGTGGTCAGGAAGGGCTCAAAGATTTGCGGCAGAATTTCCGGAGCGATCCCGGTTCCATCGTCCCGCACACTGATCTGGTACTCCGACGTCCGCTCCCCGGCTCCCGTGCTCAGCCACAGGTTCCCGCCCCTGGGCATCGCGTCCAGCGCATTCATGATCAGCGCCAGTACCACCTGCTCAATCTGCGCTGGATCGCACTGCACCCGGGGCAAGTCCTCCGACAGGCTCAACTGCAGCTGCACCCCGGCCATCTCCAGTTGGTGCCGCACCAGCCGCACGCACCGATCCATCACCACGTTGATGTCGGTAGTCTCTACGTTCATGGGCGCGGTCCGCGAGAATGTCAGCAGGTTCTTCACCAGTTCGCCGCACCGCCGGCTTTCGCTCGCAATCAGGTCGAGGCACTGTTCCGATTCCTGCTTCCTGGGCCCAATCGTCTCGCCCCGGTCGATCCATTTCCGCAGCAGCTTCGCGTAGGTCAGGATGCCGGCCAGCGGGTTGTTGATCTCGTGCGCCACCACCGCCGCCAGCTTTCCGATCGATGCCATCTTCTCCACGTGCAGCACGTGATCGTGCGCCCGCTTCAGCTCTCGCGTCTTCTGCTCGACCCGGTCCTCGAGCGTTTTGGCCCACGCGACAATTTCCTCGTTCGCGCTGCGCAGCTGCAGGCTCATCCGGTTGAACGAGTCGGCTAGTTCGCCCGCTTCATCGTCGGACGGAACTCGAATCTGAAAGCCCAGGTTGCCCTGCATCAGCTCCCGAGTCCCGGTTTGCAGCCGCTTGATCGGCTCGTGTACCAGCCACAATACGAAGACCCAGCTCAGGCAGGCGATCGTCGCCAGGGCCAGCACGGTATATGCGATCATCCGCCGCGTACTCTCCGCTAGCTGCGTGTCCGCCCGCGCCAGCGAAAGATGCGTATCCAGCACCCCCAGGATCTGCTGGCTCGCCGGATGCGCATGACAGGCCGCGTTCGAGCAATCCGGCCGGTTCTCAATCGGAGTAATCACCGCCAGCACCCGTTGCCCCGAATTGTCGCGATAAATCCGGAAACGGTCCGGCCGATCGAGCTTGCTCAGCGGCCGCGACTGCGCATGGCATCCGTAGCAGGCCTCCGCGTTCTTATCCACCGCCCGGCTGATTTCCAGCGGCGTGCTGGAATAACTGATGCGCCCCTCGCGGTCGAAAATGCGCACCCGCACCATGCCCGGTTCATCCGCCATGGTGGCGATGGCGTGGTACAGGCCCTCCCGGTCATTCCGCATCATGTAGTAGGAGGTGCTGCGTTTGATGACGTCGCTCACCCGCTCGGCGCTGGTCAGCGTCGCGGTCTCCAGGTGCTGCCGCTGCAACTGGGTGGTCAGATACCCCAACAGGGCGAAAATTACCATCATGACCAGCACCAGCAAGCTGATCAGTTTCGCGCTCAGGCTCCGGCTCCAGCGAGTCCACAGTCCTCGAGTTGGCTCAGTCTCCGGCATGGCCCAACACCGGAGTCGCGGCCATCATCTCTGGCTCCACCGCCGTCGGCACTCCCTCTTCGGGGAAGATGGGAAGGTACTTGGCCGCCACTCCAAACAGCGCAAAACCCGCCGCAATAATCGCGCCTGTGACGGCGACTTCCGTCCACTTCGGTACGTAATGCATGCCCGCCGACCCTTCCAGCCCGGTGATGCTGACATTCAACCGGTTGGTGATGAAGCCCAGCACCACCAGCACCGACGCCAGATACAGTCCCTGCGCCGAATTGCGGATGCGCTTCTGCGCGAGCAGCAGCAATGGCGCCATCACGCTCAGGCTGACCTCCAGCCAGAACAGGTACATTTCATATCCTGGCCGGAACAACTTCGGCAGCATGCCCCGATGCAGCAGGTCTTCGAACCGCAGAATCCCGTACAGGCTCAGCATCACCATCAGCACCCGGCCCAGTTCCCGCAGGATCGGCAGCTCCAGTTGCCGCCCAAAGTGCTTGGCGCTCATCGAAGACTCAAAGATCGTCATCGCCAGCCCCACGGCAATCGCCGACAGGAAGAAGAACACCGGCAGCAGCGGGCTGTACCAGAACGGATGCAGCTTCTCCGGCATGATCAGGTAGAGCGTTCCCAGCGACGATTGGTGCAGCGTCGACAGGATTACGCCCAGAATGACCAGTGGGATCAATACCGCCTTGATGACCTTCAGCGGCTTCTGCCAGTTGAACCGCTCCAGCACGATCGGGGCAAACTCCAGCGACAACACTGTGGTGTAGAGCATCACGCAGTACGCCACTTCGAACATCACCGAGTGCGGATTCCGCATGATCAGCGGATGCCATATGTTGTACGGCTTTCCCAGGTCGAACAGCAGCGCTACGCACACCAGCACGTACCCGAGGAATGCCGTTAGAATCGTCGGCCGCACAATCGGCCGCAGCCGCTTGATGTTCAGGATGTGTACCGCCGCCGTCAGCGTGAATCCGCCCGCCGCCAACATCACCCCGCACAGCACGTCAAAACCGATCCAGATTCCCCACGGAAATTGATCGTTCAAGTTCGTCGATCGCCCCAGCCCCTGGGTGAAACGCACCACCGTGCTGTACAGCCCCGCCGCCATCAGCGCGAGAAAGACGGTCTTCCAAAACGTCCAACGGATTTTCATCGGTGTTTCTCCTCCTCGCGCCGCACATCGCCGTGCCCTCGCCCCTCCGCCGCGGCCACTTCCTCGCGCCGGTGCGTAATCCACCAGACTCCGCCCAGCAGGATGCCCCCTAACGGCACGAAGTCCGGAATCCGCGACAGTACGCGGTAAGTGAAAACCGGCAGCGGATCCCGCGTCACATCGGTGCGATAGCCGAATTGCTCGAACGGCACGCTCGACAGCAGCAGCACCGACGTCCCTCCCACCTCGTTCAGCCCATAAATGTGATTGACGTAGTTCGAAGGATGGTCGCGGATTCGCTTCTGCGCCTCTTCGATCAGCTCATCGCGCTCGCCGAACTTGGTAGCCCCCGTGGGACAGATCTCGGCGCACGCAGTCGCCTTGCCCTCCGCCACCCGGTCCGCGCACATGGTGCACTTCTGCACCCTCGGCACCAGTTTCCCCCACTCGTACTTGGGAACCCCAAAGGGACAGGCCACCATGCAATACCGGCAGCCCATGCACCGGCTCGCCTCATAAATCACCGGCCCGTCTGCCGTCTTGCGCAGCGCCGCCACCGGGCACACCGAGGCGCATGCCGGCTCGCCGCAGTTCATGCACAACCGCCGCATGAACTTGTCCTCCTTGGCCAGGACCACGGTAAGTTTGTGTTCGGATTGAAACTGCTCCGCCGCGATCGCGTCGTCGTAGGGAAGCTTGTTCTGCTGCGCGCACGCCTGTTCGCATTGCTTGCAGCCGATGCACAGCGTCGCGTCATACAACAGTGCCTTGCTCATCGGACACTCTCCCGCCCGCGCCGGCATCTGCGTGCGACTCCAGCAAGATTAAGAGGGGGGATCAAGGCCGTCTTGCGACTGGAGAGGACGCTTGGCCGCCGGGCCACGGATGGCTTGCCGGAAGTAGCGATCCCGGATCCGGGACAGTTGCCGCCCGGATCCGGGTGACTGTTCCTGTGGATTGCGCAACGCGCTGAGGGCCGGTCTCGCCTGGCAGGACCCCGATCGCCATGCTGCGATTCGATCCGCCGAGTTGCGAACAACGCTCTCACGAGGCCCCCTCACGCCGCTAGCTGCCCGGCCGGAATTCTCGCGGCCCGGGCGCGTGCGCCAAAGGGAACAGTCGGTTCTACTTCTTTTGCAGGTCGCGGATGTAGCCCACCACCGCTTTCACCTGATCCGCATTCAAGCTCTTGGCTGCCCCGGCATGCTTCGGATTCGTCGTCACCACCTTGGTGATGTCGTCATCGGACAACTTCTTCGCCTGATCCGACACCAGGCTGGGAGCCTTCATCGCCGGCTTTCCCGCGGCATCCGCTCCGTGACACATGGCGCACTTTGCCTTGAACAGCGCCGCCCCGTCTTCGCCTGCCCACGATAGGCTCGGGATCAGTACGAACAGAACCACTGCAATCGTCACCACCAGCATCGCGATCTTCGTCATCTTCATGAGTGCTTTCCTTTCCCTATAAGTTTGGCGTGTCGAAACGATCCAGTGGCTGTCTTTCCACACCGACCCAAGAAATATCAGAGCAACCACTGACCTGCTGTAGAGAAGCGCTGTAACAAAAATCAGCGATCTTCTCCGCCGCAGTCAGTCTCGCTTGTCGTGGGTTTGTCTGCTGTGACCCGAGTCACCCTCGCAGGTGACTCAGACCCGCCGCTAACGTGATGACGCTCTTGAGGATAGAGGCAATCTCGCGGCTCTGTTGCGAAGTTCTACAGCCGTTTCCCAACACACCCCGCACTAAATCCGCAACCCCGTGATCGTAACCACCACGCCTATCGCCGCCAACAGGAGCCCGAAATACCAGAACCCTCTCCGCCCGGACAGCAATGTGATCGAGGTCACCACCAGCGCGATTTCCAGAAACACCTCGCCCAAGTCAAACCGGTCGGCCCGCCGTCGTTCTCGAACCACTTCCTGCTCCAACCGCCGTGCTTCGTCCTGGATCTCACCCTGCTCGTCCTTATAACGGTCGGCTTCCATCTTGTACTTATCGCGCAGTCGCCCCAGCGCCGCCGCATCGTTGCTGGTGGCCAGCGTCGTTAATTCGCTGAAGATCTCGTCGGTGTGCCGCCGGATGTTCTTCGCCTGGAAGTAAGCCCACTGATCGGAAGCCCTCGCTTGCAGCAGGATTTCCTCCGTGTGCGCCCGGTGCCCCAGCAGCGACACCACCGCCACCAGCACCGCCAGAATGGCCATGGTCAGCGAAACCGGCGCAATTGCCGGATCATGCCGCGCGTGCTCCGCATGCTCTCGCAACTCCTGTAACTCATCGGCGCTCATCCAGCACCCTCCCGCATTCCCGCAAAATGGTCTTTGATCTTAAAGAATTTTTCAGAAGCCGGGCAACCGGACATCCCCGAACTCGCCCTTTACTCGCCCATCACCTTCACGATCACCCGCTTGTCGCGTTGCCCATCGAACTCCGCATAGAAAATTCGCTGCCACGTCCCAAAATCCAATTTCCCGGCGGTAATCGGCACCATTACCTCGTGATGGATCAACAGCGCCTTCAGATGCGAGTCCCCGTTATCTTCTCCCGTCTCATGGTGCTGGTACTCCTTCCGAAACGGCGCCAACCCTTCCAGCCACTGGTCGATATCCTCAATCAATCCGCTCTCGTTATCATTCACGTACACGCCCGCCGTGATGTGCATGGCCGACACCAGCACCATGCCCTCCTTCACCCCGCTCTTCCGCACGATCTCCTCCACCTGCGGCGTGATGTGAACATACGCCCGGTGCGTCCGGGTATGGAATTTCAGGTATTCGGTAAAGACTTTCATCGACGCTCCTCGAAGGTGATGTGCAAGAAGCTCCAGTTTCGCAGATAATCTTCGGGAAATCCGGCCAACACGTTGCACCGCTCGCAGCATGATCTTGAGGCACGGCGCTCCCTCGTGCGCGGCCGGACCGCGCGGGCCGAGCATCTGGAGCAGGCGCACGCCAAGCTCAGTTCGCTCCCGACCCCGAGTAATAAGAGGAAGGCTCGCTTCTTTAACAAGCGACAGGTTAGCCTGCGGGAATTCGAAGCAACCGGCCAGAGACTCGAAGCAAAGCCCAAAGCCCGAAGCCCGAAGCCCAAAGCCCAAAGCCCAAAGCCCAAAGCCCAAAGCCTAAAGCCCGCCCGATGCCGCCTGCCGCCGCAGCTTGGCCACGATCAGCCGAATTTCCTCAAACGTGATCTCCGCAGGCAGGGCGGCCTTCAAGGGCTTGAGCCACTGCGTCCCGAGGCGCCCACAGGCGTCCTCGATCTGTTGCCGCCTCGACTCAGCAACCCACTCGTCGCGATACTCGAGGTCGCCCGTCTCCACCATGACCGCGATCGTTCCGGCGACCGTGCTGAGTTGCCGTCCGCGCCGCTGTGCGATCTCGGCTAAAGACAGGCCCTCGGCCACCAGTCGCCGCGTCTCCTCTGCCGGGGAAGAACCGGTACTGTTTACAAAGGACGCCCGTGCGCCCTTGCGGAACCCTTCCAGCGCATCGAGCAGATCCTGCCCGTACGCCGCCAGCTTGCGCTCGCCAAAGCCGTGGATTTGGCGCAGCTCCGCATAGAACTTTGGTTTTCGCAGGCAGACTTCCTCGAGCGTGCTGTCGTGCATCACGATGAACGCAGCCAGGCCCTGCTGCTTGGCGACCGCTCGCCGCCACTCGCGCAGATACTCGCGCAACTCCTCATCCACGGGAGTCGCCCGCTGCGCAGCGGTTCCCGCCATCTCCGCCGCTCTCGCAGCCGGAAGCGTGGGCACCTTGAATTTTGCGCGCCGCACCGGCCGCTCGGCGACCGGAACCGCAAGCCATTCCGGCCTCGAACCGCACCTGTCGCACGTTTCGCAAGACTCCCACTTCGGAGTCTCTCCAAAGTGCAGGCAAATCTGCCTCTGGCGGCATTGCGTCGAATCCGCGTAGGCCCGAATTTCCCGGTAGCGCTGCCACGACCGGTTACGCTCCGCCGGATCGGAGATTTGCTTGTTGAAGTGCGCAATCAGCGCCGCATCGCGCGCCTGCCACAGAAGAATGCAATCGGCCGGCTGGCCGTCTCGCCCCGCGCGCCCCGCTTCCTGGTAGTACTGCTCGAGCGATTTCGGCAAAAACAGGTGAATCACCGCTCGCACCGCTGCTTTGTTGATGCCCAGTCCGAACGCGACCGTCCCCACCAGTACGCGCACCTCGTCCGAACTCCAGCGCTCCTGGTTGCGTCGCCTCTCGCTCGCATCCATCTTGGCGTGATAGCCCACCGCCGGGATCCCGGCTTCTTCCAGCAGGTCTACCGTTTCTTCCACCTTCACGATCGTGGGGGAATAGACGATTACGCTGCCCTCGCGGTAATTGCGCAGCGCCCGGACCAGGAGTTGCTGCTGTTCGGGTTCGGTGGTTTGCCGCGCCACGTAGCGCAGATTCGCCCGGCGAAAGCTCGCAATATATTTTTGCGGATTGCGCAGCTGCAGCTGTTCCAGAATGTCGTGGCGCACGCGCCGGGTGGCGCTGGCGGTGAACGCCGCAATCGGCCGCTCCGGAAACTTCTCGCGCAGGCTCTTCAACTGCCGGTATTCCGGGCGGAACTCGTGTCCCCATTCCGAGATGCAGTGGGCTTCATCGATCGCAAAAAACGACATGGGAACCTGGCTCAACCAGCGCGCTGTGTCCTCCCGCGCCAGCCGCTCCGGAGAAAGATAGAGCAATCGGTACTGGCCTTCGCGCGCCTGCCGCATGATCCGGGATTGTTCGCTCGCGCCTAGCGTGCTGTTGAGAACCGTCGCCGGAATCCCCATCTGCTCCAGTTGCATGACCTGGTCCTGCATCAGCGAGATCAGCGGTGAAATCACCACCGCAGTTTTTTCCAGCACCAGCGCCGGCAACTGGTAGCACAAGGATTTCCCGCCCCCCGTCGGCATCACCACGCAGGTGTCGCGTCCGTCCAGGATGCTGCCCACAATCCGCTCCTGCATCGGGCGGAACGTGTCATAGCCCCAGTACTGGCGCAGCGCGGCGTGAGGATCCCCCGGCAGGGTCATGATGAGAAGCTAGGATAAGCGAAAGCCCAGGTCTGTGACGATCAAACCAAAACCAAGTGTGGCGCGGACACTCCTGTCCGCGCAAACGTCGCACCCTGCAATATCCGTTGGGCGATACCAGCCGCCAGATTTTCTTTCGGAATTCTAAGGATGGGTCCCGGCCTACCGCGTCGGTTCTTCCACTTCCGAAATCCAGTCCGGCCGCTTCAGCACTTCGCGCGGCTTGGGGCCGTCGGCCGCGCCGACGATGCCATCCTGCTCCATCAGGTCGATCAGGTGGGCCGCCCGTCCGTAGCCGATTCGTAGCCGCCGCTGCAGCAGGGAAGTCGACGCCTTCCCGAACTCCACCACCAGCCGCACCGCATCTGCAAAGAGCGGATCGTCTTCGCTCTCGCCGTTCTCTCCGCCGAGTTCTCCGCCTCCGCCTTCGATCGTCTCTCGTTCCTCTTTCGGCGCCTGCAGGAACGCTTCCTGGTACTGCGCCGTGCCCTGCGAGCGCCAGAACTCGACCACCGCCGCGATTTCCTTCTCCGTCACGAATGGGGCATGCAACCGGTGCACGCGCGCCGAACCCGAAGGCAGATACAGCATGTCGCCACGGCCCAGCAGGGCTTCCGCGCCGTTAGCGTCGAGAATCGTCCGCGAATCGACCTTGGTCGCTACCCGGAACGAAATCCGCGCCGGGAAGTTCGCCTTGATCAGTCCCGTAATCACGTCCACCGACGGCCGCTGCGTCGCCAGCACCAGGTGGATGCCCACCGCCCGCGCCATCTGCGCCAACCGCGTCACCGACTCTTCCACGTTGCCCGAGTCCAGCATCATCAGGTCGGCCAACTCGTCAATGATGATCACAATGTAGGGAATCGGCCCTTCTTCTCCCGATCCCTCATCGAACAGGCTGGGCGTCGCGTTGCCGTCAAACAGTTGGTTGTATTGCGCGATGTTGCGTACGCCTTTGGACGCTAGCAGCTTCAGCCGCCGCTCCATCTCGCGCACCGCGTTGCGCAGCGCATTGGCCGCCAGCTTGGGCTCGGTGATGATGGGCGTGAACAGGTGGGGCACGCCTTCGTAGTTGCCCAGTTCCAGCCGCTTCGGATCGACCAGGATCAGCCGCACTTCATCGGGCGTCGCCTTGTACAGCATTGACATGATAAAGGCATTGATCGCCACGCTCTTGCCCGCCCCGGTCGAGCCCGCGATCAGCAGGTGCGGCATGCCTGCCAGGTCGGCCACGGCGATCCGCCCGTTGATGTCTTTCCCCAGCGCCAGCGTCAGCTTCGACTTTGACCCGATGAATTCGGGTGCCTCCAGGTTCTCGCGCAGCCAGATGATTTCGCGCTCGCGGTTCGGCACCTGGATCCCCACCGTCGACTTGCCCGCCATGCGCTCGACCAGGATGCTCTCGGCCTTCAGCGCCAGGCACAGGTCTTCGGTCAGGTTGGTGATGCGGCTGTACTTGACTCCGGCCTCGGGCTTGAACTCGAAGGTCGTGACCACCGGCCCGGGATTGATCTGGGTCACCTGCCCGTGCACGTCAAACTCGGAGTATTTCGCGGTGAGCACCTGGGCCAGTTGCTTGAGTTCATCGGCATCCACCACTTGCTGCCCATCCGGCCGATGCAGCAGGCTGCTCGGCGGCAGCTTGTAGCCGCCGGCGATGCGCGGCATGGTGGTCTTCGGTTTCTGCGCACTGTCGGCGCGCTCGGTAACCTCCGGCGCGGCCGCCACCGGCTGAGTCTCGCGCGATGGATTGCTGGGGGGCGGTGCCAGTTCCTCTTCTTCGGGATCCTGCATGCGCTCGATGCCCGTCCGCGTGGGCGCCGACGCGACCGGATTTGGATATCTCTGGGCAGGCGCGATGCGCGACTCCACTTCGGAACGAGCCGCCGGCGGCCGCGCCGGAACCATCTGCGTGCTGATGACCGGCTTCGCGGCCCGGCGCTTCTCGAGCTCTCTCTGGGCCTTCCTCTTCGCCCGCGCCTCGCGCCAATCCTTCCAGCGCTCGCGCAGCGCGATCAGGAACGCAAACCGCGTGGGCACCCACACCTGCACGCTGGAGAAAGAAAATGCGGTCGAGAGATACAACGCCACCGCCAGCACCGTCGCGCAGACGATGTATGCTCCCGCCAGGTTCAGGAAGTGGATCAGCGTGTCGCCCACAACCCGGCCCAGAAGGCCTTCGATCGGGATGACGCCCATCCAGTGCATGCGTCCCGGCAGCAAGGCCAGAAACGCGGGAATGAAGACCAGCAGCCAGCTTCCGCCCAGCGCCTTCGCCACCGGCGACTGCACCTTGCGCGACCGGAACCAGCGCATTCCAAGCAGGGCAGGGAACACCGGGAGCAGGAACGCGCCTATCCCGAAGAACTGCAGAAACAGATCGGAGATTACCGCGCCCACAATGCCGATCCAGTTGCGGGCTGCATGCGTCCCGGTCAGCACCGAGGCGCTGTTGAACGAGGGGTCGAGCGGCGAGTACGAGGCCAGTGCGAGGAACAGGAGGAGCGCGGAGACGCACAACAGGAAACCGACCAACTCATTGAGCCGGCGGTTGTTGGTCGGATTAAAAACCCGTGCGAAAAACTTCATGTAGGCGTCGTTGCGCTAGCGGCGCTTTCGTGACACATCCCGCCGCCAGTGCCCGAAGTACGCCAGAGCCCTACGATTATGCCAAGAACCGGTCCGCTCGACAATGCGTCAGTAGACAACAAGGTACTAAGGTAGTTTCCTGTCGAACAAGCGGCGAAGCCCGAAGCGCGGATCTGGCACGAGTCCGAGCGCTCCTCAGCGGACTACCCCGCCACCCGCGCCGCAACCGCCAGCACCGCGATCCCAAGGATGATTCGGTACACGGCAAATGGCGTGAAGCCTCTCTGCCGTACCCACGCCATGAACCACGCCACGCTCGCATACGCGACGATAAACGAAACCACGAAGCCCACCGCCAGCACGCCCCACTGCTCCCCGGTGATTTGCGAGACGCCAATCGGGTTCTCGCCTTTCCCCAGAACGGACTTGTACAGCGTATACAGCGTCGCCATCGCCATGGTGGGCATGGAGAGAAAGAACGAAAACTCCAGCGCCGACGCCCGCGACATGCCCGCAATCTGCCCCGCCGCGATGGTTGCCATCGAGCGCGATGTGCCCGGAAATACCGCCGAAAGAATCTGGCAGGCGCCAATCCAGATCGACTGCCCCAGACTCATGTCCTCCATATGCCAGGTGTGAATCGGGGTGCCGGGCGCGCCCTCCCCGGCTTTTTCCCAGCGCGCCTTCATGGCGTCGACGATCCACATGACGATGCCGCCGATCAGCAGGGACGCACCAATCACGCGCAAGCTTTCCAGATTCTTTCCGATCACCTTGGTCAGCAGAAATGCGGGAATCGCGGTTACTACAAACGCGACCGCCGTCAGGCTGAGCGGATGATTGAGAATCGTGCGGTTGCCGCGTTCCCCCTGCGGAAACGTCGAGAAAAACTTGAGAATGCGCGCGCGAAAGTACACTGGCAGGCACAGGATCGCACCCAACTGAATCACGATCGAGTACATCTTCCAATATCCGTCGGAGAGCGATACATGCAGCAGGCTTTCGGCGATGCGCAGGTGCGCCGTGGAACTCACCGGTAAAAACTCGGTCACGCCCTCCACTATGCCCAGCAGCAGCGACAGCAGGTAGTCGTTCAATCGTCCTCCTCAGAAATGAAACACAAGTATTCCAGAGAATTATTGCAGGCAGGTTGCGAAGTTGGATTCCGAAGGGGGGCAGGCTTTAGGCTTTAGGCTTTGAGCGTCGGGCTTCAGGCTTCAGGCTTTGGACTCAAGCGTTCGCATTGGTGCGGTTCTTCCAAGGGCAGAAATCGTGTAGGACAGGAAATGGCCCCTGCGACGGTTCGGGGAGTCTTGATGATGACGAAGGAGATGATGAAGTGCCGTAGAAGCCCAGACCCTAAAATTAAAGCCCGGAGCCCAAAGCCCAAAGCCCAAAGCCCAAAGCCCAAAGCCCAAAGCCCAAAGCCCAAAGCCCAAAGCCCAAAGCCCAAAGCCCAAAGC